>Ga0209051_1000076_pt1 | contig 204355 bp, 190 predicted proteins | sample AraplaCvi_mMS_r2_2_FD_184286 | JGI IMG/M metagenome (GOLD analysis project Ga0209051, IMG submission 184286) | Arabidopsis root microbial communities from North Carolina, USA - plate scrape MF_Cvi_mMS_r2 (SPAdes) (version 2) | ecosystem: Host-associated > Plants > Roots > Endosphere | place...
GATCCGGCATTGCGGCGAGTGCCGACCGACGCCGTCCAGACCTACACACAGATCACCCACGACGGTGGGACGCCGCCGGGGTACCGGCCCGTGATCCCCGCGGCGAAGTGCTCGACGACCGTCGGCAAGGACAGCTGCGCGCCGCTGGACGTGAACGGACCGACGGTCGCGCTGCGCTGACGCGACGCGCGGCGATTCTCCGCAATGCGCCCGAGATCGCCGGGTTTCGAGCAGGATCAGCGGTATGAAACTGACTGCCATGCTCGCGCTCGCCGGGTTCGCCTCGCTCACGATCGCCATCCCCACCGCGAACGCTGCACCGTGTTCCGCGAGCGGACTGGCCAGCACCGCGGGGACAGTCCTGGCCCAGGCCGGCGCCTACCTCGACGCCCACCCGGGCGCCAACGACGCCCTGACCAACGCGAGCTCGTCGGGCGACGCCGAAGGCGCCGTCCGGGCGTACTTCACCGCTCACCCCGGCGAATTCTTCGACCTGAAGAACATCGCACGGCCCCTGACGACGCTGCGCGGTCAGTGCGGTGGCATGTCGGTCAGCCCCGCGCAGATGTCCGCACTGTTCGACGCGCTGTCGTCCTGAGCTGCCACGGCCCGGGACGTCAACGCCAGTAGCCCTGATGGGCTTGTGCCGCTTCGTCTTCGAGCAGGGGCCCGATAACGGTGATCGGGCGGTAGCCGTGCAGCAGGATGTCGCGGCACGGCAGCGCGTAGCCCGCGTTCTTCGGGTCGCCGCCGGTGAACTGGAGCAGCCGGGTGTTGGACATGCCGTACACCACCCGGCCGATGCCACTCCAGTAGGCGCCGCCCGCGCACATCGTGCACGGCTCGGTGCTGGCGTACAGCGTCGCTGACTTCATCCCGTCGTCGCCGAGCGCGCGCCAGGCGCTGCGGACGGTGACCATCTCCGCGTGATCGGTCGGGTCCCCGCCGTCGATGGACGACGTGTTGCCGTGCTACGAGACCACATTGCCGGCGGCGTCAGCCACCAGGGCGCCGTAGGGAGCACCGCCGGCCTGGCGCGCCTGCTCGGCAAGCACGAACGTGCGCCGGAGGTGGGCCAGGTCTTGCGGGCTGGGATCGGGCTGGGCACGGGCCGGGTCCGCGCCGCTGACGGCTGCCACCGAAGCGCCGAAGGCTATCCCGGCGCCGCGCAGCACGGTCCGTCTGTTCGTGTTCGGCATGGCTATTTGGTGCCGAAAATGCGGTCACCGGCGTCGCCCAGGCCCGGCACGATGTAGCCGTGCTCGTCGAGCTGCCGGTCCAGCGCCGCGGCGTAGATCGGCACCTCGGGATGGGCGGCCTGCATGGCCGCGACGCCCTCCGGACAGGTCAGCAGACAGACGAACTTGATGGAGCGCGGCCGGTATTCCTTGAGGCGGTCGATGGCGGCCACGGCCGAGTTTCCGGTGGCGAGCATTGGATCGCACACTACGATGTCGCGCTCGTGCAGCTCGCTCGGCATCTTGAAGTAATACTCCACGGCGACATGGGTTTTCGGGTCGCGGTACAGACCGATGTGGCCGATGCGCGCGCCCGGCACGACGCTCAGCATGCCGTCCAGAATGCCGCTGCCCGCCCGCAGGATCGAGGCGAAGACCAGCTTCTTGCCGTCGATGACCATGCCGGTGGTGGATTCGAGCGGCGTGTCGATCTCGATCTCGTGCATAGGGATGTCGCGCAGCACCTCATAGGTCATCAGCATGGAAATCTCGTTCAGCAACGCGCGAAAGCCCTTGGTGGAAACGTCTTTCTGCCGCATCAGCGTCAGCTTGTGCTGAACCAGCGGATGGTCGACGAGATGCAGGTTACCCATGGCGCCCTCCTAAAAAACCGTGCCGTCACTGCTGATGGACAGCGGCGGGTTCCCGGCCCGCAGCTGCTGCGCCAGGGTGCGCCCGGCGGCCCAGGTGCCGCCCTCGAGGACACAGGCCAGCGGCAGCGCTGCGGAGTCGAGGCCGAGCGCGGTGCGCACCAGTGGCGCGAGCGCGTCGAGCAGCGCGACAGTGAGCGCTCGCCACTCGACCACCAATTCGTCGGCCACCGACCAGGTTCGGTCCGCGGCGGCCGGATCGCGCAGGCGCAGTACCCCGGTATCGAGCAGCAGGCCCCCGTTGCGATATTCGGGTAGACCGGTCAGCGCGTCCAGCCCGGTGACCGGCACCCCCGCCCACTCGAACGGTTCCAGCAGCGAGTACGTCAGCCACTGCGAGAGCTTGTGGAACGGCATCCACCCACGCGACAACCCAACCCCGGGCACCGCTGGGTGCGGCCAGCAGTCACCGAGCGGGATACCGCCGATGTCGTTGTCGGCCAACCAGACCCCGGACAGGGTGTCCAGGAGCTGAGTCAGGATGTCGTGCGCATCGACTGCCGGGCCGGCCAGCGCGTCGAACAGACCGCCGGGGCGCCCCTGCGGGCCGAAGACCTCGGGACGGTGTGCCAGGGCGGCGCCGAGGCGGCGCAGCAGCTGTACCCGACCGCTCAGCCCTACCAGCGGATTGTCGGGTCCGGCCTGAAATGCCCGGCCGAGGGCGGCGTCGTCGATGGTGCGCAGGGCCGCGGCATCGACCTGCCAGGGCTGGGCGGGGTCGCTGGAGAACAGCCCGTCGGTAAAGGCGTGCCAGCTCGCCACGCCGAGCCCCTCGGACCGCGTGAAGCGTTGCCCGGTAACGGGTTCGGTGTAGGTCCATTCCGGCCCCGCGCCGGCGTCGAGCAGCACGCTGACCACAGCCAGGTCGATCAGCGCGCGGGCCTGCGCGGCGGGGTCCAACCCGGCCAACCGGGCACGCAGGTCGGCGGTGCGGTCGACGCCGCCGGCCTCGAAATGCCGCCAGCGGCTGTGATACGGGGTCGCCAGGTCCGGATAACGCGTGCGGGTGACGTCGGCGACGAGGTCGGCGGCGTGCGCCAGCGCTTCGTCATCGACCACGAACCAGCGGGACTCCCCCGCGCGCGCCCGTTGCAGCAGGAATCCGGCGCGTGCGCGGATGGCATCGGTGCTGCGCAGGATGCCGACCGCGACGGCGCTGTCGGTACCAGTGCCGGTGCTGATCGTCATGGCGTGAGTCCGCGGCCCTTGGCGATCTTGAGTTCCTCGGCGTCGGGCACCGGCCCGGGGGTGAAGTAACCGGCGGCCGTCTTGGCGTCGATCTCGACGCGGGCGTCAGCAGGGATCAGGTCGTCGGGGATGTTCACGCGTTCGACGACCTCGATACCCGAGCCGGTGATGGCGTCGTATTTCATGTTGCTCATCGACACCAGCCGGTGGATTTTGCGGATACCCAGCCAGTGCAGCACGTCGGGCATCAGTTCCTGGAAACGCATATCCTGCACGCCGGCAACGCATTCCGTGCGGGCGAAGTACTGGTCGGCGGTGTCGCCACCGACCTGACGCTTACGCGCGTTGTACACCAGGAACTTGGTGACCTCCCCCAGCGCGCGACCTTCCTTGCGCGAGTAGGCCACCAACCCCACGCCGCCGCGCTGCGCGCCCTGGATGCACTCCTCGATGGCGTGGGTGAGGTACGGCCGACAGGTACAGATGTCGGAGCCGAACACGTCGGACCCGTTGCACTCGTCGTGCACGCGGGCGGTCAACTCCACGCTGGGGTCGGCAAGATCGCGGGCCTCGCCGAAGACGTAGAGGGTCTGCCCGCCGATGGGTGGCAGGAAGACCTCCAGATCGCCGCGCGTGACGAGCTCGGGGTACATACCGCCGGTCTCCTCGAACAGCACGCGGCGCAGTTCCGTTTCGCTGCAACCGAATCGCGCCGCGACCCCGGGAAGGAACCAGACCGGCTCGATGGCCGCCTTGGTCACCAGGGCGGCGCCGTTATCCAGCAGCACGCGACCGTCGGGGCGGAGCCGGCCTTTGACGATCGCCTCGGCGACCTCCGGCAGGATCACGTGGGCTTTGGTGATGGCGATGGTCGGCCGGATGTCATATCCGCCGGCCAGTTCGGCGGTGAACGCTTCCGCGACCATGGCACCCCACGGGTCCAGGCTCACGATCGCCCCGGGGTCGGCCCACTGCGGATACGGGCCGATGACGTCGGTGGGTGCGGTGTTGGTCAGGTCGGCGCGGTGCTCGGGTGAGAGCGCACCGGCCGCCACCGCCAGTGCCCGGTAGACGCTGTAGGACCCGCTGTGGGTGCCGATCACGTTGCGGTGCGCTCGCGTGGTCGTGGTCCCGATCACCGGTCCGCGCTCGGCGGCAGTGGCCGCGCCCCAGTGGATCGGCAGGGCGTCGGCGGCGCCGCTGTGGGACGTCAGCCTGATGTGGCGGGCAGAGCCCCGGGACGGGACCGCACGCGGTGGCCCCGATGCGGCATCTGATTCGAGGACCATCGACATCGCTCCTTCCGGCAAGCTCCAGTCAACCCCGAAACGGCCGGGTGTGCAGCGGTACCGCCGGACCGCCTGCCCGACAGGCGATCAGTAGACGTCGCGGACGTAGCGCTTGTCGGCGATCAATTCGCGCTTGTACTCATGTGCGGCCGCTTCCGACATGCCGCCATGCGTCTTGAGGATGTTGGTGAGCGTCAGGTCGACGTCCTTGGCCATTCGTGTCGCGTCGCCGCACACGTAGAAGTGCGCGCCGTCCTCGAGCCAGCGCCACAGGATCTCGCCGTGCTCGCGCATGCGGTGCTGCACGTACACCCGACGCGCCTGGTCCCGCGAGAACGCGGTGTCGAGCCGGGTCAGCAGACCGTCGGCGGCGAAGGCCTCCAATTCGTCTTGGTAGTAATAGTTTTCGGCCCGGTGCTGGTCGCCGAAGAACAGCCAGTTGCGGCCGGTGTGCCCCAGGGCCCGGCGCTCGTGCAGGAAGCCACGGAACGGCGCGATACCGGTGCCGGGGCCGACCATGATCATGGGGGTCAGCGCGTCCTCGGGCGGCCGGAAGTGCGGCGCCGACTGCAGGAACACCGGAACCGTCTGCGCCCGGTCGGCGAGGTAGGTGGATGCGACGCCGTGCCGGATACCGCCGCGGGCGCCCTCGTAACGGACCACCGACACCGTCAGCTGCACCTCGTCGGGGCTCACCAGCGGGCTGGACGAGATCGAGTACGAGCGCGGCGCCAGGCGCACCAACGCATCTCGCCACTCCTCGGGTGCGGCGCGGACCTTGAACTCTTCCACCAGGTCCAGGCCGGTGCGGCCGACCAGCCAGCGGTCGCGTTCTTCGCGGGGCGCCCGCAGCACCTTGGCCCGGCTGCGTTCGGCCAGGAAGTTGATCAGGGTCGGCGACACCTTGCAGATGTCGTACGACGTGGTCAGCGCATCGCGAAGCGCGGCCTCGCCGCCGTCGATCTCGATGACCTCGTCACCGGAGAGCCCGGTGGCCGCCAGCCATGCCGATACGGTCTCCGGGCAGTTGGCCACCACCACACCGAGCGCATCGCCGACGCCATAGCTGACGTCGTGGCCGGACAGGTCGAAGCCGATCTGGCGGACTTCCTTCGCGCCACCGGTGGTCAGCAGGGTGTTGCGGCACAACGGGACCGGCAGCGGGCTGTTGCGGGTGAACGGCTTGGCAGGCCTGGGAGCAGACTTGGCAGGAGCGGCCGGAGCGATGGGTGCGGTCGGCGCCGACGGGGCTGCCGCGGCCAACTCGACCACAGCGTCGGACCATTGCGCGATCGGCTCGTCGTCGTAGGCCTCGCAGTCCGCGCGGTCCAGCAGCGCGGTGGCCCCGAGTTCGGTGAAGCGGCCGTCCAGGGATTTGGCGTAGCCGCAGAAGTTGTCGTATGCGCGGTCGCCGATCCCGAGCACGGAGTACCGCAGCCCGGAGAGGTCCGGCGCATCGGGCGCGCTCAGGCGAGCCCAGAAGTCGGCTCCGTTGTCGGGTGGTCCACCATCCCCGAAAGTGCTTGTCACGACCAGGACTTCGCCTGCGGCGGCGACGTCGTCCAACGCGGTGTCGTCCAGCACCTGCAGGCGGGCCCCGGCGATCTTCGCGGCCAGGCCGGCGGCGAATTCCTCGGCGGTGCCGGTCTGCGACGCCCAGAGCACCAGCGGGCCCGAGGGCTCCGGCTCCGGCTCTGGCCGGACATCGACGGCGGCAGCCGGACCCGAGACGCTGTGGGCACCGGCCAGCGCCCCGTCGACCCACAGCCGCACCAGGGGGCTGACTGGTGCCGATGCGGGTAGCACCGGCACCCCGGCGGAGTGCCCGATGCCACTGAAAAATCCTGACAGATAGACCTTTTCGGTGTCGTTCAGCGCGGGAGGCCCGGTCAGACCGAGTGCGGCGGCCAGCGGATGGGTCCCGGTGGTAGCGGGCGCGGCGAGAGGCGCGACGACCGGTGCCGTCACCACCGGCGCCAACCGCACCGCGCACACCTTGAATTCGGGCTGCAACGAATCGGCGTCCACCGCGTCGTTGGTGACGGCGTTGATCGTGAGCTGATCACCCTGTTGGTCGTTCCAGTGGAACGGCGCGAAGCAGTTGCCCGGCCGCACCCGGTCCGTCAGGACGGCCGGCAGGACCGCCGTGCCACGGCGCGACGACACCTCGACAGCCGCTCCGTCGGTGATGCCGAGGCCGGCCGCGTCGGTGGGATGAATCTCGATGAACGGCTTACCGGTGAGCTTGTTGAGTTTCTCGACCTTCCCGGTCTTGGTCATGGTGTGCCACTGGTGTTGCAGCCGGCCGGTGTTCAGGACCAAGGGGAAATCGTCGTCGGGCAGCTCGGTGGCGTCCATGTGCGGGCGCGCGTGGAACACCGCCCGCCGCGAGGGCGTCGGGAACGCCAGCCGCGGCTGGTGCCCGTCCGTGCCGACGAACAGGTCCTGGCTGACGCCATCGTTGAGGTAGCGGATCGGGTTCCGATCGCCACTGTCCGGCGGGCAGGGCCACTGCAGCGGGGTCTCCCGCAGGCGCTCGTAGGTCACGCCACTGATGTCGTAACCGGTCCGGCGGTTGGTGAACTGGCGGATTTCGGCGAATACGTGCTCGCTGGACTTGTAGTCGAACTCGTCGCCGAAGCCCATGTGCCGGGCGACATTACAGATCAGCTCCCAGTCGGGGCGCGCGTCACCGGCGGCGGGGATGCTCTGCTGCAACAGGGTAAGGTTGCGCTCGGAGTTGACCATGACGCCCTCGGCTTCGGCCCACAGCGTCGCCGGCAGCACGATGTCGGCGTAGGCGTTGGTCGCGGTGTCCTGGTAGGCGTCCTGCGTGATCACCAGCTCGGCGGCCTGCAAACCGTCGATGACGGTCTGCCGATTGGCCACGGAGGCAACGGGATTGGTACAGATGATCCACACGGCCTTGATGTCACCGGCGGCCAGTTGTCGGAACATCTCGATGGTGCCGGGGCCGACGTCGGTGCGGATGGTGCCGGGTGCCAGCTCCCACTGCTCTTCGGTGAACGCCCGGTCCTCGGCCGACGTCACGGCGCGCTGCCCCGGCAGACCCGGTCCCATGTAACCCATTTCGCGGCCGCCCATGGCGTTGGGCTGGCCGGTCAGGGACATCGGGCCGCTACCGGTCCGGCAGATGGCGCCGGTGGCCAGGTGCAGGTTGCAGATGGCGTTGGTGTTCCAGGTGCCGTGCGTGCTCTGGTTCAGGCCCATGGTCCAGCACGACATCCACTCCCCTGCCTCGGCGATCATCTCGGCGGCGCGGCGGATGTCGGCTTCGGGGATTCCGGTGATCTCGGCGACCTTCGCCGGCCGATAGTCGGCGAGGAAGGCCGGCATGGTCTCCCAGCCCTCGGTGTGCGCGGCGATGAATTCGTGGTCTACCGAACCACTTTCGACCAGGAGGTGCAGCAGGCCATTGAGCAGCGCCAGGTCGGTGCCGGGTTTGATCTGCAGGAAGAGATCGGCCTTTTCGGCGGTCGTGGTGCGGCGCGGGTCGACGACGATCAGTTTGGCACCTTTGGCCATGCGGTCGGCCATGCGCAGGAACAGGATCGGGTGGCAGTCGGCCATGTTGGCGCCGGTCACGAAAAACAGGTCGGCAGAATCGAAATCGGCGTACGACCCGGGCGGGCCGTCGGCACCGAGCGACTGCTTGAACCCGGTGCCGGCGCTCGCCATGCACAGCCGGGAGTTGGATTCGATGTGCACGGTCCGGATGAAGCCCTTGGCCAGCTTGTTGGCCAGGTACTGGGCCTCGATGGTCATCTGGCCCGAAACATACAGCGCCACCGCGTCGGGGCCGTGCTCGTCGATGATGGCCCGCAGCCGGCGGCCCGCCTCGGCGGTGGCGTCGTCGGTCGGGACGCTGACCGTCTCACCGTTGCGGCGCACCAGAGCGGTCGTCAGCCGGTCTTCATCGGCATGCATCAAGTCGGCGTGGGTGGCGCCCTTGGTGCACAACCGCCCGAAGTTGGTGGGGTGCAAGCGGTCCCCGGAAACCCGCGCGATGACGGGCAGCCCGGTACCGGCGTCGGGGCGGGTCTCGACCGAAATACCGCACCCGACACCACAGTAGGAGCACGCGGTGCGCGTGGTGTGTGCTCCGGGGGGCGTCATGCCCTCAGTTCTACGGGCCGTCAATTCCGCAACCGTTGCGCAACCATGTACTACGCGTCAACCCGAGCTCACATGGCCGTCAGGCCCTGGTGCGCAACATGTTTCATGCCGGAATCGTGATGGAAACCTGCCGGAAATCTGTGAGCTGCGTTACGCGCTGTCGGGCGACCAACCCGGCCCGCGGAACGTGTGTCCGAAGCGCTGCTTCCACGTCTTCGCCGCGCGCACATCCTGCCAGATCGCAGTGTATTCGTGCGTGGCAACCCGCAGTGGGTTGAACGTCTTGATGTTCTTCGTCAGACCGTAGACCACGCGCTCGCCTTCGGCCCGGAAACTGCCGAACAACCGGTCCCAGATGATCAGGATGCCGCCGTAGTTCGTGTCCAGGTACTGATCGTTGGAGCCGTGATGGACGCGGTGATGCGACGGTGTATTCATCACGAACTCGATGGGCCGCCACAGTTTCCCGACCCGCTCGGTGTGGATGAAGAACTGGTACAGAAGGCTGACCGACTGCTGCAGCAGAATCATCCACGGCGAGAAGCCGAGGAACGCCAAGGGCAACCAGAACGGCAGCGCCGTGAACGGCGTCCACGTCTGCCGCAGCGCGGTCGACAGGTTGTAGTGCTCGCTGGAGTGGTGCACGACGTGGCTGGCCCAGAACACCCGGATGGTGTGGTGCGTGCGGTGATACCAGTAGTAGACGAAGTCGTCGGCGATGAACAGCGCGACCCAGGTCAGCGGATTGTCGGCGGGCAGGTGTACCGGCGCCACGAGGTACGCCGCGCTGAGCGCGGCCAGCACCACCAACTTCCAGCCGATGTTGATGATGACGTTGCCGATGCCCATGGTGAGACTCGTTCGGGAATCACGGAATTCGTAGCCGACCTCGTCATCGTCCGGCAGGAAGCGGAAGGACAGCGCCTCCAGCACGAGGCAGATCACGAACACCGGTATGGCGTGCTGGATCAGATCGAACATGGGCAATGACTCCTACTGCCGAGCGGAAAGGGTGTCGACGACGCGGCCCAGCAGCTCGTCGGCCACGCGGTAAGCGGCATCGGCGTCCCGCGCGACGAGGTGCTCGGCCAGCGTGATGTGGGCGTCGCGGTCGGCCAGTTCGGCCGCCGTGCCGAGCTCGGCGATCGATTCGAAGCCGATGTCGGCGAACGCCGCAACCAACGTGTTCAACGCCAGCCGATAGGCCAGATTGCCGCTGCCGTCGATAATCGCGGTCCAGAACGTCAGGTCCACCGCGAACGATTCGTCGGTGCGCTGTGCCGGGTACGCCGCGGCCGCGGTGGCGATTGTCGCCAGCTGGTCGTTCGTGGCGTTGCGGGCGCACAGCCGGGCCGCGTCGGCGGCCACGGACCGGCGCATCACCATGATGTCGCGGGCGATCTGCAGCGCCGGGACAGCGCCGGTGGCAGCGAGGGTGCTGAGCACGTCCAGACCGGCCGTCTGCCGCCAATCCTGGACCCGTGTCTTGCCGCCGTGGCTGATCCGCACCAGCCGGGCCTGCTGCAGCCGCTTGAGTGCTTCCCGAATGGCGTGCCGGTTCACCGCGAAGGCCAGGGCCAGCTCGCGCTCGGACGGCAGCGCGTCATCGACCGCGACACGTCCCGACAGGATCTCGTCGACGAGGTGTGCGAAGACCGAGTCACTGACCGCCGACCGCGCGACGGGTGCGATGTCCATGGGGTCAATGATCGGGTTGCCGGCGTTAACTGGTCAACTGGTTGGACCAGTTATCTGGATCACAACACGAGAATGCCCCGCGGGAAACTCCCGCGGGGCATTCCGGCCGATTGACTAGGTGGCAGGCACGACCGCCCGGCCGACGTGCTCGCCCGTCGCCGCCCGCAGGTGCGGCTGACGCAGGAACACGAACCAGGTGACGACCGCGCAGACCACGTAGAAGGCGAGGAACACCCAGAACGCCGTGGTCGCCGAGTGCGACGGACCCGCGTAGGACGTCCGGAGCACGATGTTGACGAGCACGCCACCGAACGCACCGACCGCGCCGGCGAAGCCGATCAGCGCGCCGGACATGCTGCGCGACCACAAGGTCTTCTCCGCGGCACCCAACTCGTCCTTGCTCTGCGCCTTGGCCTCGAAGATCGACGGGATCATCTTGTACGTCGAGCCGTTACCGAGGCCGGTCAGGATGAACAGCACCATGAACGCCGTGATGTAGACGGCCATCTGGGCGCCGGTGGCCGGACCCTTGGTGGCGTCGTCCCACATGCCGCCGGCGACCAGGACGGCGGTGATGGCCGTCATCGCCCCGAAGGTGTACAGCGTGATCTTGCCGCCGCCGATCTTGTCGGCCAGCTTGCCGCCGAACGGACGCGAGATCGAGCCGAGCAGCGGGCCCAGGAACGCGATCCACGCGGTGTGGATGGAGGCGTCGAAGTTGGCCTTGGCCAGTTCCTTGGCGGCTTCCTTCGGCAGCTTGGCCACCGACGCGACGTGGTACTTCTCCAGCAGCGGCGCGACGTCCTGAGCGGTGAAGTTGATGTTCAGAATCTGGGTGAACGCGAAGCTGAACCCGATGAACGAACCGAACGTGCCGATGTACAGGAAGCACATCACCCACGAGTTGCGGAACTTCATGGCCTCGACCATCGCCGACAGGTTCGACTTCTGGCCCTGGATGTTGTCCATGAACAGCGCGGCACCGAGGGCCGCGGCGGCCAGCAGCACCAGGTAGATGGCACAGACGACCTCGGGGCGACGGTTGCCGAGCGTGGCGATGGTGACCAGACCGATGATCTGGATGACCGGGACGCCGATGTTGCCGCCGCCCGCGTTCAGGCCCAGCGCCCAGCCCTTCAGCCGCTGCGGGTAGAAGGCGTTGATGTTCGTCATCGACGATGCGAAGTTACCGCCACCGAAACCGGCGACCGCGGCGACGATGAGGAACGTCGTGTACGACGTGCCCGGATGCATCATGAAGTACATGGTCAGCGCGCATGGGATGGCGAGCATCAAGGCGCTGAAGATCGTGAAGTTGCGGCCACCGAACTTCGCGGGTCCGATGGTGTAGGGAATGCGCATGAATGCGCCCACCGCGATCGGCACCGCGCCGAGGACGAACTTGCCCAGCGCATCGATGCCGTAGACCGCCTGCGGCATGAACAGCACCATCACCGACCAGATGGACCACACCGAGAAGCCGACATGCTCGGCGAAGATCGACCAGATCAGGTTCCGCTTGGCGACGTCCTTGTTACCCGCGTCCCACGCAGCAACATCCTCAGCATCCCAGTGCTCGATGTCGCGGTTACGACTTAACAGACTCACAGTGCCTCCAGGCCTCCCAGTACGGAAATTGGTTGGCTACATATGTACGGACGCCCCATGCCGCAGCTGTTGCCCTTCGGTGTCAGCAAAGTCAATAGGCACTCACTTGGAGGACCCTGTGGTTGGTGACCCGCGTGATTCACAGCCGACGTATCGACGCAACAAGCACGAAATATGGAGCGCGAACGCGCTGGCTGGTGCATTGCCGCCGGCAGCGGTGCCGATCAGGTGGGTTGATCCTGGCGCAGGGGCCGAGCAGTACGTGAATTCACTCGCAGGGGCGATCCGCGGCGGTTATTGAAGCCAGGGCACCTCCGGCGGCCGGAGAAAGTGCCTGGCTTCAATTGCGGCGGCTGAAATGCGTGGTGATCGAAGCCACGTACTTCTCTGGCAGGGTCAACGGAAGAAAAAGCACCGCCGCGACGGGAATCCGTCGCGGCGGTGGCCTCAGTATGAAATTGGGAACGCTGGGGGCTCAGGCCTTCTTGGCGTCGTCCTCGTCCGCCTTGGCGTCTTCGTCTGCCTTGGCTTCGGTCTCGTCGGCGGCCTCAGGCTCGTCGGTCTCCTCGGTGGTCGCTTCAGCCTCGGGCTCGTCGGCCTCGGAGCTTTCGGCTTCGGCCGCTTCGGGCTCGTCTTCCGAAACCTTCTCGGCCACAACCGTTTCGGGCTCGTCGGCCGGGTAGTCCTCGACAGGTTCCGCGGCGGCTTCTTCTTCCGCCGCGTCTTCTTCGCCGGCCTCGGTGGCCAGCGCGTCGTCGACATCGGGGACGGAGTCGGCCGCCGCACCGCCGCGCGAGCGTTCCCGCAGCGCGTCGATGATGAGCAGCAGCACCCCGATGACGCTGGCGCCGATACACACCCAGGCGATCAGCTCATTGCTGGTGACAATCGCGGTCACCAGCGCGGTCAGCCCGATGAGGGCAAGGACCAGGGCAATGATCAGCATTGGTCAGCCGTCAGCTGTTGCCCCGGTTGAACTGGCCGAAGCCAGCACCTTCGCCGCCGGCCGCCGAATCGGCCGGCGCGGCAGAGCCACGCTGGCCGAGCTCTTCGAGCTGGGACTCCAGGTAGGTCTTGAGGCGCGTGCGGTACTCGCGCTCGAACGTGCGCAGCTGCTCGAGGCGGCCTTCCAGCACCGTGCGCTGCTGGTTGATGTTGCCCATGATCTCGGTGTGCTTGCGCTCGGCGTCGGCCTGCAGGGCGTCGGCCTTGTCCTGCGCCTGACGCAGCTGCGCCTCCGAACGGGTCTGTGCGTCGGCCAGCATGGCCTCGGCGCGCGCCTTGGCGTCGGCGACCGTGGTCTCGGCGGTGCGCTTGGCATCACTGACCAGGGCATCGGCCTGAGCGCGGGCGTCGGCGAGGGTCTTGTCGGCCTCGGCCTTGGCCGAACCGGTGAGACGGTCGGCAGTGTCCTGGGCCAGGCTCAGCACCTTGGCCGCGCGGACGTGGTGGTCCTCGCCGACCGGTGCGGCGACAGGAGCGGCCACCGGCGCGGGTGCCGCGACGGGCTCCGGCTCGGGCGCGGGGGCAGGCGGGGTGTAGACCGGCGCCGCGACCGGCTGGCCGGTGCGAGCGGACTGGAGCTCGGCGTCGAGCTCGGCGACCCGCTGCCGCAGATCGCTGTTCTCTTCGATCAGCCGGGTCAGCTCGGTCTCGACGAGATCGAGGAATGCATCGACCTCATCCTCGTTATAACCGCGCTTGCCAATCGGCGGCTTGCTGAATGCGACGTTGTGGACGTCAGCCGGAGTTAGCGGCATCTTCTGCCCCCTTGCAGTCTGGACCGTCAATCGGTGTCAAAGTGTAGAGCGATCAAAGTGTAGAGCGATCGTGGAGTAACTGGCGTCCATCCTGTCACAGCAGACCCGGCGGTTGCAGGCGAGGTCCGGAATTAAGAACGAATTTCAATGTTTCATTGGAATTCGGCAACGCCGCCCCGCGCTCGACACCGAATTGACCAAAACGAAAGAAGCGCATTAATTACATAAATGTAATTAATGCGCTTCTGCAGGTCAGGGGAACGTCGCGGTCAGGCCCCGACCTGATCGAAAGACAGCCGCATGCCGATGAACACCACCATGAGCAGCACCACGATGGACAAGTCGACCCGGACCGGCCCGATGGTCAGCGGCGGAATCAAGCGCCGCAACAGCTTCACCGGAGGATCGGTCACCGTCATGATCACTTCGAGGATCACCACGGTCAGTCCCCTCGGCTGCCAGTCCCGGCTGAATCCGCGGATGAACTCCACCACCACACGGGCGATCAACAGCAGCCAGAAGACGAACAGCGCAAAACCCAGAATGTCGAAGAACAGGGTCAATGCAACAGACCTCACTAGCGCGGGAAAAGCGCCGACTGCTGTCGGCGCTTGAGAGCGAGCCTACCTAACGCAGACCCCTCCAGCCGGGGGCCGAAGGGGTCTTGCGTAGAGCTGATCGCTGATACCGGGGGTGCTACTGGTAGCTGTAGAAGCCCGCTTCCGCGATCCGGCGACGTTCTTCGGCGCTGACGTCGACGTCGGCCGGCGAGAGCAGGAAGACCTTGGTGGCGACCTTGTCGAACGAGCCGCGCAGCGCGAAGGCCAGGCCGGCGGCGAAGTCGACGAGGCGCTTGGCGTCGGCGTTGTCCATGGACACCAGGTCCATGATCACCGGGGTGCCGTCGCGGAAGCGCTCACCGATGGTGCGGGCCTCGCTGTAGTCCTTGGGACGCAGGGTCGTGATCTTGGCCAGGGCGCTGCCGGCCTCGAACAGCTCGGCCATGCGGCGGGGCTCCATGGCGACGGCGCCGCGGGTGGCACCACGCAGGGTGTTGAAGCGCGGACGCTCGAACTCGCGCGGGCCGCGGGCCGGCATCTCGTCGTAGCCACCGCGGTAACCCATTGGGGCGGCATCCATTTCGCGTGCGTACTCGCGACGGTCGTCGTAGCCGCGCGGCTCACCGCGGCCGTAGTCCTCGTCCTCGAAACGCTCGTCGCGGGGGCGGCGCGGCGCCTGGTAGGCGCGCGCTGGACGTTCTTCGTCGTCGTAGTACTCGTCGTCATAGTCGTCCATCGGCGCCATACCGAAGTAGGCCTTGACCTTGTGCAGTGTGCTCATCGGATGCCCCTAGCTAAGAATGTGGTGTCTGGTGACTGTGATGTAAGTGTGACTGGAGTGACTACTCATGGTGACGTTAGAGGACGCGGTCCCATTAGCGCGGTACCGACACGCACACACGTTGACCCGTGTCGCACCGCCACTTCGAGGTCATTCGACATGCCCGCGGACAGGCCCAGCCGGTGCGGGTATTGCGTTTGGACCCTGAGCAATTCAGCCTCCAGTCGCGCAAACTCCGCGTCGGCCGCGCTGGCCAGCGGCGGGATCGCCATCAGGCCCGCCAGACCCAGGCCCGGAGCGGCGTGCGCGGCCGCGCACAGTTCGTCGACCAGATCGGGCCGGTCCACCGGCACGCCACCGCGCGCCGGATCCCCGTCGAGGCTGACCTGGATATAGACCTGCAATGGCTCGGACCTGCGGCCTTGGTCCAGTGCTTCGACCGCGCCGCGGGACAGCGCGGCGATCAAGGGCGCGGTGTCGACCGAATGCGCCACCGCTGCCCAGCGCGCCACCGCCCGCGCTTTGTTGCGTTGAATTCGGCCGATCATGTGCCACCGAATTACATTGTTCGACTCTATGTTCGATGACGCATCCAACAATTCGCCCGGCGCTGTGATCAATTTCTTGTCCGACAAGACGCCCGACACCTCAGCGACTTTGCCCGCCGCTTCCTGCTCGCGCGATTCACCGAATGCCCGGCAGCCCAATCCGAACAGCGCAACAACATCACTCGCCGGAAAGAATTTGGTGACCGGAAGAAATTCGATGTCGGTCCGATCCCGGCCGGCGGCCGCCGCCGCAGCGTCGATACGCGCCTGAATCCGGGCCAGCGACGCGGCCAATTCGGCCTCGCGCGGCGCGCTGGTCATTCCATCCACACCACCGACGCCAGCCGCCCGGTCGGGGCGCCACGTCGGTGGCTGAACAGATTCGGATCGTCGACCGTGCAGCGTGGGTCGATGTCGATGGCCTTGATCCCCAGACCGGCCAGCTGCTTGGTGATGCCCGCCCGCAGATCCACACCGACCGTGCCGCGCGCGGTGGTGGTGATACTGCCCGGCAGCACCGCCTCGACGTCGTCGGCCATCTCGTAGGGCACCTCATAGTTGCGCCCGCTGACCGCCGGGCCCAGCAGCACCGAGATGTCCTGCACCTGCGCACCGAGCTTCTGCATCGCCTCGATCGTGCGCAGCACCACGCCCTTCTGCGCGCCGACCCGTCCGGCGTGCACCGCGCCAACCACACCAGCGCGCGCATCACCCAACAGCACCGGCACGCAGTCGGCCGTGATCACCGCGAGCGGAAGCCGCGGCGTCGCGGTGACCAGGGCGTCGGTGTTGTCGTAGGCTCCCCCGGCTCCAGTTCCAGGGCCCTCGACAACTTCGACATGGTCACCGTGCACCTGGTTCATCCACACCAGCGGGCCGTGCCCGATGGCCTCGGCCAGCCGAGTCCGGTTGGCCGCGACGGCCTTTGGATCGTCGCCGACGTGGTCACCCAGGTTGAACGTGTCGAACGGGGCCGTCGAGACCCCGCCCGCACGCGTCGTAGTCACTCTGCGGATACGGAACGTCACGATTCCAAATTTATCCGGCGTGCCCGCGCCACTCGGTCATCGTCAGTGCTTCATGAACGGCGGCACGTCGACGTCGTCATCGTCGTCGCCACGGCCGCCGACGCTCACCGTCACACCATTGGTCGCCGCCGGCACGCTGCCCGGGTCGGCGTTGAAGGCACCGAGCTTGCCCGCGCTCGCCGCGCCGAACGTCTGCGCCCGGTGCGCGCCGCCGGCAGCCGGCGTCGCCGACGCCGTCGCGCCCGGCACCGCCGAGGTGACGGGCTTGCGGCTCTGGCCGGCGGTGTCGAACCCGGCCGCGATGACCGTCACCCGGACCTCGTCACCCAGCGAATCGTCGATGACGGTTCCGAAGATGATGTTGGCCTCGGGGTGGGCGGCATCCTGCACCAGCGACGCGGCCTCGTTGATCTCGAACAGACCCAGGTCGCTGCCGCCGGCCACCGACATCAGCACGCCCTGCGCGCCGTCCATCGAGGCCTCCAGCAGCGGCGAGTTGATGGCGATCTCGGCGGCCTTGAGCGCGCGACCGTCGCCCCGGGCCGAACCGATACCCATCAACGCCGTGCCGGCGCTGCTCATGACGCCCTTGACGTCGGCGAAGTCGACGTTGATCAGACCCGGGGTCGTGATCAGGTCCGTGATGCCCTGCACACCGTTGAGCAGCACCTCGTCGGCGCTGCGGAACGCGTCCATCAGCGAGACGGCCGCGTCGCCCATCTGCAGCAGGCGGTCGTTGGGGATGACGATGAGGGTGTCGCAGCTCTCGCGCAGCGCCTGGATACCCAGCTCGGCCTGGTTCGAGCGGCGCTTGCCCTCGAAGGAGAACGGGCGGGTGACGACACCGACGGTCAGCGCGCCGAGCTTGCGGGCGATGCCGGCGACGACGGGCGCGCCACCGGTACCGGTGCCACCGCCCTCACCGGCGGTGACGAACACCATGTCGGCGCCGCGCAGCAGCTCCTCGATCTCGTCCTTGGCGTCCTCGGCGGCCTTGCGGCCGACCTCGGGGTCGGCGCCGGCGCCCAGGCCACGCGTCGAGTCGCGGCCGACGTCGAGCTTGACGTCCGCCTCACTGAGCAGCAGCGCCTGCGCGTCGGTGTTGATCGCGATGAACTCGACGCCACGAAGGCCCTGTTCGATCATGCGGTTGACGGCGTTGACGCCGCCGCCGCCGACACCGATCACCTTGATGACGGCGAGGTAGTTATGCGGGGGTGTCATCTGACGTCTTCCTCCCTGGCTCGGTTTGTCCTGAGCAAAACTTCTCGAATCAAAACCCTAAACCTCAACCATAGGGTTAGAGTTATGTCAAGTTGTTCCGCGCAAACAGAACGGTAGGGTGCGGCCGCGGCGCAGCCGTGCAGGCGCGCCGAGAGTTCACGCGATTTTTCTTGGTCTGCTCGATCGAGCCACGCGAAGTGGAGAGCTACTTCACAGTCGGCAGGTCGGGACTGGACACGTCATAGGTGTGTCCCGGCTGCGTGAGCAGCGCACCGAGCTTGAGCGCCTTCTCCTCGGTGCGGTCGGTGGTCCCCCAGATGACCTCACGACCGTCGTTCAACGTCAGCGTGACACCGGCGACCGACGGCGCCCCGACGCGCGCGACCTGACTGAACACCTCGGGACGCAGCGACAGCAGGACCTCGAGGGCCGCCAGCGTCGCCGGATCCTTGGGGCCGGGATTGTCGGCATCCAGGTACGGCAGGCCCGGCGGCGGCGGCTCGGTCGCGAAATCCACGCCGTCGCGGTCGAACAGGTGCGGACCGTCCGGGTACTCCTTGGCCGCGACCGGAACCCGCTCGAGCACCGTGATGCGCAGGGTCGACGGGTACTCGCGCTGCACCCGGGCACTGGCCACCCGCCGGATCGTGGCGACCCGTTCGGCCACCGCGTCGGTGTTGACCTGCAGCAGCGGCGTCTCCGGTTTAACCGCGGCCGCCGCCGTCACCTGGTCCTCGGTCAGGGTGCCCAGACCCGTGACCACGGTGTGGCGGACGGCCATGATCGGCGTGAAGTACAGCACCAGGCCCAGTGCGACGGCGACGACGGCCGTCACCGCCGACCACAGCAACATCTTCAGACCGCGGATGACGCCCCGGGTGGGTGCCTTGGGCTGCTCGGACAGGCCCGCCGCGCGGCGCCGCGCCTCCTGACGCGCCTGCTCCAGTGCCCTGGCCCGCTCCAGCGCGATGCGGCGTTCCTCCCGCTCACGCCGGGCACGGCGACGCGGTCCCTCGTAGTCGGGTGACGCGGGATCGGTCGACGCGGCGTCCGGCGCCTCCTCGGCGGTGGGCTCCTCCGGCGCGACGTCCGGCGCAGTGCCGTCCACTGCCGCCTCGTCCTGCGCCGCCTCGTCCTGCGCCGTGTCGTCCTGTGCGACAACAGGTTCGGCAGCCGGCTCCCCCGAGCCGTCCTCCACCGTCACGGCGTGGGCCGTCCCGGGGCGGCGCGGTCGGCCTTGACCTCCAGTGCGGTCAGGATCTCGCGCCCCAACAGCGTCACGTCGCCGGCGCCCATGGTGACGATGACGTCACCCGGACCGGCCTTGGCCGCCACCTGCTCGGCCACCGCGGAGAAGTCGGGCACGTAATGCACCGGGGCCGAGACGTGCTCGACGATGCTCGCGCCACTGACGCCGGCCAGCGGGGCTTCCCGCGCGGCATAGACGTCGAGGACGAACACCTCGTCGGCACGATCGAGGGCCTGACCGAACTCCTTCGCGAAAGTCTGTGTGCGCGAATACAGATGGGGCTGGAACACCACGATGGACCGCGACGTGCCGGCCACCGCGCGCAGCGCTTCCAGCGTCGCCCGGACCTCGGTGGGATGGTGCGCGTAATCGTCGAAAACCCGGACGCCGTAAGCGGTTCCGACCGCCTCGAAGCGCCGCCGCACACCTTCGAACCCGGTGAGGCCGTCGAGCACGGCCTCCGGATCGGCGCCGACCTCACGGGCCGCCAGCAGCGCGGCGAGGGCGTTGAGCGCCATGTGCTTGCCCGGCACCGAAAGCCGCATGCCCCGGCGGTGCGGTTCGCCCGCCAGTTGGATGGCCGCCACCCCACCGGTGCCCTGCTGCTGCCAGGTCAGCAGCGTCGCTTCCAGATCCGTGCGCTGCGCACTGCCCATGCCATACCGCAGCACGCGAACACCGCGTTCCGCCGACCGCTGGGCCAGCGCTTCGGCACCCGGATCGTCGGCGCACACCACCAGCGCGCCACCGGGACGCAGCCGGGCCACGAAGTCGTCGAACACCGCGGTGTAGGCCTCGACGCTGCCGAAGTGGTCGAGGTGGTCGGCCTCGATGTTGGTCACCACCGCCACGTCGGGGGTGTATTCGAGCAGTGAACCGTCGCTCTCGTCGGCCTCGGCCACGAAGCAGTCGCCGCTGCCGTGATGCGCGTTGGTGCCGGCCTCACCCAAATCGCCGCCGACGGCGAACGACGGGTCAAAACCACTGTGCTGCAACGCCACGATGACCATCGAGGTGGTCGTGGTCTTGCCGTGGGTTCCGGTCACCAGCACCGACCGATAGCCGTCCATCAGCTTGGCGAGCACGACCGGGCGCATGATCACCGGGATGCCGCGCCGCCGGGCCTCCACCAGCTCGGGGTTGTCCTTGGGGATGGCGGCGTGCGTGCTCACCACGACGGTCGGGCCGCCCGGCAGCATGTCCAGCGACGACGCGTCGTGCCCGATCCGAATCTCGGCACCGCGCGCACGTAGCGCCGCGACACCACGGGATTCCTTGGCGTCCGAACCGGACACCTGGCCACCCCGGTCCAGCAGGATCCGGGCGATACCGGACATCCCGGCGCCGCCGATACCGACCATGTGCACCCGAGCCAGCTCGGGTGGCAGCTGCCGCGCCGTCACCGGAGACCCGATCCGGATGCCACGCCCGCGACTTCGAGGGCGATCTGCGCCACCCGCCGCGCCGCGTCGCGGTGGCCGGCCAGCGCGGCCGCCGTCGTCATCTGGTCCAGTGCGGCGGTGTCGCCCATCAAAGTTCCGATCCGTTCGGTGACGAAGTCCGGGGTCAGCTCGGCATCGTTGACCAGCAGGCCACCGCCGGCGTCGACCACCGGGAGTGCGTTGAGTCGTTGCTCACCGTTGCCGATCGGCAGCGGGACGTAGACGGCGGGCAGACCGACCGCGCTGACCTCCGCGACAGTCATGGCGCCGGACCGGCAGATGGCCAGATCTGCTGCCGCATAAGCCAGATCCATGCGGTCGAGGTATGGCACTCCCACATAGGGCGGGGCACCCGGCGCCGACTCCGGCAGCTCGAGGGTGTTCTTGCGGCCGTACGCATGCAGGACCGAGACACCTTGTGCGGCCAGGTTTTCGGCCGCACCGGAGACGGCGCGATTCAGCGACTGCGCGCCCTGGGAGCCGCCGAACACCAGGAGCACGCGGGCATCGTCGGCGAAGCCGAAGAACTTGCGGGCCTCCGCGCGCAGCGCGGCCCGGTCGAGCGAGGTGATCGACTCGCGCACCGGGATCCCGACGACCTCGCCGCGCTTGAGACCCGAATCCGGCACCGCGGCCAGCACGCGGCGCGCCGAGCGGGCACCGACCTTGTTGGCCCAGCCCGCGCTGGCGTTGGCCTCGTGTACCACGACCGGAACGGTGCGGCGACGACGCAGTCCCCCGCCGCGGGCGGCGAGGTAGGCCGGCAACGAGACGTAACCGCCGAATCCCACGACGACGTCGGCCTCGACGGCGTCGAGAACGTCACGCGTCTCGCGGACCGCGGCGCGAACCCGCAGTGGCAGCCGAGCCAGGTCGGCAGAAAGCTTGCGCGGCAACGGAACCGGGGTGATCAGCTCGAGGTCGTAGCCACGTTCGGGGACCAGCCGGGTTTCCAGCCCGCGGGCCGTGCCGAGGGCGGTGATCCGGACGTCGGGCCGCAGCGCGACCAGCGCGTCGGCAACCGCCATCGCGGGCTCGATGTGACCTGCGGTGCCGCCGCCGGCCAGCACTACGGAGATGCCGCGAGTTCCGCCGTCGCTCCGCTCGCCTGGGTGTGTTTCCCCTTCGCTCCGCTCGCCTCGGCCCGAACTCACACCACTCACCCGTACCGCTGACCTTCCAATGTGCGGACCCGCGGGTCCGACCGGCGCGGGTCACGTCTTTGTTGACCCTTGAGGTCACCATTTTGCCTTGCACGCCGTCCGGCACCGTCAGCCGGTACGGGGTTGCCACGCTTACTGCGGCCGCGGTCCGACCGCCGGTCCGGTTCCTCGGTCCGCCGCGGGCGCCTCGGGGCATCGCTGCGGCGCTGCCGGGGCGGCGGTTCCTGTCGGGTGGCCTGCCGGGTGGGCCGCGCGGACTTCGTGGGCTTTGCCGGCTTGGCGGGTTTGGCCTGCCGGGCGGCGGGTTTGCGGACCGGCTTGTCGCCGCGACCACGCAACCGGTCGCGGGCCGAGTCCAACGTGGTCGGTGAATACGGCACCGGCGGCGGCAGCCGCAGGATCCGGTTCATCCGGTCGTCGCGGCCGGCCCGCAGCGCAGCGACCGCGTCGGGCTCGTGGCGCGCCGCATTGGCTATCAGGCCGATCAGCAGAAGTGTTGTGGCCGTTGCTGTTCCGCCGGCAGAGATGAGCGGCAGCTGGATACCCGTGACGGGCAGCAGGCCGAGCACGTAACCGACGTTGATGAACACCTGGCCGACGACCCACAGCGTCGTGGTGGCGGTCAGCAGCCGCAGGAACGGGTCGACCGACCGGCGGGCGATCCGCATGCCGGTGTAGGCGAACAGGCCGAACAGCGCCAGCAGGCCCGCCGCGCCGATGAAGCCGAGCTCCTCGCCGATGATCGCGAAGATGAAGTCGTTGTGCGCGTTGGGCAGGTAGTTGAACTTCGCGGTGCCCTGCCCGAGCCCGTCGCCGAACATGCCGCCGTTCGCCAGCGCGTACTTGGCCTGCCGCGACTGGTAGCCGATGCCCTGCAGGTCGGAGTCGGGGTCCAGCCAGGCCCGCACCCGGTCGGAGCGGTAGCCGGCCGAGACCGCCATGATGGCGGCCGCCCCGATGCACAGGATCAGCGAGCTGAGGAAGATCCGCAGCGACAGCCCGGCGTACCAGAGCAGGCCGAGCAGGACGATGCTCACCGACACCGTCTGGCCGAGGTCGGGCTCGGCGACGATCAGGCCGAGCGCCAGGACCGCGGCCGGGACCAGCGGAAACAGCAGCTCTTTCCAGCCGGCGTGCTGCATGCGGCGCGTCGCCAACAGGTGCGAACCCCAGATCGCGAAGGCGATCTTCGTCAGCTCGGACGGCTGCATCGAGAAGCCGGCGACGACGAACCAGCCGCGGGCACCGTTGGACAGATGGCCGATGCCCGGGATGAGCACCAGCGCGATCAGCACGAGGCTGACGATGAACGCCGGCAGCGCCATCCGGCGCATGAACGCGATGGGCAGCCGCAGCGCGACATAGAACGCGATCAGGCCGATGACGGTCCAGAGCACCTGTTTGGCGAAGATCGTCCAGGGCGAGCCGTCCTCGTCGTACGAGTGGACGCCCGAAGCCGAGAGCACCATGGTCAGGCCCAGCGTGATCAGCAGCGCCGCGCAGGCGATGACCAGGTGGAACGACGTCATCGGCCGGCCCAGCCAGGCGCCGAACCGGGCCCGGGGGCCCTGCCGCTTGGGCTGGGCGGGCTTCGCGGCCGACTCCGCGGCCGCGTCTTTAGCCGTGTCTTTGCCCCCGTCCGCCGCAGCGCTGGGGGTCTTCTCGTCAGGGGCCTGCGGGCCTTCCGGGCCGGCTTTGCCCCGACGGAGCTTGGCAAGGATGTCCGGCATGTGACTACCCGACCTCGTCGTTCACATTGGTCACAAAAACCACAACTGTCCCTTGCATCCCAAAATCCTCCCCTGTCGCACCCGCAGGGCGCGGCACATCCGGCGCGTGTCGCCGGAATGGGGCGATTTGCCACAGGGGCGGCGAGGCCATCGACCGAATGTGCAATCAGCGCCCCGCGCGGGCGATTTTCGCGATCTGCCCGCACAGTCGCGAGGCAGAGCGCTCGCCGAACTGGTCGAGGCCTCGGCCTAGCCCTTCATTGCCGCAACCGCCTTGACGAGCAGGTCTTTGGCGACCTGCGGGTCGACGTCGGCCTGGACGACGGCCACGGTCTTGTCACCCAGGACGGCGGTGTAGGTGGTCTCCTCGATGGATTTGCCGCCCGCGGTGATGTGCGCCTGCACGCCCATGGTCTTCGCGCCCGCGATGTCGGGGCCGGGGACGCGCTCGACCGTCGCGGTGACGCCGTCGGTCGAGTCGACGGTGAACTGATCGCAGCCCGCATGGCCGAGTTCGCCGACGGTCTTGGCCGCCTCCGCCGCCATCACGATGACGGTGTTGCCGTCCTGGTTGCTGCCGATGAAGCCCGCGGTCCTGGCGCCGACGCCGGCCGGTGCGAGCGGCTTGAGCAGCGACGCGCACTCAGCGGGAGTGACGACCGACGGCGGCGTGGTGGTGAGCGCGCCGACACCGGGGGCATCCAGCTTCTCCTGGGTGACGGTGTCCGCCTCCAGATCCATCGGGTCGTAACCCGGCGGCAGGCTGCTCTTGGCGCTGCCGATCTTCGAGATGTCGTACTTCGCGGCGGCCTGGCCGCCGCTCCCGGACTTGCCGTCCGAGCCGCCGCAGCCGGCGATCAGCGCTGCGCCCGCCAGCACGGCAACGGGCCCGACCAGGTACTTCTCGACGTTCATGGCGCGAACCCTAACAGCGGGCCATGGCGTCACCGCGCAAATACTGAATGTCGGCTGTGAGCCGCGTGTCTAGCGGCCCCCCGCCGACAGCCACTCGCTGTAGAACAGCGCCACCCCGAGTCCGCAGGCGATGGCGGTGAGCAACCAGAACCTGATGATCACCGTGGTCTCGGCCCAGCCGGCCAGCTCGAAATGATGATGGAACGGCGCCATCCGGAACACCCGTCGCCCCGTGGTGCGGAAGGCCAGGATCTGAACCACCACCGACGTCACCTCGGCGACGAACAGCGCGCCGAGCACGATCGCCAGCGTCTCGGTCCGGCTGGTCACCGACAGGCCGGCGATGATGCCGCCGAGCGCCAGCGAGCCGGTGTCGCCCATGAAGATCTTGGCCGGCGCGGCGTTCCACCACAGGAATCCGATGCACGCACCCGCCGTCGCCGCCGCGACCAGCGCCAGATCCAACGGATCACGGACGTTGTAGCAGCCCGGCCCCGGGCTGGTGGCGCACGCGTTGCGGTACTGCCAGAACGTGATCAGGACATACGCCGCGCTGACCATCGCCATGGCACCCGCGGCCAGCCCGTCCAGGCCGTCGGTGAAGTTGACGGCGTTGGACCACGCGCTGACCAGCACCACGATGAACAACACGAACAGCACCGGACCCAGCGTCACCGTCGCGATCTCGCGCACGTACGACAGCCCCGCGCTTCCCGGCGTCAGGCCGTAACCGTTGCGGAACTGCAGCACCAGCACGCCGAACAGGACGGCCGACACCAGCTGGCCGATCGTCTTGGCGGTCTTGTTCAAACCGAGGTTGCGGGCCCGGCGGAGCTTGATCAGATCGTCGATGAAGCCGACGGCGCCGAGCGACGTGGCGAGAGCGAGCACCAGCAGGCCCGAGGCCGACGGCCCTTCGCCGTCGACCAGCAGCCCCACCACATGGGTGCCGAGATAGCCGCACCAGATGCCGGTGACGATCGCGACACCGCCCATCGACGGCGTGCCGCGCTTCTTCTGGTGGCTGGCCGGGCCGTCCTCGCGGATCTCGTGGCCGAAGCCCCGGCGGGTGAAGAGCCGGATCAGCACCGGCGTCAGCACGATCGACACCGCGAGCGCGATACCGACGGCGAACAGGATCTGGATCATGCCTGCCCCTCCCGCGCCAGCTCCTCGGCCAACGCGCCGAGCCCCGCAGAGTTCGAGGCCTTGACCAGCACGACATCGCCGGGCTCCAGCTCGGCGCGCAGCAAATCAAGTGCGGCCTCGGCATCGGGGACGGGCGAGACCTCGCTGCCCCACGAGCCTTCCATCACCGCGCCGTGTTGCATGGCGCCCATAGTCCTCCCGGTTCCGACGACAACCAGTCGTGACACATCTAAACGCACGGCCAGTCGACCGATGCTGTCATGTTCGGCAATCGCGTCGTCACCCAGTTCGGCCATCTCGCCGAGCACCGCCCAGCTACGCACCGGTGCGCCGGATTCGGCACGCGCCGACTTGGCCATCCAGGCCAGCGCCTTGAGGCCCGCCCGCATCGAGTCGGGGTTGGCGTTGTAGGCGTCGTTCACCACGACCACCCCGTCGGCCCGGGTGGTGACCTGCATGCGGTGCTTCGAGACAGGCCCGGCGCCGGCGAGTGCGTCGGCCACCTGCTGCAGGGTCGCGCCGCATTCCAGCGCGACCGCGGCGGCGCTGAGCGCATTGGACACCTGGTGGTCGCCGTGCACCGCCAGCGCGACGTCAACGTGCTGCTCCCCCGCGTGCAGGGTGAAGCGCGGACGGGCCAGCTCATCGAGGGTGACGTCACCGGCCCACAGATCGGCGCCGGGCGACCGCGATACCCGCACCACGCGGGCCGCGGTGGTCTGCGCCATGGCGGCAACCGCGCCGTCGTCGGCATTGAGGATGACGACACCGTCCGCCGGAACAGCTTGCGGCAGTTCGGATTTCGTCGCCGCGATGACGTCACGGGAGCCGAACTCCCCGAGGTGCGCGGTGCCGACGTTGAGCACCACACCGATCGACGGCGGCGCGATCGCGGCGAGCGCGGCGATGTTGCCGGGGTGCCGCGCCGACATCTCCAGCACCAGGAAGTCGGTGTCGCCGGTGGCACGCAGCACCGTCCACGGGTGGCCGAGCTCGTTGTTGAACGATCCCGGCGGCGCGATCACGTCACCCAGCGGCGCGAGCACGGCGGCCAGCAGATCCTTGGTCGACGTCTTGCCCGACGAGCCGGTGACACCGATGATCCGCAGGCCCCCGGCGACCAACCGGTCGGCCACGGCGCGGGCCAGCTTGCCCAGGGCCGCCAGCACCGCCGCACCGGAGCCGTCGGTGTCGTACTCCAGCGCTCCGGAGGCCGAATCGACCTGTCCGACAACCGGTTTCACGACGATGGCCGGGACGCCGACGGACCGGGCCGCCAGCACCGCGACAGCGCCCGCCGCCACCGCGCCCGCGGCGAAGTCATGTCCGTCGGTGCGGGCGCCCGGCAACGCCAGGAACAGCCCACCCGCGGTGACGGCCCGCGAGTCGAATTCGACGGTTCCGGTCACGCGCGTCGCGGCGGCAGCCTCGGGCGTGACGTCGGACAGTTCGCCGCCGACGATGTCGGCGATCTCTGCCAGGGTCAGGTCGATCATGCGGGTGACTCCCCAGCTTTCCCGGCCGCCGCATCGAGCGAGGCGGCCAATTCATCACGATCATCAAACGGCCGGGTCTGGCCGGCCCGCGTCTGGCCCGACTCGTGGCCCTTGCCCGCGACCAGCACAGTGTCCCCCGCGCGGGCCCAGGCGACGGCATGGTCGATGGCCGCCCGGCGGTCGCCGATCACCACCACCTCGGCTCCGCCGTCCGCGGCACCGGCCGCGATCGTGGCCCGGATGAGTTCCGGATCCTCGTCGCGCGGGTTGTCGTCGGTGATGACGACGAGGTCTGCCAGTTCCGCGGCAATGCGCCCCATCGGTTCGCGTTTCCCGGCGTCCCGGTTGCCGCCGGCACCGAACACCACGGCCAGCCGGCCCCGGGTCTGCGGGCGCAGCGTCTGCAGCACCGCCTCCAGGGCGCCGGGCTTGTGCGCATAGTCGACGAGGGCCAGGAAGTCCTGCCCGCGGTCGATGGGCTGCAAGCGGCCGGGCACGGTGGCGGTGGCCAGTCCGGGTGCCGCCTGCTCGGGCGCGACGCCCACCGTGTCGAGCAGCGCCACGGCCAGCAGGGCGTTGGCGACGTTGTAGCCGCCGGGCAGGCCGATCCGCAGCGGGTGCCGCGCGCCGTCGGGCCCGACGGCGGTGAACTGCTGGCCACCGCGGTCGGCTTCGATGCCGGTGACGGTCCAGTCGGCGTCGCCGGTGGTGCTGACGGTCACCGGATCGGCGGCCCGCGCCGCCATCTGTCGGCCCCAGTCGTCGTCCACGCAGACGACCGACAGTTCGGCATGGTTGGGCGAATCAGGTTGGAACAGCCGGGCTTTGGCGTCCAGGTAGTCGTCCATGGTCGGATGGAAGTCCAGGTGGTCGCGCGACAGGTTGGTGAAACCGCCGGCGGCGAAGCGCAGCGCGTCCACCCGGCCCAGCGACAACGCGTGGCTGGACACCTCCATGACGACGGTGTCGACACCGCGTTCGACCATGGTGGCCAGCAGCGCCTGCAGTGCCGGCGCTTCCGGGGTGGTCAGGGAACTCGGCAGGTCGCGGCCGTCGATCCGGATGCCGACGGTGCCGATCAGCCCGGCCACCCGCCCCGCGGCGCGCAGCCCCGCCTCGACCAGATAAGTGGTCGTGGTCTTGCCCGAGGTCCCCGTGATGCCGATGACACGCAGCCGCTCCGAGGGCCGACCGTAGATTTCGGCGGCGACTTCGCCCAGTACCGCACGCGGGTCGGGGTGCACGAGCACGGGCACACCGACGTCGAGAAGCTCCAGCCCCTCCAGGTCGGTCAGCACCGCGGCGGCGCCGGCCGCGACGGCGTCGGCGGCGAACCGCGCACCGTGTGCGGCCGATCCGGGCAGTGCCGCGAACAGATCACCGGCGACGACGTCCCGGCTACTCAGCGTGACACCGGTGACGCGCAGCTCCGGAATCGGAGCCCGCGACTCGGCGCCGACGTGGTCGGCCAACGAGCCCAGCGCGGCCCCGACAGGGTCAGCGGGGCGCAAGGTAGGCGAAGACATGGCCATGACACAGTACCGGGCCGGTGACGGGCACCCGGCCCGTCAGGTGGCCTGCAGGACCAGCGGCGGACCGGGGTCCGGCGACAGCGGCACGTTCTCGCGCTGCATCAGCCACGCCGCGATGTTGTGGAACAGCTGCGCCATGGAGTGGCCCGGTGTGCCGTCGGCGTTGCGCTGCGGGTTGTTGGCCATGATCCCGACGACGTAGCGCGGGTCGTCCGACGGCGCCATGCCGGCGAAGGTGATCCAGTAGTGGTCGTCGTCGTAGTAGCAGCCGCAGGCCGGGTTGATCTGCTGGGCGGTGCCGGTCTTGCCCGCCATCTGGTAGCCCTCGACAGCGCCCGGCCAGCCGGTGCCCTGCTGGGTGCCGCGGGGGTCACGCTGGAGGGTCGCGCGGAACATGTTCCGCAGCGTCGCCGCGGTCTGCGGCGAGACGACCTGCACGCCCTCGGGCGCCGCCTGATCCTGGTGCGTGCCGTCGGCCGAGACGATCGACTTGACGATGCGCGGCGGGATGCGCAGACCGTCGTTCGCGATGGCCTGGTACATGCCGGTCATCTGCAGCAGGGTCATCGAAAGGCCCTGTCCGATAGGCAGGTTCGCGAACGAGCTGCCGGACCACTGGTCGATCGGCGGGACCAGACCCGCGCTCTCGCCGGGCAGGCCCGAACCCGTGCGCTGGCCGAGGCCGAACTTCGTCAACATGTCCGCGAAGCGCTCCGGGCCGACCCGCTGGGCCAGCATCAGGGTGCCGATGTTCGAGGACTTCCCGAAGACGCCGGTGGTGGTGTACGGGTCGGTGCCGTGGCCCCAGGCGTCGCGGATGGTGACGCCACCCATGTTGTAACTGCCCGGAACCTGCAGCACCTCATCGGGATTCGAGAGCCCGAACTCGATGACCGACGCCGCCGTGACGATCTTGTTCACCGAGCCCGGCTCGAAGGGCGACGTCGCGGGCAGGTTGCCCATCTGCTTGTCGTCCTGCCGGCTCAGTTCCTGGGCCGGGTCAAAGGTGTTGTCGTTGGTCATGGCGAGAATCTCGCCGGTCTTCGAATCCAGGACGACCGCCGAGACGTCGTGCGCGCCGGACATGTCCTTGGCCTGCTGCACCTGCTGCTGGACGTAGTACTGGATGTCGTTGTCGAGCGTCAGCTGCACGGTGGCGCCGTTGATGGCGTCGTGCTGGTCCCGGTAGCTGCCGGGGATCACCACACCGTCCGAGCCGCGGTCGTAGGTGACCGAGCCGTCGGTGCCGGAAAGCTTTGCGTCGAAGGAGTCTTCGAGGCCGAGCAGGCCGTGGCCGTCCCAGCCGATGTCGCCGACGACGTTCGCGGCCAGCGAGCCGCCGGGGTACTGCCGGATGTCCTGCCGCTCGGCGCCGACCTCGGGGTACTTCTTGGTGATCGCGTCGGAGATCGCCGGGTCGACGGCCCGCGCGAGGTAGACGAACGAATCCCGGCCGGTGATCTTCTTGGCCAGGGTCGCGGCGTCGGGCTTGTTGTTCAGCAGACCGGCCACGCCGACGGCGATCTCGTTGAGCCGCTTGTCGGGGTCCGGTGCCGCCGGGGTCTTGGCCTTGGCCTCGGTCAGCTGCTGGCGGATCCGGTTCGGCTGGAAGGTCAGCGCGCGGGCTTCGATGGTGAACGCCAGCTTGGCGTTGTTGCGGTCGACGATGCTGCCGCGCACGGCCTTCTCGACGTCGGTGACCTTGAGCTGGCTGGCGGCCTCGGCGCGCAGGCCGGCGGCCCGCGGCCCCTGCAGGAAGAACAATTGCACGGCCGAGGCCACGAGCACCAGCGCGATGACGATGTTGCCGAACTTGTGACGGAATCCGAACGAGCCGGTGCGCCCCTCGGGCAGCACGGCTTCACGGGTGCGCCGGTCGTGGGCCGAATGGGGTTGTCCGGTAGGCGTTTTGGCGGCCGGCCGCTTGCGCGGCGCGCCCGGCCGCGCAGCACCGGTCTTGCGGGGTCGCGCGCCGCTCATGCGGGCAGGCCGGGGGCGGGCTGCGCCGGCAGCGGGGCCGGAACCGGGGCCGGGGCCGCCGGGACCGGAGCCTGTGCAACCGGGGCCGGGGCGGCCGGCACCGGAAGCGCGGCCTCAGGCTGCAGCGCAGGGCCGGGCAGCGTGCCCAGTCCGGGCACCGGGAGCGCCGGCGCCGCAGGCACGGGCGCCGCGAGGGCGGGAGCCGGGACCGGGAGCACCGGTGCCACGGGCGCCGGTGCGTGCACCACCTGTTCCCGCGGGTCGACCACGACGGGCGCCGGCGCGGCGGCCGGAGCCGGAACCGCGCCCGGAACGGCAACAGCCGGCGCGGGGACACCTGCCGGAGCAGGCACGGGCGCCGCAGCGGGTGCCGGGGCCGGCGCAGCAGCCGGGACCGGTGCCGGCGCCGGGGCTGCGGCGGGCCGTGGGGCGGGCGGAGCCGCGTCGGGCAGTGGCGTATTCAGCGGTGGCGGCGGTACGCCCTGCGCCGGCTTCGGACTGCCGACCAGCAGCCAGTTGCCGGTGGGATCCTGCACCAGGTGCGCGGTGTCACGCGACGGGATCATGCCGAGGTTGCGCGCCGCGTCGGCCAGGGCCGGTGCGGCCTGTGCGACCAGCACGTCCCGCTCGAGGGCCTCTTTCTGTTGCTGCAGAGCCTGATTGATCTCCTTGGCGCGGCCCAACTCGTACGACCGCTCGGCCGCGGAGGTCGACAGCCACAGCGTGACACCCAGGCCCATGCCCAGCGCCCCGATGATCAGCACGACGAACGGCACCCGCGCGATCAGCCGCCGCGGGTTGAAGTCCATCTCGGCGATGCGGATGAGCAGCCGCTCCCGCAGCGGGGTGCGAACAACCTTGGGCGCCTTGGCCTTGCGAGCCTTGGCCCGGGCCTTGGCCTGCGAGGCGCTCTTGGGGCGCGACGGTGCAGCGGTCGGCCGGGCGAACGGCGTGGTCTGCGGGCCGGCGCCGGTCGGCTTTGACCGCTGCGGCCGGACGTCGCGCTTACCGCGCTTGACGCGAGCGTCAGTCTTGTTGTCGCGCTTGGCTTCCCGTTTGCCACCCTCGCGACGGGACACCGCTTCGTCGGCACTGCGACGCGTGGCACGGCGGCGCGGATCGGGGTCGGAGTCCCGTCGAGCACTGCCGCCGCGTACCGGTGCTGGCCGCTTTGCCATCACAGACCTCCCCTTGTGACAACTTTTTCCAGAGCGCGCAGGCGAACCGACGCGCTACGCGGATTCAATTCGAGTTCGTGTTCATCGGCCCGCTCGGCGCCTCGGGTCAACGAGGTGAAGAGCGGCTCGTAGCCGGGCAGCTCCATCGGCAGCCCCTCCGGGGTACGCGACGCGATGGCGTCGGTGAAGTACCCCTTGACGATTCGGTCTTCCAGCGACTGGTACGCCTCGACGGCGATGCGGCCGCCGGGACGCAGCGCGTCCAGCGCGGCGGGTATCGCCGCGCGCAGACAGTCCAGCTCGCCGTTGACCTCGGTGCGCAGCGCCTGGAACGTCCGCTTGGCCGGATGCCCACCGGTGCGACGGGCCGGCGCCGGGATCACCGCGTAGAGCAGCTCGACCAGCTCGGTCGTCGTGGTGAAGGGGCGGCGGGCCCGCTCCCGGACAACCTCCTTGGCGATGCGGGACGCGAACTTCTCCTCGCCGTACTCGCGCAGCACACGGGTGAGGGCCCGGGCGTCATAAGTGTTCAGCACATCCGCCGCGGTCAGTCCGGAGCTCTGGTCCATCCGCATGTCCAGCGGTGCCTCCTGCGCGTAGGCGAAACCGCGCTCGGCCTGGTCGAGCTGCATCGAGGACACCCCGAGGTCGAACAGGATGGCATCCAATTCGCCTGAGCGGTAACCGGATTGGGTCAGCGCCTCGTCGATGCCGTCGTACGGGGTGTGCACCAGGTGCACCCGGTCACCGAATGGCGCCAGGCGCTCCCCCGCCAACCGCAGCGCGGTCTGGTCGCGGTCCAGGCCGATGAGCGTCACCGCAGGGAAACGCGTGAGGAAGGCTTCGGAGTGGCCGCCGGCGCCCAGTGTCGCGTCGATCATGACGGCGCCGGCACCGTCGGCGCTGTTGCGGGTGAGTGCCGGGGCCAGCAGTTCGACGCAGCGGTCCAGCAACACCGGAATGTGCGGACGACGGTCGGTCAACGCAACACCCCCAAAAGGCTTCAGCTGGTGGATTTGTGCGGCCCCTGCAGCGAGGTCTCTGTCCGAGTTCGCGAACCTGACGTTGGGGAAGTACGCCAGGGCCGGTTCGGGCAGAGGCCACGCTGCACGGGCCTGCAGGTCAAAGGGTGCTGCCGAGCGCTTCATCGCTTGCCGCGGAGAAGTTCTCTTCGTGAGTTTCTTGATAGGTCTGCCAGGCCGCGGCATCCCAGATTTCGAGGTAGTCCACCGCGCCGATCACGACGCACTCCTTGGTCAGGCTCGCGTAGCGACGGTGGTCACCGGACAGCGTGATGCGGCCTTGAGCGTCAGGGTGCTGCTCGTCGGCGCCCGCGGCGAAAACGCGCAGGTCGGCACGAGCGGCGGGATCGTTCCGGGGAGTGCTCGCCACGCGGCGGGCGATCTCGGCCTCGAACTCGGCCCTCGGGTACACGGCGAGGCTGTGATCTGGACTTTTGGCGACCATCAACCCTCCTGCCAGTGCATCGCGGAACTTGGCGGGCAACGTCAGTCGCCCCTTGTCGTCGAGCTTCGGCGTGTAGGTACCCAGGAACATCAGGCACCTCCCACCACTCCGGAGTCCGGTCTCTCCGATGTCCGCCACATTACCCCACAATCCCCCACTTCTCTCCATCTCAAGTCTAAAAATCGCCTTATCTGCCCCACCCGGCGCAGCAATCACTCGAAATCGGCAGCGGACGACGGCATCAAATGACCTGGATGGGCGCCAAAATCGCAGCTTGAGGCACCCGCGGGAGATTGGTGGGGCGTTGTGGGGAACCGCGGAGCGCAGCCCCTGAAAAATTGCGGCGCGCATCGCGCCGGCAAATTTCGCTACCAGCCCGGCGTGTCGCGCGTCACACGACCGCCGGGCGGGTCAACAAATAAAAACAGGGGCAGCCGAATCGGCTACCCCTGCATCACGCCTGCGCGTCTAGTCGTCGAACCTGCGACGGAACCGGTCTTCCATGCGGTTGGTGAACGAGTTGCCGGCACGGGCCCGCTTGGACTTGCCGCCCGACGGCGCCGACTTCTCCTTCGAGAGCACCCGCGGACCGGTCACTGCGAAAACCGCACCGGCAAACATCACTACGAAACCGATGACGCTCAGGATCGGAAGCTGGTTGATCCACAGAATCCGAAAGGCCACACCCAGCACCAGCAACGCCAGACCCAGGACGAACAGCCCCGCGCCCTGCAGTCGACGGCGCGCCGACGGCGCGTGCAGCGTGCCGCCCCGGACGCTCGAAGCGAACTTCGGGTCCTCGGCGTACAGCGCACTCTCGATCTGGTCGAGCATGCGCTGCTCATGATCGGAGAGTGGCATCCGCGCCTCCCAACTCACACCGCTGCCCGCAGCGGCTCCTGACGTCTGCACCCGTGGTCACGGATACCTAACAGTCATGATACGAGGTCACACAGACACGTACCACATACTTCAGACTCCCGAATTGTAAGACTGGGACGTCGGCCGGGCGACAGCGCCTGTTCAGCAACCCGACACCAACGTCCCTGCCGCACCGAAAGGCTCACACTGTGGCGACGCTCCTGACCGATCTGTCGCCGGCTGACATGCAGCTCCGCCTCGACGACGCGTTGTCCGTGTACGTCGACGCGATGCGCTACCCGCGGGGCACCGAACGCCAGCGGGCCTCGATGTGGCTGGAACACACCCGCCGCGAAGGCTGGACGGGAGTCGCGGCGTTCGACGTGCCCACCGCCGACGAGGAGCCGGAGTCAGCACTGCGATCCGCCCCCATGCTCGGGGTCGCCTACGGGTACCGCGGCGCGCCCGATCAGTGGTGGTACCAACAGGTCGCGACGGGCCTGCGACACGTCGGCACCCCCAGCGAACGCATCGGCCAGTTGATGAACGGGTACTTCGAACTCACCGAGCTGCACATCCACCCGCGGGCCCAGGGGCAGGGACTCGGCGAGGCGCTCACCCGCCGTCTGCTCGCCGGGGCCACGGAATCGCACGTCCTGCTGTCCACGCCGGAGATCCACGGCGAGGACAACCGGGCCTGGAAGCTGTACCGCCGGCTCGATTTCCACGACGTCATGCGCAGCTACTTCTTTCCCGGTGATCCACGGCCGTTCGCCATTTTGGGCCGGGCCCTGCCACTCTGAGCCGCTGTGCACGCCCCCATCTGGCACGATAACGGCGTGAACCGCCGCCGCCACCTGCGTGCCTTGCTGCTGTTTCTGATGCTGCTCCCCCTGGCTGTCGGCTGCGTGCGCGTCCACACCTCGCTCACCATCTCGCCCGACGACCGGGTGTCCGGTCAGATCGTGGCCGCCGCGAAGGCCAAGAACGCGGACGACAAGGGCCCGCAGCTGACCAACAATCTGCCGTTCGCGCAGAAGGTGGTGGTCTCGGACTACCACAAGGACGACTACGTCGGCTCCGAGGCGGTGTTCTCGGACCTGAACTTCTCCGAGGTGCCGCAGCTGGCCAACCTGAGCCGGGACTCGGCCGGTGCCGACATCTCACTGCGCCGCGCCGGTGACCTCGTGATCCTCGAAGGCCGCGTCGACCTGACGACGCTGAGCGACCCGGACTCCGACGTGACGCTGTCGGTGGCGTTCCCAGGCGACGTCACGTCGACCAATGGCGAGCGGGTGGCCAGCGACATCGTCCAGTGGAAGCTCAAGCCCGGCGTCGTGACCACCATGAAGGCCCAGGCCCGCTACACCGACCCGAGCGCGCGTTCATTCACCACGGCCGCGATCTGGATGGCCGTCCTCGCCTTCGCGGTCGCCGGCGTCATCGGTGGCCTCGCCTACTGGAGCCGCGACCGGTCCCCCAAGTTCGCCGCAGTGTCCGACGACTGACCCGGCACCCTCTAATCTGGATGCACCATTTCGGGGTCAGGAGAGGGGACGCGCGCTGAGCGTCGATGCCGCAGGTCCGTCGGCTGGCGAGCTGGCGAATGCCATCACAGATCAACTGCGCGACTATCTCGCCGAGCGCCGGCGGGACAGCGCCTACATCGGTGACGCCTACGCCGATGTGACCGGAGCACTCGAAGAGTTCGTCCTGCGCGGCGGCAAGCGCGTCCGCCCGGCCTTCGCCTACTGGGGCTGGCGCGCCGTCGCCCCCGACCCCGGCCACCCGGCCGATCCGGCGGTACTGCGCCTGTTCTCCGCATTGGAACTGCTGCAAGCCTGCGCCCTGGTCCACGACGACGTCATCGACTGTTCGGCGACCCGCCGTGGCCTGCCCACCGTGCACCGGCTGTTCGCCGAGCGGCACCGCCAGCAGGGCTGGCGCGGTTCGTCCGAGCAGTTCGGGCTGTCCGCGGCCATCCTGCTCGGCGACCTCGCCCTGTCTTGGGCCGACGACATCGTCGCGAACGCCGACCTGTCCGCCGACGCGCGCCGGCGCGTCAACGAGGTGTGGGCGCACATCCGCACCGAGGTCCTCGGCGGCCAGTACCTCGACATCGTCGCCGAATCCAGCGGCGCCGACACCGTGGCCTCGGCCATGAACGTGAACCTCTACAAGACCGCGTCGTACACCGTGACCCGGCCGTTGCAGCTGGGCGCCGCAGCGGCCGCCGACCGGCCTGACGTGCAGAAGATCTTCCACGCGGTCGGCACCGACCTGGGCATCGCATTCCAGCTGCGCGACGACGTGCTCGGGGTGTTCGGCGACCCGGCCGTCACCGGCAAGCCGTCGGGTGACGACCTGCGCTCGGGCAAGCGCACCGTGCTGCTGGCCGAGGCCGTCGAACTGGCCGAGACCTCCGACCCGGCCGCGGCGGCCCTGCTGCGTGACCTGATCGGCACGGACCTGACCGACGCCCAGGTCGGCGAGCTCTGCGGCGTGATCGAGGCCGTCGGCGCACTGAGCGCCGTCGAGCAGCGCATCACGCTGCTCACCCAACGTGGACTGGACGCGCTCGCCGCGGCCCCCATCGACGACGGCGCCAAGGCCGGACTCACCGAACTCGCCCGGCGGGCGTCCAACCGGTCCGCGTAGGCCACGATGTCGACGTCGACCACGGCTCCCGGGGCGCTGGCCCGGCTCACCGCCTTCGGACGGTCCGACGAGGGCCGCCCCGCGCTGCTCGGCTTCGCCGGCGCCATCCTGATCGCCCTCGGCGGCCTCGGCGCCGGCAGCACCCGGCAGCACGATCCTCTGCTCGAGTCGATGCACCTGTCGTGGTTCCGGTTCGGCCACGGGCTGGTGCTGTCGTCGATCCTGCTGTGGACCGGCGTCGCCCTGATGCTGATCGCCTGGCTCGCGCTGGGCCGGCGCGTCGTGGACCGCACCGCGACCGATTACACGATGATCGCGACGACCGGCTTCTGGCTGGCGCCGCTGCTGCTGAGCGTGCCGGTGTTCAGCCGCGACACGTACTCCTACCTGGCGCAGGGCGCGCTGCTGCGCGACGGGCTGGACCCCTACCTCGTCGGGCCGGTCGACAATCCGAACTCGTTGCTGGACAACGTGAGTCCGATCTGGACCACCACCACCGCGCCCTACGGGCCGGCATTCATCCTGGTGGCCAAGTTCGTCACCATGATCGTCGGCGACCACGTGGTCGAGGGCACCATGCTGCTGCGGCTGTGCATGCTGCCCGGCCTGGTCATGCTGATCTGGGCGGCGCCGCGCGTCGCCCGCCACGTCGGCGCCAACAGCGCTGCCGCCCTGTGGATTTGCGTCCTCAACCCGCTGGTGATCATCCATCTGATGGGCGGCGTCCACAACGAGATGCTGATGGTCGGCCTGATGATGGCCGCCATCGCGCTGACCTTCGAACGGCATCCCATCGCCGGCGTCAGCGTGATCGCCCTCGCGGTGGCGGTGAAAGCCACCGCGGGACTGGCACTTCCGTTCATGGTGTGGGTCTGGATGCGCCAATTGCGCGAACGGCACCCGTGGGGTCAGGTCCGCGCGTGGCTGATGGCGACCGCGGCGTCGGGAGCGATCTTCACCGTGGTGTTCGCCGTGGTGACGGTGGCGGCCGGTGTCGGGCTCGGCTGGCTGACGGCACTGGCCGGTTCGGTGAAGATCGTCAACTGGCTGACCATCCCGACGGCGGTGGCCAACCTCATCCACGCCATCGGCGGGTTGTTCACCACCGTCAGCTTCTACGCGGTGCTGGACGTCACCCGCATCATCGGCATCGCGATCATCGCGATCTCACTTCCCCTGCTGTGGTGGCGATTCCGGCACACTGACCGGGAAGCGCTGATCGGTATTGCCCTGGTGATGGCGGTCGTGGTGCTGTTCGTGCCCGCCGCGCTGCCCTGGTACTACACCTGGCCGCTGGCGATCGTCTCGGCACTGGCGCAAAGCCGGTCGGCCGTCGCCGCGATCGCCGGGTTCTCGACCTGGATCATGGTGATCTTCAAACCCGACGGATCACACGGCATGTACTCGTGGCTGCACGTCATCCTGGCCACGGGGTGCGCGGTGGCCGCCTGGTATTCGTTGGCCCACGCGCCGGAGCCGGAGACGGCGACGGCCGCGCCGGCTAGTAGCCCATAGCCTGGGCGCGGCGCAGCACTTCCCTGGCCTGGTGCGAATGCAGTGCGTCGACCGGCCGCGCGTTGGTGGTGCGTTCGGTGCTGCCGTCACGAGTGAGCGTCAGTGACTCGTCGGCGGTGAACAACCAACGCACGATGTCGGTTTCGTGGTAGCCACCGTCGCGCAGCACGACCAGCAGGCCCGGCAGCTGCTTGACCACATGCCCCTTGGCGTCGAAGAAGATCTTGGGCACCACGATGGCACCGTTGCGGCGCACACCGAGGAGGTGTCCGTCCCGCAACTGCTGGTGCACCTTCGTCACCGGAATACCCAGCATCGATGCCACCGCGGGAAGGTCGTAGACCGCTTCATCGGGACCGATAACGTCCTCTGCGGCCGGAATGCTGCTCACCCAGGAGATTCTAGAGCCGTACCATTGCCAGGTGCAGCCATCCCGACAACCGGACCCACTGATCGGTGCGGTGCTGGACGGGCGCTACCGCGTGGACGCACCCATCGCCAGTGGCGGCATGTCCACGGTGTACCGCGGCCTGGACACCCGACTCGACCGCCTGGTGGCGCTCAAGGTCATGGATTCGCGGTACTCCGGGGATCAGCAGTTCCTGACCCGCTTCCAGCGCGAGGCCCGCGCCGCCGCCGGCCTGAAAAGCCCTGGGCTGGTAGCGGTTTACGACCAGGGGTTCGACGGTCGTCACCCATTCCTGGTGATGGAACTCGTCGAGGGCGGGACACTGCGCGAGTTGCTGCGCGAGCGCGGCCCGATGCCGCCGCACGCCGTGGCGGCCGTACTGGCCCCCATGCTCGACGGCCTGGCGGTGGCCCACCAGGCGGGCCTGGTGCACCGCGACATCAAGCCCGAGAACGTGCTGATCTCCGATAGCGGCGAGGTCAAGATCGCCGACTTCGGGCTGGTGCGCGCCGTCGCTGAGGCCAAGATCACGTCGACGAGCGTCATCCTCGGCACCGCGGCGTACCTCTCGCCCGAACAGGTCAGCACCGGCGACGCCGACCCGCGCAGCGACGTCTACTCCGTCGGCATCCTGGCCTACGAACTCCTGACCGGCACGACACCGTTCACCGGCGACAACCCGCTCAGCGTCGCGTATCAGCGACTCGATCAGGACGTGCCGCCGCCGAGCACGGCAATCGCCGGTGTACCAAAGCAATTCGACGACCTGGTGGCCTGCGCCACGGCCCGCACGCCCGACGACCGCTACCTCGACGCCGGCGATATGGCGGCCGAGCTCGCCGCGATCGTCTCCGATCTCGACCTACCTGAATTCCGGGTGCCGGCACCGACGAATTCGGCGCAGCACACCGCCGCGGCTGCCCAGCGTGGCCGCGCGGAGCGCACCACGGTCGCGACGGGCCGGGCCCCGGCACCGAAGGCGGCGCCGCGGCACACCCTGCAGTTCACGATGGACCCGGCGATGGACCCCGCACTGCTCGAATCACCCTCGGCGGCAAAGCAATTCGCCGGCATCGACCTCGACGACTTCGCCTGGGCCCGGCAGCGGTCGCGACGTGCGGTGCTGTTCTGGCTCATCGCGATCCTGACGCTGACGGCGTTGGTCGCGGCCGGCGCCTGGACGCTCGGCACGAACATCGACGGGCTGTTCTAGAACGCCGAATGGCCACCTACTGCGCGGATTCCTCCTTGAGAATCGCGCGGTAGATGGCCACCGGTGAGCGGGGTCTAGTCGCGGAGCATCTCCGCGACCAGGAACGCCAATTCCAGGCTCTGCTGGGTGTTCAGCCGCGGGTCGCATGCCGTTTCGTAGCGTCCGGCCAGGTCGTCGTCCGAGATGTCCTGCGCGCCACCGAGACATTCGGTGACGTTCTCGCCGGTGATCTCGACGTGGATGCCGCCCGGATGCGTGCCCAGCGCACGGTGCACCTCGAAGAAGCCCTGCACCTCGTCGACGATGCGGTCGAAGTGCCGGGTCTTGTAGCCCGTCGAGCTCTCGTGGGTGTTGCCGTGCATGGGATCGCACTGCCAGATGACCTGGTGGCCCGAGGCCTCCACCTTCTGGATGATGCCCGGCAGCACGTCGCGCACCTTGCCGTTGCCCATCCGGCTGACCAGCGTGAGCCGGCCCGGAATGTTGTGCGGGTCAAGGCGTTCCACATACTCGACGGCCATCTCGGGCGTTGTCGTCGGGCCGATCTTGATGCCGATCGGGTTGGCGATGGTCTCCACGAACGCGATGTGCGCATGGTCGAGCTGACGGGTGCGCTCGCCGATCCAGACGTAGTGCGCCGACAGGTCGTACAGGCGCGGTTCGTCGAACTCGGTGGACAGCCGCAGCATCGCGCGCTCGTAGTCGAGCACCAGGGCCTCGTGGCTGGCGTAGATCTCGGCGGTCTGCAGGTTACGGTCGTTGACGCCACAGGCCGTCATGAAGTTCAGGCCGCGGTCGATCTCGGCCGCCAGCGCCTCGTACCGGGCACCCGCCGGCGACGTGCGGACGAACTCACGGTTCCACTCGTGCACCTGCTGCAGCGACGCCAGACCCGACGAGGTCAGCGCGCGCACCAGATTCATCGCGGCGCTCGCGTTGGCGTAGGCGCGCACCAGGCGCGACGCGTCATGCACACGCACGGCCTGGTCCGGGTCGAAACCGTTGACCATGTCGCCGCGGTAGGACGTCAGGCCCAGCGCGTCGATGTCCGACGAGCGCGGCTTGGCGTACTGCCCCGCGATGCGGGCCACCTTGACCACCGGCATGCTGGCGCCGTACGTCAGCACGACGGCCATCTGCAGCAGGGTCCGGATGTTGGCCCGGATGTGCGGCTCGGTGTTGTCGACGAAGGTCTCGGCGCAGTCGCCGCCCTGCAGCAGGAACGCCCGGCCCTGGGCAACCTCGGCAAGTTGGAGCTTGAGCTTCTCGATCTCGGACGGCACGGTGATGGGCGGCACGCTTTCGAGCACCTTGCGCATCGCAGCCGCCTGGTCCGCAGGCCAGCTGGGCTGCTGCGCGGCCGGACGGGACAACGCGTCGGCAAGGCGCGCGCGCAGATCCTCAGGCAGCGGGGGCAGCTCGGGCAGCTGGTCGATGGGTACGTCGACGGTCCAGTTCACGTGTCTATGGTACCGGCGCCGACCAGCGACTATTTACCCGCCAATTCGGTACCGATCGACGGATTTGGGACCACCGGGAGAAAACCGGGCCCGGTGCGCGACTATTGACGATGTGGAGTGCGAGATCGCCCGGGAGGCGCTGTCCGCGCGCATGGACGGCGAGCACGAACCCGTCCCCGCGCGCCGCGTCGACGAGCACCTGGCCGCCTGCCCGGAGTGCCGGCAGTGGCAGGACGAGCTGAACAGCCAGATGCAGCTGTTGCGTGGGCTGATCGCCGCCGACCGGACCCGGATGACCGCGGTGACCGATACGGTCTCGCAACCCGCCCTACCCCAGACCCGCGCCGGCCTCGACTGGGTGCGTATCGCCCTCGCGGCGGTGGGCGCCGTCCAGATCGTCCTGGCCGTCCTGCAGGCGGCCGGCGTCAGCATCGGTGTGCACGTCGGGCATACCACCGGCGGGCATGTGGTCAACGAGTCGACGGCCTGGTCCGTCGCGCTCGGCGTCGCCATGCTGGTCGCCGCCGCCCGTCCCGCCGCGGCCATGGGGCTGGCGATCGTCGGCGGGGTTTTCACCCTCGTGCTCACCGGCTACGTCGTCGTCGACGGACTGACCGGAGCGGTCGGTGCGGTCCGCATGCTGAGCCATCTGCCGGCGCTGGCCGGCGTCGTGCTGACCGTGCTGGCGTGGCGCCGCCAAACCCTCGAACCGCCACGGCCGGACCGCGACGCGGCCCCCACGCTCGACGACATCACGCTGCCGGACAACGCCTCCCGCGGCCGCCGCCGGGGCCACCTGTGGCCCACCGACGGCAACGCCGCTTAGAGCATCACGCCGAACATGATCGCCATCCCGGCCGCCGCCATGGCCTGACAGGCCACCGCGAACCAGGCACGGGCCGGGACGTCGGGGCGCTCCTGCCGCACCGCGAAGTAGCGGACGGCCCACCACACTGCGGCCACGCCGAACATCGCGGTGAGCGCCCAGTTCACGGCGTCGACCCACACCGCCGGGTGCCCGCAGCCACCCATCGGACCCGAATGCGCCGTCGTTCCGGACATGTCCATGCCCGGCATGGACGGCATCGACGACGCCGGCTGCGGCGCGTCGACAGCGGTCCCGGTGCACTGCCCGGGCAGCACCCGCCCGTCCATGACGGCGTACATCCACGCCATCGCGAGCATCATCACCGCGTGATATGCGTCGGTCACCCGATGGCCGGCGCGCAACACCAGGACGACGGCGAACCAGCCGGCCGCCAGCAGGAAGAACACCAACGGCGGCCGGTTCGGCACACCCATCCCCGCCGGCCACGCCATGACCAGCATCGCCACTGCCATCAACAGGTGCAGCGCGCGGCTCGTCTGGTCAATCCACGTCCGGTCCGCACGGGCCGTGGCGAGGGCGTAGACACACTGCGCCGCGCTCAGCAGGAAGAGCCCGGTCACGAACAACCGGAGCCAGATGTCGGCGATCACTTGGCCGCCTTCTGGTTCTGGGTATGACGCTGCCGCCAGCCCAGTGCCACGTCGACCGCGACGAACAGGGCCAAGGTGAGGCCGAACAGCGGGGCGAAATAGCCGACGCCGACAAGAACTGCGATGAGCGCGACCGCCTCGTGCGGGCGCAGCGCCGACAGCGCGCCACGCCGCTGGCCCGTGGGCAGGACGAACCGCTCCCCGCGGGTCGGGCGGCGTCGCCACCACATCCGGTAGCCCAGCAGGATCCCGACGATCATCGCGAGGGCGACCGCGATCAGCCCGAGCTGGTTGACGAGGCCGAACAGGACGCCCATGTGCAGGTCGATCACCCAGTCGGTCATCTTGGCCATGAACGGCCATGCCGCGAAGTCCAACCGCGAGGTCACCGTGCTCGTGGCGGGGTCGACGACGATGGCGTCGTACTGCGTCGGCCAATCACGCTTGCGCTCGGCGACCTGCCAGCCCTGGCCCGCCGTCGCCGGCGGGTACATCCACATCGGTGTCCGCAGGTGCGCGTCATGGGCGACCTGCAGCGCCACGTCGGCCCCGCGCAGCGCGGTGGCCTCATCCAACGTCGCCCCGGCGGGCTGCCCCGGCAGTGCGGTATCGATGGACGGGCTGGTCCAGCTCAGCTGCGTCCGCAACTGAGCGACGTTCTCCCCCGCGAACCGGGACCACGTCATGCCCGACACCGCCAGCAGCGCCACCGCCGCCAGGATCCAGACCCCGAGCGTGCCGTGCCACGACAGCAGCCGGCGCCGCCCGGTCGCCCGCACATCCGGAACGACCAACCGGCGCGGCTGTCCCCGGTTGTGCCCGATCCACAGCAGCAGGCCGACACCGGCGATCACCCACGACCAGCTGGCGGCCAGCTCGCTGTAGTTCCGGCCGAAGGCGCCGAGGTGCAGGTTGCGGTGCAGTTCGTCGAACCAGGCCCGCACCGGCAGCCATTGGCCGTAAGTGGTCAGGGCGCCGCGGATCGCGCCGGTGTAGGGGTCGACGAACACCGTGCGCGCGTAGTCGGCCGGGACGTCGTCGACCGCGAGCGTCACCTGCGTGGTCTCGTCCGGCGCGGCCGGGGGCCGGATGCTGGTGACGGTGCCCTCCGGATGCGCGGCGCGGACGGCTGCCAGCTGAGCAGCCAGCGGTAGCTGCCGGTCGCCGATGTGGTCGACGGTGAGTTCGTGTCGGTACACCGCGCTGTCGATCTGCGGGATCACCGCGTACAGCAGCCCGGTGACGGCGGCGATCAGGATGAACGGCGCCACGAACAGCCCGGCGTAGAAGTGCAGCCGCAGCAATGCCGGGCGAAAACGCTTCCACGCCGACGGGTCGGCCGCGACCGCAATGTCCGAGTCGGATAGTTGGGTATGACTCACAACTTGTATTGGTCGGGCCGCGGCGTCAGGAGTTCCTGCGCCCGGAAAATTTCTACGACACCTGGTCGTAGACTGGGCGTGATCAGTTCTTCAGGTGGAAGGCCGGTATTTCGATGGGCAGGCTGACTCTGCCGCTGTTGGGTTATCTGGCCGCGCTGGCCGCCCTGGTCGCCTACGCGCTGATCTCGGGCGACCAGCGCTTCGTCGCCACCGGCGACAGCTATCCCGGCACGTTCACCGCGTGCGCCGAACCGGTGGGCTACTTCACGGCCGTGCTCGCCGCCGCCGTCTGTCTCGGCGGCCTGCTGTACGTCGTCACCACGGCGCGACCCGATCCCAAGGGCGTCATCGACCCGCCCGCCTTCCGCATCCACCTTGTGCTGGAACGGGTTTCGCTGGTCTGGCTGGTCGCCTCGGCGTTCATGGTGGTGGTGCAGGCCGCGACCGACGCCGGCGCCCCGGCGCTGCGGCTGGTGGAGAGCGGCCGGCTGGGTGAGGCCATCGGTGCCTCCGAGATGGCCCGTGGCTGGATCGTCGCCACCCTGTGCGCCGCGGTCGTGACGCTGACCCTGCGCTTCAGCGTGCGGTGGATCGCCATGGTCGTGCTGTTGCTCCCGAGCGTCATCGGCGTCCTGGCGCCGCCGGTGACCGGCAACGCCAGCGAAGGGCCCGACCACGACTACACGACCAGCGCGGTCATCGTGTTCGCGGTGGCGCTGGCGGTGCTCGCCGGCACGAAGATCGCCGCAGTCATCAGCCCGCCCGCGGCCGACCTCTACCGGCGCGTGCTGATCATCCAGGTCGCCTGCGGCACCGTCGCCCTGATCTACGGCGTGCTGCTGTTGGCCGAACAACTCGGTCCTCCCGGTCTGACGGGCAGCGGCTACGGGCGGTGGGCGATCGTCGCCGCGATCGCGCTCGCCGCGTCCTGGATCACCGATGCCGCCGCGCTGCGACGCGCGAAGCCGTCCGTGCTGGCCACCTGCCTGCCCGCGATCACCGCGCTCGCCGCGGTGTCCGCCATGGCGGTGCAGACCGCGCCGCGCCTGCTGCACCACAAGTACACGACCTGGGACGTCTTCCTCGGCTACGAACTGCCCGACCCGCCGAATGTGGTTCGGCTGCTGACGGTCTGGCGGTTCGACACGTTCATCGGCATCGGTGCGCTCGTGCTTGCCGGCGCCTATCTGTACGCGTACCTGAAGCTGCGGCGCCGCGGCGACGAGTGGCCGGCGGGCCGGCTGCTCGCGTGGCTGATCGGCTGCGCGGTACTGCTTTTCACCAGCAGCTCGGGAGTGCGGGCCTACGGCTCGGCGATGTTCAGCGTGCACATGGGCGAGCACATGACGCTCAACATGTTCGTCCCCGTCCTGCTGGTGCTGGGCGGCCCGGTGACCTTGGCGCTGCGCGCCCTGCCCCCGGCCGGCGAGGGCGCCCCGCCCGGACCGCGCGAGTGGATTCTGTGGCTCGTGCACTCGAAAGTGACTGCCGCGCTGTCGAATCCGATCGTGGCGTTCGTGCTGTTCGTCGCGTCGTTGTACGCGGTGTACTTCACCCCGATCTTCAACACGCTGGTCCGCTACCACTGGGGCCACGAGTTGATGAGCGTGCATTTCCTGCTGGTCGGCTACCTCTTCTACTGGGGCATCATCGGCATCGACCCGGGCCCGAAGCGCCTGCCGTTCCTGGGCCGGCTCGGATTGTTGTTCGCGGTCATGCCTTTTCACGCGTTCTTCGGCATCGCGACCATGACCATGACCGACACCATTGGCGGGCCGTTCTACAAGTTCGTCGGCCTGCCGTGGCTGTCGAGCATCGGCGCGGATCAGCACCTCGGCGGCGCCATCGCCTGGGGCTCGAGTGAGCTGCCGGTGATCCTGGTGGTCATCGCGCTGGTGGCGCAGTGGGCCAAGCAGGATCGGCGCGCCGCATCGCGCTCGGACCGGCACTCCGACTCCAACTACGGCGACGACGACCTGGATGCCTACAACGCCATGCTGCGCGAGCTGGCCCGCCAGCGCGGCCAGCAGTAACCCTCGCCGTCACCCAGCGATTTGTGCACGATAATCCGCGTCACGCGCGGAAAATCGTGCACAAATCACTTGAAGTTGCGCAGCCGTAGGCTGTTCGACACCACGAAGAACGACGAGAAGGCCATCGCGCCGCCCGCGATCAGCGGGTTGAGCAGGCCGGCCGCCGCCACCGGGATGGCGGCGATGTTGTAGCCGAACGCCCACACCAGGTTCATCTGGATGGTGCGCATGGTCGCCTTGGCCAGATCCAGGGCCTGTGGCACCGAATCCAGGCTGTCGCGGACCAGGATGATGTCGGCCGCGCCGATCGCGACGTCCGTACCGCGGCCGATCGCCAGACCCAGATCCGAGCAGGCCAGCGCCGGGCCGTCGTTGATGCCGTCACCGACCATCGCGACCATGCGACCGCGGTCGCGCAGCTGCTGGATGACGTCGACCTTGCCGTCCGGCAGCACGTCGGCGATGACGTCGTCGATGCCCACGGCGGCACCCACCGCGGCAGCGGCCGCCGGGTTGTCACCGGTCAGCAGGATGGTCTTCAGACCGCGCTCGTGCAGCGCCGCGATGGCGCCCGCCGCTGATTCGCGCACCGCGTCAGCGACCGCGATGGCGCCGCACAGCTGATCGTCGACCGCAACGAAAACCACTGTCTCGCCGCGAGATTCGGCGCCCCGGCGCGCTTCAGCCAGGGCCGCGGGCACCGCGGCACGACCGGCCGCCCACGACGGCTTACCGATGCGCACCTCACGCTCCCCCACGGTGCCGACGACGCCGCGGCCGGGAACGGCCTGGAAATCGGCGACGGCCTCGTGTTCTGGCGCTGCCGTGGTGATGGCCACCGCGACCGCGTGCTCGGACGCCGACTCGACGGCCGCGGCGAGGGCCAGCACGTCGTCGGATTCCCAACCGTCGACAGCGGTGACCGCGGTGACGGCCAGGTGCCCGGTGGTCAGGGTGCCGGTCTTGTCGAAGACGACGGTGTCGACGGCCCGGATCGCCTCGAGCGACCGGTGCCCCTTGAGGAAGATGCCGAGCTGGGCGCCGCGTCCGGACGCCACCATCATGGCCGTCGGCGTGGCCAGGCCCAGCGCGCACGGGCAGGCGATGACCAACACCGCCAGTGTGCAGGCGAACACCTTGTCCGGGCCCGCGCCCGCCAGTGCCCAGCCCAGCGCGGTCAGTGCGGCGATGCCGAAGACGCACGGCACGAATACCGAGGCGATGCGGTCGGCGAGGCGCTGCGACTCGGCCTTCTGGGCCTGCGCTTCCTCGACGAGGCGCACCATGCCGGCGAATTGGGTGTCGGCGCCGACCGCGGCGGCCTCGACGATCAGCCGGCCGTCGAGCACGATGGTGCCGCCGATGACGCTGCTGCCGGGCGTCGCCCGGACCGGCTTAGCCTCACCGGTCATGACGCTGGTGTCGACGGCCGCCGAGCCCTCGACCACGAGTCCGTCGGCCGCGATGGTCTGGCCGGGGCGCACGACGAACTTCTGCTGCTCGGCGAGTTCCTCGGCCGGGATGACCATCTCGGTGCCGTCGGCCAGCAGGATCGTGACGTTCTTCGCGCTCAGCGCCGCGAGCGCGCGCAGCGCACTGCCCGCCTTGGACTTGGCGCGGGCCTCGAAGTAGCGGCCCGCCAGCACGAACACCGTGACACCGGCGGCGACCTCGAAGTAGATGGCGTCGCTGCCGGCCAGGGCCTGCCAGATCCCGGTGCTCGTGGTGGCGTGATGGCCGACGAACATTGTGTAGAGCGACCACACCGTCGCAGCCGTCACGCCGACCGAGATCAGCGTCTCCATGGACGCGGTTCGGTTGCGGGCATTACGCAGGGCGACGCGATGGAAAGGCCAGGCGGCCCACGTCACGACCGGCAGGGCCAGGGCAGTCAGGATCCACTGCCAGCCGGTGATGCGGGTACTGGGGACGACGGCGAACATCACCGACAGGTCGGCGAGCGGGACGAACAGCACGGCGGCCACCAGCAGACGGCGCAGCAGGTAGCGGGCGTGCGACAGATCCTCGTCGTCGCGGTCCCCGGCGATGACCCCGGACCGCGGCTCGGCGTCGTAGCCGGCCTTGCGGATCACGTCGCACAGCTCGGTGTCGGCGATCTCCGGGAGCGCGTCGACCGTCGCGACGCGGGTGCCGAAGTTCACCGAGGCGCGGACACCCGGCATCTTGTTGAGCATGCGCTCGACCCGCGCGGCACAGGCGCCACACGTCATGCCCGTGACGTCGAGCTGTACCCGACGGGCGGCCGCAGCGTCGTCGGCGGCTACGGCAGCGCCGACCGCGCCGCCAGCCACTGTGCTCACCGAGCTGGCCGTCATCATCCTCCTATTGTCCCCGGCAAAGCGGAGCTACCCAAAAACATTGGTCGGACGTGCCCGGCTGTGAGTTCCCGGCACTCGTCACATATGGTCGGGCCGTGAACAGCCGCGGCGACGACGATGAAGTGACCCGCCTGGCACTGGCTGCCGGTCGGGGCGATCGCGCCGCATTGGACCAGTTCATCAAGGCTACTCAGCGCGATGTGTGGCGCACCGTCGCCTATCTCGACGAGCCCGGCAATGCCGACGATCTGACCCAGGAGACGTACCTGCGGGCCCTCGGCTCGCTGTCCCGGTTCCGTGGCCGGTCGACCGCCCGCACCTGGCTGTTGTCGATCGCGCGCCGCGTCGTCGTCGACCACATCCGGCGCAAGCAGTGCCGTCCGCGCAGCAGCGCGGCCATCGAGCCCGAGACCGTCGTGGACATGCACCAGCCGACCGCCCGGTTCGAGGACATCGTCGAGATCCGGATGCTGCTCGACGGCGTCGACAGCGATCGCCGGGAAGCGCTGCTGCTGACCCAGGTGCTGGGCCTGTCCTACGCCGAGGCCGCCGAGATCTGCGGCTGCCCCGTCGGCACCATCCGGTCCCGGGTCGCCCGGGCCCGCGACGACCTGCTGCGGGCCGGAAACCAGGACCAGAGCGCGGGCTGAGCGCGGAACCCGCGCCGCCTCACATCCGACCAACTCTGCGAAACTGGTCTACAGACTGAACGGAGTTCGGCTTGTCCACCCGCCACACCATCGACCTCGAGCACACCCTGAGCGCCATCGGGCGCCGGGTGTTCGACGAGGTCTGGATCGGTCCCGCGCGCCGCTACCCCACTGCCGCGGCGGTCGTCGTGCTCGCGGTGTCGGCCGGGGTCTGCTGGTCGGAAACTCACCGGTGGGTGCTCAAGGTGGTCGCCATTCTGTTCACCCTGGCCGCGGTGGCATCGGCAACGGCGCTGTGGCGCAAGCGGTTTCGCGTATGTTGCGCGGCGTTGTACCTGTCCGGCGTGGCCACCGCGGCGGGGTTCGGCGCGGTGTGGTGGTGCCAGACATCGCCGGCCCGGGTCGCGGTGTGGTGGCCGCTGGCCGGTTTCGTCCCCGCCGCGGTCCTGGCCGTGTGCTGGCTGGGTGTGGCGCTGACGCCGCTGGAACGGTCGCAACCCGACATGCGGTTCAAGCCTTCCGGGAACTGAAGACCCGTTCCGTACGACTAATGACAGCGTGATCGCCGACTCTGCCCTGCGCTGGGCGCTGACCGCCGTATTCGCGGTGGCCGCGCTGCTGTTCGTGGGAGCCGGGCGGCGGGTACCGGGCCAGCGCGGCGTGGGAGTGCTGCATGCGGTGGCATCGGTGGGCATGATCGTGATGCTCTGGCCGGCCGGCATGCAGGTGTCGCCGCTGCTGTACGTGCTGGTGTTCACCGCAGGTGCGCTGCACTTCGCCTACCTCGCCCTGTTCGGCTTCGAGCTGCCGCACCCCGTCTACCACTGCGCCATGATGGCCGCGATGGCACTGATGGGTCTGCTGATGGCGCCGAATGCCGGCGTTCCGGTAGCGACAGCCCAAGCCTCGGGTCACCACAGCGCGCACCTCTCCCACGGCGCCGTCTCCGTGACTCCCCCCGGCTGGTTCACGGCGGTGTGCGTCGTGCTCGCGATCGGATTCTGCGCCGCCGCACTGTGCTGGTTCTACCTGCTGGTGCGCGGGCCGAAGCGCCCGTACGCCGACCTGCTCATGGCGCTCGGGATGAGCGCCGCTTTCGCTGTCATGGCCGTCTGACCCCCACCCGAAAGGACAACATGCCCAAGCTGATTCGAACCTTCGCCGCCGTCACCGCGACGACGGCCTGCGCCGTCGCGCTGGCCGCGCCGGCCGCCGCCCACGTCAAGGTGACCGGCGACGCCACCCAGGGCGGCTGGGGCGTGCTGAACTTCCGCGTGCCGACCGAGTCGGACACCGCGTCCACCACGGCGCTGCTGGTGGTCCTGCCCGACGACCAGCCGATCATCTCGGTCAGCACGCAGCAGAAGGCCGGCTGGACGGCCACCATCAGCAAAAAGAAGTTGCCCGCCCCGCAGAAGGACGACGACGGCGTCGAGGTCACCGAATACGTCTCGTCCGTTGAGTGGAAGGCCACCGCCCCGGACGCGGCCATCCCGCCGCATCAGTTCAACGTCTTCGCCATCTCGGCCGGCCCGCTGCCCAAGATCAACACGCTGACGCTGCCCGCGGTCCAGACCTACAGCGACGGCAAGACGGTCAACTGGAACGAGAAGACCACCCCGGGCCAGCCCGAGCCCGAGCACCCGGCGCCCTCCCTGCACCTGAAGCCTGCCGGCGGCGGTGACCACGACCGTCCCGCGGCCGCCGCCCCGGCTGCGGCGACGCCCGCCTGGCCGGGACTGACGGCACTGGCCGTGTCGGTGGTCGCGCTGCTGCTGGCGATCGCTAGCCTGGCAGCTTCCCGACGAAAGACGAGTCACGACTAGAGAACTGAGGCCGGTCGCAGCGCTGCTCGCGGCTCTGCTCGCGCTCCTGCTGCCGGCTCCCCTCGCCCACGCGCACGCCGTCCTGGTCTCGAGCGACCCGGTGGACGGCGCCACCCTGCCGGCCGCGCCGAGCCGGGTCACCTTGACCTTCGATGAGCCGGTCCGGCTGATTACCGGTGCGGTCCAGGTGATTTCGAGCTCCGGCGCACGGGTCGACCGGGAGGTCCGGCAGCGGTCGGGCAACACCACCGTCGAGCTGGACCTGCCGCCGGAACTGCCGCGCGGCAGTTACACAGCCACCTGGCGGCTGATGTCGGCCGACGGACACGAGGTGTCCGGGTCGGTGAGCTTCGGCGTGCAGCAGCCGCCGGACGCACCGCCGGAGGTTCATCCGGTCGCCTCGTCCTCGGTGGCGTCGGATGTCTCCCGCGGTCTCACGTACGCCGGCCTGGTGCTGTGCGTCGGCGTGCTCGCGGCGGCCCGGCTGGTGTGGGGGTGGGCACTCACGCTGCGCCGTACGCGTGTCCTGGCCGGCATCGGCTGGCTGCTGCTGGCCGCGGCGACCGTCATCGATGCCCTCACGACCGGACCCGACGTGCCGCTCTACGTACAGGCGGCCCTGCTCGTGCTGCTCGCGGCGACCATGCGCGCCGGGACCGCGCTGTTCGTCGTGATTGCGACGGCGCTCGCGGCGGGCGTCGCCGCTTCGGGGCATGCCGCGGCCGGCCCCGACCCGTGGCTCGCCACGACCGTCACCACCGTCCACCTGCTGGCCATGGCGCTGTGGCTGGGCGGGCTCTGTGTGCTGACGCTGGTGGTCCTGCCCGCCCGGCGCAGCGACGAGCTCCAACGGTGGTCCCGGGTGGCGTTCGGGTGCGTGGCGGCGGTCCTGCTCACCGGCGAGTACCAGGCCTGGCGGCAGGTGTCGCCGATCGAGTCACTGTGGTCGACCGGCTACGGAATGGCCTTGTGCGCCAAGGTTTTTCTGGTGACGCTCATGGCCGCCCTGGCCTACCTCGGCCGGCGCCGGCTCACCCCGGAGCGGCTGCGTCGCACCGTGCCGCTGGAAACCGCACTCGCGGTGCTGGTGTTGGTCATGACCACGGTCCTGACCGGTGAGCCACCCGCGCGCACCACCTACGGCCCCGCGTTCACCGCGACCGCCGCACTCGACGAGGGCCGCCAGGCGCAGGTGCATCTCGACACCACCCGGCACGGCGCCATCCCGATCGACATCACCGCGCCCGGCGCCATCGGGCTGCGGGGCACTTTGTCGAGCGCCGAGATCGCCAGCCTGCCCGTGCGTTTCACGACGGGTCCCGACGGTCGCTGGCACAGCACGTACGCGACGGCGCCGCGACCGGGACTGTGGACGCTGCAGCTGACGGTGCAGTTCGGCCCGAACGACGCCGCCGTCACCAGCGTGCCGTTCCGCGCCTGGTGACCGGGACCTACCGCGGCGCCGTCATCATGTCGGCGATCAGCCGGTAGCGGTCCAGGTTGTGTCGCGCATCCACCAGCGCGTCGTGGGCATCACGCGGTCGCGGTGGCATCCGCGGGCTGCCGCAGTCCTCCCAGAACTGCCGCAGTTCCCGGGTGAAGCGCGGCATCGCCGGCGGCAGGTCGGCCATCGGCCCCCACAACTGGCACAGCACCACGTGGTCGTAGGCGCCGACCCAGGCCCACAACTCGATGGGCTCGTCACCGTCGATGTTGAAGAAGTCCTCCAGCTCCGAGCGGATCTGCCGGCGCGAGCGCCACACCTTCGACGACGGTGACGGCAGCTTCGGCAGCACGTTCTTGCGCACCCAGGAACCGGCCCGGTCGGGGTCGAACTCCGAGGAGACGGCGTAGTACTCGCGCCCGTCCTCGGCGGCCACACCGATCGAGATCAGGTCGATGGTGCGACCGTCGTCGATGAACTCGGTGTCATAAAAAAACTTCATTCAGGCAACCTCGGTCGGCGTTCGGTCCGGCGGCGCGGGTGCCGCGTGGATCTCGCGGTCGAGTTGTTGGTCAACGTCCGCGTCGTCGGGAAACTTTGGCATACCGGCGATCGCATCCTGTAACCACAGCTTCGCCCGCACCACCGGCCGGCGCAGCCAGCGCTCGCGTTCCAGCGCTTTGTGCATCTTGCGCGGCCGGCTCGTGTAGCGCCACCGGGCCCACGGCGCATGCGGTCGCGACAGTCGGATTGCCCCGATGACCAGCAGCGGTGTGATGAACATCCCAATCAGACCCGTCCACACCTTGCCCTTGAGCAGCACGATGACCGCCATCGCGAGCGTGACGAGGGCCAGCGCCACCACCATGATCCGGGCGGCCACGTCCTGGTCGTCACGCCAGACCGTGATGTCGAAGAATGACAGCGGGTTGAACCCGAGGATCAGCAGCCCGGCCACCGCGATCGCGACGAACACCGCGTCGACCGACGTACGACCGTCCTCGGCCCAGTACACGTCCGACAGGTGCAGGATCAGCGCGAACTCGTCCAGGACCAGGGCCGCACCGATACCGAAAAAGATTGCCGCCACGGTGAATTCCGGGACGCCGCCGTCAACGGCGAGGGTCACCATCGTCACCCCCGACACCATCACGAGCACCACGCCGATCACCACGTGATGGATGTGCAGGCTGCCGTGACCGATGTTGCGCGGCTGCCACCACTTGCGCGGCGCCGGATTGTCGGCATGGGCCCGGATGTAGCGCACGACGGTCCGGGTCACGAAAAACGTCAGGATGAACGCAATCAGGCACCACAACAACGGCAGCCGCCCACTGGACACGAACTCCGTAGGCAAGGGCGACCGCACGGTGAAGAAACTTACGCCCGGGTATGCGTGTCACCGCCCCGCAGGGCGCCGACGCGCCGGTCCCCCCGATAGGCTGTCCGGCGAGATGCGTATGGGAACTTGGTCGTGGCCCGCCTCCGGACAACGGCTGGCCTGGCGGCTGCTGCAGTTGCTGGCCATGTTGACGTTGGTATGGGGCGCCTGGCGACTGTTGGGTCATACGCCGTACCGGATCGACATCGACGTGTACCGGATGGGCGGCCGCGCCTGGCTGAACAACACGCCGTTGTACAGCGAGAGCACGATCTTCCGTACCGAGGCCGGCATCGACCTGCCGTTCACCTACCCGCCGCTGGCGGCGATCATGTTCGCGCCGTTCGCCTGGCTTCCGCTGCCCGCAGCGAGCGTGGCCATCACGGTGACGACGTTCGTGTTGTTGCTGGTGTCGATCGTGATCGTGCTGACCCGGCTGGACGTCTGGCCGCAGTCGCGGCTCGCCGGCTCGGCCCTGGCCCGCCGCTGCTGGCTCGCCGTCGCCATTGTCGGACCTGCCGTGCTGTTCCTCGAACCGGTGCGGTCCAACTTCAACTTCGGGCAGATCAACGTCGTACTGATGACGCTGGTGATCGCCGATTGCGTCCCCCGCCGTACCCCGTGGCCGCGCGGCGTCCTGCTCGGGGTGGCGATCGCCCTCAAGCTGACCCCGGCCGTGTTCCTGCTGTACTTCCTGCTGCGCCGCGACTTCCGCGCACTGCTCACCACGGTGGCGTCGTCCGTCGCGGTCACGCTGCTCGCATTCGCGCTGGCCTGGGGCGACTCGTGGGAGTACTGGACCAAGACGGTCCGCAACACCGACCGCATCGGCACCGCAACGCTGAACACCAACCAGAACATCTCCGGCACGCTGGCGCGGTTCGGGATGTCGGCGACGCCGCGATTCGTGCTCTGGGTCGTGCTGTGCTTCGCGGTACTGGCGCTGACGGTGTGGGCGGCCCATCGGGTGCTCCGCGCGGGGCAGCCGGTGCTGGCTCTGATGTGTGTCGCGATGTTCGGCCTGGTCGTGTCGCCGGTGTCGTGGTCGCACCACTGGGTGTGGGCCCTGCCGACCATGGTGACCATCACCGTGGTCGCCTACCGGGAACGCAGCGCCGTCCTGGCCGCGGTGAGCGCACTCGGCGCCTTCCTGCTGGTCTGCACGCCGATCCGGCTGTTGCCCGAGCATCACGAGGTCGACGCGACGCTGTGGCGTCAGGTGATCGGCAGCTCGTACGTGTGGTGGGGACTGGCCGTCATCGCCGCGGCGGGCACCATCACCGGCCGCGGTACGCCCGCATCCGATGCGGCCAAGCACGTCGCACCGGTCTCGGCGACGAACTGAAGCTCAGCCCGCTTTGATCGCGGGCGGTGGCGTCTTGCCTTCTTTCACGTCGGCCGCGTAGAGATCGACGTACTCCTGGCCGGACAGCCGCATGAGCTCGTACATGACCTCGTCGATCACCGCGCGCTCGATGAACCGGTTACCGGCCAGACCCTCGAAGCGGCGGAAGTCCATCGGCTTGCCGAACTTCACCTCGACGCGCGCGAAGTGCCACATCTTGCTTCCCGGCGGGTTCACGACGTCGGTGTTGATCATCGCGACGGGGATGACGGGGATACCGGTCTCCAGCGCGATGCGGGCCAGGCCCGTCTTGCCCTTGTAGAGCTTGCCGTCCGGCGACCGCGTGCCCTCGGGGTACATGCCGAGCAGCTTGCCCTGGTCGAGGATCTTCGCGGCGGCGGTCAGCGCGTCGGCCGCGGAGTCGGCGTTGGTGCGGTCGATCGGCACCTGGCCGGTCGACGAATAGAAGAACTTGATCAGCTTGCCCTTGATACCGGTACCGGTGAAGTACTCGGCCTTGGCCAGGAAGAAGATCCGCCGGCGCAGCACCAGCGGCAGATAAAAGCTGTCGACGACCGCCAGGTGATTACTGGCCAGCAGGACGGGCCCCTGATCGGGAACGTATTCGAGCCCCGTGACTTTCGGACGACCCAGAAGACGGAGCAACGGGCCCATCAAGATGTACTTGTAGAACCAGAAGAACATCGAACCTCCCGCTGAGGGCCCCCGGACGGTGCCCCCGACAACTTTACCCACCGACTGTCGGCCCGACCACAGCCCGCAGCGGACTGGTCATTCCTCCACAGATACCGGAATGGACTGGTACCGGCCCGGCCCTGGTGGACCGTCCGGATCGTCGGGCTGACGGTGTTTCCCACCGGGACCGGACGGATCCGTCGGCGGCTCGGGGTGCGGGCCGGCAGGGCCCTGGTCGGCGAGCGCGGCGCGCACCGCGTCGAGAAAAGTCGTGCTGTGTTCGGCGATCGCCGTCAGCATCGGATGCTGTTCGTCGTTGGCCAACGCGACCAGTGCGCACACCGGGCACCACACCTGGTTGCAGTCACTGGGGTTCTCGCCGTCGGCGAGCATGGCCACGGACAGCCGGACGACGGGATCGATCTTGTCGAGGAGCGCCTGCGCCAGCAAGCGCAGGTCCACCGGTAGGTCGCCCAGCGCGTCCGCCCCGAAATCGGTGTGCGTCACTTGGGCCACACCTCCGGGTCAGGGCGAAAACGGACGGTCAGTTCACAGCCGCGCAACGACGCGCCGGTCACGATGCAACGGCGCAGGACTGATGCCAACGGGACCCGGCGCCGGGTACCACCCGAGCCGATGATCAGGTCGTCGTCGACGCGGCCCAGCGTCAGAGACCCCGGGTCGATTTGCGGCAATTCTATCCGGAGCCGGTAGACAGCGGCCAATCCTGAGCCCGATTCGCGGTCGACGATGGGCCGCGGCGGCGCGGGCGGCGGGGCGCCGTGCCGCAGCCGCGATGCCTCCAGCAGTTCCCCCAGGGCCTTCGGCCCGATGGGTTCGCCGGCGAGGTGCGGCACCAGCACCAGACGTACGTCGCCGACGGCGGCATCCAGGTCGCTGAGCATGCTGCGCTGCTCGGCGATCCGCTCGGCGTACCAGTCGAACGCCGGGTGCGCGGGCAGGTTCACGTACTCGTATGAATCGTCTTGGATCAGAACCTGATTCACGATCAGCTCGGACACGTGCACGCCCATCAAGGTGAGGGACGCCAGCGTCCGCACCGCCTCGGCCACCACCACGCGCTCCGGGGTGAGCACCAGATGCGCGGTGACGTCCGGCTGGTCGAGCAACTCCCCCAGCGCCTCGGTGGCGGCGGCGAGCCTCTCGACAAGCATGACCATGGCGGCCGTCTTCGCATCGGCCAGACCGACCGACAGCCGCCGATGCCGCGGCCACGCCTTCTCCAGGTACAGGGCGAACGCGCCGGGCAGCGTCAGCATCCGCATCGCGTCGGCGGTCGAGGCGCAGTCGACGATCACGTGGTCCCAGTTTCCCGACGCCGCCAGCTCGGCGACCTCGTGCAGGCCCAGCACCTCCTGAATCCCGGGCAGCGCCGAAAGTTCTTCCGGTGCAACGTCTCCCACATCGGATTCCGGGAATCGGGCGACCAGCACCGCGGCCACCTCACGCCACCGCGCCTCCAGCAGCGCCAGGGTGTCGAGAGCCAGGGCATCGAGCACGACGCCGGCACCGTCGTCCACGGGGACCTGTGTGGGCGTCCGCAGTCCGGTCGGCGGGACGTCCGCCCCGAGCACGTCACCGGTGGAATGGGCCTGATCCGTCGACACGATGAGGACCCGCTGCCCGGCCCGGGCGTCGCGTACCGCGGTGGCCGTGGCCACCGTCGATTTGCCTACTCCACCCTTACCGACGAACAGACTGATCCTGGCACGCCCAGCAGGGTCCGTGTCACTCAGACTCGACTCGCTTCTTGAGGTCCTTGAGCGCCGTGTCGGTCAGGCGCCGCTCTGCCTTGCGTTTGAGCAATCCGATCATCGGAATCATCAGATCGACCGACAGTTCGTACGTCACCTCGGTGCCAGAACCCTTGGGCGACAAGCGATATGTGCCTTCGAGCGCCTTCAGCAGCGTGCTGGACACCAGGGACCAGCTCACCGACTTGCGGTCGGCGGGCCACTGGTACGTGAACACCATGGTGTCCTTGAGCACCGTGGCGTCGAGGACCATCCGCGCCGTCTTCGGGTAACCGTCGGCGTAGACGTCCAGGACCTCGGTCTCCGGGTACTCGGCGACCCAGTCGGGATATGAGCCGATGTCGGCGATCACGTCCATCACGGTCGCCGGGTCGGCGTCGATGTAGATGGTCTGCGCAGTCTTGTCCGCCACGTGTCCACTTCCCCGAGTTCTACGATGCCGGCGCGGGCGTCAGACGCCCGTCTGCCGAGCTCTCAATGTACCGCCAGGGCCCCGCCCTGGCGGGGCGATACCGGGCCTCAGGCCAACCGGGACACGCCCACCGGGCGGGTCCGCTCGAGATCGGTCTTGATCTCGAAAGCCATGTTCTTGCCGGCCACCCGGCGCCGGTGGTTGAGGTCCGCCAGGTTCAGCTCGGCGAGTGCGGCGCCGGACACGCCCGTCGGCTCGGCGTGCAGGAAGTAGTGCAGCACGACGCCGTCCATGACGGCCTCCAGCCAGACCTCCATCGTCCCGGTCAGGGCACCGGTGACGGTCCACCGCTGCCCCGCCGGACCGCGGTCTTCGACCACCGTCAGCTTGAGGTCCGGCCACCAGCGCCGCCAGCTGCTCTGGTTCGCCACGGCGGCACCGACAGCGGCTGGGTCGGCGCACACGAAGGTCTCGTCGGCGATCTGGATGCTGTTCATCCCGACCAGCTTCACATACGCCTCCACAGTGTGATGAAGCACCCGACTACGCTGAGCACGGCATTGCTGTCACGGCACTGCTGCCAGTACCGCCTTGCCCAGACCCGAAAGGCCACACCGTGCGTGAGTTCAGCGTTCCCGCATCGTTCACCATCGGCGAATACGACAACGTCGTCGCCCCGGTGTACTCCCTCGAGCGCGATGACCCCAAACACGTAGCCATCCAGCGCCTGGTCGGAGACACCTGGACCGACGTGACCAGCGCCGAGGTAGCCGACCAGGTGCGGGCCACGGCCCTCGGCCTGATCGCCAAGGGCGTCAAGGCCGGTGACCGCGTGGTGCTGCTGTCGGCGACCCGCTACGAATGGCCGATCATCGACTTCGCGATCCTGTCGATCGGCGCGGTGACGGTGCCCATCTACGAGACCTCCGCGGCCGATCAGATCCGGCACGTACTGGCCGACTCCGGCGCCGTCCTGGCGTTCGCCGAGGCGGACTCCCACGCCGCCAAGATCGAGTCCATCCGGTCCGAGGTACCCGCGCTCGGTGAGGTGCTGGTGATCGACGGCGGCGCGCTCGATCAGCTGGCCGCCGCCGGCGCCGGCGTTGACCGCGCCGAGCTGGACGCCCGCCTGGCCGCCATCAAGTCGACCGACCCGGCCACCCTGATCTACACCTCGGGCACCACCGGCCGGCCCAAGGGCTGCCAGCTGACCCACGCCAACCTGCTGTCGGAGCTGCGCGGCGTCAAGGCCTGCTTCCCCGACCTGCTGGCCAAGGGCCAGAAGCTGCTGGTGTTCCTGCCACTGGCGCACGTGCTGGCCCGCGCGGTCGCGGTGGCCGGCTTCAGCAACCAGGTGACCCTCGGCTTCACCAGCGACATCAAGAACCTGGTGCCGATCCTCGGGGTCTTCAAGCCGACGCTCGTGGTGTCGGTGCCCCGGGTGTTCGAGAAGGTCTACAACACCGCCGAGCAGAACGCCCGCAACGACGGCAAGGGCAAGATCTTCCAGATCGCCGCCGACACCGCGATCGAGTGGAGCAAGGCGCAGGACACTCCCGGTGGCCCGGGTCTGCTGCTCAACCTCAAGCACACGGTGTTCGACAAGCTGGTCTACGGCAAGCTCAAGGCCGCCCTCGGCGGCGCCTGCGTCGGCGCCATCTCCGGCGGTGCCCCGCTCGGCGCCCGTCTCGGCCACTTCTACCGCGGCGTCGGCGTCACCATCTACGAGGGCTACGGCCTGACCGAGTCCAGCGCCGCCATCACCGTCAACCGGGTCGGCGAGCTGAAGGTCGGCACCGTCGGAAAGCTGGTGCCCGGCAACAGCATGCGCATCGCCGACGACGGCGAGCTGCTGCTCTCCGGCGGCGTCGTGTTCAGCGGCTACTGGGGCAACCCGACCGCTACCGACGAGGCCTTCACCGGCGAGTGGTTCCACACCGGTGACCTCGGCGCCATCGACGACGACGGCTACCTGTCGATCGTCGGGCGCAAGAAGGAGATCATCGTGACCGCCGGTGGCAAGAACGTCGCCCCGGCCCCGCTGGAAGACGTCATGCGTGCGCACCCGCTGATCAGCCAGGCCATGTGCGTCGGCGATCAGGAGCCGTTCATCGCCGCACTCATCACCATCGACCCCGAGGCGTTCGAGGGTTGGAAGCAGCGCAACAACAAGGACGCCGGCGCATCCGTGGGCGACCTGGCCGCGGACCCGGCCCTGGTCGCCGAGATCCAGAAGGCCGTCGACGACGCCAACCAGACGGTGTCCAAGGCCGAGGCCATCCGGAAGTTCCAGATCCTGCCGGTCGACTTCACCGAGGACACCGGTGAGCTGACGCCGACGCTGAAGGTCAAGCGCAAGGTGGTCGCGGAGAAGTTCGCCGCCGAGATCGCGGCGCTGTACAGCTGATCTCGCCGTTTGCCACAAGCTCTGGCGAAAGCCGCCCCACTCCGCGTCGGGGCGGCTTTCGTCTGTAGCTGCAGAACGCGTGCGTTCATCCGTCCGATTGCCGATATCGACATGCGGAGTTTGCCTACGATGCGGTCACGATCCAGCTCGCACGTCGACGTTCGTTCCACCTAGTGGAGGCTCAGATGGCTGATATCCGTAAGTATGCGGGAGCCAAGGCAGCGCGTGCCCTGTCGGCGACGTGGGTCGATTTTCCCGACGTGCGTGCCGAGTACGCGGCCCTCTGGTCGGACATGGTGATCCGTGAAGACAAGTTCGCCGACGTCGACTGGACTGTCCAACGCATCATCAGCGACAAAGAGGCATACCTCAATGTCGAGCGGATCACGGGCGTGCCGTGGTTCGTCGTAGCAGTGATCCACAGCCTCGAGGCAAGTGGCGACTTCAGTTGTCACCTGCACAATGGCGACCCACTGACCGACCGCACTGTCAACGTGCCGGAGGGACGACCGCCCGACGGCGAGCCGCCGTTCTCGTGGGAGGACAGCGCGGCCGACGCCCTGGCGTACGACGAACTCACCAGTGTCACCGACTGGTCAGTTCAACACGTGGCATATCGCCTCGAGGCCTTCAACGGCTGGGGTTACCGCACCGCGCACGCGAATGTGAAGTCGCCGTACCTGTGGAGTTTCAGCAATCACTACGAGCAGGGGAAATACGTCGCTGACGGCAGGTGGGACGAGAACGCGGTGAGCGCTCAGTGCGGTGCGATGGTCCTGCTGAGGCGCATGCAGGACGTCGGTGAGATCGAGTTGGTGGTGGCCGACTACGGCTGATCCTGGCGGACCAGTTCGAAAATTTGAGTTGCTGAACTGCAGTCCACTCTGTGTTGGCTATGCAAATATGCTGCCGCACAGTGCAATCCACTCCTTTATGCGTTTTCTTCGAATTTGCTGTGAGCACCCTTCCCCGTGTGTGACACTTTGCATGTCCCTTTCAATGAAGGAGGCATCCGATGGCTCGGTACTGGCCCATGCGGGCGGGCGATTTCAATTTGGGTTCCCTTTTCGGGCCTCGGTGGGGCACATTGCATCGTGGTATCGACTTGGAGGCACCCGACGGAGCACCGATCTATGCGGCGCAAGCCGGCGTGGTCGACAAAATCGGCGGCGCCAACGGGTTCGGTCAGTGGATTGTGATCGACCACCCGACAGAAGCAGGCAGTGGCACCACCGTCTATGGGCACATGTGGGACGCCCACGCGACCGGATTGCAACTCGGCGACTGGGTGGAGGCCGGTCAACACATCGCATTCGTTGGTAACAATGGCGATTCGACAGGACCGCACCTGCATTTCGAGGTGCATCCGTACTCCTGGGCATGGGGCTCACAGATCGACCCCCTGCCGTGGCTGGCCGGCGCGCCCTACCCCGGTGAGCCGCCCATCGCTCAATTCACAGGTGTTGCGCCACTGCACGTCACCAATCCAGCGCCACGGCGCTTTCATGGTGCGGCACCGCTGCGTGTGACCGGCCGGACGTCGCCGCCTGTGTCGGCCGCGCTACATCGCACGACGACCGCGCTGAGCGACACCATCTACGCCGACGTGTCGGAGCACCAGGTCCCGGTCGATGACTCGTATCCGTACCGCGTGATCGCCATTCGGTCGAGCGACGGTGATTACCGTGACCTGAATTGGGATCAGAACTACGACTGGTGCAGGCGCAAATGCGAGGAAGGCGCCTTGGACTTCTTCATCGTCTACTTCGTCTGGTACCCGAACTGGGAGGTAGGGCTCGCCACCGTCAAGGACATGGTCGGCGATCCGCACCCCCGTATGGCCGTGATGATCGATGTCGAGAGCTGGGAAGGCAAGATTACCGGCGACCAGTCGGAAGGGCTGAACGCCGCGTACTGGGACTTGGCTCGATGGCTGGGCGACCCGCGCCGAGTCATCGGGTACGGAACCGCCGGCGACCTGAACTCGCTGTGGCCCGACAGGCCCGGCGGGCTCGGAATCGTCCTGGCCGCATGGGGTTTCAATCCGGACTACCCCGGTAAGATTGCTCACCAGTACACCGATAACCACGGGTACGGCAATGGCGACTCGTTGCCAAACGGCAGCCTGCCGTTCGGCCCCTGCGATATGAATTCAGCTGACGGTCGCAACCCGGCGGAGTTCGCTGCGGTATGCGGCATCGACACGGGCGCGTTCTCGGAGCCGATGGCCTCGTTCGACCGGCGAAGGCTTCTCACGTTCGACGGTCCCCGCGCCGTCGTTCCGAGGACCGTTTACGGTGGCCGCGGAGACGACACAGCGGTGGAGCGCGATGCGTTACTCGGTGATTCTGAGGCAATCGACCTCGTCACGAAATGTGCTCATTCATCGCAAGATGCGGTGGCCAGGGAACGCGCTGAACTCATTCTCGCGCGACTGCAGCACATGGCTGGACAGACAGCGGTGCAAAAGAGATCAGGCGGGAAACCGCGCGGAAGTTCCGCCAAGAAACCATCGGACAGTGACCCGCCGAGACCACGCGGGCGCAGGACGTAGGCGTCGACCATGAACAGAAACCTCGTGATCGTCGCGCCGAATGCCACCAAGCCGACATCCGACTACCGGACGTTCGACCGGACGCGGCGCGATGGAACGCAGCCCCTTCAGAAGTCCGAAATGGCCGGTGTGTCCGACAAGTTGATGCGCTACATCCCCGGCGAGGCGCTGGCGGTGTACACCATGCTCGACCCGGCTGTCCGCTCCGTTGAAACGGGTGCGGGACTCAAAGTTGGGCTATGGATCGCGTTGTGCGTCAGCGGGCTCTTCTGCTGGCTCTATTTGATGCGCATCACCCCGGTCGGACTCCAGCACCGCACGATATCGCTGGTCGCGTTGATCGCCTACATCGCGAGTGTGGGCGGCCCATTCGCCGAATACAGCTCATGGAAACCAGGTTTCGGCCTTATCGCCGCGATCGTGATATCCGCATTCCTGGTATTTGTACCGGCGGAGGCTAAAGCAACTCCGCGAGCCGCTCGCCCTTGAGCTTCCACTGCCAGTTGTCGACGACGAACTGACGGCCGGCGGCGCCCATCGCGGCGCTCCGGGCGGGGTCGGCCAGGACGTCGCCGATGGCTGCGGCGATCGCGCCGACGTCGCGACCGTCGACCACGTGGCCGGTCTCGCCTTCCACGACGGTTTCCGGTGCGCCCCCGGAGTCGCCGGCGACCACCGGCACGCCGCACGCCGAGGCCTCGAGGAAGACGATCCCGAGGCCCTCGACATCCAACCCGTTGCCCCGGGTTCGGCACGGCATGGCGAACACGTCGGCCATCGCGTGGTGGGCCGGCAACTCGTCGCCGGGCACGCCCCCGGTGAACACCACATGGTCGGTGACGCCGTAGCGCTGCGCCAGCTTCTGCAGATCGTCGCGGTACGGCCCGTTGCCGACGATCACCAGCGCGGCGCCGTCGATCCGTTCCCGGATCTCGGGCAGTGCCCGGATCAGCATGTCCTGCCCTTTGCGCGGCACCAGCCGCGACAGGCAGACGATCACCGGCCGCTGCCCCAGCCCGTACCGGGCCCGCAACTCGGCCCGGGCCACTTCGTCGGGGACGAAGCGGTCGACGTCGACTCCCGGCGACAGGTATTCCAGCGCCGCGTCCGGCCCGAACGCCGCCGCGAACCGGTTGCGCGTGTAGTGGCTGACGAAGGTCACCACGTCGGTGTTGTTTCCGATGTGGCGCAACGCGTTTCGCGCGATGGGCAGCATCGACCAACCCACCTCGTGCCCGTGCGTGCTGGCCACCACGCGGGTCGCGCCGGCATCGCGGGCCAGCGGGGCCAACAGCGCCAGCGGCGCGGCCGCGCCGAACCACACCGTGTCGATGTCGTGCTCGGCGATGAGACGGCGCATCCGCAGCGCGACGGTCGGTTCGGGCACCATCAGCGTCGTCGGGTGGCGGACCACCTCATAGCCGGCGGCCGCGGCGGCCTTGTCGTATTCCGGTGCGCCCTTCCATTTCGGGGCGTACACCGTGAGCTCATGCGACCCGCGGCCGAGCAGCTCGCCCACCAGGCTCTCCAGATACGACTGGATGCCGCCCTTGCGGGGCGGAAAATCGTTGGTCAACAGCAGCACCCGAGACATCGCGGTCAGGCTATCGCGTCAGCCCCGGGCCGCGAGCCACTGCCGCCACGCTGTGGTCAGCGCGTCGCCCTCCATTCCGAGGGTGGCGGTCAGCGCGGCGTCGAGATCGGGATGACCGACGCCGCAGGCGGCCAGATACAGCCGGCGCAGCACCGGATCGCCGAACTGCGCGCCGACGAACCGGGCGAACCACCAGGCGCGGTCATAGGCCAGCGACAGCGCCGGGCCGGTGACCTGGAAGTCGGCATTGGTCGGCAGCACCGCCATGTCGGCGGGGGCGGGTCGCGGGGTGCGGGGGCGGCTGACGTAGTCGGCGACGCCCTCGGTCAGACACCAGGGCGCATCGGCGGCCGTGACGGGCCGGGAGGCGTAGTGGAAAAGCTCGTGGCGCAACACGATTCGCAGCGCGCCCGGCCCCATCGCGGCGGCGCCGGGCGCGAACACGACGCGGTCGACGGTCGTCGCCGCGGCGAACTCCTGGCGTCCGCCGGCCAGTGCCCGGAACTCTTCGTCGGTGCCGGTTGTCACGATGGTGATCTGACGGCGCCAGTCCTCGCCCCAGAACGCGGTCACCGCGGCGACTGCACCGTCGAGCTCGGCGGTGATGCGTCCCGGCAGCGTCGAGCCGGGGTCGAGGACCAGGAGGTCGGCGGTCCGGCCGTCGGCCAGCCGGATGGTGCCCGAGGTTGACGACAGTGTCGGCGGCGCGGGCAGGGATCGAGCGGCCGGAGCTTCAACCGGGTGGTTGCGGTTCAGTACGACGGCCGCGGCAGCGGCTTCCGCGGCGAGAAGGCCGAGGAGGACGCGACGGGAGAGGCTCAGTAGCGACGCACGTTGTAGATCGGCGCGTTGTCGACCGGCGCGACCCGCACGGGCACACCGAACGTCGAAGCGTGGACCATCATGCCGTCGCCGATGTAGATACCCACGTGCGAGGCGTCGGAGTAGTAGCTCACAACGTCACCGGGCTGCATCTGGTCTCGCGACACCGGCTGTCCGCCGGCGGCCTGCGCGTAGCTCGAGTGCGGCAGCGAGATACCGGCCTGCTGGAACGCCCACATCACCAGACCCGAGCAGTCGAACTGCCCTGGGCCGGCGGCACCCCACACATACGGGTCCCCGATGCGGGTGAGGGCGGCCTGCACCGCGATCTGGCCGGCAGCGGTACCGCCGGCGATGTCCGGCACCGCGGGCGCACCCTCGACCGGAGGCGTGGGGCCTGCGGCGTTGATGGCGGGATCGTCACCCGGGGCCGGCAAGGCATCGGGAGCGGGCGCCGGCGGGGCGGCCGGAGCCGGCGGGAGTGCCGCCAGCGCCTGCCGCTGACTCGGCGTCAGCGCGGTGTAGCGGGACTTGACGATGGCGATCTGCACCTGGAGCTTGCTTTGCTTGGACTGCAGATCGGCACGCACGGCGGCGGCCTGCTCGGCCGCGGTTTTGGCTTCGGACGCCGACTTGGCCGAGTCGGCCTCGGCCTTCGTGGCGGAGTCGGAGGCGCTGTGGAAGTTGGCCATCTGCGCGGCCATCTCACTGGCCATCACGCGCTGGACCGAGAGCTGGTCGATCAGGCCCTGCGGGGAATCGGCGGTCAGGATGGCGTCGATGCCGTCGGTGCGGCCGCCCATGTACTGCGCTGCAGCAATCTTGTCGACCGAGTCCTGGTAGGTAGCCAGGTCGTTCTTGGCGACTTCCGCGGCCGCAGCGGCGGCCTCATGCTTGGAGTCGGCGGCCTTCGCGGCAGCCAGCTTCTTGTCCAGATCGAGCTGCGCGGCGTGCATGGCCTCGGTGGTCTGCTCCGCCTGGCGCGAGAGCTCGTTGAGCTTTGCTACGGCATCGTCGGCCGGATCGGCCATGACGTTGCCCGCAAATGCGCTGCCAAGTATGGTGAGCCCCGCGATCGCACCGGCTACTGGTCGTTTAAGACCGCATATGGTGCGGTGTGTGCGGTGGAGACTCAAGATTTCGCGTCCTTCAACTGCGGGTTCGAGCCGCTTCGAACTCAGTGAGGTCTCGAATAGGTTACGAAACGGCATCGGCGTTGTCCAACGGGAATGGCCAATCTATCAGCCCGCACCCCGATCACGTTAACCAGCATCACAATGTGAGGGTCGTCACGCTACGCCCGTAGTACTTGACTTTGTCTCGTTTTCAGTGCCTACGCCGCCTTTGGGCCGACCGATCGGCACCAACCGCAACCGCGGCGCCAGACCCGCATCGGCGAGCACCTCCAGCGCGCGACGCTCGTCGTCCATCAACGTCTCGGGTACGCCCAGCAAAACCCTGACCACGCAGTCGCCGCAGCCGGGACCGCGCACCGCGCAGTCGTCGCAGTCGATCTTGACCGGCCCGTTGTCGAACTTCATCTCTGACTCCTTCATCGGTTGAGGCGCACGCTAGCGACGTCCACCGACAAAAAAGTGCGGGTGATCAGCAACCGGATAACGGAATGACATCGATGTGATTTCTTGTCGGTGCCGGCCCCTACTGTCACGTCATGGGCTCCGGCAGCGCCACCGACCAGTTGGCTTTCGACCTCGACGAGGCGTTGCTGCGTGACACCACGTTCGTGGTGGTCGACCTGGAGACCACCGGCGGCCGGGCCCGGGCGGACGACACCGGGGGCGGCTGGGACGCCATCACCGAGATCGGCGCGGTCAAGGTGCGCGGCGGCGAGATCATCGGCGAACTGGCCACCCTGATCGACCCCGGTCGCGCCATCCCGCCACAGATCGTGCAGCTGACCGGGATCACCACGGCCATGGTCTGCGACGCCCCCCGCATCGAATCGGTGCTGCCCGCTTTTCTGGAGTTCTGCCGCGGCGCCGTCCTGGTCGCCCACAACGCGGGTTTCGACATCGGCTTCCTGCGGGCTGCGGCCGAGCGGGCGCAGCTGCCCTGGCACAACCCGCCGGTGCTGTGCACGGTCAAACTGGCCCGCCGGGTCCTGACGCGCGACGAGGCGCCGAGCGTCCGGCTCTCGGAGCTCGCTCGGTTGTTCCGCGCCACCACCACCCCCACGCACCGCGCCCTCGACGACGCCCGCGCCACCGTCGACGTGCTGCACGGACTGCTCGAGCGCATCGGCAACCAGGGCGTGCACACGCTGGCCGAACTGCGCGGCTATCTCCCGGACGTCACCAAGGCACAGCGCCGCAACCGCAAGCTAGCCGACGCGCTGCCGAGCTCCCCTGGCGTCTATCTGTTCCGCGGGCCGTCCGAGGAGGTGCTGTACGTGGGCACCGCCGTCGATCTGCGCCGCCGGGTCCGGCAGTACTTCACCGGCGCCGACCCCCGTGCCCGTATGAAAGAGATGGCGTCACTGGCCATCCGTGTCGACCATGTCGAGTGCGCCCACGAGCTGGAGGCCGGGGTGCGCGAACTGCGACTTCTCGCCGCGCACGCACCGCCCTACAACCGGCGCTCGAAGGCCCCGCACAAGTGGTGGTGGGTGGTACTCACCGACGAGCCCTTCCCCCGCTTCAGCGTGGTGCGGGCACCGCGACACGATCGGGCCGTCGGCCCGTTCCGGGCCCATGCCGACGCCGTCGACGCGGCGCTACTGCTGGCCCGCTTCACGGGCGTGCGGACCTGCACGACGCGGCTGGCGCGGGCCGCCGAACACGGGCCACAGTGCCCCGAGCGTGAGCTCTCGCCGTGTCCGGCGCCGCGTGGCATCACCGCCGGCGGCTACGCCGAATTCGCCGAGCGGGCCGCGGAAAACATTGCCGGCGTTGATGATTCCGCGCTCCGCACGGCGCTGCGACACATCGACGACCTGGCGGCCGAGGGCCGCTACGAAACCGCGGCGCGGCTGCGGGACCATGCCGCGACCGTCATCGACGGACTGTGGCGCGGCCAGCGCCTGCGGGCCCTGACCGCACTGCCGGAACTGGTGGCCGCCCGGCCCGACGGCGCCGGCGGCTGGCACCTCGTCGTGGTCCGGTACGGCCAGTTGGCCGCGGCCGGCAACGCGCCGCGGCGCGTCCCTCCGATGCCCGTCGTCGACGCGATATCCGCTGCGGCACAAGTGATCCTGACATCGGAGCGGCCACTGGGCGGCGCGCCGGTCGAGGAGGTGGCACTTATCGTGCGCTGGCTGGCCGCGCCCGGTGCACGCATCGTGCGCACCTCCGCCGACGACGAATCCGGCTACTGCCTACCGATCACCGCGGCGGGACGGTGGGCCGAGTGGGCCGCCACCGCCCGGTCGGCCCGGGCGGCGGCACAGCAGGCGCAGCGGTCAGACCTTCTGGGTGAACCGAGCCCACCGCGCGAGCAGCTGCTCGGCGGCACCCGAATCGATCGCCTCGGTGGCGCGGGCCAGACCCCGCTCCCACGCCGGCACCCACTGGGCGTCGCTGGATAGCCCGGCATGAGCCACCATGGCGCCTGCGGCGTTGAGCACCACGGCATCCCGGACCGGGCCGGTCTGGCCCGCCAGGACCGCGCGCACCGACTCCGCGTTCGCCGTGGCGTCACCGCCGCGCAACTCGCTCAGCTCGGCGCGGGCGAAACCGAATGCCTTCGGATCCAGCGTCAGCCGCTCGACGGTGCCGGCCTGCACCCGCCAGATGGTGCTTGTCGTCGTGGTGGTCAGCTCGTCGAGCCCGTCGTCGCCGTGCACGACCAGGACGCTGGAGCCGCGCGCGGCGAACACCCCGGCCATCACCTCGGCCAGTTCGGCCCAGGCGCAGCCGATCAGACCGGCGCGCGGCATCGCCGGATTCGTCAGCGGCCCCAGGAGATTGAAGACCGTCGGCACCCCGATCTCCCGTCGCACGGAGGACGCGTGCCGATAGGACTGATGGAACTGCGGGGCGAACGCGAACCCGATACCGACTTCGGCGACCGAGCGGGCCACATCACCCGGCGACAGGTCGATCCGCACGCCCAGCGCCTCGAGAGTGTCGGCTCCGCCGGACAACGACGACGCCGCCCGGTTCCCGTGCTTGATCACCGGCACCCCGCACGCGGCGACGACGATCGACGCCATCGTGGACAGGTTGACGGTGTTGGAGCCGTCACCCCCGGTGCCGACGATGTCGACCACATCACTGCCGATCGCGGCGAGTGCGTCGGCGGGCACTTTTCGGGCGTGTCGCAACATCACATCGGCGAGCTCGGACACCTCGGCGGAGGTCGGTCGCTTCATCTTCATGGCGATGGCGAATGCAGCGATCTGCGCCGGGGTGGCGGTACCCGTCATGACCTGGTCCATTGCCCACCCCGCCTGACCCGCGGCAAGGTTCTGGCCGGTGGTCAGCCGGCCCAGGATCTGGGGCCACAGCGGCCCGTCGGTGGTCGGTTCCTGATGAGGATCGGTGGTTGGCACGGACCCGATTATGGCCAATGTCGGCACCCGGGTGGAGTTCAACAACTACAAAGCGTCATACTTACCGCTGTGACGAGCGCTGTAGGTACCTCCGGAACCGCGATCACGTCGCGGGTGCATTCGCTGAACCGGCCGAATATGGTCAGTGTCGGCACCATTGTGTGGCTTTCCAGTGAGTTGATGTTCTTTGCTGGACTGTTCGCAATGTATTTCACCGCGCGCGCCCAGGCAGGCGGCGTATGGCCGCCTCCCCCCACGCACCTGAACCTGGCCGAGGCCGTTCCGGTGACGTTGGTGCTGATCGCGTCGTCGTTCACCTGCCAGATGGGCGTGTTCGCCGCCGAGCGCGGTGACGTCTTCGGCCTGCGCCGGTGGTACGTCATCACCCTCCTGATGGGCACGTTCTTCGTTGGTGGCCAGGCGTTCGAGTACTTCATGCTCGTCAACGAAGGCACCACGATCCCGAGCAGCGCCTACGGTTCGGTGTTCTATCTGGCGACCGGTTTCCACGGTCTGCACGTCATCGGCGGCCTGGTGGCGTTCATCTACCTGCTGGCCCGCACGAAGATGAGCAAGTTCACCCCGGCCCAGGCCACCGCTGCCATCGTTGTGTCCTACTACTGGCACTTCGTCGACATCGTGTGGATCGCCCTGTTCGCCACCATCTACTTCGTTCGCTGATCGGCTCGCCGATGCTTCCTATGAGAAGGGGTTCGATGACCAGCAAGTCCCGTCGCCGGCTACACCGGCGCCTCTCAGCAGCGATGCTGCTGCTGCTCGGACTTCTAGTCGCTGGTGGCCTGGCGGCCACCCTGACTCCGCGGCCTCAGGTCGCGAAGGCAGACGAGTCGCAGCTGGCTCTGCTGCGCACCGGCAAGCAGTTGTTCGAAACGTCGTGTGTCTCCTGCCACGGCGCCAACCTGCAGGGCGTGACCGACCGCGGCCCGAGCCTCATCGGCGTCGGCGACGCGGCCGTCTACTTCCAGGTGTCCACCGGCCGCATGCCCGCCATGCGCGGTGAGGCCCAGGCGCCCCGCAAGGATGCGGCGTTCGACGAGCATCAGATCGACGCCCTCGGTGCCTACATCCAGGCCAACGGTGGCGGCCCTCAGGTCCCGCGTGACGCCAACGGCCAGATCAACCAGCACTCGTTCCTCGGTGAGAACGTCGCCCGCGGTGGCGACCTGTTCCGCCTGAACTGCGCGTCCTGCCACAACTTCACCGGCAAGGGCGGCGCGCTGTCGTCGGGCAAGTACGCGCCTGACCTCGGCAAGGCCGCCGAGGTGCCGGCGCAGGTGTACACCGCCATGCTCACCGGCCCGCAGAACATGCCCAAGTTCTCGGATCGTCAGCTGACCCCGGAAGAGAAGCGCGACATCGTCGCCTACGTCCACGAGTCGGCGAACGCCCGCAGCCAGGGCGGCTACGGCCTCGGCGGCTTCGGCCCCGCGCCCGAGGGCATGGCGATGTGGATTATCGGGATGGTCGCCGTGATCGGCGCGGCTATGTGGATCGGAGCTCGCGCATGAGCGAGAACGTGAACATTCCCAGTGACGCGGAACTGCGCGACATGTCGCGCGAGGAGCTCGTCGAACTGGGCGGAAAGATCGACGGCGTCACGACCGTCTTCAAGGAGCCCCGCTGGCCCGTCGAGGGCACCAAGGCGGAGAAGCGCGCCGAGCGTCAGGTCGCGGCCTGGCTGCTGCTCGGTGGCCTGTCCGGTCTGGCCCTGCTGCTGGTGTTCCTGTTCTGGCCGTGGGAGTACAAGCCGTTCGAGTCCGAGGGCGAGTTCATCTACTCGCTGGCGACGCCGCTGTACGGCCTGACGTTCGGTCTGTCGATCCTGGCGATCGGCATCGGCGCGGTGCTCTTCCAGAAGAAGTTCATCCCCGAGGAAATCTCGATCCAGGACCGTCACGACGGCGCCTCCCCCGAGGTCCACCGCGCCACCGTCGCGGCCAACCTGACCGACGCGCTCGAGGGCTCGACCCTCAAGCGCCGCAAGCTGATCGGCCTGTCGCTCGGCGTCGGCCTGGGTGCGTTCGGCCTGGGCACCGCGGTCGCCTTCATCGGCGGTCTGATCAAGAACCCGTGGAAGCCGGTCGTGCCGACCGCCGAGGGCAAGAAGGCCGTCCTGTGGACGTCCGGCTGGACCCCGCGTTTCCACGGCGAGACCATCTACCTGGCCCGGGCCACCGGCCTGCCGGGTGAGTCCCCCTTCGTGAAGATGCGTCCCGAGGACATCGACGCGGGCGGCATGGAGACCGTGTTCCCGTGGCGCGAGTCCGACGGCGACGGCACCACCATCGAGTCGCACGAGAAGCTGTCCGAGATCGCACTCGGTGTGCGCAACCCGGTGATGCTCATCCGCATCAAGCCCGAGGACCTGTCCCGCGTGGTCAAGCGCAAGGGCCAGGAGAGCTTCAACTTCGGTGACTTCTTCGCGTACACCAAGGTGTGCTCGCACCTGGGCTGCCCCTCGTCGCTGTACGAGCAGCAGACCTACCGCATTCTGTGCCCCTGCCATCAGTCGCAGTTCGACGCGCTGCACTTCGCGCGGCCGATCTTCGGTCCGGCGGCCCGCGCCCTGGCGCAGCTGCCGATCACGATTGACAAAGAGGGCTACCTGGTCGCCAACGGCGACTTCATCGAACCCGTCGGACCGGCATTCTGGGAGCGCAAATCATGAGTCCCAAGCTCGCTGACATCGCCGCCGCCCAAGGCGACGCGATCGACTCGCGGTACCACCCGTCGGCCGCCGTACGCCGGCAGCTGAACAAGGTCTTCCCGACGCACTGGTCCTTCATGCTCGGTGAGATCGCGCTGTACAGCTTCCTGGTGCTGCTGCTCACCGGCGTGTACCTGACGCTGTTCTTCGACCCGTCGATGACCGAGGTCATCTACAACGGCGTGTACCAGCCGCTGCGCGGCGTGCAGATGTCACGCGCTTACGAATCGGCACTGGAGATCTCGTTCGAGGTCCGTGGTGGCCTGTTCGTCCGCCAGATTCACCACTGGGCCGCGCTGATGTTCGCCGCGTCGATCATGGTCCACCTGGCCCGCATCTTCTTCACCGGCGCATTCCGCCGCCCGCGTGAGGCCAACTGGATGATCGGCTCGGTGCTGCTGATCCTGGCCATGTTCGAGGGCTACTTCGGCTACTCGCTGCCCGACGACCTGCTCTCCGGTATCGGTCTGCGCGCCGCGCTGTCCTCGATCACCCTGGGCATCCCGGTCATCGGCACCTGGATGCACTGGGCCCTGTTCGGCGGGGACTTCCCCGGCAACATCATCATCCCGCGCATGTATGCCCTGCACATCCTGCTGATCCCGGGCATCATCCTGGCCCTGATCGGCGCCCACCTGGCGCTGGTGTGGTTCCAGAAGCACACGCAGTTCCCCGGCCCCGGCCGCACCGAGAAGAACGTCGTCGGCGTGCGCGTCATGCCGGTGTTCGCGATCAAGGGTGGCGCGTTCTTCGCGCTGGTCACCGGCATCCTGGGCATCATGGGTGGTCTGCTGCAGATCAACCCGATCTGGGAGCTCGGCCCCTACAAGCCCTCGCAGGTGTCCGCCGGTAGCCAGCCCGACTTCTACATGATGTGGACCGAAGGCCTGGCCCGTATCTGGCCGGCCTGGGAGTTCTACCCCTTCGGCCACACCATCCCGGCCGTCATGGGTGTCGCCGTGATCATGGGTCTGGTGTTCGGTCTGCTGATCGCGTGGCCGTTCCTGGAGAAGAAGTTCACCGGCGACGACGCGCACCACAACCTGCTGCAGCGTCCGCGTGACGTGCCGGTCCGCACCGCCATCGGTGCCATGGCCATCGCGTTCTACATGGTGCTCACCCTGGCCGCGATGAACGACATCATCGCGCTCAAGTTCGACATCTCCCTCAACGCCACCACCTGGATCGGCCGCATCGGCATGGTCGTCCTGCCCGCAGTGGTCTACTACCTGACCTACCGCTGGTGCGTGGGTCTGCAGCGCAGCGACCGCGCCGTCCTCGATCACGGCATCGAGACCGGCATCATCAAGCGCCTGCCGCACGGCGCGTACGTCGAGCTGCACCAGCCGCTGGGACCGGTCGACGACCACGGCCACCCCCTGCCGCTGGAATACCAGGGTGCGGCACTGCCCAAGCGCATGAACAAGCTCGGCTCCGCCGGCTCCCCCGGCACCGGCAGCTTCCTGTTCGCCGACTCCGCCGTCGAGCAGGCTGCCCTTGCCGACGCCGAACATGCCGCCGAGCACAAGGCGCTCACCGCGCTCAAGGAGTACCAGGACGAGATTTCGCCCAACGGCTCCAACGGGCATCACTAGTTCGATCTACGGTTTCGGCCCGGTCTGGTTTCCACCAGACCGGGCCGAAGTCGTTTTGCGGCCCACTCCCCTACCCCACCGCGTTTCTTTGCGCTGACTCTGCGTTGAGGGCGCGAAAAGTCGAGTGCCGTCCACCCATCTCGCAGACTCAAACTGAGCCGGGCCATCCATGCCGGTTCACCCTGTAGTGATGGCGCTCGCTACTCGCACTTTCGCGCCGCCAGTACAGGCTCAACACCCGACACCGACTCACCCTGCACTGAGGGCGCGAAAAGTCGAGTGTCGGACACCCACACCGCAAACTCAACGGCGGACAACGGTTGATCCTGCAGCCAAGGCCTCGACGCCTCGCACACCCGCGCCGTTACCGCAGAGTCAACGGGAACCCAATGAGACTGCAGCCAAGGCGAGAAAAGACGAGCGCCGCGCACCCACACCTCAGAGTCAAGGGCAGACAACGGTCGATCCCGCGGTGGCGGCGTCCCCTACTCGCGCTTCTACACCACTTCCGCAGGGTCAGCCCAAGGGACTGCGAGGTACAGCTAGGCCGCCCGGGCGTTCTCGGCCCACGCCTCCAGCACCGCATGCAGGCCACGCAGGCAGTACCAGGGAATGGCCACCATGGCAGCGGTGACGAGGAATGCCAGGCCGTACAGGATCCAGGCCAACTCGTCGTGGCGGTCGGCCAGCATGTACGCGCCCAGGAAGATGAACAGTGTCGCGCCGCCGATGGCCGCGGCGATCCCGAGCGTGCAGCGCAGCCACAGCTGATCCACCGCCGCCACCGGAAAGCCCACCATGCTGGTCGCCGGCGACGCCGAATAGCGGCGTACGACCGGGTCATCGAAGGAGCGCAGGGCACTCGTCGGAATCTCCCCGGCGGGACGACGATCGTCGGCCTCGGAAGGTCCGCCACCGAGCAGCGGCAGCGGTGCCGCCCCACCGCGACGGGCGCGCAGCAACAGCGGGATGGCTCCCACGATCACCGCCGCCGACACCGCGATGACGGAGTACAGCAGCCACGGTGTGTGCGACGATGCCGCACCCGACGAGTGCCGGGTACCAAGGTCCACCATCGCGACGACGGCGGCCACACCGGCGCCCAGTGCCGCCAGCCACACGGCGACAGAGCCGCCGAGCAGAAGACGGTCCAACTGCTCGGGGTTGCCGCCGGTCACTCGCGACCGGGTTGAAGTCTCAGCGTTGTACGGCATCTAACAGCTCGTCTGCCAATCATCGTTTGTCTGCGAGGCCAGGGTCTGGCCGTCGCTGGTCACAATCGAACAGTTCAGGTGGCTCAGCCGCAGCAGGCTGGAGGCCTGCACCGAGCCCACATCGGACATCGAGATCGGTGTCAGAGTGATCATCCACGGGATGTAGACGTTCTGCTGGGTGCGCTGGCGTCCCGCGGCGTCGGTGTACGTCACCGAAATGCGGTCCAGCGGCGCCTTCGTGCCCCAAATCCGGTACGTGACATACCGCGGTCCGGTCGGCGGCGCGGACGTCGTCGCCGGCGGCGCGGCCGCGGCGGTGCTGGGCGGCGGAGGCGGCGGCTCTTCCGACGGGGGTGGTGGCGGCGGCTGGGTCACGGTCACCGTCGACGGGGGCGGCGGAGGTGGCGGGGGCGGCGGCGCCTCGGTTGTCGTGGACGGAGGCGGCGGCGTGGTCGTGGTGGTGAACTCGTCCTGGAACGGCGGCGCCGACGTGGTGCTGGTCGACGGCGTCGCCACGTTCTCCGAGCTGGTGTTGCGGGTCACCAGGATGGCGACGGACGCCACCAGCGAGATGGCGGCGATGATCGCCACGACACCGACGACCCACGGCCACCGCGGCGGCGGGGCGTCGTCCGTCTCGGATTTGGCCTCGTAGCTGTCGTAGTCGTACAACGCCGGCTCCGGCGGCACGTACGGGGCAATGGTGAAATGCTCGGACTCGGGCGCCGAGTAGGCCTGCGAATAGATCTCGGTTTCGCCGGTGCCTTCACCGACGCCCGATGACTCCCGGGCCGCATCATCCGAGCCCGGGGAATGTGACCCGCTCACGTACGCCTATCCCTCTCGACCACTGTGTCGCTGCAGCTGAGGAACGCCGCTCACGGCGACATTCCAGCCTTCGGCAGACATTACCCAACATGGGCCCGGCATGGCCGTACCGGACGGTGCCAGAGGACCATCTGACATACGGTTGTGACCTGACCGCAGAGCGATCAGGTCACAGGGGCCGTAAGTGTCAGTGCTTCTCGGGACCGGTGTAGTACTCGAACACCAGACCTGCGACGGTGGCCAGCACGAAGCAGACGCCGGCGACGATCAGCCAGGGCAGCCACAGGCCGATACCGACCGCGGTGGTCGAGGCCGACAGGGCGATCAGCAGCGGCCACCAGCTGTGCGGGCTGAAGAAGCCCAGCTCGCCGGCGCCGTCAGAGACCTCGGCGTCTTCGTAGTCCTCGGGCCGGGTGTCGAGGCGACGGGCCACGAACCGGAAGAACGTGCCGATGATCAGCGACAGACCGGTGGTCAGCACCAGCGCGGTGGTGCCGGCCCACTCGATGCCACCGTTCGCGTACAGCGCGGTGAGCGCGCCGTAGCCGACGGTCGCCAAGGCGAAGAAGGCAGTCAGAATCTCGAAAAGTCGGGCTTCGATATGCATGGCGTATCCCCTACTTGCTCGCCTGAGCGGGCGAACCGACCTGCTCGCCGCGGCGAGAGTCGAACGGATGGGTCGTCTGGGCCACCGGCGGCAGACCGATCGACACCAGAGCGTCGGCGTTGGTCGCCTTCGGGTGATCGATGCGGTACTGCAGGTAAGCCTTGAACTGCTCCGGCTCCACGACGCGCACCTCGAAGTTCATCATCGAGTGGTACGTGCCGCACATCTCGGTGCAGCGGCCGACGAACGGACCGGTCTTCTCGATCTCGGTGACCTGGAAGATGTTGTCCGAGTGGTTGGCCTCGGGGTTCGGGATGACGTCCCGCTTGAACAGGAACTCCGGAACCCAGAAGCCGTGGATGACGTCGGCCGAGGCGATCTGGAACTCGATGCGCTTGCCCTTCGGCAGGACCAGGATCGGAATTTCGGTGCTGGTGCCGATGGTCTCGACCTTGTCGAAGTTCAGGTAGCTGCGGTCCTCGGGGTTCTCGCCGCGGATCGGGCCGACCTTCTCCTCGCCGTGCTCGTCCTTGCCCTCGGGCTTGGACTTCATGGCTTCCTTGCGGGCGGCGTCGGCGCCGTCGTAAGAGAAGGTGTTGTCCTTGAAGGCGACCTTCTGGTAGCCGAACTTCCAGTTCCACTGGAAAGCGGTGACGTCGATGGTGACCTCAGCAGGCTTGCTGTGGTCCATCATCTTCTCCTGCACCACGACGGTGAAGTAGAAGAGCACCGAGATGATGAGGAACGGCACCACGGTCAGCACCAGTTCCAGCGGCATGTTGTAGCCGAACTGGCGGGGCAGCTCAGTATCGGTCTTCTTCTTGCGGTGGAACGCCATCGCCCAGAAGATCAGCGCCCACACGATGGCGCCGACGACGAACGAAGCGATAACCGACCACACCCAGAGGTCACGGTTTGCGTGCGCTTCTGGCGTGATGCCGGTCGGCCAACCCAGGCCGAAGACTTCCTGCCAGCTGCATCCGCTGAGCAGCAGCGTCGACGCGCCGAGAATGGCGGACAACGCCACCAAACGGAGCCCGCGAGCGGTCACGTTGAGGCCCTCCTAGAGGTCGGTCAAGCCGGTCGAATACTACGCAGCGTAGACCACGCCCACGATGCCGAGCGAAGCGACCGGCCAATCCGCAGCGCCAGTTCTGAGTTCACCTGCCTGAACAGGCATACTGGCGCCGTGTGCGGACTGCTGGCCTACCTGGCCGACCCTGTTGCCGACCATTCGACTGACCTGGTGAACGCCGTTTCGGATGCCACGCATCCGATGCGCCACCGGGGTCCGGACGAGTCGGGCGCCTGGGCCGACGACAGCGATCCGAGCGACGGTCATCACACCGTCGTGTTCGGCTTCAACCGCCTGTCGATCATCGACATCGCCCACAGCCATCAGCCGTTGCGCTGGGGTCCGCCGGAGTCGCCGAACCGGTACGCGCTGGTGTTCAACGGCGAGATCTACAACTACCTCGAGCTCCGCGAGGAGCTGCGGACCGAATTCGGCGCTGAGTTCGCCACCGAGGGCGACAGTGAGGCGATCGTCGCCGCCTACCACTACTGGGGCACCGCGGCGCTGGGCCGCTTGCGCGGCATGTTCGCCTTCGCCCTGTGGGATACCGAGACCCGTGAGTTGTTCTGCGCGCGAGACCCGTTCGGCATCAAGCCGCTGTACCTCGCGACGGGCCCTGGCGGGACCATCGTGGGCAGCGAGAAGAAGTGCATCCTCGACCTGGCGGCCCGCGCCGGCATCGACCTGAGCATCGACGAGCGTGCGGTCCAGCACTACACGGTGCTGCAGTACGTGCCCGAGCCCGAGACGCTGCAGGTCGGCATCCGCCGCCTGGAGTCGGGCAGCTACGCCCGGATCCGGCCGGGCCAGCAGCCCGAGGTGACGCGCTACTTCAAGCCGAAGTTCACCGCTGTGCCATTTGTCACAGGGCAGGAGCAGGCGCGGTACGACGAGATCACCGCGGTTCTGGAGGATTCGGTCGCCAAGCACATGCGGGCCGACGTCACCGTCGGCGCGTTCCTGTCGGGCGGTATCGACTCCACCGCCATCGCCGCGCTGGCGATGCGGCACAACCCCAAACTGATCACGTTCACGACGGGCTTTGAGCGCGAAGGCTTTTCAGAGGTCGACGTGGCCGTCGCCTCCGCCGAGGCCATCGGGGCGCGGCACGTGACCAAGGTGGTGAGCCAGGCCGAGTTCGTCGAGGCGCTGCCCGAGATCGTCTGGTATCTGGACGAGCCGGTGGCCGACCCGGCCCTGGTGCCCCTGTTCTTCATCGCCCGCGAAGCCCGCAAGCACGTCAAGGTCGTGCTCTCCGGCGAGGGCGCCGACGAGCTGTTCGGCGGCTACACCATCTACCGGGAACCGTTGTCGCTCAAGGCCTTCGATCGCGTCCCGCGAGGACTGCGGCGCGGGCTGGGCAAGGCGTCGAAATCGCTGCCGGACGGCATGCGCGGCAAGAGCCTGCTGCACCGCGGGTCGTTGACGCTCGAGGAGCGCTATTACGGCAATGCCCGCAGCTTCTCCGACGAGCAGCTGCAGACAACCCTCGCGCAGTTCGATCCCGAGTGGACCCACACCGATGTGACGGCGCCGATCTACGCCGAGTCCGCCGGCTGGGACCCGGTGGCGCGCATGCAGCACCTGGACCTGTTCACCTGGCTGCGCGGCGACATCCTGGTCAAGGCCGACAAGATGACCATGGCCAACTCACTGGAACTGCGCGTGCCGTTCCTGGACCCCGAGGTGTTCGCGGTGGCGTCCAAGCTGCCGTACGACCAGAAGATCACGCGCACCACCACGAAGTACGCGCTGCGCCGGGCCCTCGAACCCATCGTGCCCGCTCATGTGCTGCACCGCGCGAAGCTGGGTTTCCCGGTGCCGATCCGGCACTGGCTGCGTTCGGGCGAGCTGCTGGAGTGGGCCTACGCGACGGTCAATGCGTCGCAGGCCGGGCATCTCATCGACATCGATGCGGTCCGCCAGATGCTCGAGGAGCACCGCAACGGCGCCAGCGATCACAGTCGCCGACTGTGGACGGTGCTGATCTTCATGCTGTGGCACGCCATCTTCATCGAGGGCAGCGTCACGCCGCAGATCAGCGAGCCCGTCTACCCCGTCGAGTTGTAGCGCGAATGGCCCCGGGTCGCCCCGGGGCCATCGGGTCAGCCCAGCGCAGCGGCGATCTCGTCGGCGGCCTCGGCCCCGAACGCGTCCGACAACCGCGGCAGCGCGGTGGCCTTGTCCCAGGTCCACTCCTGCGGACCCGGCGCCTCCAGGACCAGAGTGGCCACGAGCGAGGCCAGCTGAGCGGCCCGTTCCAGGCTCAGGCCGGCGCCGCGGCCGGTGAGGAAACCGGCGCGGAACGCGTCACCGATGCCGGTCGGGTCGACCTTCTCGTTCTCGGGCACCACGTCGACGTGGACGAACGAACCGTCGCCGACGATGTCGACGCCCTTCTCCCCCAGCGTGGTGACCCGGAGCTGGATCTGGCTCATCACCTCGGCCTCGGACCAGCCGGACTTCTGCAGCAGCAGGTCCCACTCGTAGTCGTTGGTGAACAGGTAGGTGGCGCCGTCGATGAGGCGGCGGATCTCCTCGCCGGACAGCCGGGCCAGCTGCTGGCTGGGGTCCGCGGCGAACGGCAGACCCAACTTCCGACATTCCTCGGTGTGCAGGAACATGGCCTCGGGGTCGTTGGCCCCGATGATCACGAGCTCGGGCTCGCCCTGGGCGGCGACGAGGTCGGCCAGTTTGATGTTGCGCGCCTCGGACATGGCGCCGGGATAGAACGACGCCAGCTGCGCCATGTCCTCGTCGGTGGTGCAAACGAATCGCGCGGTGTAGGCGGAATCGGACACCAGCACCTGCGAGCAGTCGACGCCGTGCGACGTCAGCCAGCCGCGGTAGTCGTCGAAGTCCTTGCCCACCGCGCCGACCAGCGTCGGGCTGCCGCCCAGGATGCCGATGGCGTAGGCGATGTTGCCGGCGACGCCGCCGCGGTGCACGACCAGGTCGTCGACCAGGAAGCTCAGCGACACCTTCTGCAGGTGTTCGGCCAGCAACTGCTCGGCGAATCGGCCGGGGAAGCGCATCAAATGGTCGGTCGCGATCGATCCGGTCACGGCAATGGTCATCCGGCGAGCTTACCCAGGCTGAGGTCCAGGCCGCCCTGCGCGGGTGCGCTAGCCTGTGGACAACATGGACGGCGCATATCCGTACCCGGAATCGATCCCCCCGCAGCCGGGTCCGGGGAACTCCACCTACGGTGCCCCCTACGGTGGCCCGCCTCCCTCTTACCCGACGACACTCCCACCAGCGGTGGAGTATCCGTCGGGCGGCGGTAACAACACCAAGCGAATCCTGGTGGTCGTGGGGGCCGTGGTCGCGGTTGTCGCCGTCATCGGCGGCATCATCTTCGCGGTGCGCAACACCAGCGATCGCGGCCTGACCGATGCCACCGCCAAGTCGGCCATCCAGGGCTACCTGAACGCGTTGCTGCATCAGGACAAGCAGACCGTGGCGCGGCACGCGCTGTGCGGCCTGTACGACGGCATCAAGGATCACGCCACGGACTTCACCGTGGCGAATCTGGCCAGTGATGCGTTCCGCAAGCAGTTCGGGCAGGCGGATGTGACGTCGATCGACAAGATCGTGATGCTGTCCCCGAATCAGGCGCAGGTGCTGTTCACCATGAAGGTGGCGCCGTCAGGCCGGCTGCCGCGCGGTTCGGGGCCCAAGAACAACGAATTCCAGGCTGTCGCCCAGCTGCTGGTGCAGCCGCGCGAGACCCTGGTCTGCTCGTACCTGCCGCGCCCGGCGGACTCCCTGTAGGAGGCCCGCCGGACCGGCCGGCTGAATCAGTTGAACGAATCGCCGCAGGCGCAGGAGCCGGTGGCGTTCGGGTTGTCGATGGTGAAGCCCTGCTTCTCGATGGTGTCGACGAAGTCGATGGTGGCGCCCTGCACGTACGGGGCACTCATCCGGTCGACGGTCAGGTTGACGCCGCCGACGTTGGTGGTGAGATCACCATCGAGGGTGCGGTCATCGAAGAACAGGTTGTACCGCAGGCCGGCGCAGCCGCCCGGTTGCACGGCGATACGCAGCGCGAGGTCGTCACGGCCTTCCTGATCCAGCAGGGCCTTGGCCTTGGCGGCCGCAGCGTCGGACAAGATCACGCCGTGGGTCTCGGTCGAGGTACCGGTGGTGGTCGCGTCCTCAACAGTCATTGCTTCTCCCTGGTGCACACTCGATTGCCTGGCAATATCCAGGCACCATCAACGGTACCTTGTCGGGCCGTTATTCCCGAGTTCAGCGGCTACGCCTGCAGCTAACCCGGCCAGCTGGTTGGCCGCATCGCTGATGGCGAGCTCCACCGAACCGGCGTGGTCGACGATCGAATGGGCGGCCGTGACGCCGGCACCGGCCAGCGCGGACGGGTCGAGTGTCACCTGTCCGGCCAGCACCAGGACGGGCGTGCCGCCCGCCTGGCCGACCAGTGCGCTGATCACCTTGCCGTGCAGCGACTGGTCGTCGAACCTGCCCTCACCCGTGATGACCAGGTCGGCGGCGGCGAGGTCCGCAGCCAGCCCGGTGTGGGTTGCGATGACGGTCGCACCCGATTCTCGCCGTCCGCCGAGCGCCAGTAATGCCGCCCCCAGCCCGCCGGCGGCGCCGGCTCCGGGTTCCACGGCGACATCGCGGCCGGCCACCGAGGCGAGTTCACGGGCCCACGCCGTGAGCCGCTGCTCCAGCAGCTCGACCGTGGCCGGATCGGCCCCTTTTTGCGGGCCGAACACCGCCGCGGCACCCATTGGACCGAGCAGCGGGTGCTCGACGTCGGAGGCGACGACGACTTCGATGCCGGCCAGCCTCCGAGATGCCGCCGTCAGCCCGCCCAGCGCCGCGACAAGCCCCTGGCCGCCGTCGGTGCACGAACTGCCGCCGAGCCCCACGACCACCTTCTGCGCGCCCGCAGCCAGCGCCGCGTCCACCAGTTGCCCCACCCCGAAGCTGGTGGCGTCGAGTGCGGTCCGCACCGTGGGCGGCCCGCCCAGCAGCACCAATCCGCAGGCCTGCGCGCACTCGATGTACGCGGTGTCCTCGTGCAGAACCCAGTGCGCGGTGACGTCGCGGTCCAGCGGGCCGCGCACCGTGGCCGTCTGCAGACCGCCCAGCCGTTCGGCCAGGACGTCGACGAAGCCCGGGCCGCCATCGGACTGCGGGGCGAGCACCAGCGTGTCCGCCGGCCGCGCGGCGGCCCAGCCCGCGGCGATGGCCGCCGCGGCCGCCACCGCGGTGAGGCTGTCGCCGAAACAGTCGGGGGCGACGAGGACTCTCATCGGAGCAGGTTAAGCCGCCCGTGGCTCGGGTGCATGACGGCCGACGACGGCGACCGAAGTAACCTGACAGCGTGAATCTGCTGGGCCGCAAGAAGGACAACGCCGACTCCGGAGACGAGAGTGGCAACGCTGACGACGTCGACGTGACAGTTGACGCGGGCGACGACGCCGGGGCCCGGACCACCGCGCCCAAGGGTCGCCCCACTCCCAAGCAGAGCGCGAACCGTAAGCGCGGCCCGGTCGCACCGGCGCCGATGACGACGGCGGAGGCGCGCAAGCGCCGCAAGGAACTCCGCAATTCGAAGTCGAAGGAAGAGCGCAAGGCCGATCGGGTGGCCCGTCGCGCCGACATGGATGCGCGCCGCGCCAAGATGATGGCCGGCGACGAGGCCTACCTGCTGCCCCGCGACAAGGGCCCAGTCAAGCGCTATGTCCGCGACCTCGTCGATTCCCGGCGCAACGTGCTGGGGCTGTTCATGCCGTCGGCGCTGGTCCTGGTGTTCTTCATGATGGCGCTGCCGCCGGTGCAGACCCAGGGCCTGCTGTCGGTCGCGATGCTGGGTCTGATGGTCATCATGGCCATCGACGGTGTCCTGCTCAGCCGACGCATCAACAAGCGAGTGGACGCGAAGTTCCCGGGCAACACCGAAAGCGGTTGGAAGCTGGGCTTTTACGCGTCCAGCCGGGCTTCGCAGCTGCGCCGGATGCGCGTGCCGAAGCCGCAGGTCAACCGCGGGGACAAGGTCGACTGAGCCCGGTGCGCACCCTGGTGCTCGGCGGCATCCGGTCGGGAAAGTCGCAGTGGGCCGAGGACTGGATAGCCCGTGCGGCCGGTCCGGCCGGTCCGGTGCGTTACGTCGCGACCGGGTCCGTCGACGGCGACGCCGACTTCGCGGCCCGGGTCTCGGCACATCAGAACCGCCGGCCGGCGCACTGGTCGACCGTCGAATCCGCCGACGTGGCAGCTACTTTGCGGGACTCGGCCGCCACGATGGTCGATGACATCGGCGGGTGGCTCGTCGCCGCGATGGACCGGCGCGCCGCCTGGTCCGGCGGCTCGATCCAGGCCGATATCGATGAATTGGCCTCTGCGGTCAGCGAATTCACCGCGCCACTGGCCCTGGTCAGCCCGGAGGTGGGCCTGACCGTCGTCCCCGCCACGGAGTCGGGCCGCCGGTTCGCCGACCAGCTGGGCTCGCTCAACCAGCGCCTGGCCGCGGTCTGCGACCGCGTGGTGCTGGTGGTGGCCGGCCAGCCTCTCACCGTCAAGGAGTCCCGATGAGCGATCCCCGCGCCCAGTTTCCCGATCTCACCAAGCCCGACGCCGACGTGCGCGAGGCCGCCCTCGCGCGCCAGCTCACCTTGACCAAGCCACCGGGCGCGCTGGGACGCCTCGAGGATTTGTCGGTCTGGGTGTCGGCGTGCCAGGGCGTCTGTCCGCCAAAGCAATTCGAGCGGGCCCGGATCGTGGTGTTCGCCGGCGACCACGGCGTGACGGCATCGGGCGTTTCCGCGTTCCCGTCCGAGGTCACCGCGCAGATGGTGGCGAACTTCGAGGCCGGCGGCGCTGCCATCAACGTGCTGGCCGAGGTGGCCGGCGCCACCGTGCGCGTGGCCGACATCGCCGTCGACGGCGAGGCCCACTCCCCCGCGATCGGCGCCCACAAGGTGCGACGCGGCAGCGGCAACATCGCCGTCGAGGACGCATTGTCGACCGAGGAGGCCGTCGCGGCGATCGCGGCGGGTCGCACCATTGCCGATCAGGAGGTCGACGCGGGCGCCGACCTGCTCATCGCCGGCGACATGGGCATCGGAAACACCACTCCCGCAACGACTCTGGTCGCCGCTCTGACGGCCACCGAACCCGTCGCCGTGGTGGGCCGCGGTACCGGTGTCGACGACGAGGGCTGGGCGCGCAAGACCGCGGCGATCCGCGACGCGCTGTTCCGGGCCCGTCAGGTCAAGGCCGATCCCGTTGCGCTGCTTGCCGTTTGCGGCGGTGCCGACCTGGCCGCCATGGCCGGCTTCCTGGCCCAGGCCGCCTTGCGGCGCACGCCGGTGCTGCTCGACGGCATGGTGGTGACGGCGACGGCGCTGGTCGCCGACCGGCTGGCCCCCGGTGCGAAGACCTGGTGGCAGGCCGCCCACCTGTCGACCGAACCCGCTCATGCGGTGGCACTGCAGCGCCTGCAGCTGACCCCGATCCTCGACCTCGGCATGCGTCTGGGCGAAGGCAGCGGCGCGGCGGTGGCGCTGCCGGTGCTGCGGGCCGCGGTCGCGACGCTGGCGTCCATGGCCACATTCGGCGAGGCGAACGTCGCGGGGAAGAGCGAGCCAAGCCCGTCGTGATCGGTTCCCTCGCCTCGGCTTTCGCGTTCAGCACCGTCCTCCCGGTGCGCAGTAACCGACCGTTCGGCCGCGGCACCCTGACCGCGCTGCCAGCTGTGGGCGTCGTTCTCGGCGGTATCGCCGCGGCCGTGGTGTGGGGCGCCGGGCAGGTGTACGTGACGGGCCCGCTCGCCGGACTGCTCGCGGTGGCGGTGCTGCTCCTGCTGACCCGCGGCCTGCACATCGACGGGCTGTCCGACACCGTCGACGGCCTCGGCTGCTATGGACCGCCCGAGCGGGCCCTGGCCGTCATGCGCGGCGGCACCGCGGGCCCCTTCGGGGTGGCCGCGATCGTGGTCACGATCGGCGCGCAGAGCATGACGTTCGCCGGGCTGAACCCGGTGGCGATCGTCATCGCCGTCATCGCGGGCCGCGTCGCCGCACTGACGGCCTGCCGCACGTCGGTACCGGCCGCACCGGGCAGCACGCTGGGTGCGATGGTCGCCGGTAGCCAACCGGTGTGGGTGGTCGCGGCGTGGACGGTGGCCGTCGCGGCCGCATCCGCGTGGGCGACGCCGCGGCTGTGGCAGGGACCGGTGGTCGTACTCGTCGCCCTGGGGACCACCGCGCTACTGGTAGCGCACTGCGTCCGGCGGTTCGGCGGGATCACCGGCGACGTGCTGGGCGCGGCCGTCGAGATCACGACGACGCTGATCGCGCTGGGGCTGGCCGCCCACCTCTAGCCTCGAACGTGAAGAAGATCGCGAGATTTCATGGCAATCTCGCGATCTTCTTCACGTTCGGCGTGGGGAGTTAACCCAGGCGCGTCATCCAGTTGTGGGTGTCGGCGAACGTGCCGCGCTGGATGCCCGTGAGGGTGTCGCGCAGCGCCATGGTGACCTCACCGGGCTGGCCGTCGCCGATGGTGAACTCACCGGCCGATTCGCCGTGGCCGTACTTCACGTGCGCGACGGGGGTGATGACGGCCGCGGTGCCGCAGGCGAACACCTCGGTGATCTCGCCCGCGGCGGCCTTCTTCTGCCACTCGTCGATGTCGATCTTGCGTTCCTCGACGGCGAAGCCTGCGTCAACCGCCAACTGCAGCAACGAATCCCGCGTGATGCCGGGCAGCAGCGAACCGGACAGCTCCGGGGTGACCAGCCGCGCCGAACCACCGCTGCCGAACACGAAGAACAGGTTCATACCACCCATTTCCTCGACGTACCGGCGCTCGATGGCGTCCAGCCAGACAACCTGGTCGCAGCCCATCTCGGCGGCCTGCGCCTGCGCGAGCAGCGAGGCGGCGTAGTTGCCACCGAACTTGGCCGCACCGGTGCCGCCGGGACTGGCCCGCACGTACTCGGTGGACAGGTAGACCGACACCGGCTTGATGCCGCCCTTGAAGTAGGCGCCGGCCGGCGAGCCGATCACCAGGTATCGGTACTCGTTGGCGGGGCGCACGCCTAGGCCCGGCTCGGTGGCGATGATGAACGGCCGCAGGTACAGCGACGCCTCACCACCGGCGGCCGGCACCCACTCGTTGTCGACGGCGATCAGCTGGCGCAGCGACTCGACGAAGACGTCCTCGGGCAGCTCGGGGATGGCCAGGCGCCGGCATGACGACTGAAGGCGGGCGGCGTTGGCCTCCGGCCGGAACGACACGATCGAGCCGTCATTCCAGCGGTATGCCTTCAGACCCTCGAAGACCTCCTGCGCGTAGTGCAGGACGATGGCCGACGGGTCCAGCTCGATGGGGCCGTACTCGGTGACCCGGGCGTCATGCCAGCCGTGGTCGACGGTGTAGTCGATGGCCACCATGTGGTCGGTGTGGAACCGCCCGAATCCGGGGTCGGCCAGAACCTGGGCCCTTACCTCGTCGCTCGCCGGGTTGCTCGCGCGCGAAACGGTGAATTCGAGGGGGCCATCGGTCATATGCCGATTGTATCGCCCGTGGCTAGCGCGTTTTCGCCCGCGGCTAACGCGTCTTGGCCGCCACGAACGGCGGCGCGACGACCTCGCACTCGAGCGCCCGGCCGCGGACGTCGACGGTTACGCGCGCACCGTCGGCGATGTCGGCCGCGGTGTCGAGCAGTGCCAGCGCGATACCGACCTTGAGGCTCGGCGAGAACGTGCCCGACGTGGTGATGCCGACCGGCTTGTCACCGTCGAGCACCTTGAGGTCGGCGCGCAGCACGCCACGTCCGACGGCCTTCAGACCGCGCAACGTGCGCTTGGGGCCGGCTTCCTTCTCGGCGAGCAGAGCGTCGCGGCCCCAGAACGCGTCCTTCTTCCAGCCGATGGCCCAGCCGCAGCGCGCCTGCAGCGGCGAAATGTCCAGCGACAGTTCGTGTCCGTGCAGCGGGTAGCCCATCTCGGTACGCAGCGTGTCGCGCGAGCCCAGCCCGGCGAGTTCACCGCCGGCGTCCTTCACCGCGGCGACGAGCGCGTCGAACACGACACCCGCGCGGTCCCACTCGGGCAGCAGTTCGTAGCCGTGCTCGCCGGTGTAGCCGGTGCGGCACACCCGGACCGGGACACCGTCGTATTCGGCGTCGGCGTATCCCATGTAGTCCATGTCGGTCGGCAACCCGAGCGCGGTGAGCACCTCGGTGGACTTCGGCCCCTGCACGGCCAGCACGGCGTAGGAGCGGTGCTCGTCAGTGATGGTCAGCTCAGGCGGGGCGACGCGCTGCAACTCGGCAACCACGGCGGCGGTGTTGGCCGCGTTGGGCACCAGGAAAATCTCGTCGTCGGAGACGTAGTAGGCGATCAGGTCGTCGATCACCCCGCCGGACTCGTTGCAGCACAACGTGTATTGCGCCTTGCCCGGCCCGATCCGGCGCAGGTCGTTGGTGAAGGCGGAGTTGACGAACTCGGCAGCGCCGGGGCCCCGCACCAGGGCCTTGCCGAGGTGGCTGACGTCGAAGAGGCCGACGGTCTCGCGGGTTGCGTTGTGCTCGGCCACGGTGCCGGCGTAGGACACCGGCATCAACCAGCCGCCGAATTCGGCGAAACTCGCCCCGAGTTCGCGGTGACGGTCTTCCAGCGGGCCCTGCAACAGTTCGCTCACGGCCAGACAGCCTAGTGCTGCGGCCACAAATTCGGAGTATCGACGCTGGTTGTCATGGCTTCGGCGTCGATTGTCATGAACTCGATGACGATGATGGGTGGCGTGGCAAGAGCAGACGACGCCGGCCGAGACGACGCCATCGCCCAGTTGCGCCAGGCGATCGGGGCCATCGAAGCCACCAGCGCCGACCTCCCGCGTTTATCGCCGGAGGCCAGGAAACGCCGAACAGTACCGAAACGGCGGCCCAAACCGAAGAAGAACCCCGACGGCACCTGGCCGCCCATCACGTATCCGGGCATGCCCGAGGGGAACGACTGGATGGAGAATCGGCCGGCCCGGTATTGCGACGGCGAGAAGGGGTTCGACCGCCGCATCTGTGCCGAACTCGCCGCCGTCGGCGTCCCCTGCTACACGCTCAACCATCTGGCCGACCGCGTCAGGACCGTCCCGCAGGGTATCCCGATCTTTGTCGACTGGCTCGATCACCTCGAAGAACGAGTCCCCGGACCAGAAACTGAGCACCGCGACCTGCTGCGATTGGGGCTGATCCGTGCCCTCGACGACCCGGCCGCCCGCGGAAACCGGGACGCGATCAATGCGGTGGTGAGTCAGCTCCGGCGCCGGCCGGCACCATCCGGAATAGTGCTGGACGAAGCCGAAGTAACACTGGCGCGTATCGCGACTGCGGCGGATTTCCCGACCGTCGCCGCGATCATGGAAGAGCTACCACCCCGCTCCATGCGCGGCTACCTGATCGAATATCTGGGTCGAGTCAAAACCACTGAGGCACAAGAGCTTTCGCTTCGTTGGCTAGACACCATGTACGTCCAGTCGGCGATCAAAGCCCTTGTCGCGATGAAGGCAACTGGCGTGCGCGCGCGTGTCGAGCGCTACGTCGAAGACCCCAGTTCTCAGGTCCGCAAAGTAGCCAAGCGCGCCATGGAGCGGCTTCCCGACTGACCGACACCGCCTGCCAACTGGCAGACTCGATTTCGTGATCGATTACGACGCGCTCGAAGCCGCCGGAATCGCTGACGCCCGCGGTCGTGCGGAACTCATCGAATACTTGGACGGACTCGGCTTCACGCCCGATCAGATGGTGGAGGCCGAGCGCCGCGGCCGGTTGTTCGCGTTGGCCGGTGACGCCGTGCAGTGGTCGGGACAGCCGAGCCACAGCCTGGCCGAGGTCGCCCACGAAATCGGGCTGCCGCTGGCCGATGTCGAGCAGGCCTGGGCGGTGCTCGGCCTCACGGTCGCCGACCCGAATGTGCCGGCGCTCACCGACTGCGACATCGAGGCGTTGCGCACGTGGGCCGAGATGCGCGCCGCGATCGGCGAGGATGCCGCGCTGGGTTTCCTGCGGGTGCTCGGGGCGAGCATGGCGCGGCTCGCGGAGGCCGAGTCGACGATGACGCGCACCGGACTGCCCAATCTGGACCTGGCCAACACCCATGACGAACTGCTGACCGCCCGCGCGTACCGGTCTGCGGCCCAGTTCATCCCACGCATCGGCGGCATGATCGATGCCTTTCACCGCCACCATTTGGCCGCTGCCCGAACGTATTTCGACGGCGTGGTCCACCACGAATCATCGACGGTCGACGTCGGCATCGGCTTTGCCGACCTGTCCGACTTCACCAGGCTCACCCGCATGAGCACCGCCGACGAACTGTCGAAGCTGCTCAACGAATTCAGCGGGATGGCCGCGGACGTGGTGAACGCCGACGGCGGCCGCGTGGTCAAGTTCATCGGCGACGCGGTGATGTGGGTGAGCGCCACGCCCGAGCTGCTGGCCAAGGCGGCGCTGGATCTGGTGAATCATCCGCGGGTCGCGGCCTCTGAGATCCAGGTGCGCGCCGGGCTCAGTTACGGCGAGGTGCTGGCCATCGGCGGCGACTACTTCGGTAGTCCGGTCAACCTCGCCGCGCGATTGGTGGCGGCGGCCCAGCCCGGGCAGATCCTGGTTGCCGCGCCCTGGTGCAATATTCCCGAGGATTGGCCGATCCAAGTACAGGAACCGTTGACGCTCAAAGGTTTTGACGAGCCCGTCACGGCGTACCAGTTGCGTGACCGACTCTGACAGCTGCCGGAAGATACGCCGGTGGCTAGGGTGAATGCCGTGAGCACACCCGGTTACCAGTCCCCTGCCGTCACTGTCGCATCCGTCCTGCCGTCGGACCTGGATTCCGCGGTGCTGATCGTGCCGGTCATCACCAGCGAGAACGACGAGGCCACGGTCCTGGCCAACCCGTTCCTGGACGCCGAGGCCACCGGTGAGATCGAGGTGGCACTGAAGGCCCTGGGCGCGAAGGGCTCGACCGAGCAACTGACCCGCGTCCTCGTGCCATCCCTGCCGGTGGCCAGCGTGCTGGCGGTCGGCCTGGGCAAGGACCGTGACGAGTGGCCGGCCGACGTGATCCGCCGCGCCGCGGGCGTGGCGGCCCGCTCCCTCAACGGCACCGAGACCGTCGTGACCACCCTGTCCGAATTGGATGTGGCGGCCGCCGTCGAGGGCGTGATCCTCGGCGCCTACCGGTTCAACGAGTTCCGCAGCGCGAAGACCGCGCCGAAAGAGCGGGGCCTGACGGCGCTGACGGTGCTGTCCACCGCCGACGACGCCGAGACCGCGGCAGCGCGTGGTGTCGATGTGGCGACCGCCGTCGCAACCGCCCGCGACCTCGTCAACACCCCGCCGAGCCACCTGTTCCCGGGTGAATTCGCCAAGCGCGCAAAGGCTTTGGGCAAGTCGGCGGGCCTCGAGGTCGAGGTGCTGGGCAAGAAGGAATTGGAGGACGCCGGATACGGCGGCATCGTGGGCGTCGGCAAGGGCTCGTCCCGTGGGCCGCGCCTCGTGCGGATGACCTACCGCTGCGGCAAGAAGAACGCCAAGAAGGTGGCGCTCGTGGGCAAGGGCATCACCTTCGACACCGGTGGCATCTCGATCAAGCCGGCCGCCAACATGCACCACATGACCTCTGACATGGGCGGTGCCGCGGCCGTCATCGCCACCATCGTGCTGGCGGCGCGCCAGCAGCTGCCGGTCGACGTCATCGCGACCGTCCCCATGGCCGAGAACATGCCGTCGTCGACGGCGCAGCGCCCCGGCGACGTGCTGACCCAGTACGGCGGGACCACCATCGAGGTGCTCAACACCGATGCCGAGGGCCGGCTGATCCTGGCCGACGCCATCGTGCGGGCCTGCGAGGACAACCCCGACTACCTGATCGACACCGCGACGCTGACCGGCGCGCAACTCGTGGCACTCGGCGTGCGCACCCCCGGCGTGATGGGCACCGAAGAATTCCGTGACCGGGTCGCCAAGCTCTCCCAGGAGGTCGGCGAGAACGGCTGGCCGATGCCGCTGCCCGAGGAACTCAAGGATGACCTCAAGTCGACGGTGGCCGACCTGGCCAACGTCAGCGGCGCGCGCAATGCCGGCATGTCGGTGGCCGGGGTCTACCTGCGCGAGTTCGTCGCCGACGGTGTCCAGTGGGCGCACCTCGACGTCGCCGGCCCGGCCTACAACACCGGCGGCCCCTGGGGCTACACCGGTAAGGGCGGCACCGGCGTCCCGACGCTGACCATGTTCGCCGCGCTGGAAGACATCGCGAAGAACGGCTGACCGCCTGCCGATGCGGTAGCTGGGTGTGCGCCAGTTACCGCATTTTTGCGGTGTCAATCGCCACGTCGGCGTATTTTTCCTGCATGAACAAATACGTGCGTGTAGCTGCTGTGACATTCACTGTTATCAGCCTGGAGTTAGCCGGGCTGACCACCGCGGGCATCGTGCTGGCCGATCCCGACCAGGAACCCGTCCCCGATCAGCTGTGCCCGTTCCGGAACGTGATCGACCGGATGGGCGGCGACGATCAGTGCGATCCCGGCTGGAACAACGACAACCAGAACATCGGCGGTGGCGCTCCCAATGAGTGTGCGCCCGGTGGCGGATGGGTCGGCAATAACGAGTTGTGTCCGCCTCCGACGCTCAATGTGAACGTCAACCACGACATCAACGGCAACCACCAGATCACCGTCAACGGTCAGCAGGTCGATCCCAAGAACATCACCGTCGACGGCAAGCCGATGGGCTGACGCCGCAGCGCGTCGGCCGGCGGCTCAGCTCACCTGGGCCTGCTGCAATGCACGGGTCTGCTCGGCACCGGCGAGATGCTCGGCGAGTTCGCGGACCGCGGTGGCGAGCAGCTCCGGATGCGACATGGGCGACCAGTGGCCCGACTCGATGTCCCGGCGCCACAGCCGCGGAACCCATTGGGGCGTCTCGTCGTACAGGTACGGGCGAACGAACTGGTCGCCGCGGTTGACGATCACCTGCACCGGCACGTCGACGTAATGGTCGCGCCTGCCCTTGACGAGGGTGCGCCAATAGTTCGCGGGGTACACCTTGAGGCTGTTGGCGGCGTCGGTAGCGAAGGTGCCTGAATGCCGAATCTGGTTGTCGGACATGCCATCCAGGCGTTTCATCAGTTGCGGCAGGATGGTCGGCACGGTGGCTCGCACCAGCACTCGCGCCACGAGCGGGATCGAGAAGAAACCCTGGTACGTCAGCCGCAGGAACTGTGAAACCGACTGCAGGAATCGCACCGGCTGATGCGGGCGCTTGAGGCCGTCCATGATGAAGCGCCGGGTGTGGTCGGCGCTGGGCCCCGAGGTCGAGGTGAAGGACGCGATGCGGTCCACCGACTCCGGCCGCGACAGGTACTCCCAGATGCCGACCGAGCCCCAGTCGTGGGCCAGCACGTGCACCTTCTCGCCGGGCGCCAGGGCGGCGATGACGGCGGCGAAGTCGTCGGCGTAATGGGCCATGGTGTACGACGAAACCTTCTTGGGCACACCGGAATTGCGCGATCCGCGGTTGTCGTAGCGGATCACGCGGTAGGTGTCGGCGAGGTGGGGCACGGTGGCGTCCCACATGTCGTGCGAGTCCGGCCAGCCGTGCACCAGCACCACCACCGGACCGTCGGGGTTGCCCTCTTCGTAGGTCGCGATCCGCGTCCCGTCCGCGCTGTCCACAAACTGCATCGTCAAACCCCGCCTGACCTCAAAATATCCCGTACCGCCGGTACTGGTTCGAATGCGACAGTAGCCTGCTCAGCGAGGGTGTCAACACAGCGGGACAAAGTCCCGACCCGCCCCTCCTCGACTGCGCGAGCATGACAGGATGGGTCCTGAGACATTCGAAGTGACGAGCGAACTTTTCGAGGAGTCAACGTAATGGCCATCTCCGTCCAGATGCCCGCACTCGGTGAGAGCGTTACCGAGGGGACCGTCACTCGATGGCTCAAGCAGGAGGGCGACACCGTCGCGGTCGACGAGCCCCTGCTCGAGGTGTCCACCGACAAGGTCGACACCGAAATCCCGTCGCCTGCAGCCGGTGTCCTGACCAAGATCGTCGCGCAGGAAGACGATGTGGTCGAGATCGGCGGCGAACTCGCCGTCATCGGTGAGGCCGGCTCGGAGCCGGCCGCAGCCCCCGCTTCAACCCCCGCACCGTCGGCCCCCGAGCCGGCCGCGGCCCCCGAACCGGAGCCCACCCCGGCTCCCGAGCCCGCCGCCGCTCCTGCCGCCGAAGCTCCCGCACCGGCGCCCGCGTCGGCCCCTGCCCCGGCGGCCTCCGACGCTGCCGACGCCACCTCGATCGTGATGCCCACGCTGGGCGAGTCGGTCACTGAGGGCACCGTGACCCGCTGGCTCAAGAAAGTCGGCGACTCCGTCGAGGTCGACGAGCCCCTCGTCGAGGTCTCCACCGACAAGGTCGACACCGAAATCCCGTCGCCGATCGCCGGCGTGCTGCTGTCCATCACCGCCGACGAGGACGACGTCGTGTCCATCGGCGGCGAGCTCGCGAAGATCGGTGCCGCCGGTTCGGCCCCCGCCGCAGCCCCGGCTCCCGCCCCGGCCCCCGAGGCCCCGGCACCCACCCCCGAGCCTGCCGCCGCGCCGACCCCGCCGCCGGCTCCCCCGGCACCGGCCGCCCCGACCCCGCCCCCCGCGCCTGCTCCCACTCCGGCTGCTCCGGCCCCCGCCGCCGCAGCTCCGTCCGCCCCGTCTGCCCCGTCCGACGACGCCAGCCCCTACGTCACCCCGCTGGTGCGAAAGTTGGCCGCGGAGAACAACGTTGACCTCGCTTCGGTGCAGGGCACCGGCGTCGGCGGCCGCATCCGCAAGCAGGACGTGCTCGCCGCGGCCGAGGCCGCCAAGGCCCCCGCCGCACCTGCCGCCGCCGCGTCGGCTCCGGCCGCTCCGGCTGCCAAGGCCCCGGCCGCCGCAGCTCCCGCGCCCGCGCTGGCGCACCTGCGTGGCACCACGCAGAAGGCCACCCGGATCCGTCAGATCACGGCCAAGAAGACGCGCGAGTCGCTGCAGACCACGGCGCAGCTGACCCAGACCCACGAGGTCGACATGACCCGCATCGTCTCGCTGCGGGCCCGCGCCAAGAACTCGTTCGCCGAGCGCGAGGGTGTGAACCTGACCTACCTGCCGTTCATCGCCCGCGCGGTGATCGACGCGTTGAAGATCCACCCGAACGTCAACGCCAGCTACAACGAGGAAACCAAGGAGATCACCTACTACGACGCCGAACACCTCGGCTTCGCGGTGGACACCGAGCAGGGCCTGCTGTCGCCGGTCGTGCACAACGCCGGTGACCTGTCCCTCGGTGGCCTCGCGCGCGCGATCGTCGATATCGCCGACCGCGCCCGCTCGGGCAACCTGCGCCCCGACGAGCTGGCCGGTGGCACCTTCACCATCACCAACATCGGTAGCCAGGGCGCCCTGTTCGACACCCCGATCCTGGTTCCGCCGCAGGCGGCCATGCTCGGCACCGGTGCCATCGTCAAGCGGCCGCGGGTCGTCGTGGACGAGGGCGGCAACGAGTCGATCGGCGTCCGGTCGGTGTGCTACCTGCCGCTGACCTACGACCACCGCCTGATCGACGGCGCCGACGCCGGCCGGTTCGTGACCACCATCAAACGTCGTCTCGAAGAGGGTGCGTTCGAGGCCGACCTGGGGCTGTAATCCCATGGCGCACGCGGTCATAGCCATCGCGGGCTCGTCGGGACTCATCGGTTCCGCACTGGTGTCGGCGCTCCGTGCCACCGACCATCGGGTGGTGCGCATCGTGCGCCGCCAACCGGCCAACGCCGACGAGGTGTACTGGAACCCCGACGCCGGCGACTTCGACTGGCGCACGTTGCGTGACGTCGATGCCGTGGTCAACCTGTGTGGGGTGAGCATCGGTTCCCGCCGTTGGTCGGGAGCGTTCAAGCAGAGCCTGCGCGACAGCCGCATCGTCCCGACCGAGGTGCTGACCGACGCCGTCGTCGACGCCGGGGTGCCCGTGCTCATCAACGCGAGTGCCGTTGGCTTCTATGGCAATACGCGGGAGCGGATCGCCGACGAGCGCTCCCCCGCCGGCACCGGCTTCCTGGCGCGGCTCTGTCTGGACTGGGAGGCCGCCACGAGGCCGGCGGCCGACGCCGGTGTCCGCGTCGTGCTCGCGCGCACCGGCCTGGTGCTGGCGCCGGCAGGCGGCATGCTGGCCCGGCTCCGTCCGGTCTTCGGGCTCGGTCTCGGTGCCCGGCTGGGCAGCGGGCGCCAGTACATGCCGTGGATCACGCTGGAGGACGAGGTGCGGGCCCTGCTGTTCGCACTGAATCACGACGACCTGTCCGGACCGCTCAATCTGACAGGTCCGGCGCCGGTCACCAACGGTGAGTTCACCGAGGCGCTGGGACGGGCACTGCACCGCCCCACCCCGCTGCTGATGCCCGGTTTCGCGCTGCGGGCCGCGCTCGGCGAGTTCGCCGAGGAGGGACTGCTCGGCGGCCAGCGCGCCATCCCGGCCGCGCTGGAGGATGCCGGCTTCGAGTTCCATCAGCGGACCATCGGCGAGGCGCTGTCGTACGTCACCGCCCCCAACGCCGCCTGAGCCCGGAAGGCGTAGCGTCAGTTCGGTGACGATCCGATCTGCCGGCGGCCCGATCGACGTGCGCCGCCTGGGCACCATCGACTACAACGACGCCTGGGCGCTCCAGCGCGAACTCGCTGACGCGCGCTCCGACGAACGCGGCGACGACACGCTGCTACTGCTCGAGCACCCGCCCGTCTACACCGCCGGCCGCCGTACCGAACCGCATGAGCGGCCGATCGACGGCACCCCCGTCATCGACACCGACCGCGGCGGCAAGATCACCTGGCACGGCCCGGGGCAGCTGGTGGGCTACCCGATCATCGGGCTGGCGCAGCCGCTCGACGTGGTGAAATTCGTTCGGCTGCTCGAGGATGCGCTGATGGCGGTGTGCGCCGAGCTCGGCCTGGAGACCATCCGGGTGGACGGCCGGTCGGGCGTCTGGCTGGCGGCCGACGAGCTGCGGCCCGAACGCAAGATCGCCGCCATCGGCATCCGCGTCGCCCGTGGCACGACGCTGCACGGCTTCTCCCTGAACTGCAACTGCGACCTGCGTGCGTTCGGCGGCATCGTCCCGTGCGGCATCGCCGACGCCGGCGTGACGTCCCTCACCAAGGAGCTGGGCCGCGAGGTCACGCCCGAGGACGTCATGGATCGGGTGGCGTCAGCGGTGTGCACGGCACTCGGCGCACCCGCACTAACATCGACACCATGAGCGTCGATCCCGGTAACCGCAAGCTGCTCCGCCTGGAGGTCCGCAACGCGGAGACGCCGATCGAGCGCAAACCGCCGTGGATCAAGACCAAGCTCAAGATGGGCCCCGAGTACAAGGACCTCAAGAGCCTGGTCAAGCGCGAGGGCCTGCACACCGTCTGCGAAGAGGCCGGCTGCCCCAACATCTACGAATGCTGGGAGGACCGCGAGGCCACCTTCCTCATCGGCGGCGAGCAGTGCACCCGTCGCTGCGACTTCTGCCAGATCGACACCGGCAAGCCCGCCGACCTGGACCGTGACGAACCCCGCCGGGTGGCCGAGAGCGTCCACACCATGGGCCTGCGCTACTCCACGGTCACCGGGGTCGCCCGGGACGACCTGCCCGACGGCGGCGCCTGGCTCTACGCCGAGACGGTCCGCCAGATCCACGCGCTCAACCCGAACACCGGCGTCGAACTGCTGGCGCCCGACTTCAACGGCGTGCCCGAACTACTGGAAGAGGTCTTCGATTCGCGCCCAGAAGTGTTCGCGCACAACGTCGAAACCGTGCCGCGCATCTTCAAGCGCATCCGTCCGGCGTTCCGCTACGAACGCAGCCTCGGTGTGATCACGGCCGCCCGCGACTACGGGCTGGTGACCAAGAGCAACCTGATCCTCGGCATGGGCGAGACGCCCGAGGAAATCCGGGTGGCCCTGCAGGACCTGTACGACGCCGGCTGCGACATCGTCACCATCACGCAGTACCTGCGTCCGTCGCCGCGGCACCACCCCGTCGAGCGGTGGGTGCGGCCGGAGGAATTCGTCGAGCACCAGCAGTTCGCCGAGGGTCTCGGGTTCGCCGGCGTGCTGGCCGGACCGCTGGTCCGGTCGTCCTACCGGGCCGGGAAGCTGTACGCCCAGGCTGCCCGGTTACGTCCACCGGTTTCCTGAATCTATCCTGGTGGCATGGCAAAGACCACCAATCCTGCCGCTGTGAAGGCCGCGAAGGCCGAGGCGAAGGCGGCCCGCAAGGCCGCCTCGAAGCAGCGCCGCGCCCAGCTCTGGCAGGCGTTCCAGATTCAGCGCAAAGAGGACAAGCGGCTGCTGCCGTACATGATCGGCGCGTTCGTCCTGATCGTGGCGCTCGCCGTCGCGATGGCCGCGTACTCCGGCGGCATCTTCAGCTGGATCACGTTGCCCATCCTGGGTGTGCTGCTCGGCGCGCTGGTCGCGTTCATCATCTTCGGCCGGCGGGCGCAGAAGTCGGTCTACAGCAAGGCTGACGGCCAGACCGGCGCGGCGGCCTGGGCGCTGGACAACATGCGCGGCCAGTGGCGGGTCACGCAGGGCGTCGCCGCCACCGGCAGCTTCGATGCCGTGCACCGGGTGGTCGGCCGGCCGGGTGTGATCTTCGTCGGCGAGGGCTCGCCGCAGCGTCTGAAACCGCTGCTGGCGCAGGAGAAGAAGCGCACCGCACGACTGGTCGGCGAGGTGCCGATCTACACCGTCGTGGTCGGCAACGAAGAGGACCAGGTGCCGCTGTCCAAGCTGGAACGGCACCTGACCAAGCTGCCCGCCAACATCACCACCAAGCAGATGGACGCGCTCGAGTCCCGCCTCGCCGCCCTGGGCTCCAAGCTGGGCCCCGGCGGTCTGCCCAAGGGTCCGCTGCCTGCCGGCGCCAAGATGAAGGGCATGCAGCGCACCGCGCGTCGCAAGTAGTCACAAGCAGCGATTTGTGCACGATTTTCCGCGGCCACCGCGGATTATCGTGCACAAATCACGCCGAGTGGGCGGTGGTCAGCGGCGCAGGACGGCGGTGTTGGTCAACCGGTCCTGCAGCCCGCGGCCGTCGGCGTCGGTGAGCAGCGCGGGTACCGCCAGCAGCACCAGCAGCATCCGCACGAAGGCGCGGCCAAGTCCGACGTACTGGCTCGGGCCGACGGACACGACGCGCAGTCCCAGCGCGAACTGGCCCGGCGTGAAGGTGAAGAGCCGCACCGAGACCGTGCCGACGACGACCCAGGCGATCACCGCGGGCGTGCCGTGCCAGACGTATTGGTACTCGTATTCGCTGAGCCCGCCGAACACCACGCTCAGGGTGCCGAGGCCGTAGCAGATCAGCCAGTCCACCAACAGCGCGGTAAATCGACGGCCGAATCGCGCGAGGGAACCCGGGCCGCTCTCCGGCAGGCCGAGGGCTTTACCGGGGTATGCGGAGTCATCAACGGGTCGCTGCGATTCGGGCCCGGACAGCCACGAACCGAGCCGAAATCCATCTGCACCGGACATGGTGTCAGGATAGGCGTGCGCGCTCGTGCAACCGAACCGCGCGGCGGGTGGTCCGCGGTTACCCAAACCGTCGATCGCGTAACGTCCGCGAAACATACGGTTGATTGGCGTGCAACATCGTGTCCCTAGGTTCAACCGCGGGTAACACCAGTAAAGGAGATCACTTACGTGGCAGAAAAGACGTCTGACGACATTTTCAAGCTGATCAAGGACGAGAACGTCGAGTACGTCGACATTCGTTTCTGCGATCTGCCGGGTGTTGTCCAGCACTTCTCGATCCCGGCTTCGGCCTTCGACGAGAGCGTTTTCGAGGACGGCCTGGCGTTCGACGGTTCGTCGGTGCGCGGCTTCCAGTCGATCCACGAGTCCGACATGATGCTGCTGCCGGATGCCAACACCGCGCGCATCGACCCGTTCCGCGCCGCCAAGACGCTGAACATGAACTTCTTCGTGCACGACCCGTTCACGCGCGAGGCCTACTCCCGTGACCCGCGTAACGTCGCCCGCAAGGCCGAGAACTACCTCGCGAGCACCGGCATCGCCGACACCTGCTTCTTCGGGGCCGAGGCCGAGTTCTACATCTTCGACTCGGTGGCGTTCGACTCCAAGATCAACGGCACCTTCTACGAGGTCGACTCCGAGTCGGGCTGGTGGAACACCGGTGAGCCCTTCGAGGCCGACGGTAGCGCCAACCGCGGTTACAAGGTCCGCCCCAAGGGTGGCTACTTCCCCGTCGCGCCGTACGACCACTACGTCGACCTGCGCGACGAGATGTCGACCAACCTGATCAACGCGGGCTTCACGCTGGAGCGCGGCCACCACGAGGTCGGCACCGCCGGCCAGGCCGAGATCAACTACAAGTTCGACACGCTGCTGGCCGCTGCCGATGACGTGCTGCTGTTCAAGTACATCATCAAGAACACCGCGTGGCAGAACGGCAAGACCGTCACCTTCATGCCGAAGCCGCTGTTCGGCGACAACGGCTCGGGCATGCACGCCCACCAGTCGCTGTGGAAGGACGGCAAGCCGCTGTTCCACGACGAGTCCGGCTACGCGGGCCTGTCCGACATGGCGCGCCACTACATCGGCGGCATCCTGCACCACGCCCCGTCGCTGCTGGCGTTCACCAACCCGACGGTGAACTCCTACAAGCGTCTGGTGCCGGGCTACGAGGCCCCGATCAACCTGGTGTACAGCCAGCGCAACCGCTCGGCGTGTGTGCGTATCCCGATCACCGGCAACAACCCGAAGGCCAAGCGCCTCGAGTTCCGTTGCCCGGACAGCTCGGGTAACCCGTACCTGGCCTTCTCGGCGATGCTCATGGCCGGTATCGACGGCATCAAGAAGAAGATCGAGCCGCTGGCCCCGGTCGACAAGGACCTCTACGAGCTGCCGCCGGACGAGGCCGCCAACATCCCGCAGGCCCCGACCTCGCTCGCTGCCGTCATCGACCGCCTCGAGCAGGATCACGACTACCTCACCGAGGGTGGCGTGTTCACCGAGGACCTGATCGAGACCTGGATCTCGTACAAGCGGGAGAACGAGATCCTGCCGGTGCAGATTCGCCCTCACCCGTACGAGTTCTCGCTCTACTACGACTGCTGAGTCGCGAGCACGAAAACCGCCCCTCTCCCACCGGAGAGGGGCGGTTTTGCATGTGCGGGGTGTACGGCCTCGGCCGCGCGCCTTGCGGGGTCGCAAGAGCGCACGGTAGCGTGACCATCGCGAGCGGCACTGCTCGCGGTGCTGACAACCTCACAGGTCAACGGAGAGATTCGTTGGCCTGTTTTCGTTTCTCTCCAGCCCTATTCACAAGCGAGAGAACGAGGTTCGCCCATGTTCACAGTTTTCATGCTGGTCAAGACCAATCCCGAGTGGCTCGATTTCCCGGTCGCCAAACGGTTCGACGAACTCGCGCGGCATCTGCAGCCGATCCTCGACCGCCACAAGGCGGTCAGCTTCACGTGGTACGACACAGAGTTCTACACCGCCCGGGTCACCGACGTCTGGGTACTGGCGGCCGCAGACCCGCACGAGTACGAGCTGACCGTCGAGGAGCTTCGCGAAACACCGCTGTGGGACCGGTATTTCGCCATCGTCGAGATCCTGCCCGGCGTCGCGAATGCCTACGCCGACAACTACGGCAGGGCCGCCATCGGATGACCGGCTACCGGGCTGCCCTTCTCCGTCGGACAAGGGCAGCCCGGTGGCTCAGGACCGAATTTCGCGGCGCTGTGAGGCAGATCGCGGGAATTTGCTCCCATTCCGCAATCTGGCAGCACCGGGCGCGTCACAGGAACCTCATATGATGTCGCCATGGCTCAGACTGACATCGAATCCCGGCTCGACGCGGTAGCTCCCATCGTGCTGTCCGTTTTCCGGATGGTCATCGGCTTCCTGTTCACGATCCACGGCGCCACCACACTGTTCAAATGGCCGGTCGACACCAATCCTGGCGTGGCCGCACCGGATTTCGGCAGTTTCCCGGGCTGGTACGCCGGCGCCATCGAGCTCATCGTCGGCATCCTGATCTTCACCGGCCTGGCCACCCGCATCGCCGCCTTCATCGGTTCCGGCGAAATGGCTTTCGCCTATTTCATGGCGCACCAGCCGAAGGGTCTGCTGCCCATCGCCAATGGCGGCGAGCCGGCGGTGCTCTACTGCTTCGCGTTGTTCCTGCTGGTCTTCACCGGCGGCGGCGCCATCGCATTGGACGCGCTGCGGAAACGCTAGTCACAGGCCGAGGTCTACGCGAAACCGCTTGAGTCCGTCGATCTTCTCGGCCAGCGTGGCACCGGGACCGCTGTAGAACATCCACGGCATCGTGACGTTGCCGGTGATGCCGGCCTGCGCGGCGCGTTCGAAATGCTCCGGCAGGTAGGCATCGGCCAGCGGCGTCAGGATCTCGAAACCCTCGAGCGGCAAACCGTTTTCGACGCGCAGTTCGCGCACCCGGGTCGCCGCGGCGATGGCCTGGTCAGTGGTGATCAGGTCGCCGATCCAGCCATCGTTGCGCGCGGCCCGGCGCAGGGCGACGTCACTGAGCCCGCCGACGTAAACGGGCACCGGTGGCGGTGTCGGCTCCATCTCCAGCCGCGGTACCTGATAGAACTCGCCGTCGAACGACGTCCAGCCGGGCTGCCACAGCTGCCGGATCAGCTCCAGCATCTCGTCGGTGCGCTTGCCGCGGCGCTCGAAAGCCTGTCCCATCAAGGCGAATTCGTCGGCGCACCACCCCACACCGACGCCGAACTCGACCCGGCCGCCGGACAAGCAGGCCGCGGTCCCGACGGACTTCGCGACCGAGAACGGGTCGCGCATCCCCGGGATGTACACCGTCGTCACGAATTTCACGCGGCTTGTCACCTGCGCCAGGGCACCGACCAGCACCCACGGATCCGGCCAGTGCGTGAACGGCTGCCAGCGCCGCTGCCCGTCGGGCGTGTACGGGTACGGGGTGCTCAGCGTCTCCAGGTTCACCACATGGTCCGGGATCGCGATGCCGTCGTAGCCGAGTTCGTCTGCAGCCCGGGCGATCTCGGTCAGCTCGCTGATGTCCAGGAACGCCAGGGAAACGTAGAACTTCATTCGCGCGCCCACTGCGGCCGGATGAAGATGCCGTCGGCTTCGACGGTCACGCCCTCGGCATCGGACAGCGTGCCACGTGCGAAGGTCTTGATGCCGTCGGTCCGGTCCACCCAAGCCTCGGCCCGGACCCGCCCCAGCGGGGTACCACGCAGATAACGCACGGTGATGGTGCCGGTGAAATGCGGCTTCGTCAGTCTGGCGCTGGCAACCTCGCCGAGCAGCTGATCCAGCACCAGGGCGCAGATTCCGCCGTGCACCAGGCCGGGCGGGCCTTCGTAGGGCAGCCCGAGGTCGAACTCGGCCCAGCAGCGGACGTCCGGCCCGTCGTGGTGAGTGATCCCCATCGGCGGGGCGATGGCGTTGCGCAGCCCCACAGTCGGATTCGCGTACGACAGCGGACGACCGGTGTCGGCGAGCCGCACGATCGAGGGCACGGGCTTTTGCACCGCAAGGAGTCTGTCGACGATCGCTTCGAGCTCGGCCTGTGCATCGGCCAGGGCCTCCGCATCCACGCCGGTGCGGATCCCGGCCTCGATGAGCCTGCGGACCGTATCGGTGAACGGCTCGTACACGGCGCACTGGCGCTGGTACTCCTCGTCGGTGATCACGTCGAAGGAGGAGTTGCCGATTGCCTCTGTCATGTCGCCTACTCCCCGAACACCTTGCGCACCACGGTTTTGGCACGACGAGTCACGCGCAGATAGTTGTCCAGGAAGGCACCGCCGTCGCCGCTCGGCCAACCGGCCGCCACCGCGACCGCGTTGAGCTGACGGCCCGGCCCCGGCAGTTGGTCGGTCGGCTTGCCGCGGACCAGCACCAGCGCGTTGCGTGCGCGCGTGGCGGTCAGCCAGGCCTGGCGCAGCGTATCCGCCTCGTCGCCCTCGATCAGCTGGGCCGCCTCGATGGCGTCGAGCGCCTCCAGCGTCGACGTGTTGTGCAGCGTGGGAACCGTATGTGCGTAACGCAATTGGAGCAGCTGCACGGTCCACTCCACGTCGGCCAGGCCACCGCGACCCAGCTTGGTGTGGGTGTTCGGATCCGCGCCGCGCGGCAACCGCTCGGCATCGACCCGCGCCTTGATCCGCCGGATTTCGCGCACCGTATCCGCCGACACACCGTCGGCCGGGTACCGGGTGCGGTCGGCCATCAGCAGAAAGCGCTCGCCGAGTTCCAGATCGCCCGCCACCCGGTGCGCCCGCAACAGTGCCTGAATCTCCCACGGCTGCGCCCACTGTGCGTAGTACGACTCATAGGACGCCAACGTCCGTACCAGCGAGCCGTTGCGGCCTTCCGGCCGCAGCCCGGCGTCGACCTCGAGCGGTGGATCGCTGCTGGGCTGGCCGAGCAGGGTCCGCACCTGTTCGGCCACCCCGATTGCCCAACGGACCGCAGCGGACTCGTCGGCCGCGCCCGCGCCCTCGGTGGGTTCACAGACGAACATCACGTCCGCGTCCGACCCGTAGCCCAACTCACCGCCGCCGAGCCGGCCCATGCCGATGACGGCGATGCGCGCCAGCGGGCCGCCGGCTCCGGAGCGCGCCCGGATCACCGCATCGAGCGCGGCCTGCAGCACCGCGACCCACACCGACGTCAGCGCCTTGCAGACATCGACCACCTCGAGCAGCCCCAGTAGGTCGGCCGACGCCACCCGGGCCAGTTCCCGGCGACGCAGGGTGCGCGCTGCGGCGATGGCCCGGACCGGATCGGCGTGCCGGCCGGCCGAGGCGACCAGCGCACGGAACACCGCATCCGGTTCCACCTCAAGCAGTTTCGGCCCCTGCGGACCGTCGGCGTACTGCTGCAGGACTTCTGGCGCCCGCATCAGCAGCTCCGGCACATAGGCCGAGGTGCCGAGTACCCGCATCAGCCGCTTGGCGACGGCGCCCTCGTCACGCAGGGTGGACAGAAACCACCGCTGGTCCCCCAGTTCCTCGCTGATCCGCCGGTACGCCAGCAGACCCGCGTCCGGATCCGGGGTGTCCGACAGCCAGTCCAGCAGGGTCGGCAGCAGCACCTGCTGCACCGTGCCGCGGCGGCCGCTGGCACTGGTCAGCGCGGCCAGGTGCGTCAGCGCGCTCTGCGGGCCTTCGTAACCCAGTGCGGCCAACTGCCTTTCGGCCGCGGCGGTGGTCAGGCTCGGACCGAAATGGCTGCCGACTTCCAGGAGCGGCTGATAGAAGAGTTTGGCGTGCAGGCGGGACACCCGCATGTTCTGCCGCTTCAGGTCGTCGCGCAGCACCCCGAGCGCGTCATGCTGACCGTCGGGCCGCACGTGCGCGGCGCGCGCCAGCCAGCGCCACGCCTCCTCGTCGCCGTCCTCGGGTAGCAGATGGGTCCGCTTGAGCCGCTGCAGCTGCAGCCGGTGCTCCAGCAGCCGCAGAAACTCATAGGACGCAGTGAGATTCGCAGCGTCGTCGCGGCCGATGTAGCCATGGGAGCCCAGGGCCGCCAGCGCGTCGACCGTCGAGGCCACGTGTAGTGAGTCGTCGTTGCGGCCGTGCACGAGCTGCAACAGCTGGACCGCGAACTCGACGTCCCGGAGGCCACCCTTGCCCAGTTTCAGTTCCCGCGTGCGTACCCCGGCGGGCACCAGTTCCTCGACGCGGCGGCGCATGGCCTGCACGTCGGGCACGAAATCCTCACGGTCACAAGCGGTCCAGACCATCGGCATCAGCGCGTCGATGTACTGTTCGCCCAGTTCGGCATCGCCGACGGCCGCGCGGGCCTTCAAAAGTGCCTGGAATTCCCAGGTTTTGGCCCAGCGCTGGTAGTACGCGACATGCGACTCCAGGGTGCGGACCAGTTGCCCTGCCTTGCCCTCGGGGCGCAGCGCGGCGTCGACCTCGAAGAAGGTCTCGCCGGCGAACCGCATCATCTCGCCGGCCACCCGGGTGGTCACCGAGTCCGCCGCCTCGGCCACGAAGATGACGTCGACGTCGCTGACGTAATTCAGTTCGCGCGCACCGCATTTGCCCATCGCGATGACCGCGAGCCGGGGCCCGGGTTCGTCGCCGCACACCGTCCGGGTCGCGACGACCAGTGCCGCCCCGAGCGCCGCATCGGCCAGATCGGACAGGTGCTCCCCCACCGTGACGTACGGCAACACTGGCTCGTTCTCGACCGTCGGCGCGACGTCCAGCGCCGCCAGCACCAAGATGCGGTCGCGATAGTAGGTCTGCAACACGTGGGAAGCCGCCCCGGTGCCTGCGACTTCGGCAGCCAACCGCTCGAAGTCCTCGAGCAGTTCGGCGCGGGACGGCAGCGTGATCTCGCCGTGCAGCAGTCGCCACGAGAGCGGGTGCGCCACGAGGTGGTCACCCAGCGCCAGCGACGATCCCAGCACGGCGAACAGCCGGCCGCGCAGCGCCGTGTCGGTCACCAGCAGCGTGCCGAGTTCGGCCCAGTCGCCCTCGAGGGCGTCCGCGATCCGCACCATGGCGCGCAGGGCGCTGTCGGCGTCAGGGGCGCGCGACAGCGACCACAACAGGGGGACGTGCGCGTCGGTGTTCCAGCCGAGCCGGTCCAGATCCGCCCGCGCCGTGGGTGCCACCAACCCGAGGCGCCCGACGCTGGGCTGTGTGGGGCGCTGCGTCGCGGGGTTGGGCACCACCCGACGTTAGCGCACCATCACGGCGTCACAGCGACAGGTATTCCTTGAGTTCGAACGGTGTCACGTGGCTGCGGTAGGTCTCCCACTCGCTGCGCTTGTTGCGCAGGAAGTAGTCGAAGACGTGCTCTCCCAACGCCTCGGCGACGAGCTCGGACTTCTCCATCTCGGCCAGCGCCACGCCGAGGCTCGACGGCAGCTCCTTGTAACCCATCGCGCGACGTTCCTCGGGCGTCAGGTTCCAGACGTTGTCCTCGGCCTGCGGCCCCAGCTCGTAGCCCTTCTCGATGCCGCGCAGGCCGGCGGCGAGCAGCACCGCGAACGCCAGGTACGGGTTGCATGCCGAGTCGGGGCTGCGCACCTCGATACGGCGCGACGACGCCTTGCGCGGCGTGTACATCGGGACCCGGACGAGGGCCGAGCGGTTGGCCGCACCCCACGACGCGGCGGTCGGCGCCTCGCCGCCGTGCACCAGACGCTTGTAGGAGTTCACCCACTGGTTGGTGACGGCGCTGATCTCGCTGGCGTGCGTCAGGATGCCGGCGATGAAGGACTTGGCGACGTCCGACAGCTGCAGCGGATCCTCGGCACTGTGGAAGGCGTTGGTCTCGCCCTCGAACAGGCTCATGTGAGTGTGCATCGCCGAGCCCGGGTACTGGCTGAAGGGCTTGGGCATGAACGTGGCCCGCACGCCTTCGTTGATCGCGACTTCCTTGACCAGGTACCGGAACGTCATGACGTTGTCGGCCATCGACAGGGCGTCGGCGTAACGCAGGTCGATCTCCTGCTGGCCGGGCGCGCCCTCGTGGTGGCTGAACTCGACCGAGATGCCCATCGACTCGAGGGCCTCGATGGCGTGCCGGCGGAAGTTCGGCGCCGAGTCGTGCACGGCCTGGTCGAAGTAGCCGTTGTTGTCGGCCGGCACCGGCACCGACCCGTCGTTGGGGCCGGGCTCCAGCAGGAAGAACTCGATCTCCGGGTGCACGTAGCAGGAGAAGCCCAGATCGCTGGCCTTGGCCAGCTGGCGGCGCAGCACGTGCCGGGAGTCGGCCCACGACGGCGAGCCGTCGGGCATGGTGATGTCGCAGAACATGCGGGCCGAGTAATGCTTGCCGGTGCTCTTGGTGGTCCACGGCAGCACCTGGAACGTGGACGGATCGGGCCGGGCCACCATGTCGGCCTCGGAGACGCGGGCGAAGCCCTCGATGGCGGATCCGTCGAAGCCGATGCCCTCTTCGAAGGCGCCTTCCAGCTCGGCCGGCGCGATCGCCACGGACTTGAGGTATCCGAGCACGTCGGTGAACCACAACCGGACAAAGCGAATGTCGCGTTCTTCCAGCGTGCGCAGGACGAATTCCTTCTGGCGATCCATGTCCGCAGCGTAGGCAGCAGCTGTTAAATCCGTGTTACCAAGTGGACTCTGTTCGGCATGTTTCGCTGGTGAGACGCTCAGGTCAGCACCGCAATCCCGCCGCAGGCAGCACGGACTGGAGCAGGAACGCCACCACGGCCGTGTCGACGCACCGGTCGCCGTTGAACACGACGGTGTGCTGGGTGCCCTCGTAGCTGATCAGCGAGGCGCCGAGTTCGCGCGCCAGGTTCACGCCGGCCTGATACGGCGTGGCCGGGTCGTGCGTGGTGGAGACGACGACGACCTTGCCCGGGCCGGGCGACGCCGGCGCGTGCGGACGGGAGGTCGCGGGCACCGGCCACATGGCGCAGACGTCACGCGGCGCGTAGCCGGTGTACTGGCCGTAGCTCATGAACGGCGCCAGCTGACGCGCACGCTGGTCGGCGGCCGCCCAGGTCGCGGGATCGGTCGGGAACGGCGCGTCGACGCACCGGATCGCGGTGAACGCGTCCTGCAGCGGCGCGTAGCGTCCGTTCTGATCACGGTGCTGATAATCGTCGGCGAGCAGCAGCAGGTCGCCGGCGTCGCCGCCGCGCTGCAGTCCGATCAGCCCGCTGGTCAGGAACTTCCAGTACTTCTTCGTATAGAGCGCGTTGATGGTGCCGGTGATCGCGTCGGAGTAGCTCAGGCCCCGCGGATCGGACGTCAGGCCCGGACGCACGGCAAGTGGACTGACCAGCTGCTGGTAGCGCGCCACGAACTGCGTCGGGTCGGTGCCCAGTGGGCAGCCGGGCGACTGCGCGCAGTCCGCCGCATAGTCGTTGAAAGCCGTTTGGAATCCGGCCAATTGGAGCAGGTTCTCGGTGACCGGATCGGCATTGGGGTCGACGGCGCCGTCGAGCACCATGGCGCGCACCCGGTCCGGGAACCGTTCAGCATAGGCCGCACCGAGCTCCGTGCCGTAGGAGAAGCCGAGGTAGTTGATCTGCGACTCCCCGAGCGCGGCCCGCACCACGTCCATATCCCTTGCCGCCGAGGCGGTTCCGACGTTGGCCAGGAAACTGCTGCCCATCTGTTCCAGGCAGTCCTGCGCGGTGCGGCGACTGACGGCTTCGATGTGCGCCACCCCGGCCGGGCTGTAGTCGACCATCGGGTCGCGGCGGTTCGCGTCGAATTCGGCGTCGCTGCGGCACCGCAACTGCGGCGTCGAATGCCCCACGCCACGCGGATCGAAGCCGACGAGATCGAAGCTGCGGCCGATCTCGGTGTCGGACAGGACGGCGCCCATGCCCGCGACGGTGTTGACGGCCGACGCGCCCGGACCACCGGGGTTGACCAGCAGCACGCCGAGCCGCTGGCCCGAGGCCGGGACCCGGATGACGGCCAACTTCGCTTGCGGCCCTTGCGGATCCGCGTAGTCGACGGGGACGCTGATGTTGGCGCACCGCGCTGTCGGCAGGTCCGTGGTGTCACCGATGAAGGGTTCGCAGCCACCCCAGGCCGGTGCCTGTTCGTAGTAGGACTGCAGGGATACGGGGGCTGCGTACGCGACCGATCCCGGCGCGGCGCTGATGGCCACCAGCAATCCGACGACCCCTACCGCACACCGTCGTCCTCGACTGCCCGCCCGCCACATGGCACACATGGTCGCACGGCGCACAGCCGAGCCGAAGCCTGGTTCCGGAGGGAGACAACCCGGCAATCAGACGGTGACCGAACGGTTATCTCCCGGCGGCACCGCGTTTTTCGCGATGCCGCTATTCGCGACTCAGCATTTCGCGCCGGCCTCGGGCACGTTCCCGTTGACCAGATAGCCGGCAGCATGGTCGTCGACGCAGCTGTTGCCCTGGAACACCACGGTGTGCTGGGTGCCGTCGAACGTCAGGAGACTGCCACCGAGTTCCTTGGCCAGGTCCACGCCGGCCTGGTACGGCGTGGCCGGGTCGTGGACCGTCGACACCACCAGCGTCGGCGCCAGGCCCTTGACCGAAATCTCGTGCGGCTTCGACGTCGGGGGCACCGGCCAGAACGCGCAGGTGCCCAGCGGGGCATCGCCGGTGAACTGGCCGTAGCTCATGAACGGCGCCACCTCGCGGGTGCGCTTGTCCTCGGCAATCACCTTGGCGCGGTCGGTGATCGGCGGTTCGTCGACACAGTTGACCGCCACCCGGGCATCGGTCGAGTTGTCGTAGTGGCCGTCGGCGTCACGACCCATGTAGGCATCGGCGAGCCGCAGCATGATGTCGCCGTGGCCGCCCGCGAGCTCGGTGAGGCCTGCGGTGAGGTCCTTCCACATCGCCGGCGAGTACAGCGGCAGGATGGTGCCGACCAACGCGTCGCTATAGCTCAGACCACGCGGATCCTTTGTGGGAGCGGGCTTTTGGACCAGCGGGTCGACCAGGCTGTGGTAGACGTCGTTGACCTTGGCCGGGTCGGTCCCCAGCGGGCAGTCCGGGCTGGTGGCGCAGTCGGCGGCGTAGTTGTTGAACGCGGTCTGGAACGCGGCGGCCTGGTTGATGTCGGCTTCGATCGGGTCGGCGTTGGGGTCGACGGCGCCGTCGAGGATCATCGAGCGCACCTTGTCCGGGTAGTCCTCGGCGTACTGCGCGCCGATCCGGGTGCCGTACGAGTAGCCCAGGTAGGTCAGCTTGTCGTCGCCGAGCGCGGCCCGGATGGCATCCAAATCCTTGGCGACGTTGGCGGTGCCGACGTTCTCCAGGAACTCCTTGCCCATTTTGTCGACGCAGCGCTGCACGAACTCCTTGGTCTGGGATTCGATGTGCGCGACACCGGCCGGCGAGTAGTCGACCTGTGGGTCGGCGCGCTGCCGGTCGTTGTCGGCGTCGGAGTTGCACCACACGGCGGGCTTGGAGGACCCGACGCCGCGGGGATCGAAGCCGACGAGGTCGAAGCGCTGCCGCACCGAGTCGGGAATGTTGTTGAGCAACGACACCGCGGCGCTGACGCCGGACTCCCCCGGACCGCCGGGGTTGATCACGAGCGAACCGATCTTGTCGCCGGTCGCCTTGATCCGCAGCAGCGCCAGCTGGGCGACGTCGCCGTCGGGCTTGCTGTAGTCGACGGGCACCGACAGCATCGCGCACTCGGCGCCCTTGGGGATGCGCGACTGCGAGTCCGGGGATGTGGTCTGGCACGGCGACCATTGCAGGGGCGCACCCGGCTTCGGCACCGCGCGGGTGGCGCGTCCGTCGATCACCTGGCTGCAGCCTGTCGCCAGCACGAGCACCATTGCTGCGGCGAGACTCCCCCGTCTGAGGTTCATGGTCGACCATGGTGCCATGTGTGCTGGTCTGACCTGATGAGGGCGTTGCAACGCGCCGTCAGACGGTGGCGGCGGCAACCAGTTCGTCCAACGCGGCGGCGAACTCGTCGGCCATGTCCCACAGGTCCGGAACCAGTTCCGGGCAGGAGATCAGGCCGACGTCGAGTGTGCCGTTGAGCGACATCACGGTGATGTTGAGCCCGGAGCCGTGGAACAGCGGGCCCAGTGGGTACATCGCCTTGACCTCGGCGCCGAGCATGTACAGCGGATCCTGCGGACCGGGCACGTTCGAGACGACGAGGTTGTGCACGGGCTTGGCCTCGGCCAGACCCGTCGACGCGAACACCCGCATCGCGGCCCCGAACACCGACGGCGCGGCGAACTGCGACCAGTCCTGCAGCAGCGTCGCGCTGATGGCCGAACTGTGTTGTTTGGCAACGGTGCTCGAGTCGGCGATGGCCCGCAGGCGCTCGGCCGGGTCTTCGATGGTGGTCTCGAGTTTCGCGAACATGCCGGATACCTGGTTGCGGCCGGGGCGGTCGGATTTGTCGCGCACGGAAACCGGACACATGGCCACGAGCGTCGATTCCGGCAGCGCGTCGCGCTCGGCGAGGTAGCGCCGCAGCGCGCCCGACACCAGCGCCAGCACGACGTCGTTGACCTTGACGTGGAAGTGGTTCTTGACGGTCTTGATGTCCGCCAGGTCCAGCTGCGCGAAGGCGACGTTGCGGTGCGCGGTGACGTTGACGTTGAAGGCCGTCTTGGGTGCGGCGAACGGTGCCGCCATCGTCAGGCCCTTGGCGGCGCGGCGGACGGTGTCGATGACGGTCGTCGCCGTCGAGGGCAGCACGTTGGCCAGCTTCAGCGGCCGGGTGAAGTACTTGACCGCGCCGCCGACGGCGATCTCGAGTTCGGAGGCGGTGCCGGCGGCAGGCACGGGCTCGGGCGCCGGTGCGTCCGGCTCGAGGGTGCACAGCTGCGACATCAGGTTGGCGCCGGTGACGCCGTCGATGCCGGCGTGGTGCATCTTGGTCATCACCGCCAGCCGGCCGCCGTCGTGGGCGTCGGTGCCGGCGATGTTCTCGATCACCCACATCTCCCACAGCGGGCGGCTGCGGTCCAGTTGCAGCGCGGCGATGTGCCCGCAGATCTCGGACAGCTCGACGCGGCCGCCGGGGGCCGGCAGACCGATCCGGTGGACGTGCCGGTCGATGTCGAAATCCTGGTCCTCGACCCACACGGGGTGGTCGAGGTTCAGCGGCGAGTCGGCCAGCTTCTCGCGGAACTGCGGCATGGCCGCGATGCGCTCATTGAGCATCTGGCGCATCTTGTCGAACGAGTAACCGCCCGGAATGGTGGCGGCGTCGAGTTCCAGCACCGCGCACACGTGCAGGGGCTGCACGGCGGTCTCCAGATAGAGGAAGCTGGCGTCGAGTCCGCTGAGCCGTTGATATCCGGGCATGGGCGTGATGGTAGGCGGCCTGGTTTACCCAATGTGAGGCATTCCACTTCATGTGTCGTTCACCTTGGGGGTGCAGTGGTGGCAGACTTGACGGCGTCAAACGTCCCGGGGACCCGATCTGGGCCTCGAGGTTCGTACCGACCAACACATTTGAGGACGACGATGTCTGATCAGGTTTATGGCGCTGCCCCGGAGTCTGTCTGTACGACCCCGCGAACCAAGATTCGTACCCACCACCTGGCGAAATGGAAGGCCGAAGGCCACAAGTGGGCGATGCTCACGGCCTACGACTACTCCTCCGCCCGCATTTTCGATGACGCCGAGATTCCAGTCCTGCTGGTCGGCGATTCGGCGGCCAACGTGGTCTACGGCTACGACACCACCCTGCCCATCACCATCGACGAGCTGATCCCCTTGGCCCGCGCGGTCGTCAAGGGCGCCCCGCACGCGCTGGTGGTCGCCGATCTGCCGTTCGGCAGCTACGAGGCGAGCCCGCAGCAGGCTCTCGCGACGGCGACCCGCTTCATGAAGGAGACCGGCGCCCACGCGGTCAAGCTGGAGGGCGGTGAGCGGATGGTCGACCAGATCGCCGCACTGACCCAGGCCGGCATCCCTGTCGTGGCCCACATCGGTTTCACCCCGCAGAGCGTCAACGGGCTCGGCGGTTTCCGGGTCCAGGGCCGCGGTGAGGCCGGCGACCAGACCATCCACGACGCCATCGCCGTCGCCGAGGCCGGCGCCATCGCCGTGGTCCTCGAGATGGTGCCGGCGGAGCTGGCCACCCAGATCACCGGCAAGCTGACCATCCCGACCGTCGGCATCGGCGCCGGCGCCAACTGCGACGCGCAGGTGCTGGTGTGGCAGGACATGGCGGGCATGACGGCGGGCAAGACCGCCAAGTTCGTCAAGCGCTTCGGCGACGTCGGGGCCGAATTGGGCCGTGCCGCACGGCAATATGCCGCCGAGGTGGCCTCCAGCGTGTTCCCCGCCGAGGAACACTCCTACTGAGCGCGACTGTGAGGGCTGTGCACGCGAATCTGTGAAACTGCGTGCACAGCCCTCACACTCGTCGTTACGCGAATTCCGGCTTGCGCTTGCCGACGAACGCGCCGACGCCCTCTCTGCCGTCGGCCGACGACGCACACTTGGCGATCAGCCGGCCCTCGCGTTCCAGCTGCGTCTCGTAGTCGGCGCCGTAGGTCGTCAGCAGCAGTTGCTTGACCGCGGCGTTCGAACCTCCGGCGTGCGTGGCGACATCGGCGGCCAGGGCCTCCAGCGCGGCGGGCAACTCGGCGTCGGGCACGACGCGCGTGACCAGGCCCCAGTCGGCGGCCTCGGCAGCCTTCAGCACGCGGTTGGTGATCATGAGTTCCTGCGTGCGGCGCAGGCCGATCAGCCGCGGCAGCACGTACGACGAGCCACCGTCGGGGCTCAGGCCGGCCTTGGTGTACGCCATGGTGAACGACGCCGACTCGGCGGCCAGCACCAGATCGCCGGAGACGCCCAGCGGGAAGCCCGCCCCGGCGGCGACGCCGTTGACGGCGGTGATCAGCACGGCGTCCATGCGGGCAAACGTCGACATGGCGCGGTGCAGGTCATCGGCGATGCCCTTGACGAAGGCACCCGGGTCCTCGGCGGCAGCCATCGCCTTGAGGTCGCCGCCGGCGCAGAAGAACCGGCCGGCGCCGGTCAGGGTGACGACCTTCACGCCGGGGGTGTCGCACAGCGCGGCAGCCGCCGCCAGGTCGCGGGTGAGCGCGTCGTTCATGCCGTTGGCCGCATCGGGCCGGTCGAGCACGATATTCACGACGGCACCGGACTGGGCGAACTTCAGTGTCTCGAATTCGGTCACGCTTCAAGACGTTATCGGCAGCGGGTGCCGCGTCGCGATATGGCACCCTAATGGCAGCGTTGGTACTGCCCGTCCCGGGTCGCAACTGAAGGTGAACATGGCCGCTGGCAAGCGTAAACCGTCCCGCCACACCGAGATTGAACGCAAGTTCGCGGTGATCGACAGCACGGTGTCCCCGTCGTTCGACGGGTTGTCCGCCGTCGGCCGGGTCGAGCAACTGCCCGTCGCGCATCTGGATGCGGTGTACTTCGACACCCCGGAACATGATCTGGCGGCGCACAAGATCACCCTGCGCCGGCGCACCGGCGGCACCGACGCGGGCTGGCATCTCAAGCTGCCGGCCGGAGCTGACGCGCGCACCGAGGTGCGGCTGCCGATCACCGCGGCGCGCGAGAGTGTGCCCGACGAACTGCGAGACATCGTGCTGGCCATCGTGCGCGACCGCGCGCTGCAACCGGTCGCCCGCATCGAGACCGAGCGCACCGTCTCGATGCTGTACACGCCCGACGACACCGAGCTGGCCGAATTCTGCGACGACCGCGTCACCGCCACGGCGGGCGAGTCGCTGCAGAACTGGCGCGAGTGGGAGCTGGAACTGGTCGGTGCCGGTTCGGAAGACGCCGACTCGGGTCCCGAGCTGCTCGACCGGCTGGCCAATCGGCTCTTCGATGCGGGCGCGCAGCCGGCCGGGCACGGGTCCAAGCTGGCCAAGGTCCTCGCCGCGGCCCGGGGCGCGGACGCGCCGCAGCCGGCGCCCGAGCCGACAGACAAGGTGCACCGCGCCATCGCGGCGCACATCGCCGAGTTGATCGACTGGGATCGCGCGGTCCGCGCCGACGCCTTCGATTCGGTGCACCAGATGCGGGTCACGATCCGCAAGATTCGGAGCTTGCTGCAGGAGACCGGCAATCTCGGTGACCGCGAGTGGGTGCTCGACGAGCTGAAGCTACTGGCCGCGGTGCTGGGCACCGCGCGCGACGCCGAGGTGCTCGCCCAGCGGTACGAGGACGCGTTGAAGGGGCTGGCGCCGGAGCTGGTGCGGGGGCAGGTGCGCGAGCGCCTCGTCGACGGTTCCCAACGGCGCTACCAGTCGGGGCTGCGGCGGTCGCTGACGGCCATGCGGTCGGAGCGCTACTTCCATCTGCTCGACGCACTCGACGCCATCGTCGTCGACAACACCCAGCCGGCCACCGCCGACGACGACGCGAAGCCGGTGACCGTCGGCGGCGCTTACCGCCGCGTCCGCAAGTCGGTGCGGCGGGCGGAATCGGCGGAAGCCGAGGGCGCTGAGGACAGCGAGGAGGCGCTGCACCGAATCCGCAAGGGCGCCAAGCGGCTTCGCTACACCGCGGCCGCCATGGGCGAGTCGAAGGTGGCCGACTGCGCCAAGGACATCCAGACGCTCCTGGGCGACCACCAGGACAGCTACGTCAGCCGCGGACATCTGGTCCAGCAGGCCGAGGCCGCACACGCCGCGGGCGAGGACACCTTCACCTACGGCATCCTGTACCAGCAGGAGGCCGAGGTCGCCGAGTACGCCCGGCTGCAATTGGACGCGTCGCTCAAGGCGCTGGCCCGCGCGATGCGCAAGGTGAAGAAGTAGCGGGGCGGACGAGCTGGCCTGTAAGCCGGATTCTGTTCCCCGCCACCATCACTGGTGCCGGGGCGGCGACCATCCATCTGGGCACACCGTCGCCGGGTGCCTCAAGCGGCCTACCCGCAGGCTCGGGCGAGCAGCCCTCGGGCACCTGCGCAACCGCAACCAGGTTGCGGCCTTCTTGGCCTTGCTTCGGGTGGGGTTTACCTAGCCACTCCGGTCACCCGGAATGCTGGTGCGCTCTTACCGCACCGTTTCACCCTTACCGTCTTCGCACCAGGCTCAGACGGCGGTCTGTTTTCTGTGGCACTGTCCCGCGAGTCACCTCGGATTGCCGTTAGCAATCACCCTGCTCTGTGAAGTCCGGACTTTCCTCGAAACCTTCCGGTCCCGCGGCCGCCCGGCCAACTCGTCCGCGTCGATACCATATCAGCTGGTCAGAGCGCCGCGACCAGCGAGTCCAGCACGACGACCGCGCCGTACACCAAGAGCACCTGTTTCAGCCAGCGCGGCCCGTCCCGACGCGTGCGGGCGAGCGCCAGGCCGATGCCCAACACCAGGATCACCGGCACCGTGATCGCCCATTCCGACCACACCTGCCGCGGTCCGTACACCAGCAGCGCGGCGGCCGGACCCAGCGACCAGTCACCGGAGGTGGCCAGCGAGTTGCCCATGGCGTCGGTAAGGAGCTGAACCGCCTGGTGACCACCGAACAGCAGGCACAGGCAGGCGGTCACCAACAGCATCGACTCCGCGGCCAGCCGGAAGTCGAGCCGATGTTTGACCACCTGCTGACCTCCGATCAGTGCGTGCGGCGCAGGACAATCAGATTGTCCCGCAAAACGGCGGGTTCGCCGGTAGGGCTGATTGCGTCGCGTTCCAGCGTACCGACGTGTTGCGGCTGCCAGCCCTCGTCGGGCAGGCCGAGCTCGGCGACGACTTCGTCCGGCGACTGAAAGTGGTGGTCACGGATGTGTTTCGAGCCCCAGGGCGGCGCCTCGCCGTGGTCGACGATCAACAGGGTGCCGCCCGGGGCGACGGCAGCTGACGCCTGTTGCAGTATTTGCCGGCGCTCCAGATGGACCGTGGAATGCAGGAACTGCGCCGACACCAGATCGAAGCTGCCCACCGGGAAACTGTGCGACAGGTCGTGGTGCTGGAAGTCGATACGCTCGGCCACTCCCCTGGCCTCGGCCGCGCTACGGGCCCGGTCCAGAGCGTTGGTGGCGATATCGACCGCCACCACGTGCCAGCCCTCGGCGGCGAGCCAGATCGCGTCGGCGCCCTCGCCGCACCCCAGATCCAGTGCGCGGCCCGGGGTCAACTCACCGGCGATCTTCGCGAGGTGGGCGTTGACCCGGCCGCTCCACATCTGCGGCTTCTCGGCGTAGCGGCCTTCCCAGTGCTCTTGGGGCGTTTCGGTCGTGGACATGTCAGTTCTCCTGCTGATCGAAGTCGGGCCAGGGCATGACGGGTAGGCCGAACTGGTCGTGCAGCAGACTCTGCACGATCGCGGCGGCCGCGGCGGAACCGGCGGCGATCGCCGCCGCCACCTGGGGCATCTGAGCGCAGACGTCGCCCGCGGCGAAGACGCCGGGCACCGACGTGCGCTGCATCGCGTCGACCATCACGGCGTCGACGACGACCGGACCCGGTGGGGCAATCCGCACACCGAGCTGAGTCGCGAGGTCGGCCCGCTGCCGCAAAGCGCTGGCCACCAGCACGCCCTCACGCTTGAGTTCGTCGCCGTCGGCGAACACCACGGCGGCCAATTCACCATTGCGCGAGGCGAATTCGACGATCTTGCGCTCGTCGACCTGGACACCGACATCGGCCAGCGCGCGGTTCTGGTCGTCATCCAGACCGGACGGACCGTTCGTCACGACGACGATGTCGTCGGTCCAGCCGCGCAGCATCAGGCCCATGTGCACGGCCCGGTCGCCGTCGGCGAGGACAGCCAGCGCCTGATCGCGCGCTTCCCAGCCGTGGCAGAACGGGCAGTGGAACACCGACCGGCCCCAGTGCTCGTCCAACCCCGGGATGTCGGGCGCGTCGTACCGCATGCCGCCGGCCAGCAGTATCCGCTGGGCGTGGCGCACCGATCCGTCGGCGAGTTCGAGCCGGAACGCGGGGCCGTCCTGTGCCGTCGCACTGGTGACCTGTCCGTCGACGACCTGCACCGACGGGTACTTGGCCAGCTCACGGCGCCCGTCGGCGTACAGGTCGGCCGGCGGCCGTCCATCCTGTCCCAGCAGTCCCCCGATGCCGTGGGCCGCGCGGTTGCTCTGCTCACCGGCGTCGATGACCAGGGTGCGTCGTCGCGCCCGTCCGAGCACCAATGCGGCGCTCAGACCCGCGGCGCCGCCACCGACGATGGCGCATTCCCATTCGTTGTTCATGACACCGACCTTGCCGGGCGACGGCGAAAATGCCAAGCTGATTTGCCATGCAGGCAAACCCTGAGGACGACGACATCGAAGCGCGCGTCCGGCGGAGACTGCGGGAGCTGCGTATTCAGCGCGGCATGACGCTGGAAGATGTTGCGCGCGCGGCCGATATCGACATCTCGACGTTGAGCCGCCTGGAGTCGGGCAAGCGCCGCTTCGCCCTCGACCACCTGCCCCGGCTTGCCGCGGCGCTGTCGATCAGCACCGACGAACTCATGCGCGCCCCCGAGGCCGAGGATCCGCGGGTCCGTGGAGCGTCACACAGCCGGGACGGCGTCACCTACTGGCCACTCACCCGCGGCGGGCCGGCCGGCGGTCTGCACACGTTCAAGATCCGGGTGAGCACCCGGCGCCGCACGCCACCCGCCGAGCTGCCGGTGCACGACGGCCAGGAGTGGCTCTACGTGTTGTCGGGGAACCTCCGGCTGCTGCTGGGAGATCGCGACTTCACCATCAAACCCGGTGAGGCCGTGGAGTTCTCGACCTGGACACCGCACTGGTTCGGCACCGTGGACGGGCCGGTCGAGGCGATCGCCATCTTCGGGCCGCATGGAGAGAAGTTGCACGTGCGCAACTGAGGTCCGAGGTGGATGCGCGCGAGCGGTCTCTCTACACAACTCGCGCCGGGAGCCGTCAACTTTCCTTGACGTCAAGGAAAGTTGACGGCTCCCGACGAAAGGTGCCAAGGGAGAGAGTCCGAATTGCTGACGGTTCGCGAATGTGTGCGCCCAGGTCGCACATGCCCCAGAGACGGGTCCGCCATCTACCGACATGTCAGTGCCGCCTCGCATACTTGCCGAAACGTCTGTGGGGAGGACAACCGTGGGTGGACCATCTGATGATCCGTACATGCGGGAATTGGGGCGTCGCGCATTGATAGATCTCTTGGGAGAGGAGGATGCCCTCCGAGCCCTCAACGGGCTCGACCTCGACCTGCCCGACGACGACGTGTTCGTCGAGCCGGACCCCGAGCCCGATCCGGTCTTGGCCGATTTCTACAGCGGAAACAGCTTGCGCGCCTTGGCCGAAGCCCGTGACGGTCTGGCCGCCGCGAAAGCGCGCTACGACGCGGCCATCTCCCAAGCCCGCGCTGCCGGGTGGAGTTGGGCCGAGGTCGCCCGGATTCTCGGCGTCACCAAGCAGGCCCTACACAGCCGCTTCCGCGACCCGTCGCCCGGTTGACGAGCTGCCTCCCTGAACAACTCTCGTCCGGGGCCGTCAACTTTCCTTGACGTCAAGGAAAGTTGACGGCCCCGAATCGAATGTGCCGCAGGAGAGCAGACACGCCGAGCGCGAGGCTAGTTGGGCGGATAGGCCGGCGGCGGGTGGACGCCGCGCAGGATCCACGGGAACCAGTCGAAGAAGTGCTCGACCTCGTCGCTGCCGTCGTAGTCGGGACTGGGGTCGAAGCCGTTGTTGGTGCCGCCCTCTTTGTCGTCGCGGTGCGGCGGTTCGGGCAGCTGGCCGTAGACGGCGACGACGACGGTCCGGTCCAGGCTGTTCTCCGACCACACGCCCATCTGGTTGTTGGCACAGTTGGACATGATCTGTTTGATGACGGGGTCGTAGTACCACTGGTTGATCAGCTCGACGCCGCTGATCGCCAGCGCGGGATTGATGGCCACCGTCTGTGCCACCGGGCCGCCGCGGTAGCCGGCGTCCGCGGCCCTCGTCTGGGGTGTGGATCCGTCAGAACCGATGTCGCCGTCCAGGTTCCGGTTGGCCATCATGTCTCTGGCCTGGCGTGCGGCGGCCTCCTGCAGCTGCGGGTTGACGGCAATGTCGTTGGTGCAGCCGGCTTGATGCTGCACGGTGTAGACGTTCGACACGACAGAATCGTTGAGCCGCTTGTTGTTCGGAATGAGGGTGTTGCCGTTGTCAGCGTGCGCGAGCGGTGTGCAGAACACAGTGCTGACGGGCACGACCGCCAGCACCGACAGCACCCATTGCCGACACCTCATGTTGGATTCCTTTGCATCAGGGATGGACGCCGGGCGGTGACTGGTAGTGCGCGGCCGAGCGGCGCAGCTGCCAGATCTGCGCGGGGCACAGTTCGTTGACGGCCTGCGAGACGAGGTAGGACGCCTGGTAGTCATCGTCGGTGCCGAAATCGCCTCGGACATCACCCATCACCTGGGCGAAAGGCTGACCGGCCGCCACCTTGTCGCAGATGCCGTAGCCGTAGCCCAGTGCCGTATCGGCATTGGGAAAGTTGTAGCCGGGCCGAACGGTCACGCCGATCAGATACGCCGTCGCATCGGCGTGGGCGGCCGCCGGCGCGCATACCGCCGGCACCGCCAGCGTCACCGCGGCGAGCAACCCCGAGGTCCACCGTCGAATCATCGTGCTCACATCGGATCGAATTGCGAGATGAGCCAACGGTTATCGACCTTGTCGAGGGTTACCCGGACGCTCGACGCGGTGCTGGTCGGGGCGCTGTCACCGATGATCATCGTCTGATCCACGAACAACATCACCACCGCATGGTTCGGCGATGCCTTGGTCCAGGCCGCCGCCGGCACCGTGGCGACCGCCGAGATCTTCTTCTGCTTGGACCCGGGGATCACCACGTCGCGTGTGAGCTTGGTGTAGGAGTCCAGGAAGTTGCCGGTCATGTACTTCTTGGCGGCTTCCAGATCCTTGTCGACGGTCTCGGGCTTGTACGACAGCAAGGCAATGGTGCCGTCGCTGGCGGCTTTGGTGGATTCGGTTTTGGCCGTGTCGGTCTCATGCAGGGACATGTCCTTCCACTGCAGATACCCGGCGGCCCCACCGAGCGCGAGGACGAGTGCGGGCAACAGGCCGTACACGGCGACGTTGCCCCACGCGACGCGGCGCCGCCCAGGTGCAGGCGCCGCGTCGGTGGTCTCTGCGAGCGACCCGGGCACCGAGTCGTCGATCTCGATGTCGTCGTCGAGCTCGTCGACCGAAGCTGTTGCTTCAATGGGCTTTTCAGCGGCCTTGTTCTCGCTGCGGGACTTGATCAGTTTCACGGCACAAACTCCACGTTCGACACCTTCATCACATCACCGACTTTCTGCACCGCAAGGCGCATCCGCCACTCGCGGGGTTCCTGATCCGGCGCACCGACATTGGACGTCTTCACGGCCACCGCCACCAGCACCTGTGCCGAGTCACCGGACTCCGATTCCAGCCCGGCCTCGGTGATCGACCCGGTGGATTTCGACTTCGCTTCCTTGACGACCTTGATGAAAGGTGCTGAGCGCTTGGCGAAGTCGTCGTAGAACTCCCCCGTCGCGCTGTCGAGGATGCGCTGCACGTCGGCGTCGGCGCGCTGCCAGTCGATGGTGGTCAGGTTCAGTGCGCCTTGCCGTGCGGCCTGGACGATCTGACTCTGCCGCTCGTCGACGCCGGTCGCGCGCTGCGTCCGCACCGCCAACCACCCGACCAGCGCACTGAGTGCGACCACCAGGATCAGCCCGATCACCGCCGCCAGCCGGCGCACCGACTTCGGCTTCTTCGGCTCCTCGACCAACTCGTCGGCAGCGGTGTCATCGGCCTCATCGATGTCATCGATGTCATCGATGTCATCGATGTCATCGATGTCGGAATCCAGAACGGCGACACCGCCGCCTTCCGTCAGTTCCCCGGCTGCGGCGTCATCATGCTCTGCCATGTCTTCTCCTTCGGAGCCGTGTGGGCCAAATCGGCTTGGGTATAGGTCTTTCCGTCGGGGCCGATATACGACCCACTGGCCGGGTCGTACTCGGCCACGGCGACCGGTGGCGGTGGCGGCGCACCGGGAGGCGCGGCCGAGCCCGGCCGCAACTGCGGCACGTCCTGACCGGTCCAGGTGGCGTTGGGATCGCCCTTCCAGTTGTAACCGTCGTTGAGGGGCACGTACGGCTCGTTGCTCTCGCACTGCTTGACGGTCGCGGCGCGCTTGCCGGGCACCGTCTCACACGGCAGGTTCTTGGCGCCGCGCACGTTGAACATGCCGTCCTGCGGGGTCCGGCAGTACAGGTCGCCCGCCGGAAGTTCGGGGTAGTCCTCCAACGCGGGATTGCGCATCTGCTGCGCCGGCAGGTATCCGGTGGTGCACGGCGGCGGCAGGTTGATGTTCAGGTTGAAGCTCAGATACGCGCCCTTGTACGCCTGCTTGGTGTCGCGGTTGGCCAACGTGACGCCTTGCGCCGCTTCCGTTGTACGCGGCAGCAGCACCAGGAGCTGCTCGAGGTTCGGTTGGTACGTCACTGCGACCTTGTTGATGGACACCAGGTTCTGCAACAGGATCGGCAGTGTCGGACGCAGCCGGTTGAACAACTGCCCCATCTCCCCGAACGTCGGACCACCCTTGTCCAGCAGGCTGCCGACGGCCTTGTCCTGCGCCTGCAGCTCACCGGTCACCGTGGCGAGGTTCGCCGCCCACGCCTGGATGGCACCCGAGGTATTCGTTTGCGAGTCCAGCACCGGCTTGGAGTTGTCGATCAGGTTGAGCAGCGGGTCGAGGTTCGCCCGTGCGTCGATGGCCAACTGACTGCCGCCCTTCACGATGTGTGAGAGCTCGGGCCCCAAACCGCCCACAGCCGTCGCGGATTCGTCGATGACCGTCTTCAGGTTGTCCTTGGGCACGGCCTGCAGGCCCTTGGTCAGCGAGTCGATCACGGTGTTGATGTCCGGCGGCACCGAGGTATGCGCCAGCGGAATGACGTCACCGTCCTTCAGCGGCCGCGAACCGGTACTACGCGGCGTCAGGGACACGAACTGCTCACCGATCGCCATCTGGCTGTGCACGTCGGCCTGCACGTCGGACGGGATGTCGGTGCCCGAGTTGAGCGACAGTACGGCCTGCACGCCCGACGGGGTGAGGCCGACCGACTGCACCCGGCCCACCACGGTGCCGCGATAGGTGACATTGCCGGTGGCATACAGGCCGCCGGTCTCGGGCAGCTCCATCTTCACCACGTAGCGGCCGATGCCGAACAGCTTGGCGGGCAACTGCATATAGATCAGGCCCATCGTCGTGACCGCGATCAGCGCGATGACGGCGAAGATCGCGAGCTGGATTCTCACGCGTCTGTCGAGATGCATTTACGGCCCCTGATCCCAGCGGTACGGAATGGTCAGTGGATTGCCCGGGTTGTTCGGCCCGCCCGCGGTGCACGGGCTGGGGAACTGACCGATGGTGCGTCCCCACTGCAGTTCGAGTTCGGTCAGGTCGCACTCCCAGCGGGTGCCGGTAAAGAACGCCTGGTCGATGCGACTGAGGGTGAGGTCGACGATCGCGGTGAGGTTCGCGTAGTCACCGCGCTGCCACTTCTCGATGGTGTCGCTCGGGAAGGGCACCGTGGGAATGAAACTCAGCGCCCTCGTCATGGCCGGCCCGGCGTTGGCGAGCTGCTCAAGGGTTGGCCCCAGGGCGCGTAACTCCTTGAGCACGTTCTCTTTTGACCGGTCCACGGTGTCGGTGGCGAGCGCGGCGAACTTGCTCAGCTTGTCCGCCGCCTTCACCAGGTTCTCGCGCTCACCGTTCAGTACCGCCAGCGCTTCCGGGACGGTGTCGATGGCCCGATCCAGGACCGGCTGGCTGGCGGCGAGCTTGCCGACGACGGTGTTGAGGCTCTCCGACGCCGCGATGATGTCGGGGGTCTGGTCCTTGACGTTCGCGGTGAACGTGTCGAGCTGTTTGATGAGGCTGCGCAGGTCCTCGGCGCGCCCGTGGAACGCGGTACTGAAGGCTTCGGTGATGTCCTGCACGTTGCCGATGCCACCGCCGTTGAGCACCATCGACACCGCCGACAGCGTCTGCTCGACCGACGGGAAACTGCCGCTGCTGGCCAGCGGTATCACCGAGCCCTGGTGCAGTTTGCCTTGCGGACGACCATCTTTGGGCGGTCCGAGCTCGACATGCAGCGTGCCCAGCAGGCTGGTCAGGCCCAGCTTGATGGTCGAGTTGGCGGGCGCGTCCACGTCACCGTTGAGCCGCATGGTGACCAGCGCGTGCCAGCCCTGTCGCTCGATCTTGGTGACCGTGCCGACGGTGACGTCGGAGACCCGGACCCGCGAATTCTCCTGCAGGTTGGTGACATCCGGCATCTGCGCCTGGATTTCGAACGCGCCAGGTCCCCCGCCCTCGGTGCCGGGCAGCGGCAGGCTGTTGGCGCCGCGCCAGTCCGAGCAGCCGGCCGAGGCCAGCAGCGTCAGGGTGGCCACGACGTATCCCGCGGCCGAACGCAACCGGGTCATGACCCACCTCCGGCCGGTGGCGTCATCATTCCGGCCAGGCCGGCGTCGGCGTCGGTGGTCACGGTCTGCGCGGCCGCTTGCTGTGCGGCCGGAGCTGCCGGCCGCGACGGCGGTACGTAGTCGGGCCGCATCCAATCCTCGCTGTAGGTCACCTCATTGGGGCGCGCCTGGGTACCGACCATCAGGTTCTCGCCCAGCGGCAGGAAGTTGTACTGCCGGTTCTTGACGATGGGCGCCAGGTACTGCGCACACAACTTCGACGACTGATCCGCGCCCAGGCGCGACGCGGCCTGGATCGCACCACAGATGAAGCTCACCGGATTGGCGAAGTTGTTCGCCGCCAGGATGCCGGTCAGGGAACCGACCGCCGGCTCGTAGATATTGTTAAGATCGGCCAAAGCCGTTGGCGCCACGTGCAATACCTGCTTGATGTCGTCGAGGCTGCCCACGATCGCGGTGCTGACCGACGCCAGCTTGTCCGATGCCGTGCCGACGGCCTCCTTGTTGTCCGCGACGAAGGACCGCACGTCGTCGGCGACGGCACTCATGTCGTGCAGCGCCTGACCGACCTTGTTGGGGTCGTCGGCGACCAGACCGGTCACCTCGGCCAGGTTGGTGTTCAACCGTTCCAGCAAGCCGGTGCTGTCCTGCAGCGCCGACACCAGGATCGAGAGGTTCTTGAACGTCGAGAACAGGTCATTGCTGTGGTCACCGAGGATCGACACCGCTTGCGACAGTCGAATCACCGATTCTCTGATGCTGGCGCCCTGTCCGCGCAGATTGTCGGCCGCGGTGTTGATGAACCCGCCGAGGGTACTGACGCCGCCCGGCTGGTCGGGTTTGAGCAGATCGGCCACTCGCTGCAGTTGGGTGCGGACCTGGTCCCACTCCACGGGCACCGCCGTGCGATCGAGCGGGATGACGGCACCGCCGCGCAGCGTCGCCCCACCGCGGTAGGGCGGGATCAGCTGAATTGCCCTGCCGGTCACCAGCTGTGGCGACAGGATGACGGCCTTGGCGTCGGCGGGCACCTTGTACTTGTCGTCGAGCCAGAAGGTGACCTTGACCTTTTCGGGCCCGGGTTCGATCTTCTCGACCTTGCCGACCGGTACCCCCTGGATCAGCACATCGTCGCCGCTGAACAGCTGATTGGTGTTCTGGAAGTAGCCCACCACCTCGTTGCGCGATGCCCGCTGGAACGCCTGCACCGCGAAATAGCCGCCCCCTATGACAAGGGCCAGTGCGGCTGCCACTGCGAGCAGACGCGTGGACAGTTTGCTCATCACTGTCCTCCTGGCGTCGGTACTTCAACGGGATCCGACACGTGCAGTGGCGGCGTCTTCGGTGGTTCCGGCATGGCGGTCTGCCCGGGTGCGAGCGGCGGCGGTCCGGGTGGCGGTCCACCGGGTGCCGGGGCCGGTTGCGGTTCGCGCACCGGGTAGCAACCGGGACCGGGCAACGGGATTCCCGGTGGGCCGCACGCGGTATCGCCGGGCTTGCCGGTGATGGCGTCCGGAATGGTCATCCGTGGGTCGCCGGCCTGTCCGGTTCGCGGGAACGGCACCGGCAGCGGCGGGGTGCCGGGCTGCCCGGTCTGTGGATCCTGAAGCTGCGACGGCAGTTTCGTGTTCGGGTCGACGCCGAGGTCCGAGAAGGCGGCATCGACGAACGGCTGCACGAACTGCCCGGGCAGCAGGTTGACGATGTACGCCTTGAAGAACGGGCCCGAGCTCACCGCATCGCCCAGTGCCAGGGCGTACTGGCTCAGTCCCTTGACGGCCTGCTGCAGCCGCTCCTTGCGATTGTCGAGCATCGCCACGACACCGTTGAGTTTGTCCAGCGCCGGCCGGAGTTGCGACCGGTTCTCGGCGATCAGTCCCTTGAGTTGCTGCGAGACCGCCGACAGGCTGTGCCACAGCCGGCTCACCGCGGCACTCTGCGAACGCAGTTGCACCAGAAGCGCATTGGTGTTCTTGACCAAGCTCACCACCTGGTCGCTGCGCTTGGCCAGCACCGTCGTCGCCTTGGCGGCGTTGTCCAGCAGGCCGCGCAGTTGCGCGTCGCGATCGTTCAGCGTCTTGGAGAACCGCGCGATGCCGTTCACCGCGTCCCGCAGATCGGGGGCGGTGTTCGCGAATGCCTCCGAGACGGTGGCCAGCGAGTCCGACAGCTGATGGGTGTCCAGGCCGCTGATCGCGTTGGTGACGTCACCGAGGGCGTCCGGCAGCTGGTATGCCGATACGGTCCGCTCGATCGGGATGGTGCCCTTGAGGTCGCCGTCACCCTTGGGGACGACTTCCAGCATCTTGCTGCCCAGCAGGCCTTTGGTCTTGATGGCGGCCTCGGTGCGCTCCCCGAGGTGCACGTCGTCGTCGACGGTGAACTTGATCAGCACGCGCGGGCCGTCGAGGTCGATGCTGGCGACCCGTCCCGCCGGAAAACCCGAAATGTCCACGGGCGCACCGGTATGCAGGCCGCTGGCGTCTTCGAAGTATCCGGAGTACGTGGTGGTTCCACTGACGAACGGAATCTTCTGGAACAGCAGCGCGACGGTGGCGATGATCACCACGGCGCTGATGCCTATCGCGCCCAGGGCGAAATGGCTTCGCTCGGCAAAAGGTTTCATTTGGGCGTGCACCGTCCCGTGGTCTGGCTGGCCACCTTGACGTAAACGGGTTGTCCGCCCTTGCCGTTGAGCTTGAGCACCGCGTCGCACAGGTAGAAGCTGAAGAAGTCGCCGTAGATGCCCTGCCGGGACAGCGCTTTGTACTTGTCGGGCAGGGTGTTGAGGAAGTTGTCGAAGTAGTCGTGGTCGGCGAGCACGATTCCGGCGGTTCGGTCCACCTCGTGCACGGTCTTGGCCAGCGGCGGCCGGGCCTCGGTGAGCAGGCCGGCGATCGAGTTGGCCGCCGCATCGGTGTACGCCACCGCGTTCGTGACGTCGGTCTTGCGTTGTGCCAGGCGGTCCACCAGCTCCGACAGTGAGACCACGGCCTTGTCGAGCTTGTCGCTCTTGCCGCCGAAGGACGTCAGCACCGTGTTGAGGTTGGTGACGACCTGCCCGACCAGCTGATCGCGGTCGGCCAGGGTATTGGTGACCACCGCGGCCTGCGCCAGGAACGACCCGATCGACGGGCCCTGGCCCTGCAACGCCTGGATCAACTGCCCACTCAGGTCGTTGATCTTGTCGGGGCTCAGGGCCGAGAACAACGGGCGAAACCCGCCGATGACGGCATCGAGGTCCAGCGCGGGCTGGGTTCGGTCGACGGGGATGGTGTCGCCCGCATTGAGCTTCTTGGTGCCGCCGGCGCCTTCCTCGAGGGCCAGGAACCGGTCGCCGACAACGTTGTCGTACCGGATCACCGCACGGCTGCCTTCGGTCAGCACGACGGAACTGTCTGCGGTGAATTCGACGGTCACCGTCGAATCGCGGTTGATCGCCACGTTCTTGACCTGGCCGACCTCCACGCCCGCGATGCGAACGTGGCTGTCCTTCTTCATGTTCGAGACGTTGACGAAGCGGGCGAAGTAGGTGTGCCCCTCGTCGAACCGCAGGTCCGCGAACACCGCCCAGAGGGCCACGGTGCCGAGCAGACAGACCGTCAGGAACGCCGCCAGGCGCACCAATGTGCCCCTAATGTTCTCCACGACTGCCCTCCTGTCTCGGTCGTTGGTTGGTCATCACGGTCAGTTCCCGCCTGCCTCGGCCGGCAGCGGCGGCGCCTCGGCCGGCGCCGGTTCCGGCTCCGACTGTGGTTGTGCGTCAGCGGGATTCGGCGGCGCCGGTGGTACGCCGGGCCACAGCGGTACCCCGCCGGGGCCGTACAGCGGTGCGCCATAGGGCGGCGCACCGGGGTACGGGATCGGACCGGGAGCCGGCCCGGGCAGGCACTGCCGGATGCTCGGGGCCTGCGGTACCGCGCGGGTGCTCTGGAACCACTGACCCCAGCAGGGGCTGCCGATGCCCGGGTTGGGTCGGATGTCCAGCCCGGTGCCCCAACCGGTGTTGGTGATCAGTTGCCGCACCGGGAAGTTCTTGGCGACGTCGGGCAGCGAGCCACAGCCCGGCTGTCCGCCGGGTCCGCCCTTCGCCGCGACGATCGGCAGGTTGTCGGGGAACACGTAGGGGTTCTTTCCCGGCAGCAGCGTCGCATCGAGAATCAGCGAGCGACCGTCGGCCCCGCCGAAGACGCCCCAGGCGCCGGAATCGAGGAACTTCTTGGTGCCCTCCAGCCAGCACGTGTATCCGGGGCTGTACTTGAGCAGCAGACTCGTCGTGGGTTCCAGCCCGTTGATCGCATCGACGAGGTTGTCCCGGTTCGGGCCCAGCAGATCCGTTCCGGCCTCGGAGAATCCGATGACGTTCATCAGCAGGCTGTCGAGGGCCTTGGCCTTGCCCGTGACGGTGCTGCTGGTGGTGCTGGCGGCGTTGAGGATCTTCACGATGTTGTCGGCGGCCGCGCCGTAGGTGTCGCTGAACTGTTTGAACGACCGCCAGTCGTCACGAATCTTGCCGGAGCGCGAGTTGAGCGCGGTGAGCACTTCGTTGAGATCCGTTGTGGCCTGGCCCATTCGCTCACCCTGGCCACGAACGCCTTCGGCGACGGCGCTGAGCACCGAGTTCAGTTTAGCGGGATCCACCATGTCGAGCAGGTTGACGATGTTCTCGAAGACGGTGTCGACCTCGGTTGTGGTGTGCAGGGATTTCAGCACCGCGCCGGCGGCCAGCCGGGTGCTACTGGGCGCCTGCGGATACACCAGGTCGACGAACTTGGCGCCGAACGCCGTCGTAACACTTACCTGCGCACCGACATTGGCTGGGATGTACTTCACCTGGTCCGGGTCGAGCTTGAGTTGCAGGGTCGCCCCCGTGCCACTCACGTCGATCTGGCTGACGCGGCCCACCAGCACGCCGCGCATCTTGACCTTGGCGTTGTTCTCCAGCACCAGACCCGCACGGTCGGCCATGACCGTCACCGGCACATAGGATTTGGCCGCACCGGTGAAGATGACCACGGTCACCACCATGAACAGCACCACGGCGGCGATCAGGATCAGGGCCCACCACGAGTTCGAGATCCGGCGATCTCCCTTGCGCGCTTCCACCGGCTAACCCGCCATGTTGAAGTTGCCGGACTGGCCATAGATGGCCAGGGATATGAACACGATCTCCACGGCGGCGATCACCATGGACAAGCGCACTGCGCGCCCAACCGCCTCCCCGACACCGGCCGGACCACCGGAGGCGGCAAACCCGAAGTACGTGTGCACCAACATGATCACGACGGTGATGGCAACGCACTGCACGAACGACCAGATCAGATCGGTCGGGTTGAGGAACGTGTTGAAGTAGTGGTCGTACACGCCGGCGCCCTGTCCGTAGACGGTGGTGGTGCCCATACGCGCGGCGAAGAACGCCATCATGACCGCGACGCAGTACAACGGGATCACCACGACCACCGCCGCCAGCACGCGGGTGGACGCGAGGTAGGTGATGCTGCGGATGCCGATCACCTCGAGGGCGTCGATCTCCTCGTTGATCCGCATGGCGCCGATCTGCGCGGTGGCACCGGCGCCGATGGTGGCCGACAGCGCAACCGCGGTGGTCGCCGGCACGATCATCCGGACATTCAGGAACGCCGACGCGAACCCGGTGAGGGCCTCGAATCCGACGGACGAGAACTGGTTGTAGCCCTGGATCGCCACGAGAGCACCCGTCGTCATGGTCAGGAAGCCGACGATCGCGACGGTACCGCCGACGACGACGAGCGCACCCGTGCCCAAACCCGTTGCGGCAATGAGCCGTAGCAGCTCCGCGCGATAGTTGACGACGGCATCGGGAATCGAACCGATGGCGTGCGAATAGAAGGCGCCCTGTTCACCGATGCGGTTCCAGCGGGCGGCCGAACTCTTGGTCAGCTTGTCGAGCCGCGGGAACCTGCGGCTGGGAACGTCGACAGTCATCTCTCCCTCACGACACCGTGTACTGGATCGCGACGGCGGTCACGATGACGTTGATGGCGAACAGCACCATGAAGGTGAAGACCACGGTCTCGTTGACGGCGTTGCCCACCCCCGCGGGTCCGCCGCGCACGGAAGTGCCCTTGTAGCAGGCGATCAGGCCGGCAGCCATGCCGAACAACGTCGCCTTGATGAGCGCGACGATGATGTCCCCCGGTCCGGTCAACAAGTTCAGGCCGCCAACGAAGGCGCCCGGCGAGACGTGCTGCACCGTGGTGCAGAACAGGAAGGCGCCTGTCAGACCGACGAGGATCACCGTGGCCGACAGGGCCAGCGCCACCGTGGTGGCGGCCAGCACACGCGGCACCACAAGCGAACGGATGGGGTTGATGCCCATCACGCGCAGCGCGTCGAGTTCCTCGCGGATGGTCCGCGCCCCGAGGTCGGCGCACATCGCCGTCGCGCCGGCCCCGGACACCACCAGCACCGTGACGATGGGGCCGATCTGGTTCACCGTGCCGATCGCCGCGCCGGTGCCGGAGAAGTCGGCGGCGCCGAATTCGGTCAGCAGGATGTTGAAGGTGAATGTCAGCAGCACGGCGAAAGGCATCGTGAGCAACAGCGCCGGCAGGACCGACACGCGCGCGACGAACCACGTTTGCATGACGTATTCGTGCCACGCAAACGGCGGCTGAAACATTTGCACGAAAGTGTCGAACGTCATGGCGAAGAAGCCGCCCAATGAGGTGACGGGCTTAGCCGCGGCGCGAGTAATCGCTACCATTCGTCGCCCGCGCTTTCCAACCATTGCGCCGAATCCACTGCGTATCGTCGATACAAGATCGCTGCGGCCAACATGATTGAAGACGCTATCAACGCAGTTCAGACGCCAGCCATCTCCAGATGGAGGGATTCAGTCCTGTGATGTGTACCCCATCAGGGTGATGCATGTGTCTTGCATCACACGTCAGCGTGGCAGAATGCGAAATCCGCCAAAACGCACAAATAAGCCATATTACGTAATTGCAGAATTCGTATCAGAATGGAAAATCCTGAGCATGTGCTAATTCACCACGGTGGCAATTATGGAATAGCCCTGTGGACGCTGAAACAATGGCGACTACCGCGCCTGCTCACCGAATCCGGCTTGCGCGTCCATGTAGAGAGTGATGGCTTCCAATCGATTGGCGGCGCCGATCTTGCGCAGGATGCGCTTCACGTGCGTCTTGACGGTTTCCACCGATACGACGAGTTCGTCGGCGATCTCGGCATTCGAGTCGCCGCGCACCATCCTGGCGAACACGTCGCGTTCGCGGTTGGACAACGCCGCCGTGACGGCGTCGACCGCCGCGTCCGCCTCGAACACGTCCTCGTCATCGGCGCCATCCAGGCTGACGGCCGTTCCGGCAATGCGGTCGGCCTCCTCCGCCAAGCGGGCGGCGGCTCCGATGATCGATACTCGAAGTTGTTCCACCCGCCCCGAATTCAGCAGTCGCTCGTAGGCGAACGAGTACACCGCGAGCAGCAGCCCCAACGTGTCGACGTCGCCATCGGCGATGGCGCCCCGCGCACGCGACATGTGGACCAGGGCCACCACCTTCGACTCGACCACGATGGGCGCGACCAGATAATCCGCAGCATCGAGAACTTCACGGAAGCCTTCGGTGGCCGGCACCTCAGCGTTGCCGGCGTGGACGATCCGCCGGAGCCTGATGCAGTCCCGCTCGGCGAGACCGGCGTTGCGCGGCACCGGTTTTCCGGTGCCGTGTGTGCCGTGCGATGTCGTGGGGATGAACTTGTCGGGAGCTATCGACGACAGCACTGCGCTGCTGAAACCGATGGTGTGGCAGAGCTCGGCACACACCTGGCGCTCGAGCGCCTGCAACGACGGGGCGGCTTTCAACCGCCGGATGCTGTCGATCACCGACCGCGCTGTGGCACCGGAGTCGTCACCGCTGATCAGTCTCGCTTCGACCTGCGCCTGCAACGACGCCATCAGCAGCCGCTGCGCTACGGCGGGCATGAGCGCGATGCCCTCGCCGTCATCGCCGAACAGCACTTCCTCCGTCGTCGCCGCCGAGTTGGCGATAGCCTGCTCAAGAGTGGTGGCCTTGGCCGATCTCGGCAGGTTGAGCACGCTGCGCAGGTGTCCGTCGATCTGATTGAGCCGGGTCACCATCGCACGCCGCGTCATCGCGACCGTCCGCTCCCCACGCCGGCGTCCATGGCCAGATACATCGCGAGGGCGGCCGCGCGGTTGGTGGTGCCGAACTTCTCGGCGATGCGCTTGAGATGCGACTTGACGGTCCCTTCCGAAATCTGCAGGCACCGCGCGATGTCGCGGTTGGTGGCGCCGGTCGCCACGTAGGACATGACTTCCCGCTCCCGCGGGGTCAGCTCGGGTGCCGCGGCGCGAACGCCGGCCCGCTCGGCCACCGCGACAGGGCCCGCGTCCGAGGCCGGGACGCCGTCCGGCCCGCGCTGCGTCATGAGCTGATCCATTGTGGCGCAGAGCTTGTCGACTTCGACGCGCTGCTGCGAGACCTTCTCTTCGAGAACGGCCCGCTCGTACACCACGGCCAGGCATTCGGCGAACGCCTCGAGCAGATCGAACTGATCCATGACCGTGGTGTCGGGAGCATCGGGGAAGTCGGCGTGCAGCATCCCGATCACGGCGCCGCCGACCGTGATGGGCGCCGCGAGGTAGTCCTGCCGGACCGATGCGGTCGGACGGGATACGACGACGCCGTGTCGCCCGCGGACCAGGGCGGTCTCCGCCTCGGAGTCCGCGAACCGGACGGGCAGGCCCACCGAAAAGCCGTGGAAGGAAGACGATGTCGCACCACGGCCATGCAGATACCGCGGCAGCCAGTCATCCTCACGGACCGTGGAGACCATGACGCGACTGAATCCGAAGTCCCGGCACAACAGCGTCATGGCGGCCTTGATGGTCTCGCGCGACGAGGTGCCACGCAGCGAATCGACCGCATGGCGAATGGCGGTCAGGCGTCCGGCACCATGGGCCACCGCGCGACCGCTCAGCTCACGCCGGAGCCGCTGGACGCCGGCCAGCAGGTCCTCGGTCGCGGTGCCTGCCGCACGCTGACGTTCGAGGCGGCGCCGGAAGCGGTCCAGTTGACGGTCCAGCTCGCGGTAGGCTCCGCGATCACGATGATTGCGGCCCAGCGAGGGCAGCGGGTCCGCGTCTGTCGTCATCTCGGTGCGCCCGGCGATGAGCGTGGCCATTCACTCCCCTGCCTTGAGGTCAAATCAGGACTGGTCCCAACATGTTCCGCGGGTGCGCGGCCAGACGGGTCGACACGCGGCAGCTCTGCCCAGCTGCGATCGATGCGCGTTCAACAACCGTTCGGAATGTTGCTACGCAGATTCTGCGCGGGCGACAGCTGTCTAACTATGTCCGCAACCGACGAAAAAACCCGAACCAACCGCCCGGCTATGTCCTGACGCAACAAACCTGGGAACAAGCTGACGGTTCCTCAGCAAACAACGCCTACTACAGGTATGCGGTCTGATTGACCAGTCGCACCGCGGAACCGCCGTCACCGAAGAACTCGGCGATGCTCAGTGACGCCAGATCCAGGTGCAGGCGGTACAGGATGCCGGGCCCGGCATCGAGCGCCTGGCGCAGGATGGTCTTGATCGGCGTGACGTGCGAGACCACGAGTACCGTTGTCGCGCCGTGCTCGGCGATGATCCGGTTGCGGGCCCGCCGAATCCGGTGGGTCACCGAATCGAAGCTCTCGCCACCAGGTGGCGCCACGCTGGTGTCGCCCAGCCAGCGGCCGTGCAACTCTGGATCCCGTTCGGCCGCTTCACGGAAGGTCAGCCCTTCCCAGGCACCGAAGTCGGTCTCGATGAGGTCGTCGTCCACGGCGACGTCAAGGCCGAGCGCACTCGCCGCCGCCTTCGCGGTGTCCAGCGCGCGCTGCAGCGGGGAGCTGATGACGGCCGAGATACCTTCCATACCAGCGACATACGCCGCGGCCGCCGCAGCCTGCTCGCGTCCCAATTCGGTGAGCGGCGGGTTACCCCGGCCCGAGTAACGACGGTGCACCGACAGCTCGGTCTGCCCGTGGCGCAGCAGCAGGAACCGGGTCGGCGCACCGACGGCACCGGTCCACCCGGGGGCCGAGGGTTGTGCCGCAGCGGCTTTCGACGCCGACTGAGCCACCGCAGGCACCGGGGCCGCCACCGACGCCGACGCCGCGGCGTCCATGGCCTCGTTGGCCAGCCGGTCGGCGTGCGCGTTCTGCGCCCGCGGAATCCATGTGTAGCTCACCCGCCCGAACCGCCGCGCCAGTGCCGCCGCCTCGCGGTTCAACGGAATCAGGTCCGGGTGCTTGACCTGCCAGCGGCCCGACATCTGCTCGACCACCAGCTTCGAATCCATCGACACCGCAACGTCATCGGCGTCCAGGGCGGCCGCGGCCTCCAGCCCTGCGATCAGCCCTCGGTATTCGGCGACGTTGTTGGTCGCCACCCCGATCGAGGCACTGCTCTCGGCCAGCACCTCGGCGCGGTCAGCGGAAAAAACCACGGCGCCATAGCCCGCGGGTCCCGGGTTGCCGCGCGACCCGCCGTCGGCCTCGACCAGAACTCTCACAGACCGGTTTCTCCCGCACGGAAGTCCTTGACCCGCACCAGAATCGCCCCGCACTCGGGGCACCGCAGCACGTCGTCGGGAGCAGCCGCCGAAACACGGGACAGCTCACCACGATCCAGGTCGATGCGGCAGGCGCCGCAGCGGCTGCCCTGCAGCAGCCCCGCGCCGGGGCCGCCCAGCTTGCGCTGCTTCTCGTACATCTCGGCCAGTTCCGGGGCCACCGAGTCCAAGAGTGCCTTGCGCCGGTCGGCCGCCACCTTGCGCGACTCGTCGATCGACACCAGCGCCTGGTCGCGCTCGACCTGCGCCGAAGTCAGATCACCCTGCAGCGCGTCGATCAGGGCCAGCTCCTCGTTCTGCTCGCCCTGCAGTTCTTCGCGACGCTCCATGATCTCGAGCTGCTGCTCCTCCAGCGCGGCCTGCCGGCGCTGCAGCGTCTCCAGCTCGTGCTGCAGTTCGGCCACCTGCTTGGCGCCGACCGAGCCACTGTCCATCAGCTGCTGGTCGCGGGCCTCACGCTGGCGCACCGCGTCGATCTCGGACTCGAACTTGGCGATCTGCGCGTCCAGATCCTCTACGGCGATGCTCAGCGCCGCCAACCGATCATTGGCCTCGCGGTGCTCGGCCTGCACGGCGTCGAAGCGCTGCTGCTCGACCAGGTGCGTCGACCGGTGCGTCAGGCGGGTCAGCGCGGCGTCCACTTCGGCCACCTCGAGCAACAAACGTTGTTGCGACACTTCAGCTTTCATCTTCACGTCTCTCAGCAGGTTATCTCGACGTTCCAGGGGTCGGTACGGATCTGGCTGACCCGCACCGGCAACGCATCACCGAATTGTGCACGCAAGACCCCGGCGGCCTGCTCGCACCACGGAAATTCACTCGCCCAATGCGCCACATCGACCAGCGCCACATCCGACGCGCGGCGGTGCTCGTCGGCCGGATGATGCCGCAGATCGGAGGTCACATAGACATCGACGCCCGAGCGCGTCACCGCGCCCAGCAACGAGTCGCCCGCACCACCGCAGACCGCGACACGTGACACCAGCGCGTCCGGATCACCCGATGCCCGCACGCCCCACGATGTGGTGGGCAAACCGCGCGCGACGCGGGAGGCGAAGGCCGACAACGGTTCCGGCTCCGGCAACGAGCAGATACGCCCGATCCCCACGTCCGACGGCAGCGGCGCCAGGGTGAGGACGTCGAATGCCGGTTCCTCGTAGGGGTGCGCCGCGCGCATCGCCGTCAGCACCGCCCGCCGCAGCCGAGACGGCGCGATCACCTCGACGCGGTCCTCGGCGACCTGCTCGATGGCGCCGACCCTGCCGATGGTCGGTGTCGCGCCCTCATGCGGCAGGAACTGGCCGACACCCATGGTCGCCCAACTGCAGTGCGAGTAGTCGCCGATCTGGCCGCCACCGGCCGCGAACATCGCGTCCCGCACCGCGTCGGCGTTCACGTGGGGCACGAAGACGACCCATTTGTCCAGGTCAGCGTGCGCCTCGGCGGGGTCGAGCACACCCTCGACCTGCAGGCCCAGTGCCTCGGCCAGGGCGTCCGACACCCCGGGCGCGGCCGCATCGGCATTGGTGTGCGCGCTGAACAGGGCCGCGCCGCGGCGGATCAGCGAGTGGATCAGCGACCCCTTGCCGGTGTCGGCGGCCACGGTGTCGACACCGCGCAGCAGCAGCGGGTGGTGTGCCAGCAGCAGGCCGCCGTCTGGCACCGATGCCGCGACGGCCGCCGTGGCGTCGACCGCGACGGTCACCGACGCCACGGCCTCGGCCGGGTCGCCGCACACCAGCCCCACCGAGTCCCAGCTGTGCGCGAGCGCCGGCGGGTAGGCGCGGTCCAGCGCGGCGATGACGTCACGCAACGGCACACTCACCAGAGCACCTCCTGTAGTGCCTCGACCAGGACCGGCCATTCCGGCCGGACCGCCGCACGCAGGTAGCCGCCGGGCAGCCCGAAGAACGTGTCGCAGCGGCGCACCGCAATCCCCTTCGCCGCCAAGTGCTTCCGGGCCAGCTCCGCATCCGGCACCGAGAACAGCACAAAAGAGGCCACGCCGGCCGCGACGGCGAATCCGGCCGCCGTCAGACCCGCCGCCATCTCGGCTCGCAGCTGCGCCAACCGGCGCGCCCCCGCGTCAGCCTCGGCCACCGCCTCGGCGGAGCAGCACGCCGTCAACGCCTCCAACTGGAGCGTGCCCAGCGGCCAGTGCGGGCGTTGCGCCGTCAGCCGCGTCAGCACGTCGGAGGCACCCAGCGCGTAGCCGACCCGCAGCCCGGCCAGCGACCACGTCTTGGTCAGGCTGCGCAGCACCACGACGTCGGGCAACGACTGCCCTGCCAGCGACTCCGGTTCGCCGGGAACCGCGTCGGCGAAGGCCTCGTCGACAACCACGATGCGACCCGGCGCCCGCAGCGCCAGAATCTCGTCGCGGCGGTGCAGCACGCCGGTCGGATTGGTGGGATTGCCCACAACCACCAGATCGGCGTCAGCCGGCACCGCGGCGCCGGACAGCCGAAACGGCGGGTCCAGAACCACGTGCGCGACGGGCACGCCGGCGGCGTCGAACACGGCTTGCGGCTCGGTGAACGACGGCGCGATGAGCGCGGCCAGGCGGGGCCGCAGCAGCGGGAGCAGTGCAAATCCCTCGGCACCGCCGGCGAGCAGGGCCACTTCCTGCAGGTCACGGCCATGTCGGGCCGCCACGGCCGCGCGGGCCGCGGCCGTGTCGGACGCGCTGGGATAGCTGCCCAGATCGGCCAGCCGGGCCGTGAGCCGGTCGGCCAGCCACTGCGGCGGGCCGGCGCCGCGGACGTTCACCGCGAAGTCGAGCATGCCGGGCGCCACAGCCTGATCGCCGTGATAGCGCGCCCCGGGTTCCACAGGTAGACCCTAATGCGCGGCACAGGCGGCCAGATACATCAGGGACAATGACACCGTGACCCCGCAGTTGGTGCTATTCGACCTCGACGGGACGCTGACCGACTCCGCCGAGGGCATCGTCGCCAGCTTCCGTCATGCGCTCGGCGCTGTCGGCGCCGACATCCCCGACGGTGACCTCGTCGAACGAATCGTCGGCCCGCCGATGCACGTGACACTCGGCTCGCTCGGACTGGGCGACAAAGCCGCCGACGCCATCGCCGCATACCGCGCCGACTACACCACCCGCGGCTGGTCCATGAACCGCATGTTCGACGGTATCGAGGACCTGCTGGCCGACCTGCGGGCCGCGGGAGTACGCCTGGCCGTCGCGACGTCGAAGGCCGAACCGACGGCCCGGCGCATCGTCGAGCACTTCGGCATCGACGGGCACTTCGAGGTGGTCGCGGGCGCGAGTATCGACGGCACCCGGTCGGCAAAGGCCGACGTCGTCGCCCACGCGCTCGCCCAGCTGGCCCCGGTGCCCGACGCGGTCTTGATGGTCGGCGACCGGTCGCACGACGTCCACGGTGCCGCACACCACGGCATCGACACCGTCGTCGTCAACTGGGGTTACGGCGCAAGCGATTTCACTGACGACGCGACGGTCCGGCGGGTCGCCACCGTCGACGAACTACGGGAGGTGCTGGGTGTCTGACCAGGTGCACGTGACGTTCATCTGCTCGGGCAACATCTGCCGCTCGCCGATGGCCGAGAAGATGTTCGCCCACCAGATCAACGAGCGCGGGCTGGCCGACCTGGTCCGGGTGACCAGCGCCGGCACCGGCGGCTGGCATGCGGGCGACCCCGCCGACAGCCGCGCCGAGCGGGTGCTGCGCGCGCATGGCTACCCCACCGCACACGCCGCGGCGGCCATCAGCGCCGAGCACCTGGCCGCCGACATGGTCGTCGCCATGGGCCGCAACCACACCCGCATCCTGGGCGACCTGGGCGCCGACCCCGACCGGGTGCGGATGATGCGCTCGTTCGACCCCCGTTCGGGCGCGCACGCCCTCGACGTCGAGGACCCGTACTACGGCGGCATCGACGATTTCGAGGAGACCTTCGCGGTGATCGAGGCGTCGCTGCCGGGGCTGCACGACTGGGTCGACAAGCAGCTGGCGGAGCGAGGCGACTGATGCGCCGGCTCGGGTTCCTCTTCCGGCCGCAATGGCTGGCCCTTTTCGTCGTGGTGATCGCGTTCGCCTACCTGTGCTTCACGGTGCTCGCGCCGTGGCAGCTGGGCAAGAACACCCGCACCTCCCGCGAGAACAACCAGATCGCGTCGTCGCTCAACACCGAACCCGCACCCCTGATTTCGGTCCTGCCGCACCAGGATTCGTCGGCCCCGGACGCGCAGTGGCGGCGGCTGACGGCGACGGGCCACTACCGCCCCGAGGCTCAGGTGCTGGTCCGGCTGCGGACCGATGACGGCGACCCGTCCTATGAGGTGCTCACCCCGTTCGCGGTCGACGGTGGCCCGACGGTGCTGGTCAACCGCGGCTACGTGAAGCAGGGCGACGGTCCGGGCGTGCCGCCCTTCGCCGCGCCGCCGCCGGGGACGGTCACGATCACCGGGCGGCTGCGGGATGCCGAGCCGATCATGTCGGGCAAGGAACCGTTCAAGCAGGACGGCATCCGGCAGGTGTACTCGATCAGCCCGACCCAGATTTCGCAGCTGACCGGCGTGCCGCTGACGGCGGAGTACCTACAGCTCGTCGATGGCCAGCCGGGCGGTCTCGGGGTCATCGCGCTCCCGCACCTGGATGCCGGCCCGTTCCTGTCGTACGGCATCCAGTGGATCGCGTTCGGCATCGTCGCGCCCATCGGGCTGGGCTACTTCGTGATGGCCGAAATCCGGCAGCGCCGGCTGGAGAAGGCCCAATCCGGCTCGGGCACCGACACTTCCGGCGGGCCCGACCCCGAGGAACCGGCCACGCCACTCACCGCCGAGGAGAAGACCGAGCAGAAGCTCGCCGACCGCTACGGCCGGCGCCGCTGAGCCCGACGGCCACCACCGTCGCCAGCGCCTGCACCCGGCGGGTCAGTCCCACCGCGCGACGCAGATCGGCGGGCACCGGCGCGGGCCCGACGCCCAGGGTCGGCCGCATCTCCAGCCGGTGGGCGTACTGCGTCGCTCCCCCGAGCCGCACGCCCAGCGCCCCGGCGAAGGACGCTTCGGCCACACCGGCATTGGGGCTCGGGTGCTTGTGTGCGTCGGCGCGCCACGCCCGCCACGCCGCGGCGGGCCGACCGGAGGCCGCCATGACGCACAGCCCCGTCACGCGGGCCGGCACGTAGTTGAGGACGTCGTCGAATCGTGCTGCCGCCCAACCGAATCGGGTATAGCGCGGGTTGAGGTGACCGATCATCGCGTCGAGGGTGTTGGCGCCGCGGTACACCAGCATCCCCGGCACGCCGGCGACCGCGCCCCACAGGATCGGCGCGACCTGCGCGTCGGAGGTGTTCTCCGCGACCGATTCCAGCGCGGCGCGGGCCAGCCCGTCCGCGTCCAGCGCCGACGGATCGCGGCCGCACAGGGACGGCAGCAGCTCGCGGCCCGCGACCACATCGCCGCGCTCGAGCCGCGCCGCCATGTCGGCACCGGTGCGGGCCAGCGACGTCCCGCCGAGCACGGTGTAGGTCGCCGCCGCAGTGACCAATGTCTTGGCCACCGGGCCGCGCGCGACGCGCTCCAGGCCGAAACCCAGCGCGCCCAAACCGACCAGCAGCGCCGCGGTGTGGCCGGCCCCGGCCAGCCGATTGTCGCGGTACGTACGCCGTTCCAACGCGGCGGCCGCCGTGCCGAACAGCGCTACCGGATGACCGCGCTGCGGATCGCCCCAGCACACATCGGCCAGGTAGCCGAGCGCCAGACCTGCCGCCCGCGGGGCGCTTCTGTCAAACACGCCGGGCAGCGTCTCACAGGGTGTTTACTCGGCATCATGCGGCTGGGTCCATCTCGGCATCCGCAGCGGGTTGTCGACCTCATCAACCCCGCGGCGGCGCTGGCGCCTGCGGCCAACGTGATCATGCAACTGGCCCTGCCCGGGGTGGGTTACGGCGTGCTGGAGAGCCCCGTCGATAGCGGCAACGTCTACAAGCACCCGTTCAAACGCGCCCGCACCACCGGCACCTATCTCGCGGCCGCGGTGTACGGCACCGACGACGACCGTGCCCTGATCCGCCGCGAAGTGGACCGGGTACACGCGCTGGTGCGGTCGACGGCGTCGAGCCCGGTGAAATACCACGCGTTCGATCCGAAGCTGCAGCTGTGGGTGGCGTCGTGCCTGTACCGCTACTACGTCGATCAGCACGAGTTCCTGTACGGGCCGCTCAGCCCCGAGGCCGCGGACGCCATCTATCGGGACGCCCGCACCCTCGGCACCACGCTGCAGGTGCGCGAGGGGATGTGGCCGGCCGACCGCGTCGCCTTCGACGAGTACTGGAAACGCACGCTCGACGAGCTGCAGATCGACGAGCCCGTCCGCCAACACCTGCACGGCGTGGCGTCACTGGCATTCCTGCCCACCCCGCTGCGGCAGCTGGCCGGCCCGTTCAACCTGTTCGCGACGACGGGCTTCCTGCCCGCCGAGTTCCGCACCCACATGAAACTGGCGTGGACACCCGCCCAGCAGCGCTGGTTCGACCGGCTGCTGACGGCGCTGCGGCTGGCCGACCGGGTGATCCCGCGCGACGTGTGGCTGCTGGGCTACCAGCTGTACCTGTGGGACATGCGGTCCCGCGCCCGGCGCGGAAAAGCAGTGGTATGAAACAACATTCACGATCAGGAGGCATCTCATGGCGTTCGCAGCTCTGAACCATGTCGCGGTCACCGTCAGCGATATGACGGTCAGCGGCCCGTGGTACCGCAACCTGATCGGCGAGGACCCGGTGCTCGACGAACACACCGACGCCGGCTACCGGCATCTGGTGTGGGCACTGCCCGGCGGCACCCTGTTCGGCATCCACCAGCATGACCGCACCATCGAACCGGGCCAGTTCAGCGAGTTCCGGGCCGGCCTCGACCACGTCGGCTTCGGCTGCGCCTCCCGGGCCGAGCTCGTCGACTGGGCCGCCAAACTCGAGGCGCTGGGCATCACCCACGGCGGCGTCGTCGACGCGCCCTACGGCTCCGGTCTGAGCTTCCGCGACCCCGACGGCATCGCCTTGGAGTTCTTCGCGCCGCCCGAGTGAGTTCAGCGGTGCCCGCCGCCACACGCCCCGTTCACGGCCGGCCGCACCATCGCGAACGTGGCCTGGAGGGCGCCGTTGCCGTCCTTGGTGCCGCGCGCGCCCAGACACATCCCGGCGGCGATCGCCTTCGCGTCGGCACTGGAGCTCTTGGTGTAGTGGGTATCGGGCGTCACCGTCACGGTGATCTGCGCGTTGTCGGCGTCGGTGACCATGATCGTGCTGCCGTTCACCGAGGCAACCGTGCCGTTGATGCCGTGTTCGCGCTTTCCGCCCTTCTGACCGCATTGCGCGTTGCCCGGTTGGCCGACGAGGACGTTGGCGGCCGTCACCGCGTTCCCGGTGTCGTTGCCCTTGACGGGACGGACCGCGACGCACTCGCCGGCTGTGACATCGGTCAGCTGGCCGGCGGCGAGTTGGGTGATTCGGGTCGAGGGCGTGATGTCCACGGTCCCCGGCCCGTCTTTCCCGGTGATCGACACGGTGCCGCCCGAGACCGAGTTGACCAGACCGGACAGCCGGTCTTTACCGCCGGGACCGCCGGGAGCCGGGCTGGCGGACGACGGCGACGAACTGGCTGCAGCTGTAGAGCCTGCCGAGGGCGTATTCGACGATCCGCAGGCGGCCAACGAGAGTGCAGCGAATCCGGCCAGGGTGACGACGCCGTAGCGCCGGGAACGGGATGTTGTGGACATGAGCCCACAGTGAACGGCCCAGCCATGAATCAGCTCAGATCTTGATATGAAGACGCTGGGCGCGACGGTCAGCCGAGGAATGCGTCCAGTGCCGCGAGTGTGTCGTCGGGGCGCTCTTCCGCCAGGAAGTGGCCGGCGTCGATGCCCTGGCCGCGGACATCGCTCGCGTACTGCTGCCACACCTCGAGCGGACGGTAGAGCTGCCCGACGACGCCGCGCGTCCCCCACAGGACCAGCAGCGGGCACTCGATCTTTCGGCCTTCGTCGGCGGCGTCGTGCACCAGGTCGATGCTCGCCGCGGCGCGGTAGTCCTCGCACATCGCATGGATCGCCTCGGGTGTGGCGAAGCAGCGCTCGTATTCGGCCATGGCCTCGGGGGCGTAGAAGTCACCGCCGCCGAACGCCCCGAGAAAGGCCTTGAGAAGCACCGCGGCCGACGACTCCATCATGAGTTCGGGCAGCGGCGCCGGCTGGATGAAGAAGAACCAGTGGAAGTAGGCGGTGGCCAGGGCCCGGTCCGTGTGGTCGTAGACGTACTTGGTGGGCAGGATGTCGGGCAGCGCGGCCCGGGTGACAGCTTCGGGGCGGTCGAGCAACATCCGGTGTGTCACGCGCGCACCGCGGTCATGAGCGACGACGCTGAACTCGTTGTGGCCCAACTGGTTCATGACCGCGACCTGATCGGCGGCCATCGTCCGGAAGCTGTAGTCGGCATGGTCGCCGCCGCCCGGTGGTTTCGAGCTGTCGCCGTAGCCGCGCAGGTCCGTCGCGACCACCGTGAACCGCTCGGCCAGTCGCGGCGCGAGGTGATGCCACATCACGTGGGACTGCGGGGCGCCGTGGAGCAGTAGCAGCGGCGGGCCCGAGCCGCCGATCACGGCCTGAATCTCGACGCCGTTGACCGCCAGCCGTTCGTCGGTGAACCCCGGGAACAGGCCCATCAGTCGAAGACGTCCGGCTGGCTCGCGACGACCTGTTCCCACAGCGGCCGGAACTGGAACCAGGCGACCATGTCGCTGCCGATCTGGCTGTGCACCAGTTTGGCGGTGTCATGGTCGATGACGGTCGGCGTGCCGGCGGCCATCGCGAGCAGCTGCGCCTGACACGACCGCTCCATGGTGACGAACCACCACGCAGCCGCCGAGACCGAGGTGCCGACCGTGATGAGGCCGTGGTTGCGGAGGATGGCCGCCTTGTTGTCACCGATCGCGGCGGCGATGTTCTTGCCCTCTTCCTCCGCGAGAACCACCCCGCGGTAGTCGAGGTAGAGCCCCTGGTCTTCGTAGAACGGGCAGGCATCCTGCGTGAGCGGCTCGAGCGGGATGCCGAGCGCCGAGAACGCCTTGCCGTACAGCGAGTGGGTATGCGCCGCGGCGACGGCGTCGGGCCGGGCGTTGTGCACCTGCGCGTGGATCGTGAACGCGGCCGCATTGACCGGCCGCGTGCCGTGCACGACGCGGCCCTGGTGGTCGACACAGATGAGGTCACTGACGCGAATCTGGTTGAAGCTCATGCCGAACGGATTGACCCAGAACAGTTCCGGGTGTTCCGGGTCGCGGGCGGTCATGTGCCCGGCGACGCCTTCGGAGAACCCGAACTTGCCGAACACCCGGAACGCGACGGCGAGGTCGCGCTTGCGCTGCTCGCGTTCCTCCTCGACCGACAGGCCCATGGGCGGTAGGGGCAGATCGCAGGGATCGGGCAACGGGCCCAGTGCGCGTTCCAGCAGTTGCCGCATCTCGTCGCTGATCGTGCTCACGTCCATCGCCAGGCCCTTCCGCCGATCCCCGAGCACAGCATCACACGTCATGCCTGCCGACGAAAGGCAAGATTTGCCGGCGAGTGCCACGGTGAACTCGATCGGTAGGGCCGCCCGGCCACACCTGCGGCAGCAACCCGGCCGCTACCGTCGCGTGGACATTGAATAGCGTTGCATGGCAATGCCTTTGGCGAATACCACCAAAGCGGCACGCAACCACCGAAGCCGGGTTATGGTCGCTGGGTAGTCATGTGAGCCAGGACGCGGGGGTGCGTTCGTTCCTCAGTACGTGTCGGATGCCGAATCGGCCCTCGCGTCAGTTTGTTGCGTCAGCACAACCCGAGGAGCTGCCATGAGCACAGCGGCCGAGCGCGCAGCCCAACTGGGCTTGGTGTCCCGACTGAAATCGTCCTACCCGGAACTTCCCGACGCCCCCTACCCCGACATGCTGGACGCGGCCCGGATCCAGGCCTACCTGAAACCGGTGCACGACGTGGGCGGCGAGCCCGACGCGCCCATGGAGTACGTCAACAAGCAGTACGAGCTGTGGGAACACATGACGTACGTCATCTGCGAGGTGCTGGCCTGGCGCGGCATCTGGTTGTCGGAGGAGCGGCGCCGCATCGGCAACGTCGACGTCGGCCGTGCGGAGTACCTGGGTCTGCCCTATTACGGCCGCTGGCTGCTGTCGGTCGCCCGGGTGCTGATCGAGAAACACCACATCAGCCTCGGCGAGCTCATGGACCGGATGGCCGAGGTAAAGGCGCGGTACGAGGGCGGGCTCGACGGCAAGACCCTCGAAGCGAAGCCCCGATCCGAAGGCGACGGGGCGAACGTCAAGCGCAACAAGCATCACATCGAAGCCGTCGGCATCGGCGATCCGCAGATCTACGCCGGTAAGGCCGGGACACCGAAGTTCAAGGTCGGCGACGCGGTGCGGGTGCGGGAGCTGCCGGTGATCTTCTACACCCGCACCCCGGAGTACGTGCGCGGCGCGACCGGCAAGATCGCGGTGCTGGCCTACGAGAGCCCGGCGCCGGAGGACGAGACGTGGGACATCCCCGAAGCGCCGCCCGAGTGGTTCTACGTTGTCGAGTTCAACCAGTCCGAGCTGTGGCACGACTACACCGGTACGACGCGGGACACCCTGCGCACCGAAATCCCCGAACGCTGGCTGGAATCCGCCACCTAGATCGAATCACCGATGCGCTCAATTCACCTATGCCAGAAAGGATTTGCATGTCGGATCACCATCATGATCATGACCACGATCATGCCCGCACCGTGAAGCCCATGGTCGACGAGATCACCGACTTCGAGGTCCTCGAGATCGCACTGCGCGAATTGTGCATCGAGAAGGGCATTTTCACCGCCGAGGAGCATCGGCGGTTCACCGAGTTCGCCGAACAGATCGGCCCCACCCCGGCGGCGCGGCTCGTCGCACGGGCGTGGCTGGACCCTGAGTTCAAAGAGCTGGCCGTCAACGATTCACTGGCCGCCAGCAAGGCCGTCGGCGTCGACTGGCTGGAGCCGACCGGCTTCGGCACGCCAAGCGATTTCGTGGCGTTCCAGATCCTAGCCGACACCCCGACGGTGCATCACGTCATCGTCTGCGCGCTGTGCTCGTGCTACCCCCGGCCGATCCTGGGCAACTCCCCCGAGTGGTACCGCACGCCCAATTATCGCCGGCGCCTGGTCCGTTGGCCGCGTCAGGTGCTGGCCGAGTTCGGGCTCTACCTGCCCGACGACATCGAGGTCCGGGTCGAGGACTCCAATCAGAAGCACCGGTTCATGGTGATGCCGATGCGCCCCGAGGGCACCGACGGGTGGACCGAAGATCAACTCGCCGAGATCATCACGCGCGACTGCCTGATCGGTGTGGCGCTCCCCAAACCGGGCGTGACCACCAATGCGATCGTGACGACGCGCCCGGCCATGCACCCGGGGACTGCCGGATGAGCGAGATCGCGCCACTGCGGGACATCGTGGCCCGTGACCAGGTGTGGTCGCGCATGGCCGCCAAGTGGGGCGTCGAAAACCCTGTTCCCCCATGGAAAACGAGCCTCGACGGCCTGTGCGACGCACTGGACCATTCGGCCTGCGACACCGAGGTGCTCAGTTTCAAGGACCGCCGCGACGAAGAGGACGCCCTCTCTGCCACCGTGTATGCGGGCCTGCCGTACCCCGAGAGCCAATTGGTTTCACTCGCCCACTCGCTCGTGGCCCGTGGTGTCATCAGCGAAGCGGAGTTGCAGGAACGACTCGCCAGCGTGCGGGCCAGGCTGGAGGCCTGACACGGCCGTCAGGACACCTTGATGCGGATGTTCTTGGTCTGCCGGAACTCTCGGAGACCTTCGATCCCGCCTGACCGGCCGATGCCGCTGTGTTTGTATCCGCCGTAGGGGCTTTGCGGCTGGATGTCGCTGCGGCTGTTCACCCAGACGGACCCAGCCTGAAGCTGCCGCGACACCGTATGGGCGCGGTGCAGGTTCGTGGTGTGAACGAAAGCGTTGAGCCCGTAGCGGGTGTCATTGGCCAGGTCCACCGCCTGGGTGTCGTCGTGGAATCGCAGCACCGACACGACCGGCCCGAAGGTCTCCTGCTGGGCCAGCGGTGAGCGGTTGTCGACGTCCGCGAACACCGTCGGCTCGACGTAGAAGCCCGCGGCCAGCTCGCCGCCGATCCGGTTGCCGCCCAGCACGAGTTCGCCGGATCCTTCGGCCGTCGCCCGCGCGATGGTGCCCAGGATGCGGTCGACGGCGGCCTGGTTGATCACCGGACCGAAGAGGACATCGGAGCGCAGCGGGTCGCCGATCGGTGCTCGCGTGACAGCGGCGAGGAACTTGTCCAGGAACGCGTCATAGACGTTGTTGTGAACCAGGATTCGGCTACTGCAGGCGCAGCTCTGCCCGGCCTGCATGATCGGTCCCTGGTGCGCGGACAGGTTCGCGGCGGCGTCCAGGTCCGCGTCGTCGAAGATGATGGCGGCGGCGGTGCCACCGAGTTCGGCGACCACCGGGGTGATGTTCGCCGCCGCGGCGGTCAGCACCCGCCGGGCAGTGGCGGTGCCGCCGGTGAAATGAATCTTGCCGACACCGGGGTGCCGGACGAGCGCCTCGCCGCCGTCCGCGCCCGCGGGCAGCACATTGACGAGGCCGGCAGGCAGGCCGGCCTCCAGGCAGAGTTCGCCGAACCTGAGTGCCGCCAGCGGCGCGAGTTCCGACGGCTTCACGATCACGGCATTGCCCGCGGCCAGGGCCGGTGCGACCGCCAGCCCGATCACCACGAGCGCGCCGTTCCAGGGCGCGATGACGCCCACGACGCCGTACGGTTCGTGCTCCACCAAGTTGAGGTCGAAGCCGCCCGCCACGGGAGTGCTTGCGCCATCGGCTTTGTCGACGTATCCGGCGTAGAACCGGAAGAACCGTTCTGTGAGCACCGACGTCGCGGCCAACGACGTCGGCACGCCGTAGTCGTGGGTGTTGATCCGGGCGAACTCCCCGTGGTGCTCACCGAGGAGATCGGCCAGGTCGAACAGGATGTCGCGGCGGCGGTCGGGTGGGTACGACATCCAGGTTCGCTGCGCCCGCGCCGCCGTCTCGACTGCCCTGTCGACTTCCACGGCGCCGGCGATCTCGACGACGGCGTTCACCCGACCGGTGCCGGGATACACGTGGCGGTGGGTCCCACCGGAGGACCCCGTGACCCGCTCTGCACCGAGTAGCAATGCACCACTGGGTAATTCGTTGCCGCTTGCGATGATGCGGTCCTTTCGATGGCCGACTATGCGTCCTGCTGTGCCTGGTGCGCCGCGTCCGGGTCCGGCAGCGACTGCACATCGCCGTCGACACTGGAGGTTATGGTGCCGGTCAGCGACTGCTGGAATGCGTTGATGTTCGCGTCGGCAGTCAAGTAGCCGGTGTGGGCGCCGGTGACGGTGATGTCGGCCAGGTAATGGACCGTCGTCTGACTGGCGTTGTAGTCGGCCGATTCGGTGCCGTTGAGAATCTCGCCCAGTTCATTGACATAGTTGGTGTAGGTGACGGTGCGGACCGTGCGCGTGGGGTCGTTCGAGTCCGGCGCTTCGGTCACCACTGCGGTGCCCCCGCCCACGCCCGAATAGGTTCCGGTGGCCGGTAGCGGTGTGGTGGCCGCGACGTAGCTGTCGAGGGCTGGCGCCCATGAATCGGAGCTCGGCGTCGATCGGTCCGCGGCGACCGGTCCGACACTGGTGGTGTACTTCAGGTTCGCGATCACCAGTCGGGACACCGCCGGATCGGCGACGCTGGACTCCCAGAACGTGACCGCGGTGCCATCGGGATTCCAGCTGGGCATGCTGCGGGCGGTATATCCATCGCCGGTGTCGAACAGCGGAATACCGTTCTCCCGGTTGAGCTCATCGCCGACGGCGACAATCCACTCCTGGTTGGAGATGTTGACCGGGCTCGCCCACTCCAGGTACACCGGCGCGCCGACGTACACCGGCAGGAAGTTCTGCCGGATGATCCGCGTCATCGGCGTCAGCGCGTCCAGTCCGCGGGTGCTGCCGATGGCGATCCACTGCATGTTGGGCGAGTAGTCCATGTCCTCGTCGTAGTCGAGGTTGGCCGTCACCCTGGTGACCTTGCCGGTCGCGAGGTCGACCTGGATGTCGTCGACGTTGCCCGCATCGAACTGGCCGCCGAGAATCACCACGCCCTTGCCGTCCGGGGTCCATTGTTTGCCCTCACCCGTGGGGTACACGACCCGGGCGTCGGTGACCGTGTAGCCGGTATCGGTGCGGGTGAGTGTGCCGACAATCGGCAAGGCCTGCAGAAGGTTGTTGGGCCCGATCACGATTCGGGTGTACAGCACGTGGGTGCCGTCCGGCGACACCCGCATCTCGCGTTGCGGATCGATGGCGTAGCCGCCGCCGGCCGGCGTGGTGATCGAAACCAGCTGGGTCCCATTGATTCCGGTTTCCAGCATGGAGTAGCGCGGCGTCTGCCCAGCGACGTTCACCAGTACCAGTACCCGGCCCGAACCGTCGTCGACGGGAACGGGTTTGGCCAGATTTCCGGTTTCGCTGACGGTGACACCGCAGGTCACACATTGCAGCGCCGTGCCGTCGGTCTTGATCTGGTAGATCTCCGAGCGGCCCCCGGTGGTCGGCTGGCCGGCGAAGAAGATGGATTGGCCGTCGGCCGAGTAGCGCGGATTCGCCGGGCTGGCAATGGTGCCGGGCAGGTTCAGGATCACCCGCTCGACTTCGGGGTTGAGCACCGAAACGTCGATGCCGGCCTTGGCGCTGTGCGGGCTGAACAGGCCCAGCAGGTTGAACTTGCCGTCTGTCACGGACACTGAGAACGAATCGGTCTGCACCGCCGTGTAATTGATGTCGTTCGGGGTGTAGGTGAAGTTGCCGGTGGCCTGATCGATGGTCAGCGTGCCGTACTTCGGCCCCTGCGTGACCTTGTAGGTCAGAGCGTCGCCCTCGGCGTCGGACGCGCCGAGGTTACCGGTCACGGTCTGCCCGGTCTGGACCGTCGTGGTCGGGTTGTAGGCGATGGTCGGGGCCTGGTTGAACACGTTGCGCCGCACCCAGGCCAGTACCGCCCAGACCGCCGGGGTCAGCGGGTCCGCGGTGTTGGGTGCCGGCTTCACGAACGGGTTGAGCAGGTTGGTCACCACACTGTTGAGCAATCCCACCAAACCTGTTGCCGGAGAGACGACCTGAGTCGTCACGGCGGCGGGTGTCGCGGCCGTGGCCATCGCGGCGGTCGCGTCGAGCTGCGCCGTCTGCATCGTGGGAGCGGCCACGGACGGCACGGTCGCCGCGGTGGCCTTGGTGGTGACGGTCGTGCTGACGGCGACGTTCGACGTCGACTGTGCCGAGGCCGCCGAGGCAGCGCTGGTGGTCTCGGCACGGGTCGACTTGGCCACAGACTTGGCGCTAGTGCTCGATTTGGACGAGGACTTGGCACCCGTGTTCGACTTGGCCGATCCGGATGCCGCACTGGCGCTTTCGTGCGCGTCGCCCTTCGGAGTCGTCGACGAACTGCCGGTGTGGGCTCCCCCACTGCTGCTGACGACCACCCCCGAACCCACCTCGGTGCTCGACGACGTCGATCCGGATGTCGGTGACGTGCCCGATGTCCCTGTGACAGACGAAGATCCGGTGGCGACGGCCGGGCCCGTCGCTCCGGTGGCACCGGTCGCTCCCGTGGCCCCGGCCGTCCCGGTTGCACCGGTGGTGCCCGTCGGTTCGGACGTCGCACCGCCCGCAGCGCCCGATGTTCCGCCGGTCGAACCCGAGGATGTCGACCCACCCGACGCGCTCGCCGAACTCGATGACGATGAACTCGCCGGCCCTCCGGCGGTATCCGCGACGGCGACTCCATGACCGGTCGCCACCGCGGTGGCCAGCCAGGCCGCGACCGCGAGGCTGCCATACCCGCCGAGCTTGGCGGCTCTCCGACAGGCGTGGGACGCAGGCACCTCGGGTGCTACTGAGGCGAACAGCGGGTTGATACGAGAACTGTTACTGGCCATGGGCTTTGGCTCCGTTGCCGTTGGGTTGATGCCTATTCGGTTGGGTTGCTGATCAGGGTTACTTGAGCATGCTTCCGGCGTCGACGGTCATGGGAAGACCTGTCACATAACGGGATTCGTCCGAGGCCAGGAACAGCACGGCATTACTGATGTCCACTGGCTCGACCCAGCCCACCGGCAGCACGTGCATCATCTGCGCGACGACCTTCATGTCGTCCGGGCCCGGGTTCTCGAGGTCGGGACGGAAAAGCTTCATGGTGCCCTCGTTCATGAACAGCGGGGTGTTCACGTTCGTCGGGTGCACCGAGTTCACCCGGATCGAGTGGTGGCCCAGCTCCACGGCGAAGGTCCGCATCAACCCGACCACGCCATGCTTGGCCGCGATGTAGTGCCCCGTGTGCGGGTAGGCCTTGAGTCCGCCCACCGAGCTGGTCAAAATGATCGAGCCACCTTGACCCTGCGAAATAAGATGCGGCACTGCGGCTTTGACCGACTTCCAGACGCCGGAGAGGTTGACGTCGATCATGTCGGTCCAGTCTTCTTCACTGGTGTGGTCCAGCGTCTGGCCACCGTTGCCGATACCGGCATTGGCGCAGATGATGTCCAGCCGGCCGAGCTGTTCGACGCCGTTGTCGACAGCGGCCTTGACCGCGGCGTAGTCGCGCACGTCGACCTCGGCGGTGACGATGCGCCGGTTCAGCTGCTTGACCAGATCCGCCGTTTCGGCGAGGTCGTCCCGCGTCGCGGGTGCGATCTGGGGGTTGCTGCTCACGGGCCCGCAGATGTCGATGGCGATGATGTCGGCGCCCTCTTCGGCGAGCCGCACCGCGTGACTACGCCCCTGACCACGGGCCGCTCCGGTGATGAATGCGACCTTGCCGTCTACCCGTCCCGCCATGAATCCACCTCGCTGTTGGTTGTCGCCGCCGCCGCAGAAAGGCGGTCCGGTCCGTCGACGCAAAATTGGTCGATCGATCAGGAACCATCGCATGAGACGCCGCGTAGTGTCAATGACGAGATGTGATGAAGGTGGTGGCGTCGCCGCGCAGGCGAGCCCACCGACCCAGCCGGCCGAAGGTCAGTCGCGCACGACTTCCGCGGACTTCGTCAGCAGCGCGATCTGCCGGTCGATGAAGTCGCGAAGTTCCTCGTGACCACGGGTCACACCGACCGCGGCCTCGTTGCCGACACTGCGCGCGATCTGGGCGACGATCATCGAGATCACCACCGGCGGGTACGCGTTCAAATCCACGCCGCCGGACCGCAGAACGAGGGTCACCGCCGCGGTCTCGATGTCCCGCACGCGCTCCGAGTAGGCCTTCAGTTCTGCGCCAACAGCCTTGCGGTGGTTGGCCAATGCCATGAATTCGGTGCTCAGCACCGTCTGCCGTGGATCACTGTTGATGCGCCACAACGCTCGCAGCGGGTCCTCATCGAGCAACACTTCCCGCAGCCGTTCCAGCGCCACTTCCCCGCCCGCGCGCAGCGCTTCGACGAACAGGTCGTCCATGGTCGGGAAGTAGTAATAGACCAGCGCCTGCTTGACGCCGGCCTGGGCGGCGACCCGCCGCGAGGTGGCCGCGGCGTACCCCTCGTCATGCATGATCTGCACCGTCGCCTCGATCAGGCGCTGCCGGGCGCCGCCGTCATCGGCCTTCGATTTGCGCGCCTGGGTCATCGACGAGCCCGCCCCGAAATGCTTGACCGGCCGTCGCGGCGCGTGATAGGCATACGGCAGTCTAACATTTTGATCGATCGATCAGGAGTTGCTGTCATGCAGCCCAAGTCCACACTGGCCGACCTACCCGACGTCGACTACTTCACGAACCCCGATATCGCCCAGGACCCGTACGCGTACTGGGATCATCTGCGTCAGCAGGGGCCTGTCGTTCGCGAACCGCACTACGGCGTGGTGGCGGTGACCGGGTACCAAGAAGTCCAGGCGGCCTTCAAGGATGTCGACTCGTTCTCGGCGGTCAATGCCATCGGCGGCCCGTTCCCGCCGCTCCCGTTCACCCCGGATGGGGACGACATCAGCGAGCTCATCGAGGCCCACCGTCACGAGTTCCCGATCTTCGAACACATGGTGGTGATGGATCCACCCGAGCACGAGAACGCCCGATCCCTGCTGAGCCGCCTGTTGACCCCGCGCCGCCTGCAGGAGAACTCGGACTACATGTGGGGCCTCGCCGACCAACAGTTCGACGAGTTCATCGCGAACGGCCGGTGTGAGTTCCTCGGTGAGTACGGCAAGCCGTTCGCGACGCTGGCGATCGCGGATCTACTCGGCGTACCCGAGGACGATCGCCCCGAGATCCGGCGCAACCTCGGAGCCGGCAACGTACCGGGATCCGCGGTCGGTGCCCTGGACCACGAGCCTGTGGGCTCCAATCCCCTTCAGTACCTTGACGATCTGTTCAGTGGCTATATCGCCGACCGGCGCGAGCACCCGCGCGAAGATGTGCTGACCGGGCTGGCCACCGCCACCTATCCCGACGGCTCCGTCCCGCCGCTGCTCGAGGTGGTGCGGCCGGCGACATTCCTGTTCGCCGCCGGCCAGGAAACCGTCACGAAGCTGCTCAGCTCCGCGGTCAAGGTGCTGGGCGACAACCCCGGGCTGCAGCAGCACCTGCGGGAGAACCGCGACCTGATCTCCCCTTTCATCGAGGAGGCACTGCGCATCGAGAGCCCCACCAAGGTGGACTTCCGCCTCTGCCGCAAGTCCACCACCCTCGGTGGCGTACCCATCAAGGCCGGCACCGTGATGATGCTGTGTCTCGGGGCGGCCAACCGGGATCCCCGAAAGTTCGATAATCCCAACGAGTTCCGTCTCGATCGCAAGAACGTCCGCGAACACATCGCCTTCGGGCGTGGCATTCACACATGCGCAGGCGCTCCCCTGGCCCGGGTCGAGGGCCGCGTCACCATCAACCGCCTGCTCGATCGGATGCGCGACATCCGGATCAGCGAGGCCAAGCACGGCGCACCCGGCAACCGCAACTACGGCTACGAGCCGACGTTCCTGCTGCGCGGTCTCACCGAGCTGCACATCGAGTTCGCCGAGGTGCAGCGGTGACGGTGCAGTCGGTCCTGGAAGACATCACGAATCGGCCGGGCAACGGGGACGTCATCGCGATCATCAACCCCGCCACCGAGGAGGTGATCGCCGAGTTCCGGGACGGCGGCGCTCAAGCGGTCGACGCCGCCGTGGCCCGTGCGCGCGCGAGTTTCACCGCCGGGGTGTGGAGCGGGCTGCCCGGCAACGAGCGCGCCAAAGTGCTGTGGCGGGTGGCCGATCTGATCGACCAGCACGCCGGCGAACTCGCCCAGATCGATTCCCTCAACACCGGAATGCCGTATCTGCAGGCGTACATGATCATGGCGACGTGCGCCGAATCGTTCCGCTACTACGCGGGCTGGTGCACCAAAGTCAACGGCATTGCCCACGACGTGCAGCAGACCGGCGGCATCACCGGCGCGTTCACCACCATGCACGCCTACACGCTCAAAGAGCCCTACGGCGTGGTCGGGCTGATCTTCCCGTGGAACGGGCCGGTGTTCAACGCATGCACCAAGCTGGCGCCCGCCCTGGCCGCAGGGTGCAGCTGCGTCGTCAAACCCGCTGAGGAGACGCCCCTTTCGGCCCTGCTGCTGGAGCGGATCCTGGCCGAGGCCGGCGTACCGGACGGCGTGGTCAACCTCGTCACCGGATACGGCCACACCGTCGGCGCGGCGATCACCGCGCATCCCGGCGTCGACAAGGTCGCCTTCACCGGCTCCACCGAAGTGGGCAAGCAGATCGTGCAGGCCGCCGGCGGTGGCAATCTCAAGCGGGTCGCGCTCGAATTGGGCGGCAAGTCACCGGTTCTGATCTACGACGACGCCGACCTGGACACCGCCATCACGATGGCGGCGATGGGTATCTTCATCCATTCCGGGCAGGGCTGCATCAGCGGATCGCGAATCTTCGCGCAGCGCAACGTGTACGAGAAGGTGGTCGAGGGCGTCGCCAACATCGCGAACTCGGTGAAGCTCGGTGCACCGACAGAGGACGGCGTCCTCATCGGCCCGATCATCAGCGCCAAGCAACTCGACCAGGTGCTGGGCTTCATCGACGGGGGCCGCCGGGACGGCGTCGAGATAATCGCCGGCGGAAACCGGCTGGATCGCAGTGGATTCTTCGTGCACCCAACGGTTCTCACCGATGTCTCGCCCACCGCGCGGCTGTACCAGCAGGAGATCTTCGGGCCCGTGGTGGCGATCCTGCCGTTCGATGACGACGACGAAGTCGTGGCCCTGGCCAACAACTCCGAATACGGGCTGGCCGCGACCGCCTGGACCAAGGACATCGGCCGCGCACACCGGCTCGCCAAACGTCTCGACGCCGGCACCGTCACGCTGAACTGCCAGATGGTGTTCGACCATTCGATGCCGTTCGGTGGCTACAAGCAGTCCGGCTGGGGCCACGAATGGGGACGCGACGGCATCGAGAGCTTCCTCAAGACCAAGACGGTTTACGCGCAGCTTTGACTGCACAGCAAGGAGATCAGATGGGATCGTTGGACGGAAAAGTCGCATTCATCACCGGAGCGGCCCGCGGGCAGGGGCGCAGCCACGCGGTACATCTGGCCAGGGAAGGTGCGGACATCATCGCTGTGGACATCTGCGCCGACATCGCCTCGAACGGTTACCCCATGGCCAGCCGTGACGAACTCGACGACACCGCGGAACTCGTCGAATCGGTGGGCGGCAAGATCGTCGCCGCCGTCGCCGACGTCCGTGACTTCGCCGAACTCAAGTCAGCGGTGGATGCCGGCGTCGAGCAATTCGGCCGCCTCGACATCGTCTGCGCGAACGCCGGTATCGCGACCATGGCATTCCGTGAACTGACCATCGAAGAAGAACTCGAGATGTGGACCGACGTCATCGACGTCAATCTGACCGGCAGCCTGCACACCGCCAAGGCGGCGATCCCGCACATCGTCGCCGGCGGACGCGGCGGGTCCATCATCTTCACCAGCTCCACCGCCGGGTTGAAGGGTTTCGGCGGTTCGCAGGCCGGCGGTCTGGGCTATGCGGCGTCCAAGCACGGCATCGTGGGGCTGATGCGGACATTGGCCAATGCGCTTGCACCGCAGAGCATCCGGGTCAACACCGTGCACCCGACCGCCGTCAACACCATGATGGCGGTGAATCCGGCCATGACGGCGTTCCTGGAGAACTACCCCGATGGCGGCCCGCACCTGCAGAACCCCATGCCCGTCGGGTTGCTCGAACCAGAAGACATCAGCCACGCCGTCGCCTTCCTGGCCTCCGATGCCGCGCAGTACATCACCGGAGTCACGCTTCCGGTCGACGCCGGCTTCTGCAACAAGCTGTGAACGCTGCCACCGGGCGAGTCGCCGGCAAGAAGGTATTGATCACGGGCGCGGCCCGCGGGATGGGCCGCAGCCACGCCGTCCGGCTGGCCGAGGAGGGCGCCGATCTCATCCTCGTGGACATCTGTGAGTCCCTCGCCGTTCTTGAATACCCCCTGGCCACGCGCGACGATCTCGACGAAACCGCCAGATTGGTAAGGGATCACGGACGTCGCGCCGCGACGTACGTCGTCGACGTACGTGACGCCGAAGCGTTGCGCACCGCGGTCGACGACGGGGTCCAGCAGCTGGGCGGTCTCGACGGCGCCGTCGCCAACGCCGGTGTCCTCACCGCGGGCACGTGGGACACCACCACCGCCGAACAGTGGCGTGCCGTTGTCGATGTGAACCTGATCGGGACGTGGAACACCTGCGCAGCGGCGCTGCCCCACCTGATCGACCGTGGTGGCAGCCTCGTCAACATCAGCTCTGCCGCCGGCACCAAAGGGACGCCGCTTCACCTCCCGTATACCGCGTCCAAGCACGGGATCGTGGGGCTCAGCAAGAGTCTGGCCAATGAGCTTGCCGCGCAGGGTGTTCGAGTGAACACAGTGCATCCCACCGGAGTGCCGACGGGAATGCAGCCACCGTCCCTGCACGCCCTGATCCGGGAGACGCGGCCTGACCTGGCACCGCTTTTCGCCAATGCCCTACCGGTCGTCATGGCCGAGGCCATCGATATCAGCAATGCGGTGCTGTACCTGATGTCCGACGAATCCCGATACGTCACGGGCCTCGAATTCAAAGTCGATGCCGGCGTCACGATTCGGTGAGCCAGAAAGGAAGAGTATGACCAGACCGGACACCGAGCGCGGCAGGCTGGCCTACGCCGACGTCATGACGGTTGCCGCACCACCGCAATCCACCCCGGTGGACGACCACTTGATGGAGGTGGTCTTCGGCGACGTCTGGCAGCGTCCGGGACTGACCCGGCGCGAGCGGCGCTTCATCACCCTCCCCTGCGTCGCCGACGCCGATGCCGAAGATCCTTTGCGCGCACATGTTTACGCCGCCCTCAACAGTGGTGACATCACGATCGTCGAGATGCGGGAAACCGTTCTGCACTTCGCCGTGTACGCCGGCTGGCCGAAGGCTTCCCGCTTCAACATGATCGTCGACCAGGAGTGGAACCGCATCCATCAGGAGCGAGGCCTGCCGGTACCCGAACCCGAACCATTGTTGCCGCTTCCCACTCCCAATGACCCCGAAGAGCGCCTGGCCGCCGGCGCGCAGTGCTTCAAGGACATCAACTGCCTGCCGTTCGCGCCCGACCAGGACAACCCATTCCAGGGCGCCGGCATCTTGAACTTCGTGTTCGGCGAAATGTGGCTGCGGCCCGGGCTGGCGAGAAAGGAGCGGCGCCTGATCACCGTGGCCTGCGTGGCCTTCCAGGACGCACCCTTTCCGATCGTCAGCCATGTCTACGCCGCGTTGAAGAGCCGCGACGTGTCGTTCGACGAGATGGACGAACTGGTGCTGCATTTCGCCGCGCACTGCGGCTGGCCCAAAGCCGCACATCTGAGTCAGGTTGCCGCCGAGCAGAAACGGCGCGTGACGCAGGAGTGGGCCGCCGAGGCGGGTGATGCAGGCTGACTGTCGCCGGTGAACTCACCCCGATTCCGCCGATACCTGATGGCGCTTTCGGCCCACAGCCGGCGCATAGGTGCCACACTGGCCACGTGACGACGAACGATGTCTACGAGCGGCTCGGGACGCTGGAGCAATTGGTCCGACATCTCTACGCGCAGACCGGCATCCCACTGCCCGATGTGCGGTCGATGGCGCAAACACAGGTGTCGAACCGCGTGCTCGAACTACTGGCCGCCGGCAACAAGATCGCGGCCATCAAGGCGTATCGCGACGAGGCCGGTGTCGACCTGCCGACCGCGACCCGGGTTGTCGAATCCCTCTAGGTCAAGGGAGCTTTCGCCATGCTCGCAGTCATCGCAACGATCCCCGAGAGCGGCGGACCGACGGCGGCGGCGGCGAGTCCGGCCGGTGACCGCCTGTACGTCGGAAACATCGCCAATCCGACGGTCTCGGTGATCGCCACGGTCAGCAACACCGTGGTCGACACCATCGGGCCCGGCTTCGGATTACCCGGCGCCCAGCAGCTGGTCGTACACCCGGACGGTACGCGGCTGTACTGCAACAATCTGGGCGGGTTGTCGGTGATGGACATCAGCACCAAATCCGTTGTGGCCGTGGTGCTGTCCGGCTGGGCCGGCACAGCGGCGGTTCACCCCGACGGCTCCACCGTTTATCTCGCTTCAGGCGGCGATACTGATGGCACTTCCGACCCGAAAGTCATGCTGATCGACGCCGCCACCAATACGGTGACCGGAACCATCAAGGTCGACGACGCTTACTACCTCGCCGTCAGCCCCAACGGCGCCCGCCTCTACGTCGCGGGTTACGGCGGAGACCTGATCTGGGTCATCGACACCACGAGCCACAACATCGTGAAGACCATTGATGTCGGCAAGCCGATCGGCGGATTCGTCGTCAGCCCCGACAACAGTCGGCTCTATGTGCAGGGCGACGTCAAGTTCGGTCTGACCACCAGCAATGTGACCGTCGTTGATGTCGGCGCCGGCGCGGTCACCACCAGCGTCACCTTCCCGCTCGGCGAAGAGCTCACCGACATCGCTGCCGCGCCCGATGGTTCGGCGGTCTACGTCACCCAACTGACCGGCGACGTGAGTCGGATCGATACCGCCACCATGACGGTGACGGATACCGTCAACATCGGGACTTACGCAGGGGCCGTTGCGGTTTCGCCCGACGGCTCGCGAATCTACGTGACCAACCGGTACAACAACACGGTGTCGGTGCTCGCCCAGCTGCACGTTCCGGCTGGCGGCCTCGACCTGCCCGACCTCGTCGGCAAGCTGTTCGGCGGCGCGGCCGCCGGCGGCGGCGGTTGGTTGGTCATCGGCGACCATTTCATTCCGATCCCACCGCGAGAGCCCGTGCTGCAGGCCATCGCACGCGCACTCGCGCCCCACGTCGGCAAGCCGGTGCAGAACCATGAGTTGGGCCAGCGCCTGCGCCGGACCCTGGCTTCCGAACCCGAGGCCCCGAAGATGGCGCCGGGGACCTTCCATCCCGACGGGCACCGACCGCAGCACTAGGCGCGCACGGAGAGCCGGCGCGAACTTTGGCGATTGCTCAGCACCGAGGCATATTTGTCGTTAACGTCAATAATGCTTGAGTTCCCTCTCGGTCAGGAGCTTCACATGCATACCCTCACCGCCCGTTTGAGCCTGCCCACCGCCGCCGCCGTCATGGCCGCGGGCGTCATCGTCGCCAGTCCCCCGCCGGCGGCGTTGGCGGCCCTCCCGGCGCCGGTGATCCACAGCGTGCAGATGCCGGACATCCAACTGACCGCCACGATCGCCGACATCCTGGAATTCCCCGCTTTCAGGCAGTGGGTGGTCAATCAGGTCGACGATGCCCTGACCATCGGTGTCGGCCTGGCCAAAGCCGGCCAGGGCGTCGGGCAGACCATCAGTGCCATCCCAGGACTCGTGGTCACCGTGGCCCAGCAGATCCTGGCCCGCGACCTCGTGGGTGCGCTCGGCACCGTCGAAGCGGGACTGATCGGTGCCGTCACCGTCATCGGCGGGCCGATTCTGGTTTCCGTCATCGAACGCAACCAGCGCCAGCTGGCCGTCGACCAGGCCTTGCAAGGCGCGGTGCCCGCCGCACTCATCGGACTCGGCGCCGGCCTGCTCGGTGGATTCAACGATGTCGCGACTTCGGCGATCATCGCCGGCCAGAACGTCGTGGCGGCCCTGCTGCCCATCAACATCGGCAATCTCGTCACTGCTGTCGTCGACGGCGTCAAACTCGTCATCCAGGGCCTCAACACCGGCGCCGGCAAGGTCATCGACGGAATCGCCTTCGCGCAGAACACCATCGCCAACGCGCTCGCGACCCAGCCGGCACCGATCGCGGCGACCACACCCAGCCCGACGTCCGCGGTCGCGGCCACCGCCATCCCGAAGATCACCACGACCAAGGTCAAGGCCGCGGCCAAGCCCGTGCCGACGTCAGCCACGGCCACACCCACCGGCACCAAAGATCCGACAGATACCAAGGATTCAACGGCGCCCGACGCCAAGCCCGACACCACCGGGGCGGCAACCAACTCGAACGCCGGCTCGGGAACGTCGGACACCGGCAGCAAGGCCGGCAAGCAGACCGCCCCGAAGAAGCCGAAGACGAAGTCCGGCAAGAAGTCCCAGGGCAAGAAGGTCGCGTCGACGTCGCAGGCCGCCGCCTGAGGCCCAGCACAGCCGAAGGTAACTCTCAGGCAACCCCAGCGAAGCGAAATACGCACTGGTTCAACGATATCCGCGCACACGGTGACCACAGGTCGCTCGCCGTTCACCTTGAGTTCGTAGTCGATCCCTACCATCCGCCCCTACTGCCGTCGCAGCTGCGGACGCGCCGAGAGCGCGCCCCGCGGGATTCGAAAGCAACAGGAGCACAAGGGTGATCGACACACTGGATATCGCGCTGCGGATCGCCGCCGGCCTGGGGCTCGGCGCGGCGATCGGGCTGGAGCGCCAGTGGCGGTCCCGTAACGCCGGATTGCGCACGGCCGCACTGGTCAGCCTCGGATCGACGCTGTTCGTCATCATGGGCGGCTATACCTTCGCGGGGGAACATGCCGATCCGACCCGGGTCGCCGCCCAGGTGGCATCCGGCATCGGCTTCCTCGGCGCCGGCGTGATCATGCAGCAGGGTGCCACGATCTCGGGGCTTAACACCGCGGCCACCCTGTGGGCCTCCGCCGCCATCGGCGCTCTCGCCGGCGGCGGACTGCTGGTGCCCGCTGTGATCGGAAGCTGCGCGGTCATCGCCGCCAACATCTTCCTGCGCCCGGTCGGACGCACGCTGGACCGGCACCGCCGCCCGGGCGCCGAAGAGTCCTCTGCCGAATACCGGTTCGAGGTGCGGTGCGCGACGACCGCCGAGCTGCACATCCGCAGCCTCATTTTCGACGCCATCTCGCACCCCAACCTCACGGTGCGCTCCATCTCCGCGGTCGACCTGCCCGACGACGAAGGGGTGCGGATCACGGCCACCGTCATCGCCGACGAACGCGACGATCACCGCATCGAGGCGGCCCTCGCCGATGTCATCAAGGCACCGGCCGTCACCGCGGTGCGCTGGAGTGCCGACGACATGAGCCCGGTCGACTGACGCCACGAAACCGATCAGATATGCCGACCGCTGCCCCAGGGCGCCCGATTCTCTCTTGACTGCAAATCAAACCACCGGAACCCACAGAGGTACTAAGCCAGACAACACGGCGCAGCAAACCAACTCAAGCGTCGTCTTGGGAGCGTCGGACACCAGCCTCAAGACCGCGAAGGAAGACCAGCACCAAGAAGCCAAAGCACAAGCTCGGCAACAAGACCCGTGGCAGACATGCTTAATCCCAAGTCAATCCAAATCGACCTTGACCTTCGCCTCGGACAAGTTCGTACGAGCTGAGCCCGAGATTACGACGGCACGATTGTAATGCGATTCCCCAGATACCTTGAGCGTAGCTCGGAACTGGCCAATTAAATGGGTGCCTCTGATCAAGCCAAGGCATTGATACGTCCGTCCCCACAAGCGCCAACGGAAGGGCCGGGATACTTTCATAGAGCAGTGGCGATCGATACGCAGCTCGATTGGAATACTCACGTAACAGCTCCACCTCATCTTCAGCGAAGCGCTCCTTCATGGTGACGAAGATCGGCATGGCTCTCACCGAAGACTCTCTCAGCATCGTTACGACCAGGCCCACGTTATCAATGTCATGCTGATCAATCTTATTAGCTGTTTTTACCTCTCCGACTAAGGCAGGCGAACCGTGGTCGCCAACAAAGGCGAGGATGTCCATTTCAACCGGCTTATGACCCGCATATTTCAGCTCTACTCCAAGAGCGTGACAGAGACTCCCGCCGCCACCAACTACGAGTTGAGACAGAGTTGCCAGTGTAGCCAATACCGGAAGTGCTGACTCCATTTTCTGCGCCGGTAAATGACCTGCCAGTTTTAGCTTCCAAGTCGGTTTCGTATTGTGCAACGACGAGGCTAGCTGAAACATCTCGCCGCAATACGTGCAAGAAATCTGTGCGTCAAGCTCCTTCGGATGAATCTGCGATGTTACTCCGCAGAGGTTGCAACTAACATTCATGAATGGCACCAGCAAGCCACTCTGAAGCAGAAATTCAGCCCGACCCTGTGCGTACGCCATGGCGCTAGATTGGGCGGAGATCTGTTGACGGGGCCAGTTTGCGCGATCACGAAGAACGGTGTTGCGAACTTGCGTTGTTGTAATTCCAGATGCACGCACTGCGGCCAATTTCAGAACCGCCCTAACGCCTGGTTCTTGCGCGGCGGTCGAAGAATGGCCGCCAAGGATCGCTGCAGTACGGCTGTGGAATTTGCCAACATCTGACTGATTGATGCGCTCTAGAGCGCTGGTCGATTCATCGAATAGAGACGCGATTACCGCCAGATTGCGGGGGAATGGGTACCAGATGCTTTCTTCATTCGCCGACACTAGGAATGCGGTGCCGCCTGGCCCGACTCTTGCATGGCATATAGTTCCGCCGCCGGTTCGGCTGCGCATCAATGGAGATAGTTTACGATAGAACGGCAATTTGGCCGTCCTACTCGGATCCAGGCTAGATTCGGTTTTGATCACTACCTCCACTGCCACGCAGCCGAGATAATTCTTCGCCCGAGAAGAGTTACTCCAGGGTATGTACGGCACTGGTATATCAAGACCATGCTGATCGGCCTGAAAGTTAGAGCTAAAGCCGCCTCTAAAGAGGGTCTTGGTAATTGACCTTGTTTGCCATGTCGGATGTCTTTCAAGCGTAGCCAGATCCTCAATTAACTCAATGTTGCGTTCACTCGCCCAGTCTTTGAGTTTAGTCTTTGTAGACGCATTCGCAATTTCCGAGTTATAAATGGATAGAATGCTGACCGGACGGGTTCCTCGAACGACTTCGGAAGAGAATTCACGGAGATTTGCGGATAAGAAACTCCAGACGATAGGATCAATTGATCGCGATACCGCCAATACTTTGGCGCCTGACGCTCGCATGTTCCAGAACCCCACAAGGCTCGCGCAATCATCTTGGTCAACAATGCACAGTCCTCGATACGCCTCCGCCTCCCTGCGAGATAGCGTGATTCCAAGACGCGATGCTTGCAGAGGTCCAACATGATCGAAGTCGTTCATCCGAACCGGTAGTAGACCTAACTCGGCAACAGAAACACAGGCCGGAAGATTGTCCTCGAGTTCACCCGACCTTCCCCAGTTCATGACGTGAATCATGTCCGCCGGATCGTCTTTTGACCACATTGGAAATACAAACTCAGCACTATCTGTAGCGCGTAACAATTCCTCGGTGGCCAACAAACCGCCAGGTCCGGAGACACTCGACGAAGTAATAGGTTCAAAAAATCCTGAAGGCCATTCATAGCCTGGACGATCCATCCGGGATGAAACGAATTCACCATTTTTACTGTCGTAAAGACTGTCGACATCATGAATTTCGCTCAGTTTGGCTAACTCATCGCCGGACGTTGCGCGATCGAACAGGAGGCAGTAATAGCCGCCCCATACACCACTCAAACTCGCAACAACGTTTTTGACTTCCTCAAGGGAATTGGCGTCAACTAAAACCCCCAGGCGCCAGGGTCGAACCGTTGTAGTTCCCTGTATCCGTCCCGACCTTGCCATAATTTACTGATACTAGTGCGAGTCTGTCTCCAAACTTGAAGGAAACCGCTCCCAAACCCAACTCGCCAGGGTGGGTCCAAGTGAGTGCCTCTCCGATGTCGTCAAGGCACCCGCCACCGCGGTGCGATGGAGCGCCGCCGACATGACCCGGTCGACTGAAACAAGGCGATGGCGGTTTAACACCCTGATCGTGGCCCGGACCCGAGCTCCGCCGAAGGTGATTGCTGCCTGCCGGGTCTCGGTCGACTGAACAACTGGACAAGCGGCCGAAGAAAGAACTGCAACCTATCCGGCGCCGCTATCCCCAGCCAGATTAATGCCCCGCCAACGAGACCAAGGCCTGCCCGCCCCCGCGCCACCACCTCCGATCCGCAGTGCAACCGGACAAGAGCGGGCGCCGCGGTCGGGGATCGGGTACTTCGATGGACTCGACGGGGAGCCCCCGCGGTCAAACCCAACCCGAAGACAACGGTTCGACTCTCCCAACGCAAGCCAGCAAACGAAAGGAACTCCGCAAATCCTCGCTGATCTCCCCGCCACGAAGACCTCGATCTGACCCGAATGTTAAAACTGTGCGTGCCTACAACAGGGAATACCAATCGTGATGAGTGGCTTGATCGCCTGCGCGAGTCCATGGAGAGGGGGGAGTACTGCACACCTCCCGTACCGAGCCGGATGGATCCATTCGATCCCTCAACTTATGGATCACAGCCGGTTCTGCCTGCAGCCACGATCCGGGAAGCTCTTTCAAGCCGCGCGGAACCATGCCCAGCGGGCCTGCAACTTCGAGGCCTAGTAATAGCAGGCGACCTGGACCTCAACAACCTCGAGTTTCCATTTCCGATTTGGTTCCATCAATGTCACTTCGACGGCAATCTCCACCTAACGAACAGCAAAATTAGCCAGCTGGCCTTAGTCAGCGTTTCTGCGCAAGAAGTGATTCTCGACGGCGCCGAGATTTCCGGTGGAATTCATTGCTATGATAGGTTCGAAGCAAAGCAAGTCAGCATCACCTTCGCAAAAATCGGACATCGCGTCCTTGTAACGAATGCACATCTGCTCGGTGACGAAACTTACCAGATTGCACTCGCATTGGACGCAACTGAAGTGCGCGGCAGTGTAATCCTGCAGAACTTCATCTCCGCTGGACAAGTTCGAATGCACGGAACCCGCATATCGAATCGACTCGAAATCTACGATTCCACGCTCGAGAATCCGACGGGAGATGCGCTCAGTTTGGATGGCGCAGAAATTGACGGAGGAATCAACGCTGGAAAAGGCTTCAAATCGCGGGGGCGCATCTCCGCATTCGGCACTAAGGTAGGCGTTGCATTGGAATTTAGCGGAGCAGAAATTAATAGCACCGGAAGCGAAGCATTCCTTGCCGACAACGCTCACATAGCCGGCGATGTTCTCTGCGGTGGATTATCAGCTACCGGAAAAGTGCGATGTAACGGCATGCGAGTCGACGGTTCAATCTTCCTAGACAACGCAGCTCTGTATAATCCGACCGACAACGCAATGGAGCTTTCCGGAGCGGACATACGTCAGAACATTATCGCCCGAAATAGGTTTCGCTCAATAGGGACCATTCGCGCGCCTGGCGCTCGAATTGGGGGGCGAATCACCCTACAATCAAGTCACCTATTTAGCAAAAAAGAATCTCTAGATTTGCGCAATGCGACTGTCGCCGGCGGAATAGAGATAAGCGGTGACTCGACGTCAACGGGCACAATATCAACTGTCGGTGCAGCCATTTCTGGTGACATACTTCTGTCTAATCTTCATGTTGATAGCAAGGATGGTAATGCGATCGTTTTTGAGAACGCAACGATAAAAGGTTCCGTAAATATTAGCCGTGTTGTCACCACGGGAGGATTAAGCTGCGCGGGTGCCGAGATTGCAGGTGCACTGAACATGCGCGGTGTACAGATATCTAACTCTGTTCAGGCCGCAGTCGATTTGAAATCGGCAACGCTACGCAGAATGACGCTTACCCACATAACCGTTGAACCCGGTGTCAATTTATCTAGGGCAACTGTCAGCGATCTCGAAATCACCGGCGACATGCCAACTCTCTTAGCAGCTTCGGGGCTGAGCGTGTCTGACATGCACGGCGCGCTCCGGAACGACTGGAAAGTCGCAAACACCTGGCTTTCCTCGATCCCGAGCCGAATGCAGCCAGCTCAACCCTGGCACGCATTGGCTGCGGTATACGAACGCAATGGCGACCCAGCAGCCGCTCGGCGGTTGAGGTATCAGGCAGCTCGAAGAGTCACAATGCAATCGCGGGGTTGGTCTAAGGTTGTCCGGCTTATGTATGGCGCAGTCGTGGGCCATGGCTACTATCCACTTGTGGCAGCGCTATGGCTTGGCGCAGTCATGTTGCTCGGTTGTGTGGTCGTCGCCAACACACGCGAGAACATCATTCCCACACGGCCAACTGAGGCAGCTGCCTCGGGGCTTCCTCAGTCGGCTGCGTCCAATCAGCCCCCACCACCCTCGGTACCGATTACCGCAGAGACTCCGTGTGTGACGCACGAGCGATATCCATGTATGAATACCGCGCAATTCGCTGTGGCGAGCCTATCGCCGGCGAGTATCGCTACGTCGACTGACTGGACTGTCAAATCAGATGCCAGCTATTGGGCAGTGGTACCTCTGTTGATACTCAAACTGGCCGCATGGATCTTTGCCGCAATGCTGCTCGCTGGATTTACTGGATTGTTGCGGAAGATCTGAATCGTCTACACCATGCCCAACCTGCGCATCCCACTCCGACACCGTCGCGAAATGACGCACGACCAAATTCACGGCGAGCCCGACCGTTCCTCGTCTTGATCTAGGTCGCGCGTCATTCGTCAACTCCGTGACAGATTGCTCCAACTATGCCACACCACAGTCGCCGCAGCTGTGCCGCAACCATCGCGCAGTTCTGATCTGCCCATGCTTCAGCCTCATCACACTCGGCCCAATGCCACCACCACGCTGCTCGACGGTGGCACCCCACCATTAGTAAGGGTGAAGTCACTGGACCACAATCCGGCCGTCACGCTCCGGGTGTACGGGCAACGTCTACGACGGCGCCCTGGCCTCCACTGATGATGCACTGCTGGGCCAACCAAGTGACAGCGGCGGGTAGTTCCTGCTAAGACTCCAGTGTGTCGGCGCACGTCGGCACCCACCCCCCGCCGGTCCGCTGCCGTCACAGTGGCGCGACTCGGCGAGTTTGTCGGCAGTCGTTCCTAGACTCCTGACCATGGCTCCCCAAACACCCGACATCGACGTCCTCCGCGACCGTGTGCACCGTGCCACGGAAGTGCGCCAGTCCATCGGGGAACTGTGGCACGAATACATGGAACGGCAACCACGCCGATTCGCTTTAGTGGCCGACGCCGAGTCCGACACCCGCTGGACCTTCGTCATCAACACCATCGAACCGATGCCCGTTCGGATCAGCGCCCTGTTCGGGGAGTGGCTGTACCTCCTACGCGCGGCGCTCGACGGAACTGCCTACTACGTCGCGGTCCGCGATAGCGGCCACAACCCGCCGCCCAACGAACGCAGCATCTACTTCCCGATCAAGACCGATCCCTCCAAGTACGACAGCCAAGGGCACCGGCAAGGATTGATCGCAATGTCCGACTCGACCTTTGCGGACCTGCGCACCGTCCAGCCGTTCAACGCGCAGCCCGACTACAAGTCGAACGTGCTGTGGTGGATTGAAGAGCTGGCCCGTATCGACCGACACCGCTACGGGCACACCCTCGCTCCCCACATCGTGAAGGCGCGCATCGGGCTGAAACCTCCACTGACGATGGTCAAGCACTACTTTCCCGAGCCAATGACAGGGCGGGTGCCGATTGACGAATCCGCCCCTATGCCGCTCCTTGACATAGAGGCCCCAGCCGAATTCAACGAACTGGCCGTCCGCGAGCACATGGACATCAGCGAAGCGACCGAGAACGCGCTCGATGTCACTGAGTGGGTGTCCAACGCATCAGCGCCCATGAAGAATATGGACCTCGACAAGCGGATGCGGCTGTGCGAAGACTTCCTCCTAAACGGGATCATCGAGCCGATGGTTAGCGGGCAGCCGTAGACAGAACTGCTCCGCCTACGCTTCGCTGAAATTCGGTGCACAGACACCTGCAGCCGTCGCACCCATAGCCTTGGACGACCCGCGGCGGGAGGCCCCGGGCGGTTTTGGTCAAGCGTCGTGGTCGGCTTTCTTGATCGCAGTTACACGGATGAGCGTGTGCCCATCGAGTTCCTCGGCAAAGTCTGGAAAACCTGATGGGCACAGGTCTGGAACTGCGCGGTTCAGCGTATGTTGCGTCTCCCATACGATCTGGCGCACTTCGGCGCTGGCGAGATTGCCAGCCACCTCAATTTCGTTGATCTGGAAGCCGTGGTTGTCGCGAGTAAGCGCGTCGTAGTCTTCATCAAGTTCCGGGTCTACGTGGATAGCGTCTGTATTCGCCATCTCGTAGACCACGTATTGGCGTGTTCGAGATTCGCGGTTCGTAGGGAACACGACACGGTCCTCCGACCACCATTTTTTGAAGGGCGTAGTCGGGGGCGGTTGATTGCGATACGCACCTCCCAGCGGAGCAATGATCCGACCGTCGGTCGTCAAGCCCTTGTACATCTTGATTCGGGTTAGGCCGAAGCCGTAGCCGTGGACGACTCCATCGGGTAACCGATCAGCGGAATCGGTGAACATCAGCGAGTCCAGAGATGTCACATGGTTGATTTGCCGGTCAGTCAGGAGACCGCGCAAAAGCGCTGCAAGAACAACGATTTGGTCGTCGTCGCCGTCGTCGTAGGCTGCCGCAGCCTTGGAGAGTAGGCGGTAGCGCTGGGCGAGCACCTCACGCAGTTGCGCGGAATCACGGGGAACGGACGGTGACCCGTCCCTACGCGAGCGATGGCGACGACCCGTCGCAGACCCGGCGCTGAATCGTGCACTGGGACAACCCGACTCTTCTCAAGTGGTGGCAACTACAGCACACGGCCGTGCAGACCCTTGATGCGCCAAGGAAGGGTTACCCGAGCCGAACGAGTAACTCTCCCAATGAATTACGAGATCAGACCAACCGCAAGGGGCGGCCGTGGTACGGGCACAAGCGGCGCACCAGGGCACCGCGAGTCGATGTGACGGAGTCGGCGAACGCGGGCACCACTCGCCCGCACGAATCGCAATCGCCGCCACGAACGTCGACCTTGCCGAGGGCGTAGAGCGTCGCCACGCGAGGCGAGACGTGCGCCAGCGCCAGCTCGACGTCCTCCGGCGACATCGGCCGGTCAAATCCTGTGCACTTCCGGCAGCCGCAGCCGCGCCCGTCCTCACCAGGCCGCGCGGGCGCATCCGACAGGAAGGCGCGCAGTTCATCACGCCCGCCGCGAGCGAGGTTCCCCTCGGGGTCCGCGTAGGTGCATCCGCCAATGGCGCAAGCGGCGATGTCGTTGGGGTCAGCACTGCAATCGTCGGTCGACGTAGAGTCGGTGTTGGGCATTTCGCTGGTGTCCTTTCGGGGTATTGGATGGCGCCGGCCGGTGTCGTTATCAGCCGGGGCGTACTGCACTTCGGGGCCGGTGCAGTCCTCGCCAGCATCCGCAGCAGGCTGGCAGACTTCACGCGAATGTGCTTTCTCTCCCAAAGCAATAGCGTCCAGTTTGTCCATACTGACAAGCTGATAGGCATATGCCTTGCTCATGCCGAGCATCAGGGCGGCCTGTTCCACGCTGATGGTCGGGTGGACGCGCAGGTAATCGACGGTGACGGGTCTGCGACGGATGGCAGGGCAGGCGGCCCAGCCCCGTCGCGGCAATGGTCGTGCTGTTCATGAGGTCCATGATTGCGCCTTAGTTCATATCTGTCTACGGTGGTAACTCATGAGCGGGTCACGCAACGGATACTCACCGCGCCGGGCAGGTGAGGTAACAGGTGTCAAGGTCATTCCAGCGAACACCAGGCCGGTCAAGATCACCCTGTTCGACCACAACCATCAATACGAGGTCGCGTGGACGCACACCGAGAACGGCCCCGTAGTTACCGACCTGAGAATCACGTCGGAGAACGGAACCCCCATCACGTCGAACAGCGTCAAGCGCATACCCGTCGAACGCCTCGCGAAAGCCGCAGCCCTTCACGACACCCGCGAGGCGGCACAGCAAGGACGCGTCCTTCGGGAAGCCTTCAAGTCAGTGGTAGACCGCTACAACGATCCAGACGCTTTAGTCGCCGAGGCGTGCAACTGGCTGGAATCCACCGGAGACCCTGCGGCCTCTGACGCTGCCCGCCAGTTACGCGACACCGCTGCGGGAGATGCCGCCGCGTTGGTCGCCGATGCGCTGGAGAGCGTCGAACAGTTCCGCTTTACAGAGGGCGTCGTTCGCGCACTAGCCAGGCGACAGCGCGCGCCTGCATCAGCTAAGGGCGGTCGTCCTACCGAGTGGACCCCAGAGTTTCTGGCACAAGTGGCGCAGTGGGCGCGCGAGGCCTTGCCTCACGGCGGCAGCGTCTACGAACGGGTCCGCAGCCGGGCGTCCGAGGAACTCGGGTACAACGTCTCAATTCACCAGGTCAAGTGGTGGATCAAGCAGTGCAAGCAGCTGCAACCTCCACTGCTCTCCTGCGGCGATCTGCGGCGTCCTCGCAAGCGGCGAGCATCCGCACCCGATGGCGACAACACCACTGCAACCGAGGACGACCGATGAGCTCGAACGCCACACCTGGGACTGAACAGCCCGCAAAACGGAGCCGCCGAACCGAGCAACACACACACGGCCAAGAACGGCACGATGACGTATTGGTTCCAGCTCGATCTCGGCACCAAGCCGGAAGGCAGCCGCGACCGACGCAAACTCACGTACCGCACCAAGGCCGAGGCTCGAAAAGAATTGCACCGCATCAGTTCTGAGGTAGCGGCGGGCACGTACAACCGGCCCACCACGCTCACGGTGGATGATGCGTCGAGGGATGGCTGAGCGGTCGGCGCGGCATCCGGCAGGTCACCGTCTACAGCTACGAGATGGACCTAAAGCCGGTGCGCCGCTACCTCGGTGCCCGCAAGCTCCAGGCCCTCACCGAGGCCGACGGTGACGACCTGGTGCGGTGGATGTTGACCGAGGCCCGCACCTCGCCCAAGCACTACCGGGCCGACAGCCTCGCGGGCCGGGTAGTTGCGCTGGTGTCCGAGCACCCCCAGGGCATCACCGCCGCCGAGCTGGCTGCCGCCCTGCCCGGCGATGTTCATTCGTGCCTGGCCGCGCTGCTGAAAGCCGGACGGGTGACCCGTCCGCGTCGTGGTGTCTACGCGCCGCCGCTGCCCGAGACCGCCGCCGCCACCGACGAGAAACGCGGACTCAGCCCGCAAACCGTCCGGTCCACCCTGACCACGTTCGGCGCGCTGGTCCAGAGCTACGCCGATCAAGGTGTGTTGCCCCGCAACGTGATTGCGCTTGTCGAGCACCCCAGGGATGCCGACCCCGACGACCGCGCCGCCGAGCCCTCCGAGGGCACCACTGCCGCCGAGCCCACCGCCAAGTCGTGGACTCTGACCGAGGTCGGCACCTTCCGTGAAGCGGTGCGCGATCATAGGTTGTTCGCGTGCTGGCTGCTCAGCTGCTACGGCATGAGGCGCAGTGAAGTCCTCGGATTGCGTTGGAGTGCAGTCGATCTCGACACCGGCACGCTGTCGGTTCGGCGCGGCCGGGTCGCCGTGGGTGCCGAGGCGGTCGAGGGTGCGCCCAAGTCGAAGCGCAGCCGCCGCGACCTGCCGCTACCGGCGGACGTGACCGAGGCGCTGCGCACGCTGCGCCAGCGTCAGCGGACCGAGGCCCTGGCGCTCGGCGTCGGATGGTCGGACGACCGCCTGGTGGCTGTGCATGAGGACGGCACACCGCTGCGCCCCGAGTCCTACACCGACGAGTTCCAGCGGTTGCGCACGCGCGCCGGGCTGCGGCGGATCAAACTGCACGGGCTGCGCAACACCAGCGTCAGCCTCATGCTCGACCAGGGTCACCCGCCCCACATCGTCGCCGCCTGGCACGGCCACGACCCGGCGGTGGCGCTGTCGATCTACGCGGACGTGAAAGTCAACGAGTTGCGCGCGGTGGGCGCTTCCCTATTCGGGTGAGAGGCCCTCAACTAGTTGCTCGCGTCGGCATCCGGCTCAGTCTGACTGTCCAGGAACTGCTGGGCGAGGGCCATCTGCACCGCGTCGGTCAAAGCCTGGTCAACGGACTCCCCACGCCATGCCTGTTCCCCACTGACGTATAGAACAAAGTCGTTGGGGCCTCGATACTCGAAGCGGAGAACTACCCAGTTCTCAATCTGGCGGTTGCCGGGAATCACTACCGCCAGCTGTGTCTCGTGCCACGCTTCCTCGGCGGTCACATGTACGTTGTTGCCCGTTTGCGCCCTCCAGAGTCCGCGAGCCTCAGCGAAGGTGCTGGCGAAGCTGTCCATCGCGGTGACTAGGTGCTGTAGTGCTAGGCGACGCTCACTTAGAGCTGTCAGTCCTCTGCTGGCGACTATTTCATCCATTTGAGCGAGGCGGTCTTCAAGTGCACCGTCGCCAGTCTGATTACTACGCATAGCCCTCTCCAGTGCCAAGATCAGTTCCGGTGCGGTCTGATACCTCGCTGCCAGTTCGACCGAAAACGCTCTGTCGAGAGTCGACATGACCCGAATGAACTGCCGTTGATCGAGGCGATGGAGAAGAGTGCCTCGCGTTTCCGGACGCTGATGGGGAGCGAGGTCGGACTCGTCTCGCAAGACGCGCGGTTCGCGACCGGTCATGGCGTACAAGAAGATTCCGGCCAACTGTGTGACGTCACTGGCTGGAGCTCTGCCGCCCGTCGCGTGCTCGGGAAGGCGGAGGAATCGGTTCCCGATCTCCTCGTCCATGCGGGTGAGGTCGTCGTCGGCGGCGTTGTTGAACGATATACCGAAGTCGACCAGCACTGGCTTGGCTAGGTTGGCGCCTCGGAGAACGATGTTTGCAGGCTTGATATCTCGGTGGATCACCCCTTGTTGGTGACACCGGTCCACGACTTGAGCGAGTTCGTGCATGCACTGCAACACGGCATCGATGTCCGCGGGCTGCTGAAGGTGCTCGACATAAGTCTTCAGGTTTGGGCCGTCGATCAGATCGGTAACCATGTACAGCGGTATGCCGCTGTCTCTGAACCTGTCGGCATTGTGTTCGATGAGGGTCGGTAGCCCGAGGCCTTCGAGGGTCTCGTAGATGCCGACTTCGCGGTGGAACCGCCCACGCGCGCGGCGATCCCTCAAGCGATCCGGTCGGAGCGTTTTGACGAACACGCGCGGTCCGCTGTCATCTTTTGGCCTGGCGACGAAGGACTCCCCCTGGCCGCCGCCGAGACCTCGCCCTTCGCGAGCCCATCGCGTCTCCCACGGCTGCGGCTGCCTCTCCCTGGCCACTCAGCACGCGCCAGCGCGTGCGTGATGGTGACCGGAGCGTGCCATGAAGTCGAGGCCCTCTCTAAGCTCGCCGGAGACTCCGGCGCATAAGCGGGCGCCGGATAGGTGACGCGACCCTAAGGTTAAGCCACCGCACTGGCAACCTGTTGGCAACTTGGCCCGCGTTCCCGTGCCTGTGGCGGTGCAGAGTCGCCACCGATTGTGCTGCTGAACTGCAAGGACTTTGGTGGGCGCGGACGGTATCGAACCGCCGACCGCTGGTGTGTAAAACCAGAGCTCTACCACTGAGCTACGCGCCCCGCCTCGGGCACGCTACACGCCGATGGCGGCCGAGGGAAAATCAGTCGAGCGCGTTCAGCGCCGAGACCCAGACCGACTGGTCGCGCGCCTCGCCCGGCGATGTGCACTCTCCGAACCGCACCACGCCGTCCCGATCCACGAGGAACGTCCCGCGGTCCGGATAGCCGGCATCGGAGTTGAAAACGCCGTACAGCTGGGACACCGCACCGTGCGGCCAGAAGTCGGCCAGGATCGGAAACTCGAAACCCGACTCGCGCGCCCACACCTTGTGGGTGGCCGGCGGCCCGACAGAGATGGTCAGCGTTTCCACCGAGTCATTGCGATACCGGGTCAGGTTGTCCTGAATCTCACCCAGCTCCCCCGCACACACCGGGGTGAATGCCAGTGGGAAGAACACCAGCAGCACGTTCCGGCCGCGCAACGCCGACAGCGTCACGGCACGACCGTGTTGGTCTTTGAGAGTGAAGTCCGGGGCGGCGGACCCGACCGGGATCATGACTCGACCCGCGACCGCAACGTGGTGGCGGAAACGAGGCCGCTTTTCCGCCGTGTGGTTGCACTCGCGGCCACGATGGCCCACGAAAGGCGGACCTGCCCCACAGCAGCGGCCGGACCGTCCAGCCGCGGCACAACAGCCAACCGCACTAGTGCCGGCCCGCGGCCTTCGACTTGGGTTGCACCAGGCGGCTGGCGATCCAGTCCCCGAGGTTGGCCGACGAGGTGACGACCAGCCCGGCGGTAGGCGCGGACTCGGCGATCTCCGCGGGCTGCACGTGGCCGCCTTTGCCGGTCTTCGGAGTGATCACCCAGATGACGCCGTCATCGGCAAGCGGGGTGATGGCATCCATCAAGCGGTCCACCAAGTCGCCGTCGTCATCGCGCCACCACAGCAGCACGACGTCCACGACTTCGTCGGAATCCTCGTCGAGAAGCTCTCCACCGCACGCATCTTCGATGTCAGCGCGGATGTCGTCGTCGGTGTCCTCGTCCCAACCCAGCTCCTGGACGATCTGATCTTTGTGAATGCCCAGTCTCTGGGCGTAGTTCGGCGCGTCCGCCGCGGCCACCGGTGTCCTCCTCTAACCTGCTTGTTTGCAGCCCGTGTGTGTGGAACCCAATAGTCGCACGCGGCGACGATTCATTCGACGCAAGACACATCTTTGATCGACCAAGATCAGTGCTTGCTACCCGCATGCGGTCTCGGTGGCCGACTTGGCGTTGTTGAACGAGTCGACCGCCGCATTGAAATCTGAGGTCGACGCGTTCGTGCTGATCGCCGTCGCCAGCGACTGGGCCGCCGCCGACCAGCCGGCGAGCGCCGCCTTGAGGGTGTCCGACTGCACGGTCGTGGCGCTCTTCGTCACCGCGTCCGCGGCTTGGTGCAGTGCGTCGACCGCCGCCTGCAGCTTGGCGGCGTCGGTGCCACCGGCGTTCTCGGCGTCGACGTAGGCGTTGACGGCCTGCATCGCCGGTTTGCCGGTGTCGACGAACGTCTGGCACGCGGCCTCTGTCGCCGCCGCGGAGGCGCTCGATGAACTGGAACTGGCCGACGCTGCCGCGGACAGCGACACCGACGTGCGGTATGCCGCAGCGCCCGGTTGGTCGACCGTGGAGCTGCCCGCGACGGACTTACTGCAGCCGACGAGCACCATGGCGGATACCGCCGCACCCCCGAATACCAAAGCGGCTGCGCGAAGCCGCGACACACTAGCCGCGCTGGTCATCATCAGCTGACCGTACAGGGTTGATGTGTCAATCGCGGGCATCCGAACGCGTACTCGCCGGTAGCCCACCCCAACGCCTAATCTGCGCAACGATGGGGGGACGATGGGCAGTGCCAAAAGCATCCCCAAAATCGAATACCAAGGAGTGGCAGTTGACCACTGAGTTCGTGCGCCAAGACCTGGCTCAAAACTCCAGTACCTCAGCCGAACCCGACCGGGTCCGGGTGATCCGTGATGGCGTCGCGTCGTACCTACCCGACATCGACCCAGACGAGACCGCCGAATGGCTGGAATCGTTCGACGACCTGTTGGGTCGGTCAGGGCCCGCGCGTGCCCGCTACCTGATGCTGCGGCTGTTGGAGCGCTCGCGGGAGATGCGCGTGTCCATCCCCGCGCTGACGTCCACCGACTACGTCAACACCATCCCGACCGACCTGGAGCCGTGGTTCCCCGGTGACGAAGAGGTCGAGCGCCGCTTCCGTCGCTGGATCCGCTGGAACGCCGCGATCATGGTGCACCGCGCGCAGCGGCCGGGAGTCGGTGTGGGCGGCCACATTTCGACGTACGCGTCGTCGGCGTCGCTGTACGAGGTCGGCTTCAACCACTTCTTCCGCGGCAAGAACCACCCGGGCGGCGGCGACCAGATCTTCATCCAGGGCCACGCCTCCCCCGGCATCTACGCCCGCGCCTTCCTCGAGGGCCGGCTGTCGACCGACCAGCTGGACGGTTTCCGGCAGGAGCACAGCCACGCCGGCGGCGGCCTGCCGTCGTACCCGCATCCCCGCCTGATGCCCGATTTCTGGGAATTCCCCACGGTGTCAATGGGTTTGGGCCCGATGAACGCCATCTACCAGGCGCGCTTCAACCACTACCTGCACGACCGCGGGCTGAAGGACACCAGCGATCAGCATGTGTGGGCCTTCCTCGGCGACGGCGAGATGGACGAGCCCGAGAGTCGTGGCCTGATCCAGGTCGCCGCCAACGAGGCGCTCGACAACCTGACGTTCGTCGTCAACTGCAACCTGCAGCGCCTGGACGGACCGGTTCGCGGCAACGGCAAGATCATCCAGGAACTGGAGTCGTTCTTCCGGGGCGCCGGCTGGAACGTCATCAAGGTGGTGTGGGGCCGCGAATGGGATGCCCTGCTGCACGCCGACAAGGACGGCGCGCTGGTGAACCTGATGAACGTCACGCCCGACGGTGACTACCAGACCTACAAGGCCAACGACGGCGCGTACGTCCGCGACCACTTCTTCGGCCGGGACCCCCGTACCAAGGCACTGGTCGACCCGATGACCGACCAGGAGATCTGGAACCTCAAGCGCGGTGGCCACGACTACCGCAAGCTGTACGCCGCCTACCGCGCGGCCATGGAGCACAAGGGCCAGCCGACCGTCATCCTGGCCAAAACCATCAAGGGCTACACGCTGGGCAGCCACTTCGAGGGCCGCAACGCGACGCACCAGATGAAGAAGCTGGCGCTCGACGACCTCAAGAAGTTCCGCGACGCGACGCGGGTGCCGATCACCGACGCCCAGCTCGAGGAGAACCCGTACCTGCCGCCGTACTACCACCCGGGCTCGGAGTCACCGGAAATCCGGTACATGCTCGACCGGCGCCGGGCGCTCGGCGGCTTCCTTCCGGAGCGGCGCACCAAGTCCAAGCCGCTGCCGCTGCCGGGCCGCGACGTCTACAAGTCGCTCAAGAAGGGCTCGGGCACGCAGGCCGTCGCCACCACGATGGCGACGGTGCGTACCTTCAAAGAACTGTTGCGGGACAAGAACATCGGGCCGCGCATCGTGCCGATCATCCCCGACGAGGCCCGCACGTTCGGCATGGACTCGTGGTTCCCGAGCCTGAAGATCTACAACCGCAACGGCCAGCTCTACACCGCCGTGGACGCCGATTTGATGTTGGCGTACAAGGAATCCGAAGTCGGCCAGATCCTGCACGAGGGCATCAACGAGGCCGGGTCGACGGCGTCGTTCACCGCGGTGTCGACGTCGTACGCCACGCACGACCTGCCGATGATCCCGATCTACATCTTCTATTCGATGTTCGGGTTCCAGCGCACCGGCGACGGATTCTGGGCGGCTGCCGACCAGATGGGCCGCGGCTTCGTGCTGGGCGCCACGGCCGGGCGCACCACGCTCACCGGCGAGGGCCTGCAGCACGCCGACGGTCACTCGCTGCTGCTGGCCTCGACCAACCCCGCCGTGGTGGCGTACGACCCGGCGTTCGCCTACGAGATCGCGTACATCATCGAGAACGGTCTCGAGCGCATGTACGGCGAGAACTCCGAGAACGTCTACTTCTACATCACCATCTACAACGAGCCGTACGTCCAGCCGGCCGAGCCGGACAACTTCGACCCCGAAGGCGTCCTGCGCGGTATGTACCGCTACCGCGTCGCGAAGGAGAAGCGCTCCAGCACGGCGCAGATCCTGGCGTCGGGCGTCTCGATGCCCGAGGCGCTGCGGGCGGCGGACATGCTGGCCGAGACCTGGGACGTCGCCGCCGACGTGTGGTCGGTGACCAGCTGGGGCGAGCTGAACCGCGACGGCGTGGCCATCGACCGGCATGCGCTGCGGCACCCGGACCAGCAGGCGCCGGTGCCTTATGTGACGGCCCAGCTCGCGAAGACCGCGGGCCCGGTGGTCGCGGTGTCCGACTGGATGCGCGCGGTGCCCGAGCAGATCCGGCCGTGGGTGCCGAACACCTACGTCACCCTCGGCACCGACGGGTTCGGCTTCTCCGACACCCGCCCGGCGGCCCGGCGCTACTTCAACACCGACGCCGAGTCGGTGGTGGTGGCCGTGCTGGAGGCCCTGGCCCGCGACGGCGAGATCGACCCGTCGGTGGCCGTCGCGGCGGCCAAGCAGTACCGGATCGACGACGTCTCGGCCGCCGAGGTGTCGTACGCGGACACCGGTAGCGCCTAGACCGCACACGCCGAGATGACGTTTCTCGCAGAAGCCGTCATCTCGGCGTGACCGGATTGGCGGAAGTCTCCAGAAATCAGGCGTAGCTTTTAGCTATGCCCGACAACGCAACCGGCGGTAAGCGGTTCGTTCCCCCCAAGTCCACACTCGAAGTGCTCGAGAACGTCCCGGACACGGTGCTGCGTCGTCTCAAGCAGTACTCCGGCACGCTCGCGACCCAGGCAGTGCATGCCCTCGAAGAGCGGCTGCCGTTCTTCGCCGAGTTGGAGGCGTCCCAGCGCGCCAGCGTTCACCTGGTGGTGCAGACCGCGGTCGTCAACTTCGTCGAGTGGATGCGCGACCCGAACAGCGACGTCAGCTACACCGCGGAGGCCTTCGAGGTCGTGCCCCAGGATCTGCGGCGCCGCATCGCCCTGCGGCAGTCGGTGGAGATGGTGCGGACCACCATGGAGTTCTTCGAGGAAGTGGTGCCGCTGCTGGCCCGTACCGAGGAACAGCTGACGGCGCTGACGGCAGGCATTCTGCGGTACAGCCGCGACCTGGCCTTCGCGGCCGCCAGCGCCTACGCCGACCAGGCCGAGGCCCGCGGCGCGTGGGACACCCGGATGGAAGCCAACGTCGTCGACGCCGTCGTGCGTGGCGATGTCGGCACCAGCCTGCAGTCCCAAGCCGCGGCACTGAACTGGGATGCCACCGCCCCCGCGACCGTCGTGGTGGGTTACCCGCGACCCGACCGGGCCGATCTGGCCAGCGAGGACGTCCACGACGTCGCCAGCCGCAACGGGCGCGTCGCCCTGTCCGACGTCCATGGCACCTGGCTGGTGGCCATTGTGTCCGGGCAGATCTCCCCCACCGACCGGTTCCTGGGTGAACTGATGGGCGTCTTCGCCGACGCGCCGGTGGTGATCGGGCCGATGGCCGCCACGCTGGCGGCGGCGCACTACAGCGCCACAGAAGCAATCTCCGGCATGAATGCGGTGAGCGGTTGGACGGGCGCACCCCGCCCGGTCGCAGCCCGCGAACTACTGCCGGAACGCGCGTTACTCGGGGACCGTTCGGCCATCGCGGCGCTGGAACTCGAGGTCGTCCGGCCGCTGGCCGACGCGGGTCCCGCGCTGACGGAGACCCTCGAGGCGTACCTCGACGCCGGCGGCGCCATAGAAGCGTGCGCCCGTAAATTGTTCGTTCATCCAAACACCGTCCGATACCGGCTGCGCCGCATCGCGGACTTCACCGGCCGCGATCCCATGGTGCCCAGGGACGCCTATGTGCTCCGCGTGGCCTCGACAGTGGGCCGATTGAGCCGTACCCCCGTGCAAATCAACCAGTAAATGACCTGATCAGCATAGTTACAGCAAACCTACCCACCGGTAGCTACCGACACCCCGTTGTGATCCACATCGCAGCGAGGTCTCGCCAACGTTGCATAACGTGCGTTTTTGTAGACATTCCACAAAACTTTAAGACGAGGTTCATAATCTCTTACACGGCATAAAACCCGCTTCACAGTGTTTTCTTAATCCGTGCCTCAAACACCTGTGCTTGCGCTGCTTGCCCCCGGGCAGGGATCTCAGACGCCCGGCATGCTCACCCCCTGGTTGGAGCTGCCCGGCGCTGCTGACCGTCTGGCCACCTGGTCGGAGATCAGCGGCCTCGATCTGGCCCAGCTCGGCACCACGGCGACCGCCGAGGAGATCACCGACACCGCGGTCACCCAGCCCCTGGTCGTCGCGGCCACGCTGCTCGCACACGAAGAGCTGACCAAGCGCGGCCTCCTGGCCGGCGCCACCACGATCGTCGCCGGCCACTCGGTCGGCGAGATCGCCGCCTACGCCATCGCCGGCGTCATCTCCGCCGACGAGGCCATCAAGCTCGCCGCCACCCGCGGCGCCGAGATGGCCAAGGCCTGCGCCCTGGAGCCCACCGGTATGGCCGCGGTGCTCGGTGGCGACGAGGCAGAGGTGCTGGCGCGTCTCGAAGCCCTGGAACTGGTCCCGGCCAACCGCAACGCCGCGGGCCAGATCGTCGCCGCCGGTGCCGTCGCGGCGCTGGAGAAGCTGGCCGAGGATCCGCCGGCCAAGGCCCGCGTCCGCGTGCTGGCGACCGCCGGCGCCTTCCACACGCATTTCATGGGCTCGGCGCAGGAGCCGTACGCGGCTGCCGCGGCGACCGTCACCCCGAGCGAGCCGACCACGACCCTGCTGTCCAACGCCGACGGCCAGCCGGTTGCCGGCGCCGCGGACGCGATGGCCAAGCTGGTCGCCCAGATGACCCGTCCGGTCCGCTGGGACCTGTGCTCGGCCACCCTGCGCGAGCGCTTCGACGGTCAGGAAGTGACCGGCATCATCGAGTTCCCCCCGGCCGGCACCCTCACGGGTATCGCCAAGCGCGAAGTCAAGGGCGTGCCCACCTTCGCCATCAAGACCCCCGCAGATTTGGACGGACTCACCGAGTTCTGACAGCGCTGCTTGCCGAAACAACCAACCCGGCACACCAAATCCGGTGTGCCGACACAACAAAAAGAAGGAGCCATCGTGGCTGCCAGTCAAGAAGAAATCATCGCCGGCCTCGCCGAGATCATCGAAGAGGTCACCGGCATCGAGCCGTCTGAGGTGACCCCCGAGAAGTCCTTCGTCGACGACCTGGACATCGACTCGCTGTCGATGGTCGAGATCGCCGTCCAGACCGAGGACAAGTACGGCGTGAAGATCCCGGACGAGGACCTGGCCGGCCTGCGCACCGTTGGTGACGTCGTCGCCTACATCCAGAAGCTCGAGGAAGAGAACCCCGAGGCTGCTGCCGCACTGCGCGATAAGTTCAGCAAGTGACCAGGCCTTCCACGGCTAACGGAGGCTTCCCGAACGTCGTGGTGACCGCCGTGGAGGCAACCACGGCGCTCGCTGCTGACATCGAGAGCACGTGGAAGGGCCTCCTGGCTGGCGAAAGCGGCATCCGCACTCTCGAGGACGACTGGGTCGAGAAGTGGGACCTTCCGGTGCGTATCGGTGGCCACCTGGTCGATGACTTGGAAAGCCAGCTGACCCGCGTCGAGCTGCGTCGCAACTCGTACGTGCAGCGCATGTCGCTCGTGCTCGCGCGGCGACTGTGGCAGAACGCGGGTGCGCCCGAGGTCGATCCCGACCGTTTCGCGGTCGTGATCGGCACCGGTCTCGGTGGCGGCGAGAAGATCGTCGAAACCTACGACGCCATGAACGAGGGCGGCATCCGCAAGGTCAGCCCGCTCGCCGTTCAGATGATCATGCCCAACGGTGCGGCTGCGGTCGCCGGCTTGGAGCTCGGCGCCCGCGCCGGCGTCATCACCCCGGTGTCGGCGTGCTCGTCGGGTTCTGAGGCCATCGCCCACGGCTGGCGTCAGATCGTCATGGGCGACGCGGACTTCGCCGTCGTCGGTGGCGTCGAGGGTGCCATCGAGGCGCTGCCCATCGCGGCGTTCTCGATGATGCGCGCCATGTCGACCCGTAACGACGATCCCGCGGCGGCGTCGCGGCCGTTCGACAAGGATCGTGACGGCTTCGTGTTCGGTGAAGCCGGCGCGTTGATGATCATCGAGACCGAGGAACACGCCCTGGCCCGCGGCGCCAAGCCGCTGGCACGTCTCATGGGCGCCGGCATCACCTCGGACGCGTTCCACATGGTGGCCCCCGCAGACGGCGGTGTTCGCGCCGGCGCCGCGATGAAGCGTGCGCTGGAGACCGCGGGACTGGATGCCAAGGACATCGACCACGTCAATGCCCACGGCACTGCCACCCCGATCGGTGACACCGCCGAGGCCAATGCCATCCGCGTTGCCGGATGTCAGAACGCCGCGGTCTACGCGCCGAAGTCGGCGCTCGGCCACTCCATCGGTGCGGTCGGTGCGCTGGAGTCCGTGTTGACGGTGCTCGCGTTGCGCGACGGGGTCATCCCCCCGACGCTCAACTACGAGACGCCGGATCCCGCCATCGATCTCGATGTTGTTGCGGGCGAGCCTCGTTATGGCGAATACAAGTACGCCATCAACAACTCGTTCGGGTTCGGTGGACACAATGTCGCCCTGGCCTTTGGGCGTTATTAAGTCGAAGGGACATTGAGCAGTAATGGCAGGGGTAACCGCACAGAGGTTGTCAACGGGGAATGGTCTCCCCAATGTGGTCGTGACTGGCGTAGCCATGTCGACTGCCCTGGCGACCGACGCTGAAACCACATGGCAGAAGCTCCTCGACGGACAGAGCGGGATTCGCCTTCTCGAAGATGACTTCATCGAGAAGTACGACCTCCCCGTCCGTATCGGTGGGCATCTGCACGAGGATTTCGAAAGTGAACTGACGCGGGTCGAACTGCGTCGGCTGTCATATCTGCAGAAAATGTCGACGGTCATCGGCCGGCGAGTCTGGGAAAACGCAGGCTCGCCGGACGTTGATCCCCGACGACTGATGGTGTCTATCGGCACCGGCCTCGGCTCTGCCGAGGAACTGGTCTTCGCCTACGACGGCATGCGCGAGCGCGGCCTGCGAGCGGTTTCGCCGCTGGTCGTGCAGATGTACATGCCCAACGGGGCGGCGGCCGCTGTCGGACTGGAGCGCAAGGCCAAGGCCGGGGTGTCCACCCTGATCTCGGCCTGCGCGTCCGGTTCGGAAGCCATCGCCAACGCCTGGCGCCAGCTGGTGCTGGGCGAGGCCGACGTCGCCATCGCCGGTGGCGTCGAAACCAAGATCGAGGCAGTGCCGATCGCCGGGTTCGCCCAGATGCGCATCGTGCTGTCCAACACCAATGACAACCCGGCCGGTGCCTGCCGCCCGTTCGACCGCGACCGCAACGGCTTCGTGTTCGGCGAGGGTGGCGCCATGATGGTGCTGGAGACCGAGGAACACGCCAAGGCCCGCGGCGCCAATATCCTGGCCCGCCTCATGGGCGCCAGCGTCACCTCGGACGGCTACCACATCGTGGCCCCCGACCCCAATGGCGAACAGGCCGGCTACGCCATGACCCGGGCCATCGAACTGGCCGGGCTCGTACCGTCCGACATCGACCACGTCAACGCGCATGCCACCGGTACCAGTGTCGGTGACGTCGCCGAGGGCGTGGCCATCAACAACGCCATGAAGGGCCACCGCCCCGCGGTGTACGCCCCCAAGTCCGCACTCGGCCACTCTGTCGGTGCAGTTGGTGCGGTGGAATCCATCCTCACCGCGCTCGCGCTGCGCGACGGCGTAATTCCGCCCACACTGAACCTGGAAAACCTGGATCCGGAGATCGATCTGGATGTGGTCTCCAAGGCACCGCGGCAGGGCGACTACAAGTACGCGATCAACAACTCGTTCGGGTTCGGCGGACACAACGTCGCACTCGTATTCGGCCGGTACTGAGCAACCCCGGAAAACACAGCGCAGACCCCGGTGTGCGAGATCAAGGAGATTAGAAAATGACGACCCTGGCACCTGAGGCGACGGCCGCCGAATCACTTGATCCTCGCGACCCGCTGTTGCGGCTCTCGACCTTCTTCGACCCGGGCAGCGTCAAGCCGCTGCACGAGCGCGACAAGTCGGGCGTCCTGGCCGCCTCCGGCACCGTCAACGGCGTGCATACCATCGCGTTCGCCACCGACGGCACCGTCATGGGTGGTGCCATGGGCGTCGACGGCTGCGCGCACATCGTCCGCGCCTACGACACCGCCATCGACGAGCAGGCCCCCATCGTGGGCATCTGGCACTCCGGTGGCGCCCGCCTCGCCGAGGGTGTGCGCGCGCTGCACGCGGTCGGCCAGGTCTTCGAGGCCATGATCCGGGCCTCGGGCTACATCCCGCAGATCTCGCTGGTCGTCGGCTTCGCCGCCGGTGGTGCCGCCTACGGCCCGGCGCTGACCGACGTCATCGTGATGGCCCCCGAGGGTCGCGTCTTCGTCACCGGCCCGGACGTCGTCCGCAGTGTCACCGGTGAAGACGTCGACATGGTCTCCCTCGGTGGTCCCGACACCCACCACAAGAAGTCCGGCGTCTGCCACATCGTCGCCGACGACGAACTCGACTGCTACGCACGTGGCCAGCGCCTGGTCGGCCTGTTCAGCCAGCAGGGCCACTTCGACCGCACCAAGGCCGAGGCCGGGGACACCGACATCCGCGCCCTCATGCCCGAGTCGGCACGCCGTGCCTACGACGTGCACCCGATCGTCGAGGCGCTGCTCGACGAGGGCGTGCCGTTCGAAGAGTTCCAGTCCAAGTGGGCACCGTCCATCGTGGTCGGCCTGGGCCGCCTCGCCGGTCGCTCCGTCGGCGTCATCGCCAACAACCCGCTGCGTCTGGGCGGCTGCCTGAACTCCGAAAGCGCCGAGAAGGCAGCGCGTTTCGTGCGCCTGTGCGACGCCTTCGGCATCCCGCTGATCGTGCTGGTCGACGTGCCCGGCTACCTGCCCGGCGTGGACCAGGAGTGGGGCGGCGTCGTGCGCCGCGGCGCCAAGCTGCTGCACGCGTTCGGTGAGGCCGAGGTCCCCCGCGTCACCCTGGTGACCCGCAAGATCTACGGCGGCGCCTACATCGCGATGAACTCGCGGTCGCTCGGTGCGTCGAAGGTGTTCGCGTGGCCGGACGCCGAGGTCGCCGTCATGGGCGCCAAGGCCGCCGTCGGCATCCTGCACAAGCGCAAGCTGGCCGCTGTCGAGGACGCCGCCGAGCGCGAGGCACTGCACGAAGAGCTCGCCCTCGAGCACGAGCGCATCGCCGGTGGCGTCGACTCGGCCATCGAGATCGGTGTGGTCGACGAGAAGATCGACCCGGCCCACACCCGGTCGAAGATCACCCAGGCCCTTGCCGAGGCCCCGGCCCGCCGCGGTCGCCACAAGAACATCGCGCTGTAGTTCGTTCGCGACTCACGCAAAACTGCCCCTTTTCGTTGGAAAAGGGGCAGTTTTGCGTTCCCCCGCAAGCGGGAGGTGCCCCCGCCGTCGCGATGAGTTTCGGTAACCACGGAGGTCAACACGTCCATGACGCAACTGGTGAAAGTGCAGAACTTCAACGTCTCGGCGGACGGCTTCGGCGCCGGTGTCGGGCAGAGCTTCGAGCGGCCGTTCGGCCACGCCGACCCGGGCACCATGTTCGCCTGGGCCGGCGCCACCGCCAGCTGGCCCAACCGCACCGATCCGGGCGGCACCCGCGGCCTCGACGACCACCTCGTGCGCGACTTCCACCACAACATCGGCGCAGAGATCATGGGCGCGGGCAAGTTCAGCCCCTACCGCGGGCCGGCCCGGCTCGACTGGCAGGGCTGGTGGGGCGACGAACCACCGTTCCACACCCCGGTCTTCGTGATGACACACCATGTGCGGCCGTCGTTCACGTTGTCGGACACCACCTTCCACTTCGTCGACGCGGCACCGGCCGAGGTCCTGGCGCAGGCACGGGAGGCCGCGCAGGGCAAGGACATCCGCATCGGCGGCGGAGCGACGACCGTCCGGGAGTTCCTCGACGCCGATCTCATCGATACCCTGCACATCGTGGTGTCCCCCGCCGTGACGCTCGGCGAGGGCTCACGACTCTGGGAGTCCCCCGACGAGCTGCTCGACCGGTACCACTGCGACGTGGTGCCCAGCTCCAGCGGCGTCATTCACCACTTGTTCTGGCGCCGCTGAGCTTTCGCGGCTACCGCGTGGTGTAGCCGCCGTTGGCGAAGATGGTCTGGCCGGTGATCCAGTGGCCTTCGCCGGCGAGGAACACGACCAGCGGGGCGATGTCCTCGATGAGGGTCAGCCGGCCGCCCATCGCCTGCGACTTGTGGAACTCCACCCGCTCCGGGGTCTCCTGGCCGTAGAAGAACGGCGTGTCCATGGGCCCGGGGCCGACGTTGTTGACGTTGATGCCGCGTGCCGCGAACTCTTTCGCGGCGGCGCGGGTGAAGTGCTCGACGGGGCTCTTGGCGCCGGCGTAGGTGCTGTAACCGTCGGTGAAGGCCGCCAGCAGCGCCGTCACGATGGTGATCACCGATCCGCCGTCGTTGAGCCGGCGGCCGGCCTGCTGCAGGAAGAAGTACGCGGCCTTGGCGTTGATGTCGAACATCGAATCGTATTCGGCCTCAGTCGTTTCCACGATCGGCTTGCGCAGCACCTTGCCGACGGTGTTGATCGCGATGTCGACGCCGCCGAACGCCCCGACTGCCGCGTCGAACAGCTTCTCGACGTTGCCGGGCACGGTGAGGTCACCCTGGACCTTGATGGCCTTGGCGCCCGCGGCCTCGACGGCGGCGACGGTCTGGTCGGCGTCGGCCTCGGTCGCGGCGCTGTTGTAGTGCACGGCGATGTTGACGCCGCGCGCGCCGAGGGTGGTGCTGATCAGGCCGCCCAGGTTCTTGGCTCCGGCGGCGACGACTGCTGACTTACCTTCGAGATTGCTCATGGCGCCCACGCTAGCCACGGCCAACCACAATTAGAAACGAAACTTTTCTACCTATCCACAACTGATGCTTGTAGCTAGGGTGGGTGGCATGACCAGGCCGTATCCCGACCTGCGGAGGCTCCAGCACTTCCTCGCGGTCGCCGACGCCGGCGGTTTCACCCGTGCCGCGGACCAGCTGCACCTGAGCCAGCAGGCCCTCAGCAGCTCGATCCGACAGCTCGAAAAAGAGCTGGGCGCAACGCTTTTCGCCCGCGACGGCCGTCGGGTCACCTTGACACCGGCGGGCCGCCAACTGCACAGCGATGCGCGCACGCTTCTCGCCGCCGCCCACACCGTCACCGACCACGTGCAGCGCGCGGCCAGCGCCGCACGCGAGAACTACGTCGTCGGGCATACCCCCGCGCTCGAGAGCGTCGAGGCGTACACGCTGCTGGAGCCGGTGATCGACGCCTTCGACGACGTGTCCTTCACGTTCCGCCAGATGTTTCCGGACCAGCTGTCTCCCGCGCTCCTCGACGGGTCGATCCAGCTCGCACTGCGCCGCGGCGTGGTGCCGGACCGCGACCTCGCCACCGCGGTACTGGGTTATCACCAGGTGCGCGTGGCGGTGCGGAGTTCGCATCCGCTGGCCCGGCGCGACGCCGTCGACCTCACCGATCTGACCGACGAACGGATCGCGCTGTGGGCACCGCCCGGCGCGTCGTACTACAGCGACCTCCTGCTCGGCACCTGTCGCCGAGCCGGATTCGAGCCGGACTACGTCGTCAGCCGCGTGCAGGGCGCGGCCACAGTGGCCGCGCCGTTGACGACGGGAGCAGTGGCGTTCGTGACGCATCCGGTGGGGCCGGTGCTGGGCGGCCGGGTGACGGTCGTCGACCTCCAGCCGCCACTACTCGTCCCGGTGCAGGCCATGTGGCAGCGGCATACACGGTCGCCGATCCGGGACCTGCTGCTCGCCCAGCAGGGGTAGTCAGGCGCGTGCCACCAGAGCCTCGTCGGCGAGGTCGTCGAGCTCCTTGCCCTTGGTCTCGGGTCCGAACAGATAACCGATCACGGTCAGCAGCCAGATCCCGGACAGCGCCAGATAGGGCGTCTGCACACCGTAATGGCCGATGGCCCAGCCGACGACGGTCGGCGCGGCGATCGACACGATGCGTCCGCCGCCGACGGCAACACCAAATCCGGTGCCGCGCAGCACTGTTGGGAACAATTCAGATATGTACGCGTCCCCGACGCCCCACAGCCAGCCGAGGGTGGCGATAGAGATGGCGCCGTAAACCTGGTATTCGGCCAGCGAATCCGAGGTGGCCGCCAGGATCGCGGAACCGGCCTCGATGACGGCGCCGAGAATCGCCGACGGGCGGCGGCCGAATCGATCGGCCAACGCAGTGCCGATGAAGACGAAGACGACCTGAAGCAGGAAGAACACCAGGGCGTAACGAATGGCGTCGGTGGTGGACGCATGGAATCGCTTGACGATGTACGTGGTGAGAAACAGGGTCGAACCCCAGTAGCCGACCGCGTTGGCTGTGTAGATCAGCCAGCCCACGATCAGCCGCCGCCGCACGCCGGGCAGCTGCCACAGTTTCGTCCGCGGGATGCCGTCCCGCTTCCGGGTCTCGTTGACCTCGGTGTAGCGGGGTGATTCCGTAATGCCCTGGCGGACAAGGAACAAGATGATGGCCGGGACGATGGCCACGATGAACGACGACTGCCAGCCGAACCGCGGCACCAGCACCAGCGCGACGGCAGCCGCGAGGACGTAACCGAGTGAGAACAGCGAGAAGATCACGCCGCCCACCCCGATCGCCCGGGTCTTCGTCGGCCACACCTCGGCGGTATAGGGGGCGCCCACCGCCAGTTCGCCGGCCCCACCCACGCCGGTGAGGAAGCGCAGGCCGGTGAATGCGGCCAGGTTGGTGGTGATGCCGGCCAGTGCGGTGGTGATGCCGTACAACAGGATTGACGCACCGAGCGTGGTCTTGCGTCCCCAGCGGTCGGCAGCGATACCGAAGCCGATGGTTCCAATGGTGTAGCCGACCAGGAAGATCGACCCGATGTACCCGGCCTGGGCCTCGGTGATCTGCAGGGTCTTCTTGATCTCGGGCAGGACCAGGCCGTAGATGTTCACGGCATAGGAGTCGAAGCCGTATCCGAGCCCCGCCGTCACCGCCACGAACAGCGCCGGTTTGAACGGCTGTGACTTCAGCGGGGGCGAATCGACTTGTGCCTCTTCCAGATTCGCAGCCATCAGTCGACGGTATCGGGCCCCCGGCAGCGTCTGAACATTCAGAATCCGCCGGATCGCAAGTGCATTCAGATCTGACCGTGATTGGGCGGGGCCACGCCGGAGAGTTCCCATGCGCCGATGTGGTGGTACTTCCAGTCGACGGGGTCGTGCACGCTGTGCGTCCGCGCGTTCCGCCAGTGCCGGTCGAGGTCGTAGCGGCGGTCGGTTCCGCTCGCGCCGGTCAGCGCGAAGACCTGACTGGCGACGTCGACGGCCACGTCACTGGCGAAGGCTTTGGCCTGCGCGACCGCTATCGAGCCGCGCGCGGCCGCGTCCGGATCGGCGACGTCGAGGCCGATGTCTTCGAGTTCTCCTGCAGCCCAGCGCAAGAGCTGAGTCGACGCCCGTGTGCGGGTGGCGAGTTGGCCGAATCGCAGCAGGACGTGTGGATCGTCGCCGGCGGCGGTGGCCCCGCCATAGCGCACCGCCTCGAAGAACGGCCGGCTGCGGGTGCGGACGAACTCGGCGGCGTCGGCCAGGGCGCCTTCGGCGATACCGGCCTCGATGGCCGTGTGGACCAGCTGGGCGCGGGCGCCGAGCAGTTGGGGCTTCTCGAATGCCGACCAATACGGCAGGACCAGGTCGCCGTCGACGGCGACGCCATCCAGCGTCGTGGTGCCACTCACCGTCGAGCGCTGCCCCATGGCGGCCCAGTCTTCGTCGATGGTCACGCCGGGCGCGTCGCGTTCGACGAACGCGAGCACGAGACGATCCTCTGGATCGAGCGCGCTGACCGCCAGCCACTGCGACGTGATGGCGCCGGTGCAGTAGTACTTGGTGCCGTCGAGTCGCCACCGCGCGCCATCGCGGATCAGGCGCGTCTTGAGGTCTTGGGCATGATGACCACCGCGCTCGGCGAGCACCGGGCCGATGCGCGCACCGTCGACGACCGCGGGCAGGATGCGGGCCCGCTGCAGTGGGGTGCCGAGGAGGCGCAGGATGTCCACGGCCAGATAGTGACCCTGCGGCGTCTGCGCAAGGGCCGGGTCGGCCGCCGCGACGATCCTGATGACCTCGGCCAGCGTCCGAGGCCCGAGCCCGTCTCCCCCGTCATCGATCGGCACCGTGACGGCCGGCAGTCCCAGGCTGTCGAACTCGGCCACTTCGGCGCGGGGTACCGCGCCGGCCCGATCACGTTCTGCCGCACCGGGCTTCACCGAAGCCGCGAATTCTTCCGCGGCCGCGACGACGTGCGCGTGAGTCCGGGGAACCCGGGTGCGCACCATGGTCAGGAGCGCCGTTCAGCGAGCAGGCCGCGCTCCGCCAGGATCGGGACGACGCCCTCGCCGAAGGTGAAGGCCTCTTCCAAATGCGGATACCCGGACAGGATGAACTCGTCGAGGCCCAGCTCGTGGTACTCGGCGATGCGGTCGGCGACCTGCTCATGACTGCCGACCAGTGCGGTGCCGGCGCCGCCGCGGACCAGTCCGATACCGGCCCACAGATTGGGCGACACCTCCAGGTTGTCGGTCCGTCCACCATGCAGGGCGGACATCCGCCGCTGCCCCTCTGACTGCGAGCTGCGCTGTACCTGCTGGGCGCGGCTGATGCTTTCGGGATCAAGGCCCGCCAGCAGCTTGTCGGCCTGCGCCCACGCCTCCTCTTCGGTGGCACGGCTGATGACGTGCAGCCGAATCCCGAACCGCAGTTCCCCGGCCGCCCGCCGCGCGCGGCCCAGGTTCTTGACCTGGTGCCGCACGGCATCGAGTTTCTCGGCGACCTGAGCCGGCGGCTCGCCCCACGTCAGGTACACGTCGGCGTGTTCGGCGGCCACTTCCAGCGCTTCTGCCGAGGAGCCGCCCAGATAGATGTCGGGCCAGGTCTCGGCGGGGATGATGGTCGCGTTCTCCACCGACAGGTGCTTGCCGGTGAAGGTGACCGGCTCGCCGGACCACAGCTGCCGGAAGATGGTGAGGAACTCGGCGGCCCGCTCGTAGCGCTCGGATTTGCCGAGGTAGTCGCCGAACCGGCGCTGCTCGACGTCGTCGCCGCCGGTGACCACGTTGAGCAGCAATCGATTCCGCGAGATGCGCTGGTACGTCGCGGCCGCCTGGGCGACGAGGGTCGGGGCCTGCAACCCCGGCCGGAACGCCACGAGGTACTTGAAGTGTTCGGTCCGTTGCGTCAGTGCGGCCGTGAACACCCAGGCGTCCTCGCACCAGCTGCTGGTGGGGGTCAGCGCCCCGGTGAACCCGAGCTTCTCGGCGGCGCCGGCCACCAGACTGAGGTAGTCGAGGTCGGGCGCCCGATCCGCGCCGAAGGCGTCGGCCCGGCTGCCTGCGCCACCGACCGCGTTGCCCAGACTCAGGTCGGTGCGGGAGTCACCGTTGGTCGGCAGGAACCAGTGCAGAGTGATGGCCATCAGCGAAATGTAGAGGCAAGCAATGCCACCGGATACCGCCATCGAATCGGTTCCGGCGGCCGCAACGGGCGTGACCACCGGACGTGGCTGTGATTCCGTCAGAATCATGCTGATTCCAACGCGCACACTCCGGCGGTTAGATGAAATCCTGCGCCACGGCAGCGACGCGCTCGCGGTCGGCGCCGACCAACCCGATCCGGGTCCGGCGGTCCAGGATATCGTCGGCGGTGAGCGCACCTTCGTGTGTGACGGCGTATTCGAATTCGGCGCGGGTGACGTCGATTCCGTCGGCCACCGGCTCGGTGGGACGGTCACAGGTGGCGGCGGCGAACACGTTGGGCGCCTCTGCGCCGTAGCGCGCGACCAACGACTCCGGCAGCGCCGCAACATGATCCGCCGCCACCGAGTTCTCCGGAGCTCCGACCAGGGGCAGATTGCGAGTCCGGCACGCCCCCGCGCCGAGCCCACGCAGCGCCACCGCCTGGTTCAGCACGTCCTCGGCCATGTAGCGGTATTCGGTGAGCTTGCCGCCGATGACGCTGAGCACCCCGTTGCCCGACTCGACGACGGCGTGATCACGAGAGACGTCGGCGGTGTTGCCCTCGCCGGTGTCGATGAGCGGCCGCAGCCCGGCGTAGGCACCACGGACATCGTCGGGCCCCAGACTGGTCGCCAGCGCGGTGTTGACGGTGTCCAGCAGGAATTTGATCTCGGCCGGCGTCGGTTGCGGCACATCGGGAATGGGGCCGGGCGCGTCCTCGTCGGTGAGACCGAGGTAGACACGGCCGAGCTGTTCGGGCATGGCGAAGATGAACCGGTTGAGCTCGCCGGGGATCGGAACCGTCAGGGCCGCAGTCGGATTGCCGAACGCCGCGGCGTCGAACACCAGGTGCGTGCCGCGGCTGGGCCGCAGCTTGATGGCGCCGTCGATCTCACCGGCCCACACACCGGCGGCGTTGATCACCGCGCGCGCGGTCAGATCGAAGGACTCGCCGGTGAGCTGGTCGGTGAGCCGCACCGACGTGCCGGTGGCGTGCGAGGCCGCCGTCCGGGTGAGGATGCGGGCGCCGTGCTGCGCGGCGGTGCGCGCCACCGCGGTGACCAGACGGGCATCGTCGATCAATTGGCCGTCGTAGGCGAGCAGCGCGCCGTCGAGGCCGTCGCGACGGACCGCGGGCACCAGCTCCGCCGCGCGGGCCACATCGACACGGCCCGAGCGCGGCAGGGTCGCGGCCGACGTGCCGGCCAGCCGGCGCAGGCCGTCGCCCGCGATGAATCCGGTGCGCACCAAAGCCCTTGACGCCCGGTTCATCTCGGGCAGCAGCGGCACGAGCTGCGGCATGGCGTGCACGAGGTGCGGGGCGTTGCGGCTCATCAGGATGCCGCGCTCGATGGCGCTGCGCCGGGCGATGCCGACATTTCCGGTCGCCAGGTAGCGCAGACCGCCATGCACGAGTTTGGAACTCCACCGGCTGGTGCCGAACGCCAGGTCGTGTTTCTCGACGAGCACCGTCGACAGTCCGCGGGTCGCGGCGTCCAGTGCGATGCCCGCACCGGTTATGCCGCCGCCGATGACGACGACGTCGACGCGCCCGCCGTCGGCGAGGGCCGTCAGCTCCGATGCGCGGCGGGCGGCGTTGAGGGCGCTTGTCATGGCTTCAGGTATCCGTTCAGCGAGTGGGCAAGTTCGATGTCCAGCGCGGCGACGTCGAGGACGGGCGCGACCATCTGCGCCGACTGGATGGCCGACTGGACGATCAGCAGGCACATGGCAGCGAGCTGTTTGGGGTCGCCGGGACGGACGCTGCCGTCGGTCTGCGCCGTGGCCAGCGCGCCGGCCAGCACTTCCAGGAGGATCTGCTGGCTGGTACCCATTCGTTGGGAGATGTAGACCATCGCCAGGGCGGGTGCGCTACTCAGGACGGACATGATGACTTCGTCGTCACGCAGCCGCTCCGCCATGCCGACCATGCGTTTGACGATCGCCTCACGGTCGGTGCCGTTGACGGCAACCTCATTGAGCGAGTTGGTGATTCGTGCCGTCAGCAGTGCCGCGAGGATCGCCTGGGTATCCGGCCAGCGCCGGTACACCGTCGGCCGGCTGACGCCGGCGCGACGTGCGATCTCGGCCAGCGTCACCCGATCCACCCCGAAGGCGATCACGCAGTCGGCCGCAGCGTCGATGATTCGGGCATCCAAGGAATCCCGGGCTTCATCGTTACTGATTGACATCATGTGTAATACTGTAACGCATGACCGCGACACGTGACCACCTCGAACCGCCGATGAAGTGGAACGCCTGGGGTGACCCCGCTGCAGCCAAGCCCCTGTCCGACGGCATCCGCGGCCTGCTGACCGCGGCCCTGGGCATCGACGCGACCCCGGTGGCCGAGCTCGAGGCCGACCAGGTCACGCTGCGCCCGTCCGCGCTGGCGGACGCCGACCGCGCCGCGCTCGCGTCGATCGTGGGTGACGAGTTCTGCCGCACCGACGATCACGACCGCCTGCTGCGCGCCGGCGGCAAGTCGACGCTGGACCTGTTGCGCCGCAAGGACACCGGCGAACAGGACGCGCCGGACGCCATCCTGCTGCCCGGTTCCGAAGACGAGATCGCGCAGGTCCTGCAGTACTGCACCGAACACCGCATCGCGGTCGTCCCATTCGGCGGTGGCACCAGTGTGGTCGGCGGACTCGACCCGATCCGTAGCGGCTTCACCGCCGTCGTGTCGCTGGACCTGCGTCGCCTGGACCGGCTGGTCGCCCTCGACAAAGAGTCCGGCGAGGCCGAGCTCGAAGCCGGTGTCACGGGCCCGCAAGCCGAGGAACTCCTTGGCGCCGAGGGCTTTTCGCTCGGACACTTCCCGCAGAGCTTCGAATTCGCCACCATCGGCGGGTTCGCCGCGACGCGGTCGTCGGGCCAGAACTCGGCCGGCTACAACCGGTTCGACGACATGGTGCGCGGGCTCACCGTCGTCACCCCGGCGGGCGTCCTCGACCTGGGCCGCGCCCCGGCGTCGGCGGCCGGGCCCGACCTGCGGCAGCTGATCGTCGGCTCGGAGGGCACCTTCGGTGTCATCACGCGGGTTCGGGTCCGCGTCCATCCGGTCCCCGAGACCACTCGCTACGAAGCCTGGTCATTCCCCGACTTCGCCACCGGAGCAGCGGCGTTGCGGGCCGTCGTGCAGACCGGGACCGGCCCGACCGTCATCCGGCTCTCCGACGAGGTCGAGACCGGCATCAACCTGGCCACCACCGAGAGCATCGGCGAGCAGACCAGCACCGGCGGCTGTCTGGCGATCACGCTGTTCGAAGGCACTGCCGCCCATACCGCGAGCCGTCACGACGAAACCCGTGCACTGCTGGCCGCCCAGGGTGGCACGTCGCTCGGCGAGGCCCCGGCCCGCGCCTGGCAACACGGCCGATTCGGCGCACCGTACCTGCGTGACTCGCTGCTGACGGCCGGCGCCCTGTGCGAGACCCTGGAGACCGCGACGACGTGGTCCAACGTGCCGGCGTTGAAGGCCGCCGTCACCGAGGCGCTGACGACGTCGCTACGGGAAAGCGGCACCCCGGCACTGGTGATGTGCCACATCTCGCACGTCTACCCCACCGGCGCCTCGCTGTACTTCACGGTCGTCGCCGGCCAGCGCGGCAATGCCATCGAGCAGTGGCGTGCGGCGAAAACCGCTGCGTCCGAAGCGATGGTGCGCTGCGGTGCCACCATCACCCACCACCATGCGGTCGGTGCCGACCACAAGCCGTGGATGACGGCCGAGGTCGGCGACCTCGGCGTCGAGGTGCTGCGCGCCGTCAAGAACGTGCTCGATCCCGGCGGAATCCTCAACCCTGGCAAGCTGATCCCGTGACAGGCACGCTCCAGCGGGTCACCTTGCTGACCAATCCCGCCTCGGGTCAGGGGCGGGGCTCGGCGGCGGCGCAGCGCGCTGTTCTCCGGCTGCAACGCCGCGGTGTCGACGTGGTCGAACTGATCGGGTCCGATGCCGCCCATGCCCGCCGGCTGCTCGACGAGGCGCTCGATCACGGCACCGATGCGGTGGTGGTCGCCGGCGGCGACGGCATCATCTCCCTTGCGCTGCAAGCACTTGCGCAGGGCGACGTGCCGCTCGGCATCATCCCCGCCGGTACCGGCAACGACCATGCCCGCGAGTTCGGGATTCCGCGGGACGACCCGGAAGCCGCCGCGGACATCATCGCGACAGGCCGCACCCGCACCATCGACCTGGGCCGCATCGAGGGCGCCGACGGCACCGTGCGCTGGTTCGGCACGGTGATGTCGGCGGGGTTCGACTCGCTGGTCACCGATCGTGCCAACCGGATGACGTGGCCGCGGGGCCGGATGCGCTACAACGCGGCGATGCTGGTGGAACTGTCGCAGTTGCGGCTGCACACGGCGCGGGTCAGTTTCGACGGCGGTCCCGAGCAAGAAATACCCGTGACACTGGCGACTTTCGGCAACGGCAAGAGCTACGGCGGGGGGATGCTGATCTGCCCGGGCGCCGACCTGGGCGACGGTCTGCTGGATGTCACGATGGCGGCCTCGGACTCGCGACTCAAGTTGGTCCGCCTGTTCCCGACGGTCTTCAAGGGCACGCATGTGCACCTCGACGAGGTGACCACGCGGCGGGCCCGCACCGTCACCATCGATGTGCCCGGGATAAATGCCTATGCCGACGGCGAATTCGTGTGCCCGTTGCCGGTGACGGTGTCGGCGGTGCCGGATGCGTTGCGGGTGCTGATTCCGTAGCGCGGCGGCAACCTTCAGTCCTGCGTAGCGGCAAGCAGCGCAAGCAGATTCATCAACCGGGTGATGGCGCCGGTGACCGGCCGGGCCGGCAGCGTCGGATCGATCGCGCGCTGAATACCCAGGCCGATCCCGGCGCTCAGAAACAGGTTGCCGATGTCTTCCAAGCTGTCGATCACGCCGGCAGCGACCAACTGCTCTTCGGCGAGCCCCAAATCGTCTGACAGCGAACGCAATACCTCGACGACCATCTGGGCCGCTTCGTTGCGCAGGTCGGTGATCATCTGTCCCAGCTCAGGATCGTTGCGTGACAGCACCACGAATTCGAGCTCGAGCATCGTCCAGCCCACGTCGCCCGCGGTCCGTTCCAGCCAGGCGTTCACCGCCTCGACGCGGCTCGGCACATCGGCATCCGACATCGCCAGCTCGGACATCTCGGAGAACTTGTCGCGGTGGATGGCCTCCAGCACTTCCCGGCACAAGACCGGCTTGCTACCGAAGTTCGAATACACCGCGCCCTTGCTGTACCCGGCGTCGTCGGCGATGTCCTCGAGGCTCGTGGACGCATATCCGTGCGTGAGGAACCGCGCCTTCGCCGCATCGAGTAGTTCGGCGCGCGTCTGCTCCTGACGCTGCGCTCTGGTCAATCGCGGCACGCGTTGATATTAATGGTTTGCGATACCCGAGGTACTAGCTTTACTCCGAGAATTCGGATACCGTGAGTATTCGAACGAGCCGGCAAGGCTTCTACCAGCAGATTCGAGGCTATCGATGCAGCTAGCGCGACGCACAATGTCCCTCGACGGGGCCACCGTCATCATCACCGGAGGCGCCAGGGGCATCGGCGCCAAGACCGCCGAACTGTTCTCGCAGCACGGCGCCGACGTGTGGATCGGCGACGTCGATGCCGACATCGCCGAGCAGACGGCCCGCAGAATCCCCCGCTGTCGCAGCGCGCGCCTCGACGTCACCCGGCGCGATTCCTGGGACCAGTTCGTCGGGCAGGTGCTGAAGGAATCCGGCCGCATCGACGTCCTCATCAACAACGCGGGCGTAATGCCGCTGGGCGCTTTCGAGTCCGAAGCCGAGGCCACGACCGACCTGATCCTCGACGTCAACGTCCGGGGCGTCCTGAATGGCATGCGGGCGGTGATCCCACTGATGATCACGCGCGGCAGCGGCCACGTCGTGAACATCGCGTCGATGGCGGGCATGATCCCCGTCCCCGGCATGGTCACTTACAACGCCAGCAAGTTCGCCGCGGTCGGCGCGTCCCTGGCAGCGCGGACCGAGTACGCCGGGACGGGCGTCACCGTGTGCGCGGTGCTGCCGTCGGCGGTCCGCACCGAACTCTCCTCCGGCGTTCAACTCGGCGGCGGCATGCCGACCGTCGACCCCGAAGATGTCGCGCAGGCGGTGCTGAAAACGTTGCGCACCAAGGCCGCCCGTACGTCGGTACCCGAATGGGTGGCACCGGGCTGGGCCCTGGTCGACGCGCTGGTCCCGGAGTTCGTGCAACGTGCGGCGCGCGCGCTCATCGACGACCGCCGGGCACTGACCGCCCTGGACCCGGTCGGCCGTTCGGCCTACCTGGACCGGATCGAACGGCAGACGAAAGACCATGACGCCGAGTCGGACTCGGACGCACGGCGATGAAGCGGGCACTGGTCATCGGCTGCGGCGGGACCATCGGTGGTGCGTGGATCGTCGCGGCCCTGCACGCCCTGCAGCAGCAGACGGGTTGGGACCCGCGGGAAGCCTCCGTGTTGCAGGGCACGTCGGCGGGCGCCGAGATCGTCACGATGCTCGGCGGCGGCGCGTCCGTCGACGACCTGGTGGCGATGCACCGCGGCACCAGTACCGACGAACGCCTGAGCGAGCACATCGAGGCGACGCCACCGAGCCTGCCACCCCTGCCGGCGCCGCGGCTGCTGAACCCGGCGCTGCTGCGCAGCCAGCACGGCCTGGCCGCGGTCACCGGCCTCGCGCCGACGGGGCGCGCCGACGCAACCTGGCTGCAGCGCTTGGCATCCGGCTTCGCCAACACGTCGGGCTGGCTGGATCATCCGGGAGCCCGCATGGTGGCATTCGACTACCAGCGCGGCGAACGGGTGGCATTCGGCGCACCCGGCGCACCGAAAGCCACTGCGGGCGAGGCACTCCGGGCATCATGGGGTGTGCCCGGCTGGATGCCCCCGGTCAGCATCGGCGACCGCAAGTTCGTCGACGGCGGCGCCGCCTCCACCGCGTCGGTCGACCTCATCAGCCACGACGATGCCGACCTGATCTACGTCATCACCCCGATGGCCTCCGAAAGTGGCGTTCGCGTGCCCGGATTGGGCGGCATCATCGAAGACCGGTTGCTCCGCCGCCCGATGTCCAGGGTGCTGGATGCCGAGATCGCCACCGCGCGGGCGCGCGGCATCGAGGTCGTGGTGATCCAACCGGACGCCGCCGATCTGGCCGGCCTCGGCGCCAACTTCATGCTGCGAAGCAAGCGGCGCGCCGCGTTCGAATCCGCTATGACCACCGCACCGAAGACGGTGCGTCGAGCCTGGGAGTCCTGATGAGCAAACGTGATCCGCGCATCGTCATCATCGGCGCCGGCGTCGCCGGGATCGCCTCGGCGTACACCTTCCAGCAGGCCGGGTTCACCAACTTCACCATCCTGGAGAAGGGTTCGGACGTCGGCGGCGTCTGGCACTGGAACCGCTACCCCGGACTGACGTGTGATGTGCCGTCGCACATCTACCAGTTCGCCTTCGCCCCCAAGCCCGACTGGAGCCACATCTGGGCGGGCGGCCAGGAAATTCAGGAGTATCACCGCGACGTCGTCGAGCGGTTCGGCCTCGACAACCACCTGCGGCTCGACACCGAGGTCACGGCGCTGCACTACGACCAGAACGCGCACACCTGGACCGTCACGACCGAGAACGAGACGCTGACAGCCGATTTCGTCATCTGCGCCACCGGCGTCCTGCACCACCCGTTCACGCCGGACATTCCCGGCATGGACTCCTTCGAGGGCACCGTCGTGCATACCGCCCGGTGGGACCCCGAACTGGAGACCGCGGGCAAGCGCATCGCCGTGATCGGCACCGGATCGACCGGCGTGCAGGTGGTTTCGGCGCTACAGCCACAAGTCGGCAAGCTGCTGCACTTCGCCCGGTCCCCGCAGTGGATGCTGTGGGCACCGATGAAGCTGCCACAGCTGGGTGCCGTCACCACCCTGCTGCGGGCCATGCCGCAGCTGTATCAGACTGTCGCCGAACGTATTCCGGTGTGGGGCTCGAGCGTTCTCGTCGACATCGTGACCAAGCCGACGTGGCGGCGCAAGCTGGTGCAGCAGTATGCCCGACTGAGCCTGCGGGCCCAGATCCGCGACCCGAAGTTGCGCGCCGAGCTGACCCCCGACTACCAGCCGTTGTGCAAGCGGCAGGTGCTGTCGGGTACGTACTACCAGGCGATCAAGGCCCCCAACGCCCAGCTGGTCACCGACCGCATCGCCGAGTTCACGCCCACCGGCATCCGCACCACGGACGGCGAGCACCACCGCATCGATATCGCCGTGCTGGCCACCGGCTTCCAGGCGCACAACTATATGCGTCCGATGCAGGTGGTGGGCCGCGACGGCGTCACGCTGGACGACGCGTGGGTCAAGGGCCCCCGCGCCTACCGGATGACCGCGATTCCGGGTTTCCCGAATCTGTTCACGGTGCTCGGCCCGAACTCGCCGACCGGATCCATCTCGCTGCAGTACACCGCCGAACTCACTGCGCGGTACATCGTGAAGTGGCTCAAGCGGTTCGAGCGCGGCGAGATCAACGAAGTCGAGGTGACCGAGGCGGCCACCGACGAGTTCAACGCCGCGGCAGTCGAGGCCATGGAGCCGACGGTGTGGAACACCGGCTGCAACTCCTGGTACTTCAGCGAAGGCGGCACCATCGACCTGTGGCCGTTCGACGTCGGCACCATCACCCGCATGCTGAGCGAACCCGAACCGGAGCACTACCGGGTCAGCTGAGCCGAACGGGCTGAGCACCGCCGAACGTGAGCTTGTGTGCCAAATCCATTGCGGGATTGACACACAAGCTCATGTTCGACGGATCAGCGTCGAGCTACCCGACGCCCCGGTTGAGCCAGCTGACTTCGCCGACCTCGGCACCGCCGCCGCGGTACGGCTCCAGAGCCTCGTCCCAGGCGGTGCCGAGCACAGTGTCGAGTTCGGCGGCGAGCATGTCGGCGCCACCCTCCATCAGTGTGCGCAGGCGCTGCTCGCCGACCATGGTGTCACCGTTGGCGCTCATCGAACCGCTCCACAGGCCCAGGGTCGGGGTGTGGCACCAGCGGTGTCCGTCGACGCCGGCGCTCGGGTCCTCGGTCACCTCGAAGCGCAGCACCGACCACGAGCGCAGTGCGCTGGCGAGCTGGGCTCCGGTGCCGACGGGCCCCATCCAGTTGGTGATGGCGCGCAGCTGACCGGGCATGGCAGGTTGGGGCGTCCACTTGAGGTTCGCCCGCGACGACAGAGTCGACGAAAGTGCCCACTCCACATGCGGGCATACCGCCGCGGGAGAGGCATGGATATACACCACGCCCGTCGTCGCGTCGGCGAGTTGGTTCGACGCACGCATAATCTGCTCCTTCAGCTCCACGAGGGACGTCTTCCCCAACGACCTGGTGTTGCTGAAATGTTGCAGATGTTTAGTGCGTGTCTATTGTGCCGCGTGAGACCCCTGTTGCGCTAGTCTGTCGCGCAATCTCTCAGGACGGCCTCAGAATCGCACGGCGATCAGGCCCGTCATCGACTCGCGGTGGAAGATTTCGCCAATTTTCGGACACCAGCCAACAGGCGCGCGGAGCACCAGCACGCCATCTATCTTCTAACGGTGACTGCCCTGGACCGGTTCTTCGAGATCTCCGCACGCGGCTCGACCGTCGCCGCCGAACTGCGCGGCGGCGCGGTGACCTTCATCGCGATGGCGTACATCATCGTGCTGAACCCCATCATCCTGTCGAGCACGGCTGACATCGCCGGGCACAAGCTCCCCTTCGGCCAGGTCTCAGCGGTGACCTCACTGGCGGCCGGCGCCATGACGATCCTGTTCGGCGTCGTCGCCCGTCTCCCCTTCGCGTTCGCGGCCGGACTCGGCATCAACTCGTTCCTCGCCAGCTCCGTGGTCGGCGTCCTGACCTGGCCGGAAGCCATGGGCCTGGTGGTCATCGAGGGCCTCATCATCGTCGCGATGGCCGTCACCGGCCTGCGGCGCATGATCTTCGACGCCGTGCCCATGCCGCTGAAACTGGCCATCACCGCCGGCATCGGCCTGTTCATCATGTTCATCGGACTGGTCAACGCCGGGTTCGTCGCGTCGACGGGCCATCCGTCGCCGCCGTTGGGTCTGGGCGCCGGTGGCACCGGCTCGGTCCGCGCGATCCCCACCCTGGTCTTCGTGTTCACCCTGCTGACCTCAGGTGTCCTGGTGGCCCGCAAGGTGCGCGGCGGCATCCTCATCGGCCTCATCTCGGGGACCGCGCTGGCCGCCATCATCGAGGCGATCTGGCACCTCGGCTCGGCAACAGAGAAGCCCGGCGGCTGGAGCCTGTCCGTCCCGACGCTGTCCGGTTCCCCGTTCGCGGTGCCCAACCTGTCGCTGATCGGTCACGTGGACTTCGGCAGCTTCGGCCGGATCGGCGCCATCGCCGCGCTCATGCTGGTGTTCACCCTGCTGTTCACCAACTTCTTCGACGCCATGGGCACCATGACGGGCCTGTCCCGGCAGGCCGGCCTGTCCGACGAGCAAGGCAACTTCCCGCGCCTGCAGTCCGCGCTGGTGATCGAGGGCACCGGCGCGGTGGTCGGCGGCGCGGTGTCGGCATCGTCCAACACGGTGTTCGTCGAATCGGGCACCGGCATCGGTGAAGGTGCCCGCACCGGTCTGGCCAGCCTGGTAACCGGTGGATTGTTCCTGGCCGCAATGTTCTTGACGCCGCTGACGGAGATCGTGCCCACCGAGGTCGCGGCCGCCGCGCTGGTGATCGTCGGCACCCTGATGGTCTCGGTGCTCCGCGAGATCGACTTCTCCGACTTCTCGGTGGCCCTGCCGGTGGTGCTGACCGTGGCCGTGATGCCGCTGTCCTACTCGATTGCCAACGGCATCGGCGTCGGCTTCATCGCCTGGGCCGTCCTGCGCGCGGCGTCAGGCCGTGTCAAGGAGATCAGCCCGCTGCTGTGGGTCGTCGCCGCCGGGTTCCTGCTGTTCTTCGCCCGCGGCTGGATCGACAGCCTGATCGGCGTCGTCCGCTAAGCGAACTCGCGCACGACGGCGGCGGACACTTCCGGCCACACAGCGTGCGTCCAGTCCCCGAAATCGCGGTCCGTCAGCACGATCAGCGCCAGGTCCGCCTCCGGATCGACCCACAGGAACGTCCCCGATTGGCCGAAATGCCCGAACGTCCGGCCCGAGTTGGCCGCGGCCGTCCAGTGCGGGTGCTTGCCGTCCCGAATCTCGAAACCGAGGCCCCAGTCGTTCGGGCGCTGCGATCCGAATCCCGGCAGCACGCCGTCGAGGCCCGGGAAATGCACCGAGATCGCGTCGGCGTGCATGGGTGTCGACACCAGAGCCGGACGCAGCAGATCACCGGCAAACGCGGCGAGGTCGGCCACCGTGGACCAGGCGCCGTAACCGGCGGTTTCGGCCGCACCCGGCAGATCGGAATCGCCCATCCCCAACGGCTCGAACACCGCCTCGCGCAGGTACTGCGCGAACTCGATGCCGGACTCGTGCTGCAGCACCTGAGCCAGCACCGCGAACCCGGCATTGGAGTAGATGCGCCGCGTGCCGGGCGCCGCGATGGCGTCGGGCGTCTGCATCGCCAGACCCGAGGCGTGCGCAAGCAGATGGCGCACCGTCGACCCGGGCGGGCCGGCCGGGGTGTCCAGCTCGACGACGCCCTCTTCGATCGCGATCTGTGCGGCGCGCGCTACCAGCGGCTTGGTCACCGATGCGAGCCGGAACGCGCGGTCGACGGGTCCGTGCGTGGCGAGCACACCGGCAGGTGACACCACCGCGGCCGCGGCGTTCGGTACCGGCCAGGAATCCAGCAGCTCGAGAGCGGTCACGCCCACGACCCTGTCACATATCGCGGCGCCGGTGGGCACAGGCCGGGACCGATCAACCAGACATCTGCATGGACACCATTCCAACTCTTCCCGGAGGCATTAGGTTATAGCCATGAGTCAGACAGTGCGTGGTGTTATCTCCCGGGCCAAGAAGCAGCCCATCGAGCTGGTCGACATCGTCATCCCCGATCCCGGACCCAGTGAGGTCGTCGTGGACATCATCGCGTGCGGCGTATGCCACACCGACCTGACCTACCGCGAAGGCGGCATCAACGACCAATACCCGTTCCTGCTCGGCCATGAAGCCGCCGGCACCGTCGAAACGGTCGGCGACGGCGTCA
>Ga0209051_1000079_pt1 | contig 201183 bp, 183 predicted proteins | sample AraplaCvi_mMS_r2_2_FD_184286 | JGI IMG/M metagenome (GOLD analysis project Ga0209051, IMG submission 184286) | Arabidopsis root microbial communities from North Carolina, USA - plate scrape MF_Cvi_mMS_r2 (SPAdes) (version 2) | ecosystem: Host-associated > Plants > Roots > Endosphere | place...
AGCTGACGCTGGCCGGCGCCGTGTCGGCGGGCAACACGGCGGGCTCGCGCCCGACGATCCGCCTGTTCGTGACGCACGCGATGTGGAACGAAGCCGCCCGCCAGGCCTTCGTGGCCCAGGCGTCGCGTCTGGCCGAGGTGTACGGCGACAAGAAGTCGGGCACGTCGATCGGCATCCAGGGCGAAGCCTGGTGGTGACCTGCGGTTGAGGTAAGTCGCCGGACGTGAAGCTGTTGCGGTTGGGGGAAACCAACGTGACTCTCCTCGTCTTCCGGCGCCGGCAGATCCCGGCGTCGTGATCGTCCGGCGACATTGATGGCGAGGCCCACGGGCCTCGCCATCCTTTTGTCGGACCGATTCGCCTCAGGTGTCCGAACGGCTCCGGATCAACCGGAGTCCGTTCGCCACCACGATGAGCGTGGCGCCCATGTCGGCGAACACGGCCATCCACATCGTGGCGCTGCCGAACAGGGCCAGCACCATGAAGACCACCTTGATGCCCACGGCGAGCACGATGTTCTGCCAGAGCACGCCATGCGTGCGGCGCGAGAGCCGGATGGTCTCGGGCAGGCGGCGCAGGTCGTCGTTCATCACCACCACGTCGGCCGCCTCCATCGCGGTGTCGGTGCCGGCGCCGCCCATCGCGAAGCCGATGTCGGCGCGGGCGAGGGCGGGGGCGTCGTTGATGCCGTCGCCGGCCATCGCGACCGGACCGTGGCGGCGCTGCAGTTCCTCGATCGCCACCAGCTTGTCCTGCGGCAGCAGGTCGCCCCGCACCTCGTCGATGCCGGCCTCGGCCGCGATGCTGCGGGCCGTGGCGGCGTTGTCCCCCGACAGCATCACCGGCAGCACGCCCAGGGCCTTGAGCCCGGCCACCGCTTCCCGCGAACTGGCCTTGATGGTGTCGGCCACGGCGAACAGCGCGATGACGCCACGGTCGTCCGCCAGCAGGCTGACGGTGCGACCGCGGGCTTCCTGTGCGGCGAGCCGCGCGTCCAGGTCCGGCGAACCCAGGCCGCGCTCCACCACGAGGCGGTGGTTCGCGAGCGTGTAGCGCACGCCACCCACCGATCCTTCCACGCCGCGGCCGGGCAGGGCGGTGAAGCCCTCCACGGGCACGCCGTCGCCGCCCAGGCCGGCGGCGATCGCGAGGGACACCGGGTGGTCGGAGCGGGCGGCCAGGCCGCGGGCGATGGCGGCGGCGTCGACACCCTCGCGCAACGCCTCCCGGTGCACGAGCGTGGGCTTGCCCGAGGTGACCGTGCCGGTCTTGTCGAGCGCCACCACCTTCAGCGCGCGGGCCGATTCGAGGTAGCTGCCGCCCTTGATCAGGATGCCGCGGCGCGCGCCCGCGGCGAGCGCGCTGACGATCGTGACCGGGGTGGAGATCACGAGCGCGCAGGGGCATGCCACCACGAGCAGAACGAGGGCCTTGTAGACCGCCTCGAGCCAGCCGATGCCCATGAGCGGCGGCGCGAGCAGCGCCACGGCGACCGCGATGGCGAACACCGCGGGGGTGTAGACGTTGGCGAAGCGGTCGACGAAACGCTGCGTGGGCGCGCGGGTGGACTGCGCCTCCTCGACGGCGTGGATGATGCGCGCGAGCGTGGTGTTCGACGCCGCCGCGGTGACCCGGAAGGCGAGTTCGCCGGCCTGGTTGATGGTGCCCGCGAACACGGTGTCGCCCGCCGCCTTGTCGACGGGCAGGCTCTCGCCGGTCACGGGAGACTGGTCGATGGCGCTCGTGCCGGACGTGACCACGCCGTCGAGCGGCACACGTTCGCCCGGACGGATGCGCACGATGGCGCCGAGCGGCACCGAGGTGGACGGCGCCGTGGCCCACGTGCCGTCGGGCTGCTGCACGTCGGCCTCCTCGGGGGCGAGCGCCAGCAGGCCCTCGATGGCGTTGCGGGCACGGTCGGCCGCGCGGGCCTCGATCAGTTCGGCGATGGCGTACAGCGCCATCACCATCGCCGCCTCCGGCCACTGGCCGATGGCGAAGGCGCCCGTCACCGCCACCGTCATCAGGGCGTTGATGTTCAGGCGGCCACGGCGCAGCGCGGCGAGGCCCTTCGTGTACGTCTCGACCCCGGACAACCAGATGGCCACCGCGGCCACGGCCAGTCCGGCCCATTTCAGCGACGGCGTCTCCGCGAAGAAGAGGTGCAGCGATTCCGCGCCCAGCGCCAGGAGCAGGGCCAGCGCGAGGCGGCCGACCGGGGAGGATGCGCCGTGGTCGTGGTCGTGGACGCCTTCGTCCGGGTGGTCGTGGGAATGATCGTGGTCGTGCCCGTGGCCATGGTCCGCGTGGTCGTGCGTCTCCTTCGCCGGCGCGCCGCCGAGCGGTTGGGGCGCGAAACCCGCTGCGCGGATGGCGGCCAGCGCGGCGGGCAACACCTCGGGCGCGGCGCGGATGGCCAGCGTGCGGGTGCCCAGCTGGAAGCGCAGGCCCTGGATGCCGGCGACCGGTTCGAGGGCGCGGCGGATCTCGCCCTCCTCGACGGGGCAGTCCATCGTGGGGATGCGGAAGGTGGTGGTGTCCGGGCCGGTGACGGCGGGCGAGGCGGCCGGTGCCGGGGTGTCGCATCCGCCCCCGCAGCACGCGGCGGGGGTGGGAGACGCGACCGGGACGATCTTCAGGGAAGGGCGGGAATCCATGACACCAATTACAAACCCTGTAGCGGGTGTAGAGTCAAGGGGCATCTTGTCGAGAGGGATTCCCATGAAGATCGGTGAACTGGCGCGCCTCACCGGCACCGCGGTCGAGACCATCCGCTTCTACGAACGCGAAGGGTTGCTGCCCGAGGCGGCACGCACCAGCGGGAACTACCGCGTCTACGGCGACGACCAGGCCGAACGCCTCGCGTTCATCCGCCGTTGCCGTTCCCTCGACATGACCCTCGACGAGATCCGGGCGCTGCTGGTCTTCAAGGCCGCGCCGCAGGAGAACTGCCAGGGTGTCAACGAACTGCTCGACGAACACATCGGGCACGTGGCCCGGCGCATCGAGGAACTGCGGTCGCTCGAGGGGCAGCTGCGACAGTTGCGCCACCAGTGCCACGACGGCGACGCGGCGGATGGCTGCGGAATCCTGAAGGGGTTGTCGGAGGGGCTGGCGACGCCGGCGGACACATCCGACACGCCGGTCTCGCGGCACGTGCACGGCACGCACTGAGGGCGCCGAGCGCCCGGGCCGGGGAATGCCGCCCCAGCGCCCGGTTCAATCGAAGTCGGAGCGGCGGCGGCCGAACGGTTTGGCGGCCCGGGGCACGGCGTTCGAGCCGCGGCCTTCGCGCTGCGCGCGCATCGCGGCGTCGATCTGGTCGTCGAAGTCGTGGTCGAAGTGCGCGTTGCGCAGCGCCTCGTGCAAGGCCGCATCGCCACGGTTCGAACGGATCCAGCGGTAGCGCTCGGCATCGGTGGGCGGTTGCGCCTCCCCGAAGGCGGAGATGGGGCCACTGGTGGCGGTGTCGTGGTCATCGTCATGGGCGGGACGATTCATGAATTTCCCCTGCGTGCTGGCGGGCTGAGCCTCCCTTGGCTGCCCCTGTTCCCAGTATCGGGCAGTTTCCCCTCCTTCGGCATGTCCTGGCGCAGGAATCCGGGTCGATGTCGATGAAAAAACGGTGGCGAAACGTGGCCCGAGCCGAGGGTGTGCGGTCGAGGGCGCACCTATCCTGAACGGGCTCGTCGTCGACTCGATGTCGACTCGCCTGCTCCCCGTCACGGAGCCTTCGTCCCACCGGCCTCCCGCCGGTGGTCTGCCCCGCCGGGACCTGCTCCCCGCGCGGGACGGGTGGCGTCGGGGTGCCCAGCCCGAGGAACCCACCGATGTCACCTTGATGCACTGATCCCTCGCCGGTCCTTCGGGCCGGTGCTTCGCGTCACCTGTCCTTCGGGCGGGTGGCCCATGCAGCCGGCTCGCCGGCGCGCCTTTCCTTCTTTTCTTTCTTTCCCTTCGGGGGGTGGACACACCTCCCGTGCGGGGAAGCCGTGTCCGCCTTTTTTGTTCACCGCACAGAACGGAAGAGACGATGCACACGAACCCTTTCCGCAAGACGCAGGCCAGCCGCGGGGTGTCCCGCACCTTGGCCGTCCAGCAGTTCGATCGTTACCTCACCTCGGCGCAGCGGTGCGCCCGCGGGGGTGAACCGGAGGCTCGGTGCGGACAGCACCTGGCCCGCCTGATCGCCCGCGACATCCGCGTCGTGCAGCGCTTCGACGACCACGCGTGGGTCATCGGGCGCCTGTGGGACTCGGGCGAGGTGGAGACCTTGTTCCGCGTCGCCGCGTCCGGGCTCCTGCACGGGCTGGCGCGCGAACTCTATCGCCTGGCCATCGAGGTCTGGCTCCGCCAGTGAGTGCGGCGGGCGAGTGGGCGCCGTGAACCGCGGATGCCGTTGATCCGGTGTGCGCGGTACGACGCTCGAGCGTGACCGTGAAGGTCGGACGGAGGGACGAGGGGGGTGACCTCCTCGTCCCTCCGCTCCTTCTTCCGGTTGGTCGGTCGCTCGTGCCATGACCGCCGCCTGCCGGGCTGGGGTGGGCCCCGGCGTGCGCCGGGGTGACAGCAGGGGGCCGGCGGCGAGAAGCTCGGGACGTCATCGACGCGAGCGATGGTCAGTCATCCCGATCGCTTCAGTCGCACCCGCACGCAGCAGCCTCCAGGAGCCGGCAGCCGTGGGCGTGGCGGACGGCTCTGCCCCCGGTCATCCCGGCGGAGGCCGGGATCCACCGCCGTCGGAGCGCGAGGCATGCGAGGACACGAGGCGGCATCGCCCTCCCACGCTCACAGAAACAACGCCATGCTCACATCGTCCACCCAGCGACCGTCCCGCAGCCGCACGCGGTGCTTCAGCAGGCCTTCCTCCGTGAACCCCATCGACCGATACAGCGCCACCGCTGGCGTGTTGGTGGCACGCACGAGCAGCTCCACCTTGTGGGCGCCCGACGACGCGCGGGCCCAGGCCAGCAGTTCGTCCAGCACCGCGCGACCATGGCCCCGCTGGCGGTAGCCCGGGTGAACGCAGAGGTCGAGCCGCAGCACGTGCGACACCGCCCTGGGGGCCATGGGCCACAGCGAACCGTGGGCGACGAGGTCGCCATGCACCTCGGCCACCACGCAGCGCCCGCGCCCCGCGAGGGCCCGCTCGATGCGCTCGCGGAAGGCATGGTGCTCGAGCTCGTCGGCGTGCGAGACCAGCAGGCCTTCGTCCGCCGCCACGGTGGTCTGCTCGGCGCGGCACAGCCGCTCCGCCTCGTCGGGGCGGGCCGGGCGGAGGGTGCGGGTCGCGGGAACGAAGGGTTGTGACGGCGAAGAAGGCATGAGGGCACGGCCTGGTGGCCCGGCGGCCGGGCGCAGTGCTCAGCGCTGCGCCAGCTTCCGCTTGAGCCCCGGCATGTCCGAAGTTTCCCGCATGGCCTCGGCCGCGTCCACCTCGCCCTGTCGCACGAGGTCGGCCAGGCGCGTGTTCATGCTGATGAACTCGCTGGCGCCGAGCTTCTCTTCGCGGATGGCCGCCTCGAGGCCGATCCAGTCGCCGGACTCGATGAACTGGGTGACCTTGCCCACGTTGAACAGCACGTCGGCGGCGAGCAAATAGCGGTCGCCCTTGACGGACGGCACCAGCGCCTGGCGCACCACGCCGATCAGGCTGCCGGCCAGCACCGACCGCAGCACGACGGCGTTGTTGCCGGTGTAGCTGAGGATCTTGCGCAGCGTGCCGGTGGTGGTGCGGCCGTGCATGGTGGCGAGCATCAACGACCCCGATTCGCCGCCCTGGATCACCACCTCCGCGGTTTCGGAGTCGCGGATCTCGGACGTGAGCATCACGTCGGGGCTCATGCGCAGCGAGTCGCGCATGCCGTCGGCGAACGAGGTCACGTCGTAGCCCACCTCGCGCTGCGTGACCATGCATTTCTGCGGCACGAGCTTCAGTTCGACCGGGTCCTCGATGGTGACGATGTGGCCCGAGTGGGTGCGGTTGTGGTGGTCGAGGATGGACATGGCCGTGGCCGTCTTGCCCGCCCCGGTGGGGCCCGTGATGGCCATGAAGCCGGAGGTGGCCTCGGTGAGCGTGGACCGCAGCTGCACCGGCAGGGCCAGCTGGTTCAGCGGCGTGATGGCGGCGGGCGTGATGCGCATGGCCAGGCCGAGCTGGCCGCCCGCGTGCAGGAACAGCGTGTAGCGCAGCGAATGCGCGCCCAGGCCGTCGAGGCGGAAGTTCGCGGTGCGGCGCTGCTCCAGGATGGGCCGCAGTTTCGTGTCCCAGTAGTGCTGCACGTTCTCGTGGCGCATCTCGCCCTCGACGTAGCCGGCGAGGTAACACACGATGTGCTCGCGCGTGACGGTGAAGTCGGGGATGGACGGGAACAGGTCGTGCAGCGGCCGCGTGCCCTTGGCCGACTTCGCCATCATGGGCCGGCCCTCGTGGATCATGATGTCGGTGATGGAATGCGCGAACAGCAGGGCATGCCGCACCGACGAGGCGATGCCCTGGCGCACGTCCGTGGACAGTTGCACGTCGTTGGAAGTGAAGTGGTTCATGGCGGGGTGGCGACGGGGTGGCCGCCGGTGGAGCTGACAAGGAGGGGGCCGTCGTCGAAGACCGGGGCGGCGGCTGGCGGTTCGGTGGGGAGCGGCGCGGGGGCGGACTGCCGCGGCGCGAGCGTGGCGTGGGCCGGGTAGGGCAGCGGCCCGGCGGGCACCACCCGCCAGCGCATGAGCACCGACACGATGGCATTGGCGTACCACGCGGCGCGCGCCGGCGTGTTCGAGTGGTACGCGCCCACGGCGCGCCACGTGTTGCCGTGCCGTTCGATCTGCTGGCGGTAGTGCCACGCGGCCACCTCGGACGACACGCAGCCGTCCTTCAGCGCGCGGGCGTCGATGCCGTGGCGGCCGAGCCGCGGCAGGTGGATGCTGTTGATCTGGAAGGCGCCGATGTCGCGCGTGCCGTTGCGGTTGAGCGCCTCGGCGTCGGGCCGCAGCCGGCTCTCGTGCCAGCCGATGGCGCGCAGCACGTGGGGGTGCACGCCGTGGCGCGCGGCCGCGTCGTCGATGCAGTCGGCTCTGGCCCACGAGGGAACCCCCGTGAGCACGGACAGCACCAGGGCGAGACAGGGCGGAAGATTCAACGGGCGTTCCTCGGGTCGGCCAATCGGGCCCGCGGATTGTTGCGTCGAACCCGGCCCCTGCACCGTCCCGGCGGGGCTGGAAACTAGGGGGTCGCGGAGGGCCTCGCCGTGTGCTGGTTTTCCAGCATGGCGCACATTGTTATCCCACATAACATTTGCGCATCATCAATCCTTCCGGATGTTTCACGGATGAAAGTCGGGATCGTCGGCGCGGGAATCGGCGGCTTGTCGCTGGCCCTGATGCTTCACCAGCGGGGCATCGAATGCGAGGTGATGGAAGCGGCGGGCGAACTGCGCCCGCTCGGGGTAGGCATCAACCTGCTGCCCCACGCCATGCGCGAGATGGCCGACCTCGGCCTGCAGCCGGGCATCGCCGAACTCGGCGTCGAGACCTCGGGGCTCGCCTACTACAACCGCCACGGCCAGCCCATCTGGCAGGAGCCGCGCGGCATCGCCGCCGGCTACGCCTGGCCCCAGTACTCGGTGCACCGCGGCGAGTTCCAGATGCTGCTGGCCGCCACGGCCCGGGCGCGCCTGGGCGACGGTGCGCTGCACCTCGGGCTGCGCGCCGAGGGTTACGAGGACGATGGCGACGGCAGCATCGTTCTGCTGCGCGCCCGCGACGGATCGCTGCAGCGCCGCCGGTACGACGTGCTGGTGGCCGCCGACGGCATCCACTCCGCCATCCGCCGCCAGATGCACCCGCAGCGCGACCCGCTGCAATTCTCCGGCCGCATGCTGTGGCGGGCGGTCAGCGAGGCCGAGCCCTACCTCGACGGGCGCTCGATGTTCATGGCCGGCCACCAGGACCAGAAGTTCGTCGCGTACCCCATCTCCGAGCCGCTGCGCCGCCGCGGCCGTTCGCTGATCAACTGGATCGCCGAGCTGCGCGTGTCGCCCGAGAGCATGCACAACGACTGGAACCGCGAGGTGCCGAAGTCGCTGTTCGACCAGCAGTTCGCCGACTGGCGCTGGGGCTGGATCGACATCCCCGCGCTGATCGCGTCGGCCGAGGCCGTCTACGAGTTCCCGATGGTCGACAAGGACCCGCTGCCGCGCTGGGTGTCGGGCCGCACCGTGCTGCTGGGCGACGCCGCGCACCCGATGTACCCCATCGGTTCCAACGGCAGCGCCCAGGCCATCCTCGACGCCCGGTGCCTGGCCGACCGCCTGCAGGCCGCCACCACGCCGCAGCAGGCGCTGCTCGAGTACGAGGCCGACCGCCTTCCGAAGACCGCGGCCATCGTGCTGCGCAACCGGCTGAACGGCCCCGAGCAGGTGATGCAGATCGCCCACGAGCGCGCGCCCCACGGGTTCACCGACATCCACCAGGTGATTCCCGCCGAGGAGCTCGCCGACATCTCCCTTCGCTACAAGCGCCTTGCCGGGTTCGATCCGCAGTCGCTCGCCGCGCCGCGCTAGATTCCTCCCTCGTTCTTCCGACCAAGGAGCATCGACATGGCCTTCCAGACCTGGGACAACCCGATGGGCACCGCCGGGTTCGAGTTCATCGAATTCGCCGCGCCGGACCCCGCCGCGATGGGCGCGACCTTCGAGCGCATGGGCTTCAAGGCCATCGCCCGGCATCGCCACAAGAAGGTCACGCTGTACCGGCAGGGCCAGATCAACTTCCTGATCAACGCCGAACCCGACTCGTTCGCGCAGCGTTTCGCGCGGCTGCACGGCCCGTCGGTGTGCGCCATCGCGTTCCGGGTGCAGGACGCCAACCTCGCGTACCGCCGCGCGCTCGAACTGGGCGCGTGGGGCTTCGACGGCCAGAGCGGCCCGATGGAGCTCAACATCCCCGCCATCAAGGGCGTGGGCGATTCGCTGATCTACCTCGTGGACCGCTGGCACGGCAAGGACGGCGCGGCGCCCGGGGCCATCGGCAACATCAGCATCTACGACGTCGACTTCCTGCCGCTGGCCGCCGGCGCCGACCCGGAGCCGGAGGGGCACGGCCTCAAGGTCATCGACCACCTCACGCACAACGTGCACCGCGGCCGCATGCAGGAATGGGCGCAGTTCTACGAACGCCTCTTCAACTTCCGCGAGATCCGCTACTTCGACATCGAGGGCCAGGTGACCGGCGTGAAGTCGAAGGCGATGACGTCGCCGTGCGGGCTGATCCGCATCCCGATCAACGAGGAAGGCAAGGAGCAGGCCGGGCAGATCCAGGAGTACCTGGACGCGTACCACGGCGAGGGCATCCAGCACATCGCGCTGTCGTCGACGGGGCTCGTGAAGACGGTGGACGCGATGCGCGCCAACGGCATCCAGCTGCTCGACACGCTCGACACGTACTACGAGGCGGTGGACACCCGCATCCCCGGCCACGGGCAGGACCTGCAGGCGCTGCGCCAGCGCAAGATCCTGCTCGACGGCACGAAGGAGGCGCTGCTGCTGCAGATCTTCACCGAGAACCAGTTCGGGCCCATCTTCTTCGAGTTCATCCAGCGCCTCGGCAACGAGGGCTTCGGCGAGGGCAACTTCAAGGCGCTGTTCGAGTCGATCGAGCTCGACCAGATGCGCCGTGGCACGCTCGCCACGAAGGCGACACCCTGACCCCGCGACAACACCGACAATTCGACGCTTCAACCCGAGGAGACCCATGAACAAGACGACGATCCATCGCACCCTGGCCGCCGCTCTCGCGTGCGCCGCCGCCGTGGCCCATGCCGACGTGACCATCGGCATCAGCATGTCGCAGACGGGGCCGTCGGCCTCGCTGGGCATCCCGCAGAAGAACAGCCTGCCGTTCTGGCCCGAGAAGATCGGCAACGAGAAGCTGCGGGTCGTCGTGCTCGACGACGCGTCGGACCCCACCACGGCCACGAAGAACGCGCGCAAGTTCGTGTCCGAGGAGAAGGTCGACATCATCCTCGGGTCGTCGTCCGTGGCGCCGTCCATCGCCATGTCCGAGGTGGCCGCCGAGGGCAAGACCGTGCAGATCGCGTTCTCGCCCATCGAACTGCCGAAGGGCAAGGGCGAATGGACCTACCGCATCGCCCAGCCCGTGGGCCTGATGGCCACGTCGATCGTGCAGCGCATGCGCGCCGACAAGATCAAGACGGTGGGTTTCATCGGCTTCGCCGACGCCTACGGTGAAACGTGGCTGAAGGAGTTCACGCTGCGCGCCGAATCCGCCGGCATCCAGATCGTGGGCGTCGAGCGCTACGCCCGCGCCGACACCAGCGTGATGGGCCAGGCCATCAAGCTCGTGGCCGCGAAGCCCCAGGCCGTGTTCATCGCCGGCGCCGGCACCGCCGCCGCGCTGCCGCAGACCACGCTGCGCGAGCGCGGTTTCACCGGCCCCATCTACCAGACGCACGGCGCCGCCACGAAGGACCTGATCCGCGTGGGTGGCAAGTCCGTCGAGGGCACGGTGCTGACCGCCGGCCCGGTGCTCGTGGCCGAGCAGCTCGAGAAGGGCAACCCGGTCAAGGGCCCCGCCACCGACTACGTGACCCGCTACGAGAAGCAGTACGGCGCCGACAGCCGCACGCAGTTCGGCGCGCACGCGTACGACGCGCAACTGGTGCTGCAGCGCATCGTGCCGGTGGCGCTCAAGAAGGCGAAGCCCGGCACGCCGGAGTTCCGCCAGGCCCTGAAGGACGCGCTGGAATCCGAACGCGACATCGTCATCTCGCACGGCGTGCTGAACTACTCGGCCACCGACCACTACGGCTTCGACCAGCGCGGCGTGGCCGTCGTGAAGGTCGAGAACGGCAAGTGGGTGCTGCAGAAGTGACTGCCGGACAGAAGCTCGTGGAACCCCGCCTCGAGCGGGTGGCCGACTGCACCATCGAGGTGGGCCGCCCGATCGACATCGGCCTGACCCCGGTGGGGCGCCGTCGCCTGATCCCGATCACCGCCGGCCGCGTGAACGGGCCGCAGCTGTTCGCGAAGGTGCTGCCCGGCGGCGCCGACTTCCAGCTGATCACCACGCCCACGCAAGCCTTCATCGAGGCCCGGTACATCCTCGAGACGGACGATGGCGACCAGATCTACCTCGAGAACCGCGGCATGCGCGTGGCGCCGGCCGACGTCGTCGAGAAGATCAACTTGGGGCTCGCGGTCGACCCCGACCTCGTGTACTTCCGCACCACGCCCCGTTTCGAGACCGCCGCCCCCCGCTGGGCGTGGCTGATGGAATCGCTGTTCGTGGGCACCGGCGCGCGTTTCCCCGACCGCGTCGAGCTGAGCTTCTTCCGCGTGCGCTGATGGACCTGACCATCCTGATGATGCTGGCGCAGGACGGCATCGCCACCGGCGCCGTCTACGTGCTGCTGGCCCTCGGGCTCGTGCTCGTGTTCTCGATCACCCGCGTGATCTTCATCCCCATCGGCGAGCTGATGACGTTCGCCGCGCTCAGCCTCGTCGCGCTGCAGACCGGCGGCCTGCCGCAACCCGTCTGGCTGCTGCTCGTGCTGGGTGGCCTCTGCTTCGTGTTCGACCTGGCGGCCTGGCGCGGCCGGGGGCCGGTGCGCACGCTGGTGCCGGGCGTGCTGCGCCACGTCGTCGTGCCGCTCGTGCTGTTCGCCGTCTTCAAGGCCGTGGAGGGCCACACGCTGCCGGTGGCCGTGCAGGTGGTGCTCGTGCTGCTGCTGATCGTGCCGTTCGGGTCCATGGTGTACCGGCTCGGCTATCAGCCGGTGGCCGAGGCGTCGGTGCTCGTGCTGCTGATCGTCTCGGTGGCGGTGCACTTCGTGCTGATCGGCGCCGGCCTGATGCTCTTCGGCGCCGAAGGCTGGCGCGCGCAGCCGCTGTGGGACGTGCGCTTCGAGCTGGGCGCGCAGTCGGTGTCCGGGCAGATCCTGCTCGTGCTGCTGGCCACCGCGGCGCTCATCACGGGCCTCTACCTGTTCTTCCGCCGCAGCATCAGCGGCAAGGCGCTGCGCGCCGCGGCCGTGTGCCGACGGGGCGCGCAGCTCGTGGGCATCAGCGCCGAGGACGCGGGGCGGTCGGCGTTCACCCTCGCCGCGCTCATCGCCGCGCTGTGCGGCGTGTTGATCGCGCCGCTCGCCACCGTGTACTTCGATTCGGGTTTCCTGTTCGGCCTGAAGGGGTTCGTGGGCGCCATCTTCGGTGGCCTCGTGAGCTACCCCGCGGCCGCCGCCGGCGCCTTGCTCGTCGGCCTGCTGGAGTCGTACGCGTCGTTCGAGGCCAGCGCCTTCAAGGAGGTGATCGTGTTCGGCCTGATCGTGCCGGTGCTGCTGTGGCGGTCGCTCACCAGCGGCCATGGGGACGACGAATGAGCCGCAACGCCATCGTGTCCCTCGTCGCCGCGCTGGCCCTGGTCACGCTGCCGTGGTGGCCCGTGTCCGAGTACGCGATCACGCTGCTCGTCTACATCGGCCTGTCCAGCCTCGTCGCGATGGGCCTCGTGCTGCTGACCGGCGTGGGCGGCCTCACGTCGTTCGGCCAGGCGGCGTTCGTGGGCCTGGGCGCCTACACCGCGGGCTACTTCACCGTGGTGCTGAACCTGTCGCCGTGGCTCGCGCTGCCGGCGGCGCTCGCGCTCACCGGGGTGTCCGCGCTGCTGATCGGCGCCATCACCGTGCGCATGTCGGGGCACTTCCTGCCGCTGGCCACCATCGCGTGGGGCCTCGCGCTGTACTACCTGTTCGGCAACCTCGAGTTCCTCGGCAAGTACGACGGCCTGAGCGGCCTGCCGGTGCTGTCGCTGCTCGGGTTCTCGTTCGGCGACCAGCGGTCGATGGCGGTGCTGGTGTGGGTCGTCGTCGCGCTGGCCGCGATTTCCATCCGCAACCTGCTGGACTCCCGGCCCGGCCGCGCCATCCGTGCCTTGAACGGCACGGCAACGATGGCCGAGGCGATGGGCGTCAACAGCGCCCGGGCGCGCATTGTCATCTTTGTCTACGCGGCCCTGCTGGCCGGGCTCTCCGGCTGGCTGTACGCCTTCGTGCAGCGGGCGGTGAGCCCGTCGCCGTTCGGGCTGAACCACGGCATCGAGTACCTGTTCATGGCCGTGATCGGCGGCATCGGCCACGTGTGGGGCGGCATCGCCGGCGCCGTGGTGGTGACGCTGCTGAAGGAGTTCGCGCAGCAGGCCCTGCCGGCGCAATGGAACACCGGCGGCAGCCTCGAGCTGATTCTGTTCGGCGTGCTGCTCGTCGTGGTCCTGCAGCGGGCTCCCGAAGGGCTGTGGGCGGCCGTGGCGAAGCGGCTCGCGCCGGCGCCGAAGCCGGTTCCGCTGCCGGCCACCACCCAGCCGCACGGGACGCCGGCCGCGGCGCCGAAGGCCGGGGAGGGCGTGCTCGACGTGAAGGGCGCGCGCAAGGAATTCGGTGGCCTCGTGGCCGTCGACGACATCGACCTGCAGGTGGCGGCCGGCGAGATCGTCGGGCTGATCGGCCCCAACGGCGCGGGCAAGTCCACCACCTTCAACCTGATCACGGGCGTGCTGCCGCTGACCCGCGGGTCGGTGAGCCTGCGCGGCCAGGGGATCTCCGGGCTGCCGGCGCGGCGCATCGTCGCGCGTGGCATCGCGCGCACGTTCCAGCACGTGCAGCTCGTCTCCGGCATGAGCGTGCTCGACAACGTCGCCATCGGCGCCCACCTGCACGGCGACTTCCGCCCGGATGGCGGCGTGGTGGCCAGCCTGCTGCGGCTCAACCGCCGCGAGGAGTCGCGTCTGCGCGCCGAGGCCGCGCGCCAGCTGCGCCGCGTGGGCCTCGGCGACGAGCTCTTCCGCGAGGCCGGCACGCTGGCCCTCGGCCAGCAGCGCCTCGTCGAGATCGCCCGCGCCCTGTGCTGCCAGCCGTCGCTGCTGCTGCTCGACGAACCCGCCGCGGGCCTGCGCCTGCAGGAGAAACGCCGCCTGGCCGAGCTGCTGGGCGAACTGCGCGCCGGTGGCATGGCCGTGCTGCTGGTGGAACACGACATGGAGTTCGTGATGAACCTCGCCGACCGGCTGGTGGTGATGGACTTCGGAACACGCATCGCCGCGGGGCGGCCCGCGGAGGTGCAGCAGGACCCGAAGGTGATCGAGGCCTACCTGGGCGGGGTGGACGCATGAGCCACGCCCGGCCGCCCGAAGGGGCTCGCACCGCAGTGCGACGCACGGAGGTTCCTCGATGACCGTGTTGCTCGAAACCACGAACCTGCAGGTGCGCTACGGCATCGTCGAAGCCTTGCCCGACATCCGGCTCTCGGTGGAGACCGGGCGCATCGCCACGCTGATCGGCCCGAACGGCGCCGGCAAGTCGACGTTGCTCAACGCGCTGATGGGGGCCTTGCTCAAGCCCGGCGCGAGCCGCGGCGAGGTGCGTTTCGCGGGCGAGGACATCGGTTCTCTGACCGCCCCGCAGCGCTGCGAACGCGGCCTGTGCCTCGTGCCCGAGACGCGCGAACTCTTCGGCAGCATGGCCGTCGAGGACAACCTCGTTCTCGGCGCGTACCTGCACCGCAAGCGCCGCGACCGGCGGTCCGCCGACGACCTCGAGAAGGTCTATGCGCTGTTCCCGCGCCTGAAGGAGCGCCGACAGCAGGAGGCCCGCACGCTGTCGGGCGGCGAGCGCCAGATGCTGGCCCTCGGCCGCGCGCTGATGGCGCGGCCGAAGCTGCTGATGCTCGACGAGCCGAGCCTGGGCCTCGCGCCGCGCATCGTCGGCGAGATGTTCCAGGTGATCGCGAAGCTGCCGGACGACGGCATCTCGGTGCTGCTCGTCGAGCAGAACGCCCGCGCCGCGCTGCGCGTGGCCCACCACGGCCACGTGCTGGAAAACGGCCGCATCACCCTCGAAGGCCCGGCCGCCGACCTGCGCGACAACCCGCGCGTGATCGACACCTACCTCGGCCTGTCCTCGGCCCACCGGGAGGAAACCGCATGACCGCCAGCGTCGACACCGAATTGCCCGTCGACCATTTCGAGCCCCACGTCCCGGGCATCGACTACGGCGTCCTCGACGCGCTGCTGGGCTACGGCGTGCGCCGCGCCCAGTTGCTGATCTACGAGGACTTCGTCGCCACGCTCGCGCCATGGAGCATCACGCCGCAGCGCTTCTCGGCGCTCACGGTGATCTCGCGCAACGCGCAGCTCAAGCTGACGCAGCTGGCGCGCATCCTCGGCATCGCCCGGTCCGGCGCCGTGCTGCTGGTGGATGCGCTGGCGGCCATGGGTTACGTGGAGCGGGTGCCTTCGCCCGACGACCGGCGCGCGTACGGCCTCGTGCTGACGCCGAAGGGGAAAGAGGACCTGAACGCCATCACGGAGGCCGTGTGCGAACACGATCGGCGCATGGGCGCGCGGCTGGCGCCCGACGAGGCCCGTGAACTGATGCGCCTGCTGCGCCTGGTGGCCGGCCCGCGCGCCTGAACCTGTCCTGAGCGGAAGGAGACGACCATGTCGTACCAGAGCGGCTTCGGCAACACCTTCGCCACCGAGGCGATCCCGGGCACGCTGCCCGTCGGGCGCAACTCGCCGCAGCACGTGGCCCACGGGCTGTACGCGGAGCAGCTCTCCGGCACCGCGTTCACCGCGCCCCGGGCCGACAACCGGCGCTCGTGGCTCTACCGCATCCGCCCGGCGGCCGTGCACGGGCCGTTCGAGGCGATGCCGGCGTCGCGGTTCACGAGCGACTTCCAGCAGGCGCTCACGCCGCCGAACCCGCTGCGCTGGGACCCGCGACCGCTGCCCGACGCGCCCACGGACTTCCTCGACAGCCTGGTGACGATGGCCGGCAATGGGCACCCGGACCACCAGAGCGGCTGCGGCATCCACGTCTACGCGGCGAACCGGTCCATGACGGACCGCTTCTTCTACGACGCCGACGGCGAACTGCTGATCGTTCCCGAACACGGCCGGCTGCACCTCGCCACCGAACTCGGCGTGATCGACCTGGAACCCCAGGAGATCGCGGTGATCCCCCGCGGCGTGCGCTTCCGCGTGGCGCTGCCCGACGGCGTGGCGCGCGGCTACGTGCTCGAGAACTTCGGCGCCGCGCTGCGCCTGCCCGATCTCGGCCCCATCGGTTCGAACGGCCTTGCGCAGCCGCGCGACTTCCTGACCCCGGTCGCGGCCTTCGAGGACCGCGAGGGCGCGTTCGAACTGGTGGCCAAGCTCGGGGGCCACCTGTGGCGCGCGCCCATCGGCCACTCGCCGCTCGACGTGGTGGGCTGGCACGGCAACCTCGCGCCGTACAAGTACGACCTGCGCCGCTTCAACGCGATCGGCTCGATCAGCTTCGACCACCCGGATCCGTCGATCTTCCTGGTGCTGCAATCCGTCAGCGACACGCCCGGCGTGGACACGGTGGACTTCGTGATCTTCCCGCCCCGCATCCTCGCGATGCGCGACACGTTCCGCCCGCCCTGGTTCCACCGCAACGTCGCCAGCGAGTTCATGGGCCTCGTGCACGGCGCCTACGACGCGAAGGCCGGTGGGTTCGTGCCGGGCGGCGCGAGCCTGCACAACTGCATGACCGGCCACGGACCGGACGCCGACACCTTCGAGAAGGCCGTGCGCGCCGACACCAGCGTGCCGCACGTCATCGAGGACACGATGGCCTTCATGTTCGAGACCCGCTGCCTGCTCAAGCCCACCGCCTTCGCGCTCGCGTCGCCCCAGCTGCAGGCCGACTATGCGTCGTGCTGGCAGGGCCTGCGCAAGCGATTCGTCGACCCGGGAGCCACGCCATGAACGAAACCCACGACCCCGCGCGCCGCAGCTGGGTGCCCTCGGCCAACACGCCGGGGCACGACTTCCCCATCCAGAACCTCCCGTTCGCGGTCTTCCGCCGCGCGGGCAGCGCCGAGGCCTGGCGGGGCGGCGTGGCCATCGGGGACGAGATCGTCGACCTGGCCGCCGCGGCGGGCCTGCTCGACGGGCTCGCGGCCGAGGCCGCGAAGGCGGCTTCGGGCGACTCGCTGAACGCGTTGATGGCGATGGGGCCGTTCGCCTCGGCCGCGCTGCGGCTCGCGCTGTCGCGGGCGCTCGCCGGCGACACGCCCACGGCGCTGTCGCGCTGCCTCGTGCCGCAGCGCGACGCCGAGTACACGGTGCCGGCGCGCATCGGCGACTACACCGACTTCTACACCTCTGTGCACCACGCCACCCGCGTGGGCGCGCTGTTCCGGCCCGACGCGCCGCTGCTGCCGAACTACAAGTGGGTGCCCATCGGGTACCACGGGCGGTCGTCGTCGATCGGGGTCTCGGGCCAGCAGGTGCGCCGGCCCCGCGGGCAGACGATGCCGCCGGGCGCGTCCGCTCCGGCGCTCGTGCCCAGCGCACGGCTCGACTACGAGCTGGAGCTCGGCGTGTTCATCGGGCAGGGCAACCCGCTGGGCGAACCGGTCGCGCTCGATGCGGCCGAGTCCCACGTGTTCGGCCTGTGCCTGCTCAACGACTGGTCCGCGCGCGACGTGCAGGGCTGGGAGTACCAGCCGCTCGGGCCGTTCCTCGCGAAGAACTTCGCCACGACGATCTCGCCGTGGATCGTCACGCTCGAGGCGCTCGAACCGTTCCGCCTGCCGTGGAACCGCGCCGACGGCGACCCGCAGCCGCTGCCGTACCTCGACAACGCGGAGCACCGGCAGCGCGCGGCCGTCGACATCGAGGTGACCGCGGCCCTGCAGACGGCCGCCATGCGCGGCAAGGGCGAAGCCGCCGCGCCGGTGTCGCGCAGCAGCTTCCGTCACGCTTACTGGAGCGTGGCGCAGATGGTGGCGCACCACACCGTCAACGGCTGCAACCTGCAGCCGGGCGACCTGCTCGGCACCGGCACGCAGTCGGGGCCGGACGAGGTGGAGTCGGGGTCGCTGATCGAGCTCACCCGGGGCGGCAAGGCGCCGCTGACACTGCCGGGCGGCGAGACACGCACCTTCCTGCAGGACGGTGACGCGGTGACCTTCAGCGCGTGGTGCGAGCGCGCGGGCGCGCGGCGCATCGGGTTCGGGCAGGTGACCGGCACCGTGGTGCCGGCCCATGGAACCTGACCGGGCCCGGCCTCCCGGCCGGGCTCTCGGTGTCGATCAGAAGTCGACGCTGGCGCTCAGGGAGACCGTGCGCGGGTTGCCGGCGGCGAGGTAGCCGTTGTCCGGGTAGCCGCCGGACGAGGCCCAGTAGTTCTTGTCGAACAGGTTGTCGACACGCAGGCGCAGCGTGACCGGGCTTTCCTGCACGGCGACGATGTAGCGCACGCCGGCGTCGAAGCGCGTCCAGGACGGCACCTTCAGCGTGTTCGCCGAATCGGCGTAGAGGCTACCGGTGTAGACCACGCGTCCGTCGAGCGAGAGGTTGCGCACGTACGGGACGGCCCATTCCGCGCCCAGGTTGGCCAGGAACTTCGGCACGCCGATCGTGCGCTTGCCGTCGAAGGTGCCCGCGTTGGTGTCCTTCTGCTCCGCGTCGAGCCAGGTGACGCCGCCCAGCACCGACACGCTGCGCATCGGCTTGCCGAACGCGGTGACCTCGACGCCCTGGTTGACTTCCTTGCCGTCGTTCTTGAAGAAGAGCTGCGGATCCACGCCGGCAGGGCGCGGACGGCTCGACGAGAACACGGCCAGCGTGCCGCCGACGTTGCCGGCATCGAACTTCGCGCCGATCTCCTTCTGGCGGGACACATACGGGGCCAGCGTCTGGCCGCCGTTGGTCACCGGGCCCGCCGTGCTGGTGAGCGGCGCGGTCTTGCCCTGGGCCAGCGCCTCGACGTAGTTGGCGTACAGAGATACCTGCTTGCCGAGCTTGTAGACCGCGGCCACGGCCGGCGAGTTGCGGCTGTTCTTCGTGGTGGTGCCCACTTGCGAGCCGTACGGGATGTCCGTGACTTCGAAGGACTGGTGGCGGATGCCGAGCGTGACCTGCAGGCGGTCGTCGAACATCGACAGGGTGTCGCCGAGGGCGACGCTGTCGAGGCGCGTCACGCCGTTGAGCCACGGGTTGGCCAGGTCGTTGCCGCGGAAGGGCGTCGCGCTGAACGCGGGCAGCGGGCTCTGCACCGGGTTGTACAGGTTCGTCGGGATGGTGTTGAAGAAGTCCATCACGTACGCGTTCTTCTTCTCGAGCACGAACTGCGAGAACGCGGTGACCACCTCGTGTTTCACCGGACCGGTGGTGAACTTGCCGCGCGCTCCGATCTCGCCCGTGCTGATCTTGTCTTCGCGGGTGTTGTCGAAGCGGTAGAAGTTGCCGTCGCCGGTCGCGGCGTTGGTCACCGTGAGGTTGCCGAGCACGTTGGCTTCCTTCGTGCGGCGCAGGCCCGCGGCGGCCCAGGCCGTCACGTGGTCGTTGATGTCGAACTCACCGCGCACGGTGCCGAAGACGTCCCGTTCGTTCGAGTAGGACCAGGGCTGGGCCCAGTTGCTCTTGCCGTCCGGTGCGGACGGCACGGCGGTGACGCCGCTGAGCGTGACGTTCGTGCGCGTGCGGTCGAGGCGGTTGTCCTGCCAGCCGAGGTCGGCGGAGAGGCGGACGTTGTCGCCACGCCAGTCGACGCCCACGGCGGCGAGGCCGAGCTTTGCCTTTTCATCGTCGACGGCCGTGCCGCCCGAGCGGCCGGCGAGGTTCACGCGGATCCCGGTACTCTGGTCGGGGCCGAAGCGGCGGGCCACGTCGGTCGACAGCGTGAGCGCGCCGCCGGACGCGACGCTGGCCGTGACGCGGGTCAGCGGTTCGTTGGGGGCACGCTTGGGCAGCAGGTTGATGGAGCCGCCGGGGCCGCCTTCGTTCGGGTTCGCGCCGGTCAGGAACGTGGACGCGCCGCGCAGCACCTCGACCCGCTCGAAGAGTTCGGTGGCGATGTACTGGCGGGGCAGCAGGCTGAAGAGGCCGTTGTAGGCGATGTCGTCCGAGCCCAGCAGGTAGCCGCGGATGAAGTACGACTCCTGGAAGTTGCCGAAGCCGCGGGCCACGCGCACCGACGGGTCGTTCTGCAGCACTTCGCCGACGCTCTTGGCCTGCTTGTCCTGGATCAGCTCGTTGGTGTACGCCGTGATGCTGAACGGCGTCTCCATGTTGTCCTTCGTGCCCAGGATGCCGGCGCGGCCGCCGCGTGCCACCTGGCCGCCGGCATACGCGGGGGACAGGCCCTCGGCGGACGCGTCGGCGCTGGCCGTGACCTTCACCGCCTGCAGGGTGGTGTCGGTGGCGGAGGGGGCGGTCTGGGCTTGGGCGGCCACGGAGGCGCAGGCCATCGCAGCGGCGAGGGCCACGGGCGTCAGGTTTTTCATGGGGGGAATGCTCGGGGTGAGGATGGAACCGGTTCGGACGGGGTCCGAATGACAACCATTCTCATTCTACCGAGTCGGATTCCAACCCTTCAACGCTCCGTGTAAAGAACCTGCGCGCTGTCCAATCGGAGCAACACATCGAGCTCGCTCGACGTCTTGGGGTCGTTGGCCGAATAGGCCGGCGCGTCCACCGAGTTGACGGGGGGCTGGCGAGGTCGTTCCGGGGCCTCGTCCCAGTCGCCGCCGGGTTCGCCGCCGCCATCCTCGCCCCAGTCGTCGGGGTCCGTGGGCGTGGCGGGCAGCACCGGCTGCCGGGACGGCGGGAAGGTGGCCGCGGCGTCGATGGCCTTGCGCTTGAGGCTGTCCTGGAAGAAGTCGCCGACCAGCAGCACGGCGTTGTGCCCGCCCTGGCCCCAGTAGTTGCTGCGCATCGTGACGCGGGCGTCGTTGAAACCCACCCACGCGCCCGCCACCAGCTGCGGGTGCATCAGCACGAACCAGCCGTCGGTGTTGTTCTGCGTGGTGCCGGTCTTGCCGGCCACGTCGGCCGTGATGCCGAAGCGCGAGCGCACCATCGTGCCGGTGCCCCGCGTCACCACGCCCCGCATCATGTCGATCAGCTCCACGGCGGCGTCCGCCGACATCGCCTGCCGCGACTGGCCGCCGAACGACGCCAGCACGCGGCCGTCGCGGTCGGTGATGCGGCGCACGAAGACCGGGTCATGGTGCAGCCCGCTGCGGGCGATGGACGCGTAGGCGTTGACCATCTCGAGCAGCGTGACCGGGCTCGTGCCGAGGGCGAGGGACGGCACCGCGTCGAGCGGGCTGCGGTCCACGCCGAGTGCCTTGGCGAGCGCCACCGTGCGGCCCACGCCCACTTCCTGCATCACCTGCGCGGTGATGGTGTTCTTCGAGAAGGTGAGGCCGTCGCGCAGGGTCATCGGCTGGCCGCTGGTGCCGGACATGTCCGTGGGCTTCCACACGCGGCCGTCGCCGAGCGGGATCTCGACCGGGCCGTCGGTGAACGTGCGGTTCGGGCCGATGCCGGCCTCGAGGGCCGCGCCGTACACGAACGGCTTGAACGTCGACCCGGGCTGGCGTTCGGCGAGCGCGACGTGGTCGTACTGGTCCGTCTCGAAGTCGCGGCTGCCGACCCAGGCACGCACCTCGCCGGTGGCCGGGTCCATCGCGAGCAGGCCCGCCTCGAGCCGCGTGCGCTGGCGCTTCAGGCGCGACAGGGCGTCGCCGTCGGCCATCACCGCCTTCAGGGCGGCCTCGGGCGCGGCGCCCGTGCGGACGGCCTCGCGGTACTCGGGCGACTCGCGTGCGAACGCGGCCAGCAGGTCGGGCCGCTGCTTCCACAGGTGGGGGAAGGGCGCGGCCGGGCGTTCGACGGCCTTGTTGCGCAGGGACGCGGGACGCAGCCCCGCCTGGGACCACTCGCCGTCGGCCACCTGCTGCAGCTTCGCCGTCTGCGTGGCCACCGCGTCGTTCGCGGCCTTCTGCAGGCCGGCGTCGAGGGTGGTCTCGATCACGAGGCCGTCGGCGTACAGGTCCACGTCCTGGGATTCCGCCCAGTCGAGCAGCCACTTGCGCACGAACGCCACGAAGTGCGGCGCGATGCTGTCGTTCTCCGGTTGGTGCCGCAACTGCACGGCCAGCGGCCGGCCGGCGAGTTCCTGGCGGCGGGTGTCGGTGAGGTAGCCGTGGCGGGCCATCTGGCCCAGCACGACGTTGCGGCGCTTCTCGGCGCGTTCGGGGTGCCGCACCGGGTTGTAGTACTGCGTGCCCTTGAGCATGCCCACGAGCGTCGCCGCCTGCAGTTCGTCGAGGTCGCGGGCCGTCGTGTCGAAGTACGTGCGGGCGGCCATCTCCACCCCCACCACGTTGTAGAAGAACGGCACCGTGTTGAGGTACATCTCGAGGATCTCGTCCTTCGTGTACACCTGCTCGATGCGCAGCGCGGTCACCACTTCCTTGAGCTTGCGGTGCAGCGAACGCGAGCGCCCGATCTCCTCGGGGAACAGGTTGCGCGCGAGCTGCTGCGTGATCGTCGAGCCGCCCTGCAGGTCGCCCCGCGCGGTGTGGAGCAAGGCGCTCGCGGTGCGCCGCACGTCGATGCCGTGGTGCTCGCGGAAGCGGTGGTCCTCGGTCGCGATCAGCGCGTGGACCACGTTCGGCGAGATGTCCGACAGCGGCACGCGGGCCTGCTTCTCGCGGCGGAAGACCGCGAGCGGCTGGCCGTCGGCGGTGAGGAGGGTGCTGGGGCGCGCACTCTGCACTTCCTTCAGCGCCGAGACACCCGGCGCCGCCGCGACCACCGCGCTCAGGTAGACGGCCAGCGCGACCCCGAAGGCGGCCAGCACGAGCAGCGACACGACGAGCACGCGCCGCGCAGCCAGGCGGGGCGCGGGGTGTTCGGGTTCGGGGACGTCATCGGGATCGACCTTCATGTCGGGATGGTAGGTCGCGTCCGCTCGCCGTCACGGGCCGCCCGGTAAAAAGGGGAAACCGCCTACAGCGCCGCGGGATGGCCGCCGACCGGGCGGGGTGGCCGCCCGTCGCGGATTCACCGAACAATGCCGGCCATGACCCGACGCCGACCCTTTTTCCTCGTCACCGCCACCGCCCTCGTCACCCTCGTCGCGACGCTGCTCGTCATCAACCTGAGCGGCGGCGAGAAGACGCTCGAGACACACGTCGTGTCGTCGTACGGCACGCGCGACCCGCAGTTCCGGCGCACGATGTCGTCGCTGCTCTCCGCGCCGGTGCTCGGCGGCAACCGGGTCGACGACCTGCAGAACGGTGAGGAAATCTTTCCGCCGATGCTCGAGGCCATCCGGGGCGCGCGCCGATCCATCACCTTCGAGACGTACATCTACTGGTCCGGCGACGTGGGCCGGCGTTTCGCCGAGGCGCTGTCGGCGCGGGCGCGGGCGGGCGTGCCGGTGCACGTGCTGCTCGACTGGGTGGGCAGCTCGAAGATGGAGCCGCGCTTCCTCGAGCAGCTGCGCGAGGCGGGGGTCCAGGTGGAACGTTTCCACGAGCCGAGCTGGTACACGCTGTCCCGGCTCAACAACCGCACGCACCGCAAGCTGCTGGTGGTGGACGGCGCCGTCGCGTTCACTGGCGGCGTGGGCATCGCCGACCAGTGGGACGGTGACGCACAGGACCCGGACCACTGGCGCGACACCCACTACCGACTCGAGGGCCCGGCGGCCGCGTCGTTCCAGGCGGTGTTCCTCGACAACTGGACCAAGGCGACCGGCCGGGTGCTGCACGGCCCCGCCTACTTCCCGGCGCTCGAACCCGCGGGCGACACGGCCGCGCAGATGGTGTCGAGTTCGCCCAGCGGCGGCAGCGAGGCCGTGCACCTGATGTACCTGCTGGCCCTGGCCGCGGCGCGCGAGACCATCGTGCTGTCGAGCTCGTACTTCGTGCCCGACGACGTCACGGTGGAGGCGCTGCTGGCCGCGGTGAAGCGGGGCGTGTCGGTGCGCATCGTCACGCCCGGACCGCTGATCGACACGAAGCTCGTGCGGGCCGCGTCGCGCGCGCGCTGGGGCGAACTGCTGGCCGCGGGCGTGCGCATCGCCGAGTACCAGCCCACGATGTACCACGTGAAGATGCTGGCGGTGGACGGGGTCTTCGTGTCGGTGGGATCGACCAACTTCGACAACCGCTCGTTCCGCCTCAACGACGAGGCCAACCTCAACGTGTACGACACGCGCTTCGCCGAAGAGGCCGAGGCGGTGTTCGATGCCGACTGGGCGAAGTCGACGCCGATCACCTTCGACGCGTGGTCGCGGCGCCCCTGGCGGGAAAAGGCCTGGGAACATTTGGCATCCTGGCTGGGCCCCCAGCTCTGATGCCCAAAAAGGCAGCGATAAAGCGGCAGATTGCACAGCAATTCAGGGGTTCGTGCAATCGCTTGCGCCGCAGAATCAAGTCTCCAACGTGAAGGAGACTGAATTGGCTTTCGACTCACCCAACAGCTCCCGGAACGTGCTGCCGGCCGACCAACTGCCCACCTCGGGCTTCATGGGCCGCCGGAAGTACCTGAAGCGGGACCTGCTGTCGGACGTGGTGAACCGGATGAACGCCGGCAACCTGTCGCATCTCCAGGTGCCCACCACCCTGGTCTACCGCCTGGCCTGCCTGTGCAAGCGCTGGGCCCCGGACCTGCAGGTGTTCATCGCCCAGGTGCTGGAGTCGAGCGGCCACATCGACCACTTCCTGACGCAACCCGCCGCCACCGATCACCACACGGGCCGCCACGGCCTGTTCGAGGCCGCCATCCTCGCCGCCGAACTGGCGATGGATGCCGACCACGATCCCCGCACGCTCAAGCCGCTGCCGTTCTACGTGGACGAGCTGCAGCAGGTGTGTTCCGCCGCCGCCTTCCTGTTCGACATCGGCAAGGTGATGGACGGCCGCGTCGGCGCCGACCTGCCGCGCGACGAAGCCGAAACGCTCGTGCCGTACCTCGACCTGCCGCGCGCCTGGCGCTCGAGCTGGGAGCCTCTGGTGAACCGCCACCCGATCCTGGCCGCCTGGTTCGACCAGTTGGGCCGCGAGACGCCCGACCCGATCCACTCGGTGCGTTCGGCCCGCGCGCTGGTGCGCAACGCGGTGACCGCCGCCTGGCGCCAGCCGGCGGGTTGACCGACCCCGGTCACTCGGCGCCCACGCTCCCCGTCACGGGCAGCACGATGCCCGTGATGTAGCCCGAACACACGGGCGACGCGAGGAACACGTAGGCCGGAGAGAGCTCCTCCGGCTGCGCCGCGCGTTTCATGTCCGTCTTCTTCCCGAACTCCGCCACCTCGTCGGCGGGCTTGTCCGCCGGGTTCAACGGCGTCCACACCGGCCCCGGCGCCACCGCGTTCACGCGGATGCCGCGCGGCAGCAGGTTCTGCGCGAGCGCCTTCGTGAACGCGTGGATCGCACCCTTCGTGGCCGAATAGTCCAGCAGCTGCGGGCTGCCTTCGAGGCCCGTCACCGACCCCGTGTTGATGATCGCCGCGCCCTGGCCCAGGTGGGGCAGGGCGGCCTTGGCCATGTGGAAGTAGCCGTGCACGTTGGTGCGCAGCGTCTCGTCGAGGCGCTCCTCGGTGATGTCCTCGATCGATGCGGCGTGTTCCTGGAAGGCCGCGTTGTTGACCAGCACGTCGAGTTTGCCGAACGAGGCGACCGTGGTTTCCACCGCGCGCCGGCAGAAGGCCGCGTCCTTCACGTCGCCCGGCAGCAGCACGCAGCGCCCGCCCTCGGCCTCGACGAGGCGCCGGGTGTATTCGGCGTCCTGGTGTTCGTCGAGGTAGACGATGGCCACGTCGGCGCCTTCACGCGCGAACAGCACGGCCACCGCGCGCCCGATGCCCGAGTCGCCGCCGGTGATGAGCGTGGCCTTGCCCTGGAGCTTCTGGCTGCCCATGTAGTCGGGCGCGAGGAAACGCGGCTTCAGCGCGAGGTCGGCCTCGATGCCGGGCTTCGCGATGTGCTGCGCGGGCAGGTCGGCGGGCTGTTCGCGCGCGCCCGCCTGGACCGCCGCCCCCTTGTCCGCCTTCGCCTTCGCGCTGTCGTCTGCCCGGTCTTGCCCGCGCTGGATCTCGCGCTGCTTGTCCGCCGTCGCCTCGGCCTGCTTGCGGTCGCGTGTCGTGGAAGCCATGCGGTGTCTCCCGTGCCGTCAGTTCGAGGGAGGCGGCACCACGTCGCCGTGTGGCGGGCGCGTGGATTCGAGGCCACCGTCGTCGGGCGCGCCGTCCGGCGTGCTGCCGCGGGCCGGCCGCGGCGTGCGGCCGGTCGGGGTCGGCGTCGACTGCCCGTCCTCCGCGAAGTCGCGTTCGGCCTGGTCGGGGATGCCGTCCACGTCGCGGTCGGCGTCGGTGTCGGGGGTGGTGGTTCCGATGCTGGATTTCACGGGGTGTCTCCTTCAGCGTGCGTGGGCGAGGCCCGGGGCATCCTGCAGCACCCGGGGCTGCGGAGGGTCGTCGATGAGGCGGTCGATGGCGCCGAGGGTGCGGTGCACGTCGAGGGGCTTGGCCCAGAACTCGCAGAACGACGAGCCGACGAGCCGGCGGGCCGCGTCGTCGGTGGCCGAGACCGCCACCGCCGGCGTGCCCTCGAGCCCCGTGACCGCGCGAAGCTGCACGAGCAGTTCCGCGCCGTCGCAGTCGGGCAGGTGGAAGTCGAGCAGCAGCAGGTCGGGCCGCTCGATGCGCGCGGCCTGCAGGCCTTCCTCGCCGGTCGTCGCGACGACGAGGCGCAGGTGGGGGCGGTGGTTCAGCATCGCCTCCATGATCATCACGTTGACGGGGTGGTCCTCGACGTAGAGGACCACCGGTCGTCGATCGGGCGAAGCGCGGGCGGGAGCGGGGGCGGACATGGCAGCCTTTCGGAATCGGTCGGGGACGACGAGGCAAGTCACATGCCACGGCCGATTTACCGATCCAACCGGGCCGCGGACGGTCGTTGGACCCTCGAATCCGGAAAAAGGTGCCTCGTGTCGCACGCGAACTGCCGTCAGGTTGGGCGCGGGCGCGTCGGTGGTGTAGGCGCAGTCCGACAAGCAATGGGGTCGCTCGCCGGTAGTGGGGGATGCCCCCCGTCCGTACAGTCGCCGCAAGCCGGTCACGCGATGCATCGGCCGTTGTTGTGTCAGGCGTGGGCCTTCACGGGCGCGCGCAGTCCCTCGAATCGCCCGATTGAACGTTCGATGTCCCGGTCCCCTGCCATGCGCTCCGTCCGCCCCTCACCATCCCCCCACGCCCCGCCTCAGGCTGTTGGCAATCGGCGTGCGCGGGTCGTTTTCCGTGAAATCCTCAGCATTCCGCAACGATTCGTTGCGGGAAAACCCGCAGAATCGTCCGATGCACGACCGTTCATTCGAGCGGTCGCCCGCCGCAAAGCGGCCCCTGCATTGACGGTAGGGACTGCGGTGTGGCATTCCGGCATGGTCCGAACGGTCCCCGCCGTTTGGCACGAATTGAAACATCTCGCGCAGGGCGCCACGTGGACGATGACTAACATCGCGCCTTGCCTCGTGACTCGCCGGCACCTCGGCCGCGCCATCCGCGCGACCCGCGTCCAACCGGGAGACACGACCCCATGAGTTCATTGAACAGCCTCCAGCGCGGCATCCGGCAGCGGGCATTCCGCCAGCGCCGGGATGCGAAGCGCACCCTGTGCAGGAAGCTCCGGCTCCTGCGCACCGAAGACAACGACCACAGCCGCGGCAACCGGCCCGCCGCGGTGGTGCTGGAAGCCACATTGCAGAGCCGGAGGAATTCGTCCAGATGAAAACAGCAGATGGACATCGGGGTGGGATGGGTGAACGACCTGTTCCAAACTTGGCAAGCGACATGCCTGCCGGCCTTCCCCACCGATCGACAGGAGAACAGTGAATGCCCCACGCATTGGTAGTGGACGACGAGCCGGACTCGGCCGAGACGACCGCCATGCTCATCTCGAGCGAAGGTTTCACGGTGGCGACCGCCGGGTCGCTGCGTGACGCGCGCCGGCAGATCGCCCTCCAGGAACCTGACATCGTGCTGCTCGACCTGAAGCTGCCCGACGGCAGCGGCATGGAACTGCTGCAGGACCTGAAGGCGCTGCCCAACACCGAGGTCGTGCTGGTGACCGGCCACGCGAGCCTCGAGACGTCCATCCAGGCGCTGCGCCTCGGCGCGGCCGACTACCTCGTGAAGCCGATGAGCCTCACGCAACTCAAGGGCATCCTGTCGCGGGTGATGAAACCCGCCGCGCTGAAGGCGGAAGCCCGCCACATGCTCGAGACGCTCGACCGCGACGGGCACTTCGGCCAGCTGTGGGGCCGCTCGGCCCCGATGCGCACGGTGTACCGCCAGATCGAGCGGGTCTCGGAGACGAGCGTCACGGTGTTCATCACCGGCGAGAGCGGCACCGGCAAGGAGGTGGTCGCCCGCACGGTGCACGACCTGAGCCGCCGCCGCAACAAACCGTTCCTCGCGGTCAACTGCGGCGCCATCTCGCCGCACCTGATCGAGAGCGAGATCTTCGGCCACGAGAAGGGCAGCTTCACCGGCGCCGACCGCCAGCACCAGGGCTTCTTCGAGCGGGCGAGCGGCGGCACGCTGTTCCTCGACGAGATCACCGAGATGCCGCTCGACCTGCAGGTCAAGCTGCTGCGCGTGCTGGAAAGCGGCACCTTCATGCGCGTGGGCTCGACGCAGGTGCTCGAGACCGACGTGCGCATGATCGCCGCCACCAACCGCAGCCCGATGCAGGCCGTGAGCAGCGGCAAGCTCCGGGAAGACTTGCTGTACCGCCTGAACGTGTTCCCGATCCACCTGCCCGCGCTGCGCGAACGGGGCGAGGACGTGCCGCTGATCGCGGCCCATTTCCTCGACCAGATCTCGGAACGCGAGGGCAACGCCAAACGCTTCTCGCCGGACGCGATGGTGCAGCTCAGCCACCACGGCTGGCCGGGCAACGTGCGCGAGCTGCGCAACGTGGTGTACCGCGCCTACGTGATGGCCACCGACACCACCATCCACGACCCGTGCCTGCCCGGCGCGGAGGCCGACGCCAAGCCCGTGGTGCCGGCCGCCGTGGGCGGGGTGCCGATGATCACCGTGCGCATCGGCACGCCGCTCGCCGAGATCGACCGCCAGGTCACGCTGGCCACGCTGGACCACCTGGGGCGCCACAAGGAGCGCACCGCGGCCACGCTCGGCATCAGCCTGAAGACGCTCTACAACCGGCTGAAGGAATACTCGAACAACGGCGAAGCCGACCTCGTGGCCACCGAGCCGGTGCCGCTCGACGAGAAGGGCTGATCACGCGGGCGTGTGCAGCAGCGGCTCGACGACGCGGTTGAGGCTGTCGGGCCGCAGGGGTTTCACGATCAGCGCGTCGAAGCCCAGCGCCCTTGCATTGGGCTCGGCCTCCTGCTGCGCGTAGCCGGTGAGGGCAACGAACACCGCGTGGTTGCCCAGCCGCTCGCGCAGCGGCGCGAACGAATCGGGGGCCATGCCTTCGATGTCCCCCAGCACCACCTCGGGCCGGTAGCCGTCGACCAGCCGCAACGACTCGGCCACCGACGCCGCGGTGGCCACCTGGTGCCCCCACAGTTCGATCTGCAGGCGCAGCAGGTAGCGGGCGTCGGGGTTCTCCTCGACCAGCAGCACGCGGAACGACGGATGCTGCTGCCGCGACGACGACGAGCCCGACGGCGCGGCCGCGGGTTCGCTCTCGGCCGGCGCGAGCGGCAGCGACAGCACGAATTCCGCGCCCTGTCCCGCGCCCTCGCTGAACGCCTTCACGTCGCCGCCGTGCAGCTGCGCCACGCGCCGCGCGAGCGGCAGCCCGAGACCGAGGCCGCCGGGGTTGCCACCGCTCTGCAGGTCGTGGCGCGCGAACAGGTCGAACACGTACGGCAGGAACTCGGCGGTGATGCCCTGGCCTTCGTCGCGCACGGCGATGTGCAGTTGGCCCGACGACACCTTGGCCGTCATCGAGATGACGCTGGGCTCGGCGGTGAAGGTGGCGGCGTTCGACAGGATGTTGCCCAGCGCCTGCGACAGCCGGACCGAGTCGCCGAGCACCCACTGCGCCGCCGCGGGGGCGTCGATGCGCAGCGTGTGGCCGGCGGCATCGAGCTTCGGCTGGCTGGTCTCGGCGGCCGCGCGGAGCAGGTCGCGCACGGCCACGCGGCCCTTCACGAGCGTGATCTGCCCCTGCATCACGCGGGTGACGTCGACGAGGTCGTCGACCAGCCGTCGCAGGCGCCCCACCTGCCGCTCGATGATCTCGCGCAGGCGGGTGAGGGTGGGGTGGCCTTCCTCGAGCGTGCGCAACACGCTGGCCGCGTTCGCGATGGGCGCGAGCGGGCTGCGCAACTGGTGGGACAGCATCGCGAGGAACTCGTTCTGCCGCCGGTCCGCGAGCCTCAGGCCCTGCGCGTGTTCGGCGAGGCGTTCCTCGAGTTCCTTGCGCTCGTGGATGTCCACGCAGCTGCCGATGTAGCCGTCGAAGCGGCCGTCGGCCGCATGGCGGGGCACGCCGGTGCAGAGCACCCAGCGGTACGCGCCGTCGTGGCGGCGCAGGCGGTAGTCCATCGTGAACGCCTGCCGCTCCTCGAAGCTCGTCTTGTAGATGGCGACGCAGCGCTCCGTGTCCTCCGGGTGCACGTCGGCCACCCAGCCGTCGCCGCGCAACTCGGCGAGCGAGCGGCCGGTGAAGTCGAGCCAGGGCTTGTTGAAGGTCTCGCCGAGGCTGTCGGGGCCCGACGACCAGATCATCACCGGGGCGTTGTCGAGGTCGGCGGGCAGGGCCTGCGGGGTGGTCAGCGCGACGATGCAGAGCCGGGTGGTGGCGCCACCACCGGCCGACAGGAGTTCCAGGTCCGCGGTGGCGCGGCCGCCTTCGGTGCGGTGGACGTCGAGCCGACCGCGCCAGGCGTCGCCGGCCACGAGCGCGCGCCGCCACTCGGGCGTGTCACCCGAAGGCGAAGGCGCGACGACGATCTCGGCGAGGTGGCCACCCCGCGCGAGGCCCGCCGCCGCCGCGTTGGCGGCCAGCACGCGGCCCGACGCATCGAGCAGCAGCACGGCGTGCGGATGGCGCTCGAACAGCGCGCGGGCCATCGGATCGGCGAGCACGGACGGTGCGGTGCCGCTCGGCGCCGTGGGTGCTGCGCCCTGTCTGGAAAAATCGTTCACTGGCGAACTCCCCGGTGGTGTGTCCCCGCCCGACGTCGGCGGGCTCGTGTTTCGGTTTCGGCAAGTGGCATGCCCGCGGGTGCGGCGCCACGCAGGATCTCAGGCATGCCGGCGGCGCCTTTCCACGGGCGCCACCTTGAGGAGCTGCCGGTATTTCGTGACGGTTCGTCGTGCGACGCTCAAACCTTGCCGCAAGAGTCGCCGGGCGATCTCGGGGTCGGACAAGGGGTGGGTCGGGCTCTCGCTGTCGATCATCTCCTTGATGACCCCGCGGATCGCCGTGGGCGAGCAGGTGCTGCCGCTCGCCGTGACCATCGCGCGCGAGAAGAAGTACTTGAGCTCGAACACGCCCACCGGCGTCGCCATGTACTTGTTGTTGGTGACCCGGGACACGGTGGACTCGTGCAGCCCCACCTCGTCGGCGATCTCCTTCAGCCCGAGCGGCTTCATCGCGAGCGGCCCGTGTTCGAGGAAGGAGTGCTGCCGCCGCAGGATGGCCTCGGCCACCTTCAGGATGGTGGAGAAGCGCTGCCGCACGTTGCGCACGGTCCAGCGGGCTTCCTGCAGGCTGGCCGCGAGTTCGCCGTGGCGCGCGTCGCGGTGCTGCTGGAAGAGGCGCGCGTAGGCCTGGTTGAGCTTCACGCGCGGCACGATGTTCTGGTTCAGCGACGCGAGCCACGAACCGCGCACGCGGCGCACCACCACGTCGGGGGTCAGGTACTGCACGTCGTTGCCGCCATGGCGCCAGCCGGGGCGTGGATCGAGGTGGCGGATGCGTTCGCAGGCGGCTTCCACCGCCTCGGGTGAACAGTCGAGCGCGCGGGCGAGGCCGGCGACGTCGTGTTGCGCGAGGCGGGGCAGGTGGCCCGTGACGATGCGCGCGGCGAGCGCCCGCAGCGCCGGGTCCTCGATGTCGGGCAGCTGCAGCACGAGGCACTCGCCGACGTCGCGCGCGCCGACCCCGTTGGGGTCCAGCGACTGCACGCGGCGCAGCGCGGTGAGCATCTCGGCGGGTTCGGGGTCCACGCCGCTCAGCTCGGCGAGTTCAGCGAGCGGCGTGCGCAGGTAGCCGTCGTCGTCGAGCGATTCGATCACGGTGGCGGCCAGCAGCAGGTCGCGCGGAGGCAGCGGCAGCACGTTGATCTGGCCGTGCAGGTGCTCGCGCAGGCCCACGTCGGCGGCCACGAAATCGAGGGCCGTCACGTCGCCGCCCGCGCCGCCGGCGCGGCGGTCTCCGGGGGACATGGCGGACCAGCCGTCGTTCGGCGGCGGTTCGTCGGGTGGGGTGTCCGCCGCGGGCGCCGCGGCCACGTCGGGCATCGCGGGCGCATCGGTGTCGTCGACCTCGAGGAACGGGTTCTTGTCGAGCGCGGCGTGCACTTCCTGCGCGAAGTCCAGCGAGGACAACTGCAGCAGGCGGACCGCTTGCTGCAGCCGCGGGGTCAAGGTCTGATGCTGTCGATGTTCGACTCTGAGCGCCGGTACGGTCATGGCGAGAAGGGCCTCCTGGGGTTCGCAGGCCGGGGCGGGATGGCGGTCCGGCGGCTGCTTCGATGGCAACCGTTCTGCAACCCCCGTGCCACCGTGGAAGTCCCATTCCACGGGGCCAAACCAAGGGTTTACGCGGAGATTCGGACGAGCGAAATCGCTGCAACTCGTAACCATTACCGCAAGGATTCCAAGGGCATTCGGGACTTGTCAAGGGGAGGGCGAGGCCCGCGGGCACGCCGCCTGCCACCTTTCCGGGAAGCGGGATCCGCGCGATCCCTCCCCAAGCCCGCGTGCCGGAACACCGCGACGCACGCCACCCAAGGAGCACCCCATGAGCGTTTCCAACGACGACATCGTCGACACCCTGAACGACCTCATCGCCACCAGCAAGGACGGCGAACTCGGCTTCACCACGTGTGCCGAACGGGCCACGTCGAGCGAGCTTCGCCGGCTGTTCCTGCAACGCGCGGTGGAGTGCAAGCAGGCGGCGGAGGAACTGCGGCCGGCGGTGCTGCAGTACGGCGGCGAGCCGGAGACCGATGGGACCACGTCCGGCGCGCTGCACCGCGGCTGGGTCGCGTTGCGCGGCTCGCTGGCGGGCTACACCGACCAGGCGCTGCTCGACGAGTGCGAGCGCGGGGAGGATGCCGCGCTGGCCCGCTACCGCGCCGCGCTGCGCGACGACGTGCTGCCGGAACCGCTGCGCGCGCTCGTGGCCCGGCAGCAACTCGGCGTGCAGGCCAACCACGACCAGATCAAGCGCCTGCGCGACAGCGTGCGCGCCGCTGGCTGACCGGGAGCGAGCCATGTCCGGCAAACGCATCCTGGTGGTCGACGACAACGTGGACGCGGCGGAGGCCGTGGCCATGCTGCTCGAATCGGAGGGCCACGACGTCCGCATGGTCCACACGGGCCGCGCCGCCGTCGCGGAGACGCTGCGGTGGTCGCCGGAGGCGGTGCTGCTCGACATCGGCCTGCCCGACATCGACGGCTTCGAGGTGGCCCGCGAGATCGTCGCGCTGGACCTCGCGCCGCCTCCGCAGCTCATCGCCCTGAGCGGCCACGGCAGCGCGGGCGACGTGCAGGAGGCGCGCGAGGCAGGCTTCGACCAGCACGTGCTCAAGCCGGCCGAGCCGGACGTGCTCTTCGCCCTGTTCCAGGACCACGTGCCCGGCTGAGATGGGCACGCTGGTTGCCATGAAGTTCCTGTGCGACGTGCACAGCATCTGAAGGAGTGATCCATGACCCAACAGAACCGCCCGAGCCAGGATTCGCAGAAGACGGGACAACAGCAACCGTCCCAGAAGCAATCGCCGCAACAGCAGCAGGACCAGCAGAACCCGCAACGCAAGCAGGACCAGAATCTCCAGCGTGATTCGAACGTCCAGCAGCAGGGCGGCAACCGCTCGCCGCAGCGCAGCGACCAGCAGGGAAGCGACAGCGGCAGCGACCGCCAACGCTGATCCCCTCCGCGATCCGCACCGGGTCCGCTGATCCGGTGACCCGGTGATGTCCCACCCCGCCGGCGCGCCGAAAGGCCCCGGCGGTTTCCACGCCCGAAAGCGATGACCGCCATGACCGTCCAGACGATCCGCGTGCCCTTGCCGCTGCCCCGCCGACATGCCGACAAGGCCGCCGACGCCGCCGTCGACACGGGTGACACCGGTTTGCCGATGTCCTCCGCGCCCGACGGCACCTGCAGCCACGTGGGGCGCTGCGACCGCGACGCCTGCGGCCAGGCCGAACGCGTGACGCGCCAGTGCCCGTCGCTGGACGTGCCCACCACGAGCCCGCTCTGAGACCGAAGGAACCCCCACCCGACACGCCGGCAGCGCCGGCCGGGCTCGTCTACGTCACCGACGAGGGCCCGGGCATCAGCCGCCGCCGCAGCGGCAAGGGGTTCTCGTACCGCGCACCGGGCGGGCAATGCCTGCGCGACCGCGCCGAGCTCGACCGCATCCGCCGCCTCGCGATCCCGCCGGCCTACACCCGCGTCTGGATCTGCCCGCGGCCCGACGGCCACCTGCAGGCGACGGGCCGCGACGCCCGCGGCCGCAAGCAGTACCGCTACCACGCCGACTGGCGCGTCGCCCGCGACACCGACAAGTTCACCCGCATGCGCGCCTTCGGCGAGGCGTTGCCGCGCATCCGCGCCCGCGTGAAGCGCGACCTCGAGGCGAAGGGCGCCGGCGGCGTGTCCCGCGAGACGCTGCTGGCCACGCTCGTGCGACTGCTCGACACCACCCTCGTGCGCGTGGGCAACGACGTCTACGCGCGCGAGAACGGCTCGTACGGCCTCACGACGCTGAAGACCCGCCATGCGAAGGTGGACGGCGCCGTGCTGAAGCTGCGCTTCAAGGGCAAGAGCGGCGTGGTGCACGAGGTGGCGCTCGAGGACCCGCGGGTGGCCCGCGTCGTGCGCCGCTGCCAGCACATGCCCGGCCAGGAACTCTTCCAGTACACCGGGGAGGACGGCACGCCGTGCGACGTGAGCTCGCAGGACGTCAACGACTACCTGCGCGAATGCGCCGGCGACAGCTTCACCGCGAAGGACTTCCGCACGTGGCACGCGAGCGCGCTGGCCCTCGGCCTGTTCGGCGCCCGCGCCGGCGAGCCCTGCACGAAGCAGGGCATCGTCGAGGTGCTGACCGAAGTGGCCGGGCGGCTCGGCAACACCGTCGCCGTTTGCCGCAAGTCGTACGTGCATCCCGATGTGGTGACGGCGGCCGCCTCCGGCGAACTCGCCGCGCTGCTGGACGTCGCGCCGGCCCGGGTGCAGCGGCGGGGGCTGTCGGTGCCCGAGCGCCAGCTGCTGTGTTTCCTCGCCGGCGCCTGCAAGCCGAAGCGCAGGCGCGCCTGAACGTCAGCGGGTGCTGCGCTCGCTGCGCGGGATCAGGAACTCGAACACCGTGCCTTCGGTGGCGTTCGACCGGGCGACCACCGACCCGCCGTGGGCGCTGATGCCCTGGTCGACGATGGCGAGGCCCGCGCCGAGCGTGCCGCGCGCGGGCTCCTTGCCCGAGGACGGCAGGATGGGTTCGAACAGGTCGGCCTGCACGTCGTCGCTCAGCACCGTCGCGAAACTCACGGTGGCGTTCAGCCGGTCCTTGTGGTTGCCGTCCAGCTGCACCTTGATGGGCACGCCTTCCCCGGCGTGTTCGAGCGCCGTGCCCACGAGGTTCGTGAACACCTGGCTCAGTCGGTCGGTGTCGAAGGTGCCCGTGAGGTCACCCTCGCACTGCAGGTCGACCACCACGCTCGGGCGCACCTCGACGATCTCGGCCACCACGGCCGCGCAGAGGCTGCCGAGGTCGGCCATCTTCGGGGAGATGCTGGCGATGCCGGGGCGGATGCGCGAGAAGTTCAGCAGGTGGTCGATGGTGCGCGCCATGCGCGAGCTGCTGGACTTGATGCGCAGGCCGGCCTTCTGGATGGGTTCGTCGTGGCCGCGGCGGTGCACGATCTCGGCGCTGAGCGCGATGGCCATCAGAGGCGTGCGCAGGTCGTGCGTCAGCACGGCGGTCATCATCTCGTTGAGCTTGCGCAGCCGCTGCACCTCGACGATCTGGTGCTGCAGGCGCTGGCGTTGCACGTAGAGGTCCACGAACACCGCGACCTTGCTCGCCAGCACGTGCGGCTCGAGCGGCTTGTAGAGGAAGTCCACCGCGCCGGCCTCGTACCCGCGGAAGGTGCGCTGCTGGTCCTGCGAGGCGGCCGTCAGGAAGATGATCGGGATGTGGCGGGTGCGTTCGGCCCCGCGCATCAGCTCGGCCAGCGCGAAGCCGTCGATCTCGGGCATCTGCACGTCGAGCAGCGCCACCGCCACGTCGTGGTTCAGCAGCAGCTCCAGCGCCTCGTCGCCCGACCCGGCCTTCAGCACGCGGATGCCGGGGCGGGCCAGCAGTGCCTCCAGCGCGAGCAGGTTCTGGGCGACGTCGTCGACGACCAGCACGTTGACTTCTGACGTTGGGTTCATGGCGTTTCTCTGAAGTTCGATGGAGATGGAAAAGAAGGTTCGTTCGTCATGTCAGGGCGGCGAGGCTCGACGCCATGTCTTCGATCGACAGCACCGCGTCGGCGCCCGCGGACGCGATGCCCGACGCCGGCATCGTGCTCGCGACCGCGGTGTCCGGGTCCTGGACCCAGGCGGTGCCGCCCCGCGAGCGCACGGCCGCCAGGCCCTCGCTGCCGTCGTCGCTGCCGCCCGTGAGCAGCAGCGCGAGCAGTTGCGCACCGTAGGCGATCGAGGCCGATTCGAACAGAGGGTCGATCGCCGGGCGTGAATAACGCACGGGTGCGTCGATTGACAGGGCCAGGGTGCCGGTGGGTTCGACGAGCAGATGGTAGTTGGGCGGGGCGAACACCACGGCGCCGGACGGCACCGGCTGCTTGTCGAGCGCCTCGGTGACGGGCAGGGCGCAACGCTGGGCGATCAGCGCGGCGATGCCGCTCGGCTGGTCCGGCGGCACGTGGATCACGACGAGCACCGCCGGCCGGAACGTGGCCGGCAGCGCCGACAGCAGCGTCAGCAGCGCGTCCACGCCGCCGGCCGAGGCGCCGATGACGACGGCCTCGATGCGGGACAGGGGCTGAACAGGGGTGTCCATGGCGGGTGTCGAAGGTGGGCTCAGAGGCGGCGGTAGATGCGCTCGGGGCTCGCCACCGGCTCGAATTCCTGGGCGTGCGTGCCGAACTGCAGCGTCTCCTTGCTGCCGAGGCCCAGGAAGCCGCGGTGCACCAGCGAATCGCGGAAGAGGCCGATGGCGCGGTCCTGCAGGCCCGGGTTGAAGTAGATCAGCACGTTGCGGCACGACACGAGGTGCACCTCGGAGAAGACGGTGTCGGTCGCGAGGCTGTGGTCGGCGAACACGATGTTCCTGCGCAGCTTGCGGTCGAACACCACGCCGTCGTACGCCGCCGTGTAGTAGTCGGACAGCGAGCCCGTGCCGCCGGCCGCCTGGTAGTTGCGGCTGAAGAGCGCCATGCGCTCGAGCGGGTACACGCCGGCCTCGGCCTTGCGCAGCGCCTCCGGGTTGATGTCGGTGGCGTAGATGAGCGCGCGGTCCAGCAGCTTCTCCTCCGCGAGCAGGATCGCGAGCGACCAGACCTCCTCGCCGCTGCTGCAGCCGGCCACCCACACCTTGATGGACGGGTAGGTGGCGAGCATGGGCGCCACCTCGCGCCGCAGCGTGGCGAAGTACGTGGGGTCGCGGAAGAACTCGCTCACCTGCACGGTGAAGTACTGCAGCATCTGCGCGAACACCTCGGGCTCGCGCAGCACGCGGTCCTGCAGGTGGGCGAGGCGCTCGCAGCCGAAGCGGTCCATCGCCTGGCGCATGCGGCGGCGCAGCGACGTGACGGCGTAGTCGCGGAAGTCGTGCTGGTAGCGGAGGTACACGGCCTCCAGCATCAGCTTGACCTCGATGTCGAACAGGGCGGTGTCGGCGTCCACGGGCGCTCCTACTTCGGCATCCAGACGCGGCACAGTGAGATCAGCTTGTCCACGTCGAGCGGCTTGGCCGCGTAGTCGTTGGCGCCGGCCTCGAGGCAGCGGTCGCGGTCGTCGGGCATCGCCTTGGCGGTGAGCGCGATGATGGGCAGGTTGGCCCATTCGGGCCGCTCGCGGATGCGTTTCATCGCGGTGAGGCCGTCCATCTCCGGCATCATGATGTCCATCAGCACCAGGTCGACGGCGGGGCCGCGTTCGAGGCGGTCCAGCGCCTCCTGGCCGTTGCGGGCCACCTCGAGCTTCGCGCCCAGCGGTTCGAACACGCTGGAGAGCGCGAAGATGTTGCGCACGTCGTCCTCGGCCAGCAGCACGCGCCGGCCGTCCAGCACCGAGTCGCGTTCGCGCGCCTGCATCAGCAGCCGCTGCTGTTCCGGCGGCAGCGACGACTCCACGCTGTGCAGGAACAGTGTGACTTCGTCCAGCAGGCGTTCCGGCGACCGCGCGCCCTTCACGATGATCGACTTGGAGTACCGGCGCAGGCGCTGTTCCTCGTCGCCGCTCAGCGCCCGGCCGGTGTAGACGATGACCGGGGGGAAGGCGTACTGGTCGCCCGCGGCCATCTTCTCGAGCAGCTCGTCGCCCGAGCCGTCCGACAGGGACAGGTCCATCACCATGCAGTCGTACGTGGTGGACGACAGCCGGTCGAGCGCGTCGGCCACCGTGCCCACCGCGTCGATGGCCACGCCGTCGGCGGTCAGCAGCAGCACGAGGTTGCGGCGCAGGTCCTCGTCGTCCTCCACCACCAGCACGCGGCGCACCTCGCGCTGCAGGCGGTCCTGCAGGCCCTGGATGGCCGACACCAGCTGCTCGCGGGCGGCCGGCTTGAGCACGTAGCCCACGGCGCCCAGTTCGAGCGCCGTCTGCGTGCGCTCGTGGGCCGACAGCATGTGCACCGGCAGCGGCCGCGTGGCGGAGTCGCGCTTCAACCGTTCGAGCACGGTGAGGCCCGACTGGTCGGGCAGCCCCACGTCGAGCAGTACCCCGCTCGGCTGCAGTTCGCGCGCGAGCCGCAGGCCTTCCTCGCCGGTGTTGGCGATGACGCAGTCGAAGCCCAGCTCGTGGGCGAGGTCGTACAGCACCGAGGAGAAGCGCGGGTCGTCCTCGATCACGAGGATCAGGCGGCCGGCGCGGTCGAGCTGGCGTCGGTCGTCCGTGACGTCCACCGGCACCGGGGACGGCGCCGCGGCCACGGCGGTCGGCGCGGGGGCGTCGACGGCCACCGCCGCGGGGATCGCCGATTCGACGGCCACGCCGTCGAACTCGACGGGCAGGTCCACCGTGAACGTGCTGCCGCGGCCGGGTTCGCTGTCCACGCGCAGGGTGCCGCCCAGCCGGTGGGTGAGTTCGCGGGAGATCGACAGGCCGAGGCCCGTGCCGCCGAAGCGCCGGCTCGTGCTGCCGTCGGCCTGGCGGAACGCCTCGAAGATCACGTCCTGCTGGTGTTTCGGGATGCCCACGCCGCTGTCCCGCACCTCGAAGGCCACGCGGCCCGCGGCGGCCGGACGCACCACCAGGCGCACCTCGCCGCGTTCGGTGAACTTGATGCCGTTGGCGAGCAGGTTCTTCAGCACCTGCAGCAGGCGCTGCGCGTCGGTGTGCAGCGTGACGGGGGCGCCGGGGGCGGTCTCGACCACGAAGGCGAGCTGCTTCTGGCGGGCGAGGGGGTCGAACGTGCTGCGCAGGCGTCCGATCACGTCGGCGAGGTCGAGCGGCTCCACCGTGAGGTCCACGTGGCCGGCCTCGATCTTCGACAGGTCGAGGATGTCGTTGATGAGCAGCAGCAGGTCGTTGTTCGAGGCGTGGATGGCCTGGGCGTACTTCACCTGCTCGGCGTTGAGCGAACCCGGCTTGTTGTCGGCCAGCAGCTTCGACAGGATCAGCGAGCTGTTGAGCGGCGTGCGCAGCTCGTGCGACATGTTCGCGAGGAACTCGGACTTGTAGCGGCTGGCGGCCTCGAGCTGCTCGGCCTTGCCGTGCAGCGACTGCTGCGCCGCCAGCAGGTCGAGCTTCTGCCGCTCGAGCACCTGGGCCTGTTCCTCGAGCTGCACGTTGGTCTGTTCCAGTTCGACCTGCTGCGTTTCCAGCCGCGCCTGCGACTCGCGCAGCACGCGGCTCTGTTCCTCGAGCTCCTCGTTCGAGACCCGCAGCTCCTCCTGCTGGGCCTGCAGCGATTCGCCCTGGCGCTGGGTTTCCTCGAGCAGCACCTCGAGGCGACGGCGGTACAGCGCCGAACGCAGCGCCACGCCGATGGGTTCGGCAACCTGGTCGAGCAGGTCCAGCACCCGGGCGGTGTCGCGCTGCCGGCGCAGGAAGCCCAGCTCCACGACGCCCGCGGTGACACCGTCGATGCGCAGCGGGGCGACAATGACCTGGCCCGGCATGCTGCGGCCGAGGGTGGTGGCCACCGGCAGGTGGCCGGCCGGCACGTCGTGCAGCACCCGGACGCGGCCGTCGCGCGCGACCTGGCCCGCGAGGCCGTCGGGAATGGGGATGCGTTCGCGGGTGGCGGCGAAGTCGACCGCGTGGCCGCCCTTGCGCAGCAGCTCGGAGCCGTCGATGCGGTAGAGCAGGGCGGTGTCGGCCCCGGTCACCTCGCAAAGCGACTGCGTCGCCCGATCGGCCACCTCGTTCGGGCCGAGTTCGCCGATCAGGCGCTGGGAGACGATGGCCTCGCCCTGCTGGAGCCAGGCGAGGCGGCCCACGTCGCGGCGCACCCGCAGCACCTGCCACACCAGGAACGCGAGCAGCCACAGCACCACGCCGCCGACCACGCGGTTGACGGCGGCGACGAAGGCGTCCGTGCCCGGCGGCGACAGCAGGTAACCGGCCAGGCTGAGCACCGAGGCCAGCGCCGCCGCCACGAAAGCCGCGGGTGGGCTCGTCTGCAACAGCAGGAGGCCCAGCGGCAGCAGGTAAAGCGCCCATTCGGCGTAGCCGATCGGGGTGAACAGGTCGACGGCGAGGATGACGAACATCAGCGCGGCGGCGCTGATCTGCACGGCGAGGTTGCGGGATCCGTCGAGGTGGAGGTTCATGCGGTGCGGGAACGAGGGCGGCGGGCTGGAAAGACCCGCGATTGTGCCCACGGTTGGAGACGGGACGGCCGCGGTCGTGGCCGACGCCTGTCCCGGGGCGGTGGTCATCAGGGTCGGGCCGGTGAGCCCGTCACCCGCCAGATGACATTGCCGACGTCGTCGGCGACCAGCAGGCCGCCTTTCGTGTCGAAGGCGACGCCGACCGGGCGGCCGAGCGCCTTGCCGTCCTCGCTCAGGAAACCGGTGAGCACGTCGCGCGGCCCGCCGGTGGGACGGCCCGCCTCGAACGGCACCAGGATCACCTTGTAGCCGCTGTGCGGCTTGCGGTTCCAGGACCCGTGCTGGCCGATGACCATGCCCGTGCCGAGCGTGGGCAGTGCACGGCCGTCGGACCAGGCGAGTCCCAGCGACGCGGTGTGTGCGCCGAGCGCGTAGTCGGGTGGGATGGCCTTCGCGACCAGCTCGGGGCGCGGCGGCTGCACGCGTTCGTCCACGTGCTGTCCGTAGTAGCTGTACGGCCAGCCGTAGAAGCCGCCGTCGCGCACGGAGGTGAGGTAGTCGGGCACGAGGTCGCTGCCGATCTCGTCGCGTTCGTTCGCGACGGTCCAGAGCGCCCCCGTCACGGGCTCCCACGCCATGCCGTTCGGGTTGCGCAGGCCGGTGGCGAAGAGCCGTTTCGTGGACGCGGCGGGATCGACCTCCCAGATGGCGGCGCGGCCTTCCTCGATCTCCATGCCGTTTTCACCGACGTTGCTGTTGGAGCCCACCGTGACGTAGAGCCTGCGGCCGTCGGCCGTGGCGATCACGTTCTTGGTCCAGTGGTGGTTCAGGCCCGCGGGCAGGTCGACCACCTTGGACGGCGCCGTGGCCACGGTGGTCTCGCCGGCGCGGTAGGGCACCTTCACGAGCGCGTCCGCGTTCGCCACGTAGAGCGTCTCGCCCACGAGCGCCATGCCGAACGGGGAAAACAGGTCCTTCAGGTACACCGAGCGCACCTCGGCGACCCCGTCGCCATCGGCGTCGCGCAGCAGCGTGATGCGGTTCGCGCTGGGCACCGTGGCGCCCGCCCGTTTCATCATCGTCTTCTGCGCCCACGCCCGGATGCCGCCGCCCTCGGGCTTCGGCGGCGCGTTGGATTCGGCGACCAGCACGTCGCCGTTGGGCAGCACGTGGATCCAGCGCGGATGGTCGAGCCCCGTGGCGAACGCCTGCACCTGCAGGCCGTCGGCCGCGACCGGCTTGCCACCGGCCGGCCAGCCGATGGCCGGGGCGACGTTCAGGGTGGGGATCAGCGTCTTGTTCGGGGGCGGCAGCTGGGGGTTCGGGCCGAACCCCGCGCTTTCGGGCAGCCGCGCCGTCTCGCCGCAGGCGGCCAGCGTCAGCACCCCGAGGACGAGCGCGCCCAGACCCCACTTGCGACCACCTGCGGACATGAGAAAAACCTGGTTGAGGAAACGACCCATTGTTGAATGCCGAACCGGCCAGCCGTGTAGGCGGACGCCTCACCGCCGCGTGGGAATACTTCCGCAAAGGCGGGAATTCCCAACGATGTCCGGCCACCGCGCCCGCTCGAAGTGGGGCCCAATGGCGGCATGGGGAAAAGAGAGTCTGCCGCGTTGCTCGCGTTGGCGGTCTCCGGTGTGACCGGAACCGCCAACGCGGACACGCGTCTTTCCGCGCAGGAGCTGCGCTGGGCGCAGGCCGCCGCCCCCGTCGTGGCGTATGCCCGCACGCAGGGGTTGCCGGTGGACGTGGTCGTCCAGCCGCAGGACACCCCCGGCCTCGCGCCGGTGGCCATGGCCCTGGTCGACGGCCGCTGCAAGCTCGTGTTCTCGATGCGGGGCAACCCCGCCGCCGCCGACACCGAACGCACCATCCCTCCCGCCTTGTTCTCGCCCGTCGTGGAAGCCATCGCGGCCCACGAGATGGCGCACTGCTGGCGACAGGTGCGGGGCGCGTGGCGCACCGTGCCCGCCGGGTTCACCGAGGGTGCCCGGGCGCTCGACACCGATCCCGACGTCGCGGCCCGCTGGTCCGACATGCAGGTCACCCGCCGTGAAGAAGGTTTCGCCGACCTGGTCGGCCTCGCCTGGACGTGGCGCCAGCACCCGGCGCAGTACGCGCAGGTGCACGCCTGGCTCATGCAGGAACGGGCGAACCCGCCCCTGGCGGGCAGCCATCACGACACGCAGGCGTGGGTGCGCCTGGCCGCGAACGGGGGCTTCGGCGATGCCGACACCCCGTTCGAGCAGGTCACCCGGATGTGGGTCACCGGTCTCGCGGGCGAACCCTGAGACCGGCGGGGAGGAGGGCGTTCAGCCCTGGCCGTTGGCCGCGTCGAGCTCGCGGCAGGACGGTGCGCACACCGCCTGCGCCTTGCCGAGCAGCTTGCGCGTCTTGAGGGACGCCCGCGGCCGGTGCTTGCCGCACAGGAAGCAGGACATGGTGGCAGCCCCGAAGGAGCCTGCCGCGGTGAACGGCGAGCCCGCCACCTTCGATCGATACCGCAGACCGTCGGCCACGACGGTCGTTTTCACTTCATTCTTCGCCACTGAGGGGTCCCTGGTTCATCATTGATCGGTCGCGCGACGTGCCTTGTCGATCACGTTCCTGGCCTGCAGTTCCGCGCTCGACGAGAATTCGAGCGCCGACCGGCAGAGCCCGGCATGCTGGTACTGAAGGTTTTCATACAGCTCCGCGGCCGCGGGGTAGGAATCTAGCACTGCATTGAGCGTTTCGCCGGGCTTGACCGATTCGAATTCCTGTACCAAGTGCGTGACCACCGACCGGTACTGAACCGGATCGACGGCCTCGGGACTGCGTTCCAGGCGCTCCAGCAGGTGGGCGAGCGTGATCACCACCGAGGGCCGGGCGGGTGCTTGTTCAGGTGAACGGACGTTCATGGGGTTTTCCTCTCCGGGGGACGTTGATTCGGGCCCCGTCACTGAGAGAACATGGGGGCGGTCGACCGGACCACAAGGTCCGGCCCCCGCCGGTGGATGCCCCGGCGTCCATCGGTCCCCAGGAGCCCGCGCCGCCATGAGCATCCGCAACCTCGATTCGCTGCTCGACCCGTCCTCCGTCGCCGTGATCGGCGCCTCGCTGCGGGCCGGCAGCACCGGCGCCGTCGCCTGGGCCAACCTGCGGGCCGGCGGTTTCAAGGGCCGGCTGTTCGCGGTGAACCCCAAGTACGACGACCTCGACGGCCACCCCGTCGTGCACCGCATCGACCAGTTGCCCGAGGCGCCCGACCTCGCGCTGATCTGCAGCCCGCGGCACACCGTGCCCCAGGTGGTGGCCCAGCTGGCCGCGCGGGGCACCCGGGCGGCGGTGGTGCTCACACCCGGGCTCGGCGCCCGGCGCACCCAGGCGGCGCTCGACGCCGCGCGGCCGTCGCTGCTGCGCCTGCTCGGGCCGGACAGCATCGGCCTGCTGACCCCGCACCTCGGGCTCAACGCGAGCGCCGCCCACATCGGGGCCGCGCCCGGCGCGGTGGCCTTCGTGTCCCAGTCGGCCGGCCTTGTCACGGCCATCCTCGACTGGGCGCAGGGGCGGCAGGTGGGCTTCTCGCACGTGGTCTCGCTCGGGGAACGCGCCGACGTCGACTTCGGCGACATGCTCGACTACCTCGCGAGCGACCCGCGCACCCGCGCCATCCTGCTCTACATGGAAGCGATGGAGGCGCCGCGCAAGTTCATGTCCGCCGCCCGGGCGGCCGCGCGCAACAAGCCCGTGATCGTGGTCAAGGCCGGCCGCTCCGAGCCGGGCCGCCGCGCGGCCGAATCGCACACCCGGGCGCTGGCCGGGTCCGACCTGGTGTTCGACGCCGCCATCAGCCGCGCCGGCATGCTGCGAGTGGACACGCTCTACGAACTCTTCACCGCCGCGGAAACGCTGGCCCGCTTCCGCGGCAACACCGGCGAACGCCTCGCGCTGCTGACCAACGGCGGCGGCGCGGGCGTGCTCGCGGCGGACGCCGCCACGGCCGCGGGCATCGAACTCGCCGAACTGGCCCCGGCCACGGTGGCCCGCCTGCACGAGCTGCTGCCGCACGGGCCGGAGGGCCACCCCGTGGACATCGGCGGCGATGCGCAGGTGCCGCTGGTGGTCGACGCGCTGCAGGCGCTGGTGTCCGACCCCGGCGTGGGTGCGACGTTGTTCATCCACGCGCCGTCGGCCCGGGTGCGCGCCGACGACGTCGCCGAGGCGCTGCTGCCGCTCGCGCAGGGCTCGCCGCCGCGGGTGCTCAGCTGCTGGCTGGGCGACGCCGCGGTGGCCGACGCCCGCCAGCGCTTCCGCGCCGCCGGCATCCCGAGCTTCTTCACCCCCGAGGAGGCGGTGCGGGCGTTTTCGGTGGGGGTGCGGTATCGCCACAACCAGGCGCAGCTGATGGAGGCGCCTCCGGGCGCGTCGGGTGTCGCGAAGGCCGACGTGGAGGGCGCCCGGGCCCTGCTGCGCGCCGCGCTGGCGGCCGGGCGGGACGTGCTCACCGAGCCCGAGGCGAAGGCGCTGCTGTCGCTGTACGGCATCCCCGTCGTCACCACCCGGCGCGTGCTGCCCGATCCGGACGTGGTCGAGGCGGCGGCCGACGCCGTCGGGTACCCGGTCGTGCTCAAGGTGCTGTCGGCCGACATCGACCACAAGTCCGACGTGGGCGGCGTGATGCTCGACCTGCCCGACGGCGCCGCGGTGCGGCAGGCCGCGGCGTCGATGCTCAAGCGCGTGGCCGCCGCCCGGCCCGACGCGGTGATCGAGGGGTTCACCGTGCAGGCGATGGTGCGCCGGGCCCACACGCTGGAGCTCATCGTGGGCGGCAGCATCGACCCCACCTTCGGGCCGGTGGTGCTCTTCGGCGCCGGCGGCACCTCGGTCGAACTCGTGGCCGACCGCGCCATCGGCCTGCCGCCGCTGAACGTGCCGCTCGCCCGCGCCCTGGTCGACCGCACGCGGGTGGCCCGCCTGCTCAAGGGCTGGCGCGACACCCCGGCTGCCGACGAGGCCGCCGTGTGGGAAACGCTGGTGGCGGTGTCCGGCATGCTCGCCGACCTGCCCGAACTCTCGGTGGTCGACATCAACCCGCTGGTGGCGAACCACGAGGGCGTGATCGCACTCGACGCGCGGATCCGCATCGACCCCGCCCGCCCGGGCGGCGAGCGCGCCTTCGCGATCCGCCCGTACCCGTCGGACCTGGTCGAGTCGCGGGTGTGGCAGGGCCGGCTCGTGACGCTGCGGCCCATCCGGCCGGAGGACGAGGCGCAACACCTCGCGTTCCTGCGGCGCCTCGACGCGGAGGACATCCGCATGCGCGTGTTCTACAGCCGCCGCTCCATCGAACGCACCGAGCTCGCGCGGCTCACCCAGATCGACTACGCCCGCGAGATCGCCTTCATTGCCGTGGCCGCGGGAGAGGGCCGCGAGGAGACGCTCGGCGTGGTGCGGGCGATGACCGACCCCGACAACGACAGCGCCGAGTTCGCGATCGTGATCCGCTCCGACCTCAAGAGCGGCGGCCTCGGCCGCATCCTGATGAACAAGCTGATCGCCTACCTCGAATCGCAGGGCACGGCGCGGGTCGTGGCGAGCGTGCTGACCGACAATCGCACCATGCGCCACTTCCTGCGTTCGCTCGGTTTCGTCGAAGGCCCCGTCGAGTGGGGCAACGACACCGTCGACGTCACGCTGGTGCTGGACCGCGCGGCGCCCGGTTCCTGACCCCACACCTGTTAGGCTTCGTCGCATGGACATCCGCCCCTTCCTGCCGCTGGCCCTGCTGGCCACCGTGTCGTTCCTGAGCGCCGCCGCCCGTGCGGCCGAACCGTCCGGCCCCGAGGCCGCCGGCGAACGCTGCGAGGCCGCCGTCACCGAAACCGTGAAGCACATGCGCGGCGACGACGCGCGCCAGGTGCAGTTCACGCGGGCCAGACGCGCCGTCGCGCCGCCGGTCGACGAGGAAACCGACGTGAAGGGCGAGGGCAGCTACCGCGGCGGCTCGGGCGCCGCGCGGCCCTTCAGCTACAGCTGCGCGTACAACATCAAGTCCGGCACCACCTCGGGCGTCGTCTTCCGCGACCTCGGCCCGGCGCGCGCCGGCGACGCCGAACCCGCCTGGCAGCCCGACCTCTCCACGCTGTCGCCAGAGGCCTGCGAATCGGCGGTGGCCTCGGTGCTCAAGGGCAAGTACCCGCGCGTGGGCCGCATCGCCTTCGGGTCCGACTCGCGCCGGCTGCGGCCCGCGCCGAACGGCCGGTCCGGCATGTCGGGCCAGGGTTCGGTCGAGCGCGCGCCGGGCATGAGCCTCATCGCCTTCGACTACCAGTGCGAGTTCGAGGCGCGCACCGGCAAGGTCGTGGCCGCCCGCACATCGCCCTGACGCGCGTCCGCCCCCCCGCCTGCGGGTGATGCGCCACGGCGTCCCGGCGCCGGCGCCCGATATCATTCCCGGCACAAGACAACTCGAACGAACAGACAACAAGATGGCAACGATCAGAGACGTGGCTCAACTGGCCGGAGTGGGGGTTGCGACCGCCTCGCGCGTGATCTCGGGCACGGGGTCGTTCTCGGCCGCCGCGGCCGAACGCGTGCGCGCCGCCGCCGCCGAACTGGGCTTCCGCCCGTCCAACGTGGCGCGGGCGCTGTCGCTGCAGAGCACCGGCACCATCGGCGTGTACGTTCCCGACTTCCGCGGCCCGTTCTACGGCCCCATGCTCGACGCCATCGACGGCGAGCTGCGCCGGCACGGCCGCCACATGGTCGCGGTCAACGGCATCGGCGACGTGGACGCCCGGCAGCAGGCGCTGAGCAGCGCCGAGTTCCTCGCCGACCGCGAATGCGACGGCATCATCATCGCCAGCAACGAGCTGCGCGACGCCGACTACATCGCGATCCGCCAGCGCATCAAGCACGTCGCGATCATCAACCGCGAGGTCAAGGGCATGAAGACCCAGTGCTTCACGGTGAACCACCGCCACGGCGGCGCGCTCGCGGCGAAGTCGCTGCTCGAGCACGGCCACAAGCGCCTCGCGGTCATCTCGGGCCTCGCCCACGCGCAGGACAACCGCCAGCGCATGGAAGGTTTCTTCGAAACGGTGCGTGCGGCCGGCCTCGACCCCGACACCTTCCCCGTCATCCACGCCGACTTCACGGCGCCGGGCGGCTGGGCCGCCACCGAGGAACTGCTGGCCCGCAAGACGAAGTTCACGGGCCTCTTCTGCGCGAACGACCAGATGGCGATGGCCGCCATCTCGAAGCTCGACGCGGCGGGCAAGTCGGTGCCGGAAGACATCTCCGTCGTCGGCTACGACAACACCGACATGGGCGCCTACCTGCGGCCGCGGCTCACCACCGTCGACACGCACATCGGCGAGATGGGCCTCAACGCCTGCCGGCTGCTCGTGAACCAGTGCTACGGCAAGGACCTGTCCATCGCCCGCGACTTCCCGCCCACGTTCGTGCCGCGCGACTCGCTCAGGAAAATCGGCCGCTGACCTTCCGGCGCGCCATCAGCGCCTTGAGCGCGAGGGCGCTGTCCTTCGGCGTGCGCGCCTGGGTGTCGTAGTCCACGTGCACGATGCCGAAGCGTTTCGCGTAGCCTTCGGCCCATTCGAAGTTGTCCAGCAGCGACCACGCGAAGTACCCCCGCACGTCCACCCCGGCGCGCATCGCCTGGCCGATGGCCACGAGGTGGCGCTGCAGATAGCGCACGCGCTGGGCGTCGTCCACGCGCCCGTCCACCACCACGTCGTCGCTCGCCATGCCGTTTTCGGTGATGTGCACGGGGGGCAGCGTGGGGTAGCGGCCCTTGAAGCCGATCAACACGTCGCGCAGGCCGGCCGGGTACACCTCCCAGCCCATCACCGTGCGCTCGACGCGGTCGAGGCCCTTGTCCACGTAGCCGTGCGCGCCGTCGCTGCGCACGTTGGCGCGGAAGTAGTAGTTGATGCCGACGTAGTCCATGGGCGCCGAGATGAGCGCCATGTCGCCGTCGCGCACCGAAGGCGAGACGCCGGGCCACAGTTCCTCCAGCGCGTCGGGGTACTTCCCGAGCAGCACCGGGTCCAGCACCCAGTGGTTCCAGCAGGCGCGGGCGAGGCGCGCGGCCTGCTGGTCCTCCGGCGCCGGGCTGTCGGCGGACACGGCGGTGACGTTGGTGACGAGGCCCACCTGGGCCGGGCCGTTCGCGCGCAGCGCCGCGGCCGCGAGGCCGTGGCCCAGCAGCAGGTGGTGCATGGCCTCCACCGCGTAGCGCACGTCGGCCAGGCCCGGCGCGTGCACGCCGCTGCCGTGGCCGAGCCAGGCCGAGCACCACGGCTCGTTGACCGTGGCCCACGCGGCCACGCGGTCGCCCAGGCGCCGGCTCGCCAGGTCGGCGAAGTCGGCCAGGCGCGAGGCCGTGTCCCGGTTGAGCCAGCCGCCGCGGTCCTGCAGGTGTTGCGGCAGGTCCCAGTGGTACAGCGTCACGAAGGCCTTGATGCCGTGGTGGGCCAGCCGGTCGAGGATGCGTTCGTAGAACGCGAGGCCCTCGGGATTCGGCGAACCGTCGGGTCGCATCACGCGTGACCACGCCACGGACAGGCGGTACGCGTCGAGGCCCAGTCCCGCGACGAGGTCGATGTCCTGCTGCCAGCGGTGGTAGTGGTCGCAGGCCACCGCGGCCGTCTCGCCGTTGCGCACGGCGCCGGGCCGGGCGCAGAACGTGTCCCAGATGGTGGGCACGCGGCCGCCTTCGGCGACGCCCCCCTCGATCTGGTAGGCGGCCGTGCCCGCGCCGAACAGGAAGTCCGGCAGCCACATCGGCGAGCCGGGCGGCGGGGACAGCACGTCGTCGTGCGGCAGGTCGTTCATGGCGGTCGGGTCAGCGCGGCATCCACACCCGCACGAGCGAGAGCAGCTTCTCCACGTCCAGCGGCTTGGCGATGTAGTCGTTCGCGCCGGCGGCGAGGCACTTCTCCTGGTCGTCCTTCATCGCCTTCGCGGTGAGGGCGATGATGGGCAGCTTCTTCAGGCCGTCGCGCTTGCGGATCTCGCGCATCGCCGTGAAACCGTCCATCTCCGGCATCATGATGTCCATCAGCACGAGGTCGGCCAGCGGCCCGCCGCCGCCGAGGCCGCGGTCGAGCACCTCCAGCGCCTCGCGGCCGTTGCGGGCGATCTCCACGGTGGCGCCGCGCGGCTCCAGCACGCTCGAGAGCGCGAAGATGTTGCGCGCGTCGTCCTCCACCACGAGGATGCGCCGTCCCTCCAGCGCCGCGTCGCGGTCGCGCACCGCCTTCAGCATGCGCTGGCTCTCGGAGGGCAGGGCCGACTCCACTTGGTGGATGAACAGCGTCACCTCGTCCAGCAGCCGCTCGGGCGAGCGGGCGTCCTTGATGATGATCGAGCGCGAGAAGCGGCGCAGGTCCTGCTCCTCGTTGCGGGTGAGCGAGCGGCCGGTGTAGACGATCACGGGCGGGAACGACACGTCGTCCTGCTCCGACATGCGCTCCAGCAGCTGGTAGCCGCTGAGGTCGGGCAGGTTCAGGTCCATCACCACGCAGTCGAAGGTGGTGGCCTGCAGCTGCGCCAGCGCGTCGGCCGCGTTGGCCACGTCGGTGATCTGCACGTCGGCATGGGCCAGCAGCAGGCGGATGCTCTCGCGCTGGCGGGCGTCGTCCTCCACCACCAGCACGCGACGCGTGTTCTGCGAGAAGCGCTCCTCCAGGCGCTTGAACGCCTCGGAGAGCTCCTCGCGCTTGACCGGCTTCAGCGCATAGCCGACCGCGCCCAGGCCGCGGGCCTCCTGGCTGTAGTCGGCCACGGACATCATGTGGACCGGGATGTGCCGCGTGGTCGCGGAACGCTTGAGCTGGTCGAGCACGCCCAGGCCCGAGTGGTCCGGCAGGTTCACGTCGAGCAGGATGGCGCTGGGCCGGTACGTGGTCGCCGCGTGCAGGCCCTCGCCGGCCGTGGGGGCCACGACACACTGGAAACCCAGCTCGTGCGCCACGTCGCGCAGGATCGCGGCGAAGCGCGGGTCGTCCTCGATCACGAGGATCAGGCGGGACGAGGGGCTCAGTCGCTCGCGGTCGTCCTCGGGCGCCACCTCGTCGCGCACGGGCGGCGGCAGCTGGGCCGGCAGCGGCGCCGGCGGTGGTGCGGGGGCGCGTTCGGTGCGACCACCGGCCGCGCCGGCGTACTCCGCCGGCAGCGTCAGGGTGAACTGGCTGCCTTCGCCCGGCGCACTCTCCACGGTGATGTCGCCACCCAGCAGGCGGGCGAGGTCCCGCGAGATGGACAGGCCGAGGCCCGTGCCGCCGTATTTGCGGTGGGTGCTGCCGTCCGCCTGACGGAAGGCCTCGAAGATCAGGCCCTGCTGCTGCGGGGCGATGCCGATGCCGGTGTCGCGCACCGAGAACGCCACCATCCCGTCGGGCCGGGGGGTGACCCGCATCGTCACGGCGCCGCGTTCGGTGAACTTCAGCGCGTTCGACAGCAGGTTCTTGAGGATCTGGCCCAGCCGCTGCGGGTCGGTGTGCAGCCGGTCGGGCACGCCGGGCTCCACCGCGGCGTCGAACGCCAGCGCCTTCTGGGACGCGATGGGCTGCATGGCGGCCATGAGCGCGTCCACCGTGCGGGCCACGGGCACCGGTTCGGGCATCACCTCCACCTGTCCCGCCTCGATCTTCGAGAGGTCGAGGATGTCGTTGATCAGCGCGAGCAGGTCGTTGCCGGCCGACGAGATGGTGCGGGCGAACTTGACCTGCTCCTCCGTCAGGTTGCCGCCCTTGTTGTCGGCCAGCAGCGTCGCGAGGATCAGCGTCGAGTTGAGCGGCGTGCGCAGCTCGTGGCTCATGTTCGCGAGGAACTCGCTCTTGTACTGGTTCGAGCGCTCGAGCGCGTCGGCCTTGTCGGTGAGCTGCGCCTGCGCGACGGACAGCTCGGACTTCTGGCGCTCGAGCTGGTTCGCCTGCTCCTCGAGGCTGACGTTCGACTGCTCCAGCTCGGCGTGCTGCGACTCGAGCTGGGCCTGCGACTCGCGCAGCACGCGCGACTGTTCCTCCAGCTCCTCGTTGCTGACCCGCAGTTCCTCCTGCTGGGCCTGCAGCTCCTCGGCCTGGCGTTGGGTTTCCTCCAGCAGCTCCTCCAGGCGGGTGCGGTCGCGCGACGAACGCACGGCCACGCCCAGCATCTCGGCCACCCGGGCGAGCAACTCGCGATCGTCGGGGTGCACCGGGCGCAGGAAGCCGAGTTCGACCACCGCGTGCACCGAACCGTCGGCCGCGGCCGGGGCGACGAGCAGCTCGGCCGGCCGGCCGCGCCCGAGCGACGACACGACGGGCAGGTAGCCGTCCGGCACGTCGCGCACGTGCAGGGGCTGGCCGTCCTTCGCGGCCTGGCCCAGCAGGCCTTCGCCCCGCTCGACCGTGTCGGGCGCGGCGGCATGCCCCGCCACCCGGCGGAACCAGCCGCCTTCCTCCGACACGTAGACCGTGCCCACCCGGGCGCCGAGGTACTCGGACAGGAAGCCCAGCACCTTCTCGCCCAGCGAGTCCAGCCGCTGTTCGCCCTGGATGCGTGAGGCGAGGCCCATCTGGCCGGTGCGCAGCCACGCCTGGGCTTCGCGGGCCCGGTAGTCGCGGGAGGTCATCGTGACGGCCGACAGGATCAGCACGAGCAGCAGGCCCGAGCCGCCCCAGGCGACCCACGAGGCGAAGCTCGCCGCCTGCCGCTGCGCTTCCTGGCGCGCCGTGAGCAGCCGCTGCTCGGCGGCCTGCATCTCGCCCACCTGCGCGCGGATCTGGTCCATGATCGCCTTGCCGCGGTCGGTGCGCATCAGCTCCAGGGCCGCCTCGGCGTTGCCGTCGCGGCGCAGCGTCACCGTCTGCCCCAGTTCCTCGATCTTGAGCCGGGTCAGCGTGGCCAGCTTCCCGACCGTGGCCTGCTGTTCCGGGTTGTCGGCGGTGAGCTGCTTCAGGGTGTCCAGTTCGGCCTGCATGCTGATGCGGGCGTTGCGGTACGGGTCGAGGTAGCTCTCTTGTCCCGTGAGAAGGTAACCGCGCTGGCCGGTTTCGGCGTCCTTCACCAGCGACAGCACGCCGTCGAGCCGGGACTGCACCTGCAGCGTGTGCGCCACCTGCTCGGTGGCCTCGGCGTTGGCCTGCAGCGAGGTGTACGAGAAGGCGGCGATCAGCACCACCGCGACGATGGCGGCGAGGAAGCCGGCGAACGGACCGGGGGGCAGGGGAGGGCCGGACCGTGCCTTGGGCACGGCCGCGAGGCCATCTGAAGTCGTAGTCATGGGCGGCGGGTTCAGGAGGGTCCTCGCCCGGCCCTGTTGCGGAAGGTCACTCGGGGGGGGCCGGAGGCGCGTCGGATCGTACCGCATGGCCTGAAAGGGCTGTACGCTCGGGGTTCGCCACCGCATGGGAGGGATTCATCATGCAGACGCATCCGACAGAGATCGCCGCGGCCGAGCCGTGGGACACCGTTCCGGGGATCCAGGTCACCAAGGTCGTCGAGGCATTCGGGCGGTTGGGCATCGACGTCTCGCCCACCCTGGCCTCGTTCGGGCTGCCGGCGGACGCGGCGAACGACACGCCGCTGCCCTTCCGACAAAGCGCCGCCTGGATCGACCACGTGCTCACCACGTTCCCGCAGCGCGGCCTGGGCCTCCTCTACACCGACCTGCTCACGCAGCTCGACAACGGCATCGTGGGCTACACCGTGCTGTCGTCGGACACGGTGGGGGCGGCCATCTCCGAGCGCATCCGCTTCGCCGCGCTGCTGCGGCCGTACTTCGGGCTGTCGCTGCGCGACGCGGGCGACGGCATGTCGGAGGTGGTGGTGATCGACCGCGACCCGCCGCTGGTGAGCGCCAAGACCCGCGCCTTCTTCATGGAACGCGACCTGGCGATGTTCGCCGGCGCCGCGCGCCGCATGATCGGACCGGGCCGCCATTTCGAGGCGGTGCACTGCGCCTACCCCGACCCCCAGCTGCGCGACCGCTACCACGAGGTGTTCGGCTGCCCGACCCGCTTCGACCAGCCCGAGTCGCTGATCCGCTTCCGCTCCGCGCTGCTCGACCAGCCGATGCGCCACGCCCACAGCGAGGCCCACGCCATCTGCGAGACGCAGTGCGACGTGCTGCTCGCCCGCATGCGCGAGCGGGCCGGCACGGCCACCGCGCTGCGGCGGCTGATGCTGCGCCGGCCCAAGACCTTGCCCGACCTCGAATCCGCGGCGGCCACGATGGGCAAGAGCTCCCGCACGCTGCGTCGCCAGCTGCAGGACGAGGGCACGTCGTTCACCGAGGTGCTGTCGGACGTGCGCACGGTGCTCGCCTGCGACTACATGCGCGCCACCACGCTCGGCATCCGCGACATCGGCCGGCTGCTCGGCTATGCCGACGAGTCCGCGTTCTCGCGCGCCTTCAAGCGGGCGATGAAGCAGACGCCGCGCGAGTGGCGCAACACGCAGGGCGCGCTCCGGTAGCGAGGGGGGAGATCGGTCCGCCGGGCCAGTCGTTCGCGTTTCGTGGCCTCGCCTGCCGGAATCGTGCGCGCGAACCCGAAGAAGGGGCGATCCTCCGGCCTGTTCGAGGGATGGCCGTCACGAGGTCCCGTGGAAAGTGACGGCCGCTTCGTTCGCCCACTTCCCGAATGCGCATGTTCAATCTCCTCTCCCGCGCCGGCCGCCGCGTCCGGCTGACCGCGTTGTCCGGCCTCGCGTTCGTGCTCGCCGTGTCCGCCTGCGCCGACATGGCCGGCGCGATCCGGGCCCACCTCAACGCCGACATCGCCAGCACCGCCGCGCTGCAGGACGCCGCGCGGCGGCTGCGCGACCACATCGAGACCGGCCGCCCCGGCGACCTGCGCCGGGCCGGCGCCGCGCTGGCCGCCCCGCTGGGCGCCGTGGCCGTGCGCCAGGCGCTGGACGCGGGCGACGACGCCGATGCATTGCGCGAAGGGCTGCTGCAGGCGCGCGTGCCGGCGGAGGACCTCGGCAGCGTGCTGCGCCTCTACGGCGTGATGCGGGGCACCGACACGTTCGCGGCCGCCGTCGCGTTGCGCAACGACGCCGACGAGGCGACGCTCGCCCTCGACCGCATCGTCCACCAGCTGCAGGCCCGCGGCGTCGACGCCGGCCCGTACACGGACCGCGAACGCCGGGCCTGGCTGCGGCGCATCGACGCCGCGCTGCCCGAAGGAGGCGCGGGCGCGCTGGTGTTCTCCGAACGCCTGGACCGCGCCGTGCGCTGGATCCGCCGGGCCTTCGCCGGCGCCGCGGCGCTCTTCGTCGCGGCCCTGGCCACGCTCGTGCTGCTGCCGTCGCGCCCGCGGCCCGCGGTCGCCCGTTCGCGCTGGGAACGCGCCGCGGCCGCCGGCCGGGTGGGGCTCTTCGAGTGGGACATGCGGCACGACGCCTTCGCGTTCGACCCGGGCAGCCTCGCGCTGCACGGCTGGGCCGGCGACGCGTCGGGCGGGGTCGCGACACGGTCGGTGCAGCAGGTGGTGCACCCCGACGACCAGGCGCGCGTGCGCGAGTCGGCCGCCCACGCGCGGGTCACCCGACAGCCGTGGGTCGAACGCTTCCGGGTCCTCCGTCCCGACGGGTCGGTGCGCCACGTGGAGGTGTCCGGCCGCATGGACGCGGGCGAGACGGGCCAGGATATCCGCATGCTGGGCGTGATCCGCGCCGCGGGCGCCGCCGGATCGCCGCGGGTGGTCGACGAGCCTTCGGCGGCCGGCCGCTGCGACGTGTTGGCGCGGGTGAGCCACGAACTGCGCACGCCGCTGCACGCGGTGCTCGGTTTCGCGCGGCTGATCGCGGCCGACCAGCCCGAGCGCCTGCCCGCCACGCAGGCCCACCGGCTCGACCAAGTGCTGCGCAGCGGCGCGCGACTGCTGCGGCTCGTCGACGACGTGCTGGGCATCCCGCCGTCGGACGGCCCGGTCGCCGGCGTGGACGACCTGCCGCCGCCGCGCGGTCGCGTGCTCTACATCGAGGACAACCCGGTGAACGTGCTGCTCGTGAAGGAGCTGCTCGCGCGCTGGCCCGAGGTGCAGCTGCTGACGGCCGACGACGGCGAGACCGGCCTGATGATGGCTCGCACCGACGCGCCCGACCTCGTGCTGCTGGACATGCAGCTGCCGGGCTTGGAAGGCATCGACGTGTTGCGGGCGCTGCGCGACGACCCGCACGCGTCGGCGCCGCCGGTGGTGGTGCTGTCCGCCAACGCCCTGTCGGCGCAGCGCGACGAGGCCGTGTCGGCCGGCGCCAGCGGCTACCTCACGAAGCCGTTCGCGTTCGACCAGTTCCTGGAGCAGGTTCGGCGTCACCTGCACTGACGGGCTCGCGGGCCGGCAGCGACGAGGCGATGCACCACTGCGCCGCCCAGTACGTGGCCAGCACGAGCAGCGAGGCGGCCGGCAGCGGCGCGCTGAAGCGGTCGAAGGCGAGCAGGGCGTCGGAGCACACGAACAGCGCGCCGCCCACGGCCGCGCGCGTGGCGAGCGGCTGGCGCACGCGCACCGCCCGGGCCGCGGCCTGGGCGGCCATCGCCGCGAGGCACGTCACGTACGCCAGCACCGGAACGTGCAGCGGGCCGGGCACGCCGGGCCACAGCACGGCGAGCAAGGCGCCCGCCACCACGGCATAGGCCGCGAACGCCACCGGCGCGGCGCGCAGCAACGGGGTGTCGCGGGTGAAGGCCACGAGGTAGCACAGGTGCGCGACCAGGAACGACACCAGGCCCGGCACGAACCCCTGCCGCGGCCACAGCAGCGCCACGTCGCCCGCGAGCGAGGCCATGAGGCCGGCCAGCAGCCACGGACGCATGCCCGGCGGACCATCGCCGCGCGACAGCGCGTGGCCGATGAGCAGCGCCGTGGTCAGCGGCTTGAACACGAAGGCGAGCCACGGCTGGCCGAGGGCCCACGGCGCGGCGGCGATGGCGAGGAGGGCGGAGACCGCCACGGCGAGGGGCAGCAGGAAGGCGCCAGGTCGATGCATGCGCCCCAGGATACGGAAGGTGTCGGGTTGACACCCTGGGTGGATCCCCCGAGACTGGGGTTTCCCCGTCGATCCCGGAGGCCCGAAGCATGAAGGTTCCGCACCGTGTTGCCGTCGCCGCGCTCTTGCTGTGTGGCGGGGTCCTGTCGGCCCAGGCCGCCGGTTGGGTGGCCGTGTTGAAGAACACGCCGGCCGAGGTCTACGACGAGGAGGACCTGCAGCTGTTCCTCGGCGCCGCGGGCAAGGCGGTGGCGGCCGAGGACGGGCAGCCCGTCGACTGGTCGAACCCGGCCACGGGGTCGGGTGGCAGCTTCAAGCCGTTCGGCGCGGCGTCGTCCGTCAAGGGATTGCCGTGCAAGCGGGTGCGCATCACGGTCTACGCGAAGAAGCGGCCACAGAAGTCGAGCAACGTCACGGCCTGCAAGACGCCCGAGAACAAGTGGAAGCTCGCAGGCGTCGGCTGATCCGCGCCGTGCTCAGAACGCGTAGTCGCCGCTGAACACATCGCCGGTGGCGAGGCGTGTCCCCGGGGCCGCCCGCCCGTACACGCCGAAGGTGGTGGGCTTGCCGGGGTGGTGCACCGCCGACAGGGCCGTCAACGCCTCCAGCGGACGCGGCGACACCGAGGCGTCGCTCGGGTCCACGTTCGGCACGACGCAACGCACGCACGGTGACGTGACCTCGATGCGGCCGGCGGGGCCCTCGAAGGCCTGCAGGAAGTCCTCCTCGAACGCGGGCGCGTCGCCGCGCAGCACGACGTTTGCGCGGTAGCGCCGCGGGTCGGCGGGGGCGTCGCCGGCCTCGGCGAGGTGCCGGTCCACCGCGTCGGCCGAGGCGCGGGTCGTCATGTGCAGGCGGTTGACCGAGTCGCGGCGCCGGGCCGCCTCGCCGAGCCGCACGAGGCGCAGCAGCGCGCCCGTCACGCGGGTGAGCCAGGCCGCCGCGGCCTGGCCCGCATCCTCGGCATCGAACACCTCGGCGCGGCGTTCGCGGTCGTTCCAGATCGTCACGTGCACCGGCGACAGCGGGCCCTCGGTGGGGATGTGCACCGGGGCCATGCCCGGCGTGGTCAGCACGAGCGCGCCGTCCACCGGCCCCGGGTGGACGAGCGCGAGGCGAGGGTGGTCACCCTGCCACGTGACCTCGCCCCGCGCGTTGACGATGGCCCAGTGGCGGTCGCCGGTCGCGCCACCCTCGGCGTCGATCAGGAGCTGGTCCACCGCCAGGGCGCCACACCCCTTCACCGGGTACAGGTACAGCGCGTCGATCGTGAAGGTCGGGGCCGGGGAAACGGGCGAGGACATGCGGCGTTGGGATCGGTTCCAGGACGCGCATCATCGCATCGGCTCGCACGAAGCTGCGCCGGCCTGATCGAATCGGCCAGCCGCACACGCCCGATGGCCGCATCCGTCGGTTGTCGCCGAATTCGCGACCCCGCCACGGTCTGGTTCCGCGAACGGGCCGGCCACCTCTACACTGTGGCCAGGACAGCGTGTCCGCAACAAGAACGAGCGTCGGATCGCCCATGGGCCCGATGCCACAGGGGGAGTCATGATGGTTGAACCCGCCGACGGCAACCCGTCGGGGCAGTTGCCGGGCAGCGGCTTCGTCGCCGGAACACCGGTGCACACGCGCGACGGCCTCGTGCCGATCGAAACGATCCAGGTGCACGACTGGGTCCTGTCGCGACCCGCGGATGGCAGGGGTGAGGCCGTGTACCAGCGCGTCTCGAAAACCTTCACGCTCGCCGACTGCAAGGTCTTCAGCATCGACTTCGCGATCGACCACGCGCGCATGGGCACGCTCGTCGCCACCGGCGACCAGCGGTTCTGGGTCGAAGGGATCGGCTGGACCCGGGCCGATCAGCTGTGGCCCGAGGAAGGGCATCGGCTTCGATTGCATGACGGATCGTCCTGCGTCCTCTTCCACCAGTCCATCCTCTATCAAACCGACGAGCCCGGGGTCGGCTGGGTGCGAGGAGGCTTCGGGCCCATCGACACCGGCGGAAGCGGGCGTGTCGTCGACCTCCGCCGCGGTCGGGTCGACGTGGACTACACCGACGAGCACAGGACGTTCGATCCCGCGTTCAACGAGGGCCGGGCGTCTCCCTTGCGTGCCCGGGTCTACCACCTCGATGTGGAAAACGACCACACCTGCGTCGTTGGTGAGCTCGGCGTGTGGGCGCGCGACACGCACGGGGTGACGGGATGACGGCGCGCAGGGCACCCACCGGGCTGCCGGCCATTGGCCGCCTTGCTCGCCGGGCCGCGTCGACCGGCCCGCTGCCGGATCCTTCGATCCTGCACGTTGCCGTCTCCCATGTCCTTCGCGTCTGGCTGGCGCTGAGCCTGGTATCGCTGGTGACGGCCGCGCACGCCGGCGAACCCAAAGAGAGCCGCAGCCGCCGCGACGGTGTGTTCGCCGCCTGGTTCTCGCCAGCGGCTGCGGAGGTCCACGTGTTCTTCGAGGGCCGGCGCGGTGCCGAGGCACTCGTCCGGCATTGCCGCGCGCACCGTCCCGTTCACCTGCTGCCTGCGGGAACGCCTTACGCCTGTCGCACGGAACCACTGTCGATCGAGGCGGGCGGAGGCGAGGGCCTCGGTGTGAGGCTGTGGGTGAGGGGGCCCGATGCCCAGCCCGACCGCTGGGGCCATGGCATCTTCACCCTGGCAGCGCCGCGCCACGTCCGGTGGACGGAGCGTCCCGCGACGGCCGGCGAACGGGCCGCAGTCCACGCCCTGCTGACCGCCGACCGAAGCGTCGGCCGGGCTGTGCAGGCACGAGCCGTCGGAACGGCACGTGCGGTGTCCGCCGCGGGGAGGGGCCGCACGATCGTCGTGGTGCCAGGGAAGCGGGTATCCGATCCGTTCGGGGATTCGCAGCGGCATCACGTCTTCCTGGTGGCGGGAGACGCCGCGCGCCATCTCGGGGCGGTGCCCGATCGCCCGAAGCAGTACCTCGACCTCGATGGCGACGACTTGCCCGAGGTGGTGACGGACGGCGAGTGCGATGGCCTGTGCGTGGCGGTCTGGAACGTCTCGCCACGCGTGCGCTCGATCGTTCGGTTCGAGGGACATTGATGACGCGCGTGACATCGTGGAAAGCGACGTGGTTGGTCCTGGCGCTGGTCATCGCGGGCCAGCCGATGGCGACGTCGGCGCGGTCGCCGTTGCGGACGATTTCGACGAGTTGGGCCGTGGAAGGCCATGACCAGGACGTGAACTCGGCGGTCAACATGGTGCCGCTGACCTACCTGATCCCGCCGCCCCCGGGTCACGCGCGGCGAGGCGATGGCCGCATGACACGCCGCGGGACCGTCGTCCCTATCCGCACCAGCGTCGAAACCGGGCCGCGGCACGGCACGTTCACCCGGCTCGACGCCGACCCCGAGATCTACCGGTACCAGGCCCGCGACAGCTACTACGGCGTCGACCACGTCACGCTGCGCGTGCAGGTCGGTCCGTACCGCTACCGGATCCAGCTCAAGCTGTGCTCGGTGAACAACAAGGACCTCTACGGCTGTGAATCGCTGTAGCGCTCGTCTCAGCGGTACGTCCGGGCGTCCTCGATCACCTTGCCGTCGTTGGCGAGACCGCCCGGCGCCACGAACACGACGTCGCCGCGCAGTTTCGTGACGTCGCGCAGCGCCTCGGCCAGACGCGCCTCGAGACCTGCGGACGGCGCCGCGCATTCCACGCGCAGCGTCATCCGGTCTGCCCCCATCTCCCCCTCGACCACCAGCCGCACCCGGGTCACCTCGGGGAACCGCTTCACCACCTCGGCCACCTGGCCCGGATGCACGAACATGCCGCGCACCTTCGTCGTCTGGTCCGCGCGGCCCAGCCAGCCGCGGATGCGGCGGTTGGTGCGACCCGTGGGGCAGGGCCCCGGGAGGATCGCGGAGAGGTCGCCGGTGCCGAAGCGCACCAGCGGGTAGGCGGGGTCGAACGTGGTGACGACCACCTCGCCGACCTCGCCGTCGGGCACCGGGTCGCCGGTGCCGGGGCGCACGATCTCGACGAGCACACCTTCGTCGAGCACGAGGCCGTCGCGCGCCTCGGTCTCGTAGGCGATCAGGCCCACGTCGGCGGTGGCGTAACACTGCAGGCCCGAGACGCCGTGTGCCGCGATCCAGTCGCGCAGGCTCGGCGGGAAGGCCTCGCCCGAGACGAGGGCCTTCGTGAGGAACGGCAGCGGCCTGTTCAGCTCGGCCGCCTTCTCCAGCAGGATCTTCAGGAAACTCGGCGTGCCGATGTAGCCGTCGGGGCGGAGGTCGACCATCGCGTCCACCTGCTGTTCCGTCTGGCCGGTGCCGGCCGGGAACACCGAGCAGCCGAGCGCCCGCGCGCCCGCTTCCATCATCGCCCCGGCGGGGGTCATGTGGTAGCTGAAGCTGTTGTGGGCGAGGTCGCCCGAGCGGAAGCCCGCGGCGAACAGCGCACGCGCCATGCGCCAGTGGTCGGGCTGGTCTCCCTCGGGCTCGTACAGCGGGCCGGGGCTCGCGAACACCCGCGGCATCGACGGGCCGCGCCCGACGGTGGCGAACCCGCCGAACGCGTCGGTCGCGCGGCGTTGCACCTGCAGCGCGAGCAGTTCCGACTTGCGCGTGACCGGCAGGCGCGCGAGCGCCTCGCGCGACACCACCGCCGCGGCCTCCACCCCGGCGAGGATCTCCGCGAAGGCCGGCGCGTTCGCCTGCGCGAACGCCAGCTGGCCGGGCAGGGCGGCCAGCAGCGCGCGTTCGCGTTGGTCGGGGTCGCGCGATTCGAGGGCGTCGTGGAACGCGCTCATGGCGGCCTCACCCCAGCCAGCGCTTGCGGCGCTTGTAGCTCTTGACGTCGCGGAAGCTCTTGCGGTCGGTGCCGCCCATGCCGAGGTAGAACTCCTTCACGTCGGCGTTCTCGCGCAGGCTCTTCGCCTCGCCGTCCATCACCACGCGGCCGTTCTCGAGGATGTAGCCGTAGTCGGCGTAACACAGCGCCATCGCGGTGTTCTGCTCGGCGAGCAGGAAGGTGACCCGCTCCTTCTCGTTCAGGTCCTTCACGATGCCGAAGACTTCGTCGACGATCTGCGGCGCGAGGCCCATCGACGGTTCGTCGAGCAGCACCGTGCGCGGGTTGGCCATCAGCGCGCGGCCGATCGCGCACATCTGCTGCTCGCCGCCCGAGGTGTACGCCGCCTGCGAGGTGCGGCGTGTCTTCAGCCGGGGGAAGTAGCTGTAGACCTTCTCGAGCGTGGCCGCCACCGCCGCCTTGCCGTCGGTGCGGGTGTAGGCGCCGGTCATCAGGTTCTCCTCGATGGTGAGGTGGGCAAAGCAGTGCCGCCCCTCCATCACCTGCACGAGGCCGCGCTTGACCAGCTCCGACGGCGACAGCGCCTCGATGCGTTCGCCGCACAGCTCGATGGAGCCCTTCGTGACCGCCCCGCGTTCGCCCGCGAGCAGGTTCGACACGGCGCGCAGCGTGGTGGTCTTGCCTGCCCCGTTGCCGCCGAGGAGCGCCACGATGCCGCCCTCGGGCACCGTCAGCGACACCCCCTTGAGCACGAGGATCACGTGGTTGTAGATGACCTCGATGCCGTTGACATGGAGGACGGTGCTGGCCGCGGCGTTCATGGCGTCAGCTCTGGCAGTCGGCCGGCGTGCGCGGCGTGAGCTTCTTCTCCGACGCGTACTTCGCGGCGGTGCTTTTCACGAGGGGCTTCAGGATCTGCTCGTCGGCCTGCAGCCAGTCGGAGCTGAACTTCCAGGCCGAGCCGTCCCAGGTGTGGATGCGGGCCCAGGCCGCGCCCATGTGGTCCACGCAGGAGGTGCTGATCGGGCGCATCACACCCGCGAAACCGAGCGCGTCGAGCTTGGCCTGCGTCAGGTTCAGGTTCTCGAGGCCCCAGCGGATCTGCTCGCCGGTCATTGTCTTGCCCTTGCCGAAACGTTCCTGCGCCGCGCGCACGCCCTCGACACCGAGCATCGCGCTCATCGCGCCTCGCATGTAGAGCACCTGGCCCACTTCCTCCTTGGGGCCAGTGCCCATGTTCTTGCCGTGCAGTTTCGCCAGCACGTCCTTGACGAACTGCGACTGCGGCTCGGCGCCGTGCTGCATCGCCACCGCGTTGTAGCCCTTGGCGCCGTCGCCCACGTCCTTCACGTCCGGCTCGGCGCCGGCCCACCACACGCCGTACATCTTCTCGCGCGGGTAGCCGGTGGCCTGCGCCTCCTTCAGCGCGGTGGAGTTCATCACGCCCCAGCCCCACAGCAGCACGTAGTCGGGGCGGTTCTGCCGCACCTGTAACCACGTGGCCTTCTGCTCGACGCCGGGCGCCGTCACCGGCAGCAGCGTCAGCTCGAAGCCGTGCATGCGCGAGCGCTCCTGCAGCAGCGGGATGGGCTCCTTGCCGTACGGGCTGTCGTGGTACACGAGCGCGATCTTCTTGCCGCGCAGCTTGTCGAGCCCGCCTTCCTTCTTGCCGATGGCCTGGATGATCGTGTCGGCCGCCACCCAGTAGGTGCCGGCGATGGGGAAGTTCCACTTGAACACCGTGCCGTCGGCGCTTTCGCTGCGGCCGTAGCCGACCGTCACCACGGGGATCTTGTCGATGGGCGCCTTTTCGGTGATGGCGAACGTGGCGCCGGTGGACAGCGGCTGCACGAACGACGCGCCGCCGTTCTTGTCCTTCAGGCGCTCGTAGCATTCGACGCTGCGCGCGGTGTCGTAGCCGGTCTCGCACTCCTCGAACGACAGCTTCACGCCGTTGATGCCGCCCCGTTCGTTGACGAGCTTGAGGTAGTCGACATAGCCGTTCGCCCACGGCGTGCCGTTCGGCGCGTACGCGCCGGTGCGGTACGACAGCACCGGCACGAACTGCTGCTTCGCCTGGGCGAACGCGCCCGCCGTCACCAGGCCCAGGGCCGTGGCCACCATCAGAGTCCGAAGGTTCATGGCTGCTCCTCTTGGAAGTGGAAGGTCAGTACGGGAAGGGCCAGGTCCGCAGCTTCTGTTTGCCGGTGGACCAGAGGCGGGCGAGTCCGTGGGGCTCGACGATCAGGAACCAGACGATGAGGCCGCCGAACAGCATCAGTTCGGCGTGGGAGATGCCGACGGTGGAGATCTCCGCGCCGACGAGGCGCGCCAGCAGCGGCAGCACCTGGTTCAGCACGACCGGCAGCACGATGATGAAGGCGGCGCCGAAGAAGCTGCCCATGATGGAGCCGAGCCCGCCGATGATCACCATGAACAGCAGCCGGAACGACAGGTCCACGGAGAAGGCGGCCGGTTCCCACGCGCCCAGGTACACGAAGGCCCACAGCGCGCCGGCCACGCCGATGATGAAGGAGCTGACGGCGAACGCACTGAGCTTCGCGTGCATCGGGCGGATGCCGATCACCGCGGCGGCCACGTCCATGTCGCGGATGGCCATCCACTCGCGCCCGATGGCGCCACGCACGAGGTTCTTCGTCAGCACCGCCATCACGACGAGCACCGCGAGGCAGAAGACGTAGCGGCTGGCCGCGCTCTCGATGGGCAGGCCGAACACCTGCAGGTTCGACACCGAGACCGAGCCGGACGGCGTGTCGAGCGTGAACCACTTGATGCGCAGGAACATCCAGTCGCTGAAGAACTGTGCGGCCAGCGTGGCCACGGCGAGGTACAGGCCCTTCACGCGCAGGCTGGGCAGCCCGAACAGGATGCCGAAGGCCGTGGCGCAGAGCCCGCCGAGCAGCAGCGCGGGGACCAGCGGCATGCCCGGCAGACGCACGAAGATGTTGTACGCGCCGTACGCGCCCACGGCCATGAAGGCGCCCGAGCCGAGCGAGATCTGCCCGCAGTAGCCCACCAGCACGTTCACGCCGAGCGCGGCGATCGACATGATCAGGAAGGGGATCAGGATGGCCCGCATCAGGTAGTCGCTGGCCGCGAACGGCACCACCACGAAGGCCGCGGCGAGCAGCACCCAGATCACCACGCGGTCCTGCAGGATCGGGAAGACCTGCTGGTCGGCCCGGTACGTGGTCTTGAACTGGCCGTTCTCGCGGTAGATCATGTGATCACACCCTGTCGATGATCTTCTCGCCGAACAGCCCTTGGGGGCGGAACAGCAGGAACACGAGCGCCAGCACGTAGGCGAACCAGATCTCGATGCCACCGCCCACGAACGGCCCGAGGTAGACCTCGGACAGCTTCTCGCCCACGCCGATCACGAGCCCGCCGACGATGGCGCCGGGAACCGACGTGAGCCCGCCGAGGATCACCACCGGCAGCGCGCGCAGTGCGACGGTGGTCAGCGAGAACTGCACGCCGAGCTTGCTGCCCCAGATCATCCCGGCCACGAGCGCGACCGCGCCCGCGACGCACCACACGATGACCCAGATGTGCGTGAGCGGGATGCCGATGGACTGCGCGGCCTGGTGGTCGTCGGCCACGGCGCGCAGTGCACGCCCGGTGCCGGTCTTTTGGAAGAACACCGACAGCGCGGCCACGAGCGTGGCGGCGATCAGCGCGGCGTACAGGTCCTCCTTGTTGACGAGGATGCCGCCTTGGAACGTGCCCTCGAGCAGGAAGATCGGGTCCTTCGGCATGCCGATGTCGATCTTGTAGATGTTGCTGCCGAACAGCGTCTGGCCGGCGCCGTCGAGGAAGTAGGCGATGCCCAGCGTGGCCATCAGCAGGGTCGCCCCCTTCTGGTTGACGAGGTGGCGCAGCACGAGGCGCTCCACGAGCCAGGCCACCGCGAACATGATCAGGCCGGCCACCACGAAGGCCGCGCCGTTGGCGAACCAGCGGTTGCCGATGCCGGTCCACTGCGGGATCCATTCGGAGAAGCGCGCCATCGCGAGCGCCGCGAACAGCACCATCGCGCCCTGCGCGAAGTTGAAGACGCCGGACGCCTTGAAGATCAGCACGAAGCCGAGCGCGACGAGCGAGTACAGCATGCCCACCATCAGGCCGCCGAACAGGGTTTCGAGGAAGAAGGCCATGGTCAGTGCGCCACGCCGAGGTAGGCCCGGATCACGTTCTCGTCGTGGCGCACCTCGTCGGGCGTGCCGTCGCCGATCTTGCGGCCGTAGTCGAGCACCACGACGCGGTCGGAGATGTCCATCACCACGCCCATGTCGTGCTCGATCAGCACGATGGTGGCGCCGAACTCGTCGTTCACGTCGAGGATGAAGCGGCTCATGTCCTGCTTCTCCTCGACGTTCATGCCGGCCATGGGCTCGTCGAGCAGCAGCACCTGCGGCTCCATCGCGAGGGCCCGGCCGAGGTCGACCCGCTTCTGCAGGCCGTAGGGCAGCTGGCCCACCGGCGTCTTGCGGTAGGCCTGGATCTCGAGGAAGTCGATGATGTGCTCGACGAACTCGCGGTGGCGGATCTCCTCGCGTTCGGCCGCGCCCCAGCGGATCGCCTGCTGGAACAGGTTGCAGCGCATGCGCAGGTTGCGGCCCGTCATCAGGTTGTCGAGCACGCTCATGCCCTGGAACAGCGACAGGTTCTGGAACGTGCGCGCCACGCCCATCTCGGCCACCTGGCGCGAGTTCATGTGGCGGAAGGTGCGGCCGCGGAACATGATCGCGCCCTGCTGCGGGGTGTAGACGCCGTTGATGCAGTTGAGCATCGAGCTCTTGCCCGCGCCGTTCGGGCCGATGATGGCGCGCACCTCGTGCTGGCGCACGTCGAAGCTGATGTCGCTGAGCGCCCGCACGCCGCCGAAGCTCAGCGAGATGTTCTGCACGTCGAGCACGACGTCGCCGATGGGTCGGTGGCCGTTCATGCCGCGGCCCTCACGGCGGGGTAGCGTTTCGCGTCGACGATCTTCAGCGTCGCGTGGACGAGGCCGGTGCGGCCGTCCTCGAACTTGACCAGCGTCTCGATGTACTGCTCGGGACGGCGGCCGTACAGCGCGTCCACCAGCACCGCGTACTTCTCGGCGATGAAGCCGCGGCGGACCTTGCGGGTGCGGGTCAGCTCGTCGTCGTCGGGGTCGAGTTCCTTGTGCAGCACGAGGAAACGCGAGATCTGCGTGTCGGCCATGCCGTGTTCGGCCGCCAGGTCGGCGTTCACCTGGGCGATGCAGTCGGCCACGAGTTCGAGCACGTCGGGCTTCGTCGCCAGGTCCACGTAGCCGCCATACGGCAGGCCGCGGCGTTCGGCCCAGTTGCCCACGGCCTCGCTGTCGATGTTGATGAACGCGCAGACCTCGTCGCGGCCGTGGCCGAAACACACGGCTTCCTTGATCTGCGGGAAGAACTTGAGCTTGTTCTCGATGTAGTTCGGTGCGAAGAGGGCGCCTTCGCACGAGCCGTCCGGGCCGTTGAGCCGGCCCACGTCCTTCGCGCGGTCGATGATGCGCAGGTGCCCCTCGGCATCGAGCACGCCCGCGTCGCCCGTGTGGAAGTAGCCCTCGGCGTCGAGCACCTCGGCCGTGGCCTCGGGCCGGCGGTGGTAGCCCTTGAGCACCGACACGCCGCGCACCAGCACCTCGCCGTCGGCGGCGATGCGCAGCTCCATGCCGGGTGCGGCCGCGCCCACGGTCTGCAGCTTCACCTTGCCGTCCTGCTGCAGGCACACGTAGGCGCAGGTTTCGGTCTGGCCGTAGAACTGCTTCAGGTTCACGCCGATCGAGCGGTAGAAGCGGAACAGGTCGGGACCGATGGCAGCGCCCGCGGTGTACGCGACGCGGATGCGGCTCATGCCCAGCACGTTGCGCAGCGGGCCGTAGATCAGCAGGTCGCCCAGCGCGTACAGCAGTCGGTCGCCCACGCCCACCGTGTGGCCGTTGAGCAGGTCCGCGCCGACCCGGCGGGCCAGCGCCATGAACTTCGCGTACAGCCAGCGTTTCGGGCGCGCCGCGTCCTCCATGCGGATGGACACGGCGGTGAGCAGGCCCTCGAAGGTGCGCGGCGGGCCGAAGTAGTAGCTCGGGCCGATCTCGCGCATGTCGTTCGTGACGGTCTCGGACGACTCGGGGCAATTCAGCGTGAAGCCACCCACGAGCCACTGCGCCACCGAGAACAGGTGGTCGCCGACCCAGGCCATCGGCAGGTAGCTCATGATGTTGTCGCCGGGGCCGAGGCGGTCGGTCTCGACGCCGCCGCGGCCCGCCGCGATGAAGCTCGCGTGCGTCTGGCACACGCCCTTCGGCCGGCCCGTGGTGCCCGAGGTGTAGAGGATCACGCCCGTGTCGCCGGCCTCGCCGCTGGCCACGGCCGCGTCGAAGAAGCCGGGGTGGGCCTCGTCGTACGCACGTCCCAGTTCGCGCAGGCGATCGCAGCCGAGCAGGCCGTCCTGCGCGTAGTGGCGCAGGCCCTTCGGGTCGTCGTAGACGATGTGGCGCAGCAGCGGCGCGCCGGGTTCGCGCAGCTCGCGGCATTCGAGGAGCTTGTCGACCTGCTCCTGGTCTTCGGCGATGACGAACTCGACCGAGGCGTCGTCGAGCATGAACACCATCTCGCCCGCGATCGCATCCTGGTACAGCGGCACCGGCACGCCGCGCAGGCTCTGCGCCGCGATCATCGCCATGTAGAGGTGAGGGCGGTTGGCGCCCACCACGGCGAGGTTGTCGCCCGGCTTGAAGCCGAGGCTCGCGAGGCCGCAGGCCATCTCGCGCACCTCGCGGGCCACGTCGGCCCAGCCCCACGTCTGCCAGATGCCGAGGTCCTTCTCGCGCATGGCGGGGGCCTCGGGCCGGGCCCGGGCATGGGCCATCAGCAGGCGCGGGAAGGTGGGATTTTGTGTGTCCACGATGGCCGGATCGTAGGCTTCACTTTGACGCCGATTTGTCGTTGCGACGACAATCCTAGGGACAGCCCTCCCCGGAGTTTCCCGATGCAGTCGACCGGCCATTCCATCCGCGACCGCGCCCGCCCGCCCACCGCCGACGAACTCGCCGGCATCCCGTGGCTGCCGGCGCTGACGGCCGCCGAACGCCGCCGCGCCGAGCCCGACCTCGTGGTGGGCGAGGCCGAGCCGGGTGACCTCGTGTGCCGCGTGGGGCGTTCGCCCACGTTCTGGTTCGGCGTGGTCGAGGGCCTGCTGAAGATGAGCACCGACCGGGCCGACGGCGGCACCGTCACCTACACCGGCGTGCCGCCCGGCGGGTGGTTCGGCGAAGGCACGGTGATGAAGCGCGAACCCTACCGCTACAACATCCAGGCGCTGCGGCGCAGCGTGGTGGCGGGCCTGCCCATCGACAGCTTCCACTGGCTGCTGGACCACTCCATCGGCTTCAACCGTTTCGTGATGAACCAGCTCAACGAGCGGCTCGGACAGTTCATCGCCGCGCTCGAGATCGACCGGCTCAACAACCCGGACGCGCGGGTCGCGCGCAGCCTCGCCGCGCTGTTCAACCCGGTGCTGTACCCCGGTGTGGGCGACGTGTTGCGCATCACGCAGCAGGAACTCGCGTACCTCGTGGGGCTGTCACGGCAGCGGGTCAACGAGGCGCTGATGCACCTCGCGGCGCAGGGGCTGATCCGCGTGGAGTACGGCGGGCTGCGGGTGCTCGACCTCGCGGGGCTGCGCGCCACCCTGAAGGCGGGTGCTTAGGCCCGCTCGAGCTTCAGGAACAGCTCGCGGTCGGGCGCGAAGTTGGCGTGCAGCGGCAGCAGCGCGCCGCCCAGCGCCCGCGCATCGGGGCCCACGGCGCCCGGCAGCAGCTGCGGGCGTTGCGTGCCTTCCCAGTTGTAGAGGCGGAGGGCGTGCTGGACGTCGCTGTTCAGGCGGTCGAGCAGTTCGCGGCTGATCGAGCCGTCGACGATGACCCCGTCGAGGTCGAGCAGGCAGGCCGCGTTGTGCACCACGAGCGCGATGGCCGGGGCGGCCGACGCGAGCCACGCGTCGGTGTGGGCACGCCACGGGGCCTTCAGCGAGCGCTCGTCGCCCACCGCCGACGCGTCGAGCCCGGCGGTCTCGTAGGCGGACTCCAGGCTCAGCAGCGACGCGACGCTCAGCAGCTGCTCGGGCGGCCGTGCCTGTCCGGCTTCACCCCGCCGCATCGCGTGCGAGCCCACGGCGCCCGCGTTGCCGTGCAGGCCGCTGCGCAGTTGGCTGTCGATCACGAGGCCACCGCCGATGAAGGTGCCCACGAACACGTAGAGGAAGGTCTTCAGCGACCGCCCGCGGCCGGCCACCAGTTCCGCGACACACGCGGCGGCCGTGTCCTTCACGAACGACGTGGGCAGGCCGCTCATGCGGCCCACGCGTTCGGCGAGGTCGATGCGGGCCCACGACGCGTCCGGCGTGACGCCGAGCAGCGAGGCCCAGCCGTCCAGTTGCAGCGGGGCGGCCACACCGATGCCCTGGAGGCGGTCGCGCTTCGCCATGCCCAGGCGCTTGCGCATCGCCTTCACGTGTTTCTCGATCTCGGCGAGCACCTCGTCCGGGTTCGGGTAGCGGTAGTTCACGGTGGTGCGTTCGCGCACCTCGCCCTGGAAGTCGACGAGCAGCACGTCGAGGCTGCGCCGGCCCACGTTGATGCCGATCGAGAACGCCCCCTCGGGGTCGAGCGCGATCGGCACCGAGGGCTGGCCCACCTTGCCGCGCACCGGCGCCAGCCGCAGCAGCAGTCCGGACGACTCGAGCCGGGCGAGGATCAACGACACCGTCTGCGCCGTCAGGTGCGTCAGCCGCGCGATCTGGGCCTGCGGCAGCGCGCCGTGCAACCGGATGGCCTGCAGCACGACCCGTTCGTTGAACTGGGCCATGCCCATCTGGTTGGAACCCCGCGGGCGGAGCGGCGGGCGGGCGGAAGCGGGGTCGTGAACGTCGGAAGACATCGGGGATCGCGGGAAGGAGAGGCCGCGCGATGTTCGCACGGCCGGGGATCAGGCCAGGCAGTCCGCCGGCAGTTCGCTCGCCTTCAACGCGCCCGTCATCACGGCCACGGTGTCGCTCATCGAGATCTTCTTCGGGTCGAGCACCGCGGCGCGCTTGCCGAGGCGCGCCACGTGGATGCGGTCGGCGACCTCGAACACGTGCGGCATGTTGTGGCTGATGAGCACGACGGGCAGGCCCTTGTCGCGCACGCGCCGGATGAGTTCCAGCACCATGTTGCCTTCCTTCACGCCGAGCGCGGCGGTGGGCTCGTCCATGATCACCACGTGCTGCGCGAAGGCCGCGGCGCGCGACACGGCCACGCACTGGCGCTGGCCGCCCGAGAGCGTCTCCACCGCCTGCGTCATCGAACGGATGCCGACCTTCAGGTCCTGCATGCGGGCGGTGCTTTCCTCGAGCATGCGGCGCTTGTCGAGCATGCGCAGCACGTTGCCGAGGAAACCGGGGCGGCGGATCTCGCGGCCGAGGAACAGGTTCTCGGAAATGTTCATGGCCGGCGCCACGGCGAGTTCCTGGTACACGGTCTCGATGCCGGCACGGCGGGCGTCGATCGGGCTGCGGAACTTCACCTCCTGGCCGTCGAGCAGGATCTGCCCTTCGTCGGGAATGGTGGCGCCCGAGAGCGCCTTGATCAGCGAGGACTTGCCGGCGCCGTTGTCGCCGATCACCGCGAGGATCTCGCCGGCGCGCAGTTCGAAGTCGGCGCCGTCGAGGGCCGTGACCTGGCCGTAGCGTTTCACGAGGCCGGTGGCCTTCATGACGGCCGGGCGGGTGGTAGGGGTCTGCATCATGGGGCTCCGGTTCAGCGCACGCCCTTGCGCGACAGCTGGTCGGCCGCGACGGCGAGGATCACGAGCACACCCGTGACGAGGATCTGGTAGACGGACGACACGCCCATCAGCGTGAGGCCGTTGCGGAAGACACCGACGATCAGCGCGCCCACGAGCGTGCCGAGCACGACGCCGCGGCCGCCGAAGAGGCTGGTGCCGCCCAGCACCACGGCGGTGATGGCGTCGAGGTTCTCGGTCTGGCCCGCGTTGGGGTCGCCCACGCCCGTGCGGGCCACCGACAGCAGCGACGCGAGGCCGTAGAACAGGCCGGCCAGCACGTAGACGCCGAGCAGCACGCGGTGCGTGGGGATGCCGGTGAGGCGCGTGGCCTCGGCGTTGTTGCCCACGGCGTAGACGTGGCGGCCGGAGGCGGTTTCGCGCAGCCAGAACCACGCGATGCCGTACAGCACGAGCATCAGCACCGTGCCGTAGGCCACGTTCGTGCCACCGAGGCCGAAGGTGTTGCCGAGCCAGGTGAGGGCGTCGGGCAGGTCGGTGATGGTCTGCGAGCTGGAGTACAGCTGCGTGATGGCGAACGCGATGTTGAGCGTGCCGAGGGTGACGATGAACGGGGGCAGGCCGAGCCGCGTGACGAGCAGGCCGTTGACCAGGCCGAACAGCATGGTCACCGCGAGGCCGCAGCAGATCGCGAGGGCCGGGGGCAGGCCCAGGTCCGTCGCGAACTTGGTCATCACGATGCTGCCGAGGGCCATCACCATGCCACACGACAGGTCGATGCCGGCGGTGAGGATCACCAGCGTCTGCCCGATCGCGATCACCCCCACCACCGCTACCTGCTGCAGGATCAGGGACAGGTTCTCGCCGCTCAGGAAACGGTCGGTCTGGACGGCGAAGAACCCGCACGCGATCAGCAGTGCGATGAACGGGCCGAAGGTGCCCACCGGCGGAAGGTGGAACTTCCGTTCGGTGGGGGACGGCGTGGAGGAGGTGGTCATGGTGTTCATGTCGATCAGGCCCGCGGTGTCACTTCTTGCCCCAGCAGAGGTCCATGCCGGTCTTGGTGTCCTTGCTGTCGATGCCCGCCACCGGGTTCTTCGCGATCAGCATGACGCCGGTGTCGACGTAGCCGGAGGCCTTCTTGCCGCTCTTGGCGAACTCGACGCCGGCCTCGACGCCCATCGCCGCCATCTTGAGCGGGTACTGCTGCGAGGTGGCGGCGATCTTGCCGGCGGCCACGTCGCGGATGCCCTGGCAGCCGCCGTCCACCGAGACGATGATCACGCCCTTGTCCTTGCCGGCCTTCTTCAGCGCGTTGAACACGCCGGCGGCGGCCGGTTCGTTGATGGTGTAGACCACGTCGACGGCCGGCACCTTCTGCAGGCAGTTCTCCATCGCGGTCTGGCTCTTGGCCTGGTCGCCGAAACCGTCGGCCATGCAGACCACTTCCGCGGGCTTGGCGAGTTCGTTGCTCTTGGCTTCGAACGTGGTGAGGCCCATGCCCTTCAGGAAGCCGTTGTGGCGCTGGGCGCCGACCGGGTGGCCCGGCAGCAGGTCGATGGTGATGATCTTCGCCGGCTTGCCGGCCATCGCGGCCTTCGCGTACTCGCCGATCAGCACGCCGGCCTTGTAGTTGTCGGTGGCGAAGAGGGCATCGGTGGCGTCGGCCGGGTCGGCGGGGCTGTCGAGCGCGATCACCTGCACGCCCTTGTCGCGGGCCTTCTTGATGGCCGGCACGATGGCCTTCGAATCGTTCGGGGTGATCAGGATGGTCTTGGCGCCGGCGGCGACGAGGTTCTCCATCGCCGTGACCTGGCCGGCGTTGTCGCCGTCGGCCTTGCCGGCGCTGGCCACCACCTTGGCGCCGCTTTTTTTCGCAGCTTCCACGGCGCCTTCCTTCATCTTCACGAAGAACGGGTTGGTCTCGGTCTTCGTGACGAGGCCGATCACCGGCGGGTCGGCGGCCATGGCGGACGCGTGGCCCAGCAGGGCGAAGGCGGACAGGGCGAGGAGGGGGTTCAGGCGCATGGCGTTCGGACTCCGTGATGTGGTGCCAGGAATTCTGGGCGGCGCGGCTAGATAAATCAAGGCGATTGATTAATGGAAAACCCCATGGCGGGACGACAATGGGGGCGGCATCCTGCCGGTCTCTTTCCCTGTCTTTCCTTGAGGAGTGGTCCCATGTTCGTGGTCTGTGGCGAAGCGCTGATGGACGTGTTTGCCAGTGGCACAACCCCGTCCGGACTGGCCCTCGACGGCCGCATCGGCGGGTCGCCGTTCAACGTGGCGATGGGCCTGGCGCGCCTCGCGCAGCCCGTGGCCTTCTTCGGTGGCCTGTCCACCGATTTCCTCGGCGACCGCTTCCGCCAGTCGCTGACGGAGGAGGGCATCGACCAGCGCTGCGTGTTCGAGTCGTCCGCGCGCACCACGGTCAGCTTCGTGGGCGTCGACGCGCACGGCGTGCCGTCGTACGCCTTCTACGGCGAGGGTGGGGCGGACCGCGTGGTGCCGCTGGCCGCGCTCGACCGCATCCCGGCCGACGCGAAGGCCTTCCATTTCGGCTCGTTCGCGATGGTGGTGAAACCCGTGGGCGACACGCAGCGGGCGCTCATCGAACGCGAACACGGGCGGTCCCTCATCAGCTGGGATCCCAACGTTCGCCTCAACGTCGAGCCCGATGCGGCCGTCTGGCGCGACACCGTCGAGTGGATGCTCCCGCGCACCCACGTGCTGAAGGTGAGCGACGAGGACCTGCACCTGCTGTACCCCGGCACCGACCCGGCGGCGCTCGCGGCGCAATGGCTCGCGCGGGGCGTGTCGGTCGTGGTGGTGACCCGCGGCGGCAAGGGCGCCTCGGCGTGGACGCGCACGTTCTCGGTCGAGTCGCCGGCCGTGCCCACCACGCTCGTCGACACCGTCGGCGCGGGCGACACCTTCCAGGCCGCGATGCTGACCTGGTTCGCCGAACAGGGCCTGCTGTCGATCGACGGCGTGCGTGGCCTCACCGAGGGGCAACTCGAGGAGGCGCTGCGCTTCGCAGGCCGTGCCGCGGCCATCACGTGCAGCCGCCGCGGCGCCGACCTGCCGCGGCGGAAGGAACTCGGCTGAGCCGGTGCGTCGTGCAGAACGTTGTATGGGGTAACAATCTAGGGTGATCCCCGCTGGTTGAACCCCCGTTCACATTGCAGCATTCGCCCCTGGTGCTCCGTGGGAGCCCGAGGGCGAGGGCCGGCACATGGAACACAACGAGATCTGGATCCGGAAGGGGGACGGCGAGGCCCGGCTGGGCCGCCTCGCCACGTACCGCCCGCAGGACCTCGCGCACTGGACCGGCCTGAAGATCATCCGCTTCAAGGTGCCCGAGGAGTTCACCGACCGGCAGGTGGTCGCGCCCCATCCCATCGTCACGCTGCTCGACGCGGGGGAGACCTCGTCCCGCCTGCGCTACGGTCTGCGCGACGTCACCACCCAGTGCCGCGCCGACGACCTGATGTGCTACAGCGGCGGCTGCGAGATCGACCACGCCCACTGGCGCACGCGCGACGCCGCGATGATCTCGGTGGAGCTCGATCCCGCGCGCCTGTCCCTCATCGAAGCCGGCGACACCCGCTTCGCGCAACGCACGCTGCAGGGCGAACCGAAGTTCAACGACCCCGAGCTGGCGGTGATGCTGCGCACGCTGTGGCGCGAGGTGCGGGGCGGCTGCACGAAGGGCCGGCTCTACGCGGACAGCCTGAGCCTGGGCCTCGCGGTGCACGTGCACCGGCGCTTCGGCCGCATGGCCGCGGGCGAGGACCGCCGCGAGGCGCGGTCGCGCCTGACCCCTGCGCAGCTGCGCCACCTCGACGACTACATCCGCGCCCACCTCGACGAGTCCATCGGCCTCGCCGACCTGGCGCGCGAGGCGGGCCTCAGCCGCTACCACTTCACGCGCCTGTTCACGAACACCGTGGGCCGCAGCCCGTACCAACACGTGCTGCACAAGCGGCTCGAACGCGCGTACCACCTGCTCACGAGCACGCAGGCCCCGGTGGCCGACGTGGCGCTCGCCGCCGGGTTCTCGAGCCAGAGCCACTTCGCCGAGGTGTGCCGGCGCGTGATGGGCGCGACGCCGAAGGAGCTGCGCGACCGGCACTGAACCCGTCCACGCCCCTCCATCACGGCAAGGCCAGGGCCTCGGGAACGGGGTCCTGGCCTTGCCGTTTTCGCGCGTGCCCGCATCACCGGAATCTTGCGCGGCGCGGCGCACGTTCCTGAAAGACCGACACCGTTTCTGCTTCCAACATGCGGCTCCCCAACGACGTGGCGGAGGGCCGCGTCGATCACCAGAAGTCGGAGACCCGAATGACGTTTCGATGGAACAGCGTGTTGAACCTTCCCCTGGCCTGCGCGCTCGCGCTCGGCCTGGCGGCCTGCGGCAGTGACGACGACACGGCCACCGCCGCCCCGGCCCCCACGGCCACGACGCTGTACGGCACCGTCTCCGGCTCGGTGCACACGTCCGGCATGAAGCAGTTCCTGGGCATCCCGTATGCCGCGCCGCCCACCGGCGAACGCCGCTGGGCCGCCCCGGTGCCGCCCGCGGCCTGGACCGGCACGCGCGACGCCACGAAGTTCGGCAACCACTGCCCGCAGCGCGACACCTCGCCGCTGTCCTACTACGGCACGGCCGGTGGCCAGGAGGACTGCCTGTTCCTCAACGTGTTCACGCCCACCACGCCCGGCCCGCACCCGGTGATGGTGTGGATCCACGGCGGCGCCTTCCTGTACGGCCGCGGCGACGGCTACACGCCGGTGCGCCTGACGCAGCAGGGCGTGGTGGTGGTCACGCTCAACTACCGGCTCGGCTCGCTCGGTTTCCTGGCGCACCCCGCGCTGAACGACGCGGCCGGCCACTCGGGCAACTACGGCGTGATGGACCAGACGCTCGCGCTGAAGTGGGTCAAGGACAACATCAACGCCTTCGGTGGCGACAGCAGCAACATCACGGTGGCGGGGCAATCCGCCGGCGCCGCGAGCGTGCTGACGCAGCTGAACACGGCGAAGGCCACGAACCTCTTCCACAAGGCCATCCTGCAGAGCGGCCCGGTCACGGCGCAGCCCACCGGCGCCGTCGCCCAGGCCAGCGGCGCCACGGTGGCCGAGACGAACTTCGGGTGCCCGAACGACACGAACGCCGCGGCCTGCCTGCGCGCGCTGCCCGTGGCGACGATCATCGCGAAGCAGCCCACCGCGACGTTCTCCAGCACCAACTCGCCGAACGTCGACGGCGACTACCTCGTGCGCACGCACGCCGACGCGGTCAACGGCGGCCTGCTGCCGAACAAGGTGCCGGTGCTGATCGGCAACACGATGGACGAGTACACCTCGCTGCTGGGCACCGAGGAGACGGCGTCGAACAACACCACCGTGGCGCCGGGGTCCCCGGCCAGTGCGGTGCTGCTGCCGGGCGCGGCGGGCTACAGGAACCTCTACGAGACGGACGCCGAACTCACCGCGGTCTTCACGGCGACCTTCGGCCCCGCCGCGGGCGCCGCGGCGGCCGCGTACCCGGCGGCGGCCTACGGCGGCTCGCGCCCGCTCGCGCTCAGCGCCGCGGTGACCGACTACCTCTTCGCCTGCGGCACCCGCCGCGCGGCCAAGGCGCTGTCGGCGAGCGGCATCCCGGTGTACGCCTACGAGTTCAACGACCCGGACGCGCCGATGGAGCTGCAGGTGAAGGCCAGTTTCCCGTTCAAGTCGTACCACGCGGCCGAGATCCAGTACCTCTTCGACCTGCCGAGCTCGGCGAAGCTGAGCACGGCCCAGAAGGCGCTCGCCGACCAGATGACCACGCACTGGGCGCAGTTCGTCAAGAGCCGCGCCGGCAACCCGAACGCGACGGGCAGCACCGCCTGGCCGCCGTACACGACCACGGAACAAGTGCTGCAGTTCGCACCCGCGAAGTCCGAGGTCATCACGAACTTCAAGGTGACCCACAAGTGCGCCGCGCTGTGGACCCGCGACCTGCCGTGACCTTCCTCCCCTGAGCCATCAGGGAGGCGCGGTCACCCACAGAACGCCCGGGCCCGGCGGACCATCGCCGGGTCCAGGACGTCAACCCAGAGGAGACAAACATGACCCGCAAGCTTTCCCCCTCGTTCCGCTTCCGCGCGATCCCGGTCGCGCTCGCCTTCGCCGCGATGATCACGGCGGTGCCGGCGCAGGCCGTGCCCGGCTGCAACACCACCACGGCCGCGGCCGGCAACTCCACCTTCACGATCTCGCACGGCGGCCGCAGCCGCACGTACCGCCTGCACATCCCGCGCAACCTCGTCACGCCGGCCGCGGTGGTGCTGAGCCTGCACGGACTGAGCAGCAGCGCGTCGTCGCAGCAGAACGGCAGCGGCTGGGACACCACGTCCGACAGCGCCAGGAACTTCGTCGTGGCGTACCCCGACGGCGTGGACCGCCAATGGAACGTGGCCGGCTTCAACCCGAACGTGGACGACACCGGCTTCATGAAGGCCATCGTCGACCACGTGGCGCAGCGCGTGCGCATCGCCCCGAACCGCGTCTACATCAGCGGCACGTCGCTCGGCGGGGGCTTCTCGCACAAGATGGCGTGCACGCAGGCGAACTACTTCGCCGCCGCGGCGCCGGTGGTGTTCCACCTGCACAGCAGCCCGCAGGACTACGTGTGCGCGCCGTCGCGCCCCATCAGCGTGAAGGAGTACGCCGGCACGCGCGACCTGCTCGTGCGTTACGAAGGCGGCACCAGCAGCGTGGCCGGCCAGACCGTGACCCACCTGTCGGCCAACGCCAGCTTCCAGAAGTGGGCGCAGCTGAGCGGGTGCACGGGCAGCCCGGTGACGACCTGGTCGCGCCTGACGTCCAACGTCAAGGAGTACCAGAACTGCGCCGGCGGCGTGAAGGTGGGCCTGGCCAGCCTGAGCTGTGGCCACGGCTACTGCACCGACACCACCTTCGGTTCGCCCACGGCCGACGCCTGGAAGCTGTTCGCGACCCAGACGACGCCGGGCCTGCCGGCGGACGCCTGCGCGCGCTGATCCCGTTTTTGTCCGGCGGTCCTGGGGCCCGCGTCCGCGCGGGCCCTTTTTCGTTCAGACGGGCGAGGAGGGTGCCGCGCCGCCGATGCGCTCGACGAACTTGCGCGCCGCGAGCCCGAGCGGCCGCGACTTCGACCACACCACGTCCACCCACAGCTGCAGTTCGTTGGACAGGTTCTCGAACTGCATCTCCACGAGCTGCCCGGCCTCGAGCTGCGGCCGGATGTAGTTGAGGGGCAGCCAGCCCCAGCCCAGGCCGGCGAGGATCAGGCTGAGCGCCGCCACCGGCGTGTCGGTGCGCCATCGGTGGCGGCCCAGCACGAAACGCGGGTCGACCACGGAACGGTCGCGGCTCGCGACGACGATCTGGCGCGTCGACAGCAGCTGCGCCTCGCGCAGGCCCGTGCCGTCCTTCCACACCGGGTGGCCGGGCGAGATCACCGCGACGTGCACGTCCGAAGCGACTTCCTGGAACCCCTCGCGACCGTCGATGCCGGGGCGCTCGAACACGAGGGCGAGCTGGGCCCGACCGTCGTGCAGCATCGCCAGCGCGTCGGCCTGAGGGGCGGCCAGCACCTCCACCTCCAGCAACGGGTACTCGGCCGCGAGTTCGGCGAGCGCCGCGTGCCACGGCACGGCCAGCAGCTCCGGGGCGATCGCGATCGTGAGGATGTCCTCCAGCCCCTGCGTGAGGGCGAGGGCGTGCACCTGGAGCTGTTCGCGCTGCGCGGCGAGCAGGCGGGCCTGGGGCGCGAGCGACAACGCCGCCGCGGTCGGCTTGGGCTCGCGGCCACTGCGGTCGAACAACGGCAGGTCGAGCTCGGCCTCCAGTTGGGCGATGGCCATGCTCACCGCCGACGGCACCCGGCCCAGCGACCGGGCGGCGGCCGAGAAGGAGCCGTGGTCCAGCACGGCCAGGAAGACGGAGACGGCGTTGTCGTCGAAAGGCATCGATCTGTCAGATCTACTGATAGGAGATGACTTTTTACATCAGATCCGGACACATACAGTGGCGACATCACTGGAGTCCGAACGCAATGCAAGGCAAAACGAGAAAAGTGGTCTACCTGGGCCTGTACGAGGCCATCGCCATCGTGATGGCCGGCACCGGCCTGTCGCTGATGTCGGGGCAGGGCGCGCTGCAGTCCGGCGCCCTCGCGGTGGTGACCTCCGCCATCGCCGTCGTGTGGAACCTGACCTTCAACCACCTGTTCGAGCGCTGGGAATCCCGCCAGGCCGTGCGCGGCCGCTCGGTGGCCCGCCGCATCGCCCACGCGGTGCTGTTCGAGGCCGGCCTCGTCGCCATGCTCGTGCCCACCATCGCGTGGTGGTACGGCGTGGACCTGTGGACGGCGCTGATCATGGACATCAGCCTCGTGGTGTTCTTCCTCGTCTACACCTTCGTGTTCAGCTGGTGTTTCGACAAGGTGTTCGGCCTGCCGGCCTCGGCCCAGGGGCCGGCTGCCGCGGAGGCGCCGGCGTCCGGCACGGCCTGAACGCCGTCAAGTCGCCGCGTCGTCGACCAGCCGCGACAGGCCCTCGACGTCGGCCACCACCAGCGCCTTGCCCGCCTTGCGCAGCAGCCCCTGGCGGGTCAGCGCCGACAGCTCGCGCGTGACCTGCTCGCGGTTCGTGCTGATCTGCGCGGCGAGGTCGGCGTGCGGGGGCGCGGGGTCGAGCACGGCCTCGTTGCCGGTCACGCCGGCCTCCCGCGCCAGGCGCAGCAGTTCGGCGTGCACACGCCGCGGCACCGACGTGGTACTGAGTTCGATCACCCGCTCGGACAGCTGCCGCACGAGGTCGACCAGGCGCAGCATCATGCGGCGCGACACCACCGGCTCCGCGTCGAGCAGCTCCAGGAAACCGGCGCGGTCGAGGTGAGCGACGACGCTGTCGGCCAGGGTCATCACGTCGACCGAGCGGGGGCGGCCATCGAGCGCGGAGAGGTCGCCGAACAGCTCGCCGGCCACCACGTCGCGGAACGTGACCTGGCGACCGCTGGCCGCGTACATCGTGGCCCGCACGCTGCCCGCCGCGATGAAGTACACCCCGCCTTCGTCCGCGTGGCGCGAGACCACGTGCTGGCCCGCCGGCACCGTGCGCCAGGTGCAGCGGTCGGCGATCCAGGCGAGGCGTTCGTCCGCCAGGCCGTCGAACAGCGGCATGCGGCGGAGCATTAGACTCGAACGAGACGACGTTTCCATGTGCTGATGCCCAGTCTTCCTTCCGGGTCCCGTGTGTTGACCATCCGCCGCCTGCGTGCGGCCAGCGGCCTCGTGCTGCTGACCTACATCGGCCTGCACCTCGCCAATCATGCCCTGGGACTGGTGTCGGTCGGTTCGGCCGATGCCGCCCGCGCCGTGATGCACGCCACCTGGCACTCGGTTCCGGGCACGGTGCTGCTGTACGGCAGCCTCGTCGTGCACATGGCGCTCGCGTTCGCGGCGGTGTGGACGCGGCGGTCCCTGCGGCTGCCGCCGGTCGAGGCGCTGCGGCTCGTGCTCGGCTTCGGGCTGCCGCTGCTGCTCTACATGCACGTCGCGGCCACGCGCCTGCTCGACACGCTCTACGGGATCGACGCCCCGTATGCCCGGGTGGTGACCGCGCTCGCCCACTGGAACACCGCGCCGCTGCAGCTCGCGCTGATCGCCATCGCATGGACCCACGGGTGCATCGGCCTCGCGATCATGCTGCGGGCCAACCCGCGGGTGCGGCGGTACAGCCACGTCGCCGTGGCCGCGGCCGTGCTGCTGCCGGTGCTGGGCGCGCTGGGTTTCCTGTCGATGGCCCGCGAACTCGCGGTCACCGGCGCGACGGCCCCGGTGATGCCGTCGCCCGGGCAGTTCGCCCGCGTGACGGCCGTCGCCACGGCGATGATGCTGGCGCATGCGGTGGCCACCGCCCTGCTGTTCGCCGCGCATGCGTGGCGGGCCCGCTTCGAAGCCGGCGTGGCGGGCGGGGTGCGCCTGACCACCGGCGGGCGCGTGCTGCAGGTGCCGCGCGGCTGGAGCGTGCTGGAAGCGAGCGAGCGGCACGGCGTGCCGCACCTCTCGCTGTGTGGCGGGCGGGCCCGCTGTTCCACCTGTCGCGTGCGGGTGGCCGGACCCGCGGCGAACCTGCCGGCGCCGAACGCCGACGAGGCGCGCACGCTGCGCCGCATCCACGCCGCACCCGACGTGCGCCTGGCCTGCCAGCTGCGCCCGCTCGGCGACATCGCCTTCGAGCCGCAGCTCGCGGCGTCCGTCGGAGGCGGCCCGCGGGTCACGCACGAGCGCGAGGTGGCGGTGCTGTTCGTCGACCTGCGCCGCTGGTCGACGCTGGCCGAGGGCCAGTGGCCGCACGACCTCGTCTACGTGCTCGACCGCTACTTCGCCGTGGTGGGGGAAGCCGTGCGGGCCTGCGGCGGCGTGCCCAACCAGTTCGTCGGCGACAGCGTGATGGCGATCTTCGGGCTGGAACACGACCTGCCCACCGCCTGCGCACAGGCCTTCCGCGCCGCGACCCGCATCCGCGACGGCATCGCCGCGTGGCGCGACGAGTTCGAGTCCCACTTCCCGCACGGTCTCGCCATCGGGATCGGCCTGCACGCCGGGCCGGCGGTGGTCACCGAGGTGGGGTGGCGCGAGACCACGTCGGTGACCGCGGTGGGCGAGGTGGTGAACACCGCGAGCCGGCTGCAGGACCAGACGAAGGCGTCGAACGCGTGGCTCGTGGCGTCGGCCGAGGCGATCGCCCTCGGTGCGGTGCCGGCCGACGGCGCGACGCGCACGACCGTGGCCGTGCGCGGCCGCTCGGCGCCCCTCGACGTCGTGAGCTTCGCGCACTGACACCGAACGCCCCCGTTTGGGGACACCGCGCACCCACTTGAGGCGCAACCGTCCGCCAGCCGAACCGAAACCCGTGCATCCGCCCGCCCGGGACGGCGAAACGCATTGGCACACCCCTTGCGTACGGTGTGCCCGTCCGCGGTGACGATGCCGCGGACATGAGACACCTCCGCTGACGATGGCGGAACCCCGAGCGGCCCCACCTTCGCAGGAGGGGAGGTCGCGACGGCTGTTCCACAGCCAGATACCCGCGTTCGTGCAGGAAACCTCATGAAAAAGATCGTTGTTGTCGGCCACGGCATGGTGGGCCACAAGTTCCTCGAAAGCCTCGCCGAGACCGGCCTGACCGATGTGCAGGTCACCGTGTTGTGCGAGGAGCCGCGTCCTGCCTACGACCGCGTCCACCTCTCCGAATTCTTCAGCGGCAAGTCCGCCGACGACCTCTCGCTCGTCGAGCCCGGCTTCTTCGAGCGCACCGGCTTCTCGCTGCGCTTGGCCGCGAAGGCGTTCGCCGTGGACCGCATCCACCACACCGTGACCACCGCCGATGGCGAGGTGCTGCCGTACGACAAGCTCGTGCTGGCCACCGGCTCCAACGCGTTCGTGCCGCCGGTGCCGGGCCGCGACCGCGACCACTGCTTCGTGTACCGCACCATCGAGGACCTGGAGGCCATGACGGCGTCCGGCGCCAAGTCGAAGACCGGCGTGGTGGTGGGCGGCGGCCTGCTGGGCCTCGAATGCGCGAAGGCGCTGCGCGACCTGGGCCTCGAGACCCACGTCGTCGAGTTCGCCCCGCGCCTGATGGCCGTGCAGGTGGACGACGGCGGTGGCCGCACGCTGCGCTCGAAGATCGAGGAACTTGGCCTGCACGTCCACACCGGCCGCAACACGGTCGAGATCACCGACGGCGCCCGCGCGCGCCACCGCATGGTGTTCGCCGACGGCACGTGGCTCGAGACCGACATGATCGTGTTCTCGGCCGGCATCCGCCCCCGCGACGACCTGGCCCGCCAGTGCGCGCTGGCCATCGGCCCGCGCGGCGGCGTCGTGATCGACAGCCACTGCCGCACCAGCGACCACGACGTGTACGCGATCGGCGAATGCGCCTCGTGGAACGAACAGACCTTCGGCCTCGTGGCCCCGGGCTACGACATGGCCCGCGTGGTGGCCCGCCACATCGCGGGCGACACCGACGCCGCCTTCGTGGGCGCCGACATGAGCACGAAGCTCAAGCTGATGGGCGTGGACGTGGCCAGCATCGGCGACGCCCACGGTCGCACGGCGCACAGCCGCACGTGCCAGTACGTCGACGAACGCAAGGGCGTCTACAAGAAGATCGTCATCAGCGAGGACGGCAAGCAGCTGCTGGGCGCCGTGCTGGTGGGCGACGCCACCGAATACGGCACGCTGCTGCAGATGGCCCTGAACGGCATCGCGCTGCCGGCCGACCCCGAGTTCCTGATCCTGCCGTCGAGCGACGGCAAGGCCAAGCCGGGCCTGGGCGTGGAGGCGCTGCCCGACAGTGCCCAGCTCTGCTCGTGCAACAACGTCACGAAGGGCCGCATCTGCGAGGCGGTGGGCGAGGGCGTCACCACCATCGCCGACATGAAGGCCTGCACCAAGGCCGGCGCCACGTGCGGCGGCTGCGTGCCGCTCGTCACCCAGGTGATGAAGGTGGAGATGGCGCGCCGCGGCATGGCGGTCAACAACCACGTCTGCGAACACTTCCCGCATTCGCGCCAGGAGCTGTTCCACCTCGTGCGCGTGGGCGAGATCAAGAGCTTCGACGCGCTGATCCACAAGCACGGCAAGGGCCTCGGCTGCGACGTCTGCAAGCCGGTGGCCGCGAGCATCTTCGCGTCGTGCTGGAACGAGTTCGTGCTGAAGAAGGACCTGGCCGGCCTGCAGGACAGCAACGACTACTACCTCGGCAACATCCAGAAGGACGGCACCTACTCGGTGGTGCCTCGCATGCCGGGCGGCGAGGTCACGGCGGACGGCCTGATCGCCGTGGGCATGATCGCGAAGAAGTACGGCCTCTACACGAAGATCACCGGTGGCCAGCGGGTCGACCTGTTCGGCGCGCGCGTGGAGCAGCTGCCCCCGATCTGGGAGGAACTGATCGCCGCGGGCTTCGAGTCGGGTCATGCGTACGGCAAGTCGCTGCGCACCGTGAAGAGCTGCGTGGGCTCCACGTGGTGCCGCTACGGCGTGGGCGACAGCGTGGGCCTGGCCGTCGAGCTGGAGCACCGCTACAAGGGCCTGCGGTCGCCGCACAAGATCAAGTTCGGCGTGTCCGGCTGCACGCGCGAATGCGCGGAAGCGCAGGGCAAGGACATCGGCATCATCGCCACCGACAAGGGCTGGAACCTGTACGTGTGCGGCAACGGCGGCATGAAGCCCCGTCATGCCGAGCTGATCGCGTCCGACCTGTCGAAGGAACGCCTGATCCAGCTGATCGACCGCGTGCTGATGTTCTACGTGCGCACGGCCGACCGCCTGCAGCGCACCAGCACGTGGCGCGAGAACCTCGAGGGCGGCCTCGACTACCTGAAGGGCGTGGTGGTGAACGACACGCTGGGCATCGCCGCCGAACTCGAAGCGCAGATGCAGCACGTGGTCGACACGTACCAGTGCGAATGGAAGACCGCGGTGAACGACCCGGAGACGCGCAAGCGCTTCCGCTCGTTCGTCAACAGCGAACGCCCCGACGAACACATCGTCTTCGTCGAGGAGCGCGGCCAGATCCGCCCGGCGCGACCGGAAGAACGTTCACCGGCCGTGGCCGAGTCCTGATTCACGAGCGAGGAGCACCCCCATGAGCACCCCTTCTTCTTCGACCTGGACCGACATCTGCGCGGCCGGCGACATCCTCCCCGGCACCGGCGTGGCCGCCCTCGTGAGCGACCGCCACGTGGCGGTGTTCCGGCTCGACGCCGAGCAGTACTTCGCGATCGACAACGTCGACCCGAAGTCCGGCGCGAGCGTGCTGTCGCGCGGCCTGCTGGGCAACCTCGGCGACCGCATCGTCGTCGCCTCGCCGCTGTTCAAGAACCACTTCGACCTGCGCACCGGCGAGTGCCTCGAAGCGCCCGAACACTCCGTGCGCGCGCATGCGGTGAGCGTGGCCGACGGGCGGGTGCGCCTCGCGCTGGCCTGATCGACGCCGGAGGCACACACGAGGGACAATGGCGACCCGAACGGCACCTTCCGTGCCGTGAACCGTCGCCTTGTTCCAGGAGTGTGTGAATGCCCGAGCCAACCCCGCTGTCCGCCTCGCAGTTCGTGCTGCAGGCCCGGCGGTTCGAGATCGACGCGGTGCGCCATCTCGCCCGCCGCGTCGAGCTGGCCGACGTCATCGGGCAGGTGATCCAGGCGCTCCAGCGGGAACGGGGCGCGTCGAGCATCTGGCTGGCGTCGTCGGGGCAGCGTTTCGGCGACGTGCGCCGCACGACGCTGGAACAGGCCCGGCCGCTCGTCGCCCGCCTGCGCGAACTCTTCGCCGCGCAGCTCGACCCGGCCCAGGGCGCCACCGCCGGCACGCTCTCGCTGATGGCATGGGTGCTGCTGGGCCTCGACGCGCTCGACGAACTGCGCGCGCAGATCGACACGCAGGCGTTGTCCGCCCATGAGGCCATCGCGGCGTACAGCCGGCGCATCGCCGGGCTGATCGAACTCGTGGTGCAGGTGGCCGATGCCGCGCTGTTGCCCAGCATCTCGCGCCTGCTGGTCGCCTTCCTGCACCTCGTGCAGGCGCAGGAGGCCGCCGGGCAGGAGAGGGCGGTGGGGGCCCTGCTGTTCGCCTCGGGGGTGTCGAACGACGCCCACCAGGAACGGGTGGGCCACCTGATCGACGCCCAGGAGCGCTACCTGAAGGTGTTCGGCGAGTTCGCGCCGCCGGAGCAGCGCTCGGCGTGGGACCAGCAGCAGCTCGCCCCCGGCATCGCGCAGCTGGAGCGGCTGCGCCGCACGCTGTGCACGGCCAGGGCCGGCGCCGCGCTCGACACCCACCTCAGCGACACCTGGTTCGACGTCAGCAGCGTGCGCATCGACCAGTTGTGGCAGCTGCAGGTCGAACTGGTGAAGCGGCTGCGCGACGAGTGCGACACGCACATCCGCGCCGCCGAGCAGGAACTGCACGACGTCGAGGGCCTGCTGCGGCGCGTGCGCAACAACCCGCCGGCCCACACCCACGCGGTGGACCGGTTCTTCGACAGCGAGGCCAGCCCCGGCGCGGTGCCCGACGTGGTGAGCCCCGCCGCGGGTGAATCGGCATCGCTGCTGGAAGTGCTGCAGACGCAGTCCGCGCGGCTGGCCAGCATGGAACTCGAACTGGATTCCGCGCGGCGCGCGCTGCACGAGCGCAAGGTGATCGAGCGGGCCAAGGGCGTGCTGATGTCGCGGCTCCGGATGACCGAGGAAGAGGCGTTCCGGGCCCTGCAGAAGACCTCCATGGACCAGAACCGGCGCCTGCTCGAGGTGGCGGAGGCCACGCTGTCCCTGCCCGATTTCGCGTTCGCGCCGCTCGCCGGGCGCCCGGGGCGCTGACGGCAAATCCCCACCGCCGTCCCCGCGACCCTCAAGTCGGGGCGGGATCCGCCGATGATGTCGCACGAATTCCCTCGTTCCGCGTCCCGATGATCCCTGCACCGATTCCCGCCAACGACAACGAACGCCTGAAGGCGCTGTACGAGCTGCTGATCCTCGACACCCCGCCCGAGGAACGGTTCGACCGCATCGTCGCGTTCGCCGCCGACGAGTTCGACATGCCCGTCGCGCAGATCAGCCTGATCGACCGCGAGCGGCAGTGGGCGAAGGCGCGGGTGGGCGTCGAGGGCTGCGAGATGTCGCGGGGCGAATCCGTGTGCGGCCACCTGCTCGACATGCCGCAAGGCCTCGTCGTGCCCGACCTGACGGCCGACGAACGCTTCCATGACAACATGGCGCTGGTCGGCGATGCCGGCCTGCGCTTCTACGCCGGGTCACCGCTGGTGATGCCCGACGGCCACGTGATGGGCGCGCTGTGCGTGATGGACCGGCGCCCCCGGGACTTCGACGCCACGGACCGCGCCATCCTCGACGCCCTGCGAGACCTGGTCGTGATGGAGCTGTCGGGGCAAGGGAAGGGCGGCGATGCGACATGACACACTCCCCGGGCTCCTGCTGCTGGAGCCCTACTTCGTGCTGCGCCACACCGTGGCCGCCGTCGCGCGCGAGCTGCGCATCGCCGACATCGTCGAGGCCACCTCGCTCGAGAGCGCCACGCAGATGCTGGAACGCCGCGCGTTCGACGCGTGCCTCGTGTCGGTGGGCGACGATCGCCAAGAACTGGCGCTGATCCAGCGGCTGCGGGAGGGTGTCCTCGCGACACGCCCCGAAACCCCGGTCGCCGTTACCGCCGCCACGGTGGACGCCGGCCTGGTGCTGGCCCTGAAGGAGATGCACGTCTCCCGCGTCGTGCTCAAGCCGTTCAAGGTGAAGGTGATGCTGGAGACGCTGTCGACGATCGTGGCCGATCGGCCTTCGGGGTTGAACTAACCGCGGAGGCGACCGTCTGGCTCACCGCGGCGACGGCACAGCTTCACCGCGAAGGCGGCGCCACAGCCAGGGCAGGGCGCGCGCCACGTCCGGGCGACCCGCGACCTGCTCGGGCACCTCGAGCGCGACCGCCCGGCTTTGCCGTTCGGCCACGGCGAACGTGAACGTGTAGGTGGGCTCCTGGCCCATCCGCAGGTCGCTGATCAGCACCCGGTGGCCGTCCTCGCGCAGCCGGTAGAAGCCCTGGGAGAATTCGGCGATGCGCCGCACGCCATCGATGTCCCGCACCTCCGCCATCAACGCGTCGCCGCGCGGGAAGGCCTCGAACGCCATGCGGGGGGCGTCGTCGAGCAGCGAGTAGAAGCCTTCGTGGTAGCTGTCCTTCGACATCGCGACCACACGCCACAGCACGGTGTTGAGCGGGGCCGGCGTGACCAGCACCCGTTCGGCGACGATGCCGTCGGCCGCGAGCGACGCCCGAGCCACCCGCTCCACGTGCCATTGCGCACCGACGCCCCACGCCAGATAACCCGTGCTCAGCACGAGTCCCACGGCATTGGCCACCAGGCCACGTCCGCGACCGCGGGTGCTCAACGCCCAGATCGTTCCCACGAGCAGTGGCACGGTGTAGAGCGGGTCGATGATGAAGACACTGCCCACGCCGTACGGGTGGTTCGTGAAGGGCAGGCCGAGCTGTGTGCCGTAGACGGTCATCGTGTCGAGCAACGGGTGCGTCACCAGCCCGAGCCACATCGCCAGCCACCAGCGTCGCCAATGATCCCATTCCCCCTGGACCCGGGCGACGGCGGCCCCAAACGGCAACGAGAACACCGTGAGCCAGAAGATCGAATGACTCTCCGCCCGGTGCAGCACCATGTTGTGGATCGGGTTGCCGTGGTCGATCAGCACATCCAGGTCCGGCAGCGTGCCCGCGACGGCGCCCCACAGCGCCGACTTCCAGATCGCGGTCCGACGACCCATGACGGCCACACCCACGGCGGCGCCGAGGGCGATTTGGGAGAGGGAGTCCATGGGGGGCGGGGTGAGTTGGGGCGGGATGGATTGTCGCTGGGGTTCGAAGACAAGGGGTGCGGGAGATGCCAATCCGATAGTTGACATAACGCACATTGTGGCAAAATCAGAAGGATTGAGCGGCATGACACCGTCGTTGAAATCCAGCTGCCCGCTCGACCGCAATGGATCCCCGGCGCCCGCGCGGATGACACCTCCCGCTCAATCCACCGCCATGAAAAAAGCGGCGAAAGGCTTTCGCCCTTCGCCGCCTTGTCGCGGTCGATCGAATCGGTCGGTCCGTCAGGCCGTGGCTGGCTCCGCCTTCGGCTTGTCGCTCTTGCGCGGCGGCTGGATGTCCAGCACGGTCTTGCCGTCGGCGTCCACGTCCACCGTCAGGCGACCGCCGTCGACCAGGCTGCCGAACAGCAGCTCGTCGGCCAGCGCGCGCCGGATGGTGTCCTGGATCAGGCGCTGCATCGGGCGTGCACCCATCAGCGGATCGAAGCCCTTCTTCGCGAGCAGCTTGCGCAGCCCGTCGGTGAACGTGGCTTCCACCTTCTTCTCCGACAGCTGGCTTTCGAGCTGCAGCAGGAACTTGTCGACCACGCGCATGATGATTTCCTCATCGAGCGCACGGAAGCTGACGATGGCGTCCAGGCGGTTGCGGAACTCCGGCGTGAACAGGCGCTTGATGTCGGCCATCTCGTCGCCCGACTCGCGGGCGTTCGTGAAGCCGATGGTGCTCTTGTTCATGGTCTCGGCGCCCGCGTTCGTCGTCATGATGATGATGACGTTGCGGAAGTCGGCCTTGCGCCCGTTGTTGTCGGTCAGCGAGCCGTGGTCCATCACCTGCAGCAGCACGTTGAAGACGTCCGGGTGAGCCTTCTCGATCTCGTCGAGCAGCAGCACCGCGTGCGGCTTCTTCGTGATGGCCTCGGTGAGCAGGCCACCCTGGTCGAAGCCGACGTAGCCCGGAGGCGCGCCGATGAGGCGGCTCACGGCGTGGCGTTCCATGTACTCGCTCATGTCGAACCGGATCAGGTCGATGCCCAGGATGAACGCGAGCTGCTTCGCGACCTCGGTCTTGCCCACGCCGGTGGGGCCGCTGAACAGGAACGAGCCGATCGGCTTGTCGGGCTTGCCGAGACCGGACCGCGCCATCTTGATGGCGGCGGCCAGCGCGTCGATGGCCGGCTCCTGGCCGAACACCACGCTCTTGAGGTCGCGGTCGAGCGTCTTGAGCTTGGACCGGTCGTCGCTGGACACGCTCGCGGGCGGGATGCGGGCGATCTTCGCGACGATGTCTTCCACCTCGTTGCGCGTGATGGTCTTCTTCTGCTTGCTCTTCGGCAGGATGCGCTGCGCGGCACCGGCCTCGTCGATCACGTCGATGGCCTTGTCCGGCAGATGGCGGTCGTTGATGAACTTCGCCGACAACTCGGCCGCGGCCTGCAGGGCGCCCAGCGCGTACTTCACGCTGTGGTGTTCCTCGAAGCGCGACTTGAGGCCCTTCAGGATCTCGACGGTCTGCTCGACGGACGGCTCGACCACGTCGACCTTCTGGAAACGACGGGACAGGGCCGCGTCCTTTTCGAAGATGCCGCGGTACTCGGTGAACGTGGTGGCGCCGATGCACTTCATCGAGCCGGAGCTGAGCGCGGGCTTGAGGAGGTTGCTGGCGTCCAGCGTGCCACCCGACGCCGCGCCGGCGCCGATGAGCGTGTGGATCTCGTCGATGAACAGCACGGCGTTCGGCTGGTCCTTCAGGTGCTTGAGCACGCTCTTGAGGCGTTGCTCGAAGTCACCGCGGTACTTGGTGCCCGCGAGCAGCGCGCCCATGTCGAGCGAGTACACCTGCGCGTCGGCCAGGATCTCCGGCACGTCGTTCTGGGTGATGCGCCAGGCGAGGCCCTCGGCGATGGCGGTCTTGCCCACGCCGGCTTCGCCCACCAGCAGCGGGTTGTTCTTGCGGCGGCGGCACAGGATCTGGATCACGCGCTCGACCTCGTGCTCGCGGCCGATCAGCGGATCGATCTTGCCGTCGCGGGCCATCTGGTTGAGGTTCTGCGTGAACTGGTCGAGCGGCGAACCCTTGGCTTCGCCCTCTTCCTTCTCGCCCTCCTGCCCTGCGCCGTCGTTCGCCTTCGGCGTTTCCGGCGGGTCCGACTTCTTGATGCCGTGGGCGATGAAGTTCACCACGTCCAGGCGCGTGACGCCCTGCTGGTGCAGGTAGTACACGGCGTGCGAGTCCTTCTCGCCGAAGATGGCGACGAGCACGTTGGCGCCCGTCACTTCCTTCTTGCCGCTGCCCGTGGACTGCACGTGCATGATGGCGCGCTGGATGACACGCTGGAAACCGAGCGTGGGCTGGGTGTCCACTTCCTCGGCGCCGCCGACGGTGGGCGTGTTTTCCTTGATGAACTGGGCAAGGCTCTTGCGCAGTTCGTCGATGCTGGCCGAGCACGCGCGCAGCACTTCCGCGGCCGACGGGTTGTCGAGCAGCGCCATCAGCAGGTGTTCCACCGTGATGAATTCGTGGCGCTGCTGGCGCGCCTCGACGAACGCCATGTGCAGACTGACTTCAAGCTCTTGCGCAATCATGCGGCCTCCATAATGCATTGCAAAGGGTGCCCGCCGCGACGTGCGGCGGTTGCCACCAGTTCGACCTTCGTTGCTGCCACGTCCTTCGTGTAGACACCGCACACGCCCCGGCCCTCCTTGTGGACCTTGAGCATGATCTGGGTGGCTGTCTCCAGATCTCGTTTGAAATACTCCTGCAGCACCATCACGACAAACTCCATCGGGGTGTAGTCGTCGTTCAGAAGCACGACCTGGTACATGCGAGGCGGCTCCGTCTTCGCGGCCTGTCGCTCGGCGACGACGGCCCCTTGCCCATCATCGGGCACAGCGGGCTTCGGCGTCTGTGGGGGGATCGGCTTTTCCTCTGGCATGGAATGATTCTATCGAGTCGGGTGGCGATCGGTCACAGGGATGGATATTGCGCCGAACCGGTCCACCTCAAGCCCGGAATTGTTCCTTTGCGGACATTTATTTTGGGCATCCCCGAATCGCGTTCCCACCCCCTACCGTGGTATTGACAAGCGGCCCCACCCAAACCGAGAATTTGTGCACAACAAGGGATCGGGAGAACCCAGAATGACTGCAGGTACTGTGAAGTGGTTCAATGACGCCAAGGGTTTCGGTTTCATCGAACCCGAAGGCGGCGGCGAAGACGTTTTCGCCCATTTTTCGGCCATCCAGATGGAAGGGTTCCGCACCCTCCAGCAGGGCGAGGCGGTGTCGTATGACCTCGTGCAGGGCCCCAAGGGCCGCCTGGCACAGAACATCCGCCCGTTGCGCACTCCTGTGAACGACCCGCTCGGTGCCGACAGCGCCCCGATGCCGCTCGACGGCGCCCTCGACGCCGACTCCTCGGACTCGGTGGTGGGCGCCCTCGCGGCAACCGCGCCCTGACCACGCCCCGCTGAACGCGCACGGCCCGGCTCGACCGGGTCCTTGAATGGCTCCGGGTCGCCTGCGCGGTCCGGTGTGATGCTGCGCGTCCGGGTTTGGCGCTCCAGTGATGCAGAGACTCGGCGGGCCATTCGGGCCGGCCGTGTGCGGCCGTTCGTGCGTTCGTGCTCGGCGGGATCGCGGCGACGCGACCGTCGCGGGAGCTTCGCCGACACCGACGCGGTCATTGTTCGCGCTTCGCGTGTGGGGCGGTCCGTGCGCTCACACGCCGTGCGCCTTCCGTGCGCCGCCGCGTGCTCGCCGTCGTCCGTTCGCGCTTCCCGCCGCGCCCTGCCCTGCGCGTACCGCCGCCCGCCCGTCAGCCCACCGACGGCGGCCCGACCCGGTGCCCCGCCTGTTCGAACCGCCGGACCACCTCGTCCGCCCGCAGCCCGCCGCCGAACAGCCGCCCCTGCACCTCCACACATTCCTCGTCGCTAAGGACGTCCAGCTGCGCCTGCGCATCGACACCCGAGGCCGCGCTGGCGACGCCCAGCGCGTCGCACAGGGCGGTCAGGGCCCGGACCATGGCGTCGCCCTCCTTGTCGACGCCCATCTGGCGCACGAAGCTCTCCTCGATCTTGACCTTGTCGAACGGGAAGCTGCGCAGGCAGCCCAGCGCCGAACGGCCGGAGCCGAAGTGGTCGATGGCGATGCGCACGCCCAGCGCCTTGAGGCGGTGCAGCGCCTCGAGCACCTGCTCGACCCCACGGGCCCCGCTGGCCAGCGCATGTTCGCCCACCTCCAGTTCGAGCCGCGCCGCGGGGAGGCCGGCCCGCTGCAGGGCCACGGCAACGACGCCCGGGAAGGCGGCATCCTCGAGCTGGGCGGGGCTGACGTCGACGGCCACCCGCACGTCGCCCGGCCACGCGGCGGCGTCGAGGCAGGCCTGGCGGAGCACCCAGTCACCGAGCGGGCGCAGCACGCCCATCTCGCCGGCCAGGCCCGCCACCTCGGCCAGCGAGATGGTGCCCCGCCGGGGATGCTGCCAGTGCACCCGGGCCTCGTACGCGCAGATGCTGCCGAAGCGCACGTTGACCACCGGCTCGTAGCTGAGTTCGAATTCGTGCCGCGCGAGCGCCTGGGCCAGGTCGCGTTCCAGGTCGCGCCGGCCCTGCAGGCGGGCGTCCATCTCGGGCGAGAAGGTGCGGTGCACGCCCCGCCCGGCCTGCTTGGCGCAGTACAGCGCCATGTCGGCGCAGGCCATCAGGTGGTCGGGGTCGGCGTCGGCCGACGTCGCGTGCACGATGCCCACGCTCACGCCGATGCTGGCCTGGTGCCCGTTGAGTTCGTACGGGGCGCCGAGCGTGTGCACGATGCGCTCGGCCAGCACCTCCGCGTCGCGGGTCGAGGCCAGGCCGCCCTGGACGATGGCGAATTCGTCGCCGCCCATGCGCGCCACGGTGTCGCCGTCACGCACCACGTGCCGCAGGCGGTGCGTCACCGCCACCAACAGCGCGTCGCCGGCCGGGTGGCCCAGTGAATCGTTGACCTCCTTGAAGCGGTCGAGGTCGAGGCACAGCACGGCCGCACGGGCGCCTTCGCGGACGTTGCGCAGGGCGTCGACGAGGCGTTCGCGCAGGCGGGTGCGGTTCGGCAGCTGCGTGAGGGGATCGTGGTGCGCCAGGTGCGCGACGTGGGCCTCGGCCCGGCGGCGCTCGTCGACGTCTTCCAGCGCGCCCACCCACTCGTGCCCCGGTTCGTCGACCAGGACACCCCGCACCCGCACCCACCGCCAGCCGCCGTCGGCCGTGCCCAGGCGGAACTCGACGTCGATCTCCCGCCGGCCCGCGGCGATGTCGCCGAGCGCGCCCGTGACCATGCCCCGCTCGTCCGGGTGCACGCGGCCCACCCAGCCGAAACCGAGCGCCTCGGGTTCCGGCTGCCCGGTGAGCGACTCCCAACCGGCAGCGGCGATGAGCCGGCCGTCGGGGGTGCTGCGCCACAGCACCAGGGCGCCGGCCTCGGCCAGCGCGCGGTGGCGACGCTCGCTGATGGCGAGCGCCTCCGCGTTGCGGCGCGCGTCTTCCGCGCGCTGGTGCAGCGCGGCGTGGGCGTTGGCGATGCGCTCGCGCAGGAATTCGAACTCGTGGATGGGGGACGGTTCGCCGAGCGGCTGGCCGGCCACACCCGCCTCGCCCGCGGCGGCGGCCTCGGCGTCGCGCGCGAGCGCGGCGACCGGCCGCAGCACCCGGCGGGCCACCCAGGCCGCCAGCAGCAGCGCGAGCGCCACGGCCAGCACGCCGCCCAGTAGCAGCTGGTCGAGCAGCCGGCGCCAGCCCGCGTTGAACGTGTCGAGCGGTTCACCGGCCACCACCACCCAGCCCGGCGTGCCGGCGAGGCGCTGGAAGGCGAACTTCACCGGCAGGCCTTCGGTGGTGGCCGCCTCGAACAGGCCGCTCGACTCGGGATGGACACGCACCGTTTCCCAGTCGGGAACCATCTGGCCGACGAACCGCGCGGCATCGCGCGACCGGGCGATGACCCGCCCCTCCCCGTCGGTGACGGCCACCAGCATGGCGAGCCGGTCCGGGCCATCCTGCGGGGCGAGCTGCACGAGGTGTTCCGGGGCCACCACCACCGAGACGAGCAGCATCTCGGCCGAGCCCGGCCCCGCGGACTGCCGCGTGACGATGGCCGCGCGCGGTGGATCGGCGAACAGGTTGGTGACGGAGGCCCGGCCGTGGTCGGCCACGGCCTGCGCGGTGTCGCTGGGCAGGCCGCCCGCCGTGAAACGCCGCGTGATGGGGGTGAGGCGCACGTGGGTGACCGGTTCGGAGGTCACCTCGGCGCCCGGCAGCAGCCCCGAGCCGTCGAGCCATTCCTGCAGGCCGGCGATGCCGGCGGCGCCCCCCACCGGCGCCGCGAGGGTCTGCACCAGCGCCGTCTTCGCGTTGAGGTCGCGTTCGATGGCGTAGGCCAGCGTGCGGGCGGTGTCGGCCAGGCGGTTGCCCGAGGCTTCCCGGTAGGACTCGGAGGTGCGCCACAGCGCGAAGGCGCCGGCGACCAGCGTGGGCAGGATCGTCGCGAGCACGAGCCCGACCAGATAGGTCCGGAGGCGGCGGCGGCCGGGGCCGGTCCATCGGTGCTGGAGATCCTGCCAGTTCATGTTCTGACGACGGCGAGCGGGCCCGGAACGGGCGGGAGATCGAATCCTACACGGCGGCCGCGCCCGTGCTCCCATTTGCGTCGGCCCCGAAACAAAGGGGCCACACGACCGATACATGCCGGCGGCAGGATCGTCCGTTTCCGCGCCACCCGCCCTGCCCCGATGTCCCCTGCCGCCCCTCGCCCCACCGCCCGCTCCGGGGGGACGCCTCCGTGACACGCATCCTGCTTACCGACGACGACGAACAGATCCGCACCACCCTCGCCGACTACCTGCGCGGCTTCGCCTTGTGCGCACCGCCGCGACGGGCGCGGGCTTCCGCGACGCGGTCGCCGCGGGCGGCCTGCACGCGATCGTGCTCGACGTGATGCTGCCGGACGCCAACGGGCTCGAGCTCTGCCGCTGGCTGCGCCACCAGGAGGACACGACGCCGGTCCTCATGCTGACCGCCCAGGGCGACCCGGTGAGCCGCGTGATCGGGCTCGAGATGGGCGCGGACGACTACCTCGCCAAACCCTTCGAGCCACGCGAACTGGTGGCCCGGCTCAACGCCGTGCTGCGCCGCGTCCCCCGCGTCGCACCCCGGGCGGAGGTGGATGTGCCCCGTTCCGTGCGTTTCGCCGGATGGACGATGGACTGCCTGCAGCGGCTGCTCGTGTCGCCCGCGCAGGTGGCCGTGGCGTTGTCGAACGCGGAATTCCGGCTGCTCGCGGCGTTCGTCGCCAAGCCCGGGCGCGTGCTGTCGCGCGAGCAACTGGTGGAGGCGACGACGCGCTCCGGCTCGGGCCCGGCCGTCAACGACCGCAGCATCGACCTCGCCGTGTCGCGGCTCCGCCAGAAGCTCAACGAGGCCCACGATACGCCGGCCCTCATCCGCACGGTGCGCGGCGAGGGCTACATCCTCGACGCGAAGGTGGCGCCATGACACGCTGGTGGCACGACACGCTGTTCAAGCGGCTGTTCCTGCTGATGTGGGTCGCGCTGGTCGCAAGCCACATCGTGGCGTTCCAAGTGGTCACCGTCCAGGCCCGGGGCGAAGGCTGGCCGGGCGGGCCGCGCCGAGGGCCGTCCATCGCCGACGGCCCGGCGCTGCCGTCGCTGCCGCCCACGCCGGGCCTGCCCGGCCACCGGCCCTTCCCGCCCCGCGGCGACGGTCCGGACGACCGGATGCACCCGATGGGCAACGGCACGCCGACGCTGCGCCTGCTGCTCGACTACGGCATCCGCTTCCTCGTCATCGGGCTGGCGTCGTGGTGGGGCGCGCGGTGGCTCTCGGCGCCGATGCGCCGGCTGGTCACCGCGTCGCAGTCGCTCGTGTCGTCCGTCGGCGGGCACGAACGCCTGCCGGTGCTGGAGGAGGACGGCGGCACGGTCGAGGTGCGAGAGGCGGCCCACGTCTTCAACGACATGGCGCGTCAGCTCGATTCGCAGTTCCGCAACCGCGGCCTGCTGGTGGCGGCGATCTCGCACGACCTGCGCACGCCGCTCACGCGCATGCGCATCCGCCTGGAGTCGCTGCAGCACGAACCGGCCGTGGCGCGTTGCGTGGGTGACGTGCGCGAGATGAACGAACTGATCGACTCGGTGCTCGAGATCTTCCGCAGCGACGCGCTGGCCGAACCGCCGCGCGCCACCGACGCGCTGGCGCTGGCCCAGGCGCTGGCGGACGACCTCGTCGAGCAGGGCCACCGCGTGACGTGCCACGGGGCGCCCACCACCGTGCTGGTGCAGCCGACCGCGCTTCGCCGCGTGCTGTCCAACCTCGTCAACAACGCGCTGCGCTACGCCGGCGAGGCCGCGGTCGACGTGCGATCGACACCCGACGCCGTGACGCTCGTGGTGGACGACACCGGCCCGGGCATCGCGCCGAACCTGATGGAAACGGTCTTCCAGCCGTTCTTCTCGCTCGACGCCCGCCCGAGCGCGAGCGGCGGCGGCACGGGGCTCGGCCTCTTCATCGCGCGGGACCTGGTGCAGCGCAACGGCGGCACGCTGACCCTCGCGAACCGCCCCGAAGGCGGCCTGCGCGCGACGGTGAAGCTGCCGCGCCCGCGCTGACCGGGCCGTTCAGGCGGGCGGCCGGGTGAACACCACCAGCGGCTGCCCCGCGGTGGCGGGATGGGGCATCACGCTCGCGTCGACCGCGTAGACCTGGCGAAGGTGGGCCGCCGTCAGCACCTCCGCCGGTGAACCGAGGGCCACCACGCGGCGCTCGGCGAGCAGCAGCAGCCGGTCGCACCACGCCGCGGCGAGGTTCACGTCGTGCAGCACCACGAGCACCGCCACGCCCTCCTCGCGCGCGATCGACGACGCGGCCGCCAGCAGGTCCATCTGGTGCCGCGGGTCGAGGCTCGCGGTGGGCTCGTCGAGGAACAGCACGCGGTATTCGCCCGGCTGCTTGCCGGCCAGCAGCTGCACGAGCACCCGCGCGAACTGCACGCGCTGCTGCTCGCCGCCCGACAGCGCGCCGTAGCGGCGGTCGCGGAAGGCCTCGGCGTCGGCGAGCCGCAGCGCGCGGGTGACCAGCGCCTCGACCTCGCGTGGCGCCAATTCGGGGAACGCGTAGGCGCCCATCTCGACGACCACCCGCACGTCGAGGTCGAACGCCAGCGACGGCGCCTGCGGCAGCACGGCGCGGCGGCGCGCGAGCGCCTTCGCCGTCCAGTCCGGCAGCAGGCGACCGTCGAAGGTCACCTGGCCGGCCGTGGGCGCGATCTCGCCCGCCAGCGTGGCCAGCAGCGAACTCTTGCCGGCGCCGTTGGCGCCGAGCACGCCCAGCACCTGGCCGGGCTCGAGCCGGAGCGTCACGTCCGACAGCACGGTGCGTCCGCCCCGGCTGCAGTCCAGTCCTTGCGCGAGCAGCATCAGGTCCCCTTGCGCAGCAGCAGCCAGAGCAGGAACGGACCGCCCACCAGGCTGGTGACGATGCCGATCGGCAGCTCGGCCGGGATGACGACGGTGCGGGCGAGCCAGTCGGCGAGGGTCATCGCGATGGCGCCGCCCGCGAGCGTGTTCGGCAGCAGCCAGCGGTGGTCGGCGCCGGTGGACAGCCGCACGAGGTGCGGCACGACCAGGCCCACGAACACGATGGTGCCGCTGACGGCCACGAGCGGCCCGACCAGCAGCGCGGCCAGCACGACGAGGCGGCGGCGCAGCGGCTTCACGGCGTGCCCGAGGTGGTTCGCCTCGCGTTCGCCCAGCAGCAGCGCGTTCATCGCCCGCCATTCGCGGATCAGCAGCGCCGACAGCACGGCCACCCACGGCCCGAGCCAGGCGAGCATCGCCCAGCTCGCACCGGCGAGGCTGCCCATGTTCCAGAACGTGAGGTTGCGCAGCTGCACGTCGTTGGCCTGCGTGGTGAAGATCCCGATCACGCTGGCGCACATCGCGTTGATCGCGATGCCGGCCAGCAGCACGCCGGCCACGCCGGGCTGGCGGCCGCCCAGGCCGTACGCGAGCGCCGTGGCGGCGAGGCTGCCCACGAAGGCGGCCGGCGCCATGGTCCACAGGCTGTTGGCGTTGAGCACGATGGCGATCACCGCCCCCATCGCCCCGCCGAGCGAGATGCCGATGAGGCCGGGTTCGGCGAGCGGGTTGCGGAACAGCGCCTGCATCGCCGCGCCGGCGATGGCGAGGCCGCCGCCCACGATCACGGCGAACACGAGGCGCGGCAGGCGCACCTCGAGCAGCACGCTGCGCCACAGGGCCTCCATGCCCTCGGGCGAGGCGTTCGCCAGCAGCCCCGGCACCTTGAGGAACGGGATGGCCACGGCGCCGCTGCCGGCGGACGCGACCATCAGCACGAGGAGCACGACCACCATCCCCGCCAGCACCACCACCGGATTCGCGCGGTGGCGCGTCGGCGAGGCCGTGGCCATCGCCCCCGGGATCGCCGTCATTTCCGGCCCGCGAGACCGTCCTGCAGGGCCTTGAGCGCCTCCGGCAGGCGGGGGCCGAAGCCCAGCAGCAGCAGGTCGTCCATGACGACGACACGGCGTGCCTTCGCCGCGGGCGTGACCGCGATGCCGGGCAACGCCAGGAAGGCGTCGAGGCCGCCGGAGGCCGCCACCGACATCGTCGTGGTGACGATGACCTCGGGCTTGAGCGACACGGCGCCTTCGGCCGACAGCGACTTGTAGCCGCGTTCGTTCGCGAGCACGTTGCGCGCGCCCACGAGTCGAAGCACGGCGTCGGCCGCCGTCTCGCGCCCGGCGCCCTCGAGCTTGCCGGCGCGGCTGCTCACGAGCAGCACGTTCTGGCCGCCCGGGGACTGCGTGGCCGCGGCCACCTGTTCGCGGATGCGGGCGACGAGCTGGTCGCCCGCGGCCTTCTCGCCGAGGGCCAGGGCCACGCCGTCGATGCGCGCGGCGAGCGCGTCCACCGTGGGCGCGGACGGCAGCATCACCACCGTCTTGCCCAGGCGGCGAAGCTGTTCCAGCGCCTCCGGCGGGCCGGACTGGTCGGAGGCCAGCACCACGTCGGGGTTCAGGCTGGCGACCCCTTCGATCGAGAAGCCGCGGTAGTAGCCCACCTTCGGCAGCTTGTGCGCGGCCGGCGGGTAGATGCTGGAGTCGTCGACACCCACCACGCGGTCGCCCGCGCCGAGGGCGAACACGATCTCGGTCACGGCGCCGCCCAGCGACACGATGCGCTTGGCGGGGGCCGCGGCGTGCGTGCCGGCGGCCGACAGCGCGAGCGCTGCGGCCAGCAGCACGCGGCGGTTCATCACCGCGCTCATGCCGCCAGCGGCTGGGCGCACAGGCCCAGCATCAGTTCACGCCATGCCGGCAGTTCCGGCTTGCCGGGTTTCCGCTCGCCGAAGAACTGCACGATCATCTCGCCGGTCTCCGAATACACCTCGAGCGACGTCACCCAGCCGTCGGTCGTCGGCTTGTTGACGATCCACGACGACGCGACGGCCTCGGTGTTCAGGTGCAGGTTGAACTTCGGGTCCAGCACGTTGAACCACGGGCCGGTGCGCACGAGCTTGTGCACGGCGCCGGTGTGGATCTGCACGATGCCGCGGTTCGCCACGAAACACATGATGGGCAGGCCGGAGGCCGCGACCGCGTTCAGCACGTTCTCGACGGTGACGTCGTCCACGCGCTGGGCCAGGTCGGGGCCGGCGGCTTCCATCGCGGCGAGGCGCGACACCTTGAACTGACGCAGCATGCCGAAGAACTCGTGCGTGTCCTTCAGGCCGAGCCAGGTCGAGCGCAGGGCCTGCGCGTCGGCCACCGACGACTGCTCGTCGGCCGGCGCCGCGGCCACGGCCTCGGGCCAGGCCTTCTCGGCGGCCGCGAACTTTGCCACCAGCGCGTCCCACGCGGCGCCGTCCGTGGTGTCGGTGCGGTACACCTTGTGCACGGCCACGCCCTGCCCGTCGAAGAACTGCAGGCTCTGGCGGCCGTTCTCGGTCACGGCGTACGCGTGTTTCCACTGCGAGAAGAACATCCGCAGGTCGATGTCCGGACCGAGCACGAGGCCCACGGGGCCGTCGGCCTGGATGCCGTCGTAGCGGCCATGGCGCTCGTGCACGCACCAGTCGTTGCGCGAGAGGGCCATGACCTCGCCCAGGGTGCCGATCTCCTTGAAGATCGCCTGGGCGGGGCCGGCCAGGGCCACGGACGTGGCGCCGCAGTCGGCCGCCACGAGCTGGGCCTCGGAGGCGCCGAGGCGCCCCGCGCGGTCGCGCATGCGGAGTTTGGGTTCTGCCGCCACGAGGGCATCGTGGCGTTCACGCAGGGCGGCGAAGGAAGGAGAGGACGTCATGGCGGTCGACTTCAGAGGGCTGGACACCGGGCTCACTTCGACGGTTGGAGATCGTACTTGATCGTCCAGGTCTGGGCGCTCGTGGCGCTGGTGGGCGTGGCGTAGACGATGCTCGCGAGCTGGAAGCGGGCGTAGCCGTTGCCTTCGCCCGTGCGGACCAGCGCGGCGCGGTCGGCCTGGGCCACGATCTGGTGCTGCACCACGCCGGCGGGGGTGTTGGCATCGACCGCGGGGTAGTACTTGTACCAGCCGTAGTCGAGCGCGGCCGGGTACGTGCCCTTGTACGCCGGGTTCAGCGCGGACGCGGTGCTGTCCTTGACCCAGCTCGCGACGCGGGTGGGCACGGCGATGTCGGTGGCGATCAGGTCGGCCAGCGTGTCGGCCACGTTGGTGGTGGCGGTGAACTTGGCGGCGACGACCGTGCCGTCGGTGTTGTAGAACCCGGTCGGCGTCTTGCCGAGGAACCCGGCGACGGTGCCCGTGCCGGACTCGCCGCCGTTCAGCTTCACGTTGTAGCGGTTGAACGCCACCTGCCACGTGCCCGTGGCGCTGCTGACCGTGTTGGACGTCAGGTCGTAGTAGACCCAGCCGGCGCGGGCGTCGACCGTGGCCTCCCGCTTCACGCCGCTGCTGCGGTCGACGTAGCGGAACGTCACGATGCCGGACGTGGTGCCGGTCGACGACAGCGGCGTGGGCGTGCCGTAGTAGCCGATGAGCTGCAGCGCGTAGACCGGCGACGTCGTGGTGCCGGTGCCGATGTTCGTGGCGGCGGCGCTGTCGGTCGTGACGAGGAACACGCGGAAGTTCGGGTACAGCAGGTGGTCGGAGGTGGCGCCGGTCACGCCGTATTCGAACGCGGCGGCCTGGATGTCGTTGGTGCCGGTGAAGACGCTCTTGGCGGAGTCGGCCAGGAACACCGTGGCGGGCAGCTGCGTGTTGGTGGTGTCGGTCGGGTCGAGCGTGCCGCTCTTCCAGGCCTGCAGTTCGGTCCAGGTGTGGTCGAACGGACCGCCGAAGGCGCCGCCCGTGCCGGTGCCGCTGGTGCCGCCGTTGGTCCACAGGCTGGCGGTCATGCCGCTGCTCTTGACCTTCAGGTCCCACTTGGTGCCCGTGCAGTCGGCGGTCTGCGCCTTGGCTTCGAAGTCGTAGCAGACGCTGGTGCCGGAGGCCGGCAGCACGAACGTCCATTCGCCCGACTGGGTGAACGCCGAGGTGGCGACCGGCGTGGTGGTCGCCGGGGCGTCGTCACCACTGCCACCGCAGGCGGCCAGCAGCGTTGCGCACGCGACGGCGCCGAGCGCCAGGTGGAAAGGTTTGTTCATGGAGGTACTCCGTCAGGGGGTGGTGTTGCCGAAGGCGTAGGTCACGCCGAGGTAGATCAGCCGGCCGCTGAGCGGGCCGAAATCGTTCGCGTCCGCGAAATCGCGTTGGCGGTCGAAGAGGTTGTTGACACCGATGAACCCGGTCAGGCCGTGGCCGAACTGCTGGTTGATCGTGGCGTCGACGGTGCTGAACGCCGGCGAGCGGCCCAACGTCGCGGTGTTCACGAGTTCGCTGCTCTGGTAGCGGCCGCGCAGGGACAGCCGCGTGCCGGGCAGCGCGGTCCAGTCGAGGCCGAGGCGGGCCATGTCCTTCGGCCGGCGGGTGAGTTCGAGGCCCGTCTCCAGGTCTTCCGTGTCGGTGCGGGTGTAGGCGGCCGTCAGCGCGAGCGACGGGGTGGCCTGCCAGCGCACCGCGGTTTCGAAGCCCTGCGTGCGGGCGCGGCCCACGTTCTCGTACCGGTACTGCGTGATGCCGTTCACCGGCACGCCGTTGTCCTGATCGATCTGGATCAGGTCCTTCACGCGGTTGTAGAAGAGGTTCGCGTCGACCGTCAGCGTCGAGCCGAGGTTCAGCGCGCCACCCAGCTGCACGCTGTTCGACGACTCGGGCTTCAGGTTCGGGTCGCCGATCACCACGTAGCCGATCGAGCTGTGATCGAAGCGGTAGTGGCGCTCCTTCAGGTTCGGCACGCGGTAGCCCTGCCCCACGCTGGCCCGCAGCACGCCGCGCCAGTCGCCCGACGTGAACACGTTGGCCTTGAGGCTCGCCTTCGGGGCGAGGTGGCCGCCGAAGTCGGAGTCGTCCTGGTAGCGAGCGCCGAGCAGCAGCTCCCAGTCGTTGCCGAACAGGATGTCGTTCTGCACGAACAGCTCGTTGCTGGACCGCTTGGCCTTGCCGCTGCCGTCGAGCTCGGAAACGCCGTTGACGGACTGGTTCAGCGACTCCTCGTGGACGTCGGCGCCGAACTGCCACAGCTGGCCGGCCCACGCGGGCAGGTCGGTCTGCAGCGTCAGGTGGCGCATGCGCATCTCGGCGTTGCGGCGCGAGCCCGCGGCCGCGCCGGCGTATTCGATCGACTCGCTGTCGTAGCCCTCGGCCACGCCCTTGGCCTGCACCGCGACGCCGTTACCGAAGGTCCAGCGCGCACCCGACGCGATGCGGTCGCGGGTGATCTCTTCGGTCTTGCGCTGCCGCACTTCGTTGGGCGGCACGTACGTGGTGTAGCGCTGTTCGTCGTCCTCGGCGTAGGTGCCGGCTTCGATCCAGGCTTCGCCGCTGCGCGACGGATGCCAGCCGAGCCGCAGCGCGTACTGCTGGCGCTCGATGGCATCGCCCTGCTGCGCCCACCCCGACGGGTCGACGGCGAAGCCGGCGTCCTTCACCGCGTCGCCCGACAGGCGCGCGCGGAACGTCTCGGTGCCGCCTTCGAGCACAAACTGGCCGTGCTTGCGGGCGGGCCAGGACGACACGTCCTGCGAGCCGCGCGAGCCGGCGTCGACGGTGACGTGGCCGGAGAACCCGGGCTGGATGGGCCGCGTGATGACGTTGATGACCCCGCCGATGGCCGCGCTGCCGTACTGCGCGGACGCGGCGCCCTTGACGACCTCGACACGGTCGACGGAGGACAACAGGTACTGGCTCAGGTCGACCGTGGAGCCGGTGCTGGCGGTGATGGGCAGGCCGTCGACGAGCACGAGCACCTGGTCGCTCGTCATGCCCTGCAGCGTGACCTCGTAGCCCGACTTGCCGTGGACCTCGCGGAGCTGCAGGCCCGGCACGTTCTCGAGGGCGTCCTTCAGCGTCGTGGCACGGGTGCGTTCGATCTCGTCGCGGCCGACGACCTCGGTGCGCACGGGTGCGTCGTCGACCGTGCGCTCGGTGCGCGTGGCCGTGACGACGATCGGCGACAGGGACGGTGCCGCCTGCGCAGCGGCCAGGGACGACGCGAAGGCGGTGCTGACGAGCCACCAGCCTCGGGTACGGGTGAACGGTCGGAGCCGTTGGGCGTGAGGAAGGTGGGACAAGACGTCAGGCCGCAATTGGATACAAAGGCAAATGATAGCTATTCTCGTTTGAGTTCGCAATGGACACTTCGCGCCATGCGTGCGAGTGCCACACGGAACCGAAGTTCCGTGCCGTCCTTCATTCGTCTTCGGGTCCGATCGCCCCTGCCTTCAGAACACCCGTCCCTCGTCGAAGTCGGTCCGCACGCCGTTGAGCAGCCAGTCGCCGATCACGCGCCCGCGCAGCGAGGCGGGGTTGTGGTTCAGGATGGTCCTCACGTTGCGCCAGTGGCGGTCGAAGTTGCGCTGCCGGGACGTCGCCGAGCCACCACCCGTGTCGAACAGCTGCTCGGCCGCCCGCAACGCGAGGCGGCCGATCATCACCTGCCCGCGCGAGTTGTCGAGTTGCGCCTTGAACACCAGCTCCTCGCGGTCATCGCCCTTCGCCGTGATGGCCGCGGCGGATGCATCGAGCGACCGCGCGGTGGTGGCGATCAACGCATCGATGGCATGTGACGCGGCCGCGATGTCACCCACGGCCTGCTGGACGAAATGGTCGTCGCGCGCCGTCTCCGACGCGCTGTGTTTCGCCGACCGGGCCTGCGTGCGCACATAGTGGATCGCGTCGGACAGCACGTTGCGCACGATGCCCGCCACCACCGCCATCAGGTGCAGTTGCGCCCGCGAGGCCTGGTGGCGGCGGCTGAACAGGTCGGTGCTCTGGCGGGGCGCGACCTCGTGCGGCAGCACGCGCACGTCGACGAGGTCCACGCCGCCGCTGGCCGTGAGGCGCTGGCCCATGCCGTCCCAGTCGTCGAGGATGTTGACGCCGTCGCGGTCGGCCGGCACGAGCACGCCGGTCACCCTGCCCTCCTCGTCGAGCGCGCTGAAGCTCGTGTAGTCGGCGTAGGCCGCGCCGGTCGCGTAGAACTTGTGGCCGTTGAGGCGGAACGCGTCGCCGTCCTTCACGAGCGTCGTGCGGATCATGTTCGGACGGGGCGTGCCCACCTCCATGTGGGCGCCGCCGAAGAGCTTGCCAGCGAGCACCTCGTCGACGAAGCGCCGGCTCGACGCGCCCTCCGGATCGAGCGCGATCGACTCGAGGAAGCCGAAGTGACCGCGCAGCGCATGCGCCACGTTCGAGTCGGCGGCGGCCAGCGCGCAGGTCACCTCGACCTGGTCCGACAGGCTGCCACCGGGACCACCGAGGCTCTGAGGCACGCGCAGCCACGTGAGGCCGGTCTCGCGCAGGCGGCGGAAGACCGCGTGCGGCAGCACCCGCTCGCGTTCGCGTTCGGCCGCGCCCTCGGCGATCTCCGCGGTGATCTCGGGCAGGCGCGCGAGGATCTGGGCGCGGGTGGGCCGGGCCGCGCGCGGGGTCGGCGTGGCGACGGGTTCTTGAAGGATGGAAGTGGACATCGAAGGGGTTCTCGTCAACGGTTCTGCCGCCCTCGATTGCAGGCACCGTGCCAGAGCCGCCTCCCCCGTGAGGCCGCGGAAACGCCGCTGCCGTGCGGCCAGCGATGCTGCATTCGGCGCAACGCCCGGTCCCGCTTTGCAGCAGGCCGTGCAGCCGGTTTCGATCGATTCCTTGATCTGGTCGGGGTGTCCGGGCGGCCCCGTGGGGCATGCTGGAAACACCCGAAACCAAGGAGAAACGATGAAGGCGAAGATCACCGCGGCCCTGTTGCTGTCCACGCTGCTGGCCGCCCCCGCCATGGCCGCCACCTGCGACGTCGACCTCGAGGCCAACGACGCGATGCAGTTCAACAAGCCCGCCATCGCCGTGCCCGCGAGCTGCAAGAAGTTCACCGTGAAGCTCAAGCACGTCGGCAAGCTGCCGAAGAGCGCGATGGGTCACAACTGGGTGCTGACGAAGGCCGCCGACGCACAAGGGGTTGCCGCCGACGGCATCGGTGCCGGCCCCGACAAATCGTACGTGAAGGACGGCGACGCCCGGGTGATCGCCCACACGAAGGTCATCGGCGGCGGGGAAAGCGACGCCGCGAGCTTCGACGTCGCGAAGCTCAAGGCCGGCGAGAACTACGCGTGGTTCTGCTCGTTCCCGGGCCACGCCGGCATCATGAAGGGCACGCTGACGCTCACGAAGTGAGGTGACGGCGGCACGTCCGGGGCACCGATGGCGTCCCGGCCGACACGCATCACGGCCCCGGACCCACAGGCCCTCCGGCGGGCGGACCTTAACGTGTCCGTCATGCCCGACACCACCCCACCCACCCCGAATCCCGAGGCCGACGCGACCGAATGGCGCGCCGCCCACGAGGCCTTCCAGACCTTCGTCTCCGCCGCCGACTTCCCCTGCATCGGCGCCAAGTCGGCCCTGAACACCGGCCGCTACCACTTCGCCTGGTTCGACGAGATGGCAAACCCGGCGTCGGCCCGCGGCGTCTGCGAGGCCCTGTACCGCTTCATCGCGGCCTACCCCGATCCCGGCGCGCGCCCCGTCACCTTCGTCGCCGGCTTCCGCGCACCCACACCGTCGGAGGCCGTCTTCGAGTCGCTGCTGTGGGGCCACCTGCAGGCGATGCACGCCGTGGACCGCGAGCAGCACGCGTGGGACGAACGGGTCTCGTCCGACCCCGACGACCCGGACTTCTCGCTCAGCATCGGCGGCCACGGCTTTTTCGTCGTGGGCCTGCATCCGCACGCCTCGCGCTGGGCGCGGCGCATGCCGTTCGACACGCTGGTGTTCAACTTCCACTCGCAGTTCGAGGCGCTCGCCGAAGCCGGAAAGTACGAGTCGATGGAAAGCATGGTGCGACGGCGCGACCTCGCGCTGCAGGCCACGCCGAACCCGGTGCTCGCGCGCCACGGCGAGGACTCGCAGGCGCGGCAGTATGCCGGCCGCGCCGTCCCGCCCGGCTGGCGCTGCCCGTTCCACGCCCAGGGAGCCGCATGATGGAGACGGTCCGCATTCCCCCACAGAGCGGCCACGCCGTGCAACTGCGCCGCGGCGACGTGTTGCGGGTCGTCGACCCGATGGGCGAGCAGGTCGCCGACCTCTTCGCGTTCGCCGCCGACGACCCGCGCTGCGCGCTGTCGTCGGGCCGCACCATCGACTACAAGGGCGGCATCTACTGCACCACCGGCGACGTGCTCTACGCCAACGACAGCAAGCCGATGTTCACCGTCATCGGCGACACCGTCGGCCGCCACGACTTCCTGCTCACGCCGTGCAGCCAGGAGATGTTCGAGAAGCTGTACCACCACCGCGGCCACCACCCGAGCTGCTTCGGCAACCTGTGCGGCTGCCTCGCGCCGTTCGGCATCCGGCCCGAGCAGATCTCGACCACGTTCAACATCTTCATGAACGTCACGGTCGCGGCCGACGGCCGCGTGGACGTGCTGCCCCCGAAGTCGCGCGCCGGCGACGCCATCGAGCTGCGCGCCGAGATGGACCTGCTGTGCGGCCTCACGGCCTGCTCCGCGCCCAACTCCAACAACGGCACGTTCAAGCCGATCGACTTCGAAGTGCGGCGGGCATGAACGAAAAAACCCCGCGCCTTCGCAGGCCGCGGGGTTTCCGGATCCGGCACCGGGCAAGCCCGGCGCACCGATCACATGTGGTCGATCATGACCTGGCCGAAGCCGGAGCACGAAACCTGCGTCGCGCCGTCCATCAGGCGGGCGAAGTCGTACGTGACCTTCTTCGACTCGATGGACTTCTCCATCGAGCTGATGATCAGGTCGGCGGCTTCGGTCCAGCCCATGTGGCGCAGCATCATCTCGGCGGAGAGGATTTCCGAACCCGGGTTGACGTAGTCCTTGCCGGCGTACTTCGGAGCGGTGCCGTGGGTGGCTTCGAACATGGCGACGGAGTCGCTCAGGTTCGCGCCCGGGGCGATGCCGATGCCGCCCACTTGCGCGGCCAGGGCGTCGGACACGTAGTCACCGTTCAGGTTCAGCGTGGCGATGACCGAGTACTCGGCCGGGCGCAGCAGGATCTGCTGCAGGAACGCGTCGGCGATGGAGTCCTTGACGGTGATTTCGCGACCCGTGTTCGGGTTCTTGAACTTGCACCACGGGCCGCCGTCGATCAGCTGGGCGCCGAATTCCTTCTGGGCCAGGGCGTAGGCCCAGTCACGGAAGCCACCTTCGGTGTACTTCATGATGTTGCCCTTGTGGACGATGGTGACGCTCGGCTTGTCGTTGTCGATGGCGTACTGGATCGCCTTGCGCACCAGGCGCTCGGTGCCTTCGCGCGAGACCGGCTTGATGCCGATGCCCGACGACGCGGGGAAGCGGATCTTCTTGACGCCGAATTCCTCTTGCAGGAACTTGATCAGCTTGTTGGCCTTGTCGCTCTCGGCTTCGAACTCGATGCCGGCGTAGATGTCTTCCGAGTTCTCGCGGAAGATGACCATGTTGGTCTTCTCGGGTTCCTTGACCGGGGACGGCACGCCCTTGAAGTACTGGATGGGGCGCAGGCAGACGTACAGGTCGAGTTCCTGGCGCAGCGCGACGTTCAGCGAGCGGATGCCGCCACCGACCGGCGTGGTCAGCGGGCCCTTGATCGAGACGACGTAGTCGCGCAGGACCTGCAGCGTTTCTTCCGGCAGCCACACGTCCGGGCCGTAGACCTTCGTCGACTTCTCGCCGGCGTAGATCTCCATCCACTGGATCTGCTTCTTGCCGCCGTAGGCCTTGGCCACGGCTGCATCGACCACCTTGATCATGACCGGCGTGATGTCGGCGCCGGTGCCGTCACCTTCGATGAACGGGATGATGGGCTGATCCGGAACGTTCAGGGAAAAGTCGGCGTTGACGGTGATCTTCTGCCCGCTGGCGGGCACTTTGATGTGCTGGTACATGATTGCTCCGGTCGATGCAATGGAAAAGGTGGTACTGGATAAGCCCGTCGCGGATTCTATGTCAGCCCTGCGCGACGCGCCTTCGGAGACTGCGTAGGGCGAAGGGGTCCCCACGCCGCATAATCGCGCACAGTCGACTCTTCCGCCCTCGCCCCGATGAAACTGCTCCGCTCCCTCGCCGTCCTGCTGTCCGTCGCGTTCACCCTCGGCACGGCCGCGGCCCAGGTGCCCCAGGACCTGCCCACCATCAAGCTCGGCGCGGGCATCCACAACATCCGTGCGCAGGTCGCCCAGACGGACGAGCAGCGCACCATCGGGCTGATGCACCGCCCCACCATGCCGCACAACGACGGCATGCTGTTCGTGTTCCCCGTCGCCACCCAGCAGTGCTTCTGGATGAAGAACACGCTGCTGCCGCTGTCGGCCGCGTTCATCGCCGACGACGGCACGGTGGTCAACATCGAGGACATGAAGCCGCAGACGCTCGACTCGCACTGCTCGAAGAAGCCCGTGCGCTTCGTGCTCGAGATGAACCAGGGCTGGTTCGCCAAGCGCGGCATCAAGACGGGCTCGCAGCTGACGGGCGAACCCTTCAAGCGCTGAACAACCACCAGAACGAAAAAAAGGGCCGGTCACTGACCGGCCCTTTTGCTTCGCGCGGGGTGGGTTCCGCGGCCGAGGCCGCGGAACCCGACGTTCAGGCGAAGTTCTTCTCGGCGAATTCCCAGTTCACGAGCGACGTCAGGAACGTCTCGACGAACTTCGGGCGCAGGTTGCGGTAGTCGATGTAGTACGCGTGTTCCCACACGTCGATCGTCAGCAGGGCCTTGTCGGCGGTGGTCAGCGGGGTGCCGGCGGCGCCCATGTTGACGATGTCGACCGAACCGTCGGCCTTCTTCACGAGCCAGGTCCAGCCGGAACCGAAGTTGCCGACGGCGCTCTTCGTGAAGGCTTCCTTGAAGGCGGCGTAGCTGCCGAACTTCGCTTCGATGGCCGCGGCCAGCGGGCCCTTCGGCTCGCCGCCGCCGTTCGGCTTCATGCAGTTCCAGAAGAACGTGTGGTTCCAGATCTGGGCGGCGTTGTTGTAGATGCCACCGGAGGACTTCTTGACGATTTCCTCGAGGGGCAGGTTCTCGAACTCGGTGCCCTTCTGCAGGTTGTTCAGGTTCACCACGTAGGCGTTGTGGTGCTTGCCGTGGTGGTACTCGAGCGTTTCCTTGCTGAGGTGCGGGGCCAGGGCGTCCTGGGCATACGGCAGCGGCGGCAGGGTGTGTTCCATGCTTGTTCCTTTCGGGGGTTTCTGGGGTTTGACCCGATGATTGTAGGCAGCGGATCCACCCTTGTCGGCGAGGCCGGGTTTAGCGCGGGTCGACGTCCACCTGCCTGACCTCCGCCACCACGGCCCCGTCGGCCAGCACGGCCCGCACCGATTGCCCCGGCGACAGGCTCGCCGCCGCGGTGACGGCCTGCCCCTGCCCGTCCTCGAGCCAGGCGTAGCCGCGCGACAGCACGCGTTTCGGGTCGAGCGCCTCCAGGCGGGCGCCCAGCGCGGCGAGCCGGGCCTGGCGCGTGTCGCGCGACACCGCCACCGCCCGCTCCAGCCGGCTGGCCAGCGCGTCGAGCCGCGCGGGCTGGCGCGCGTGCACGACCGTGGTGGCGCGCAGCAGGCGCGCCGCGAGCGTGTCGTGCCGCTGACCCTGGTTGCGCACCACCTGGCGGGTGGACGCGCCCATGCGCTGCGCCAGCAGGCTCAGCCGCTGCGCATGGCGGCGCACGCCGTCGGCCGGGCGCATCAGCCGCATGGTCGCGCGGTCGAGCCGCTGGGCCTGGGTGTCGAGCACCTGGTGCACCCGGTTCGACATGATCCCGGCGAACGTGGCCAGCACGGCCAGCCCGCCGTCGCGCGTGGGCGAGACGAGTTCGGCCGCCGCGGTGGGCGTGGGCGCGCGCACGTCGGCGGCCAGGTCGCACAGGGTGACATCGGTCTCGTGGCCCACGCCGCACACCACCGGCAGCGGGCTCGCCGCCACGGCACGCACCACGCGCTCGTCGTTGAAGGCCCACAGGTCCTCGAGCGAACCACCGCCCCGGCACACGATCAGCGTGTCCACCTCGTTGCGACGCCCCGCCTCCTCGATGGCGGCCACCAGCGCGGCCGGCGCGTCGGCGCCCTGCACGAGGCTCGGGTACAGCACCACCGCCACGTGCGGCGCGCGGCGGCGCAGCGCGGTCAGCACGTCGTGCAGCGCCGCCGCGCCGAGCGACGTGACGACCCCCACGGTGCGCGGGTACGGCGGCAGCGCGCGCTTGAGGTCGTCGTCGAAGAGCCCCTCGGTCTCCAGCCGCGCCTTCAGCCGCAGGAACTGCTCGAACAGCGCGCCGGCCCCGGCGGGCCGCATGGCCTCGACGACGAACTGCAGGTCGCCCCGCGGCTCGTACACGGCAACCCGGCCGCGCACCTCCACGAGTTGCCCGTCGCGCGGCACGAAGTCGAGCATCGCGGCCGTGCGGCGGAACATCGCGCAGCGCAGCAGCGCGTTGCCCCCGTCGGCGTCCTTCAGGCTCAGGTAGCAGTGGCCGCTGCCGGCCTTCGTGAAGCCCGACAGTTCTCCCCGCACGGTGCACGCCGCGTAGCGTGCGGCGAGCGTGTCCGCCACGGCGTGCACCAGCGCGGCCACGCCCCACACCATCCGCTCCCGCTGCGGCGCCGGCGCGTCAATCATGGGGAAAGCGAGTGTTGGCGCGGGCCGAGAACTCCACAAGCCCGGCGGATGCACGCTGGCGGGACGCCAGCACCGTCACCGTGCTTTCACGATCGTGCAAGTGCTTGATTTTCAACAAGATTTTCATGCCTGAATTTTGAGCAATCTGATGGAAGCCCTGATTTTTCGCGGCTTCCGGCACTTCACAGCCCGGTTGCCCACAAAGTTATCCACAGTTGCGGTGGACGTTTCGGCGAACCGCCCACCCGGGATTCCGGGCATACCCGGATGGCAACTACGAAGCGTTGCACAAGGGTGCGAACTTCGTGTTCCTTCGGGCCATAATCGCGCGTCTCCGCCCGGCCGACCGGGCGCCATCGCACGCGAGAAAAACTGCAAAGAGGACCGGGATTGTTTTCGATCATACAAGCCGCTGGCTGGCCGATTTGGCCGTTGATTCTCTGCTCCGTCGTCGCCCTGACGCTCATCATCGAACGCCTGTCGAGCCTGCGCGCCTCCCGCGTGGCGCCGGCCAAGCTGCTCGAGGAAGTGCTGTCGGTCACCCGCGCCCACCTGCCGGCCGCCGACGTGGTCAACAAGCTCTCCGACAACTCCATCCTCGGCCACGTGCTCGCCCAGGGCCTGCGCGTCGTGATCGCCGACCCGCGCATCACCGAGGAAGTGCTGCGCAACACCTTCGAGAACGCCGGCCGCGCCGCCGTCCACAAGATGGAGCGGTTCATGAACACGCTCGGCACCATCGCCTCGGCCGCGCCGCTGCTGGGCCTGCTGGGCACCGTGATCGGCATGATCGAGATCTTCGGTTCGCAGGCCCCCAGCGGCGGCACGAACCCGGCCATGCTCGCGCACGGCATCTCCATCGCGCTCTACAACACCGCCTTCGGCCTGATCATCGCGATCCCGTCGCTGATGTTCTACCGCTACTTCCGTGGCCAGATCGACGCCTACACGCTCGAGATGGAACAGGCCTCCGAACGCATGGTGCCCCACCTGATGCGCTTCTCGGTGAAGAAGCCGCTTCCGGCGGCCGCGGCCTGAACACGGGAAGTCACGAGACATGGCCATGAGGTTTCGCAAGCACCACCCCGAGGAACCCGAGATCAACCTGATCCCGTTCATCGACGTGCTGCTGGTGGTGCTGATCTTCCTGATGCTGTCCACCACCTACTCGAAGTTCACCGAGCTGCAGGTGACGCTGCCGGTGGCCGACGCCGACCGTCCGCGCGACAACCCGCGCGAGGTGATCGTCGCGGTGTCGAACGACGGCCGCTACGCCATCAACGGGCGCCCGGTCGCCGGCCGGAGCGTCGACGCGCTCGCCGCCGAGCTGGCCACCGCGTCCGAGGGCAACAAGGACACCACGCTGATCGTCTCGGCCGACGCGGCCGCGGCGCACCAGACCGTGATCGTCGTGATGGACGCCGCCCGCCGCGCCGGGCTGCCGAAGCTCACGTTCGCCGCCCAGGGCAGCCAGGCGAACTGATCCCGCCCGCATGAGCGCACCGACCTTCGCCACGCGGCTGCAGGCCGCGTGGTTGCGTCGTGGCCCGCTGGCCATGGCGCTGTGGCCGCTGTCGCTGCTCTTCGGCGCCGTCGCGGCGCTGCGCCGCGCGCTCTTCCGCGCCGGCCTCCAACCCGTCGAGCGCCTGCCCGTGCCGGTGGTCGTGGTCGGCAACCTGATCGTCGGCGGCGCCGGCAAGACCCCCACCACCCTCGCGCTCGTCGACCTGCTTCGCCGTCACGGCCGAACACCCGGCATCGTCTCGCGCGGGTTCGGCCGCGACGGTGATGCGGTGGTGCTGGTGGAACCCGGCGACACCGCCGCCACCGCCGGTGACGAACCGCTGCTGCTGCGCCTGCGCTCGCGCGCGCCGGTGGCCGTGGGCCGCGACCGCATCGCCGCCGGCCGGGCCCTCTTGGCAAGGCATCCCGAGGTCGACGTGATCCTCAGCGACGACGGCCTGCAGCACCTTCGCCTCGGCCGCGACGCCCAGGTGATCGTGTTCGACGAACGCGGCGCCGGCAACGGCTGGTTGCTGCCGGCAGGCCCGTTGCGCGAACCCGTGGCAGCCCGCGTGCCGTCGCACAGCGTCGTGGTCTACAACGCGCCCGCCCCGTCCACGCCGTGGCCCGGTCACGTGGCCCGCCGTGCACTGGGGGGTGTCGTCGAACTCGACGCCTGGTGGCGCGGCGAACCGGCGAGCCCCGACGCCCTGCACGCGCTGCGTGGCCGCGCCGTGATCGCCGCGGCCGGCGTCGCCCGACCCGGACGCTTCTTCGGCATGTTGCGCGAGGCCGGCCTCACGGTCACCGAACTGCCCCTGCCCGACCACCACGACTTCGCCACCGTGCCCTGGCCCGCGGGCACGACCGACGTCGTCGTCACCGAAAAGGACGCCGTCAAGCTGCGTCCCGGCACCACCGCGGGCGCCCGCGTGTGGGTCGCCACGCTAGACTTTGCGCTCGGCCCCGCCTTCGAGGCCGAGTTCCTGCGCCTGCTGCCACCCTCGCCGCAGGCCCGAACCCCGAATCGCTGAACTGGAGTCTCCCGATGGACACCCGACTGCTCGACCTGCTGGTGTGCCCGATCTGCAAGGGCCCCCTCGAACACCGCCGCCCGCCCGCCGACGAACGGCAGGAGCTGGTGTGCAACGCCGACCGCCTCGCCTTCCCGGTGCGCGACGGCATCCCGCTGATGCTCGAGGCCGAAGCCCGTTCGCTCGACCCGGCCCCCACCGGAGCCGCGGCGTGACCTTCACCGTGCTCGTCCCCGCGCGGCTGCAGTCCACGCGCCTGCCCCGCAAGCCGCTCGCCGACCTGGCCGGCCTGCCGATGATCGTGCGCGTCGCGCAGCGCGCCGCGCTGTCGGGCGCGGCCCGGGTCGTGGTCGCGGCCGACGACGCCGAGATCACCGCGGCCTGCAGCGCCCACGGCGTCACCAGCGTGCTCACGCGCGCCGACCACGCCACCGGCAGCGACCGCCTCGCCGAGGCCTGCGAGCAACTGGGCCTCGACGGCACCGACGTCGTCGTCAACGTGCAGGGCGACGAACCGCTGATCGAGCCCGCGCTGATCGACGCGTGCGCCGCCGAACTGGCGCGCCGCCCCGAGTGCGTGATGAGCACGGCCGCGCACCCCATCGACGCGGTCGACGAGTTCCGCAATCCGAACGTCGTGAAGGTGGTGCTCGACGGCGCGAGCCGCGCGCTCTACTTCTCGCGCGCGCCCATCCCGTGGTGGCGCGACGGCTTCGCGAACGGCGTCACCGCCCTGCCCTCGCCCGCGCCGCTGCGCCACATCGGCCTGTACGCGTACCAGGCGGGCTTCCTGCGCCGCTTCCCCACGCTCGCGGCCAGCCCGCTCGAGGCCGTCGAATCGCTCGAGCAGCTGCGCGTGATGTGGCATGGCGAACGCATCGCCGTGCACGTCACGGCCGACCGGCCGGGCCCCGGTGTCGACACGCCGGAAGACCTCGCGCGCGTGCGTGCCCTGCTCGCCTGACCACGCGCTGACGGCCACCGTTCCTTTCGCGCGTCACCGAGGGCATCCTCCAGGGAGGAGCGCCCGGTGCGCATGTTATTCTCGACGGCAATCGCCGCACCCCACCCGACGGGCCGCTGCGGCCGCAGATTCCCAAAAAAACCGAGGTACATCCCCATGAGACTGATCCTGCTGGGCGCGCCGGGCGCCGGAAAGGGCACGCAAGCGGCATTCATCTGCCAGAAGTTCGGCATCCCGCAAATCTCCACCGGCGACATGCTGCGCGCGGCCGTGAAGGCCGGCTCGCCCATGGGTCTGGCTGCGAAGAAGGTGATGGACGCCGGCGGTCTCGTGAGCGACGACATCATCATCGGCCTCGTCAAGGAACGCATCACGCAGTCCGACTGCGCCAACGGTTTCCTGTTCGACGGCTTCCCGCGCACCATCCCGCAGGCCGACGCCATGAAGGAAGCCGGCGTGAAGCTCGACCTCGTGCTCGAGATCGACGTGCCGAACGAAGCCATCATCGAACGCATGAGCGGCCGCCGCGTGCACCAGGCCTCCGGCCGCACGTACCACGTCAAGTTCAACCCGCCGAAGGTCGCCGGCAAGGACGACGCCACGGGCGAAGACCTGATCCAGCGCGACGACGACAAGGAAGAGACCGTGCGCAAGCGCCTGGACGTGTACCAGAGCCAGACGCGCCCGCTCGTCGACTACTACTCGAGCTGGTCGGCCACCGGCGACGCCAACGCCCCGAAGTACCGCAAGATCTCGGGCACCGGCACGGTCGAGGAAATCACCTCGCGGGCGCTCGCGGCGCTCGCCTGAGCTCCACCGCCCCCGCACCGAAGGCCGCTCACCGAGCGGCCTTTTTCGTTTTCAGCCCCTCGCAGAAGGATCGACAACCATGGACATCCGCTCCCACGCCTTCATCGTCACCGGCGGCGCCTCCGGGCTCGGCGAGGGCACCGCGCGCATGCTCGCGGCCCACGGTGGCCGGGTCGTGATCGCCGACATCCAGGACGGCCCGGGCCAGGCCCTCGCTTCGGCGCTGGGCGGTGTTTTCGTGCACTGCGACGTCACGCACGAGGAGGAGGCCGAACACGCCGTCGCGGCGGCCGTCGAACTCGGTTCGCTGCGCGGCCTGGTGAACTGCGCGGGGGTCGCGCCGGCGGCCAAGACCGTGGGCAAGGACGGTGTCCACCCGCTCGGCCTCTTCGACCGCACCGTGCGCATCAACCTCGTCGGCACGTTCAACATGATCCGGCTCGCGGCCGAGGCCATGTCGGCCAACGAGCCGCTGGCCACGGGCGAGCGTGGCGTGCTGATCTCCACGGCCAGCGTGGCGGCCACCGACGGGCAGATCGGCCAGGCGGCCTACGCGGCGTCGAAGGCCGGCGTGGTGGGCATGACACTCCCCATCGCGCGCGACCTCGCCCGCGTGGGCATCCGCAACATGACCATCGCCCCGGGCCTCTTCGCCACGCCGATGATGTCGGACATGCCGCAGGCGGTGCAGGACGCCCTCGCCGCCATGGTGCCCTTCCCGAGCCGCCTGGGCACCCCGGACGACTTCGCGAAGCTCGTGCGCCACGTCATCGAGAACGAGATGCTCAACGGCGAGGTGATCCGCCTCGACGGGGCCGTGCGGCTGGCCCCGCGCTGAGGGCGGTCAGAGGAACTTGTACTCGAGCGACACGCGCACCGTGCGCCGGTAGGCGTCGGCCAGGCTCTGCGGGATGATGCCGCCGCCCGATTCGTCGAGGGCGCGCAGGTCCAGCGACGGCCGAGCGTTCAGCAGGTTGCGCACGTTCAGCCCCACCACCAGGCCCTTGACGCCCGTGTAGGCGAAGGCCCAGTCGAGCGTCGTCTGGTAGCGCACGCTGCAATCGCGCGCGGTCCAGCCGTACGACGCGCAGGCGTCGGTGGTGTAGAGCGTGTCGTAGTAGTCGCCCTGCAGCTTGGTGCTGCTCGTGAAGTTGAGCCGCAGCGCGTTGCTGAACGCGCCCGACTCGAGCGCGGTGGTGAGGTAGGCGCGCCAGCGCGGGTAGCCGTAGCGGCCCGCGAGGTTGTCGCCGTAGTCGCCGTTGGCGGTGCTGTACTGGCGGAAGGTGTCGAGGAACGTGGCCTGCAGCGCCACCGACACCGCGCCGAGCGACGTGAGCGTGCGGCTGCGCGCGCCGATGTCCACGCCCTGCGCGAGTGTCTTCGCGCTGTTCTGGTACTGCCCGAAGGTGCCCGACAGCGCCCCCGCGGTCACGCCGTACAGCTGCTGCTCGGCCGCCGTGAAGCTGCGGTCGTTCGTCAGCCCCACGCGCTGCACCCGGCCCGCGCCTTCGCCGTCCTCGCTGTTGATGAGGCTCTGCGGCGTCATGTAGCCGATCTCGTCGCGGCGCTGGATGCGCCATGCGTCCACCTCGACCTGCAGGTTGTCGACGGGTTCGAACACGAGGCCCAGCGTGGTGCCGAGCGACGTCTCGGGCTTGAGGTCGGTGTTGCTGCCGCGCACCGCGGCGACACCCGCCACGCACTCCTGCGTCTCGACGATGTCGGCCCGCGCGATCAGCGGCACGCGCGCCGGATCGCCCTCGGGCAGCGCCGCCGCCTGCGCGCGCAGGTCGGTCGCGAGCGCGGACGCCTGCGGGCAGCGCTTCGGGTCGACGATGCCGTTGTCGTAGGAATAGAGCGTCGTGGTCGAGCTCTCGACGAGGTTGGGCGCGCGGAAGCCCGCTTCCACCGTGCCGCGCAGCAGCAGCGACCTGGTGGGCATGAAGCGCAGACCGAGCTTGGGCGACAGGTTGATGTCGAAGTTCGGGTACTTGTCGAGGCGGGCCGCGGCCTGCACCTCGAGGGTCTCGGCGAGCGGCAGGTTGACCTCGGCGAACAACGAGCCGAACGTGCGCTGGCCATGGGTCTCGGCCACGCCGTAGCCCACGATGTCACCGCTCGCGAGGTTGGCCGACGGCGTGATGTCGAGCGACTCGTGGCGCAGGTCGAAGCCGACGGCCATGTCGACCGGCCGGCCCTGGAACGAACCGACGGGGCCGGTCACCTTGCCGTCCACGAACGCCTGCTTCATGCGGCCCGTGTGCGTGAACACCGGGAACAGCGCGTTCAGCACCTCGGCGCTGTTGGGCTGGCCGATGCGGTAGCCGCGGTTGAAGAACAGCGGGTCGTGCGCGAGGTTGTAGTCGCCGATGAGCGCCTTGAAGGCGCTGTCGCTGTACGCGCCGCGCGTGTCGTTCACGACGGTGCTGCCCATCACGCCGGCCGCGCCTTCCAAGTTGAAGCGGCCCGAAAGGCCACGCAGGCCACCCAGCACGCGGTAGGCCTGGCTGTCGACCTTCTGCTGCGAGTTGGCGTCCGAGAAGCGGTAGCGGAAGTCGACGTCGTCGAGGCCCGTCGGGTTCAGTGGGTGTTCTTTCGGCAGGCCGCGTTCGTAGAACTGGCGCGTGGCGCCGGTGCTCGGGTCGAACCAGCTCGAGAAGCCGCCGAGGCCGTAGGCCGGGTCGGCGAGCGTGTAGACGGTCTTGTTGCTCGACAGCATGATCTCGCCGAACCCCTGCAGGTCGGGCTGGATGTTCAGCCGGCCGTTGAGCAGCAGGCTCGCGCGTTCGCTGGACGGCTGCGCCTCGAGCCGGGAATAGCGGTCGTACATGCACAGCCCGTCGACCACCTTGGCCGGCGCGCAGCCCGCGAGCGCGCCACCCGCCTCGATGATGTTGCCGGGGTGGCTGTAGGTGGACGGCGAACCGAACGACGGGAAGTAGGACGTGAAGGCCGGGTTGAGCTTGTCCATCACGTCGCTCCACATCACGGCGGACCGCTTGTAGAACTCGACGTTCATCATCACGTTGAAGCGGTCCTCGGCGAGGTTGCCGAAGCCCGCGGTGATGCCGGCGGTGGACGCCCGGAAGTCACGCGCCTCGGTGGACTGCTCGTGGCTCGCGCGCAGCGTGATGCCCGTGAAGTCCTGCTTCGTGATGATGTTGATCACGCCGGCGATGGCGTCCGAGCCGTACACCGCGGAGCCGCCGTTGCGCAGCACCTCGATGCGGTCCACCGCGGACAGCGGCAGCGCGCTCACGTCGGTGACCATCGTGGGGTCGTCGTGCATCGCGTACGGCGCGAGGCGACGCGAGTTCAGCAGCACGAGCGTGGCCTGCGGCCCGAGGTGGCGCAGCGACACGGCCGAGCTGCCGGCGGCGTACGACGCCCCGCTCGTGATGTCGGACAGCGTGCGGTTCGAGCCGGTGGGCAGCTGGCTGGTGCCGACGAGGGAGTCGAGCACCTCCTTCAGCGTGGCGAGGCCCGTGCGCTCGATGTCCTTGCGCGTCAGCACGAGCGTGGGCGTGGCCGTCTCGTTCTCGACCCGGGAGATGTTGCTCCCGGTGATCTGCACCTTCTCCAGCGTGACTTCGGTCTGTGCGGCCGATGCGTTCGCCCACAGGGCGAGCACGGCGAGGCTGATGGCGGATCGCTGCATGTGTACTTCTACTTCTGTTCCCGGTCCTCCGGATCGGGGATCCGGGGCACGGCCGACAGCAGCCGTCGCGTGTACGCCGTGCGGGGGTGTGACAGCACCTCCCGCGCCGGTCCGGTTTCCTCGATCCGTCCCTGCCGCATCACCGCGATGTGGTCCGCGATGTATTCGACAACAGCAATATTGTGCGTGATGAACATGTACGAGACATGCAATTCGCGCTGCAGTTCGGCCAACAAATTGAGGATCTGGGCCTGAACGGACACATCGAGCGCCGAGGTGGGTTCGTCGCAGACGATCAGGCGCGGCTCCACCGCGAGCGCGCGGGCGATCGCGATGCGCTGCCGCTGCCCACCCGAGAACTCGTGGGGGTGGCGCGACAGCGCGTCGGCACGCAGCCCCACGCGGTCCACCAGTTCGACGACCCGCTTGCGCCGAGCCGTCGCGTCGAGCTCGGGCCGCAGCGCGACGAGCCCCTCCTCCAGGATCTCCTGCACCCGCAGCCGCGGGTTCAGCGACGCGAACGGGTCCTGGAAGACGATCTGGATCGCCGAGCGCACGCGGCGCAGCGCCGCGCCCTCGAGGGCGAACAGGTCCTCGCCCGCGAACATCGCGCGGCCCGACACCTCGGCCTGCCCCCGCAGCAGCTGCACGATGGCCTTGCCCGTCGTGGTCTTGCCGCTGCCCGACTCGCCCACCAACGCGAGCGTGCGACCCACGCCGATCGACAGCGACACGCCTTCCACCACCGTGGTCGACGCCCCCCCCTGGCGCAGCCAGCCGCGGCGGCCGGCGTAGCGCACGGTGAGGTCGGTCACGTCGAGCAGCGGCTGCACTTCGGCCTTGTCGGCCACCGTCGATACACCCATGGCCGACACGGACGACATCACCACCGGCACACCCTCGCGGTACAGCAGGCATCGCACGTCACCGCCCGACGGCAGCGACGTCATCGCGGGCGCGGTGTCGTGGCACTCGGGCATCACGCGGTCGCAACGCGGCGCGAAGCGGCAGCCGCTGAACGTGCCCGCGAGCGACGGCACCGTGCCGGGAATGGCCGCGAGCCGCGCGCCGCGCTTGCCCGCGTCGGGCAACGCGCGCAGCAGCAGGTGGGCGTACGGATGGCGCGGCGCGCGGAAGAACTCGGCGGCCTCCGCCACTTCGACGATCTGCCCCGCGTACATCAGCGCCACGCGGTGCGCCATGCCGGCCACCACCGCGAGGTCGTGCGTGATCAGCAGCAGCCCCATGCCGCGCTCGCGCTGCAGGTCGCGCAGCAGGTCCAGCACCTGCGCCTGGATGGTCACGTCGAGCGCCGTCGTGGGTTCGTCGGCGATCAGGAAGTCGGGTTCGGCCGCGAGCGTCATCGCGATCATCACGCGCTGCTTCTGCCCGCCGCTCATCTGGAACGGGTAGTCGTCGAGGCGACGCGCGGCCTCGGGAATGCCCACCCGCTCGAGCCACGACAGCGCGCGGTCCCGCGCGGCGGCGCCCCGCAACGCCGTATGCGTTTCGATCGCCTCGACGATCTGCTCGCCCACGCGCATCACCGGGTTCAGGCTCGTGCCCGGCTCCTGGAAGATCATGCCCAGGCGGCCACCGCGCACCACGCGCATGCGCGACTCGGGCAGGGACAGCAGCTCCTGCCCGTCGAGCCGCACGCTGCCCCGCGTCACCTGCCCGTTCTCGGGCAGCAGGCGCATCAGCGCGAGCGCGGTCATGCTCTTGCCGCAGCCCGACTCGCCCACGAGCGCGAAGGTCTCGCCCTGGCGCAGCGAAAGCTGCAGCGCGTCGATGGCGCGCACGAGGCCGGCGTCGCCGTCGAGGTCGACGCGGAGCGCTTCGATGTCGATCCGGCTCATGCGGTTTCCTTCGCCGTGCCCGGGCGACGCACGCGGAAGACCCGGGCGCGCGGATCGAAGGCGTCGCGCACGCCGTCGGCGAACAGGTTGGCGACGAGCACGAGGCCCACCATGAAGCCGAAGGCGGCCGCGAAGGACCACCACACGACCGGGTCGCGCGACATCTCGCTGCGTGCGAGGTTGATCATGCCGCCGAAGCTGTTCATCGTCGGGTCCACGCCGACTCCCACGTACGACAGCACGGCCTCGTAGAGCACGAGCGCCGAGAAGTCGAGCACGGTGCTGATGACGACGAGGTGCACGACGTTCGGGAACACGTGGCGCGCCATGATGCGCCACGGCCCCACGCCGAACGCGGTGGCGGCCTGCACGTACTCCAGCTCGCGCAGCTTGAGCGTCTCGGCGCGCACGAGGCGGCACAGCCCGGCCCAGCCGGTGAGCCCGAGGATCACGCACAGCAGGAAGAGCCGCAGGTCGGCCCGCTCGGCGCCGGTCTCGAAGAGGTCGGGGTGGGTGTCGAGGAACACCTGCATCATCAGCACGCACGCGGCGATCAGCAGCACGTTCGGGATCGACGACAGCACGGTGTAGAGGTACTGCACCGCCTCGTCGACCCAGCCGCGGAAGTATCCGGCGACGATGCCCAGGCCCACGGCGAGCGGCAGCGTGGCGAGCGTCGACAGCGTGCCGATCACGAACGCCGTGCGCACGCTCTTGAGCGCCTGGTACAGCACGTCGTTGCCGGTGCGGTCCGTGCCCAGCACGTGGTAGTGCGGCGCGAGCGACACCACGGCGCCGGCCAGCGCCCCGAGCGCCGTCACCGTGAGCAGCGCGACGCCCCACGGCACCGCCGTGTCACCGTGTCTCGCCCGCGCATACCCGGCCGAGCCCATCGTGCACCAGCCCACCAGCATCGCGAACGCCCCGGCCACCACCGCCCCCGCCACGAAGCCGCCCGCCGCGCGCACCAGCACGTCACGCGTGCGCTGCGTGGTGTCGTCGACGAGGTGGGCTCCGCCGTGCAGCAGGCGCGGATACACCCGCTGCGTGCCCTCGGTCGCCTTCGCGAAGGCCCGGGACGCGAGCGGCGCGGAGTACGTGACCTCGCGCCCCCGCACCAGCGGGTCGAGCACCACGTCGAGCACCGACTCCACGCGGGTCGCGTAGGCGACCTTCGCCCCCGCCGCGCCCGCCGCCGGCAACGCCCGCCGGAAATGCAGGCTGTCGGCCACGGCCACCAGCAGGAAGGCCCCCAGCACCACCGACGAGCAGAGCGCGGCCGGCTGGCGGAACACCTTGAGCCAGTCGCGCCGGCGCTCCGCGTCGCCCCGCACGCGCCACGCGACGAAGGCCAGCGCCACCACGAGCAGCAGCACCGCCACGTCGGACCACAGCAGAACCAGCTTCGGCCACGCCGTCATTGCAGCCTCACCCGCGGATCGACCCACGTGTACGCGACGTCGACGAGGACGTACGACGCGACGTACAGCAGCGAGCCGATGAAGACCATCGAACGCACGATGGCGAAGTCCTGCCCGGCGATGGCCTCGATGGCGTACGCGCCCAGGCCCGGGATGCCGAAGAAGCTCTCGAACACGAGGCTGCCGAGGAACACGTACGGCAGGTAGCTGCCCGCGCTGGTGATGATCGGGATCAGCGCGTTGCGCAGCACGTGCCGCCCGAGCACCACGGCCTCGCCGAGGCCTTTCGCGCGGGCGGTGCGCACGTAGTCGCGCCCGATCTCCTCGAGGAACATCGCGCGGTACAGCCGGCCCTCGGTGCCCAGGCGCGACAGCAGCGACAGCAGCACCGGCAGCGCGAGGAAGCGCACCGCGTCGAGCCCGCCCGCCCAGCCCGAGATGGGCACGAGCTTCAGCACCCGCGAGAACAGGAACTGCCCGACGATGATGTAGAACAGGCTGCTGATGGACAGCATCAGCACGCACAGCACCACGCCCCAGAAGTCGATGCGGCTGTTCTTGAAGGCGACGAGCACGAGCGCGAAACCCACGCTCGCGATCACCTGCAGCACGAACAGCGGCACCGCGAGCTGCAGGCTCACGACCATCCGCTCGCCGATCTCGTGGCCGATGTCGGAGGCGCCACTGGCGTCCGAGCGGCCGAAGCGCAACGCGAAGAGGGACACGGACCGCTCCCAGAACACCGTGTTCGTGACCTGCGCCAGGCCCGTCTCCTTCGCGTTCAGGTACAGCGGCTTGTCGTAGCCGCGTTCGGCCTTCCACTTGTCGATCTGGTCCTGCGTGACCCGTTTGCCGCCGATGTTCAGCCGGGCCATGTCGTCGGGCGTGTTGACGGTGAAGAACAGCGCGAAGGTGAGCAGGTTCACCCCCACGAGCACGAGGAGCCCGTAGAGGCAGCGGCGGAGCAGGTAGCGTCCCATCGTCAGCCCTCCCCCGCCAGCGCCACGGCGGCCTCGCGGCGGCGCCACGCGCGCCGGCCCAGCGCGCCGATCGCCAGGGCGCCGAAGGCCAGCAGCACGAGCGGCCACCACACCGGCCGGTTCCATTCGTGCTGCCGCGCCGTGCGCATCACGGGGTCGATGCGGTGGTAGCGCACCATGTCGCGCCCCATCACGCCGGGCTTGCCGTTGAACACCCACGGCGCGTAGGCGCCCGCGGCATACGGGTGGTAGCCGAACATCCACGGCGCGTCCTCGCGCGCGATGGCCACCATCTCGTCGATCACCTTCTGCTTCTCGGGCCCGTCCTCCAGCAGCTGCATCTGCTTGAAGCGCTTGTCGAAGGCCGGGCTCTCGTAGTTCGCGATGTTCTCGCCCTCGTGCTTCGACTTGCCGTTCGGGCCGTAGAGCAGGAACAGGAAGTTCTCGGCGTCGGGGTAGTCGGCCACCCAGCCGCCGAAGAAGATCTGGTGCTTGCCGCGCAGGGTCTTCTCCTGGTACTGGTTGAAGTCGGTGGCGCGGATCTCGAGCTGCACGCCCAGCTTGGCGAACTGGCGGATGGTCCAGTCGAGCTCGGCCTTGATCTCGGGCGTGGGCGCGCGCTGGAAGTCGTAGTTCAGCACGAGCGGCCGGCCGGTCTCGGCGTCGCGGCCGTCAGGGTAGCCGGCCTCGGCGATCAGGCGTTTCGCCTCGTCGATCGAGCGGCGCACCACCTTGCCGTCCACCACCTTGTGCGTCACGGGGTTGTGTCCCTCGACCGTGCCGTGCCGCGACCCGAAGATGCCGCCCGGCACCGGCGAGTGCGCGGCCTCGCCGGCCTTGTAGAGGAAGATGCGGCCGTAGCCCTCCTCCCAGTCCATCGCGATCGACAGCGCCTGGCGCAGCTTGCGGTTCCGCGCCTGGCGAGCCGGGGTGTCGCCCTGCCCCACCACCGGGTCGAGCATGTTGAAGCCCATGTACCAGATGGTCAGGTCCACCGTCTGCGGGAACTTGAAGCCGCGGTCGTCGAAACGGGCGCGGGTGACGTCGGAGTCGTTCATGTCGGCGAGGAACTCCACGCCCCAGTCGGCCCGTTCGATCTCGGGGATGTCGATGAAGCCCTGCGCGAACTTCGACTTGAGCGGCACACGCTCCTTCTCGACGTTGAACTCGATGCGGTCGATGAACGGCATGCGCTTGCCGCAGTCGTCGAGCAGCCCCGCCTCGCGGTCGGCGGGTTCTCCCTCGCACGGGTACAGGTCTTCGCGGTACAGCGGGTTGCGCTCGAGCACGTGGCGGCGGTCCTGCTCGTACTCGCGCAGCTGGTACGGGCCGGAGCCCACGGGCCAGCGCTGCAGCGCGAGGCCGTTGCGGGCCATGCCGGGCTGCGCGTAGAAGGCGTCGGCCTCCCACGGCACCGGCGCCGAGAAGGTCATCGCCAGCCAGTACTTCCACTGGGGGTACTTGCCCTTGATGCGGATGCGCAGCGTGTGCGGGTCGAGCGCCTGCACGCCCTCGAGCGGGTACTTGCGGAAATCGAGGAACGGGCGGTCGCGTGCCGCCGGGTCGAGCCCGGCGCGCAGCTGCCGGTCGGCCTCGCGGATGGTCTCGCCGTAGGCCTTGAGCCCCACCACGTACTCCGAGAACACGCCGTACACCGGCGCCTCGATGCGTGGCGTGGCGTGGCGCTTGAAGGCGTAGACGAAGTCGTCGGCGACCACCTCGCGGGTGCCGGCCTCGGGGAAATCGAACGGCGAGCGCTTGCCGGCGGTGTCTTTCTCCGTCAGGTGGTGGTACCGGTAGGCACCCGACGCGTCGCGCGCGAAGGCCGGGTGCGGCGCGTACATCACGCCCTTGCGGAGCGGGATGTCGTAGACGCTCTCGGCAACCCGCTCGCCCGGAGCGTCATCGGGCAGCGGCCGGCCCTGTGCGTCGACGTAGTGCGGGTGCACCACCGACTCGGCCAGCTTCGGCACGAGGGTGTAGGGCCGCTTCAGGTAGTCGTAGGCATAGAGCGGCTCGTACACCTGGTAGACCACGGGGGTCTCGTTGTTGGCGTACGACGCCGTGGGGTCCAGGTAGCGGGGCGACCGCTCCTGGAAGGCCATGAACAGCGTGTTCGTGCGCTCGCTGCCGCGCGGGTGCGGGCTGTTGTCGCATCCCGCCAGGCACACCAGCAAGACCGCCCACAGCCAGCGCGAGGTCATCGCGAGCGCTTCGTCCGCTTCGGTTGCGCGTGGTCGTGACCGTGGTGGTGGTCGTGACCGTGATGATCGTGGTCGTGGTGGTCATGGCCGTCGTGATCGTGGCCATGGTCATGGTCGTGCGGCGTGGCCCAGCCCAGGAACGCATCGCGCCCCTGCACGGCGAGCGTCGCCTTCACACCCACCGGCAGGCACACCTTCGTGGGCACGTGGCCGAACGGCAGGCCGGTGAGGATGGGCGTGCGGGTCAGCGTGCGCAGGTACGCCACCACGGTCTTGAGCGTGTAGCCGCGGTCCAGCGGCGACTTCCGGAAATCGGTGAAGGACCCGAGCAGGATGGCCTTCTGCTTGTCGAGCACGCCCGCCTGGTGCAGCTGCAGCAGGTTGCGCTCGATGCGGTACGGGTGTTCGTTGACGTCCTCGAGGAACAGGATGCCGTTCTTCACCTTGGGCCAGTGCGGCGTGCCGAGCAGCGAGTTCAGCACGCACAGGTTGCCGCCCCACAGCTTGCCGGTGGCCTCGACGCCGTCGAAGCCGTCCTCGGTGCGGAAGCCCACGGCCTCGAGCATGCCGGTCATGGCCTCGAGGAAGCAGTCGGGCGTGACCTCGTCGACCGTGTCGCCGCCGAAGTCGCTGCACGCGAGCGGGCCGGCCCACGACGGGGCCTTGCCGTGCGCGAGCAGGCCCAGCTGCAGCGCCGTCATGTCGCTGTAGCCCACCCAGCGCGTGCCGTGTTCGACGCTGCGCACGAGCTTCTTCCAGTCGATGCGGTCGAGCAGCCGCGTGAGGCCGTAGCCGCCGCGCGTGGCGAGCGCCACCGACGGGCGTTCGGCGGCGATGCGGTGCAGCGCGGCGAGGCGCAGCTCGTCGTCGCCGCCGAAACGCTGGTGGCGCGCGAGCGCGGCCTCGTCGACGGTGACGTCGAAGCCGTAGCCGGCGAGCCGCTTGGCCGCGCGGCGCAGCGGGGCCGCCTCGGCGACGACGCCGGACGGGGTGAACAGGGTCAGCGAGGTCATCGGAACGGTCTCGGATCGGGGGGAGGAAGGAAGGCGTCGACCTCGACGGCGTCGCCGGTCGGGATCGTTTCGTCGGAGGTGTCGGCCGAGGTGTCGGCGTCAGGCGGCGGCGCCTCGGGCTCCGGGGCCGCCCGGCGCTGCTTGTAGAGCGCGCGCCGTTCGGCGAAGAAGTCGCGCAGCACCTGGCCGCACTCGTGCGCCATCACGCCGCCTTCGATGCGCGTGTGGTGGTTGAGCCGGGGTTCGTCGAACAGGTTCACCACCGAACCGGCGGCGCCGGTCTTCGGGTCGGTGGCGCCGAACACCACGCGCTTGAAGCGCGCGTGCATCAGCGCCATGGCGCACATCGCGCACGGCTCCAGCGTCACGTACAGCTCGCACTCGGGCAGGCGGTAGTTGCCGAGCAGCGTGGCCGCATGCCGCAACGCGACGATCTCGGCGTGGGCCGTGGGGTCGTGTTCGGTGATGGGCCGGTTGTAGCCCGTGGCGATCACCTGCCCGGCGCGCATGATCACGGCCCCCACCGGCACCTCGCCCACGAGCCAGGCGTTGCGGGCCTGGTCGATGGCGATGCGCATCGCGTGGTCGTCGGCGGGGGAACTCATGCGGTGGGGCGCTCCGGGGCGAAAGGATGCGGGATTTTATGCGAGGGCACCCGCGCCCCCGCCCCTGCACCACCGTGGTTCACCACTTGCAGTCCGCGTCGCCGCCGAGGGCCGCCTGCGCGAGCGGGATCGCGCCCAGCAGGCCCTTGTCGGCATGGGCCGTGCGGCAGTCCCCCTTGCCCGCCTTCTGCATGTCCTCGGCCAGCTTCGACTTGCGCTCGGGCGGCGGCGGCATCAGGTTCAGCGCGCCGCGCGACCCCGGGTTCGTCGGCAGGCCGCTGCCGCGCATCGAGGGCGCGAGGTCGAGCTTGAGCGGTGGCGGCGTGCCCGCCGGGGGCGGCGCGGCCCCGTCCGGCGTGACGCGGCCGGGCGGCGGGCCGGCGGTCGACCCGCCACGCAGGTCGACGCTGCCGGCCGGTGCGGGAGACGAACGCAGCGGCGCGACCGGGGCCACCGGGGCCGGAGCGGGTGTCGGGACGGGTGCGGGGGCTGCCGGCACGGGAGCCGGAGGCGGCGGAACGGGTGCAGGGGGTGCTGGCACGGGAGCCGGCGGCGGCGGGACGGGTGCAGGCGGTGGCGGCACCGGGGCCGGAGGCGGCGGGACGGGCGCAGGCGGTGGCGGTACTGGAGCCGGAGGCGGCGGAACGGGCGCAGGCGGTGGCGGCACCGGCGCCGGGGGCGGCGGAACGGGCGCAGGCGGAGGCGGCACCGGCGCCGGGGGCGGCGGAACGGGCGCAGGCGGAGGCGGCACCGGCGCCGGAGGCGGCGGAACGGGTTCAGGCGGTGGCGGCACCGGCGCCGGAGGCGGCGGCACGGGTGCAGGCGGTGGCGGCACAGGCGCCGGCGGCGGCGCGATGGGCTCGGGCGGCGGTGGCACCGGCACCGGCGGAGGCGGCACGGGCACGGGTGCCGGCCGAGCGGGCTGCGACGCCGCGAACTCGGTCGGCGTCGGGCGGGGTTCGGTCGGGACCGGCCGGCGATCGACCGGCGGCAGCCGCGGCGCCTCGGGCAGTTCGCGGGTCGGCGGCAGCTGGATGATCTCCCGCGACGGCCCGGGCGGCACGACGGGCGCCTCCGGCTCCGGTGGCACCGGCGGCGCCGGCACGGGTTCCGCCGGCACCGGCACGGCGGGCACGGGCTCCGGCGACGGCGCCAGCACGATGGTCAGCGGCCCCCACAGCGTGGCGCTGCGCGCCGCCGCCTGCCCGTCGCCCTCGGCGCTGCCGAACACCACGATGACGAGCAGGTGCAGCAGCATCGACAGCACCAGGAACTGCGCGAGCGTGTCGCGCCGCGCCGGCGGGGCCGACGCCCCGGCGAGGACCAGCGCCGTCACCGCGGGCACTCCCCGCCCGCGCAGGGCGCGGCACCGGTCGCGCGGGCGGCCGTGGACGGAGGGGCGAGGAACGTGGCGGGCATGGGTCGAGGCATCGGGACGGCCTCGACTGTATCAACGACCCCGGCGCCCGCCGCCGGGATGCCCGGTTTGGCATCCCGGCGTTCCGGAAAGTCATTGGGATTTCACGCTGCCCGTGCGTACCATCCCTGTCCCGCGCCTCGGGCGCCGCATGGAGAATTCCTTGGAATACCGCGAACTCGGCCGCACCGGCTGGAAGGTCTCGACGATCAGCTTCGGCGCCTGGGCCATCGGCGGCACCTGGGGCCAGGTGGACGACGCCGCGTCGATGGCCGCGCTGCACCGCGCGCTCGACCTCGGCGTGAACTTCTTCGACACCGCCGACGTGTACGGCGACGGCCACAGCGAACGCCTGATCGCCCGCCTGCGCCGCGAGCGCAAGGACCCCTTCTACGTCGCCACGAAGGCCGGCCGGCGCCTGTCGCCGCACGTGGCCGGCGGCTACGACCGCCGGAACCTCACCGCCTTCGTCGAGCGCAGCCTCGCGAACCTCGAGGTGGAGGCGCTGGACCTGCTGCAGCTGCACTGCCCGCCCACCGACGTCTACTACCAGCCCGAGGTGTTCGGCGTGCTCGACGACCTCGTGAAGGCCGGCAATCTGCGCCACTACGGCGTGTCGGTGGAGAAGGTCGAGGAGGCGCTGAAGGCCATCGAGTACCCCGGCGTGCAGTCGGTGCAGATCATCTACAACATCTTCCGCCAGCGTCCCGCCGAACTGCTGTTCGCCGAGACGATCCGCCGCCGCGTGGGCATCCTCGCGCGCCTGCCGCTGTCGTCCGGCCTGCTGTCGGGCCGCATGACCCGCGACACCACCTTCAGCGCCGACGACCACCGCCAGTTCAACCGCGAAGGCGCCGCCTTCGACAAGGGCGAGACCTTCTCGGGCCTCGACTACGCCCGGGGCCTGGAAGCCGTCGAGGCGCTGCGCCCGCTGGTGCCGTCCGGCTGGACCCTGCCGCAGTTCGCGCTGCGCTGGCTCACGATGCACCCGGCCGTCACCTGCGCCATCCCCGGCGGGCGCAAGGTCGCGCAGGTGGAGGACAACGTCTCGGCCGCCGACCTGCCGGCGCTCACGGCCTCGCAGATGGACGCAGTCACGGCGGTGTACGAGCGCTTCGCGAAAGGCGAGGTGCACCACCGCTGGTGACCGCCCCCGCGTGGACGGCGTTGGGGTACGCTCGACTTTTCCAAGCCCCGGCCCAGCGCCGCCCGCCATGACCTCCCTCACCTGCGTCGCCACCGAGGTGCTCACCACCCACCAGAAGCCCGTCGGCTACGCCTACCGCGACGCGCCCGCCGGCCCCACCGACAGCGGCTGGCGTTTCCTCAGCGGGAGCGAAAGCGAGAAGTACATGAATCAGCCGTCGCACTACGTCACGTGCGAGCTGGCCGCGTTCGCGCTCGAACATCCGGAGGTGGCGCCCCTGCTGGAACATCCGCCGGGCTCCGCGTTCGAGCGTGCAGACGGGGGTGGCGCGTTCGAGGCGGTGCCGCTCGATTGAAGGCGTGACGGTCCCCTCCAGGGGCCGCCACGCGCTCGGCGTCAGGGCGCGATCGGGGTGAAGGTGATGCGCCGGCCCACGTAGCTGCTGTCGGTCAGCATCGCCGCGACGCCGCCGTCCGGCGACACGCCGAGCTGCATCTTCTCGGGCACGCCGTGGCTCACGTACTGGGTGGACTTCACGGTCCCGTCCGGGGTGTAGACGTAGACCATGGAGGCGTCGGTGCCCGCGCCGATGTAGACCGCGACGATGTGCCCATCGTGCGTGACGGCGATGCCGCCGAGGTGGGAGTCGTTGGTGAACATCGCCGGGTCCGTGTCGAAGTGCTCGTACGGGGCCGTGGGCGCGCCGAAGCCGCGGATGTCGGCCGGGTAGATGGCGGACGGCCCGGTGAGGTAGAGCGTTCCGTCGTCGGGAGACAGCACCGCGCCGCTGGTGTTGCCGCCCAGGTAGTTGTGGTACGCGACGCGGTTGTAAGGCACGGCGGTCAGCGTGCCGCCACCCACCTCGGAATAGTCGATGTCATAGGCCTTGCCCATGGCGTCCACCTGCACGTAGAGCCGCTTGCCGCTGCCGGACACCACCGCGTACCCGCTGGCATTCCGGTCGGGGAAATCGGCGAACTCCCGGTTGCCCTTGTAGACGCGGCGGGTGGAGAAGAACAGGAGGTCGATGCCGTTGACCCGGCCGATCGTCATCCACGCGCTCTGGGTCGCATTGCCCAGCAGCGTGATCGTCTCCCGCTTCGCGAGCGTCGCCAGATCGAACACCCCGGCCGTCGACGACGGGAAATCGACGGCGTAGAGCGACATGCCGTCGCGCGACACCGCCATGTGGCTCAGGTTCGTGCCGGCCACGATGCTGCCGACCTTCTGCGCCGTGTAGATGTTGAGGATGTCGATGGTGGACCCGCCGTCGTGCGCGTAGACGTACGGGCGGATCGGATCGGTCACCATCCGCACGTAGGGCACCGGCTGCTGCACGAGCGCGGGCAACCCGTGCGCGTCCTTCCACAGCGCCACCCGCACGACGGCGGGCTGGATGCTCGTGTCGGAGGTCCGCACGGTCACCGTGGCCACCTCGAGCGTCGCATCGGCCAGCGACGCCGGGTTCGCCGTCAGCGCCAGCGTCGACGCGCCGGACGTCGTGCCACCGCCGGTCACGCTCAGCCACGGCTTGTCCGACACCGCCGTCCACTGCACCGCGTCGCCGAAGTTCTGCCGGATGGTCAGCGTGCGGGCGAGCACGTCGCCCCGCGGCGTGCTGCTGAAGCCCACGCCCCACTGCGATGCCAGCAGGCGGCGCTGGTCGCGGTTCGCGGTGACCGTCAGCGGCATCGCGATGACGTCGCCGTTGACCGTGGCCTTCAGCGTCGGCGTGGCGGTGCGGGTGCCCGGCGTGTCCGTCGCCGCCACCAGGCTGAGCTGCCCGCCGGTCTGGCCGACGCGCCCGCTCCGGGTCGAGCCGTCCATCCAGGCGGGCAGCGATTCGAGGGCGAACGGATGGGTCTCGGTGCCGGTGTTCAGGCTGATGGGCACCACGGCCGGCCCGAGGTCCCGGCCCAGCGGGCCGCCGATGGTGACGACGGGCGAGTTGAGCAACAGCGTGGGCCGCAGCAGGTTCAGCTGCACCGGCACGACCTTGTCCTCGGTCATGCCGGGCGCCCGCAGCCCCAGTTGCGCGGTGTAGGTGCCGCTGACGAGCGGGCCGACGTCGGGACGCACCGTCAACTCCACGGGCGCCGCCACCGTGCCGCTCAGAGGCGTGGCGCTCAGCCACGGCACGGAGGGCGTGACGGTCCAGCGCGCGTCCGGGGACCCGGCCAGCTGGAACTCGAGTTGCTGCGGCGGGATGGGGGCGCCGTTGACGGCAGTGAACACCAGCATGCCGCCGTTGACGGTGAACTGACTCGGCATCACCGTCAGCGTGAACGGCAGGTCCACGGACTGGCCGTCGGAGGCGCGGACCGTGACCATGGCCTGGTGCGTGCCCGCGTCGAGGCCGGTGGCCACGTAGCGCACGTCGAACGCGCCGTTGCCCGCGCCGGCGGCGCCGGCGAGCGTCAGCCAGGTCGCCGTGGTGCTGGCCTTCCACTGTTCGGGGAGACCGGTGACGTCCACGATCACCGGATCCGCCACCGTGCCGCCCGCGTACACGCTGCTGCTGGTGACCACGCGCGCCGCCGCGCCGAGCGCCTGGGCGGCGACGTTGATCTCGTAGCCGAGGGCGAACGGCGAACCCGCGTACGGGCTGGCGCAAGCCGCGTCGCGGCAGAGGCGCACCTGGAACTCGCCCGTGTGGCGACCCAGCGCGAGCGCGCCCTGCGTCTGCGCCGTGACGGTCATCGTGCTGCCCGACTGCTGGAACCGGGGCGCGGTGCCGGACAGCACACCGTCCGCGTCGATGACCTGGACATGCAGTTCGCCGTCGATGGCCGCGGGATTGGCGACCGACGCATTGACCGCGAACGTGGTCGAGGTGCCGAACTGCTGGTTGACGTTCACCGCCGAGGGCACGAAGCTCAGCTGGACGGTGGTGGGGTTCGGCGTCGGCGTGACGCCCGGGGAACCGTCCCCCTCGCTGCCGCCCCCGCCTCCACAGCCCGCGAGCGCGAGCGCGAACGTGCCGGCGCCGAGCGCCGCTTTCCAGAACCGCATCTTTTCCCTCCCTGGCGCCGTTTCGGCGGCGATGTTCTTGGTTAGACGTGGCGCGGCGGCTGGGCCGGCAAGCGCACGCACAGGTCGCGACTTTACAGGCAGAACGGCGAGAATTGGCCGGGCCGCAGCCGTCGGTCAACTCAGCAGCACGAGCTTGTAGTCCGGCGCCGTGGCCACCTGCAAGGTCAGCTGCCGCAGCGACACCCGTCCCTGCGCCGGGTGCAGGAAGACCCGCTCGCCGCCTTCGCGCGCCAGCACGTCCTGCCCGGACCAGAAGCGGTCGAAGTCGACGCTGCCGCGGCGCAGCGCCGCCACCCGGGCCTTCGTCGCTTTCTCCTGCAGGCCGGCCCGGCGGTCCGCCCGGAACTCGGCCACCAGCCGGCGCGCCCGCTCGGGCCAGTCGTCGATGAACGTACGCGCGCCAGGGTCGAGGAACATGTAGTTCAGCAGGTTGCGCTCCGTCGCGGCCTTGCCGAGCCAGCCGTCGAACAGCGCCGCGGCCGGGCGGTTCCAGGCGATGGCGTTCCAGTCGGCGTCGAGCACGTACGCGGGTGACCGGAACTTCGACACCGCCCCGGCGAGCGACGCCCGCAATGCCGCGGCCGCGGCCTCGCCGGGCGACACGCCACCCGCCGCCGGGTCGCGCAACGCGGCCAGGTCGAACAGGTACGCCCGCTCGGCGGGGTTCAGCGACAGCGCGGTGGCGAGCGACGCCAGCGTGCCCGCCGACAGCGACAGCGCCCTTCCCTGCTCGATCCACGTGAGCCACGTCGGGCTGATGCCGCACAGCGCGGCCAGCTCCTCGCGCCGCAGGCCCTTGGCGCGGCGGCGGAAGCCCGGCGGCAGGCCGACGGACTGCGGCGTGATGCGCTCGCGGTGGTTGCGGACGAACTCGCCGAGCAGCGGCGCCGAGGCGGCGGCGGGGGGCGTGGAAGCGGTGGTCATGGCAGTGGCAGTACCAGTATGAGCAGTTGTCTTGTACCAGGATGAACGCCGCCCGATGATGCCATTCCCCAAGCCCAGGAGTTCCCATGATTTCCCATGACCAACAGGTCGACCACCAGTTCGGACCGGTCGCCGCCGCCTACCTCACGAGCACCGTGCACGCCGAGGGCTCCGACCTCGCGAAGACCGCGGCGCTGCTGCGGGGCGCGGGCCGCGTGCTCGACGTGGGCTGCGGCGCGGGCCACCTGAGCTTCGCGGTGGCGCCGGGCGTGAGCGAGATCGTCGCGAGCGACCTCTCGCCCGGCATGCTCGCGGCCGTGCGCGATGAGGCGCAGCGCCGCGGCCTCTCGAACCTCGTCACGCACCAGGCGTCCGCCGAGGCCCTGCCGTTCGAGGATGCCTGCTTCGACGCCGTCTGCACCCGCTTCAGCGCCCACCACTGGGCCGACCTGGCCACCGGCCTCGCGGAGATCCGCCGCGTGCTCAAGCCGGGCGGCCGCCTCGTCGTGATCGACATCGTGTCCCCCGACGACCCGCTGCTCGACTCTCACCTCCAGACGCTCGAGCTGCTGCGCGACACGTCCCACGTGCGCGACCATTCCATCGCCCAGTGGACGGCCCACCTCGAACGCGCGGGCCTGTACGTCGCGTACCACGAGACCTGGCCGCTGCCGATGCAGTTCGACAGCTGGGTCGCCCGCATGCGCACGCCGGCCGACCGTGTGGCGGTGTTGCGCGGGCTGCTGCAGCAGGCGCCGACCGAGGTGAGGCGGCACTTCAACGTCCAGGCCGACGACTCGTTCGACATCGAGTCGGCGATGCTGGTCTGCGCGTGAGTCGCTAGGACGACGTCTCGCGCACGAGCGGCTGGTCGACGTGGCGGCTCGGCGTGACGCCGGTCGCGCGCCGGAACATCGCGATGAAGGCGCTGACGTTGTCGTAGCCGAGGTCGAGGGCCAGGTCCGCCACGGGCCGGCCCTCGGCCAGCCATTCGAGCGCGCGCATCAGGCGCGCGCGCTGGCGCCAGTCGGCGAGGCTGCTGCCGGTCTCGAGCGCGAAGTTGCGCGTGAAGGTGCGCGCGGGCATGGCCGCTTCCGCCGCCCAGTCGTCGAGGCTCCGGGCGCCGGCCAGGTCGCCGAGCAGGCCGCGGGCCACGCCCAGCAGCCGCGGGTCGATGGGCATCGGCAGCCCGAACTCGGCCGGCGGCAGCGTGCGGATCTCGTCGAGGACCACGCCGGCCACCCGCCACCGCGACGCGTCGAGCGGTGCGTCGCCCCACGAACACGCGCGCAGCACGGCCTCGTGCAGCAGTCCCGACGACCGCAGCGTGCACGCCGCGCCGGGCAGGTCGGGACAGGCCGACTCGGCGACGCGCACGCACCATCCGACGAACGCCCCGTGGCGCCGGACCTCGCGCAGCCGCTGCGGCGGCACCCACGCGGCGTGGCCCGGCGGCACGACCCAGCGGCTGTCGCCGGCGTCGACGCTCAGCAGCCCGTGCTGCGTTCCCAGCAGCAGGCCACCCTCGTCGCCGGTGGCCGGAAGCGCCGTGTCGGTCGCGAGGGCCGTCGCCACGATCACCGCGGTTCGCGGGTCGGCGCTGGAGGGGATCGGGAGCATGGCGGTCATCGACGAGCGCTGGAAGGGCCACGGTGTGGCGGCGAATGTACGCGCACGGTAACAGAGGCCACGACCTCCCGGCTGATCGCGCAAAGGCTGATCGCGATCAACAGGAAAAAGTTGCGACCGGGATACAACGGCGATACAACAACGCGTCGCTTCGATGGCGACGCTCTCAGCCAAGGGGGACACACAGTGGACCGCAGCCAGGAGACCTTCACCAAAGCCCAGGAAGTTCGCAGCTTCCTGTTCCTCACGGCCGTGATGGCCCCGCTCCTCGCGGTGCTCATCGTGGCCGGCTACGGCTTCCTCGTCTGGATCTACCAGATGTTCGCCGGCCCGCCGGGCCCGATGGGGCGCTGACGGCCATGCGCGTCATCCCGATCGCCAGAGACACGCGCGACGAGTGGCACATCGCCAGCCTCGTCGTGCACACCCTCCCCCGATGCGTCGACACCGTGGCCGAGCAGGTCGCCATGCTGCCCGGCGCGGAGGTCCACGCGGTCGCCGCGCTGGGCAAGCTGGTGGTGACCCTCGAAGGACAGGGCAGCGGCCCGATCCTCGACACCATCGCCACCATCCAGCGCATCGACGGCGTCATCAACGCGGCCCTGGTGTACCAGGCCGCCGACACGCTGGAAGCCATGAACGAGGAGTTGCCCGATGCCCATCGTCCGCAGGGACTTCATTAAGAGCACGGCCGCCGCCGCCGCCGGCGCGGCCGCCGGGATCCCGATCCCCACCCTCGCCCAGTTGCCCAACGAGAACCCGGGGCCGGCGAACCTGAAGTGGTCCAAGGCGCCGTGCCGTTTCTGCGGCACGGGCTGTGGCGTGATGGTGGCCGTGAAGGAGAACCGCGTCGTCGCCACCCACGGCGATCCGCAGGCCGAGGTGAACCGCGGCCTGAACTGCGTCAAGGGCTACTTCCTGTCGAAGATCATGTACGGCAACGACCGGCTCACCCAGCCGCTGCTGCGCAAGAAGAACGGGAAGTACGCGAAGGACGGCGAGTTCGAGCACGTCTCGTGGGACGAGGCCTTCGACGTGATGGCCGCGCAGTTCAAGCGCGTGCTCAAGGAAAAGGGCCCCACCGCGGTGGGCATGTTCGGCTCGGGCCAGTGGACCGTGTGGGAAGGTTACGCCGGCCTCAAGCTGATGAAGGCCGGCTTCCGCTCGAACAACCTCGACCCGAACGCCCGGCACTGCATGGCCTCGGCCGTCGTGGGGTTCATGCGCACCTTCGGCATGGACGAGCCCATGGGCTGCTACGACGACATCGAGGCCGCCGACGCCTTCGTGCTGTGGGGCAGCAACATGGCCGAGATGCACCCGGTGCTGTGGACGCGTGTCACCGACCGCCGCCTGAGCGCCGAACACGTCCGCGTGGCCGTTCTGTCCACGTTCGAGCACCGCTCGTACGAACTGGCCGACGTCGAACTCACCTTCACGCCGCAGACCGACCTCGCGATCCTCAACTACATCGCGCACCACATCATCAAGACGAACCGCGTGAACCGCGAGTTCGTCGACAAGCACACCTCGTTCCGCCTCGGCAACGACGACATCGGCTACGGCCTGCGCCCGGAACACCCGCTGCAGAAGGCCGCGAAGAACGCGAAGGACCCGGGCGGCTCCAAGCCCATGACCTTCGACGAGTTCGCCGCGTTCGTCTCGAAGTACGACCTGGAGTACACCTCGAAGCTCTCCGGCGTGCCGAAGAACCGGTTGGAGGCGCTGGCCGAGATGTACGCCGACCCGAAGGTCAAGGTGATGTCGTTCTGGACCATGGGCTTCAACCAGCACACCCGCGGGGTCTGGGCGAACAACATGGTCTACAACATCCACCTGCTGACCGGCAAGATCGCCACGCCCGGCAACAGCCCGTTCTCGCTGACGGGCCAGCCCTCGGCGTGCGGCACCGCCCGCGAGGTGGGCACGTTCGCCCACCGGCTGCCCGCCGACATGGTGGTCACGAACCCGAAGCACCGCGAACACGCCGAGGAGATCTGGAAGATCCCGCACGGCACCATCCCCGACGTGCCGGGCTACCACGCCGTGTTGCAGAACCGCATGCTCAAGGACGGCAAGCTCAACGCCTACTGGGTCATGGTGAACAACAACATCCAGGCGGGCGCGAACCTCGTGCAGGAGGGGTACCCGGGCTACCGCAACCCCGACAACTTCGTCGTGGTGTCCGACGCCTACCCCACGGTCACCGCCGTGGCGGCCGACCTGATCCTGCCGAGCGCGATGTGGGTCGAGAAGGAAGGCGCGTACGGCAACGCCGAACGCCGCACGCACTTCTGGCACCAGCTCGTCAGCGCGCCGGGCGAGGCCAGGTCCGACCTGTGGCAGTTGATGGAGTTCTCCAAGCGCTTCACCACCGACGAGGTGTGGCCCGCCGAGCTGCTCGCGAAGATGCCGCAGCTCAAGGGCAGGACGCTGTTCGAGGTGCTGTACCGCAACGGCAACGTCGACAAGTTCCCCGCCTCGCAGATGGAGGCGGGTTACGCGAACGACGAGGCGAAACACTTCGGCTTCTACGTGCAGAAGGGCCTGTTCGAGGAGTACGCCGCGTTCGGCCGCGGCCACGGCCACGACCTCGCGCCGTTCGACGCGTACCACCAGGCCCGCGGCATCCGCTGGCCCGTGGTGAACGGCAAGGAGACGCGCTGGCGCTACAAGGAAGGCAGCGACCCGTACGTCAAGGCCGGCACCGGCTACCAGTTCTACGGCCACCCGGACGGCAAGGCGCTGATCTTCGCCCTGCCCTACGAGCCGCCCGCCGAGGCGCCGGACAAGGACTTCCCGTTCTGGCTGTCCACCGGCCGCGTGCTGGAACACTGGCACTCGGGCTCGATGACCCGCCGCGTGCCGGAGCTGCACAAGGCCGTGCCCAACGCCGTCTGCTACATGCACCCCGACGACGCGAAGGCGCTGGGCCTGCGCCGGGGCACCGAGGTGGAGATCGCGTCGCGCCGCGGCGCCATGCGCACCCGCGTCGAGACCCGTGGCCGCAACAAGCCGCCCCGCGGCCTGGTGTTCGTGCCGTGGTTCGACGCCAGCCAGCTGATCAACAAGGTCACGCTGGACGCCACCGACCCGATGTCGTTCCAGACCGACTTCAAGAAGTGCGCGGTGAAGATCACGCGGGTGGGAGTGGCGTCGTGATCGCGCGCCTGCTGCTCGCCGCCCTCGTGTTCTGCGCGGGCCCGGTCGCGGCCGAGCCCTTCACCGATGCCGCGCGCGGCCCCACGCCCATCCTCGACGCCACGCACCCGCCGCGCCTGACCAACTGGGTGAACGACGACCAGCGGCGGCCGCGCAACTACGACATGCAGCCGCCCACCATCCCGCACCGGGTCGACGGCTACCAGGTGGACCGGTCGTTCAACAAGTGCCTGGACTGCCACGCCCGCACGAAGACCGACTTCAGCCAGGCGACACCCGTGAGCCCCACGCACTACATCGACCGCAAGGGCAAGGTGCTGCCCACGATCTCGACGCGGCGCTACTTCTGCCAGCAGTGCCACGTGGCGCAGGAGCCCGTGAAGCCCATCGTGGACAACACGTTCCAGGACGTCGACACCGTCGCGCGCAACGGCAACGCCCGCGCGCCCGCCGCTCCCGTGAACACCAAGAAATAGACGCAGGGCTCGCCCATGATCGAACTCGCCAAGCGCTACTGGAAGATCGTCTCCCGCCCCGCCACGCACATCAGCCTCGGTGTGCTCACCGTGGCCGGCTTCGTCGCCGGCATCGTGTTCTGGGGTGGCTTCAACACCGCGATGGAACTCACGAACACCGAGAAGTTCTGCACCGGCTGCCACGAGATGAACGACAACGTGTTCGCCGAACTCAAGACCACCATCCACTACACCAACCGCTCGGGTGTGCGTGCCGTGTGCTCGGACTGCCACGTGCCGCACGACTGGACGTCCAAGATGGCCCGCAAGATGCAGGCGTCGAAGGAGGTGTGGGGCAAGATCTTCGGCACGATCGACACGCGCGAGAAGTTCCTCGACAAGCGCCTCGAACTCGCCCAGCACGAATGGGCCCGCTTCAAGGCCAACGACTCGCTGGAGTGCCGCAACTGCCACAACTACGAATCGATGGACTTCACCCGGCAGAGCCCGCGCGCGCAGGAGATGCACACGAAGTACCTCGAGACGAAGGAGAAGACCTGCATCGACTGCCACAAGGGCATCGCGCACCACCTCCCGTTCATCCCGCCGGGCGAGGGGCCGTCGGACACGCCGGGGCAGCAGCCGCCCACCCCGGACCCCACCGCGCCGCCGCGGTCCGCCGCGCCGGAGCCGCCCGCGAGCGGCAGCGGGACCTGACGGCCTTACGGGTAGATCTGACCGTGGCCGACGACCTTGGCGCGCACCTGGGCCACGCCCTTGTGGGTCGCCTGCCAGGGCTTCCAGAAGTTCGCCGGCCGGACGTAGCTGCAGTCGCCAGCCGTCTGCCAATGGAAGGCCCACTGACCGCCGTTGTTCTCCCCGATGACGGTGGTGCCGCCGAAGAAGTCGGGGATGAGCGGGTTGGCCGCGTTCGCGGCCCAGCTGTTCGTGCGGCCCTGGGCCGCCTTCCGGTCCTCCTCCGCCACCGCGCCCGCGCAGTACGTCGCCCGGCCGAGTGACCGCTGCGGTCCCAGCACCACGAGGTTGTGCGGGGCGGCCGTGTACCAGGCCAGCGCGTTCGCGTGCAACGCCGCCAGCGCGGCGTTCAGCGCCGCGTTCTCGATGTTGGGGCGGGTGTTGACGAGCCCGTGGTTCGCGCCGAAGCCGGCATTGGCATGGTGGACGAGGATGCCCGTGGTCATCCGGTCCACGAACAGCTTGCAGCCGGACATGCCGGCGGTGAGGAAGCCGAGGGGCTGCACCGTCCCGGCGGCGGCGTACAGCGCCGAGGGGATGAAGACGGAATGGATCTGCCCCAGGCCCCACGGCAGGAAGACCGTGTCGCCCCCGCCGGCCGTGAGCCCGATCGGCCGGGCCTGCTGGGCGTTCTTCGCGCCCACCGCGGCGGTGCACAGCGTGGCCGTCCAGTCGTAGGCGAAGTAGGTGGGCCCGTTGCGTCCCGCCAGCGGGTGCACCTGGGCGTTGCCCGGTGCGTAGGCGATGTCGTGGATGTGGTTGGCGTTGATGGCCATCGGCTCCCCCCGTTCGAATCGGATGGAGCCGCACTGTCGGCGTACCGGTGCGCGTTGTCAATCCACCGGGTCATGGGATTCCCGTCCAGGGCATGCCGTTTGCCCTCGGGGAAGAACGCCCCCCGTCAGCCCACGCCCACCAGGAGCCGCCCATGGACCCGATCGTCGACCTCCACCTGTCCCGCAGAGACCTCCTCATCGCGGGCGCCGCCTCCGCGACGGCGACCACCGGCGGCGCGGCCGCCGCGGCGCCGCCCACCGCGCCGCCGCCCGACGGCGCCGTCCCCCGCATGACCGTGACGCTGGTCGTCAACGGCACGCCCCGCACGCTCGAACTCGACACCCGCACCACGCTGCTCGACGCGCTGCGCGAACACCTCCACCTCACCGGCACCAAGAAGGGCTGCGACCACGGCCAGTGCGGCGCCTGCACCGTCATCGCCGACGGCCGTCGCATCAATTCGTGCCTGACGCTCGCCGTCATGCACGAGGGGTCGAAGGTCACCACGGTCGAGGGGCTCGGCGCGCCGGGCCGGCTGCACCCGATGCAGGCCGCCTTCGTGAAACACGACGGCTACCAGTGCGGCTACTGCACGCCGGGCCAGATCTGTTCGGCCGTGGCGGTGCTCGACGAGGTGAAGGCGGGCATCCCGAGCCACGTGAGCGCCGACCTGAACGTGAAGCCACTGCTGTCGGCCGAGGAGCTGCGCGAGCGCATGAGCGGCAACATCTGCCGGTGTGGCGCCTATTCCAACATCGTCGACGCGATCACCGAGGTCGCGGGGAGCGCGCCATGAACCCCTTCACCTACGAACGCGTGACCACGCCCGCCGCCGCCGCGTCGGCCGCTGCCCGCCAGCCCGGCGCGAAGTTCATCGCCGGCGGCACCAACCTGCTCGACCTGATGAAGCTGCGCATCGAGGCGCCGGTGCACCTGGTCGACGTCAACGCCCTGCCCCTGGACAGGATCGAGCCGGTCGAGGGCGGCGGCCTGCGCATCGGCGCGCTGGTGCGCAACACCGACCTCGCGGCCGATGGCCGCGTGCGGCGCGACTACGGCGTGCTGTCGCGCGCGCTGCTCGCCGGCGCCTCGGGCCAGCTGCGCAACAAGGCCACCACCGCCGGCAACCTGCTGCAGCGCACCCGCTGCCCGTACTTCTACGACACCGACCAGCCCTGCAACAAGCGGCAGCCCGGCAGCGGCTGCAGCGCCATCGGCGGGGTCACGCGGCAGCACGCGGTCATCGGGACCAGTTCGGCCTGCATCGCCACGCACCCGAGCGACATGGCCGTCGCGATGCGGGTGCTCGACGCCATCGTCGAGACGGTGCGGCCCGACGGCCAGGCCCGCCGCATCCCGATCGCCGACTTCCACCGCCTTCCCGGCGACACGCCGCACGTGGAGACGGTGCTCGAACGCGGCGAGCTGGTCACCGCGGTCACGCTGCCGCCGCCCGTGGGCGGCACCCACGTGTACCGCAAGGTGCGCGACCGCGCGTCGTACGCGTTCGCGCTCGTGTCGGTGGCCGCCATCGTCTCGCGCGACGGCACGGGCCGCGTGGCCGTGGGCGGCGTCGCCCACAAGCCCTGGCGCGTGGAGGCGGCCGAGACCGAGTTCCCCCGCGGCGCAACCGCGGTGGCGGCCAGGCTGCTGGCCGGCGCCACGCCCACCGACGACAACGCCTTCAAGGTGCCGCTGGTCGAGCGCACGCTCGCCGCCGTCATCGCCGACGCGAGGACCTGAGCCATGAAGTTCGACACCCCCGCCACCACCAACCCGATCGACCAGCTCAAGGTGATCGGCAAACCCACCGACCGCATCGAAGGCCCGCTCAAGACCTCCGGCACCGCGCGGTACGCCTACGAACGCGACGACGCCGTGCCCGACCCCGCCTACGGCGTCGTGGTGGGCGCCGCCATCGCGAAGGGCCGCATCGCCTCGATCGACCTGGCCGCCGCCCGGGCCGCGCCCGGCGTGCGCGCCATCGTCACGGCGGCGAACGCGGGCAAGCTCGGCAAGGGCAACTTCAACACCGCGCGGCTGCTGGCCGGCCCCGGCGTGCAGCACTACCACCAGGCGGTGGCCTTGGTGGTGGCCGACACCTTCGAGCAGGCGCGCGCCGCCGCGCAGCTGGTGAAGGTCACCTACGTCGCCAGCCGCGGGCAGTTCGACCTGTCGGCGGCGAAGGACGGCGCCAAGGCGCCGAAACCCAATGGCTTCGGCGGCCCGCCCGACACCGCCGTGGGCGACTTCGCCGGCGCCTTCGCGGCCGCGCCGCTGACCCTCGACGCCACCTACACCACGCCGGACCAGTCGCACGCGATGATGGAGCCGCATGCGTCCACGGCCGCGTGGCACGGCGGGCACCTCACCGTGTGGACGTCGAACCAGATGATCGCGTGGAGCGTGGGCGACATGGCGAAGACGCTGGGCATCCCGGAATCCCGCGTGCGCCTCGTTTCGCCCTTCATCGGCGGCGGCTTCGGCGGCAAGCTCTTCGTGCGCGCCGACGCCGTGCTCGCCGCGCTCGGCGCGAAGGCCGCCGGTCGGCCGGTCAAGGTGGCCCTGCAGCGGCCGCTGATGATGAACAACACCACGCACCGCCCCGCCACCATCCAGCGCATCCGCATCGGCACCGACGCCGCGGGGAAGATCACCGCCATCGGCCACGAGAGCTGGTCGGGCGACCTGCCCGGCGGCGGGCCCGAGACCGCCGTCAACCAGACGCGCCTCCTCTACGCCGGGGCGAACCGCCTGACCGCCACGCGCCTGGCGGTGTTGGACCTGCCCGAGGGCAACGCGATGCGCGCGCCCGGCGAGGCGCCCGGCTTGATGGCCCTGGAGATCGCGATGGACGAGATGGCCGAACGTGCGAAGCTCGACCCGGTCGAGTTCCGGGTGCTGAACGACACGCAGGTCGACCCCGAGAAGCCCGAGCGGCCATTCACGCAGCGCCGCCTCGTCGAATGCCTGCGCCTGGGCGCCGAGCGTTTCGGCTGGAACCGGCGCGACCCGCGGCCCGGCAGCCGGCGCGACGGCCGCTGGCTCGTGGGCTACGGTGTGGCCGCCGCGTTCCGCAACAACCTCGTGATGAAGTCGGCCGCCCGCGTGCGGCTCGATGCGCGCGGCCGCGTCACGGTCGAAACCGACATGACCGACATCGGCACCGGCAGCTACACCATCATCGGCCAGACCGCCGCCGAGATGATGGGCGTGCCGCTGGACCACGTGACCGTTCGCCTGGGCGATTCCACCTACCCCGTCTCGGCCGGCTCCGGCGGCCAGTGGGGCGGCAACAGTTCCACCGCCGGCGTGTACGCGGCGTGCGTGAAGCTGCGCCAGTCGGTCGCCCGCAAGGCCGGCTTCACGGCGGGTGAACCGGAGTTCGCCGACGGCCGGGTGCGCCTCGGCGACCGCTCGGTGACGCTCGCCGAGGTGGCGGGCCCCGACGGTCTCGTGGCCGAGGACTTCATGGAGTACGGCGACCTCGACAAGAAGGCCCAGCAGTCCACCTTCGGCGCGCACTTCGTCGAGGTGGGCGTGGACGCGGCCACCGGCGAGGTGCGCGTGCGACGCATGCTCGCGGTGTGCGCGGCCGGGCGCATCCTCAACCCGAAGGCGGCGCGCAGCCAGGTGATCGGCGCGATGTCCATGGGCGTGGGCGCGGCGCTGATGGAGGAACTCGCGGTGGACCACCGCCGCGGCTTCTTCGTGAACCACGACCTCGCCGGCTACGAGGTGCCGGTGCATGCCGACATCCCGCACCAGGAGGTGATCTTCCTCGACGAGACCGACCCGCAGTCGTCGCCGATGAAGGCCAAGGGCGTGGGGGAACTGGGCATCTGCGGCGTGGCCGGCGCCATCGCGAACGCGGTCTACAACGCCACCGGCGTGCGCGTGCGCGACTACCCCATCACGCTCGACAAGCTCCTCGCCGGCCTGCCGGCCGTCGCATGATGGAGAACCTCGACCTCGCCGTGCTGCGGCGCCTGCGCGACTGGCGGCGCGCCGGAACGCCCGCGCTGCTCGCCACCGTCGTGCGCACCTGGGGCTCGTCGCCCCGGCCCGTCGGCTCCATCATGGCCCTGTCCGCGGACGGCGCCGTGGCCGGTTCGGTCAGCGGCGGCTGCATCGAGGACGACCTCGTGGAGCGCTGGGCGAACGCGCCAGCCCCGCGCGGCGGGCCACCCCGTTTCCTGACCTACGGCGTCACCGCCGACGAGGCCCACCGTTTCGGGCTGCCCTGCGGCGGCACGCTGGAACTGCTGCTCGAGCACGACCCGGACGCCGACGCACTCGACGACCTCGTCGAGGCGGTGTCGCAGGGCCGCCTCGTGCGCCGCGCCGTGCGGGTGGCCGACGGGTCCGTCGTGCAGCAGCCGCTGCGCCAGCCCGAGGGGCTGCGGGTCGCCGACGGCGTGGTCAGCAACACCTTCGGCCCCGCGTTCCGGATGCTGCTGATCGGCGCCGGCCAGCTGGCCGAATGCCTCGCCACGATGGCGTGCTTCAGCGGTTTCGACGTCACGGTGTGCGACCCGCGCGACGCCCACCACGGCGGCTGGAACGTGGCCGGCGTCCGCCTGCTCACCGACATGCCGGACGACGTCGTCACCGCCTGTCGCCCCGACGCCCGCACCTGCGTGATCGCCCTCACCCACGACCCGAAGCTCGACGACCTGGCGCTGATGGAAGCGTTGCGGTCCGAGGCCTTCTACGTCGGCGCGATCGGCAGCCGCCGGAACCAGGCCACGCGGCGCGAACGCCTGACGACCCACTTCGGGCTGACCGACGCCCAGATGGGCCGCCTGCACGGTCCGGTGGGGCTCGACATCGGCAGCCGCACGCCCCCCGAGATCGCGGTCAGCATCATGGCGCACGTGATCGCGGTGAAGAACGGGTCGAGGCCCGCGGAACACCCGGCGCCGTCGCCGCGGGCCGCCGTCGACATCGCGTGAAGCCCGGCGCCGGCGCCCTTAACATGCGGGCAGCAACAGGTTTCACGAGGAAATTCCGATGTCTCAGAAAGTCGCGGTGGTGGTCGGTGGTGGCAGTGGCATGGGCGCGGCGGCCGCGCGCCGGCTGGCGGCGGACGGGTTCGCCGTCGCCGTGATGTCGTCGTCCGGAAAGGGCGAGGCGCTCGGCCGGGAATTGGGCGGCCTCGGCGTGACCGGCTCCAACCGGTCGACCGAGGACCTGCAGCGCCTGGTCGACCTCGTCGTCGCGCGCTGGGGCCGCATCGACGTGCTCGTCAACAGCGCGGGCCACGGCCCCCGCGCGCCGGTGCTGGAACTCACCGACGAACAGTGGGCCACCGGCATGGAGGTCTACCTGATGAACGTGATCCGCGCCACGCGGCTCGTCGCGCCGGTGATGGTGAAGCAGGAGGGCGGCGCCATCGTCAACATCTCCACCGCCTGGGTGGCCGAGCCGAGCCCGATGTTCCCGACCTCGGCCGTGTTCCGCGCGGGCCTCGCGGCGTTCACGAAACTCTTCGCCGACGAACACGCCGCGCGCAACGTGCGCATGAACAACGTGCTGCCGGGCTGGATCGACAGCCTGCCCCAGCAGGACGCCCGCCGCGCGAACGTGCCGATGCAGCGTTACGGCACGAGCGACGAGATCGCCGCCACCATCGCGTTCCTCGCGTCCGAGGGCGCGGCCTACATCACCGGGCAGAACATCCGCGTGGACGGCGGCCTGATGCGCTCGATCTGATTCAGGCCGACAGCGGCCAGCGCGCGAGCACGTCGTAGCGCTTCGGCTGATCCGCCATCAGGCTGTCGATCAGCACGAACTCGCGCGCGGTCCACGTGACGGGCTCGACGGGTGTTTCCGGCACCAGCGGATCGTCGTAGAGCAAGGTGACGTGCGGCGTGAACGCGCGTTCCTTGCGGACGATCCCGACCCGCAGCAGCGCCTCGTTCAGCGCCTTCTGGAAGGCCACGAGGGGCGCGAGCGCGTCGCCGCCCCGCAGCACGAACGGCCGGTTGCCCGGCCGTCCCGTGAAACTCGCCGCGCGGTCGAACGTGACCTCGAACGGCGCCACCCGCGCGGCCGTCGAGGCCGCGACCTGCACCTTGTCCAGGAGACCCGGCGGGATGCCGGGGAAGTCGCCCACGTGGAAGAGCGTCACGTGCAGCTTGTCCGGCTGAACGGCCCGTGCCTTGAGCCCGTGTTCCGCGCGCAGCGTCGCGATGGCCTCGCCGATGCGGGCGCGCGCCGCCTCGTCCGGCTGCAGCGCGAGGAAGAGTCGGTCGGTGGGCGTGGGTTCGGGATCGATCCCCAGCAGGGACATCTGGTCGGACATGGGCGGGCGGTGGCAACGGACGGGTCGACCAGCATACCGCGCTCGGTGCGGGACAATGGGACCCCATGACGACCGCCCTGCCCGATCCCGACCCGATGCCCGTGGCCCCCGAGCCCCCCGACCTCGACGAGTGCTGCGGCAACGGCTGCGACCCGTGCATCTTCGACCTGCACCACCTGGCCATGGACGACTACCGGCAGGCGCTGCGGGCCTGGCGCGAGCGGCATCCGGAGCCGCCGGCGGCGGGCTGAGCAACGGGTCACCCCGGCGGACGCCGGGGCCCACCGCACCGCCGCGCGCCTTGCCGGCAGTGGATCCCGGCGTTCGCCGGGACGACAAACCTCCCCGGGACTCCCCCCATCAGGGCGACCCGAGGCACCCCGCGCTTGTCACACAATGCCCGGGCCGGATGAGGGAAGGCATCGATCTTCCCCGGCGGCGACAACCTCTCGTCCTTCAACACACCTGTTCCTGGAGTCAGACAATGTCCGTTCGCCTGCTGTTCGCCACCGTGGCCCTGTGCCTCGGCGTCATCGCCACCCCCGCCCATGCCAAGCGCGGCATCGGCGTCATCAACACCGGTGACGAGCTCTTCGAGGTCGCGCCGTTCCCGGCCGAGGTGGTCGCCGAGGTGCCGCAGACCAAGAACCTGCAGGTGGGCTACAAGTGCAGCCACTTCGGCGTCTTCTGGGCCGACGTGTGGACGTGGGACTGCCAGCTGGTCGGCGTGGAAAGCGAGAACAGCTACGTGAGCCTGCCCGACGAGCTGCGCACGAAGCTCTCCGCCGACCCGCAGTACGGCTACAGCCACGCCAAGCGCGGCCTGTGGAACCACTACGGCTTCTGGGCCGTGCTGGCCGCGGTGGTCGTGTTCCTCGGCGTCGGCGCCGTGACGGGCAAGAAGGAATCGGCGGACGCGGCGACCGCCTGATCCCGTGTCCCGCGAGGCCTTCGGGCTTCTCGCCTTCGCGGTGGTGGCCGTCTGGCTGCCACCGCTTCGCATCGGGTCCCGTGAGATTCCGGTCTGGCCGGTGGCCTTCGCCGCCGCGGTGGGGCTGGCGCTGGCGTCGGGCGTGTTGCGCGGGCCCGCGCTCGGCACGCTCGTCGCCTTCGCGGCGGTGACCTGGAACGCCGTCGCCGCGCCGCGGGGCCGGCCGCTGTTCACCGTGCTGAGCGGTCTTCTCGCCGTGGCGTTGTCGGTGCACCTGCTCCCCGGCTTCGAGAACCCGAAGGTGTTCGACGCCGAACGCCTCACGCCCGACGCGCGCCCCTTCACGCAGTACCTCAACTTCGACAAGGCCATGGCGGGGTTGTTCCTGCTCGCCGCGTTCTCGCCGCGCGCGCGTCGCTGGCGCGATGCCGGCGCACTCGTCGCACCGACATCCCTCGCGGCCGCGGCGACCGCCACCGGGGTGCTGGGCCTCGCGCTGCTGCTGGGCCTGGTGCGCGCCGACCCGCACTGGCATCCGCTCGCCCCCACCTTCCTCGCCGTCAACCTGCTGTTCACGTGCGTGGCCGAGGAGGCGTTCTTCCGCGGGCTCGTGCAGCCCCGCCTGCCCGGGCCCCGACCGGTCGCGGTGGCCGTCTCCGCCTTGCTCTTCGGCCTCGTGCACCTGCCCGGCGGCTGGGCCTACGCGCTGCTGGCCACCGTGCTGGGCCTCGGTTGCGCGTGGGTGTTCGAGCGCACCGGCCGCATCGAGTCGGCCATCGCCGTGCACTTCGTGGTGAACGCGGTGCACTTCACCGGGTTCACCTACCCGATGCTCGCGAGCGCGTGATCGAGCAGCAGCAGCGCGAAGATCCCCGACAGGTACACGATCGAGTAGCGGAACACCGGCATCGCGAGCCGGGTGTCGCGCCGCAGCCGCCACGCGAGCCACGTGAAGCGCCCGCCGAGCAGCGTCGCCCCCGCGAGGTAGGTCCAGCCCGCCATGCCGATCGCGGACGGCAGCAGCGACACCGCCCACAGCGCCACCGTGTACGCGAGGATGCGGCCGCACGTGAACGGCACGCCGTGGGTCACCGGCAGCATGGGCAGCGACGCGCGGGCGTAGTCGTCGCGGCGGTGGATCGCCAGCGCCCAGAAGTGCGGCGGGGTCCAGATCAGGATGATCAGGAACAGCACCAGCGCGCCCGCGTCCAGGTGGCCGGTCACCGCGACCCAGCCCAGCAGCGGGGGCGCCGCCCCCGCGGCCCCGCCGATCACGATGTTCTGCGGCGTGCGGCGCTTGAGGAACAGGCTGTAGATGCCGGCGTAGCCCACGAGCGAGGCCCAGGTCAGCACCGTGCACAGCGGGTTCGTGAACGCGAGCAGCAGCGCGGTGCCGAGCGCGCCCAGCACCGCGGCGAACAGTGCCGCCTGGACGCCCTGCAGCGCCCCGGTGGGCAGCGGCCGGCCGCGCGTGCGCGCCATCAGCGCGTCCACGCGCTGGTCGATCAGGTGGTTGAGCGACGCGGCCGAGCCCGCGAGCAGCGCGATGCCGAGCGTGCCGAACACGAACACCCGCCACGGCACGATGGACGGTGTCGCGAGGGTCATGCCCACGGCCACCGTGAACACCATCAGCGCGACGACCCGCGGCTTCGTCAGCTCGACGTAGCGGCGCCAGTCGGCGCGGGCGACGGTCCAGGTGGTGGGCGACGCCATGGGCTCAGCGGAAGAACAGCTGCCGCACCGCGTGGGTGTGGCCGCCCTCGATGGCCATCAGCGCGACCAGCACGGCGAGCGCGCCCACCGGCAGCAGGATGGCCGTCACGAGCGCCAGGCGCTCCCACGCCATGTGCATGAAGATCGCGACGATCAGGCCGGCCTTCAGCAGCATGAAGACGATGATCAGCGTCCACCGCAGCAGGCCCTGCACGTGGAAGTAGTCGACCATGTACGACAGCGTGCTCAGCACGAACAGCAGCGCCCAGATCCTCAGGTACAGCCCGATCGGGTGCTGCTGGCCGGTGTGTGTGCTCATGGTTCACCTCACCACAGGTAGAAGAACGCGAAGATGAAGACCCAGACCAGGTCCACGAAGTGCCAATAGAGGCCCACGATCTCGACCGTGGACGCGTCGGCCCGGCCCTGCAGCACCCGGTGCGCGAACAGCAGCAGCAGGATCACGCCGCCGGTCACGTGCAGGCCGTGGAAACCGGTGATCATGAAGAACACCGACCCGAACTGCGCCGCGCCCCACGGGTTCTCCCAGGGCCGCATGCCCTCCAGCAGCAGCTTCGACCACTCGAAGGCCTGCATCAGCACGAAGGTCTCGCCGAACGCGGCCGTGACGACCATCAGCGCGGCCGCGTTGGCGCGGTCGCCGCTGTACGCGAAGTTCACCGCCATCGCCATCGTGCCGCTGCTCGTGATCAGCACGAAGGTCATGATCGCGATCAGCAGCAGCGGCACCTGCGTCGCGCCCACGTGCAGCGCGAACACCTCGCTCGGGTTGGGCCACTGGGCGGTGATGGACGCGCGCACCGTCATGTAGCCCGTGAGGAACGAGCCGAAGATGAAGGTGTCGCTCAGCAGGAAGATCCACATCATCGCCTTGCCCCACGAGACGTGGAAGGCCTGGCGGTCGGACGACCAGTCGGCGACGAGGCCGCGGCCGCCGTCGGGGAGCGGCACGCTGCTCATGACGGCACCCCGCAGATCGCCCGGGCCACGTCCGGCGTGATCCACCGGAACGCGGCGAACAGCGCGAGCCAGACGGCCAGCAGGAAGTGCCAGTAGCGGGCGCACAGCGCGATGCGGCGGTCGCCGGCCTCGGCCCCGCTCACGTTGCCCCACGCGACCAGTCCGCACACCGCGTGCAGCGCATGCAGGCCCGTCAGCAGGTAGAAGAAGCTCGCGGCGGGGTTGCCGGTCAGCACCACGTTCACCGCCTGCAGCGCCTGCCAGGCCCAGCACTGCACGGCGACGAAGGCGACGCCGCACAACCCCCCGGCCATCAGCCAGGAACGGGACGTCGACCGCGACGCGTGGTGCAGCAGCAGGCTGCCGGCCCCGAGCACCGCGGTGCTGAGCCAGAGCTGCCACGGCATCGCGATGGCGGTGGCGTCGGGACTCGCGAGCCGCATCACGTAGGCGGTGAGGAACAGCCCGAAGAGGCTCGTCACCACGGCGAGCAGCACCCAGACGCCGGTGCTCAACGCCCGTTCGCGGTCCGCCGCCACCACGGGGAAGGTCGTCGTGTTCATGGATGTCCCCTCCCCGGCCCCGGCTCCACGCCCCCGGCCTTCGCCGGCGCGTCCTGCGGGATGAAGTCGAGCTGCGTGCCCGGAACGCTGTAGGAGTAGGCCCATCGGCGCACGACCGGCAGCTGGTCGCCCCAGTTGCCGTGGGCCGGCGGGGTCTCGGGCGTGAGCCACTCGAGCGACGCGGCGTTCCACGGGTTCGGGTCGGCGCGCCGGCCGTGGAAGGCGCTCCACACCAGGTTGAACACGTACACGAGCTGCGTGACGCCGACGATGATCGCGATCACCGTGATCCACGCGTTGAAGGTGTGGGCCGAGGCCGGGATGAAGTCGTACGCCGCGTAGTCGTGGTACCGACGCGGCATGCCCAGCAGGCCGAGGTAGTGCATCGGGAAGAAGATCGAGTAGGTGCCGATGAACGTCACCCAGAAGTGGAAGTGCCCGAGGCGGTCGTCGAGCATGCGCCCGGTGATCTTCGGGAACCAGTGGTAGATGCCGCCGAACACCACGAGCAGCGGCGCCACCCCCATCACCATGTGGAAGTGCGCCACGACGAAGTACGTGCCCGACAGCGGCACGTCCACGCTCACGTTGCCGAGGAACAGGCCCGTGAGCCCGCCCACCAGGAACGTGGCCATGAACGCGAGCGCGAACAGCATGGGCACGGTGAGATGGATGTCGCCGCGCCACAGCGTCAGCAGCCAGTTGTAGACCTTGATGGCCGTGGGCACCGCGATGATCAGCGTGCTCGTCGCGAAGAAGAAGCCGAAGTACGGGTTCATGCCGCTCACGAACATGTGGTGTGCCCACACGACGAAGCTCAGGCCCCCGATGGCGACGATGGCCCACACCATCGTGCGGTACCCGAAGATCGCCTTGCGCGCGTGCACGCTGATCAGGTCCGACACGATGCCGAACGCGGGCAGCGCCACGATGTAGACCTCGGGGTGGCCGAAGAACCAGAACAGGTGCTGGAACAGCAGCGGGCTGCCGCCCTTGTGCGCCGACACCTGCCCCATCGAGACGAGGGCGGGCATGAAGAAGCTCGTGCCGAGCGTCTTGTCGAACAGCATCATCACGCCGCTCACGAACAGCGCAGGGAACGCGAGCAGCGCGAGGATGGTGGCCACGAAGATGCCCCACACCGACAGCGGCATCCGCAGCAGCGTCATGCCCTCGCAGCGCAGCTGCAGCACGGTGGTGACGTAGTTGAGACCGCCCATCGTGGCCGCCACGATGAAGATCAGCAGCGACACCAGCATCACGATGATGCCCCAGTCGTGCCCCGGCGTGCCGGGCAGGATGGCCTGCGGCGGGTACAGCGTCCAGCCCGCGCCGGTGGGGCCGCCCGGCACGAAGAAGCTCGCCATCAGCACCACCACCGACAGCAGGTAGAACCAGAAGCTCAGCATGTTGAGGTACGGGAACGCCATGTCGCGCGCGCCCACCATCAGCGGGATCAGGTAGTTGCCGAAGCCGCCGAGGAACAGCGCCGTGAGCAGGTAGATCACCATGATCATCCCGTGCATCGTGACGAACTGGTAGTAGCGCTCGGCGTCGATGAACGCGAACTGCCCGGGGAAGCCGATCTGCAGCCGCATCAGGTTCGACAGCAGCAACCCGACCAGGCCCACCGCGATGGCGGTGCCCCCGTACTGCACCGCGATCACCTTGTGGTCCTGGCTCCAGACGTAGCGGGTCCAGAAGCTTTGCGGCGCGTGGTGCGCGCTGTCGTGGGCGGGGTGCACGTAGGCCATCGGGATCCCCTCATTGCGGCGCGGGCGCCTGGGCCTTGATGTACGCCACCAGCGCGTCCAGTTCCGGGTCGGTGAGCTCGACCTTCGGCATCACCGGCGGGTAGCCCTTGACCGAACGGGCCGTGGGGTTGCGGATGAAGTCGCGCAGGTACGCTTCGTCGACCTTGGCGGAGGTGCCGTCGTCCATCGACTCCATCTTCCCGAAGAGGCCCTGCCACGTGGGGCCGACGATGGTGCGGCCGTCGATGCTGTGGCAGGCCACGCAGCCCTTCGCGCCGGCGAGCGCCCGGCCCTTGTCGACGAGCGGGTCGCCGGTGGACTGGGCCGCCTTCGCACGCGCGGCCAGCGCCATCGTGAACGTGGGCTGCTTCGCGAGCCACGCCTGGTACGCGGCGTCGGACTCCACCACCACGAATCCGCGCATGTTCGGATGCCCCACGCCGCACAGCTGCGCGCACATCGATTCGTAGCGCCCGTCCACCGTGGGCGTGAACCAGAAGCTGCTGACCTGCCCCGGCACGATGTTCATGCGCGCGCGAAAGGGCGGGACGAAGAAGTCGTGCAGCACGTCGTTCGAACGCATCAGCACCTGCACCGGCCGGCCCTTCGGCAGGTGCACCTCGTTGCCGGTCACCAGCACGTCGTCGAGCGCGCGGGTGTCGGTGGGGTCGAGGCCGAACGGGTTGTCGGGTTTCACGAAGCGGGCGTCGCTGCCGCCCAGCGCCCCGTCCGCGCCTTGCAGACGGAAGCGCCACTGCCACTGCTCGCCGAGCACCTCCAGCACGAGGGCGTCCTTCGGGGGCCGCACGTAGTCGGCGTACACGACGAGGCCCGGCGCGAGCAGGCCCACGATGCCCACCGTGGTGATGCCGATCAGCCAGCGTTCGAGCTTGTGGTTCTCGGGCTCGTACGACGCGCGCTGCCCGGGACGGTGGCGGTAGCGCCACAGCACCCACACGAGGAACAGGCCGATGAGGACGAAGAAGATGCCGGTGATCAGGAAGGTGATCCACAGCGTGTGGTCCATGCTGGCCCAGTTCGACGCGAGCGGCGTCGTCCACCACGGGGTGAGCCAGTGGAACAGCAGCGAACCGACAACGACGAGGAGCAGGACAACGGTGATCGGCATGGCGTTCGTCCTGCCCGTCGATCACATGGGCCGGTGTGCCTCGGTCGGAGGCCTCGCGAGGCGGCGGTAGAGCACCGCCGCGGTCACCCCGAACACGATGTGCGCGATTGCCGTGCCGAGGCCCTGCAGTTCGGCGAACCAGGGGAACCAGAGCACCATCAGGTGGAAGTTGAGCCCGTACAGCAGCAGGCCGAACACCGCGCCCAAACCGACCAGCGTGGTGGTGTCGTCGTCGCCGTGCAGCCCGGCGGCGACGAAGCCGAGCACGAGGCCGAACCCGACGCCGAGCATGTAGTGCGTGACCAGCGCGGTGGCGACGGTGCCCAGGTCGAACACGTGCGGCGTGGCCCACATCGCCTCGGGCCCGAGCAGGATCGCGGCCACCATCTGCGAGAGGCGCCAGGCGCCGGCGGTGCCCGGCGCGAAGGCCGACCAGAGCAGCTCCAGCGCCATCAGCACGGCGCCACCGGCGAAGCCGGCGACCGCGGCCGCGGTCCAGTCGAACGGGCGCCGCTCCCAGCGGTGCAGGTGAAGGGGAATGTCCATGATCGCCTCCAACGAACGGCGTCACGCGGGCGTGGCGGGGCTTCGAGCTTCCGGGGGGTGGAACTCAGGGGAATGCGGGAATGTTCGGCTCCACGCCCTCGAAGTGACCTTCGGGGTGCAGCGTCTGCAGCAGCTGCTCGATCTCGTCCACGCGCTGGCGCGGCACGTCGACCATCAGCAGGATCTCGCCCTTCTTCAGCGCCGAGGCGAACCGCGCGAGGCGGTTGCTGGGCGTGGACACGCCGATCATGCTGGACGACCAGGCCCCGATGAGCCCGCCCACGAAGCCGAGCACGGCGACCATGCCCCACTGGGGTTCGTCACCGACGATGGGGAAGAACACGGCGGCCACCAGCCCGACCACGATGCCGGCACCGCCGCCGATCACGAGGCCCGCCTGCGCGGAGCGCACGACGTCGGAGGTCTGGAGGAGGTTGGCGGCGTGGAGGCCGGTCATGTCGGCTTCGTCGTCGGCGACGAAGTGGATGTGCCGTTCGCTCACGCGGGCCAGCAGCAGGTCGTTCATGGTCCGACGTGCGCTGGCCAGGTCGGGCAGCAGCCAGTAGATGCGCTTGCGCATGATTGCTCCTTGCTTCGCGGGTTGAAACTTGCGAAAGACGTGATGAGCGCTTGCGTTCCTTATACACCTGGCCCCTGCCCCCTTCAAGACGAGACTATCCCGTGGTCACGGTGGTCCGTGAACGAAACGGCCGTCATCCCGGCGAACGCCGGGACCCACTGCACCCGCGGCGCGGCCATGTCCGGTGGGCCCCGATGTTCATCGGGGCGACAGCCCTCGGGCGTCAGAAGAAGCCCATCGCCGACTCGTCGTAGCTCACGAGCAGGTTCTTCGTCTGCTGGTAGTGGTCGAGCATCATCTTGTGGTTCTCCCGGCCGATGCCGCTCTGCTTGTAGCCACCGAACGCGGCGTGCGCCGGGTAGGCGTGGTAGCAGTTGGTCCACACGCGCCCGGCCTGGATGCCGCGGCCCATGCGGAACGCGGTGTTCATGTCGCGGCTCCACACGCCGGCGCCGAGGCCGTACAGCGTGTCGTTCGCGATCGACAGCGCCTCCTCCTCGTCCTTGAACGTCGTGAGCGACACGACCGGGCCGAAGATCTCCTCCTGGAAGATGCGCATCTTGTTGTGGCCGCGGAACACCGTGGGCTTCACGTAGTAGCCGCCTTCCAGGTCGCCCGGCAGCACGTTGCGTTCGCCGCCGATCAGCACCTTGGCGCCTTCCTGGCGGCCGATGTCGAGGTAGCTCAGGATCTTCTCGAGCTGCTCGTTCGAGGCCTGCGCGCCGATCATCGTCGACATGTCCATCGGGTTGCCCTGCTTGATGGCGGCCACGCGGGCGATGGCCCGTTCGATGAAGGCGTCGGCGATCGACTCCTGCACCAGCACGCGCGACGGGCACGTGCACACCTCGCCCTGGTTCAGCGCGAACAGCGCGAAGCCTTCGAGCACCTTGTCGAAGAAGGCGTCGTCCTTCGACATCACGTCGGCGAAGAAGATGTTGGGCGACTTGCCGCCGAGTTCCAGCGTCACGGGAATCAGGTTCTGGCTCGCGTACTGCGAGATCAGGCGGCCGGTGGTGGTCTCGCCGGTGAACGCGATCTTGCCGATGCGGTTGCTCGACGCGAGCGGCTTGCCGGCCTCGAGCCCGAAGCCGTTGACGACGTTGAGCACGCCCGGCGGCAGCAGGTCGCCGATGACCTCCATCAGCACGAGGATCGACACCGGCGTCTGCTCGGCGGGCTTGAGCACGACGCAGTTGCCGGCGGCCAGCGCCGGCGCGAGCTTCCACACGGCCATCAGCAGCGGGAAGTTCCACGGAATGATCTGGCCCACGACCCCGATGGGCTCGTGGAAGTGGTACGCGTAGGTCTTTTCGTCGATCTCGCTGATGCTGCCCTCCTGCGCGCGCAGGCAGCCTGCGAAGTAACGGAAGTGGTCGACGGCGAGCGGCAGGTCGGCGTGCGTGGTCTCGCGCAGCGGCTTGCCGTTGTCCCACGTCTCGGCGGCGGCCAGCATCGGCAGGTTCTGCTCGATGCGGTCGGCGATGCGGTTGAGGATGTTGGCGCGGGTGGTGGGCGACGAACGGCCCCACGGGCCCTTCGCGGCGTGCGCGGCGTCGAGCGCGCGTTCGATGTCGGCGGCGGTCGAACGCGGCACCTCGCAGAAGACACGGCCGGTCACCGGCGTGACGTTCTCGAAGTACTGCCCTTCGGCCGGGGCGACCCACTCGCCGTTGATGAAGTTGCCGTAGCGTTTCTTGAAGGCGACGGGTTGGCCGAATTTGCCGGGCTCGAGCATGTCCATGGTGGCTCTCCAGGGGGTTGAGGGAAGGAATCGAACACGTCCCCTGGCGCATCTCGCGTGCCAGGCGCCGATGCCTCGAAAACCGCCCTCCGGGTCCGTCGCTTTCGAGGGAAAGCCCCGCCGCGGTGTGCCACCGTGTCACACCCGGTGTGCCATCGCTGTCCCGTGGCGGACCGTGCGCCACGCGACGCACCGGGCGAGCCTGCCTGCACGCGAATTGCAGGTGGGACGAGCCGCAGGAGGACACCGCGATGGACCACCACGACACCGAGACCCCCAAAGCACTGAAGGCCGAGCGCCTGTTGGCGCTGGCCTTCGTGCTGGTGACCTTGTGCGCCCTGCCGGCGCTGCTGTTCGGGTGAGTCAGCGCGGCCGTGACGCCGCGGCCTTCGCCGCGTCGACCGACGTCGTGCGCTTCGGCGGGTCCAGCGGCCGCGTCTCGACGAAGGTCTTGATCGCCCAGATCTCGTCGTCCCGCAGCACGCCGCGCCAGGGTGGCATGTGCACGACTCCGGCGCGCACCTTGCCGTCGAGCACCGAGCGCAGGTAGTAGGAGTCGACGTCGCGCAGGCAGTGCGCCTTCAGCGCGGGGTCGGACAGCCGGCGGCAGAAGCCGTCGAGGCGGCGCAGGTCGGGCGCCTCCGCGGTCGGCGAGACGGCCTGTTCGCCGTGGCACGTGGCGCAGTGCGCCTCGTAGGCGACGCGGCCGGGTTCGATGGCCGCCGTGTCCCCGCGCATCGGGTTCGGGGGCGCGGCCAGGACGGGACATCCAGCGGCCAGCAACAGGAGAAGGACGAGGCGCATGCGGGTCTCCAGGGTCACCAGCCGTCCGGGCAACCGGTGCAGCCGTCGAAGTTGGCGTCGGGGAAGATCGCGAAGCGCAGCACCGCGCCGCGCAGGTCGGCGCCCTTCAGGTTCGTCGCGTTGAACTTCGCCTCCTGCAGGTCGGCGTCGGCGAGCTTCGCGCCCTCGAGGTTCGTGAGCACGAAACGCACGGCCTCGAGGTTCGCGGAGCGCAGGTCCGCCCAGCGCAGGTCGGCCCGGAAGAAGCGCGCCTGCTCCAGGTCGGCGCCGACGAGGGTCGCGTGGCGCATCGACACGCCCGGCGCATTGAGCGCGTAGGCGCGCGCCGCCGTCAGGTCGGCGCCGTCGAGCACCGCGCCGGCCAGGTTGGCCGAGCGCAGGTTCGCGCGGTTCAGCTTCGCGCCGGTGAAGTCGACGCCGCGCAGGTCCTTGCCGACGAGGTTGGCGTGGCGCAGGTCGGCGCCGGGGCACTGCGCGTACGGCCAGAGGTGGCAGCCGTCGATGACGGTGACCTCCGGCGCGGGCGCGGGCTGCGCGACGGCCGCTCCACCCGCCAGGCCGAGACAGAGCCCGAAACAGAGCGCGAGGAGCGGCCCGCCCCTCATTTGGCGGCCACCTTCCGGCCTTCCGCGCGCGGCAGCTTGAACACCCAGTAGCTGCCGCCCTGCGTGATCTGCTTCGTCAGGTCGGCCATGTCGCCGCCCCACAGCGGCACCGCGCCGCCGTACCCGCTCGACAGGCCGATGTACTGCTCGCCGTCCTGCTCCCACGTGATGGGCACCGAGACCACGCCCGAACCCGTCTGGTACTTCCACAGCTCCTTGCCGGTCTTCGCGTCGAAGGCCTTCACGAAGCCGTCGGACGTGCCGGTGATCAGCAGCCCGCCTGCGGTCGTCAGCGTGCCGGCCCACAGCGGGAACTTCTCCTTGTTCTCCCACACGATGCGGCCGGTCTTCGGGTCGATCGCGCGCAGCGTGCCCACGTGGTCGTCGTACAGGCGCTTGATGCGGAAGCCCTGGCCCAGGTAGGCCGAGCCCGGCTTGTACGTCACGTGTTCGGTCCAGTAGTCCATCGCCCAGTGGTTGCCGGGGATGTAGAAGAGGCCGGTGTCCGGCGAGTACGACATCGGCATCCAGTTGGTGCCGCCGAGGAACGGCGGCGACACGAACACGGCCTTGCCCTTCTCGGCGCCACCCTCGGGCAGCGGCGGCCGGTTGCCGGTCTCGACCGGGCGCCCCGTCTTCAGGTCGAAGCCCTTCGCCCAGGTGATGCCATCGACGAACGGCCACGCGTTGATCAGCGACGTGGGCTTGTTCGGGTAACCCGCGCCGGTGGCGAGCTTCTCGCGGTCGGTCACGAAGAAGTAGCCGTTGCGGTCGGCATGGGCGCTCGCCTTCACGAGCTTGCCCGTCTTCGGGTCCTTGTACTCGAACAGCACGACGGAGTTGTTGCCGGAGAAGTCCCACGCGTCGTTCGGCGTGTGCTGGTAGAAGCCCTTGAGTTCGCCGGTGCTCGCGTCGACGTAGGCTTGGCCGGAGGTGAAGAGGCTGTCCCACTCGAGCGGGTTGCCGCCCTCGGCCGTGCGCTTCCACGTGTTCCACGGCGCCGGGTTGCCGGAGCCGATCACGATGGTGTTGGTCTCGGGGTCGAACGACGCCGTCTGCCACGGCGCGCCGCCGCCCTGCTTCCACGATTCGGTGAGGTTGCCGTCCCTGTCGCGCGGCCAGCTCGGGGCCTTCACGTCGCCGGTGGTCACGCTGTCCTTGCCTTCGAGGCGGCCCATGTGGCCTTCCACCAGCGGACGGGCCCACACCTCGGCGCCGGTCTCGGGGTCGCGCGCGAACAGCCAGCCGAGCACGCCGAACTCGTCGCCCGAACTGCCGTGCACGACGAGCACGCGGCCGCCCTTCTCGCGCACGATGAACGGCGCGCCGGTCATCGTGTAGCCCACCTTGTGGTCGCCGAACTTCTGGTTCCACACGACGGCGCCTGTCTTCTTGTCGAGCGCGACGAGGCGCGCGTCGAGCGTGCCGAAGTAGATCTTGTCGCCGTAGATGGCCGGGCCGCGGTTGACGACGTCGCAGCACGGGCGGATGTCGTCGGGCAGGCGGTGTTCGTAGGCCCACAGCTGGTGGCCGGTCTTCGCGTCGAGCGCATAGAGGCGCGAGTACGACGCGGTGACGTAGATGACACCGTCGTGCACGAGGGCCTGCGCCTCCTGGCCGCGCTGCTTCTCGCCGCCGAACGAGAAGGTCCACGCGGGCACGAGCGTGTCGACGTTGCGCGTGGTGATGCGTTTCGCCGGGCTGTGGCGTTGCGCCTTCAGGCCGAGCCCGTAGCTGAGCACGTCCCCCGTGGTCTTGTCGTCGTGGACGAGGTCGTCCCACGCGACCTTGCCGCCGGCCGCGTGCGCGGCGCCGATCAGGAACGCGAGGGTGGTCGCCGCCAGCGGCGCGGCGATGCGGGTGAGTGTCGGTTGCATGCTGGTATCCCGTGTGGTTTGAGGTGGTCTTGGGGCGGCCGGGCCGCACCACCCGAAGCGCAACATGCATGCCACGCGTCACCTCGCCGCGATGGCGCCTCCACGCGCGGGAAAGCCCCGAGATCGCTGTTCCGCCTTGCCACAACAGGCGCGCCGCGGTGTGCCGGCGCGGACCGTGTCGCTGCCATCGCGGCACACGTCCACCCCGTTTCCGCGTGGCATGTGTGTTGCCTCGGGGGCCTCCGTCATTTCACGGAAGGAAACCCCATGACACCGATCACCCGCCGCCACTTCGTCCTCTGCGCCTGCGTCGCCGCGCCGCTGCCCTTGTCCGCCCAGACGCCGGCCCGCGTCGACGAAGCCGGCGAACAGGCCGTGGCCCTCGGCTACAAGCACGACACCGCGAAGGTCGACAAGGCGAAGTACCCGAAACACACGCCCGCGCAGAAGTGCGCGAACTGTTCGTTCTGGCAGGGCAAGCCCGACGAAGCCTGGGCGGGCTGCGCGATGTTCGGCCGCAAGCAGATCGCCGGGCCGGGGTGGTGTGCGGCGTGGGCCGCCGCGCCCGCGCGTTAGGCCGTGTCGCCGCCCTGCCCGCGCAGGCGGCGGTAGATGGTGTTGCGGCTGATGCCCAGCTGCTTCGACGCCGCCGAGATGTTGCCGCCGAGCGCCTCGAGCGTCGTGCGGATCAGCTCGGCCTCGGCCTGCTCCAGCGTGTGGGCCGGGACGGACGGCACGGGACGCGGCGCCTCGGGCACGGCCGCGGGCTCCGCCGCCACGCACACCGGCGCGGGCGCCGGCGCATGGCCGGCCTGCCGTGCCTCTTCCAGGAAGTCGTCCGACAGGTGGGCCGTGGTGATCTCGTGTTCGCCGACGGACATCACGGCCGCCGTGCGCAGCACGTTGGCGAGCTGGCGGATGTTGCCGGGCCACGGGTAGCGGCGGAACAGCGCGCGCACGGGGCTGCTGAGGTCGGGCGGGTCCTGCGGGCGTTCGGCCATCAGGATGCGCCGCGCCACGGCCTCGAGGTCGGTGCGGTCGCGCAGGGCCGGCAGCTTCAGCGCCAGGCCGTTCAGGCGGTAGTACAGGTCCTCGCGGAACGTGTGCTGGTCGATCATCTCGCGCAGGTTCCGGTGCGTGGCCCCGATCAGCATGATGTCGATGGGGATGGACCGCGTGCTGCCGAGCGGCGTGACGCTGCGCTCCTGCAGCACGCGCAGCAGGCGGGCCTGCAGCGGCAGCGGCATGTCGCCGATCTCGTCGAGGAACAGCGTGCCGCCGTTGGCCTGCGCGAGGCGGCCCGGCGCGCCCTTGCGCCGCGCGCCGGTGAAGGCGCCGTCTTCGTAGCCGAACAGCTCGGCCTCGATCAGCGACTCGGGGATGGACGCGCAGTTCACCGCGACGAACGGCGCGTTGCGCCGGCTGGAGTCGTGGTGCACGGCGCGCGCGAGCAGCTCCTTGCCCGTGCCGGTTTCGCCGAGCACGAGCAGCGGGATGTCGCGGTCGAGCACGCGGCGCACCTTCTGCACGAGCACGTCGAGCTGCGGGTCGCCCGTGCGCAGGTACTGCAGGCCCGAGAACGCGGGCGGCTGCGATGGGGCGGGCTCCACGCGCCGCACGGCCGGCGCACGCGGCGTGGCCGAGGCATCGTCACCGTCGACCATGCCGAGGCCCGCCACCACGGGGCGCGACGGCCAGTCGAACCGGGCGCTCACATGGAATGGGCGGCCGTCGGGCAGCGTGAGCTGCATGGGCGCTGACATGGGCATGCGGAAGTGGTCGTAGACCGCCGACGGTGTGGTGCCGAACAGCGACGCGAGGCTCTGCGCGCGCAACGAGGCGCCGCTGTGGCCCAGCTGCTCGAGCGCGCTGGGGTTCGCGCCGATGATGCGACCGTCGGGGCCCACCACGAGGATGCCCTCGAGCAGCGTGCCGATGAACTCGGCGCGGCTGTGGAAGTGCAGGCGCAGGCGGTGGTTGTAGTCGTCGGAGAGCCAGTGGTTCTCGATCATGCGCGCGGACATGCGCACGAGGCCCATCGTGTGCTGGTGGTACACGCGGTGGTCGCCCGTCACGTCGAGCACGCCCAGCATGCTGCCGCGCGGGTCGAAGATGGGCGAGGCCGAACAGGTGAGGAAGCTGTTCGAGAGCATGTAGTGCTCGTTCGCGTGGACCAGCGTGGGCGCCTCCTCGAACAGCGCGGTGCCGATGGCGTTGGTGCCCTTGGAGTGTTCGGCCCAGTTCTCGCCCGGGGCCAGCGCGACCTTCTGCGCGCGCTGCAGGAAGTCGTCGTCGCCCACCGAGTGGAGGATGGTGCCCTGCGCGTCGGTGAGCACGATCATGCTCTGCGTGTTGACGATCTGCTCGAACAGCAGGTGCATGACCGGCGCGGCGTGCAGGCACAGGCGGCGGTTGCGTTCGCGGGCCACCGCGAGGTCGCTGCGCACGAGCGGGTCGAAGTCACGCTTCTCGCCGCGCGTGAGGCCGAGGGCCTCGCTGCGCTGGTGGGCTCGTTCGATGAGCCCGCTGCGCGTGGCGGCCGCGGCCGCTTCGGTGGCATCCAGGCCCGGGGCGTTCAGCTCGGAGGTCATGACATCGATCTCGTGGGGTCCATCGTGCGGGTATCGGAGGGATGCTGTGCCAATCGGGACCGGTTGTCCATGGTGCTTTGCCGGAGGACGGCACACCGGTTGTTCCGTCCTGGAACACTTTCCCGTGGCATGCGCTTTGCGCAACCGGGAGGCGGCCCCGCCGCGCTTTTCCACAGCACCCGGAGACCTCCCATGAAGCCGTTCCCCTACGCCGCGCCCTACCCCTCGCACCGCCGCACGCGCGTGCGCACCACCGCCTGCGTGATCGCCTGCACGGTCGTCCTCTTCGCCACCTTCGGCGCGTTCGCCCACGGCGACACCGTCCCGCAGGCGGTGGACACCTCGTCGCTGCCGCGCCTCGGCGACGCCTGGCGCGCGGAGAACCCGTACCGCACGAACGAGGCCGCCGCGAAGGTGGGCTCGTCCGCCTACAACCAGAACTGCGCGCGCTGCCACGGCCTCGAGGCGGTGTCGGGCGGCATCGCCCCCGACCTGCGCAAGCTCGACAACGACTGCGCCACCGCCCAGCAAAACACCCGCGCCACCTGTGTCAAGGAGAATGACGAATACTTCCTGACCACGGTGCGGCATGGCCGGAGCCGCAACGGTGCGGTGTACATGCCGCCTTTCGAAGGCACGTTCGATCAGGAGGCCATCTGGGCGATCAAGGCCTACCTCGAGACGCGCCGCGAAAAGCCGTTCTGACCGAACCAGGAGACATCGACATGACCCGCTTCCACGCCCCGCGACGCTGGCCGCTGTGGGCGCTCGGCGCCCCCGCGGCCGCGATCGCCCAGGCCGACGTTCCCCCCGAGCCCGCCCGCCTCGCGCCGGTGGTGGTCACCGCCACCCGCACCGAGGCCGCCGGCTTCGACCTGCCTGCGTCCATCGACCGCGTGGACGGCGGCGACGTGCGCGCCGGCCGCGCGCGCATCAACATCTCCGAGAGCCTCGGGGCCGTGCCCGGCCTGCAGGCGCGGGACCGCCAGAACTACGCGCAGGACGTGCAGCTCTCGATGCGCGGCTTCGGCGCGCGGTCCACGTTCGGCATCCGCGGCGTGCGCCTGTACGTCGACGAGATCCCGGCCACGCTGCCCGACGGGCAGGGCCAGATCACCCACGCGGAGCTGGGCACGGTGGGCCGCATCGAGGTGCTGCGCGGGCCGTTCTCGGCGCTGTACGGCAACTCCGCGGGCGGGGTCGTGCAGGTCTTCACCGAGGACCCCGCGGGCCCGCCCCGGCTCGAGTTCGGCGCCTCGGGCGGCAGCGACGACACGTACCGCCTCGGCGCGAACGCGAGCGGCCTCGTCGACGGCATCGGCTACGTGGTGGGCGCGAGCCGCTTCGTCACCGGCGGCTACCGCGACCACAGCGAGGCCGACCGGCGGCTCGGCAACGCGAAGCTGACCGTGAAGCCCGACGAGCAGTCGCGCCTCACGCTCGTGGCCAACAGCGTGGCGCTGCCGCGCGCGCAGGACCCGCTCGGCCTGACCCGCGCGCAGTTCCAGGCGAACCCGCGCGGCGTCGCGCCGCCCGCCCTGCTGTTCGACACGCGCAAGACCGTCGAGCAGACCCAGGGCGGCCTCGTCTACGAACGGCGCCTCGCGCCGGAGCACACCGTGCGCCTGCTCGCCTACACGGGCCACCGCGGCACCGAGCAGTTCCAGGCGATCCCCGTGGCGCCGCAGGCCAACCCGCTGCATCCGGGCGGGGTGATCTCGCTGAGTCGCGACTACGGCGGCGCCGACGTGCGCTGGACGTGGAAGACCCGCCTGGCCGAGATGCCGTTCGACCTCGTCGCGGGGTTCGCGTACGACACGCTGTCGGAGCACCGCCAGGGCTTCCAGAACTTCGTGGGCACCACCCTCGGCGTGCAGGGCGCGCCGCGGCGCGACGAGAACAACCACGCGTCGAACAGCGATCCCTACGTGCAGGCCTCGTGGCAACTCGGTCCGCAGTGGACGCTGAACGCGGGCGTGCGCCACAGCCGCGTGCGCATCCGCTCGGCCGACCAGTACGTCGTGGGCACGAACCCCGACGACAGCGGCAGCACCGACTACGAGGCCACGCTGCCGGTGGTGGGCGTGCTGTACGCGCTGAACGAGCAGGTCCACCTGTACGCCACCGCCGGCCGCGGGTTCGAGACGCCGACGCTCAACGAACTGTCGTACCGGCCCGACGGACAGACCGGCCTGAACCTGGGCCTGCGACCGGCCACGAGCAACAGCGTCGAGGCCGGCGTCAAGGTGCGGACCGGAGGCTGGGGCGACCTGAACGCCGCCGTCTTCCAGACCCGCACCGACGACGAGATCGCCACGTTCACGAACGTCGGCGGCCGGTCCACCTTCCAGAACGTGGGGCGCACGCGGCGCACGGGCGTGGAACTGGGCTGGTCCGGCGAATGGCAGCGGCACCTGCGCGCGCAGGCCGCGGCCACCTGGATCGACGCGACCTACCGCGACAGCTTCACCACCACCGTCGCGGTGCCCGCGGGCAACCACATCCCCGGCATCGCGCGGGGTTCGTTGTACGCGGGAGTCGCCTGGCTGCCACCGACCGGCTGGCGCGGCGGCGTGGAGGCCCGCTACCTGAGCGGGGTGCAGGTGGACGACGCCAACTCCGACGCGACCCCGTCGTACGCGATCGCGTCCGCCCACATGGGCTACGTGCTCGCGGTGGGCGCGTGGGAGCTGGGTGGCGCCGTGCGCGCCGACAACCTGTTCGACCGGCGCTACATCGGCTCGGTGATCGTCAACGAGGGGAACGGACGGTTCTTCGAGCCGGCGCCGGGGAGGACGTGGCTGGCGAGCGTGACGGCGAGCGTGAAGTTCTGAGGCCTCGGCGGTCACCCCGATGAACATCGGGGCCCAACGGTGTCGAAGCGCAAGGCGGGCCAGTGGGCCCCGGCGTTCGCCGGGGTGACCCGCCTTCGTGTGATCAGTCCTGGCCGAGCGCCCGGTTGATGCTCAGCGCCGCCAGCGTGCACCCCGCACCCGACAGCAGGTAGACGCTGACGTAGCCGAGCCCGAAGTGGGCCGAAAGACCCAGGGCGACCAGCGGCGCGAACGCCGCACCGATCAGCCAGGCCAGGTCCGCCGTGAGCGCCGCGCCCGAGTAGCGGTAGCGGCCGATGAAGTTGTCGGTCACCGCACCCGAGGCCTGGCCGTACGACAGGCCCAGCAGGATGAAGCCGATCAGGATGAAGACGTCCTGGCCCAGCGTGCCGCCGTCGAGCAGCGTCGGGGCGAAGCCGCTGAACACCGCGATCATGACGGCCAGCGCGCCCAGCGTGCGGCGGCGGCCCACGCGGTCGGCGATCTTGCCCGACACCACGATGCCGGCGGCGGCCAGGAAACCGCCCAGGATCTGGATCAGCAGGAACTGCGTGATGGACTGGTGCGTGAACAGCTGGATCCACGACAGCGGGAACACCGTGACGATGTGGAACAGCGCGTAGCTGGCGAGCGGCGCGAAGGCGCCGATCAGCAGGTTGCGGCCCTGGGTGCGCACGAGGTCGGAGGTGTCGACGGCGTCGAGCTCACGGGCTTCCAGCAGCTGCTCGTACTCGTGCGTGACGACGAGGCGCAGGCGGGCGAACAGGGCCACCACGTTGATGGCGAAGGCCACGAAGAAGGCGTAGCGCCAGCCCCAGGCCAGGAACTCGTTGAGGTTCAGGCTGGCGTACAGGAACGCGAACAGGGCCGTGGCGACGATGAAGCCCACCGGCGCGCCGAGCTGGCCCAGCATGGCGTACCAGCCGCGCTTTTCCTTCGGGGCGTTCATGGCGAGCAGCGACGGCAGGCCGTCCCACGAGCCGCCGAGCGCGAGGCCCTGGCCGATGCGCAGCACCGACAGCAGCACGATGGACGTGACACCGGCCGTGCCGTAGCCCGGCAGGAAGGCGATGCTCACGGTGCAGGTGCCCAGCAGGAACAGGGCCATCGTGAGCTTCGTGGCGCGGCCCCAACGCTGCTGCACCGCCATCGAAATGGCCGTACCGATGGGTCGGGCGATGAACGCGAAGGAAAACACCACGAAGGCGTACAGTGTGCCCTCCAGCGGCGACGCGAACGGGAAGAAGAGCGCCGGGAACACCAGGCACGACGCGATCCCGTACACGAAGAAGTCGAAGTACTCGGAGGCACGCCCGATGACGACACCCACAGCGATCTCGCCAGGGGCCACCGAATGGTCAGCCGTGATGACGCGCGCATCCCGTTCGAGGGTGCTGGAGTTGGGTTCGGAGTGTGTGATGCTGGACATCGTGCGGGATTCGGACTCAAGGGCCTTGCAAGGTTGCGCAGAATCGCACCGGAACGGGATTTGCGCCATAGGACAAAACGTCCAATCGCAATTCCGGAACACTGGAATTACATTGTGCGCCTACCTTGCACGCCGTGTCGCCTCCCTGAGGGGCGCGGGCCTATTCATCGCTTCAGGCATGCCAAACCACACGTCTTTCCGCGCCTACCTCCGCGGTTTCGCCGCCCTTGCGCTCGCTGCCCTGCTGTCCGGCTGCAACATGGTGGTGCTGAACCCGTCCGGCGACATCGCCGCCCAGCAAGGCCGGCTGGTGGTCATCTCCACGCTGCTGATGCTGCTGATCATCGTCCCGGTGATCGCCCTCACCCTGTTCTTCGCGTGGAAATATCGCGAATCGAACAAGGAAGCCGTCTACAAGCCCGACTGGGACCACTCCACCCAGCTCGAACTGGTGATCTGGGCCGCCCCGCTGCTGATCATCATCGCCCTCGGCGCCCTCACCTGGATCAGCACCCACACGCTCGACCCGTTCCGCCCGCTGGCCCGCATCGACGCCAACCGCCCGATGCCCGAGGAAGCGAAGCCGCTGGTCGTCGAGGTGGTCGCGCTCGACTGGAAGTGGCTCTTCATCTACCCGGAACAAGGCATCGCCACGGTCAACGAACTGGCCGCTCCGGTGGACGTGCCCATCCAGTTCCGCATCACCGCGTCGAGCGTGATGAACGCGTTCTACGTGCCCGCGCTCGCCGGCATGATCTACGCGATGCCCAGCATGGAGACCAAGCTCCACGCCGTGATCAACGAGCCTGGCGTCTACGACGGCATCTCGGCCAACTACAGCGGCGCCGGCTTCTCCGGCATGCGCTTCAAGTTCCACGGCATGAACGTGGCCGACTTCGAGGCCTGGGTGAAGAAGAACCAGGCCGAGGGCCAGAAGCTCGACCGCGAGACCTACGTCAAGCTCGAGCGCCCGAGCGAACGTGAACCGGTGCGCCGCTACGCCTCGGTCGACCCCGCCCTGTACGACGCCATCGTGAACCGCTGCGTCGAACCCGGCCGCATGTGCATGAAGCACATGATGGCGATCGACGCCGCCGGTGGCGCCGGCCGCGCCGGCCTCTCCTCGTACGCGCTGACCACCGTTCCGCGCGGCGAACTCGGCCTGCCGGCCACCACGCTGGCCACCGACATCTGCACGCCGGCGAACCCGGGCGGCACCGCGGTCGCCATCGCCCAGTAAGACTTTCGATTCCCTGCCTTTAGGTATCCGAGACACACGATGCCCGACAACCTGACCCAGCTCATCTTCGGACGCCTCTCGTGGGAGGCGATTCCGCTGCATGAGCCCATCCTGATCGCCACCTTCGCCGGTGTCGTGCTCGGCGGCATCGGCCTGCTCGGGCTGATCACCTACTTCAAGCTGTGGGGCACGCTGTGGCGCGACTGGTTCACCAGCATCGACCACAAGAAGATCGGCATCATGTACATGGTGCTCGGCATCGTGATGCTGCTGCGCGGCTTCGCCGACGCGCTGATGATGCGCCTGCAGCAGGCCATCGCCTTCGGCGACGTCACGGGCTACCTGCCCCCGCACCACTACGACCAGGTCTTCACCGCCCACGGCGTGATCATGATCTTCTTCGTGGCGATGCCGCTCGTCACGGGCCTGATGAACTACATCGTGCCGCTGCAGATCGGCGCGCGCGACGTGGCGTTCCCGTTCCTGAACAACTTCAGCTTCTGGATGACCACCTGCGGCGCCGTCCTCGTGATGATGTCGCTGTTCGTCGGTGAATTCGCGAAGACCGGCTGGCTGGCGTACCCGCCGCTCTCCGGCATCGACTACAGCCCCGACGTGGGGGTCGACTACTACATCTGGTCCTTGCAGATCGCGGGGGTAGGCACATTGCTCTCGGGCGTGAACCTGCTCGTCACGATCGTGAAGATGCGCGCGCCCGGCATGACGCTGATGAAGATGCCCGTCTTCACGTGGACGTCGCTGTGCACCAACGTGCTGATCGTCGCCGCCTTCCCGGTGCTGACCGCCGTGCTGGCCCTGCTGTCCCTCGACCGCTACGTCGGCACGAACTTCTTCACGAACGAACTGGGCGGCAACCCCATGATGTACGTGAACCTGATCTGGATCTGGGGCCATCCCGAGGTCTACATCCTGGTGCTGCCGGTGTTCGGCATCTTCTCGGAAGTGGTGTCCACGTTCTCGCGCAAGCGCCTCTTCGGCTACGCGTCGATGGTGTACGCCACCGTCGTGATCACGATCCTGTCGTACCTCGTGTGGCTGCACCACTTCTTCACGATGGGCTCGGGCGCCAGCGTGAACTCGTTCTTCGGCATCACCACGATGATCATCTCCATCCCGACAGGGGCGAAGATATTCAACTGGCTGTTCACGATGTACCACGGCCGCATCAAGTTCGAGGTCCCGATGCTGTGGACGATCGGCTTCATGGTGACGTTCGTGATCGGTGGCATGACGGGCGTGCTGCTGGCGGTGCCGCCGGCCGACTTCGTGCTGCACAACAGCCTCTTCCTGATCGCCCACTTCCACAACGTGATCATCGGTGGCGTGGTGTTCGGCCTGTTCGCCGGCATCAACTACTGGTTCCCGAAGGCCTTCGGCTTCAAGCTCGACGCGTTCTGGGGCAAGTGCTCGTTCTGGTTCTGGCTGGTGGGCTTCTGGGTCGCCTTCACGCCGCTGTACGTGCTGGGCCTGATGGGTGTCACGCGCCGCGTGAGCCACTTCGAGGACCCGTCGCTGCAGATCTGGTTCGTGATCGCCGCCTTCGGCGCCTTCCTGATCCTGCTCGGCATCGCCTCGTTCATCATCCAGATCTACGTGAGCTTCCGGAACCGCGAAGCGCTGCGCGACGTCACGGGCGACCCGTGGGGTGGCCGCACGCTCGAGTGGTCCACCTCGTCGCCGCCGCCGTCGTACAACTTCGCGTTCACGCCGCGCATCCATGACAACGATGCCTGGTCCGACATGAAGCAGCGCGGCTACGAGCGTCCGCTCAAGGGCTTCATCGACATCCACATGCCGAAGAACACGGCCGCCGGCGTCGTGCTGTCCGCCCTCAGCGGCGTGTTCGGCTTCGCGATGATCTGGCACATGTGGCTGCTCGGCGGCGTGGCGTTCGCCGCGATCGTGATCTGCGCGATCGTGCACACGTTCAACTACAAGCGCGACTACCACATCCACGCCGACGAAGTCATCCGCACGGAAGACGCCCGCACCCGCCAGCTCGCTGCCGCCCATGTCTGACATCACCGCCATCCACCCTGGCGCCGCGGGCGCAGCCGCCCCGGTGCAGTTCTACGAGACCCAGGAGCACCATCCGGAGAACGGGACCCTTCTGGGGTTCTGGATCTACCTGATGAGCGACTGCCTCATCTTCGCGTGCCTGTTCGCGGTGTACGGCGTGCTGGGTCGCAACTACGCGGCCGGCCCGTCGGGCGCCGACCTGTTCGACCTGAAGCTCGTGGCGCTGAACACGTCGATGCTGCTGCTGTCGTCCATCACGTACGGCTTCGCGATGATCGAGATGAACCGCAACCGCACGAAGGCGGTGCTGGTGTGGCTCGCCATCACGGGTCTCTTCGGCCTCGCGTTCCTCGGCATCGAGCTCTACGAGTTCGCGCACCTGATCCACGAAGGCGCCACGCCGCAGCGCAGCGCGTTCCTGTCGTCGTTCTTCGCCCTCGTGGGCACCCACGGACTGCACGTCACGTTCGGTGCCATCTGGCTCGTGGTGCTGATGGTCCAGGTGGGCAAGCACGGCCTGATCCGCGAGAACAAGCGCCGCCTGCTGTGCCTGTCGATGTTCTGGCACTTCCTCGACGTCGTCTGGATCGGCGTCTTCACCTTTGTCTACCTGATGGGAGTGCTGCCATGAGCGCGCACCACACCGACCACCACGACGGCCACGGCCATGGCCATGGCCACGACGGTCTCCACGCGGACGAAGTGGGCCACGGCACCCTGCCCGACTACGTCAAGGGTTTCGTGCTGTCGGTCATCCTGACGGCCATTCCCTTCTGGCTCGTGATGGGCAACGTCATCGCCAGTCCGTCCACCACGGCGCTGGTGATCCTCGGCTTCGCGGCCGTGCAGATCGTCGTGCACATGGTGTACTTCCTGCACATGAACGCGAAGTCCGAAGGCGGCTGGAACATGCTGGCCCTGATCTTCACGATCGTGCTGGTGGTCATCACGCTGGCCGGCTCGCTGTGGGTCATGTTCCACATGAACCACAACATGATGCCGCACATGACGCCGCACGAGATGCGCGTCCAGCCCTGACGCGGCCTTGACGGACACCCCGTCTCCACGGCGTTCCCACCGGGCGCTGGCGAGCACCGTGCTCGCCGGCGCCCTGTTGTTTCTGCTGTTCGTCGCGCTCGGCACCTGGCAGGTCCAGCGCCGCGCGTGGAAGCTGGACCTGATCCAGCAGGTCGAGACCCGCGTGCACGCGCCGCCCGTGGCCGCGCCGGCTCGCGCCGATTGGCCGAACGTCACGGCTGCCCGCGACGCCTACCGCCACGTCACCGTGCGCGGCACCTTCGACCACGGCAAGGAAACCCTCGTGCAGGCCGCCACCGTGATGGGCGCCGGCCACTGGGTGCTCACGCCGTTGCGCATGGCCGACGGCACCACCGTGCTCGTCAACCGCGGCTTCGTGCCGCCCGAGAAGCGCGAGCGCGCCACCCGCCAGGCGGACGACCCGCGGGGCGAGGTCGACGTGGCCGGCCTGCTGCGCATCACCGAACCCGGCGGCGGTTTCCTGCGGAAGAACGACCCGGCGGGCGACCGCTGGTTCTCGCGCGACGTGGCCGGCATCGTCGCCACGCGCGGCCTGGCCGACGCCGCCCCGTACTTCATCGACCAGGACGCCCCGCCGGGCGCCCGCGCGTCCGACCGCTGGCCCGTGGGCGGCCTCACCGTGGTGTCGTTCCCGAACAGCCACCTCGTCTACGCGATCACCTGGTACGGCCTCGCGCTGATGGTGGCCGCGGGCACCGCGTTCCTCGTGCGGTCCGCGCGTCGTCGTACGATGCGCTGATGCCCTCCTTCTTCCAGATCCGCCCCGCGCTGGGGGTCGACCCGTCCGGCCTGAAGAACATGCTGCAGCTGGTGCAGCTGCGGTGGTTCGCCGTGGCCGGCCAGCTGGCCACGATCCTCACGGTGCACTTCGGCTTCGGCATCCACCTGCCGCTCGACCGCATGCTGCACGCGGTGCTGTTCCTCGTCGTCTTCAACATCCTGTGCCTGCTGCACTGGCGCGACGGCCGCCCGGTCTCGGACAAGGAACTCTTCATCGCGCTGCTGTTCGACGTGGCCACGCTCACGCTGCTGCTGTTCCTGAGCGGCGGCGCGGAGAACCCGTTCATCTTCCTGTACCTGCTGCAGGTGATCCTGGGCGCGGTGCTGCTCAACCCGCGGTACACGTGGAGCCTCGTCGCCGTCACGGGCGCCTGCTTCACCCTGCTCACGCAGTTCAACCACCCGCTCGAGGTGCCGCTGGAACGGGGCGCCGGCCTCGGCGACCCGTACACGCAGGGCGTGCTGATCTGCTTCGGGCTGATCGCCTCGCTGCTCGTGGTCTGCATCTCCCGGATCCAGGACAACCTGCGCGCCCGCGACGGCCGCCTCGCCTCGCTGCGCCAGCGGGCGGCCGAGGAGGAACACATCGTGCGCATGGGCCTGCTCGCGTCGGGCGCCGCCCACGAGCTGGGCACGCCGCTCGCCACGCTGTCGGTCATCCTCGGCGACTGGCAGCGCATGGCGCCGTTCACCACCGACCCCGAGCTGATGCAGGACGTGAAGGAGATGCAGGCGCAGCTGGCGCGCTGCAAGTCCATCGTGACCGGCATCCTGCAGTCGGCCGGTGACCCGCGGGGCGAGGCGCCGTCGGCCACGTCGGTGGGCGCCTTCCTCGACGACCTGGTGACGGACTGGCGCGCCACCCGCGCCACCACCGTGCTGGCCTACGCCAACATCTTCGGCGACGACCTGCCCATCGTGGCCGACCCGGCCCTCAAGCAGACGATCCACAACGTGCTCGACAATGCGCTGGAGGCCTCGCCCCGCGCCGTGGCCCTCACGGCCGCGCGCGACGGCGACCGCCTCGTGCTGACCGTCACCGACGAGGGCCCGGGCTTCGCGCCGGGCATGCTCGACACGATCGGCAAGCCCTACCAGTCGACCAAGACCCGACCCGGCGCCGGCCTCGGCCTGTTCCTGGTCCTGAACGTGGCCCGCACGCTCGGCGGCGGCGTCACCGCGCGCAACCGCCCCGCCGGCGGCGCCGAGGTGGTGCTGACCCTGCCGCTCGCGGCCATCCAACTCGAAGTACCCTCTCCGGATGGACACGCCTGACCGCCTCCTGCTGATCGTCGAGGACGACGACGCCTTCGCCCGCACCCTGAGCCGCTCGTTCGAGCGCCGGGGCTACCGCGTGCTGCACGCCACCGGCCCCGAGGCCCTCCCCGCGCTGCTGGCCGACCACAACCCCGGCCACGCGGTGGTGGACCTCAAGCTCGCCGGCAACGGCTCGGGCCTGTCGTGCGTGCAGACCCTGCACGCCCACGACCCCGGGATGGTGATCATCGTGCTGACCGGCTACGCCAGCATCGCCACCGCGGTGGAGGCCATCAAGCTGGGCGCCCGCAACTACCTCGCGAAACCCTCGAACACCGACGACATCGAGGCCGCGTTCGCACGTGCCGCCGGCAACGCCGACGTCGAACTGACCGAACGGGCCTCGTCGATCAAGACGCTCGAATGGGAGCGCATCCACGAGACGCTGGCCGAGACCGGCTTCAACATCTCCGAGACCGCCCGGCGCCTCGGCATGCACCGGCGCACGCTCGCGCGCAAGCTCGAGAAGCAGCGGGTCAAGTAGGTTCGTCAATCCGCGCAAGCCCGCGAGCGTTCCCTCGCGGACGCACGCTCGGCTCGCCCCCGAGAATTCCTTCACGGTCCCGCCGGAATGGAACCGGTCCACCGGTCACCCCGTGCGCGCCGTGGACGCGTACAGTCCGGTCTTCCTGCGTTCCGTGGTACAGACCGATGACTGAACGTTCCACCCTCTCCCGCCGCGACACCCTCGTCCACCTGGCCGCTGCGGCCGCCGTCCTCGGAGGGGTCGGAAGTCCCGCCCGGGCCGCCGGCAAGCCCATCCGCATCGGCAGCACGCTCGCCCAGACCGGCATCGAACTCGCCAACGGCACGGGCCTCACGCTCGGCGCCACCGCGTTCTTCACGGCGCTGAACAAGGCCGGAGGCGTCAACGGCAACAAGGTGGAACTGGTGCTCGCGGACGACCAGTTCGACCCCGAGAAGGCGAAGCAGAACGCCCTCGCCTTCGCCGCGGATCCGTCGATCGTGGGCATCCTGCACCCGCTGGGCACCCGGCAGACCGCCGCGGTGATCGACAACGCGCCGAACGTGCCCGTCGTGGGCCCCAACACCGGCACCGTCGCGCTGCGCAAGAAGGATTCGCGCAACGTGTTCTGGGTGCGCGCGAACTACGACCAGGAGATCGAGAAGCTGATCGCCACCGCGTCGACCCTCGGCACGTCGCGCATCGCCCTCGTACACCCGAAGGACCCGCTGGGCCTGTCGCTGCTGGCCGGCTTCGAGGCCGCGATGGCCCGCCACAACCTCAAGCCCGTGGTGATCGCCACCACGCCCAACACCACCAGCACCGAGGTGGAGCCGGCCGCCGCCGAGATCGCCAAGGTCGCACCCCAGCTCGTGATCATGGGCCTCGGCGCCACCATGCCGCACTTCGTGAAGGCCGCGCGCAAGGCCGGCGTGACCAGCACGATGTACGGCCTGTCGATCGCGCCGAACATCCAGAACATCCGCGCCCTGGGCGACATGACCCGCGGCCTGGGCTTCTCGATCGTCGTGCCCACGCCGTTCACGCCGAAACACGAGATCGTGCGCCGCTACCGCGCCGACATGGAGGCCATGGGCAGCACCGACCTGTCGCTGGTGAGCCTCGAGGGCTACATCAACGCGCGTGTGCTGACCGAGGGCCTGCGGCGCGCCGGTGCGACCCCGACGCGCGACTCGCTGCTCGCCGGGCTCGAAGGCCTCGGCACGCTCGACCTGGGCGGGTTGCGCCTGGGCTTCGGCAAGGGGGACCACGAGGGCAGCAACTTCGTGGACCTCGCCGTCATCGGGCCGGACAGCAAGCTGATGACCTGACGAGAAGCATGTCATCCCGGCGAACGCCGGAATGACCGGATTGCTCAGTACTTCGCCTTCACCGCCACCTGCACGTTCCGCGGCTCCCCGTAGAAGTTGCCGTAGCCGCTCTGGCCGATGGTGCTGAAGTAGGTCTTGTCGAAGAGGTTGCCGACGTTGACGGCCACGCTCCAGCGGCGGTCGAACTCGTAGGCCGCCCTCGTGGACCAGACGGCGTAGCGCTTCTGCGAGAAACGGTAGTCCTGCCACGGGCCGTCGAACTCGCCGGAAGCCGGGTTGTACGATCGCACCGAGCCCTGCTGGTAACTCTCGCTCTGGGCGCTCACGCCCCAGCCGAGCGACAGGCCCGGCACCCACGCGCCGGCATCGTGGTACGACCACACCTTCAGCAGGTGCCGCGGCGTGACCGTGCTGAACCGTTCGTCGTTGGCGCGCGTGTTGCTGTTGTCGTTGTAGGTGTAGCCGAAGTTCAGGTCCCAGCCCGGCAGCACGCGGCCGGTCACCTCCAGGTCGACGCCCTGGCTGCGCTTGGCGCCCGACGCCGTGTAGCAGCAGTACGCGTTGCTGCCGGTCGGCGTCCAGTTGACGCTCACCGCCTCGCCGTCCTTGTGGATGTCGAACCACGCGAGGCTCGCGTTGACGCGGCCGTCGAGCAGCGAGGCCTTCACGCCGATCTCGTCGTTGCGGCCGGTGGCCGGGTCGAGCGATTCGGGGTTGTCGAGGCTCGTCTTGTAGTTGAGCTGGGACTTGTAGACCTCCGCACGGCTCGCGTACAGCGACACCTGCGGCGTCACGTCGAACACCAGGCCGTAGTACGGCGTGGGGTCGTTGTCCTGCTTGTAGTCGTTGTTCAACCCGGTCGTGCGGTTCAGCACCTGCTGCTTGTCCTCGAACGTGTAGCGCAGGCCCAGGATCACCGAGAAGCGGTCGATCGGGCGCACGCGCAGCGAGCCGTAGGCCGAGCTGCGCTGGTTCTTGTCGAGGCGGTCGCTTTCCCACGCGTCCGGCGGGTAGGCCCATTCCGGCGGGGGCACGCGGTCGAACGCGTTGCCGGGGCCGTAGAAGGTCCAGTTCTGCTGGTAGTCCTTCCTGCCGCGCACGGTGTCGATGCCGACCAGCACGTCGTGGGCCTGGCCGAACGCCTCGAAGCTGCCCTGCACGTTGACGTCGCCCAGCAACTCGCGGGCGCGCGTGCGGTCCTGGTAGCGCCACCAGTCGGACGACAGCGTGGTGTAGCTGATGGCGCCCTCCATCTCGGCGCCGTTGATGCGGTCGTTGCCGTCGGTGTAGCGCAGCGACGCGGCGAGCTTCCACGACGTGCCCAGGCGCTGGTCGAGGTTGGCCCACAGCGCGACGTTCTCCCGCTTCAGCCAGCCCCACGGCGCGCCCATCGTCGTGGTACGCGCGAAGCCGGGGTCGGCGCCGTCCTCGTAGCGCATCAGGCTGGCGTTGAACGCGTCCTGCTGGTCGCGCTGCCAGCTCACACCCCCGAAGATCACCGTGTCGCTTGAGATGTCGGCCTGCAGCGCGCCGTACAGCATCTCGCGGCGGCTGTGGCTCGGTGCGTGGAACCGATCGCGGTCCTCGAACACCGCCACGGCGCGGCCCTTGAGCACGTCGCTGTCGGCGACCAGCGGGCCGGTCACGTCGACCTCGGTGCGGTAGGTGTTCCAGCGGCCCACGGTCACCTGGCCTTCGGCCTCGAACACGTTCTTCGGCCGCTTCGAGCGCAGGTTGATCACGCCGCCGGCATCGTTCGCGCCGAACAGGCCGTCGGCGCCGCGCAGGATCGAGATCTGCTCGAACTGGGCCGTGTCGGCATCGTTGTTGCGATCGGTGATGACCGAGGTGGCGCCACCGTCGTAGCGGATGTTCTCCACCTTGATGCCGCGCACGTAGTAGTTGTTGTTGAGCCAGAGCTGCTCGCGGGTGACGCCCGTCGTCTGCATCATCGCGTCGTCGAGCGTGCGGATGGCCTGCTGCTCGATGCGCTCGGGGGTCAGCACCGTCACCGACTGCGGCGTCTCCTTCAGCGTGTCGCCCGTCTTGCCCGTGACCGGCGCGCGCGTGCGTTCACCCGCGGCCTTGACCGTGATGGGTTTCAGCGTGGTGTCGGCGTCCGCGGCGGTGGCCGCGGCGTCCTGCGCGTGGGCGGCGCCGGCAAGCCCCAGGGCGAGGCTGGCGGCCCAGGCCAGGGTGGAGGGTCGGAAGGGAGTGCTCATCGGTGGATCTCGTGGAAGTCAGGAAGGTGTCGCCTGCTGTCGCGCAGGTCTCACCGTCCTTCCCGGACGAGATCGCCGAAGTGCTACGGTCCGGCGAACTTTTTTTCAGAACCGGTAGCGCGCCGACGCGGTCACCGTGCGGCGCAGGCCCTGGTAGTACACGCCGTAGCCGTAGACCCCGTTGTCGCGGTCGAACAGGTTCTGCGCGTTCAGGCTCAGGCGCCACGGGCCGGTGGTGTAGTGCGCGGCGGCGTCCACCAGGGTGACCGACGGGTTCTCCACGGTGTTCATCCCGTTGCCGTAGCGCGAGCCGGTGTAGCGGGCCCCGAGGCCGCCGCCGAGCCCGGCCAGGTCACCGCCCTGCACCGTGTAGTCGAGCCACGCGGCCGCCAGGTGTTTCGGGATCAGCGTCGGCCGCTTGCCCACCAGCGCGGCGTTGCTGTCGGCGGTGTTCTCGATGTCGTTCAGCGTGTACGCCACCGACAGGTCGAGGCCGCGCGCGAGCGACGCCTTGGCTTCGAGCTCGAGGCCGCGCGAACGCACCTCGCCCACCTGCCGCGCGTCGAACGACACCGGGTCGTACGTGACGACGTTGCGCTTGGTGAGGTCGTAGACCGCGGCCGTCAGCAACACCGGGGCATCCGCCGGCTGGTACTTCACGCCGAGTTCGTACTGCGTGCCGCGGGTCGGCTCGAAGGCCCGGCCTTCGGCGTCCGCGCCCGGGGTCGGCAGGAACGACTGGCCCCAGCTGACGTAGGGCGCGAGGCCCGACGGGAGCAGCCACGTGAGGCCCACGCGGCCGGTGAAGGCCTGTTCGGACACGTCGCCGTCGACCCAGTCCTGGCGCCCGCCCACGGTCAGCAGCCATTCGGGGGTGAACCGCACCTGGTCCTGCACGTAGAGCCCGAGCAGCCGCTGGCGGGAGCTCGCGTCGGTGTTGCGGTCGGCGAGGGTCGGGCGCGAGATGCCCACGCCGTAGACCGGGTTGCGGATGTTCAGCGATGGCGCCGCGGTGCTGGCGGCCTGGATGTCGGACTCGACCCGGGTCCAGTCGAGCCCGAACAGCAGCTGGTGCGACACGGGCCCCGTCGTCACGCGCCCGTGCAGCTGGGTGTCGACGACCGTGTAGCGCATCGTCTCGCTCAGCAGGCTCGCGCCACGGGTCAACTCGCCCGTGGCGGGGTCGGCCCGGCCGTACCCGCCGTCGATCAGGGTCATGTCGGGCACGGACACCGACGACGTGCGCAGGTTCTGCTTCACCTGCCAGTCGGGCGACAGCCGGTGCGCGAACTGCCAGCCCGCGTCCCACTGGCGTGCCTCGTAGTGCGCGTAGCTCGGCTCGCCGATGAGCACGCCGGAACGCTGGCCGTTGTCGTTCACGTACTCCCAGGCCACGTCGGGGCCCGACTGGCGCAGGCCGCTGCCCAGCAGCGTCAGCGTGGTGTCGGCGTCGAAGCGGAACGCGAGCGACGGGGCGATGTAGAAGCGCTCGATCGACTCGGGCCGGAAGTTCGGGTACTGCACCTGCGGCTCGTGTTCGAGCGACACGCCGACGAGGCGCCACTGCACCGCGTCGTCGCTGCCCACCGCGCCGCCCACGTCGATCGCGAACTGGCGGCGGTCGAAGTTGCCGAGCTGCAGCTCGATCTCGCGCGGGGCCTGGGCATCCGGCCGCTTGCTGACGCGGCTGATGACCCCGCCCACGTCGCCCTGCCCGAACGCGGTGGACGCCGGACCGCGCAGCACTTCCACCCGCTCGAGGCCGTAGACCTCGGTGCGCGGATAGCTCCACGACGTCGCGCTCTTCGGCTGCCGCAGGCCGTCGAGGTAGTTGCCCGCGGCGCTGTCGAAACCGCGCGACGTGACGCCGGCGTCACCCGAGCTCATGCGGTCGTCGGCGCCGTACAGCACCGGCAGCAGGCCCGGCGTGTAGAGCAGCGGGTCGCTGCTGTTGGCCGCGCCGCGCGCTTCCATCTCCGGCCGGCCGATCACCGAGATCGACTGCGGGATCTCGCGCAGCGGCGTGCCGGTCTTTGTCGCGGAGGCGCTCTCGCGCGCGACGTACCCCTTCACCGGACCGATGGCAGGATCGGCTTCCACCGCGGCGCGCACGCGCACGGGCTCCAGCGTGGCGGGGCCGCCGGTGGACGCCGGCGCGGCTTCGAGCGTGAAGCCACCCGCCGCGCGCACGGCCGCGAGGCCCGTGCCCTGCAGCAGGATCCGCAGGCCGGTGTCGACGTCGAAGGCGCCGGCGAGGCCGCGCGTGTCTCGCCCTTCGACCGCCTTCGCGTCGTACGTCAGGTTGACGCCCGCGACTCGGGCGAAGCGGTCCAGCGCCTGGCCGAGCGGGCCCGCGGGGATGTCGAAGGCCGGCGTCGCGCTGGCGGTCTGCGCGACGGCCGGGCCCGCCGCCAGCGTGCCGCCGAGGCACAGGGCGACCGCCAGGCCGATGGCCCGGGGCTGGAAGCGGAAGGTGGAGGGGATGGTGCGGGAACGGCTCACGTCGGGGTCGCTTTCTCGGTCTGTTGGTGGGGCCTCCGACCCGTCGGGACGGAGGCGTTCAACAGGGAGGCCGGACGAGAACGGAAATCCCCTCAGGAATTTTTCGCGGCCGGGACCACGGTGACCCAGAAGCGCGTGCGGCGGGTGACCGCTACGGGGTTCGTGCGGGCGATGAACTCGAGCGCCCGGTCGGTGTCGTCGAGGTGGAACACGCCCGAGACCCGCAGGTCGGCCACGCGCGGGTCGCACACGAGCCGGCCGTGGCGGTGGCGGGCGAGTTCGTCGACCAGGTCGCCGAGGCGCATGTCGCGGCCCGCGACGACCCCGTCCGCGAAGGCGTCGTCGTCGAAGCCGCGCGGCTCGGCCGGCGCGGTGCCGTCGCGGTCGAGCCAGCGCTGCGCGCCGGCCGCCACCCGCACCACGGGCCCGCCGCGGGCCGGGTGCAGGTCCACCGCGCCCTCGGTGACACCGACGAACGTGCGCGCGCCGTCGAGCCGCACGACGAACCGCGTGCCCACGGCGCGCAGCCGCCCGGCCGGGGTCTCGACCCAGAATTCTCGGTGCCCCCGCGCGCCGGCGTCGGCGCCCGTGGTGATCAGCACCTCGCCCCGGCGCAGCACGACGAGGCGGCGGTCGCCGGAGAGGTCGGTGCTGACCGCCGTGTCGGTGTTGAGCGCGAGGCGGGTGCCGTCGGACAGCGTGACGGTGCGGCGCTCGCCGACCCCCGTGGAGACATCGGCCACGAGGCGCTGCCACGGCGCGTACTCGCGGATGGCGCCGATCGACACCAGGCCGACGAGGCCCAGCCCCAGGCCGCGCAGCAGCTTGCGCCGGCCGGTCGACCGCACCCGCCGCGCCGACTCGACGGACTGCAGCGTGTCGAGCGCGAGCCGTGGCGGCACGCGCTTCAGGTCGCCCCGCATCGCGGCCACCCGGTCCCAGGCCTGGCCGTGCTGCGGATCGGCGCCGAGCCAGCGTTCGAACGCGGCGCGCGCGGCGGCGGTGGGCTCACCGTGGTCGAGCTTCACGGACCAGCCGATCGCCGCGTCGACGATCGCGTCGGGCAAGGCGGTGCTCATGCGCCGTACCGCAGGTCGTAGCAGCGGCGCAGGCCCTGCGCCACGTAGCGCTCGGCCGTGGCGAGCGACACGCCCAGGCGTTCGCCGATCTCGCGGCAGGTGACCCCTTCGAGCTGCGCCCACAGGAACGCCTGGCGCACCGCGGGTTTCAGGGCGTCGAGCACGCGGTCGATCTCGACCAGCGCCTCGAGGCACAGCAGCCGCGTCTCGGGCGATGGCGCCAGCGCCTCGGGCATCGCCGCCAGCGTCTCGAGCCACGCCCGTTCGAGCTCACGGCGGCGCCAGTGGTCGACGACGAGGCCGCGCGCGATGGTGGACAGGTAGGCCCGCGGGGTGTCGATCGATTCCGGCGCCCCGCGGCCCTGCCGCGCGAGCACCCGCATGAACACGTCCTGCGCCAGGTCGGCCGCGTCGGCGCGGTTGCCGAGCCGGCCTCGCAGCCAGCCCTGCAGCCAGCCGTGGTGCTGGCTGTAGAGGGTCTCGACGTGTTGGCGGGTGGCGGTTTCGGCGGCGGACACGGGCACCTCGATGCCGTCCGCAGGTCACGGCACCGGCTCGTCAATGGGAATTATTCTCATCTTAGCCGAAAACCTCCCGCGGTCAGCGGGGGCCGAAGCGCTGCCGGAACCAGTCGTCGAGCATGCCCTTCTCGTAGCGCAGCCGGTCGCCGCCGCCGTACGCGTTGATCGACATCAGGAAGGACCGGTCGCTCACCCGCTCCTCGACGGACGGATCGGCCACGCCGTCGCGGCTCAGCGTGTAGCGCAGGCGGAAGCGCGGCCAGTCGATGTCGCGCACGATGCGCACGTCGTGGATCCGCGCGGCGGGCTCGAAGCGGCCGGCGAGGTCGATGTCGAGCACCTCGATGGCGACCGATTCGCCGTCGGCCAGGTAGCGCTTCGCCAGTTCCTGGAAGTGCTTCTCCAGGTCGCGCCGCAGCGCGCCCAGTTCACGCCCGGACGGGTGCTCGCGCGAGAACCCGGCGTCGGTGTAGCGGTCGGGGTCGGTGAAGGTGACGGTCGCGGTGCCGGCCGCGGCGGCGGGCAGCGCCGCCGCCAGCAGCCAGGCGGCGACGGGGATGGACGAACGGGTCATGGCGGATTCTCCCGGGGGCGGCGTCTTCGATGATGCGACCGGGACGCGCGGTCGGCAAGGGCCATGGGAGCACACCCCGATGCACCAAGAAAGAACATGGCGCCAAGGTGACGTACCCCATTCAGGTGCACTTTTTCGAGCAGAATGCCGATTCCCCTCTCCTTCACGCACCATTTCCACCCATTTTTCCGATGAAACACACCTCGCATCGCACATTCTTGGAGCATCTGGCCCTTCGCAACCCCGGCCAGCCGGAGTACCTCCAGGCGGTCTCGGAGGTCACCGAAAGCCTGTGGCCGTACATCTCGGCGCACCCGAAGTACGCCGAGCAGGGCCTGCTGGACCGTCTGGTCGAACCCGAGCGCGTGGTCATGTTCCGGGTGTCGTGGGTCGACGACCACGGCGCGGTGCAGGTCAACCGCGGCTACCGCATCCAGCACAGCCTGGCCATCGGCCCGTACAAGGGCGGCCTGCGGTTCCACCCGTCGGTGAACCTGTCGATCCTGAAGTTCCTGGCCTTCGAGCAGACGCTGAAGAACGCGCTGACCACGCTGCCGATGGGTGGCGGCAAGGGCGGCTCCGACTTCGACCCTAAGGGCAAGAGCCCGGCCGAAGTGATGCGGTTCTGCCAGGCCTTCGTGATGGAGCTGTTCCGCCACGTGGGCGCCGACACCGACGTGCCGGCCGGTGACATCGGCGTGGGCGGCCGCGAGGTCGGTTTCATGGCCGGCATGATGAAGAAGCTCACCAACCGCGCCGACTGCGTGTTCACGGGCAAAGGCGTCTCGTTCGGCGGCTCGCTGATGCGCCCCGAGGCCACCGGCTACGGCACCGTCTACTTCGCCGAGGAGATGCTGCAGCAGCGCGGCATGAACCTGCAGGGCCTGCGCGTCAGCGTGTCCGGCTCGGGCAACGTCGCCCAGTACGCGGTCGAGAAGGCGATGGCCCTCGGCGCCAAGGTGGTCACGGTCTCCGACTCGAGCGGCACGGTGGTGGACGAGGACGGCTTCTCGCCGGCCAAGCTCGCCGAGCTGATGGAGGTGAAGAACCACCTGTACCAGCGTGTCGACGAATACGCGAGGCGCGTGGGCGCCACGTTCCACGCGGGCAAGCGCCCGTGGCACGTGCCGGTCGACGTCGCCCTGCCCTGCGCCACCCAGAACGAACTGGACGGCGCCGACGCGCAGATGCTCGTGAGCAACGGCGTGAAGTGCGTGGCCGAAGGCGCGAACATGCCGTCCACGCTCGAGGCCATCAAGGTGTTCGAGGAAGCGCGTGTGCTCTACGCGCCGGGCAAGGCCAGCAACGCCGGCGGCGTCGCCACGTCGGGCCTCGAGATGAGCCAGAACGCCATGCGCCTGTCGTGGGGCCGCGAGGAGGTCGACGCACGCCTGCACGGCATCATGCGCAGCATCCACGCCGCGTGCCTGCAGCACGGTCGCCGCGAGGACGGCAGCGTGAGCTACGTCAACGGTGCGAACGTGGCCGGTTTCGTGAAGGTGGCCGACGCCATGCTGGCGCAGGGCGTGGTCTGATCGCCGAACGGCGGCGCCTCAGGGCGCCGCCTCGGACGCGCGGTCGGCGGCCTGCCGCAGCGCGTCGTCCAGTTCCGACTTCACCCGATCGGTGGTCTGGCGCGGTGTTTCCGCCGGGGCACTGGTCACCCCGGCCGGCGTGGCCCGCGTGGACGGCCTCGACAGCAACTGCTTCGCCGCCAGGCCCACGATGGCCAGCGCGACCAGCAACCCCACGATCCCCAGCACTCCCCGCATCGTCAGCACTCCGGCCCGGCACCGCCCGATGCGGTGACCCGGCCGGATCTTCTCACGCGGCGGCTTCGGTGCCCTAGCCCGCGTAGCCCGCCGGCCAGGCCGGCTTGTCGGCGCAGCAGTCGTCCCACCCGCGCAGCCGCGACGTGTGCCCGATGCCCGGGTTGAACGTGTTGGTGGGGTCGAGCCCGCGGTAGAACCCGGCGAGCCCCGGCTTGGCCACGTAGAGGTGGCCCACGTTGTGTTCGGCCGGGTACTCGGCGCGGCGCGCGTCGAGCAGTTCCCACATGCGGTGTTCCATCGCCAGCGGGTCCACGCCCTTCTTCACGATGTAGTCCTGGTGGAACACGTGGCAGAAGAAGTGGCCGTAGTACAGCTTGTGCACCACGTCGGCCTCGACCTCGGCCGGCAGCTGCTCGACCCACTCGCGGTCGTTGCGGCGCAGCGCCACGTCGAGCGCGACGATGTCCTCCACGTCACGGCGGTGCACCTCGCGGTAGCGGATGGCCGCGCCCGCGATCGCGAAGCGGTGCAGGAAGGCCTTGCGGCCCTCCTCCGCGTCGGCCTCGAACCAGCCGCCGGTGGTGCTGCCGCCGAAGTGTTCGGCGAGGAACGCGCGCGTGGCCTCGGCCGTGTCGTTCGACACCCGCACGAGCAGGTGGTGCTCGTAGCGCTCGCGCCACTGCCGCATGCGCGCCGGCAGGTGGCTGGGCAGCAGGCCCATCGCCGCCTGGATGACGCGGTCGGTCACGCCGCGCAGGCCGAAGCGTTCGAAGAAGCCGTCGACGCGGCTCTTGAGCGCGAAGGCCGCGGGCACCCGCGCCGTGCCGAAGCGGTCGATCAGCAGGAAGGTGTCCTTGCCGTAGCGTTCGCCGATGTCGTAGGCGGTGCGGTGGATGTACTCGCCGGCGATGGGCAGGCGCGGCAGCGCGGTCAGCAGGTGGCGGCGCACGGCGGTCAAGTCGTCGGCCGCGTTGCTGCCGATGTAGAAGACGGTGCTCGCCTCCTTCGGGAAGGTGTCGAGGCGCACGGCGAACAGGCACAGCTTGCCGGCGGACCCCGAGGCCTCGAAGAGGCGCGACGGGTCGGCGTTGAACCGGGCCGGGGTGTCGGCATCGACGGCGCGCACGTGGTCGGCGTAGCGCGGGTCGGACGCCGCGCGGGCCGGGTCGTGCGTGACGTCGGACGCCGTGTAGTCGCCGCGCTGAAGGCGTTCGAGGATCTCCTCGGGCGTGGCGCCGAGCGCGATGCCCAGGTGGTTGACCAGCTCGGGCACGCCGTCGTCGCGCACGCGGGCGTAGAGCGCGAGTTCGGTGTAGGCCGGCCCGCGCCGCACGAGCGCGCCGCCGGAGTTGTTGCAGATGCCGCCGATGACGGACGCGCCGATGCACGACGAGCCGATCACCGAATGCGGCTCGCGTCCGAGCGGCGCCAGGGCCTGCTCCAGGCGGTCGAGCGTGGCCCCGGGCAGGCAGACCACCTGCGCGCCGTCACCCAGCACCTGCACGCCGGCGATGCGCATCGTGTTGACCAGCACGATCTCGCGGTCGTAGCCGTCGCCATCGGGCGTGGACCCGCCCGTGAGGCCGGTGTTGGCCGCCTGCATGATCACGATGCGCCCGGACGCCACCACGGCCTGCAGCACGCGCCACTGCTCCAGCAGCGTGCCCGGCCGCACGACGGCGAGCACACCGCCCTGCCCCGTGCGGTGGCCCTTGCGGAAGCGGCGGGTGTCGCGGTCGTCGGTCAGCACGTGGGCGGCGCCCACGGTGTCGCGGAGCTGGCGTAGCAGCGTGTCGCCGGACACGGGGGCCGTGCTCATCGCTCGCGCACCAGCAGGTCGCCGGTGATGTCGGCCACCTTCGCGACGCTGGTGAGCGTCATCGCCACGCGCATCTCCTTCTCGAGCAGTTCGAGCAGGTGCTTGACGCCCGCCTGGCCCGCGACGGCCAGCGCGTAGATGTACGCGCGGCCGATCATCGTGGCGTCGGCGCCGAGCGCCAGCGCCCGCACCACGTCGAGGCCGTTGCGGATGCCCGAGTCGGCGAGGATCTTGATCTGGCCCTTCACCGCGTCGGCGATGGCCGGCAGCGCGCTCGCCGACGACAGCACGCCGTCGAGCTGCCGCCCGCCGTGGTTCGACACGATGATGCCGTCGGCGCCGAAGCGCACCGCGTCGCGCGCGTCGTCGGGGTCGAGGATGCCCTTGATCACCATCGGGCCCTTCCAGAAGTCGCGGATCCATTCGAGGTCGCGCCACGAGATGGACGGGTCGAAGTTGGCGCCGAGCCAGCCCATGTAGTCGGCGAGGCCCGTGGGCTTGCCGAGGTAGGCCGAGATGTTGCCGAGGTCGTGCGGGCGGCCGAGCAGGCCCACGTCGAGGGACCAGCGCGGGTGTGTCATCGCCTGCCAGTAGCGGCGCAGCGGGGCGTTGGGGCCGCTCATGCCCGAGTGCGCGTCGCGGTAGCGGGCGCCGGGCACCGGCATGTCCACGGTGAAGACGAGCGTGGAGCAACCGGCCGCCTGCGCGCGTTCGAGCGCGTTTTTCATGAAGCCGCGGTCCTTCAGCACGTACAGCTGGAACCACATCGGGCGCTTGAGCTTCGGCGCCACCTCCTCGATCGCGCACACCGACACGCTGGACATCGTGAACGGGATGCCGTGCGCGTCGGCGGCCTGCGACGACTGCACCTCGCCACGGCGGGCGTACATGCCGCCCAGGCCCACGGGCGCGAGCGCCACGGGGATCGAGAACTTCTCGCCGAAGAGCTCGATGCTGGTGTCGAGCCGGCTCATGTCCTTCAGCACGCGCTGGCGCAGCGCCACGGCGGCGAAATCCTCGACGTTGCGGCGCAGCGTCTGCTCGGCGTAGGCGCCCCCGTCGAGGTAGTGGAACAGGAACGGCGGCAGCCGCTTCTGCGCGGCGGTGCGGTAGTCGGCGGAGGAGGAAATGATCATGGTGGGGGTCTCATGCCCGTCGGGGCGGGTCGGTGGGCAGCAGGAGGGACGGCGCGGCATCCAGTGGCAGGCGAGTGGACCGCTCGCGGCGGGCGCGGTCCTCGTCCATGCGCTGGATGGTGGTGCGCACGTGTTCCAGGTGGTCGCCGATGCAGGCGCGCGCGCGGGTGGGGTCGCCGTCGAGGATGGCCTGCATCAGGTCCTGGTGCTGCGCGGTCAGCACGCGCAGCGTCTCGGGCGCGCTGAGGCGGAACATGTCGTGCCGGTTGCGCTCGACGGTGGACAGCACCACCGCGAACAGGCTCTGCATCACCTGCACGAGCACCAAGTTGTGCGACGCCTCGGCGATGGCGAGGTGGAACTGCGCGTCGGCCCGCGCGGCCAGCTCGGCGTGGCCGCTCTGCTGGTGGCCGATCATCACGTCGAAGCAGCGCTGGATGCGCTCCTTGTCGGCGGGTGTCGCGCGCTGCGCGGCGAGCCAGGCGGTGCTGGTCTCGAGCGCGTGGCGTGTTTCCAGCACGTCGTAGCGGTAGTGCGGGTCGGAGTCGATGAGGCGGGCGAGCGGGACCACGGCCTCCTGCAGCCACTCGGCCGGCGCGGACGACTGCACGTAGGTGCCGTCGCCCCGCCGGCTGGCCAGCACGCCCTGGCTCGTGAGCTTCTGGATCGCCTCGCGCAGCGAGTTGCGCGACACGCCGAGTTCGGCCGCCAGCTGGCGCTCGGCCGGCAGCCGCTCGCCGGCCTGCAGGCCGCGGGCCTGCACGAGGGCCAGCAGCTTTTCAACGACGTGATCGACGAGGCGCATGGGGAAGGTCCGGATGAAGGGTCAGTGACCCGGGATCATCCATGTAAACACATAAGCCTGCAGCGTGGTGAGCGCGCCGATGATCGCCGCGAAGATCAGGCTGTGCTTCACGGTGAAGCGGAACAGGTCCGACTCCCGGCCCGCCAGGCCCACCGCCGCGCAGGCGATCGCGATGGACTGCGGCGAGATCATCTTGCCCGTGACACCCCCCGTGGTGTTGGCCGCCACGGTCAGCACCTGCGGCAGGCCCAGCTGCTGCGCGGTGGTGGCCTGCAGCGCGGCGAACAGCGCGTTGGCCGAGGTGTCCGAACCCGTCAGGAACACGCCGATCCAGCCGAGGAACGGCGAGAAGAACGTGAAGGCCTGGCCGGTGTGCGCGAGCGCCAGGGCCAGCGTGGCCGACAGGCCCGAGTAGTTCGCGACGAACGCGAAGGCCAGCACCATGCCGATCGAGTAGATCGGGATCGCGAGTTCCTTGAAGGTCTCGCCGAGCGTGGTGACGGCCTTCGCCGGCGAGAAACGGGTGAACGCGATGGTGATGACGGCGGCGATCAGGATCGCGGTGCCGGTGGCCGACAGCCAGTTCAGCGAGTACATCGCGCCGTACGGCGTGGCGGCGGCCACCACCGGCGGGGTCTTCTCGACGAGGTTGTGCAGGAACGGCACCGGCACGTTGATCACCGTCCAGGCCAGCGCGCCCTTCGCGGCGAACAGCGCCTTGAACGGCTTGATGCTCCACACCGTCACCATCGCGGTCAGGATGATGAACGGCGACCAGGCCTTGAGCACGGCGACGGCGGTCAGCGGCGCGGTGTTCAGCGGCATGGCGGGTGCCTTGGTCTGGCCGGGTTCGACCTCGAAGCGGAAGATGCGCTTGGGCTGCCACACCTTCAGGAACAGCGTGAGCGCCACGAGAGACACGATGGCCGACGTGATGTCCGGCAGCTCGGGGCCGATGAAGTTGGCGGTGAGGAACTGCACGATCGCGAAGGAACCGCCACCCACCAGCACCGCGGGCCACGTTTCCTTCACGCCGCGCCAGCCGTCCATGATGGCCATCAGCCAGAACAGCACGAGCACAGTCATGAACGGCAGCTGGCGGCCGGCCATCTGGCCGATGGCGAAGGCGTCGACGCCCGACACCTGCCCCGCCACGATGATGGGAATGCCCATCGCGCCGAACGCCACCGGCGCCGTGTTCGCGATCAGGCACAGGCCCGCCGCGTACAGCGGCTTGAAGCCGAGGCCCACCAGCAGCGCGGCGGTGATGGCCACCGGTGCGCCGAAGCCGGCCGCGCCCTCGAGGAACGCGCCGAAGCAGAAGCCCACGAGGATCAGCTGCAGGCGCTGGTCGGGCGTGACGGACAGGATGGACGAGCGGATCACGTCGAACTGCCCCGTCTTCACCGAGATCTTGTAGAGGAACACCGCGGCCACGATGATCCACGCGATGGGCCACAGGCCGTAGAAGAAGCCGTAGACGGCCGAGGCGAGCGCCGCGCTCACCGGCATCCGGTAGAAGAACAGCGCCACGGCCAGCGACAGCAGCACGGTCACCGTGCCGGCCTGCCAGCCCTTGAGGCGCAGCTTCGTCAGCGCGAGGAAGAAGAAGACGATCGGGATCAGCGCCACCAGCGCGGAAATCCAGATGTTTCCGGCGGGATCGTAGTTCTGTTGCCAGAGGTTTTGCATGGCCGTGTGTCGAAGGCGGTGGAAGGACCACGAGGGCCCGGGAGGGTCGAAGGTTCCGCCGGCTACAACTGAATTGGTTGGACCAATAAGAACTGGCTTGGCGAGAAGTCGCGATTTTGCGACCCGAAGCCCCGCATTCAATAAAGGGTTAACCCGTATATTTCACTCATTCCACCTCATGTTTCATTATTGGTCCAACCAATCGCTTTGAGGTGAACAACTTCCCGCCCCCGTGACGTCAACCGCCGGCGCCGAACCCACGACAATCGCCGCTGCGCGAGGGGCCGGGGTGCCCTTCCCCATTCGAGAAGTTCAACGACAAGAGGGATTGCATGTCCGCAGAAGGAAGCACACGTGACCTGATCCAGGCCGTGAGCCTGCTGGGCGCCGCCGTGGTGGCGGTGCCGCTGTTCAAGAAGATCGGCCTCGGCTCGGTGCTGGGCTACCTGGCGGCGGGCCTGGCCATCGGCCCGTTCGGGCTCAAGCTGTTCACGGAGCCGCAGGCCATCCTGCACGTCGCCGAGCTGGGCGTGGTGATGTTCCTGTTCGTGATCGGGCTGGAGATGCAGCCCTCGCACCTGTGGGGCCTGCGGCGCCAGATCTTCGGGCTCGGCAGCCTGCAGTGCCTCGTCTGCGGCATCCTGCTCACGCTCGTGGGGATGAGCTTCGGCTTCCCGCTGGCGGTGTCCTTCGTCAGCGCGATGGGCTTCGTGCTCACGTCGACCGCCATCGTGATGCAGCTGCTGGGCGAACGCGGCGACATCGCCGCGCCACGCGGCCAGCGCATGGTCTCCATCCTGCTGTTCGAGGACCTGCTGATCGTGCCGCTGCTGGCCGTCGTGTCCTTCATCGCCCCGCCGGTGCTCGACGCCGCCGCCGCGGCGCCGTCGCGCTGGGGCGTGATCGCCCTCGGGCTGGGGGCGCTGGCCGCGCTGGTGGCCGCGGGCGTGTGGCTGCTGAACCCGTTCTTCCGCGTGCTCGCGAACGCGAAGGCGCGAGAGGTCATGACGGCCGCGGCGCTGCTGGTGGTGCTGGGCGCCGCGCTGCTGATGCAGCTGGGGGGCCTGTCCATGGCGATGGGCGCCTTCCTGGCCGGCGTGCTGCTGTCCGAGTCGACCTTCCGCCACCAGCTGGAGGCCGACATCGAACCCTTCCGCGGACTGCTGCTGGGGCTCTTCTTCCTGGGCGTCGGCATGTCGCTCGACCTCGGCGTCGTCGCCTCGAACTGGCCGCTGATCATCGCCGGCGTGCTGGCGATGATGGCGACCAAGGCACTCTGCATCTACGGCGTCGCGCGGCTCGCCCGCAGCTCGCACGCGGACGCGTTGGACCGCGCCGTGCTGATGGCCCAGGGCGGCGAGTTCGCCTTCGTGCTGTTCGCGGCCGCCCTCGGCAAGGGGGTCATCGACGCCACCGTCAACGCCAACATGACGGCCATCGTCGTGCTGTCGATGGTGCTGACCCCGCTGGTCGTGCTGGTGCACCGGCGGTTCGGTCCGCGCGCCGAAATGTCCATGGACGGCGTGGAAGCGGTGCACGACCGCCGGGCCAGCGTGCTCGTGATCGGCTTCGGCCGCGTGGGCCAGATCGCCAGCCAGGGCGTGCTGGCGCGTGGCGCGTCCCTCACCGTGATCGACAACGACACCCAGGTGATCCGCGACGCACAGGAGTACCTGGGCTTCAAGGTCTACTACGGCGACGGCGGCCGGGCCGAGGTGCTGCAGGCCGCCGGCGCACGCCACGCGAACGCCATCCTGGTGTGCGTGAACGACAAGGCCGCCGCCAGCCGCATCGCGGAGAGCGTCCGCGCCGAATGCCCGCACGTGCGCGTGATCGTGCGCGCCTTCGACCGCGAACACGCGGTGGAACTCGCCAAGGCCGACACCGCGGACGTCGTGGTGCGCGAGACCTTCGAGTCGGCCATGAAGATGAGCTACGAAGCCATGCTGGCCACCGGCGCGACGGTGGACGAAGCCGACGCCGTCGCCGCGGACCTGCGCCGGCTGGATGCCGAGCGCTTCGACCTGGAAGTGGCAGGGGACGCCTTCGCGGGACGTGCTCTGCTGCTGGCGGGGTTGCGGACGCGGCACGCGAAACATGGCGACAGCACGGGAGCGCCGTTCGTCTGAGCCCGCCAGGGCGCAGGGCGGGCGGCGCCAGCGTCCGCAGGTCAATGCGACGACACGTACTCGGAATCCAGGAGCGCCGGGGGCAGCGCGAAGTCGCCCTTGATGCGCCGGGCTTCCGCAGCCGGCGTCAGGCCGAAGAGCCGCTTGAACTCCCGGCTGAACTGGGACGTGCTCTCGTAGCCCACGGCGTGTGACGCGGCCGCGGCCGTCATGCCCTCCCGCGCCATGAGCAGCCGCGCCTGATGCAGCCGCGTGGATTTGACGTACTGCATGGGCGACGTCTGCGTCACGGCTTTGAAATGACTGTGGAAGCTGGGCACGCTCATGCCGGCCTCCTGCGCGAGTTGCGCGAGGCTCAGCGGCGCGGCGTAGCCGGCGTGGATGCGTTTGAGCGCCTTGCCGATCCTGCCGAAGTGCCCCCTGAGCGCGAGCGCGGCGCTCAGTGCCTGCCCCTGCGGGCCGGTCAGCACGCGGAAATACACCTCGCGGACGGCGGCGGGACCGAGAATCGCGGCCTCCACCGGCCGCCCCAGCACGCGCAGCAAACGTTCCACGCTGGCCTGCATGTCGGCGTCCATCGGGCTGGATACCATGCTGCGCGGGACGTGGGTCGGGGTGGTGGCGCCGCCGCTCTCGAGCTGCAGCAGCAACTCGGCGGCCATCGTGAAGTCCAGGTGCATGTAGAGCGCCAGCAGAGGCCTGGCGGACGAGCCGTCGCTCTGCATGGTGAACGGCACCGGCACGGACACGGCCAGGTAGTGCCGGGCGTCGTACACGTAGGTCTCGCCGCCGAAATCACCCCGCTTGGCGCCCTGCCCCACGATCACGATGCCGGGGTCATAGAGCACGGGGGTGTTCACCAGAGGCCGGTCCGAACGCAGCACGCGCACACCTGGCAGCGCGGTCAGGTTGTATCCCTCCTGCGGCGCGAGCTCGCGCAGCAGCGCAGGAATGGCGGCGTCCGACTTCATAGAAACAGGCAACGATGCGAGACGTTCAGGGCTTCAACGGTGAGTGCGACGAGATTATCGTGCAAGCCTGTCTTATTCCACGAGAACACCATGAACCCATCCAAGACGTTGCTCATCACCGGTGTCAGCAGCGGTTTCGGCCAGGCCCTGGCCCGAGCGGCCCTGGCCGCAGGCCACCGCGTCGTCGGCACCGTGCGCACGCCGCAGGCGTTGCAGTCCTTCGAAGAATTGGGCGCCGGGGCGTCCGGGCGACTGCTGGACGTGACGGACTTCGATGCCATCGACGCGGCCGTGGCCGGGATCGAAGCCACCGCGGGCCCGATCGACGTGCTCGTCAACAACGCCGGCTATGGGCATGAGGGCGTGCTGGAGGAGTCACCGCTGGCTGAGTTGCGGCGGCAGTTCGACGTCAATGTGTTCGGCGCCGTCGCCATGATGAAGGCGGTGCTGCCCTTCATGCGCGCGCGTCGCCGAGGCCACATCCTCAACATCACGTCCATGGGCGGCTTCATCACGATGCCCGGGATCGCCTACTACTGCGGCAGCAAGTTCGCGCTGGAAGGGATCACCGAGTCGCTGCGCCAGGAGGTGGCGCCGCTGGGCATCGCCGTCACCGCCGTGGCGCCGGGATCGTTCCGAACCGAGTGGGCCGGCCGGTCCATGGTGCGCACCCCTCGCGCACTGAAGGACTACGACGACCTGTTCGATCCCATCCGGGAAGCGCGTGAAGCCAAGAACGGCAGGCAACTCGGAGATCCGGCCAAGGCGGCCCGGGCCATGCTGGACATCATCGACGCCGACGCGCCGCCCGCACACCTGCTGCTGGGGAGCGATGCCGTCGCCCTGGTCCGGCAGAAGCTGGCCGCGCTCGAAGCGGAGATCCACGCCTGGGCCCAGGTCAGCCGATCGACGGACGGTTGACCAACCCGCGCCCTCGCGCCCACATCGGGTCGAACCGCAAAAAAGCGCTTGTGGCCCCGATGGCCGAGACACCGGCCCAGGGTCAGGCCGTCACTCCCACTCGATCGTCGCCGGCGGCTTGCTCGACACGTCGTACGCCACCCGGTTGATGCCGCGCACCTCGTTGATGATGCGGCCCGAGACCTTCTTCAGCAGGCTGTACGGCAGCTCGGCCCAGTCGGCGGTCATGAAGTCGGAGGTCTGCACGGCGCGCAGGGCCACGACGTAGTCGTAGGTGCGGCCGTCGCCCATCACGCCCACGCTCTTGACCGGCAGGAAGACCACGAAGGCCTGGCTGGTGAGTTCGTACCAGGTCTTGCCCGAGGTCTCGTCGCGCGTGTTGCGAAGTTCCTCGATGAAGATGGCGTCGGCGCGGCGCAGCAGGTCGGCGTACTCGCGCTTGACCTCGCCGAGGATGCGCACGCCCAGGCCCGGACCCGGGAACGGGTGGCGGTACACCATCTCGGGCGGCAGGCCGAGGGCCACGCCCAGTTCGCGCACTTCGTCCTTGAACAACTCGCGCAGCGGCTCGAGCAGCTTCAGGCCCAGCGTCTCCGGCAGGCCGCCCACGTTGTGGTGGCTCTTGATGGTGGCCTTCTTGCTGGCGGTGCCGCCGGACTCGACCACGTCGGGATAGATGGTGCCCTGCGCGAGCCACTTGGCGTTCGAGAGCTTCTTCGCCTCGGCCTGGAACACCTCGACGAACTCGCGGCCGATGATCTTGCGCTTCTTCTCGGGGTCGGACACACCGACGAGGTGGCCGAGGAACTGCTCGCTCGCGTCGATGTGGATCACCTTCGCATGCAGGCGGCCCACGAACATGTCCATCACGAGCTGGCCTTCGTTCTGGCGCAGCAGGCCGTGGTCGACGAAGACGCAGGTGAGCTGGTCGCCGATGGCGCGGTGGATCAGCGCGGCGGCCACGCTGGAGTCGACACCGCCGGACAGGCCCAGGATGACCTCTTCGTCACCTACCTGCTCGCGGATGCGCGCGACGGCCTCGGTGATGTAGTCCTTCATGACCCAGTCGGGCTTCGCCTTCGAGATCTCGAGCACGAAGCGGCGCAGCAGCGCGGTGCCCTGCACGGTGTGGGTGACCTCGGGGTGGAACTGCACGGCGTAGTAGCCGCGCGCCTCGTCGGCCATGCCGGCGATGGGGCAGCTGGGCGTGGACGCCATCAGCTTGAACCCCGGGGGCAGTTCGGTGACCTTGTCGCCGTGGCTCATCCACACCTTCAGCATACCGTGGCCTTCGGCGGTGCTGAAGTCCTCGATGGCCTGCAGCAGCGGGGTGTGGCCGTGGGCCCGCACCTCGGCGTAGCCGAACTCGCGGTGGTCGCTCCACTCGACCTTGCCGCCGAGCTGCACGGCCATGGTCTGCATGCCGTAGCAGATGCCCAGCACCGGCACGCCCAGGTCCCACACGGCCTGCGGGGCGCGCAGCTGGTGGTCTTCGTAGGTGCTGGCGTGGCTGCCCGACAGGATGATGCCCTTCGGCGCGAATTCGCGGATGAAGGCCTCGCCCACGTCGTTCGGGTGGATCTCGCAGTAGACGTTGGCCTCACGCACCCGGCGGGCGATGAGCTGGGTGACCTGGGAGCCGAAGTCGAGGATCAGGATCTTGTCGTGCATGGTGCGGCGGGAGAGGAAATCAGTGGACGGCGGTGGCCGCGGCGTCGAAGCCGGTGCGCGGCTGGTGCCGGAAGTGGCGGAACGCGAGGACGGTGGACACCGCCATCAGCGCCGCGCAGAAGAAGAACGGCGCGCCCACGCGCCAGTCGGTGGGCGGCAGGTGCGACACCACGCCGAGCAGCGGGGCGCCGATCATGGGCGCCACCACGGCGGCCAGGCTGCCGAGCGACGCCACGGCGCCCATCGACTGCCCCTGCGTGCGCGGGTCGGCCGCGTTGGAGACGATGCCCTGGATGGCCGCGGCCACCGTGAAGCCCAGCAGGTTGAACGCGATGACGGCGTACATCATCCAGCCCTGGAACGCGAACGCCCAGAGCAGGTAGGCCACTGTGCTGGACACGAGGCCGTAGGTGGCGAGCTTCGCCGGGCCGAAACGCTTGAGCAGCCGCTGCAGCAGGAAACCCTGCACGAACACCGAGGCCACGCCCACGGCCAGCAGCGACCAGCCGTTCTCGACGGTGGTCCAGCCGAAGCGGAACGTGGTGTAGAGCACCCACGAGGTGTGCAGGATGAACTGGGCGAGGTTGGCGAGCGCGATGACGACCACGAGGCCACCCACGTTCTTCAACTCGGCAAGGTGCTTCAGCGAGGCGACGGGGTTGGCCTGGCGCCACGAGAACGCCCGGCGGCGCTCCACGGGGAGCGACTCGGGCAGCACGAAGTACCCGTACAGCAGGTTCAGCAGCGCGAGCGAACCGGCCACGAAGAAGGGCAGGTGCACGTCGATGCCGCCGAGCAGGCCGCCCGTGACCGGGCCGACGATGAAGCCGATGCCGAACATGGCGCCCAGCTGGCCGTAGCGCTTGGAGCGGTTCTCGGGCAGCGTGATGTCGGCCACGTAGGCGTTGGCCACCGCGACGTTGGCCTGCAGCGCGCCGCTGACGATGCGCACGGCCAGCAGCACCCAGAGTTCGGTGGCGAGCGCCGTGCCGAAGAAGCTGAACGCGAAGCCGCAGAAGCCCGCCAGCAGCACCGGCCGCCGGCCGAACCGGTCGGACAGCGCGCCGAGGATGGGCGACGCGAAGAAGTTGGCGACGCCGAACGTCACCATCACCGCCCCGTACCAGAACGCCTGAGCCGCCTTGTCGGTGGTGAACTGCCCGACCAGCACCGGCAGCACCGGGATGATCAGGCCGATCGCCACCATGTCGAGCAGCACGGTGAGCAGGATGAAACGCATCGCCGCCGGGCGGGTCGCGGCCTCCGGCGGCGGGGTGGTGACGGGTGTGGTCAAGGGGACGTTCGACGCGGGCTCGAAGGCCCCGTCACTCCATGCGGTAGTTGGGCGCTTCCTTGGTGATCTGCACGTCGTGGACGTGGCTCTCGCGGATGCCGGCCGAGGTGATCTCGACGAACTCCGCCTTGTTGCGCATGTCCTCGATGGTGGCCGCGCCGCAGTAGCCCATGGACGCCCGCAGGCCGCCGGCCATCTGGAACACGATGCTGATCATCGAGCCCTTGTACGGCACGCGGCCCTCGATGCCTTCCGGCACGAGTTTGTCGGCGTTCGGGTTCGCACCCGTGTTGTCCTGGAAGTAGCGGTCGGCGCTGCCCTGCTGCATGGCGCCGATGGAGCCCATGCCGCGGTAGCTCTTGTAGCTGCGGCCCTGGAACAACACGATCTCGCCCGGCGCCTCTTCGGTGCCGGCGAACATGCCGCCCATCATCACGGTGTGCGCGCCGGCCGCGATGGCCTTGGCGATGTCGCCCGAGTAGCGGATGCCCCCGTCGGCGATCAGCGGCACGCCGCTGCCGGCCAGGGCCTTGGCGACGCTGTCGATCGCGTGGATCTGCGGCACGCCGACGCCCGCCACGATGCGGGTGGTGCAGATGGAGCCGGGGCCGATGCCGACCTTGACGCCGTCGGCGCCGGCTTCGGCCAGCGCCAGGGCGGCCGCGCCGGTGGCGATGTTGCCGCCCACCACGTCGACCTGCGGGAAGTTCTGCTTGACCCAGCGCACGCGGTCGATCACGCCGGCGCTGTGGCCGTGGGCGGTGTCGACCACGAGCACGTCGACGCCGGCCTTGACCAGCAGCTCGACGCGCTCTTCCGTGCCGTCACCCACGCCGACGGCGGCGCCGACGCGCAGCTTGCCGTGGGCGTCGCGGGCGGCGTTCGGGAAGTTGGTCTGCTTCGTGATGTCCTTGACCGTGAACAGGCCGCGGAGCTCGTAGGCGTCGTTGATGACCAGCACGCGCTCGAGCTTGTGCTTGTGCATCAGGGCCTTGGCTTCGGACAGCGAGGCGCCTTCGCGCACGGTGACCAGGCGCTCGCGCGGGGTCATGATCTCGCGGACCGGGATGTCCATGCGCGTCTCGAAGCGCAGGTCGCGGCCGGTGACGATGCCCACGACCTTGCCGTCTTCCAGCACCGGGAAGCCGGAGATGCCGTGCTGGCGCGACAGGTTGATCACGTCGCTCACGGGCACGCCGGGCGAGATGGTGATGGGGTCGCGCAGGAGACCCGACTCGTAGCGCTTCACGCGCGCCACTTCGGCGGCCTGCTGCTTCGGCGTGAGGTTCTTGTGGACGATGCCGATGCCACCTTCCTGCGCGATGGCGATCGCGAGGCGTGCTTCGGTGACGGTGTCCATCGCGGCTGAAACCAGGGGCAGGTTCAGGCGGATGTTCCGGGTCAGTTGGGTCGAAAGCGAGGTGTCGCGGGGCAACACTTGCGAGAACGCGGGCACCAGCAGCACGTCGTCGAAAGTGAGCGCTTTGCCAAGAAGGCGCATGAGGGAAGCTCCTGACGCAAAAGAGAATTATACGGACTCCGGACGCTTCCCTGCACCGCGCCCCCCAAGAACAGGCACCACACCCCGCGCCGGGCCCCTCCGGCAAACCGGCAATAGTTCACGAACCCCGCGCCGCCCACCGCCCGGCATACAAACCGTGACAGAGGGAATCGCCCGTGGATCACGGCGCGGCACTACACTTTCGCGCATGAAAATCAGCCGTTTCCGTCTCTCCGCTCGCGTGGGTTTCACCGCACTGGCCGTCGGCCTGGCGTTCGGCGTCTGCACGAGTGCCATGGCCCAGTGGAAATGGCGGGACGCCAACAACCGCGTCCAGTACAGCGACCTGCCGCCCCCGGCCACCGTCCCCGAATCCTCCATCCTGCAGCGTCCGGCCGGCGCGGCCCGCCGCGCGGCCCCGGCGTTCGCCGCCCAGCCCGCCTCGGCGGCGTCCGGCGCCGAGGCCCCGGCCAGCGGCCCCGCCACCACCACCGACCCGGAACTCGAAGCCAAGCGCAAGAAGGCCGAACAGGAGCAGGCCGCGGCCCGCAAGGCCGAAGAGGCCAAGGTCGCCGCGGCACGCGCCGACTCGTGCAGCCGCGCCCGGGCCTACCAGAGGTCGCTCGACGAAGGCCAGCGCATGGCCCGCGTGAACGCCAATGGCGAACGCGAGGTTTACGACGACAAGATCCGCGCCGAGGAAACGAAGCGCACGCGCGAGATCATCGCGTCGGACTGCAAGTAAACCTTCCGGTCATCCCGGCGAACGCCGGGATCCACTGCGGCCGGTCGACCCGTGGGCCCCGGCGTTCGCCGGGGTGACAGCCCCCAGCCCCTTTCCTCAGCGCTTGCCGGTCCGCCCCTGGCGCAGCCGCCGGGCCTCCTTCGGGTCCACCGTGAGGCCCCGGTAGCACTCCACGCGGTCGAGGTCGCGCAGCACCGTGTCCGCGGCGCACGCCCTGCCCCACACGCCCATCGGCGCCTGCGCCAGCTCGGGGAATTCCACCAGCAGGCCGCTCGCGGCCAGCGCCTGGCCCGCGGTGGCGCCAGCCGGCAGCGTCAGCGCCACGCGGCGCGTGTCGTGCGGCGCCGGCCCCCAGAGCACCTCGACCCGCAGCGGCGGGTCAGCGGGGGCCATACACCTGTTCGGCCCGCTTGACGAACGAGTCGACGAACGTGTTCGCGACGCGGTCGAACACCGGGCTCAGCAGCATCTCGAACGGCAGGTTCGAGAACGCGTACTTCATCTCGAACTCGATCTTGCACGCCTTCTGGCCGGGCTCGGGCGCCTGCAGCGGCACGAAGCGCCAGATGCCGTTGAGCACCGAGAACGGGCCGTCGACCAGCTCGACCGTGACGCTGCTGTCGGGCACGTGCGTGTTGCGGGTGGTGAAGGCGTGGCGCACCCCGGCGTACGAGAGGTGCAGGCGGCCGGTCATGGAGGTCTCGGTTTCCTCGAGCACCTCGGCCTTCTGGCACCACGGGAGGAACTTCGGATACTCGGCGATGTCGGTGACGAGGCGGTACATCTCGGCGGGCGAGTACCAGAGGAGGACGGACTTCTTGATGTGCTTCATACAATGCACGGATTGTATTGAGTGCCGGCATCCCCACCTGACCCCCATGTCCATCGCAGAAAACAGAAGAGCCCGCTACGACTACCACCTCGAGGAACAGCACGAGGCGGGCATGGTGCTGCAGGGCTGGGAGATCAAGGCCATCCGCGCCGGCCAGGTGCAGCTGACCGACGGCTACGTCGTGATCCGCGACGGCGAGCTGTACCTGATCGGGTGCCGCATCAACGCGTTGCGCAGCGCCTCCACCCACGTCAACCCCGAGGCCGACCGCACGAAGAAGCTCCTGCTGCACAAGGAGGAGATCAAGCGCCTGGTGGGCAAGGTGGAGCAGAAGGGCTTCACGCTCGTGCCGCTCGACCTGCACTACAAGGGCGGGCGGGTGAAGGCGCAGATCGCCCTGGCCAAGGGCAAGGCGGAGCATGACAAGCGGAACTCCGTGAAGGAGAAGGACTGGGAGCGTGAAAAGGGACGGCTGATGAGACACAAGGTCTCATCGGGTCCGAAGGACTGAGCGGCAGTGGGTCCCCGCGTTCGCCCATTGCTGTCCGGGGAATTTGTATCAAGCAAACCGCAAGTCCATTTGCCCGGCTTTGAAGGTACGGAGTTCGGCTCTTCGTCGTCGGTTCTTTGCGGTTTGTTCGCCCAGGTCGACCCGGTCG